>PJUE01000011.1_pt1 | contig 505324 bp, 427 predicted proteins | sample 1512171 | NCBI WGS metagenome assembly PJUE01 (sample SAMN08177674, study PRJNA422409) | Feces metagenome, whole genome shotgun sequencing project. | isolation source: Chicken feces (3) enriched on wood chips: alkali lignin treatment | host: Gallus gallus | place: USA: Madison | collected 2015-01-15
CAGCTTGTAGTCCTCGCCACGGGCCTTGAAGATTTCGATCACTTCCGCGCGCGGGGTCACCTTCTTGATGACGTCGTAATCCTGGGCGATCAGCTCACCCATGCGCTTCTCGATGGCGGCCATGTCGTCCGGCGTGAACGGACGCTCGGAATGGATGTCGTAGTAGAAGCCCTCGGCGATGACCGGGCCGATGACCATCTTCACGTCCGGGTACAGCTGCTTGACGGCATGGCCGACCAGGTGGGCGCAGGAGTGGCGGATGATTTCCACGCCCTCCTCGTCCTTGGCGGTGATGATGCGCAGGCTGGCATCGTGGTCGATGACGTCGCTGGCATCGACCAGCACGCCATCCACCGAACCGGCGATGGTGGCCTTGGCCAGGCCGGCGCCGATGGACTGGGCGACGTCCATGACGCTGACGGGATGTTCGAATTCGCGGCGGCTGCCGTCGGGAAGGGTGATATTGATCATCGCAATGGCTTCGTGCGGGGCCCGCTCAGGCGGGCTGGAAAGCGTTCCGGGCGGTGCCCGGGCAATAAAAAAGCGCCGCGAGGGCGCCTGCGGAACAGGGCCTTCGGGGGCAGGTCAGCGGTGGGCGGTGGTAGTGCTCATGTCGCACGCTCGGCCGGCGCTGGGCGCGGGCCACCTTGTTCCAGTCAGGGTTCTGCGTCGATCTTAAACCAGCGCGCGGCAAAGCCCAAGCGGCGCCCGCTGCGCTGCTGAATAGCCTTCGCTGGCGAGGTGAAATCGCAATGATTACCATGTGCGCGCAGCCGCCTTCCTGCCATCCTGCCCGCTTTCCTCCAGGACCTCGTCATGCGCCACCCGCTCCGTCCGGCCTGTGCCGGCTCCGCCCGTGCCCCGCATTCGCCGGGCCACCGCCCTGGCCGACGCCTGCAATGATCACTGTGGGCCTGTCGACGCTGGGCTTCTGCAGCCTGGCCGTGCTGTCGGCGATGTTTTCCGCGCTGGCGTTCTACGCAGCATCCCCGCATTGCCGCTGGCCACGCCTGCGCCGCGCCGGCCGCCTGGGCCGGCAGATCGGCCTGGTCGCTGCCGTGGCCTCGCTGTGGCTGTGGATGGCCGAACTGGGCGTGGCTGCCGGCCTGGTAGCGATGCTGTGCACCTGGATGCTGGCGGCCCTGCTGCTGCCGGCACTGGCGGCCTGGCACCGCCCGGCCGCAGACGCCGCTGGCAGAGGGCTCGGCTGATGTGGATGCGCGCCCTGTCCGGCATCTTCGCCGGCTTTTTCCTCGCCGCCGCTGCCACCGGCCTGCTGACCTGGCTTCCGCCGGGGCCGTGGCCCACTGCGGTGGTGCCGGCCCTGATCGCCTTCGTCCCGCTGTGGATGCTGGCGGCGCTGTGGGCCTTCAGTTTCCGCACGGTGGCGCGCGCCTGGCTGGTGCCCGCCGGCTGCGCCGCCGCCGGCTTCGCCGCGCTGTGGCTGCTACGCCTGAGCGGCGTGGTGCAATGAGAACGAGCGCAGGAAATCCAGCATGAAATTCAGTTCGCAGACCCTGCGTACCTTCACCACCCTGCACACCTGGGTCGGCCTGGTGGCCGGCTTCGGGCTGTTCGTGGCGTTCTATGCCGGCGCCCTGACCCTGTTCCACCACGACCTGCCCTTGTGGCAGACGCCGGGGGCGGCCACCGCGCTGCCGGCCGGGCTGGACGACGCGCAGTACCTGCTGGACGACGTGCTGGCCAAGCACCCGGAGGCGCGCCGCCATGTCGGCATGACCTTCCCCGGCGCCGAGCACCCGCAGCCGCTGGCCTACTGGCAGGGCGCCGACGGCGGCTGGCGCTATGCCTGGCCCGGCAACACCGGTGGCAGCACCGCACCACCGCAGGCGGGCCTGGCCGAACTGGTCAACGAACTGCACTACAGCCTGGGCCTGCCGGTGGCCGGCATCTACGTGATGGGCATCGTCAGCCTGCTGTACGGCATGGCCCTGCTCAGCGGCCTGGTCATCCACCTGCCCAAGCTGCTGGGCGACCTGTTCGCGCTGCGCCCGGGCCGCAATCTCAAGCAGATGTGGCAGGACGCGCACAACGTGATCGGCGTGCTCAGCCTGCCGTTCCACCTGATGTTCGCGGTGACCGGCGCCCTGCTCTGCCTGGTCTTCATCCAGATCGCCCTGCTCAACCCGCTCATCTTCGAAGGCAAGGCGATGCAGGTGGTGCCGGCGGCGATGGATACCGCGCCGGTGCGCGAAGCCGCGGGCGTGCCGGCCGCGCCGGGCCGCCTGCGCGAACTGCATGCGCGCGCGCTGGAAGTGGCCCGCGCGCAGGGTGTGGCGGATTTCGAGCCGGCCTACCTGAAGCTGGCCAACGGCGGTGATGCCAACGCCACCATCGAGATCACCGGCGAATCCAGCGGCACGCTTGGGCCGCTCGGCTCGGTGGCGCTGGACGTGGCCAGTGGCCGCGTGCTGGCCAGCCAGCTGCCCGGCCACCGCGATGCCAACCACGCCACGCTCAGCGCCGCCTATGCCCTGCACTTCGGCGAATTCGGCAACGGCGTGGTGGTCTGGCTGTACTTCCTGCTGGGCCTCGGCGGCGCTTTTCTGTTCTACTCGGGCAACCTGCTGTGGATCGAATCGCGGCGCAAGCGCCGGCAGCCGCAGCAGCCGCGCGCGGGGGTGAACATGGCGCGGGCCACGGTGGGCGTGTGCATCGGCCTGTGCGTGGCGATCTCGGTCGCCTTTGTCACTGCACTGGTGCTTGAACACGTGGCCCCGGCGACAGTAGATCACGGTATCCGCTGGGCCTGCTTCGGTACGTGGGCCGCGTGTGCGCTGTGGGCGGCCGTGCGCCGGCCGGCACAGGCCGCACGCGAGCTGCTGTGGGCGGCCGCCATCAGCACTGCACTGGTGCCGGTGATGCATGGTGCGCTCAGTGGCGACTGGCCGTGGCTGGCCGCCGCGCGTGGGTTGTGGCCGCTGTTCTGGATCGACATGGTGGCCCTGGCGATGGCCTTCGGCTTCGCCCGGCTGGCCGTGGCCAGCCAGCGCCGTGCCCGCGAGGGTGACCCCAACAGCGTGTGGGCCGATTGAGGAAACCGCCGGACATGGTCCGGCGGTTCTTCCAGGGCGGGCTCAATCGCCGACGCGGGCCTTGTGCCACGGTGCGAGCATGGCGTTGAGCAGGCTGGCCTGCTCGTCATCGCCGGTCAGTTCCCACATGAACACCCCGGCCAGGCCCTGCTCGCGGGCGAACTGCGCGCGCAGGCCGATCGAGCGCGGATCTTCGTAGCTGATGAAGATCTTTTCGGCCGCGTTGTACAGCCACGGGCTCTGTGCCTGCGGCTGCCAGTGCTTCGTCCAGCCCGGCTGGTCCAGGTAGCGCGCCTTGATCACCCGCCAGTCGCCGGCATCGGCCGGTGCGCTGTAGGCCTGGTAGAGGCCATCGGGCGCGTCACCGGTGACCTTGAAACCACGCCCGTAGAACGGCACGCCCAGCACCAGCTTGTCGGCCGGCACGCCGTGGTCGCGGTAGTACTGCACGGCACCGGCTACGTTGTTCCAGCGCCGCAGTTCCGGCGCCAGCGGGTCGGCCGGCACTTCATGCAGCGGTGCATTGAAGGTCGACACCGCCGAGAAGCCGGTGCCCATGTCGTAGCTCATCAGATTGATGAAATCGAACAGCCGGGCCAGCGCCGGCAGGTCGTAGCTGGCGGCCGGGTCATAGGGACCGTCGGTCTGCAGGCGGCCGGCCGCGAGCGCGGCGGTCAGCAGCATCGGCTGGTCACGCGTGCGGCCACGCGCATCCAGCGCCACGCGGAAAGCCTGCGCGAGCCGTGTCAGGTTCGCGCGGTCCTGCGGGCGATGGGCCAGTTCCTTCGGGCCACCACTGACCGGGAATTCCCAGTCGATGTCCACGCCGTCGAAGCTGCCTGCGTACTGGTCGAAGAACAGCGCCATGCAGGAATCGACCAGGCGCTTGCGGCTGGCCTCGGTGAGCGCGGCATCGGAGAAGCCACCTGCGCCCCAGCCGCCGATGGAGATCAGGGTGCGCAGGTGCGGATGCGCCTTCTTCAGCTCGGCCAGCGCAGTGAAGTTCTTCGGCGCTTCTGCGCCCACCGTGCAGCGCCCTGCTTCGATGGTGGAGAACGCGTAGAACAGGTGGGTGAGGCGATCGGCCGGGATGCGCGACACCGGATAGCGCTCGGCCGAACCGCCGGGGTAGTACGCGCCATGGATCGGCGGCTGCGCCGCATGGCAGGCAGCGGGAACGGCGGCGGCAATCAGCAGGGCAAGCCCGGCCAGGGTGTAGCGCAACATGGGAACTCCCGGTAGGTAGAGTCGAGCTTGCTCGACTGACGTGACCGAAGCAGTCGAGCAGGCTCGACTCTACACGGATCCGGCATCGGCTAAGGTAGCCGCGGACCTTCCATCGCACACGGACATGAGCACAGACCACGACGCCCCCCAGGACGTCACCCGCGATGCACTGCGCGCCAAACAGTCCCGCGCATACGCGGCCTTCGACGATGGCGACCTGGCGCAGGCCGCGCGCCTGTTCGGGGAACTGATCGCGCACGCGCCCGAGGTGTCCTACCTGCACTACATGCGCGGGCTGGCGCACAAGTACCTGCGCGACTGGCCCGCCTCGCTGCAGGACAACCTGCGTGCGGAGCGGGCGAGCGACGAATTCGACGAAGCGGCCGCCTGGAATGCCGGTATCGCGGCCAGCGCCCTGGGCGACTGGACCGAGGCACGCCGGCAATGGAGCCGGTGTGGCATCACCCTGCCCGAGGGTGACGGCGAGATTGTCGGCAACTTCGGCGTGGCCGGCGTGCGCCTGGCCCCCTGGAAGGATGCCGAGGTGGTGTACATGAGCCGCATCGACCCGGTGCGCGCGCGCATCGACAACGTGCCATTGCCCGAAAGTGGCTTCCGCTTCGGCGACATCGTGCTGCATGACGGCGCCTCCACCGGCCGCCGTGCCTACGGCGAGGGCGATGCGCCGGTGTTCAATGCGATGCAGCGTCTGCAGGCATCGGACATGGCGACCTTCACGGTGTTCGTGCAGTGCGACTCGGCCGACGATGTCGCTGCGCTGGAGGCACTGATCCTGCCGGGCATCGGCATGGTCGAGGACTGGACCGCGACGGTACGTCGGTTGTGCCGCCGCTGCAGCTACGGCACCCCGCACCGGCATGACGACGAGGCCGGGAACGATGACGACGGTGGTTGGAAGCGCGAGCGCGACCTCGGCATCGCCGCGCAGGGCCGGGCTGTCGTGGAGACGCTGCTGGCGACATGGACCGCGGGGGGACCAGGGCGCGTGCTGGAGGCCATCGAGCAGCGCGAGCATCCGTTGAGTGATCCCGAGCCGGGGCAGGTATGGTGGTTGGGGGAGGAAGAAGAGGAGGAGCGTGTCAACCAAGATTGACACCTACCGAGTGCTGAAGCCTTGCGGCACAAGGCCTTCAGAATTCTTCAGACCCGTTTCCAGCACTTCAGACGCGGCACAGGCTCAATCGGGTTCCCTTTTGATGGAACCCGACGATGCGCTCGATCCTGCCCGCCCTTACGCTGCTCTGCGCGGTCTGCACCCTGCCCTTCACCGCCCGCGCCGCGGAACCTGATCCGGCCCGCCTGCAGGCACTGCAGCAGGCCATTGCCAGCGATGAACTGAAACAGATCCGCAGCGTGCTGCTGCAGGTCGATGGCAAGGTGGTCTACGAAGGCTACTTCAACGGTGCCGATGCACAGACCCTGCACGACGTGCGATCAGCCAGCAAGGGCGTGACGGCTCTGCTGGTCGGTGCCGCCATTGGTGAGGGCACCCTGCCCGGCGTACAGGCCCGGGTATATGACTATTTCCCGGCATTCACCGCCCGGCACACCGTCGACCCGCGCCTGCGCGCCACCACGGTGCAGGACCTGCTGACCATGAGCAGCCTGTGGGAATGCGATGACGAAAACCAGTTCTCGTCCGGGCACGAGGAGCGCATGTACGTTTCCGAGAAGTGGCTGGACTTCACCCTGGGTCTGCCGGTGAAGGGCTTCGCGCCGTGGATGCAGCGGCCGGAGGACAGCCCGCATGGGCGCGCGTTCGCCTACTGCACCGCCAATCCGTTCGTTCTGGGCGCGGTACTGGAGAAAGCCAGCGGCCAACCGCTGGCCGACTATGCCGCGCGCGTCCTGGAGCGACCGCTGGGCATCACCCACAGCCAGTGGAACCGCTCGCCGGAGGGCATCGGCATGGGCGGCGGCGGCACCCGCTACCGCACGCAGGACCTCGCACGTTTCGGCCAGCTGGTGCTTGATCGCGGCCGCTGGCAGGGCCGCCAGCTGGTGCCGAAGGACTACATCGAGGCGATGGTGCGACCGCAGGCGATCACCTCCGACGGCGGCGACTACGGCTACCTGTGGTGGGGCCTGAAGCTGGACGTGCAGGGTTCATCGCGCACGGTGTGGGCGATGTCCGGCAACGGCGGCAACTACGTGTTCGTGCTGCCCGAGCAGCGCGTGGTGGCGGTGGTCACCAGCCCGGCGTTCAACCGCAACTTCGCCCATCCGCAGTCGCGGCGCATCCTCACCGAGTTCCTGCTGCCGGCGCTGCGCTGAGCGCGGCCAGATCGTCGGGTCGCCAGCTGGCGGCCAGCACCTGTGCACGTTGCCGGGCGATGTCGGTATCCAGCCGCTGCAGCAATGCGCTCCAGCCAGGCGTGCTGCGCAGGGCGGCGAACAGTGGCGTGGTGCGCAGCCACGCCACATCACGGAAGCCGTCATCGACGGCCTGTTGCAGCGCGGCTACAGCATCTGCTGCATGGCCTTGGGCCTGCAGCAGCAACGCGCGCTCCAGCGCCGCATCGGGCCAGCCATCACCCGCTCCCGCGCTGGAAGTGAGCTGCTGCAGGCGCTGGTCGATCCATGCAGCGTCCGCTGGTTGCGTGCCATGCAAGGCTGCCAGGGTCTGGCCCAGCGACTGCTGCGGCCGCAGTTGGCGGCCACGTTCAAACGCATCGGCAGCGCCTGCTGGGTCACCGCCCAGCAGCGCCAGTTCGCCCTGCAGGCGCAGCAGCTGCGGGTGCGGCGTGCTGCGTGCGAGCGCTTCGTCCAGCGCCTGCCGGGCCTGCTGTGGCGCACCGGCCAGGTACAGGCTGCGCGGCCAGGCAATATTGGAAAAGACGTTGTCCGGGTACAGCTGGAAGTTGCGCGCATGGCGTTGTGCTGCTGCCTGGGTGAAGCCCAGCAGCTCCAGTTCGCGCGCCACCTGCACGTCCCGGAAGCGGACACGGTCGGGCGCCGTCAATGACAGGTTTGCCTGCAGCGCCGCAGCCAACTGGCCGCGCTCCTGCTGCAGGTAGGCCAGCGATGCACGGCTGCGTTCGTCGCCGTGGTCCAGTTCCAGGGCGCGGCTGTAGCCGGTCATGGCCTGCCGCATGTCGCCCAGGCAGTCCTGCGCGTATCCCCAGAGGGCATGGGCGGCGGCATCACGAGGGGCGCGCTGACGCTCCTGCTCGGCCAGGACCAGCGCCTCTTTCATCTGCTCGGGGGTGCCGTTGAACAGGCATCCCTGCGCCGACAGGGCGCGTGACAGGCCGCGACGCGCAGGCGCCGATTCGGGATCGGCCTGCAACGCCTGCCGGAACAGACTGATCGCCCGCTCGTTGTTGCTGGCCTGGCCGATGCCCGCGTAGTAATCAGCACGCTGCAGCAGCGATTGCGCCGCGCCCTGCGGCGTCGAACGGGGCCACAGCAGCACCGCGGCGGCCACGCCCAGCACCGCGACCGTCGCCATGCCCCAGCCGAGCCAGCGGGCGCGGGGTGAGGGCGCTGCCGCTGCAGTGGCCGGCAGCGGCGGCGCGCACAGCTGGTAACCGCGGCCACGTACCGAACGGATGTAACGCGGGCGTCGACTGTCATCGCCCAGCGCCTGGCGCAGCAGCTTGACGCGCTGGCTGACCGCATCCTCACCCACCACCGCCGGTGCCCAGACCTGCGCGGCCAGAGTATCGAACCCCACAACATCGGTGCCGTGCGCGAGGAGTACGTCCAGCAGGGTCCAGCTCAGACCGCTGACCTGCAGTACCTCACCGTCGCGCCTGACGCGTTGTGCCGGGCGATCAATGTCCAGGTCGAGCAGGCGCAGGGTATCCATGGTCGAAGCATAGCGGCATGGGTGCGCGGGAATACAGGCAAAGAAAAAGCGGGCCGAAGCCCGCTTTTTCATTTCAGCGATTTCAGGAGCGTGTCAACCAAGGTTGACACCTACCCCCGATTACTCGGCGCTGGCGCCTTCGCCTTCTTCCACGGCCTTCATCGACAGGCGGATACGGCCCTGCTTGTCGACTTCCAGGACCTTGACCTTGACCACATCGCCTTCCTTCAGCTTGTCGCCGACCTTCTCGACGCGCTCGCTGGAGATCTGCGAGACGTGGACCAGACCGTCCTTGCCCGGCAGGATGGTGACGAACGCACCGAAGTCCATGATCTTGGCGACCTTGCCTTCGTAAATGCGGCCCGGCTCGACGTCCGAGGTGATCTGCTCGATGCGGGCCTTGGCGGCCTGGGCAGCGGCATTGTTCACCGAGGCGATGGTGATGGTGCCATCGTCCTGGATGTCGATCTGGGTGCCGGTTTCCTTGGTGATGGCCTGGATGGTCGAGCCACCCTTGCCGATCACTTCGCGGATCTTGTCCGGGTGGATCTTGATGGTCAGCAGGCGCGGTGCATAGTCCGACAGCTCGGCGCGCGGGGTGGTCAGGCCGTGGGCCATTTCACCCAGGATGTGCAGACGGCCAGCCTTGGCCTGCTGCAGTGCCTGCTTCATGATCTCTTCGGTGATGCCTTCGATCTTGATATCCATCTGCAGGGCGGAGATGCCCTCGGCGGTACCGGCGACCTTGAAGTCCATGTCGCCCAGGTGATCTTCGTCACCCAGGATGTCGGACAGGACGACAAAACGCTCGCCTTCCTTGACCAGGCCCATGGCGATACCGGCAACCGGCGACTTGACCGGCACACCGGCATCCATCAGGGCCAGCGAGGAACCGCAGACCGATGCCATCGACGAGGAGCCGTTGGATTCGGTGATTTCCGACACAACGCGGATCGTGTACGGGAAGGCTTCCAGCGACGGCATCACGGCCAGCACGCCGCGCTTGGCCAGACGGCCGTGGCCGATTTCACGACGCTTCGGCGCACCGAAACGACCGCACTCACCGACCGAGTAGGGCGGGAAGTTGTAATGGAACAGGAAGTTTTCCTTGTACTCACCAGCAACGGCGTCGATGATCTGGCCGTCACGTGCGGTGCCCAGCGTGATGGTCACGATGGCCTGGGTTTCGCCGCGGGTGAACAGGGCCGAACCGTGGGTACGCGGCAGCACGCTGGTCTTCACTGCGATCGGGCGGACGGTGTCCAGCGCACGGCCGTCAATGCGGACCTTGGTGTCCAGCACCGAGTCGCGCATGGTGTGGTATTCCAGCTCGCCGAATTCCTTCGACAGCTCAGCCGGGTTCCAGCCTTCAGCGGCAACGCGGCCAGCCAGGGCTTCGGTGACGTCCTTCTTGATCGCCGAGATGGCGTCACGGCGCTGCAGCTTGTCACGCACCTGGAAGGCTTCGCCCAGCTTGCCGCCGACAGCTTCCTTCAGGGCGCCGATCAGCACTTCGTTCTTGGCCGGGGCAACCCAGTCGCTCGGCTTGGTGCCGGCTTCAACGGTCAGTTCGTTGATGGCGTTGATGACCTTCTGCATTTCGCGGTGACCGAAGGTCACGGCGCCCAGCATCACGTCTTCAGACAGCAGTGCGGCTTCGGATTCCACCATCAGCACGGCATTGGCGGTACCAGCAACCACCAACTCCAGCTGCGATTCCTTCAGCTCCGACACGGTCGGGTTGAGGATGTACTCGCCGTCCTTGTAACCGACCTTGGCAGCGCCGATCGGGCCCTTGAACGGGGTGCCGGCCAGCGACAGTGCAGCCGAGGCACCGATCAGCGCGGCGATATCGCCGTCCACTTCCGGGTTCAGCGACATCACCGTGGCGATGATCTGCACTTCGTTCTTGTAGTCTTCCGGGAACAGCGGACGGATCGGGCGATCGATCAGACGGGAGATCAGCGTCTCCTTCTCGGTCGCACGGCCTTCACGCTTGAAGAAGCCACCCGGGATACGGCCACCGGCGTAGAACTTTTCCTGGTAATCGACGGTCAGCGGGAAGAAGTCCTGGCCTTCGCGCGCGCTCTTGGCGGCGACGGCAGTGACCAGCAACACGGTGTCGTCCATCTTGACGATGACTGCGCCGCCGGCCTGACGGGCGATCTCGCCGGTCTCAAGCGTGACGGTGTGTTTGCCGTACTGGAAGGTTTTGGTGATTTTTGCCACGGGGGATCCTTGAATTGCTTTCTTCGATTGGACCGTTGCCAACCCATGCCGGCAATGGTTGGCCGGGCGGTTCCGGCCGATCTACTACGATTTTGAAGCTCTAAAAACAAAACCGCGGCGCATCGCTGCGCCGCGGCGGGAAATCGATTAGCGGCGCAGGCCGAGCTTTTCGATCAGCGCTTTGTAGCGCGCAACGTCCTTCTTCTTCAGGTAGTCGAGCAGGCTACGACGGCGGTTGACCATCTGCAGCAGACCACGACGGCTGTGGTGGTCCTTCTTGTGTTCCTTGAAGTGGCCGGTCAGCAGTTCAATGCGAGCGGTCAGCAGGGCAACCTGGACTTCCGGGGAACCGGTGTCGGCAGCGCCGCGCTTGTTTTCTTCAATGACTTTCTGGGTGTCGATCGACATGATTTTTCTCTTCAGATGCGGGGCCCGCAGAAACGCCTCATTGACGTACCGCGCAGCTCGCCGATTAATAGGCTGCCCACCGGGGCGGACAGTTGCCCTTTCGAGGGCCGCAAAATTGTAACGGCCACAACCATCCGGGACAAGGCGGGCGTACTCCCAAAGGTACGGCTCCCCCCTGCCCGTTCAGAGATTGAAGCGGCGCTGGGGCCCCAGGCGCCCGCCTTCCTCAACCTGACCCAGACCCAGAGGCTGGCCAGCATCGCCGTGAACGACCACCAGCCCCACCGGCCACGCCGGGTTGCGCAGCCGCTGCCCCATGCAGAACCGGGCCGCCTGTGCGGCATCCAGGTCCACGCGGGCGAACTGGCTCAAGCCCTGCTCGATCGGCAGCAACCAACCCATCAGGGCCGCCTCATCGCCGGATTCGGCGACCGCACGCAATTCATCCAACCCAATCATCTTCGGCGCCATGAACGGCTCCACCCACAGCCGCCGCAGCGCGGTGATGTGGGCGCCGCAGCCCAGCATCTCGCCCAGGTCGCGGGCGATGGAGCGGATATAGGTGCCCGAGCCACAGGTAACGCGCAGCGACAGGCGTTCGCCTTCACGCGCCAGCACCTCGATGAATTGCACCTGCACCTCGCGCTCCGGCGCCTCGATGGCCTCGCCACGACGGGCCTTGGCGTAGAGCGGCTCGCCGCCCTGCTTCAAGGCCGAATAGATCGGCGCGCGCTGACGGATGGTGCCGGTCAAGCTGGCCAGAGCGGCCTGCAGCTCGACATCACTGAATGCGGGCACCGGTCGCTCGCGCAACACCACGCCATCGGCGTCATCGGTATCGGTGGTCGCACCCAGCCGCACTTCGGCGTCATAGGCCTTGGCCGAGCCCAGCAGCAGGCCGGCAATCTTGGTGGCCTCGCCAAAGCACAGCGGCAGCAGGCCGGTCGCCAGCGGATCCAGGCTGCCGGTATGACCGCCCTTCTCGGCACGGAACAGGCGACGTGCGACCTGCAAGGCCGTGTTGGAGCTCATGCCAGCCGGCTTGTCGAGCAGAACGATGCCGTCCAGACGGCGGAATTGGATTCGGGGGCGCATGCAACACCAGGGACAGGCCGGCGCGCCATCGGCGCCTGGCAAAAACGGGAAAGCCCAGCCGCGCCGCTATGCGCCAGCCAGACATGACAACAGCCCTTGCGGGCTGCTGCGGTCACTCTTCGTCGGCGTCGGCCTTGGGCGCCTGCGCCTCGGGCAGGTCGCGCAACAACTTGTCGATGCGCTCACCGCGGTCCACCGAGTCGTCGTAGTGGAAATGCAGCTCCGGCACATGCCGCAGCTTCATTGCCCGCGCCAGCGACATGCGCAGTTCCACGGCCAGTTCGCGCAGGCCCTTCACCGCTTCGGCCGAACGCTCCGGCATCAAGGCGGTAACAAATACCTTGGCATGAGCCATGTCACGGGTCACTTCCACGTCCGACACGCTGACCGAGGGCAGCCCGTATTCGCGCACGGCGGCATGCACCAGCGTGCCCAGATCACGACGGATCTGCGCGGAAACACGGTCGGTACGATGGAAAGTCTTAGGCATCAGGCAAGTATCAGCAATAAAAAGTGAATTTCAATGAAACCGAAGGGGCGCACCCGCTGCAGCCGCATTCACGGCCACAGCAGCTGATTCCCAACCCCGGCCGGCAGGGGATTTGTTCGCGGGACCCACTTCAACGAATCCCGATTCCCGACTCCCCAATCCCAGCCGTCAGAGCGTGCGCGGCACTTCGATGCGCTCGAAGCACTCGATCTGGTCGCCGGCCTTGACGTCGTTGTAGGCCTTCACGCCGATACCGCACTCGGTACCGTTGCGAACTTCCTCGACGTTTTCCTTGAAGCGACGCAGCGATTCCAGCTCGCCCTCGAACACCACCACGCTGTCGCGCAGCACGCGGATCGGCTTGTTCCGCTTGACCACGCCCTCGACCACCATACAGCCAGCGACCGCACCGAACTTGGAGCTGCGGAACACGTCGCGGACTTCGGCGATACCGATGATCTCTTCGCGGATCTCCACGCCCAGCAGACCGGAAGCCACCTGCTTCACCTGGTCGATCACGTCATAGATGATCGAGAAGTAACGCAGGTCCACGCCGTTGGATTCGATGATGCGACGTGCCGAGGCATCCGCACGCACGTTGAAGCCGATGACGGTGGCCTTGGAAGCCACGGCCGAGTTGGCATCGGACTCGGTGATACCGCCCACGCCGGAGTGGATCACGTTGATGCGGATGTCGTCGTTGGACAGACCCACCAGCGACTGGCTCAGTGCCTGCACCGAACCCTGGACGTCGGCCTTGATCAGCAGGTTCAGCACCTGCTGGCCTTCGCCCTTGCCCATCTGCGCCATGATGTCTTCCATGCGGCTGCCCGCCGTGGCCACCAGGCGCGATTCGCGGCGCTTGGTCTCACGGGTCTGGGCAACGTCCTTGGCCAGGCGCTCGTCCTCGACCACGACGAAGTCATCGCCCGCTTCCGGCACGCCGGACAGACCCAGCACCTGCACCGGGATGGACGGGCCAGCCTCGGACACCTGGCTGCCGGTTTCGTCGAACAGTGCACGCACGCGGCCGTACTGGATGCCACACACCAGGTAGTCACCCTTCTTCAGGATGCCCTGCTGCACCAGCACCGTAGCGACCGGGCCACGGCCCTTGTCCAGCGAGGATTCGATGACCACGCCATTGGCGCGGCCGTCGGCGATGGCCTTCAGCTCCAGCACTTCAGCCTGCAGCGAAATCGCGTCCAGCAGGTCGTCGATTCCCTGGCCGGTCTTGGCCGAGATCTCCACCATCTGCACGTCACCACCGAAGTCTTCGGCCACGACCTGCTCGGCGAGCAGTTCGTTCTTGACCCGCATCGGGTCGGCCGAGGACTTGTCGATCTTGTTGATCGCCACCACGATCGGCGCGTTGGCGGCGCGGGCGTGCTGGATGGCTTCCTTGGTCTGCGGCATCACGCCGTCGTCGGCGGCGACAACCACCACCACGATGTCGGTCAGCTGCGCGCCACGGGCACGCATCGAGGTGAACGCGGCGTGGCCCGGGGTATCCAGGAAGCTGATCACGCCCTTGGGCGTAGTCACGTGATACGCACCGATGTGCTGGGTAATGCCGCCGGCTTCGCCATTGGCGACCTTGGTGCGGCGGATGTAATCCAGCAGCGAGGTCTTGCCGTGGTCGACGTGGCCCATGATGGTGACCACCGGCGCACGCGGCACGGCCACGCGCTCATCGGCATCACTGATTGCCAGCAGCGCGTCTTCGGCGTCATTGGCATTGGCACGCACGACCTTGTGGCCGAGTTCTTCGGTCACCAGCGCGGCGGTGTCGTGATCGATGGACTGGGTGATGGTCGCCATGACGCCCATCTTGAACAGCGCCTTGACCACCTCGCCGCCCTTCAGGGCCAGCTTCTGCGCCAGATCGGCGACGGTGATGGTGTCGCCCACGGCGACTTCGCGCACCACCGGTGCGGTCGGACGCTCGAAGCCATGGCTGCCGCCACCGCTGCGCGAGGCATCGTTGCCACGGCGGCCCTGCGGCGCACGCGCACCCGGACGGCCGCGCGAGTTGCTGTTGTTGCTGTTGCCGCGACGGGCACGATCGGAAGCAGACAGGTGCAGCTGGCCACCAAAGCGGTTGCCACCATCGCCTTCGCCACCGCGGGCCTTGCCAGGCTTGGCGTTGGCGCCTGCATTGCCACGGTCGTCACGGGCAGGGGCACGCGACGGTGCAGCCGGTGCATGGCGCGGGGCCTTGGCCACCGGCTCGTCGGCATCGGCCGCAGCCGGTGCAGGCTTGGCAGCCTTGGCCTTGGCGGCTTCCTCGGCAGCGACGCGCTCGGCCTCGACGCGCGCGCGTTCGGCTTCCTCGGCGGCCTTCTGCGCGGCGATGGTCTCGTCGCGCACGCGGTCCTTCTCGGCGAGCATGCGCTGCTCCTCGAGATTGCGCTGACGCGATTCCTCGAGCTTGCGCAGGATGTCCGCGCGCTCTTCGTCCGGCGTCATCGCAGCCTTGCCACCCTCCGGCTTGACGTAGGTGCGCTTCTGCCGCACTTCGACATTGACGGTGGTCTTGCTGCGACCGGCACTGACCGTCACTTCCTGATGCTTGCGGCGATTCAGGGTGATCTTCTTCGGTGCGGCCTCAGCCTCTTCAACCGGCTGCTCGTCCTTGCCGTGCGAGCGGCGAAGGAAGCCAAGCAACTTCACTTTCTCGGTACTGGTCACGACCTGGTCGGGACCGCTGAACTTCATCCCGGCCTGGGACAGCTGTTCAAGCAGTTTCTCGACCGGCGTGTTGACCAGTTCGGCGAGCTTGCGGATGGTGGTTTGCTGCGACATTCGGATCCTATGATCTTGTTTGCGCCCCCTCGTCACGAACGAAGGCAGCGCGGAGTCTACGCCCTGAGCGGCTCAGGGCACTGTTCATCGCTGGCTCATTCGCCGCGCTCCAGGCGGGCGATCTCCTCGGCGCGGGCTGCCAGGACCAACGCCGCGGCGCGCTCCAGATCCATGCCCTCGATGCCGAACTCCAGGATCTCATCGGCCGCCAGGTCCGACAGATCCTCACTCGTGCGCACGCCATTACCGGCCAGTGCATACGCGGTCGCTTCGTCCATGCCCTTCAGTGCCAACAGGTCCGCAGCCGGTACGCCGTCCTCGGCGCCCTCTTCCACTGCCAATGCTTCATTGAGCAGCGCGTCGCGGGCGCGGGCACGCAGTTCCTCGACGATGTCCTCGTCGAAGCCTTCCACCGCCAGCAGCTCGCCAACCGGAACGTAGGCGATTTCCTCGACGGTATTGAAACCCTCGGACACCAGGATGCCGGCGATTTCCTCGTCCACTTCCAGCTTGTCCATGAACAGCTGGCGGGCGACACCCTGCTCGGCTTCCGACTTGGCGGTCACCTGGTCCTGGGTCATCACGTTCAGCTGCCACCCGGTCAGGCGGCTGGCCAGGCGCACGTTCTGGCCGCCCTTGCCGATGGCCTGGGCCAGGCGATCCTCTGCCACGGCCAGATCCATCGAATGCTTTTCTTCGTCGACGATGATCGACTGCACTTCAGCCGGCGCCATCGCGTTGATGACGAAGTTGGCCGGGTTTTCGTTCCACAGCACGATATCCACGCGCTCGCCATTGAGCTCGTTGGACACGGCCTGCACGCGCGAACCCCGCATGCCGATGCAGGCACCGATCGGATCGGTACGGGTATCGTGGGCCAGCACGGCGATCTTGGCGCGGTCACCCGGGTCGCGTGCACAGGCCTTGATCTCGACCAGGCCCTGGCCGACTTCCGGTACTTCCAGCTTGAACAGCTCGATCATGAACTCCGGCGCGGCGCGGCTGATAAACAGCTGCGGGCCACGCGGCTCGGAGCGCACTTCGGCCAGGTAGCCGCGCACGCGGTCGCCGGCGCGCAGCACGTCGCGCGGAATGCCCTTGTCCTTCGGAATGAAGGCCTCGGCGTTGCCGCCCAGGTCCACATAGATGTTGCCGCGCTCGGCGCGCTTGACCACACCGGTGACCAGCTCGCCCACGCGATCCTTCCATGCATCGACCACCTGCTGGCGCTCGGCTTCGCGCACACGCTGCACGATCACCTGCTTGGCAGCCTGGGCGGCAATACGGCCGAAATCCGGGTTCTCGATCTGCTCTTCGATGTAGTCACCCACTTCGACGCCATCGGCCTCGTCCACGGCGTCCATCAGGCGGATCTGACGGTGCGGCGATTCCATCACCACATCATCGGCCACCACTTCCCAACGACGGAAGGTTTCGTAGCTGCCGTCCTTGTGGTTGATGGACACGCGTGCAAGCACGTCTTCCTCGGCATAACGCTTCTTTGCAGCAGACGCCAGCGCGGCTTCGATCGCGTCGAAGATCACTTCACGCGGCACGCCTTTCTCGTTGGCGACTGCGTCAACTACCAGCAAAAGTTCCTTGCTCATCGGCTCACTCCGCGCGCGGCTTTTTGGCCGCCGTTTCGTTATTGGAATTATTCTTGGCCTTGCCCTGCTTGGGGGCCGGACCCGTCGGTTTGGTCGGTGCCAGGCCAAGTGCGGCCCAGTCCGGAATGATGCGTGCCTTGTCGATGTTGTCGAACGCGGCCACGAACGGCTTGTTGTCGACGACAAAGGTCACCGTGCCCTGCGCCGCGTCCACCGCGACGATCTCGCCCTGCAGGCGACGGCGGTTTTCCTGCGGCAGCTTCAGGCCGACCTTAGCGGACTCGCCAATGGCCTGCTCGAACTGGGCCAGCGTGAACAACGGGCGGTCCACGCCCGGCGAGGACACTTCCAGCGTGTAGTTGCCGCTGATGGGATCTTCGACGTCAAGCTGGGCCGACACTTCGCGGCTCACCCGCTCGCAGTCGTCGATATTGACCATGCGCTCGGGCTGTTCGGCCAGCGGCACATCGATATACAGGCGCAACGTTGCGCCGCCCGGGGCCGGCAGATATTCGGCGCCAAGCAACTCGAGCCCCAGCGCTTGCACGGTGGGGCCCAGCAGATTCGCGATTTCAGTAGCCTTGTCGCTCACAGCCTGCCTTGAATGTTTGATGAGAACAGGTGCATTCACCCAGCCGGGTTTTCCGCACTTCGGAAACAACAAAGGGCCCAACCGGGCCCTTTGTCCTATGAATCCGTTGACCGGATTCCAGTTGCAGATACGGAAGCAGCCGTACCTGCGAGCCCAACTTAGTTTGAACCATGTTCCGGTCAAACCAAAGATGGTAGCGGGGGCAGGATTTGAACCTGCGACCTTCGGGTTATGAGCCCGACGAGCTGCCAGACTGCTCCACCCCGCATCAGAAGCGGAATTATGAAGTAAGTAAGCGTGAATTGCAAGCTTTTTTACTTCATTGTTTCTCCGTTTCCGGAGAAACCCAAAGAGAAACTCTCCTTGGCCGAACCACCTCCCGGTGGTTCCGACTGCGCCGTTACCGGCGCCGTCGTCAACTCAGGAGACGTATATTACACACTTTGTGCAGATTTGTATCTAGTTTCAGGACAAATGTGCAAAAGAATTGCGCATCCACTCCATGACTGGGCCCAGGCCCAGCGGCAGGAACAGCAGCAGGATGGAATTCACGCCCAGCACGATGCCCAGGATGCGGTCGTTGCTGCGCGGCAAGGCCTCACCCACCGGCTCATCGAAGTACATGACCTTGATGACGCGCAAGTAATAGAAGCAACCGATCACCGCGCAGATCACGCCCAACAGGGCCAGCCACAGCAGGCCGCCATTGATGGCCGCGCCCAGCACCGACAGCTTGGTCCAGAAGCCCAGGAACGGCGGAATACCGGCCAGCGACGCCATGATGCACAGCACCAGGCCAGCCATCCACGGGCTGCGTGCGTTCAGGCCCTTGAAGTCCTCGATGTTCTCGGCTTCAAAACCGGCACGCGACAGCGCGATGATCGCGCCGAACGAGGCGGTGGACATGATCGCGTAGGCAATGGCGTAGAACATCGCGGCCGAATAGCCCTGCTCACCACCACCGGCAATACCCATCAGCAGGAAGCCGATGTGCGACACCGTGGAGTACGCCAGCATGCGCTTGAGGTTGGTCTGGGCAATGGCCATCAGGTTGCCGATGATCAGCGACAGCGCGGCCAGACCAGCGAGCACGTACTGCAGTTCGGCCGACAGCGGGCCAACGCCCATTTCCAGCAGGCGGTAAGCCATGCCGAAGGCAGCCAGCTTGGGAGCCGAACTGATGAACAGCGCGATCGGGGCCGGTGCACCCTGGTACACGTCCGGCAGCCACATGTGGAACGGTGCAGCACCCAGCTTGAAAGCAACGCCGGCCACCATGAACACCGCGCCGGTCAACAGCAGCAGGCGCTCATCGCTATGCACGGCGGCATCGCGGATCACGTCCAGGTGCAGCGAACCGGTGGCGCCGTAGACCAGCGACATACCGTACAGCAACAGGCCCGAGGCCAGCGAACCCAGCACGATGTACTTCATGCCGGCTTCGGCGGCGAGCTTGTTCTCGCGGTTGCTGGCAACCAATGCGTACGAGCACAGCGCCAGCAGTTCCAGGCCCAGGTAGACCATCAGCAGGCTGCCGGCCGAGACCAGGATCATCATGCCCGCGGTTGCGAACAGGATCAGCACCGGGATCTCGCCCTGGAACAGGTTGCGCTCGCGCAGGTAGGTCCAGCCATAGACCAGGCTCAAGGCGCTGACCAGCACGATCACCGTCTTCATGATGTCGGCGGCGTTGTCGCGCACGAACATGCCGTGGAACACCTCGCCCTGCCCGCCCACGCCGCCGAGCAGCATGACGAAGGCAACAGCGAGGATGGCCACCGAAAGGAAGTGGGTCCAGACCTTGTGACGGTTGCTGATGAACAGATCAAGGATCAGCAGGGCAAAGGCACCGCCAATCACTACCAGTTCGGGCAGCAACGGCAGCAGGTCGGTCATGGTCAACGGCAGAGGCGTCGGCGTGGTCATCATCAAATCCTGGAATCAATACTCTCGACAGGCCGCTTACAGCAGCTTGCTCGAAGCGATCTGCATCGCCAGATGGGCGATGGACGGCTCCATCAGATCGGTCAGCGGCTTGGGATAGAAGCCCAGCACCAGCGTACCGACGGCAAACACACTCATTACCAGCCACTCGCGACCGTTGATGTCCTTCAGCTCGGCCACATGGGCATTGCCCACCTCACCGAAGAACACGCGCTTGTAAAGCCACAGCGAATAGGCGGCGCTGATGATCAGCGTGGTCGCGGCACCCATGGCAACCAGCGGGTTCCACTGGAATGCGGCCAGCACGATCATGAACTCACCCACGAAACCGCTGGTACCCGGCAGGCCGGAGTTGGCCATGAAGAACAGCAGCGCGAAGGCGGCGAACCACGGCATCACGTTGACCACGCCGCCGTAATCGGCGATGCGGCGGCTGTGCATGCGGTCGTACAGCACGCCAACGCAGGAGAACATGGCGCCGGACACGAAACCGTGCGAGATCATCTGCACCATCGCGCCCTGCAGGCCCAGGCGGGCCGCATCGGCGTTGCCGGCTTCACGCACCAGCCACAGCGCGGTGAAGGTACCCAGGGTCACGAAGCCCATGTGTGCGACCGACGAGTAAGCAATCAGCTTCTTCATGTCGTCCTGCACCATGGCCACCAGGCCCACGTAGATCACGGCCACCAGCGACAGTGCGATCACCAGCCATGCCCATTCGCTGCTGGCGTCCGGCACGATCGGCAGGTTGAAGCGCAGGAAGCCGTAGCCGCCGATCTTCAGTGCGATCGCCGCCAGGATCACCGAACCGGCGGTCGGCGCTTCCACGTGCGCGTCTGGCAGCCAGGTGTGCACCGGGAACATCGGCACCTTGACCGCGAAGGCGATCAGGAACGCGAAGAAGATCCAGGTCTGCTCCTTGGCCGACAGCTGCAGCTGGTACAGGTCGGCCAGCTGGAAGCTGCCACCCTTCAGGTACAGGTAGATCAACGCCACCAGCATCAGCACCGAGCCGAGGAAGGTGTACAGGAAGAACTTCATCGCCGCGTAGATACGACGCGGGCCGCCCCAGACACCGATGATCAGGAACATCGGGATCAGCATGGCTTCGAAGAACACGTAGAACAGCATCGCGTCGGTGGCGGCGAAGATGCCGACCGTCACGCCTTCCAGGATCAGGAAGGCGGCCACGTACTGGTTGACGCGCTTGTCCACCACGCCCCAGGCACCGATCAGGGCCAGCACGCCGACCAGGGTGGTCAGCAGCACCAGCGCAATGGCGATACCGTCAACGGCCAGGTTGTAGCCGATGCCGAAGGCCGGGATCCAGGGATGCTGCTCGACGAACTGCATCACGTCGGCGGCACCGCGGTCGTAACCGCTGAGCAGCCCGAGGCTGAGCAGGAAGGTGAGCAGTGCCACCGCCAGGGATGCCCAACGGGCAACCTGTGCGTTGCGCACGGCAAGGATCAGCGCACCGCCGAGGATCGGCAGCCAGATGAGGATACTAAGTAGGGGCCAGTTCGACACGTCTTCTATTCCGTACAGGTCAACGCCAGAAATGCATCAGCAGGCCCAGCAGGGCAATCAGGCCGATGATCATCACGAAAGCGTAGTGGTAGAGGAAACCGGATTGGGTGCGGCGCAGCAGGTTGGCAGCCAGGTCGACCAGACGCGCCGAACCATTCACCACCAGCCCATCAACGACCGTGCTGTCCACGGCACGGGCGGCCTTGCCGAGCTGCACACCGCCGCCGGCGAAGCCGTCGATCCAGAGCTTGTCGAAGCCGTACTTGTTTTCCAGCACCGAAACCACCGGTGCCAGGGTCTTGCGGGTCTTGCCTGCCAGTTCCGGCTTCCAGATGTAGAACACCCAGGCCAGTGCGAAGCCGGCAACGGTCAGCCAGAACGCCGGCATCATCATGCCGTGCAGGGCGTAAGCCACCGAACCGTGCCAGAACTCCTTGCCAACGGCAGCGATGGTGTCGCGCGCCGGGTCATAGAAGTCGACGATGCCGGTGAAGAACGACATGGTCTGGCCCGGGATTCCGCCAGCAGCGTGATGGCCGTCCCAGCCGGTGCCGAACAGCATCGGACCGATGGTGAAGAAACCAATCAGCACCGACGGGATCGCCAGCAGGATCAGCGGCAGGGTCACCACCCACGGCGATTCATGCGGCTCGTGCGCACCGTGACCGTGGTGGTCATCGTGGCCGTGGCCATGGTCGGCGTGGTGGTCGTCATGCGCATCACGGAAGCGTTCCTTGCCGAAGAAGGTCAGGAACAGCAGGCGGAAGCTGTAGAAACTGGTGACGATGACACCACCCAGCACTGCCCAGTAACCGTACAGGGCAACCCAACCCGCATCGGCCGCGTGCGCATGCATTGCAGCGGCTTCGATGATGGTGTCCTTAGAGTAGAAGCCAGCGAAGAACGGGGTGCCGACCAGGGCCAGAGTACCGATCCACATGGTGATGTGGGTGATCGGCATGTACTTGCGCAGGCCGCCCATCTTCATCATGTTCTGTTCGTGGTGCATGCCGATGATCACCGAGCCGGCACCCAGGAACAGCAGGGCCTTGAAGAAGGCATGGGTCATCAGGTGGAACACGGCGCCCGAGTAGGCCGACACGCCCAGCGCGACGGTCATGTAACCCAGCTGCGACAGCGTCGAATAGGCAACCACGCGCTTGATGTCGCTCTGCACGATGCCGATCAGGCCGGTGAAGAACGCGGTGGTGGCACCGATGAACAGGATGAAGTCCAGCGCGGTCTGCGACAGCTCGAACAGCGGCGACATGCGGGTGACCATGAAGATACCGGCGGTCACCATGGTCGCGGCGTGGATCAGCGCCGAAATCGGAGTCGGGCCTTCCATCGAGTCCGGCAGCCACACATGCAGCGGCACCTGTGCCGACTTGCCCATCGCGCCGATGAACAGGCAGATGCAGATGACGGTCGCCACGCTCCACTGCTGGTCACCGATCAACTGCACGGTGGCGTGACCGGTCAGGTCGCTCCCCAGCACCGCGGTGGCATTGGCGAACACGGTCGCGTAGTCCAGCGAGCCGAACGCCCACAGGATGCCGCCGATACCCAGCAGGAAACCGAAGTCACCGACACGATTGACCAGGAAGGCCTTCATGTTGGCGAAGATGGCCGTGGGCTTCTTGAAGTAGAAACCGATCAGCAGGTACGACACCAGGCCCACCGCCTCCCAGCCGAAGAACAGCTGCAGGAAGTTGTTGCTCATCACCAGGGTGAGCATCGAGAAAGTGAACAGCGAGATGTAGCTGAAGAAGCGCTGGTAACCGTCATCGTCAGCCATGTAGCCGATCGAGTAGATGTGGACCAGCAGCGACACGAAGGTCACCACCACCATCATCATCGCGGTCATGCGATCGATCATGAAGCCGACGTGCGCCGAGTACTGGCCAACCTCGAAGAACGTGTAGACGTTCTGGTTGTACGGCTGCGCCCCGCCCCACAACAGCTGGGAAAAGATGTAAGCCGACAGGCCGCAGCTGATGGCCACGCCAAGGATGGTGACGTACTGGGCGCCCTTGCGCCCCACCTGGCGACCGAACAGGCCGGCGATGATGCTGCCGAACAGTGGTGCCAGCACCACTGCAATCAACAGACTCTTGGAGAGAGTGATTTCCATCTTCGGATCAGCCCTTCAGCGAATCGATTTCGCCCACGTTGATGGTGTGGCGAGTACGGAACAAGGTCACCAGGATCGCGAGGCCGATTGCAGCTTCTGCCGCGGCCACGGTCAGGATGAAGAAAACGAACAGCTGACCGGCGGTATCGCCGAGTTCGCGCGAGAAGGCGATGAAGTTGATGTTCACCGACAGCAGCATCAGTTCGATCGACATCAGCAGGACGATGATGTTCTTCCGGTTGAGGAAGATGCCGGCCACGGAGATGCAGAACATCACCGCGCCCAGCGCGAGCATATGGCCCAGGGAAATCATGGCTTGGCCTCCTCGCCACCGTCGTTCTTCACTTCCACCTGCACCACCGGCTTTTCGGCGGCCATCTTGACGATGCGCAGGCGGTCCTTTGCCTTGGTCATGGTCTGCTGCGTCGGGTTCTGCGTCTTCAGGCCCTGGCGACGACGCAGGGTCAGCATCACGGCTGCCACCACGGCGACGGTCAGGATCACTGCGGCGAACTCGAACGGCAGCAGGTATTCAGTGAACAGGCTGCGGGCCAGCCAGGTGACGTTGGAGGTGTCAGCCGCAACTGCAGCGGCGTTGTCCACCGGGAACGGCGTGGTACGCGCCTTGACGCCGATCAGGGTCAGCATCTGCACCAGCATCACCACCGCGACCACCAGGCCGATCGGCAGGTAACGCACCCAGCCTTCACGCAGGTTGGTGGTGTCGATGTCCAGCATCATCACCACGAACAGGAACAACACCATCACCGCGCCAACATACACCAGCACCAGGGTGACACCCAGGAACTCCGCCCCCACCAGCAGCCACACGCAGGCCACCGAGAAGAAGGTCAGGATCAGGCACAACACGGCATACACCGGGTTGCGCACGCTGATCACCGACGCCGCCGAGATGCCGGCGATGATGGAGAAGAACCAGAAAGCAATATTTACCCAATCCATCTCAAGACCTCAGCGGAAAGCGGCGTCGGCGGCGCGGCGCTCGGCGATTTCGGCTTCAAGCCGGTCGCCCAGTGCCAGCAGCTGCGGCTTGGTGATGATGTTCTCGCCACGCTTCTCGAAGTGGTACTCGAGAATGTGGGTCTCGACGATCGAGTCCACCGGGCAGCTTTCTTCGCAGAAGCCGCAGAAGATGCACTTGAACAGATCGATTTCATAACGCGTGGTACGGCGGGGGCCGTCTTCGCGCTTGGCCGAGTGCGTGGTGGTGGCCAGTGCCGGGCACACCGCTTCGCACAGCTTGCAGGCGATGCAGCGCTCTTCACCGTTGGGGTAACGGCGCAGGGCGTGCAGGCCACGGAAGCGCGGCGACTGCGGGAACTTCTCCATCGGGTACATCACGGTGTACTTGGGCTTGAACGCGTACTTCAGCGTCAGCCACAGGCCACCGAGCAACTCGAGCAGCAACAGACTTTTGAAATAGTGGGTGATCTTATTCATGAATCAAACGCCCTTCTGGATCACGCCGTAGAACACCATCAGTGCCGTTACCGCGATCCAGAAAATGGTCAGCGGGATGAACACCTTCCAGCCCAGACGCATGATCTGGTCATAGCGGAAGCGCGGGAAGCTGGCACGGAACCAGATGTACGCACTGGCGAAGAACAGCACCTTCAGCAGCAGCCACGGCCAGCCGCCGGTCCAGATCCAGTTGATCCACGGCGAGATGTCTGCCGTGATCCAACCCTGGAGCGGGCTCAACCAGCCACCGAGGAAGAAGATCGAGATCAGGAAGCTGACCAGGATCATGTTGGCGTACTCGGCCAGGAAGAACAGTGCGAACGCACCGCCGGAGTACTCCACCATGTGGCCGGCCACGATTTCCGACTCGCCTTCGACCACGTCGAACGGCGCGCGGTTGGTTTCGGCAACGCCGGACACCCAATACACGACGAACAGCGGGAACAGCGGCAGCAGGAACCAGTCGAACAGGCCCGAATTACCCTTCTGCGCCAGTACGATATCGGTCAGGTTCAGGCTGCCGGCGGCGATCATCACGCCAACCAGGGCAAAACCCATCGCGATTTCGTAGCTGACCACCTGCGCGGCCGAACGCATCGCACCGAGGAAGGCGTACTTGGAGTTGGATGCCCAACCGGCCAGGATCACGCCGTACACGCCCAGCGAGGTCATCGCCAGCAGGTACAGCAGGCCGACGTTGGCGTTGGACAGCACCAGCTTGTAGTCGAACGGAACCACGGCCCACGCCGCGAACGACGGTGCCAGCACGATCAGCGGCGCGATGACGTACATCGCCTTGTGGGCGCTGGCCGGCGCGATGATTTCCTTGAACAACAGCTTGGTGACGTCGGCGAAGGCCTGTAGCAGGCCACCAAGACCGACGTACATCGGCCCGTGGCGGACGTGCATCCAGCCGATCAGCTTGCGCTCCCACAACACGTAGAAGGCAACCGAGATGATGATCGGCATGGCGATCACCAGGATCTTCAGCACCGTCCACAGCACGATGCCGATATCGCCCAGGGCCAGAAACCACTGGTGCAGCGGATCGACCGCGTTCAACAGCAACTCGTTCATGCAGCCACCACCGTTACACGTGCGGCACCCAGCGGCGCGGTTGCGCCGTGGCCCGATTCAATCCACACCGTGCCGGCGGCGACGCGAGCGTCAACCACCACCGACAAGGTGGCGCGGCCGGCGTCGGTGCCGACCTTGGCCATCTGGCCTTCGGTCAGCTGCAGACGCGCGGCGTCATCGGCGTTGAGCACGATGCGCGGATCATTGTTGAGCGGATGCGACTGCAGCGCCTGCGCGCGACGCACGACGGCGTCGGTGCGGTAGATCGCCGGGGTCGAAGCCACTTCGAAGCCCTCGCCTGCCGGCTGCGGCTGTGCCGAAGCGGCCACCTTGACGGTCACCGGCTGCAGGCTGGCACGCAGGCCGGCCAGATCAGTGAAGCCGAAACCGGCCAGCTGCAGGTCACCACCGAGGGCACGCAGCACGCGCCAGCCCTCGCGGGCCTCGCCTTGCAGCTTGCCACCGGCACGGGCGACCTGGTCGCGGCCGTCCAGATTGGTCAGCGTGGCGTCGATTTCCGGCAGCGCGCCGATCGGCAGGATCAGGTCGGCGACATCGCGGGTCGAGGTGCAGGCGAAGTGACTGAAGGCCACCACCTTGGCACCGGCCAGCGCCTTGCGGGCAGCAGCGGTATCGGCGAAATCCAGGCCCGGCTCGATGCCGTACAGGGCATAGGCCTTGCGCGGCTGGGCCAGCATCGCATTGACGTCCTTGCCGGCCGGCAGCACGCCAACGCGGGCCAGGCCCAGGGCGTTGGCACCCTGCGGGATGCGGCACAGCTTGGCGCCGGTGGCAGCGGCAAATGCGCTGGCAGCCGAACGGATCGCAGCAGCCTGCGGATGATTCTCGGCAATCGCACCGACGATGATGACGGTGTTGCTGCCGGCCTTCACTGCATCGACCAGCTGCGCGTTGCCCAGCGCTTCGACGAAGCGCGACGGGGCGACGATCTGCTTGCCGGCCAGCTTGAACGCGAAGTCGAAATCGACCGGGTTGACCGCGTGGATCTTTGCGCCATTCTTGGTCTGCGCCTTGCGCAGACGGGCGTGCAGCAGCGGCAGTTCGTGGCGGATATTGCTACCCAGCAGCACGATCTGGTCGGCATTCTCGATTTCCGCCAGCGCCATGCCAAAGGCTTCGGCAACGGGGGCGTCGGAGAAATCGCGGTTGTTGATGCGGTGGTCGATGTTGTTCGAACCCAGGCCGGCGGCCAGGCGGGCCAGCAACGCGCCCTCCTCGTTCGACGTCGCCGGGTGCACCAGCACGCCGAGGTCGTCGCCACGGTTGGCTTCGAAGATCTCGCGGGCAGCGGCCAGACCTTCGGCCCAGCTCACTTCCTTCCACTCGCCGTTGACCTTCTGCAGCGGCTTGAGCGCACGGTCGGCCGCATACAGGCCCTGGTGCGAATAGCGGTCGCGGTCGGACAGCCAGCATTCGTTGACCAGTTCGTTGTCACGCGGCACGGCGCGCAGCACTTCGCCACGGCGTACGTGCAGGAACAGGTTCGAACCCATCGCGTCGTGGTAACCCAGCGACTCGCGTGCGGTCAGTTCCCACGGGCGCGCCTTGAACTGGAACACCTTGTTGGTCAGCGCACCGACCGGGCACACGTCGATGACGTTACCGGACAGTTCGGTGGTCAGCGGCTTGCCGTCGTAGGTGCCGATCTGCAGGTTTTCACCGCGCGACATGCCACCCAGCTCGTAGGTGCCAGCGACTTCAGCGGTGAAGCGCACGCAGCGGGTGCACTGGATGCAGCGGGTCATCTCGGTGGCGACCAGCGGTCCCATGTCCTCGTCGACCACAACGCGCTTGCGCTCGTTGAAGCGGCTGACCGAGCGGCCGTAGCCCAGCGACACGTCCTGCAGCTCGCATTCGCCGCCCTGATCGCAGATCGGGCAGTCCAGCGGGTGGTTGATGAGCAGGAACTCCATCACCGAACGCTGGTACTTGAGCGCCTTTTCGTTGCGGGTCTGGATCTTCATCCCATCCATGACCGGGGTGGCACAGGCCGGCGACGGCTTGGGCGACTTTTCAACGTCGACCAGGCACATGCGGCAGTTGGCGGCGATCGGCAGCTTCTCGTGGTAGCAGAAGCGCGGAATCGGGATGCCGGCCTTGTCGGCGGCCTGGATGATCATCGAACCCTTGGGTACGACCAGCGTCTGACCATCGATATCGATGGTCACATGATCCGGCGGTACGTTGGGATTTACCGGTTGCGCGCTCATGCGGCAGCAGCCTCCACCTTCTTGCCGTCAACCATCGAATGACCGTTGACGATGTAGTACTCGAATTCGTCCCAGAACTGGCGCAGGAAGCCTTGGATCGGCCACGCTGCCGCCTCACCGAACGCACAGATGGTGTGGCCTTCGATCTGACCGGCCACGGTCTTGAGCTGGTGCAGGTCTTCCATTGTCGCCTGGCCGGCAACGATGCGCTCCAGCACGCGGTGCATCCAGCCGGTGCCTTCACGGCACGGGGTGCACTGGCCACAGGATTCCTTGTGGAAGAACTGGCTGATGCGGCAAGCGAACTTGACGCAGCAGACGCTGTCATCCAGCACCACGATGGCACCCGAACCCAGGCCCGAGCCCAGTGCGCGGATGGTGTCGTAGTCCATCGGCAGGCCCTTGAGCTGCTCGGCGGTCAGCACCGGCATGGACACGCCACCCGGAATCGCCGCCTTCAGCTTGCGACCCGGACGCAGGCCGCCGGCCATTGCCAGCAGGTCGTCGAAGGTGGTGCCCAGCGGCACTTCGAAGTTGCCGCCCTTGGTCACGCAACCGGAGACCGAGAAGCACTTCGGGCCACCGTTGTTGGTCAGGCTCAGGTTCTTGAACCATTCCGGGCCATTGCGGATGATCGCCGGCACCGAACCGTAGGTTTCGGTGTTGTTGATCGTCGACGGCTTGCCGTACAGGCCGAAGTTGGCCGGGAACGGCGGCTTGTAGCGCGGCTGGCCCTTCTTGCCTTCCAGCGACTCCATCAACGCGGTTTCTTCGCCGCAGATGTAGGCGCCGGCGCCCAGTGCGCCATAGATGTCGATGTCCACGCCGCTGCCCAGCACGTTCTTGCCCAGCCAGCCGTGCTTGTAGGCATCAGCCAGGGCCTGCTCGAAGTGCTCGAACGGCTCGTGGTGGAACTCACCGCGCAGGTAGTTGTAACCCACGGTCGAACCGGTGGCGTAGCAGGCGATCGCCATGCCTTCCACCACCGAGTGCGGGTTGTAGCGCAGGATGTCGCGGTCCTTGCAGGTGCCCGGCTCGGATTCATCCGAGTTGCACAGGATGTACTTCTGTACATCGCCCTTGGGCATGAAGGACCACTTCAGGCCGGTCGGGAAGCCCGCGCCGCCGCGGCCGCGCAGGCCGGACTGCTTGACCATCTCGATGACGTCTGCCGGCGCGATCTTCTCTTCGAGGATCTTGCGCAGCGCGGCGTAGCCACCGGTCTTCAGATAGCTTTCGTACGACCACGGGGTGTCGTAGTGCAGCGTGGTGTAAACCACGTTGTGCGGAAGCGGCGCCGGTCCGACCGGGCCCTTGGATTCGTGGTGTGCCATGCCTTACTCCAGCCCGTCCAGCAGCGCGTCGACCTGGTCCAGCGTCAGGCGCTCGTGGTAATGACCGTTGATGACCATCATCGGTGCGCCCGCGCAGCCCGCCAGGCACTCTTCCTCTTTCTTGAGGTAGACGCGGCCGTCCGGGGTCGATTCACCGTGCTTGATGCCCAGCTTCTTCTCGCAATGGCGGACGATGTCGTCGGCGCCATTGAGCCAGCAGCTGATGTTGGTGCAGATGGCGACGTTGTTGCGGCCCACCTTCTCGGTCTCGAACATCGAGTAGAAGGTGGCAACCTCGTAGGCCCACACGAACGGCAGGTCCAGGTATTTGGCAACGGCGGCGATCAGCTCGTCGCTCAGCCAGCCCTGGTTCTGCTCCTGCGCGGCATGCAGACCCTGCAGCACCGCCGAACGCTTGCGCTCCGGCGGGAACTTGGTCAGCCAGTGATCGATGTGAGCGCGCGTCTTGTCGCTCAACACCACCATCGGGTCGACGTCACGCGCCGCCTCGTAATTACCCGTCGCCTTCATCGGCCGACCTCAACGAATACCAAATTCTGGAAAACCGAAGCCTGCAGCAGCTGGGCCGCGCAGGCATCGGGCGTTGTGCAGCTACCGGTCATTACCGGTCAACCTCGCCGAACACGAGATCGTAGGTACCGATCATCGCCACCACGTCGGCCAGCATGTGGCCACGCACGACCGAGTCGATCGAGGACAGGTGGGCAAAGCCCGGTGCCCGCAGATGCACGCGGAACGGCTTGTTGGCACCGTCGGAAACCAGGTAGCAGCCGAACTCGCCCTTGGGCGCTTCGACCGCGGCGTAGGTTTCGCCGGCCGGCACGCAATAGCCTTCACTGAACAGCTTGAAGTGATGGATCAGCGCTTCCATGTCGTCCTTCATCTCGGCGCGAGCCGGCGGAGCGACCTTGAAGTTCTTGACCATCACCGGGCCGGGGTTGGCCTTCAGCCACTGCACACACTGCTTGATGATGCGGTTGGATTCGCGCATCTCGGCAACGCGGACCAGGTAACGGTCGTAGCAGTCGCCGTTGGTGCCAAGCGGCAGGTCGAAATCGACCGCATCGTACTTGGCATACGGCTGCTTCTTGCGCAGATCCCAGGCAATGCCCGAGCCACGCAGCATCACGCCGGTCATGCCCCAGGACAGCGCGTGTTCCGGGGTGATCACGCCGATGCCAACGGTACGCTGCTTCCAGATACGGTTGTCGGTCAGCAGGGTTTCGTATTCGTCGACACGCTTGGGGAACTCACTGGTGAAGTTCTCCAGGAAGTCGAGCAGCGAGCCCTCGCGCGAGGCGTTCAGGCGCTTGAGCGCATTGCCCTTGTGCCAACGCGATTCCTTGTACTTGGGCATGGTGTCCGGCAGGTCGCGGTACACGCCGCCCGGACGGTAGTACGCCGCGTGCATGCGCGCGCCGGAAACCGCCTCGTAGCAGTCCATCAGCTCTTCGCGCTCACGGAAGGCGTACAGCATCACCGCCATCGCACCCAGATCCAGGCCGTTGGAACCCAGCCACATCAGGTGGTTCAGGATGCGGGTGATTTCGTCGAACATGGTGCGGATGTACTGCGCACGCTCTGGCACCTCGATACCCATCAGGGTTTCGATGGAACGCACATAGGCATGCTCGTTGCACATCATCGAGCAGTAATCCAGGCGGTCCATGTAGCCGACCGACTGATTGAACGGCTTGGACTCGGCCAGCTTCTCGGTCGCGCGATGCAACAGGCCGATATGCGGATCGGCGCGCATGATAGTCTCGCCGTCCATTTCCAGGATCAGGCGCAGCACACCGTGCGCAGCCGGATGCTGCGGACCGAAGTTCATGGTGTAATTGCGGATTTCCTGCTTCGCTTCAGCAGGATTGCTCGCAAAGGCCTGCGAAGCCTGGTGGAATTCCCTCTTTACGTCCGCACTCACTTGCTTGCCTCCGTCTGCGCGCGCTCGCCTTCAGCGGTCTGGAAACGGGCATCGTCGCGGATGACACGCGGCACGCCGACACGCGGCTCGACCGAAGTCACCGGCTCGTACACCACGCGCTTCTTTTCTTCGTCGTAACGCACCTCGACGTTGCCGATCAGCGGGAAATCCTTGCGGAAAGGATGGCCCACGAAACCGTAGTCGGTCAGGATGCGGCGCAGGTCCGGGTGACCTTCGAAGATCACACCGTACAGGTCGAACGCCTCGCGCTCGAACCAGTTCAGGCCCGGATGGATGTCGGTCAGCGATGCCACCACCGGCAGCGATTCGCTCGGAGCAAAGCAGCGGATGCGCAGCAGCTGGTTGTGCTGGTAGGAACGCAGCTGGCAGACCACCGCGAAACGCTGCTTGGGCAGCGCATCGGGCTGGGCACCTTCGGCGGTTTCGTGGCTGGGAAACTCGCCCCAGGCGAAACGGCCAGCGCCCTTGCCTTCCACGCCACGGCTGAAGCCGTGCGAGGAAACGTCCGAGGTATCCCACTCGTCGCTGCCGTAACCAAGGTAGTCGACACCGCACAGGTCGGTGGCGTGCTCGAAGCCGAACTCGTCGCGCAATGCCAGGGCAGTTGCGTGCCAATCAGCGACAGCTACTTCCAGCGTAACTTCGCCGCGCGGTTCGACCACCACGACCTGCGCGTCGGCAAAGCGCGCGCGGAGTCGTTCGATGAGAGAAGGTGCTTGCTGGGCCATGGGGGCTGGCGTGCTCTTGATTGTAAAAAGGGATCAGCGCGCGATGGTCTGGGTACGCCAGATCTTCTTCTGCAGCTGCAAAATGCCGTACACCAGTGCTTCGGCGGTCGGCGGGCAGCCCGGGACGTAGACGTCCACCGGCACCACGCGATCACAGCCGCGCACCACGGAATACGAATAGTGGTAGTAGCCGCCACCATTGGCGCAGCTACCCATCGAAATGACCCACTTCGGGTCCGGCATCTGGTCGTAGACCTTGCGCAGCGCCGGGGCCATCTTGTTGACCAGAGTGCCGGCCACGATCATCACGTCGGACTGACGCGGCGACGGGCGGAACACCACACCGTAGCGGTCAAGGTCCAGGCGCGCCGCGCCGGCATGCATCATTTCCACCGCACAGCAGGCCAGACCAAAGGTCATCGGCCACATCGAGCCGGTACGTGCCCAGTTCAGCAGCGCGTCGACGCTGGTGGTCACATAGCCCTTCTCGAGCAGGGGGTTGTCGCCTTCAGGCCGCAGAATGTCATCAACCCGCCCTTCCGGGACGGGGTTGTTCATCAGGCCGTCGAGAGTTTGGATCACTCCCATTCCAGCGCTCCCTTCTTCCACACGTAGATAAAGCCAAGGAACAGCATGCCCACGAACAGGCCCATGGTGACCAGCGAACGAGCGCCGAGCTCCATGAACACCTGGGTCCAAGGCACGATGAAGATGATTTCCAGGTCAAAGACGATGAACTGGATGGCGATCAGGTAGTAGCGCACATCGAACTTCATGCGCGCGTTCTCGAACGCCTCGAAGCCGCACTCGTAGGCCGAGAGTTTCTCGTTATCCGGGGAACGGGGAGCGAGGAACCGGCCGATCAACATCAGCGCAACGCCGATGCCGGTGGCGACGATCAGAAACAGCAGAGACGGCAAATATTCGGCCAGCACAGCGATTCTCTCTTGCCTCTGCCCGGGACACCTGCAGGTGCCAAGGCATGGGGGATTGACGGGAGTTGCCACGACGGGCGCTGCCGCAACCCGTGTACCCGCATGAAACAATGGTGCCCAAGAGGGGACTCGAACCCCTACGACTCTCGTCGCTACCACCTCAAGGTAGTGCGTCTACCAATTCCGCCACCTGGGCCTACGTCAGCACTGCCGGTTCAGCAGTGCGCTGCGTATTGTAACCGTCTTCAGTCTTTCTGGGAGCCCTCTGCGGGCTTTTCTTCACTCTGGACGGGAATATTTTCTGCCGGGGCGGCTGCCTGCGGCACTTCACCCACCGCCGAGGCGGCCGGAGCGGCCGGCAGCGGCTGCAATTCGCCTGCCGGGGCGGCAGCCGGGGCCGCAGCCGGGGCTTCCACCTGCGACATCACACCCAGACCCTGGTTGGTCGGGCGGGCGCCATGGGTGGCATACCAGGCCATGAACAGGCTGATGCCGAAAAACACAACGGCAAGCCACTTTGTGCTCTTGGACAGGAAGTTGGAGGCACCACGCGCGCCAAACACCGTACCCGAAGCACCGGCACCAAAGCCGGAACCGGCGGCGGCACCCGAGCCACGCTGCATCAGGATCAGCGCGATCATCGCGATCGCCACCAGCACATAGACCACATTGAGGATCAACATCAGCATTTGAAATCCGTCCCGGACAATTACCCGTTAGCGACCGGCTGCCGCCCTCGCAATGGCCAGGAAATCCTCCGCCACCAACGATGCGCCGCCTACCAGCCCGCCATCCACGTCAGGCTGTGAAAACAGCTCTGCGGCATTGTCGGGCTTCACGCTGCCACCATAGAGGAGCGGCAACGAATCGGCGATTCTAGCATCGGCCTTGGCTACTACGCCACGAATGAACGCATGTACGGCCTGCGCCTGGGCCGGCGTGGCGGTACGCCCGGTGCCAATGGCCCATACCGGCTCATAGGCCACCACCGCCTTGGCGAAGGCCTGCACCCCCGCCAGCTCCAGCACCGGCGCCAGCTGCGCGGCGATCACCTGCTCGGTCTGGCCAGCCTCGCGCTGCTCCAGCGTCTCACCTACGCACAAGACTGGAATCAGGCCCGCATGACTGGCCGCCACGAACTTGCGCGCGACCAGCTCACTGCTTTCATGGTGGTACTGGCGACGCTCCGAGTGCCCTACCAGGCCATGGGTCGCGCCCACGTCCACCAGCATTGCCGCCGAGACCTCACCGGTATAAGCGCCCTTCTCGTTGCTGCTCACGTCCTGGGCACCAAAGGCCAGCACCGTACCCTCGAAATCCTCGACCAGATCGCCCAGGTAGGGCAGCGGCGGCAGCACCAGCACATCCACCCCTTCCAGCGGCAGGCCAGCAGCCACCTTGCCTACCAGCTCGGTAGCGAAATCACGGCTGCCGTGCAGCTTCCAGTTACCAGCAACGATCTTGCGACGCATGCAGGCCCAACTCCCCGATAAAAAGTGTCGTCAAAGGATAGCCGATACGCAGACATAAGCAGGACAACCTACGGACAACGGAAGACAAGACGCAAAAAAGCCGCCGGACCTGGGCCGCGGCGGCGCTGAAATTAAACCCAACTTGCTCAGTGCTCGCTCAGACCGAGCACCTCGGGGCATTTATTTCTTGTATCCACTGCGGACCGTACGAAGGATAACCCGACCATGCGGCTCCTCCCCATCACCCTGAATCATCGAGTAGGTGACCCCGTCAAGATGCTTGTTAATTCGCTTGTCACCGAACTCCGTGACGCGCCAGCTCTCGTCCGCAGCTTTCTTGTACTCGTAGTCCTTCACCTCTGCACTATTTCCAACATGAAGGACGATCCGAACACCCTCAACTTCCCATACTTTATCTTCAAAATCACGCGCTTTCATTTTTCCCCCTGTGGGTGTTGTTAAACAAAGATTACTTCAGCTTGATTTCGCGCAGGCGCTCTTCAAGGAAGCCATGGGCGGTGATCGCCTGCGGGTAACGGCTCGGGTTTTTCGCACTGATGCACGAGGGCAGCACATCGATCAGGAAGTCCGGGTTCGGGTGCAGGAAGAACGGCACCGAATAGCGCGGCTGGCGGGCCAGCTCACCCGGGGGATTGACCACGCGGTGGATGGTGGACGGGTACACGTGGTTGGTCAGGCGCTGCAGCATGTCACCGATGTTGACCACGATGGTGTCGGCGTCGGAGGTGAACGGTACCCACTCGCCTTCGTGCGACTGCACTTCCAGGCCGGCGGCACTGGCACCAACCAGCAAGGTGATGAAGTTGATGTCGCCATGGGCACCGGCGCGCACATTGGGGATGTCGTCGGTGGTGATCGGTGGGTAATGGATCGGGCGCAGGATCGAATTGCCGTTATTGGTCTTGTCGGCAAAGAACGCCTCCGGCAGGCCGATGTGCAGGGCCAGCGCCGACAGCACGCGCGAACCCAGCTGGTCCAGCTTCTGGTACAGGCCGTAACCGTGCTCCTTGAAGCCCGGCACCTCGCTCGGCCACAGGTTCGGCGGCATCACCTCGCGGTACTTGGAATCGTCCGGGATCTCACGGCCGATATGCCAGAACTCCTTCAGGTCGAAGTGCTTGGAACCCTTGGCAGTCTCCACGCCGAACGGCGTGTAGCCGCGGGCGCCACCGCCACCGGCCACGTGGTACTGCTTCTTCACCTCATCCGGCAGTGCGAAGAACGCCTTGAAGACGTCATACGCGGCATCAATGTCGGCCTGGGGGATGCCATGGTTGCGAATGCCCGCGAAACCCCACTCGCGATAGGCCGCGCCCAGCTCAGCCACGAAGGCCTCACGGTCGGTATCGAAGCGGGTGATGTCGAGGGTGGGAATACGGGAACTCATTCAACTACTCCAGAGAAGGGAACGGGGTGCCGGTCATTGGAACCGACACCCCGGGTACACCACTATGATCCAGCTCAAACCTGTGCGGCAGCAGAACGGACGGCGTCGGCCAGCGCTTCGAGGGTGGCAGCCATCAGCCCGGCTTCGTCGGCCTCGACCGTGACCCGCACCACCGGCTCGGTGCCGGAGGGGCGCAGGAACGCCCGGCCGCGGCCAGCCACTGCGGCTTGTGCAGCCGCCAATGCTTCCTGCACGGGCGCACTCTTGACCACTTCGCGGGCGCCGCTATCCAGCCGCACATTGATGGTCTTCTGCGGCACCATGGCCAAGCCCTCACCCGCCTGACGCAGGCTCTGACCGGCACTGCCCAGCACCTCCAGCACCTGCAGGGCGCTGACGATGGCGTCGCCAGTGGTGGCCCGGTCCAGGCACAGGATGTGACCGGAGGCTTCGCCACCCAGCACGCCCTTGCCTTCGACCAGGGCCTGGTGCACGTAGCGGTCGCCCACATTGGCGCGCACGAACGCAATGCCCTGGCGCTCCAGCGCCTGCTCCAGCCCGTAATTGGTCATCAAGGTGCCCACCACCGGACCACGCAGGCGGCCGCTGGCCTGCCAGGCCTTGGCCAGGATGTAGAGCAGGCCATCGCCATCCACCGCTGCACCGGTGTCATCCACCATCAGCACACGGTCGCCGTCGCCATCGAAGGCGATGCCCATGTCAGCCCCGACTTCCACGACCTTACGGGCCAGGTTGTCGATATGGGTGGAGCCCACGCCGTCATTGATATTGACGCCATTGGGCTCGGCACCGATCGCGATCACCTCGGCACCCAGCTCGCGGAACAGCAGCGGCGCGATGTGGTAGGTAGCGCCATGGGCACAGTCCAGCACCACCTTGAGCCCGCGCAGGTAGAAATCACGCGGCACACTGGCCTTGCAGAACTCGATATAGCGGCCCACCGCGTCACGCGCGCGCATGGCCTTGCCCAACTGCTCGGATTCAACCGTGGCAAAGGGCTGGTCCATTGCGGCTTCCAGCGCCTCCTCGGTCGCGTCATCCAGCTTCTCGCCTTCGGCGGAGAAGAACTTGATGCCGTTGTCATGGTGCGGATTATGCGAGGCACTGATGACGATGCCGGCGTCCGCACCCAGGGTGTGCGCCAGGAAGGCCACCGCCGGGGTCGGCATCGGGCCGAGCAACTGTACATTGGCACCGGCAGCGACCAGACCCGCCTCCAGCGCCGACTCGAACATATAGCCGGAGATGCGGGTGTCCTTGCCGATCACCACGGTCGGATGGCCACCGCCACTGCGCTGTACCAGCACCCGACCCAGCGCGTTACCCACGCGCAGCACGAAATCAGCGGAAATGACGCCCTTGCCGACACGGCCACGGATGCCGTCGGTACCAAAATACTTGCGATTGCTCATCAGGCTGCCACGTCCTTGTCAGCTTGGGGTTGGTTGGTCAGCATGGCCAACAGGTCGGACAGACGGTCACGCATTTCGCGGCGGTCGCAGATCTGGTCGATGGCGCCGTGCTCAAGCAGGAACTCCGAACGCTGGAAACCTTCGGGCAGCTTTTCACGCACGGTCTGCTCGATCACGCGCGGGCCGGCAAAGCCGATCAGTGCCTGCGGCTCGGCGATGTTGATATCACCCAGCATCGCGAACGAGGCCGACACGCCACCGGTGGTGGGATGGGTCAGCACCGAGATGTAGGGCAGGCCAGCTTCGCGCAGCTTGGCCAGCGCGGCCGAGGTCTTGGCCATCTGCATCAGCGAGAACAGGCCTTCCTGCATGCGCGCACCGCCGGAAGCGGAGAAGCAGACATAGGGCGAGCCGATCTCCAGCGCGGTTTCAGCGGCCAGCGAGAAACGCTCACCGACCACCGAGCCCATCGACCCGCCCATGAAGGCGAAGTCGAACGAGGAGGCCACCAACGGGCGCCCCTTCAGCAGGCCGCGCATAGCCACCAGCGCGTCGTACTCGCCGGTGTTCTTCTGGCTGGCCTTGATGCGCTCGCCGTACTTCTTCTGGTCCTTGAATTTGAGTACGTCGGTCGGCCCCAGGCGGGCGGCGATCTCGGTGGTGCTGTCCACGTCGAACAGCGAGGCCAGGCGCGCACGCGCACGGATGGCCATGTGGTGGCCGCACTTGGGGCAGACCTCCAGGTTTTCTTCCAGCTCCGGGCGGTACAGGGCCGCGCCGCAGCTGGAGCATTTTTCCCACAGCCCCTCGGGGACGCTGCGTTTTTTGGAGGGCGTGTTGTCGGTACGGATGCCGGACGGCATCAACTTGCTGAGCCAACTCATGCGGGATGACAGTTCCGTTCAGGGTGGCCTTGCGGCCACGACAGGGCTCACAGTCTAGCTCACCACTGCGACCAAGGCGCAGCACTGAACGTGGCCGAATCCCTACTGCCGCGTATGTTTGCCCGCCCTGCCCGTAGGGCCGAGCCATGCTCGGCAAGGAGCTCTACTGGGAATGCCGCTGCCGAGCATGGCTCGGCACTATGGTGCGCTGCTCAGCGATCCAGCGCTTCGCGCAGCGGCTTGAGGAACCCGGCAGCCGCGGCCGCCGGATCGGCCGCCTCGGCCAGCGTGGACACCAGCGCGCTACCCACCACCACGCCGTCGGCATCCACCGCCATGGCGGCCGCGCTGGCCGCGTCCTTGATACCGAAACCGGCCACCACCGGCGCACTGGAGCGGCTGCGCAGCAGGCGCAGGCGCTCGCTGGCGGCAGCACTGTCCAACCGCTCGGAGGCACCGGTCACCCCGGCAAAGCTGACGTAGTACAGATAGCCCTGGGCGGCCTGGCACAGGCTGTCCAGACGCGCAGCACTGCTGGTCGGCGAAGCCAGCAGAATCAGAGCCAGGCCCGCCTGGCTGAATACAGCGCGCGGCTCCTCGGCCTCTTCCGGCGGCAGGTCCACCAGCAGGATGCCGTCCACACCGGCTGCCACCGCCTCTTCGGCATAGCGCTGATAACCGCGGATCTCAACCGGATTGAGATACCCCATCAGCACCACCGGGGTAGTCGTATCGGTCTGGCGGAAGCGCGCCACCGTGTCCAGCACGTATTGCCGCCCTGCCCCGCGTGCCAGCGCATGCTCGGAGCTGCGCTGGATGGTGGGGCCGTCGGCCATCGGGTCGGAGAACGGCACGCCCAGCTCGATCACATCGGCGCCGGCCTGGACCAGTGCATGCATCACCGGCACGGTCGCTTCCAGCGACGGATCACCGGCGGTGATGAACGGAATCAGCGCCTTGCGGCCATCGGCACGCAGACGGGCAAAGCAGTCGTCAATTCGGCTCACAGCCATCTCAGGCACATCCTTCAATCAGTTCAACCGCATCAGGCTGGCCCCAGTAAATGGAGGTGACCAGACCATTGAGTGTTTCCAGGCGCAGGGCCAGTTTGGCGGCCTTGTCGGTCCAGGTGAGGTAATTCCCGTCCGGCGCGTTATAGGCGTGCGCTGTGGTGACCACACCCGCCGGCAAGCGCTGCCTGGCCTCGGCCACGGTCATGCCCACCCACAGGCCATACGGCAGGGCCGCTGCATCCGCTGGCGGCGCGGTGACGCGCTGGCCAGGATCGTCCACCGCATCCACCTCGAAGCGGGCGATGCGGTCGGCGATCACCATCATCGACATGCCCTGCGGCAGCGTGCCCTGGTCGTAGTACTCGCAATCGCCTTCCATCGCCTCGCGCATGCCTGCCGAGACGAAGGCCTTGTCGCCGGGCGCCTTGCCAAACGCCGCGCCGATGCGCAGCGCGCCGACGTGGGCCAGATCGGCAGCCGCTGCAGCCGGCGCAGGTTTCGCCGGCTGGGCCGGCGACGGCGTGGCCGCGACCGGAGCCGCGGATGCCGCCGCCTGCGGTGGCGGCTCGGCCGGCGCACACGCCGCCAGTGCGGCGGCCAGGCCGATCAGCAGGGGCGCGCGCAGCACGCCGGTTCTCACAGCACCAGCCCTTCGCGCGCGGCGATGGTGTGGACGTCCTTGTCGCCGCGACCGGACAGGTTGCACAACACCAGCGCGTCCTTGGGCAGCTCGCGGGCCAGCTTGATCGCCTGCGCCACCGCATGGCTGGATTCCAGCGCCGGCAGGATGCCTTCGGTACGGGTCAGGCGATGGAAAGCCGCCAGCGCCTCTTCGTCGGTGATGCCGACGTACTGGGCGCGGCCGCTATCGGACAGGAACGCATGCTCCGGGCCAACGCCCGGGTAATCCAGGCCGGCGGAGATGGAATGGGTTTCGATGATCTGGCCATCGTCATCGCACAGCACATAGGTGCGGTTGCCGTGCAGCACGCCGGGGCGCCCCGCCGAGATCGACGCCGCATGCCGGCCACTGTGGATGCCGTCACCGGCAGCCTCGGCACCGTAGATCTTCACGCTGCTGTCGTTGAGGAAGGCATGGAACAGACCGATGGCATTGGAGCCGCCGCCGACGCAGGCGGTGATGGCATCGGGCAGGCGACCGTAATCCTCCAGCATCTGCGCGCGCGCTTCGCGGCCGACGATGGCGTTGAAGTCGCGCACCATGCGCGGATACGGGTCCGGGCCGGCCACGGTGCCGATGATGTAGAAGGTGTCGCGCACGTTGGTGACCCAATCGCGCATCGCTTCATTGAGCGCGTCCTTGAGCGTGGCCGAGCCGCTGTGCACCGGCACCACCGTGGCCCCCAGCAGCTTCATGCGATAGACGTTGATCTTCTGCCGCTCGATATCGGTGGCGCCCATGTAGACCACGCACTCCAGGCCCAGGCGCGCGGCGACCGTGGCCGAGGCCACGCCGTGCTGGCCGGCACCGGTCTCGGCGATGATGCGGGTCTTGCCCATGCGCGCTGCCAGCATGGCCTGGCCAATGGTGTTGTTCACCTTGTGCGCGCCGGTATGGTTCAGGTCCTCGCGCTTGAGCAGGATCTGCGCACCGCCCACTTCCCGGCTCAACCGCTCGGCGTGGTAGATCGGGCTGGGGCGGCCGACATAGTGCTTCAGGTCCTTGTCGTAGGCGGCGATGAAGGCCGGATCCACCCGCGCCTGATCGTAGGCAGCCGCCAACTCCTGCAGCGGGCCAACCAGGGTTTCCGCCACAAAGCTGCCGCCGTAGCGGCCAAAGTGCCCGTGGGCATCCGGATAGGCGTGGAAGTCGGCAATCGGCGAAGCGGTCATGGCAGTCACGGCAGAGGAACAGGCCTGCAATCTAACGCAGCACCACACCCTTTGAATATCGATTATTGCTCGGCCATGTGTTAGAAAAACTCACATGAAAGATGCCAACACCCTGCCCTCGCTCAATGCCTTGCGTGCTTTCGAGGCCGCCGCCCGCCTGCGCAGCGTCAGCCTGGCCGCCGCCGAGCTGCACGTCACCCATGGCGCGATCAGCCGCCAACTGCGGCTGCTGGAAGAGGAGCTGGGGCTCAGCCTGTTCGAGCGCGAAGGCCGTGGCATCCGCCCGAATGGGGCCGGCCACCGTCTGTTGGAAGCCTGCTCCGGTGCGTTCTCGCAGCTGCGCGATTGCGTGGCCGCCTTGCGCCGCCCGGCCCGCAACGAGGCCTTCGTGCTGGGCTGCCCAGGCAGCCTGCTCGCCCGCTGGGTGATCCCGCGCCTGCAGGACCTGCAGCGCGACCTGCCCGGCCTGACCCTGCACCTGGCCGCCCAGGACGGCGACTTCACCCCACGCCTGGACGGCCTGGATGCCGCCCTGCTGCTGGGACAGGCGCCCTGGCCCAGCGGCTGGCAGGTGCACGTATTGGCCACCGAGCGGATCGGCCCGGTGTTCAGCCCCTCGCTCAAGGGCGCACACGTGCTGGCCCATCAACCGGCCGAGGCCTTGCTGGACCACGAACTGCTGCACACCCGCTCGCGCCCGCAGGCCTGGCCGACCTGGGCCGCACTCAATGGCATTGATACCGGCGCGCTGCGCTATGGCACCGGTTTCGAGCACCTGTACTACCAGCTGGAAGCTGCCGTGGCCGGGCTGGGCATTGCCATCGCGCCGGAGCCGCTGGTGGCGGAGGATCTGGTCAACGGCCGCCTGATCGCGCCGTGGGACTTCGTGGATACCGAGGGCTGTTGGGCATTGTGCACCGCCGGTGGCCGCGAAGATCCGCGGGTGGGCATGCTTGCCGGCTGGCTGGAAAAGCAGTTGGCCCGGTAGGGTGGCATTGCCGCGAAAGCCTGAAAGCCTACCCCTCCCCAGCCCTCCCCTTGCCTGCGGCAAAGGGAGGGGGCAACAGCGCGGGGGCCGTTGTATCTGATGCGTCAACGGTTTCGCGGCTCACGCCGCTGCTACACCGAGCTGGCCTGCGTCGGCAGGGCCAAGCGTTGCTGCACGTCCTCGCGCAGGCGTGCCAGCTCCACCTCGGCCTGCTGGCGTTGCTGCATGCCTTCGCGGTGGATGTTGCGCACTTCCTCCACCGTGGCGATCAGCTGCTCATGCACATGCCGCAAGGTCGCCACGTCGATCACCGCCCGCTGGTTGGCCTTGGCCGTTTCCACCGAGGTCTGCCGCATCAGGTCGGCGTTGCGTCGCATCAGCTCATTGGTGGCATCGTCGATGGCATTGGACAGCTGCACCGCGTTCTTCTGCTCACCCAGCGACAGCTGGATGGCGAACTGGCGCTTCCACGATGGAATGGTGATGTCGCGCACCGCGTTGAATTTTTCGATCAGCTGGATGGCATTGGCCTGGATCAGCCGGATCATCGGCAGCGACTGATCGGCAGCGTGCTGCATCACTGTCAGGTCGCCTACCCGCTTGTCGAGCAGGCGGATGGCATTGTCGATCTCGCCGCGGCGGATCCGCGACTGCGGGTCTTCCTGCCCAACCAGCCCCTGCAGCTCGTTGTTGAGCTCGGCCAGCCGCTGCTTGCCGGCGGCAATATGCAATCCCAGGCTCTGTCGCTCGTCGCGCACGATGACGTGCATGCGGTCGAACTCGCCGACCCGCTGGCCCATCAGTGCCTGCTGCGCGCCCACGTCACGCATCAACTGCTCGATCTGCTGGTTGGTATCGCTGAATTTCTGCACCAGCTCGCCCTTGGAGGCGCGCATGCGGTCGATCAGGCCACCGATCACTGGCACCTTGGAGCGCTCGTTCAAACCCTCCAGCTTCAGCGAACGGGCAATGCGCACCACCTCGCCCAGCTTGTCGCCGGACGCGTCCAGGTCGCGGTTGCGCACATGATCGAGCAGCTGACTCGAAAACGCCGCGCTCTTGCCCGCCGCCTCGCGGCCGAACACGTGCAGGTTGCCCGGGGTGATGTCGTCCAGCGTACGCACGATCTGCGCGATCTGCGGGCGATCGGCCTCGGTCAGGCCCAGTGCCACCAGGGTGGTGGCATCCACGTCTGCGGAGGGGCCGGCCGGCAGTGGCAAGGTGTCCTGGGTCATCAGCTGTTCTCCTTGAGCAAGAAGCGCGACGCGGCGCGCGAGCAATCAGTTGCGGGGTGGCTATTCACCGCAGTCTAGCCTGCATGGCGGTTACTTCGTCGACTATGCGCGCCTGTGCGTCAGCCGCCTGCGCCAGCTCTGCCGGCATGCCTGCGCTGCGTTGCGCCAGAGCCTGCTGCCGCCACAGCGGCAGCAGCACGTCGCGGATCCGTTGGTAACGCTCGATCAGTTCCGCACCCTGGGCATGCAACAGCCGCAGTTGATCGGCCTCGGTCTGGCGCAGCCGTGCCAGACCGCGCAGGTGGTGCAGACGCCGCTGCAATGCGGCCTGCGCGACAGCATCCAAAGGGGGCGGCAAGGCCTCGCCGGCGGCAGCCCAGGCATCGATAGCCGCCGCCGCTGCGTCCACCCGCCCCCATTGCTGCTGATGTCGTTCAAGCTCCCGCCGCAGCGCCTGCATGCCGTCATCGGCGCGCAGCAGGCAGACATCCAACTGGCCGGCCAGTTGCTCGGCCTGCAGCTGCGCCTCCACGTCGCGCCCCAGCAGCCGCCCCCATAGCCCTGCCGAACGCCGGATCCGGCGGCCGTCAGCGGCTTGCAGCGCCAAGCGGATATTGTCCATTTCCGCCACCAGAGCCGCGGCCGCACCCACCTTTGCCGGCGGGCCGATCAAACGCTCCACCGCCGCCAGCAGCTCGCCGCCGTAGCTGGCCACCGCCAGCGCATCGGTGCTGGGCAAGGCCGGCACAGGCGGCGGGGGCAGCAGCGGATCAGGCATCGTCAGGTGCGTCCTTGCCACGGCTACCCTGCTGCCCGGGCACCACGATGCTGCCGCCATAGAAGTGACGCATCAAGGCCTCATCCAGCGCTTTTTCTTCTGGCGTCCGCGCCCGCCGCGCACGCGGTGCGGCCTTGGCCGTAGCGCCCTCCTTGGACAGCCATTCCTGCAGTTGCGCTGCCAGTGCCGACAGCGCATCACCCACCTGCCCCTGCCGTTGCTGCGCAGCGACCAATGCCTGCAGCAACGGTGCCAGATCCTGTACGGGTGCTGCTGGCGCCGGCGCGCTGGCCTCCGCTGCAGGCGCCTGCAGCACGGCAGCGGGCCGTTCGGCTACCGCCTGCAGCAAGCTCACGATCTGCGCCCACGGCGCTTCCGGCGCAGGCGCGGTTGTCGCCCCCTGCGCGGGCTCCTCACTGCGCAGGCCCTGCAGGCCGCTGGCGATATCGGCCAGCTGCGCCACCACCCGTGCGCCGGTGTCGGCATCGTCACCGCCCATCGCCTTGTCACGCATGAAGTCGTGTTTGATCTGCTCCCAGCGCGCCAGCTGCTGCGCGTCCAGCACGCCCCGCAACTCGCCCAGCTTGAGCAGGTTCTCTTCCGAACCGCTGGTCAGCAGCTGCGACTCACCCAGGTAGTGATCGGAGATCAGCTGCTGCAGCTCGGCGGCATTCATCACCGGCGAGATTTTCTCCGACAGCTTGTTCATGTTGCGGTAGCTGCCCTGCAGGCGGAACGGCGGCTCGACGCGGTACTTGTCGGCCTGCGCGGCGCTGGCGATGTATTGCTGGTTGACCCGATAAACCACTTCGCGCACCTGCATCAGCCGCTGCAGGGTGGCAACAATTTCGTTGATCTCCGCGCCGCTATACGCATGGCTGAGCGCATTGGTGGATACCTCCTTGCCATTGGCCTTGTCGACCAGCAGGTACAGGTCGGCCAGGTCACGGGTCGCCATCGGCGCCAACACCTGGCTGGAGGTCAGGCTGTTTTCGATATAGCTGAGCTTGAAGGCCTCTTCCATGCCGCCCAGCACATCGCCCAGGTTGTAGATGTCGGCACGGTTGGCCAGCATGTCCGGCACCTTGAACACCTCGCCGGACTCGGTATACGGGTTGCCGGCCATCACCACGCAGAATTTCTTGCCGCGCAGGTCATAGGTCTTGGTGCGGCCTTTCCACACGCCTTCGATGCGGCGGGTGCCATCGCACAGCGAGATGAACTTCTGCAGGAATTCGGGATGGGTGTGCTGGATGTCGTCGACATACAGCATGGTGTTGTTGCCCATCTCCAGCGCCAGGTTGAGCTTGTGCAGCTCCTGCCGCGATGTGGCATCCGGTGCCTGCTCCGGATCCAGCGAGCGCACTTCGTGGCCCAGCGCCGGACCATTGATCTTCATGAAGACCAGGCCCAGACGATTGGCCACGTACTCCATCAGCGTGGTTTTGCCGTAGCCGGGCGGGCTGATCATCATCAGCAGGCCCATCAGGTCGCTGCGCTTGTTCTCGCCCACCGTGCCCATCTGCTTGGCGAGATTGTCACCGATGATCGGCAGGTAGACGTCGTTGATCAGCTTGTTGCGGACGAAGGAACTCAGCGGCCGGGCCTGGAACTCGCTCAGGCGCAGCGCTTCGCGCTCACGCGCACTAATGCGCTGGCGCAATGCCTGGTACTGCTCGAAGCCAGGCTGGAACTGGCGCCGATGCGATTGCCAACGCTGCAGGAAGTCATCCACCGCCAGCTGCAGATGACCCTGGCTGATGCGGCCATGCTCGCCCAGCAGGCCGCCGATATCGGCGATCAGGGTCACCTCGCGCACCTGGCTGCGCAGGGCGCGCTCACCCAGCAGCATGGCCGCCGCTTCCGGCACATAGCCGGCCAGGGCGGCGTACTTGTCCTGCCCACACATCGCCTGCAACCACTGCACGGCCTGCGCCCACTGCAAGGCCAGGCGCTTGGACAGGCGCTGCAGGCTGCGATCAAAGGCATCGGCCTGGCCGGCCGCCTGCAGCTGCTCGCGCAAGCCGTTCAGCAGCTGCCGCGCATAGCCACTGAATGCAAACGTCGGCTCGCCATTGGCCAGCTCGGCCAGCAGGTACTCCGCCGCCAACGCCGGCATGCCGCTGTCGAAGGGCAGTGCATGCGCCTGCTGGAACTCGGCCAGCGCCACGGCGATCTCGTCGCGCAAGGCCTCCAGCCCATCGCGCACATTGAACAGCTGGGCGATGGCGAAGGCACCGGCTGCGCGTTCCACCCACTGGCTGACGTTCTCGTGCTTGCCTTCGCGCGCCCAGAACAACAACGCCAGGGCACGCGGCCCGGCCGCATGCACCAGCGAACCGGCAGCCTGGTACAGCGGCAACAGCGCCTGCAGGATCAGGTGGGCATCGTGATCATGGATGCCCTTCTCATAGCCTTCGCGATAGCGCGGCGCGGCGAAATCGCGCACCCGCTTGGCCAGCGCCTCGGGCTGCGCGGCTTCGCGCAGCAGCAACTCGACGCTCAGGCCATCGCGGTTGTTGATGGCCGCATCCAGCAGCAGGCCCGCGAGGTACTCGCCGCGGTACAGCGAGGGCGATTCCGAATCCAGCGTCACCGGCCAGTACGCGCGCAGCGCCTCCAGTTCCGGATCAACGATGGTTTCGTAGTAGTCGGTGCCGGTGAGGTGCACGGCCAGGCCATCGCCGCGTGGCAGGATGGTCAGGTCCAGCGGCTGGGTGTTGACGCTGAAGCGGTGCCGGCCCAGACGGATGACATTGCCGCCACCCTCGAACAGATCCGTGCGATCGCGCAGTGCCCGCACCGCCTGGTCACGCACGCCCTTCAGGCGGGCTTCCACGTCATCGGCCTTGACGCTGTCCCTGTACTCGCGCAGGCGCTCGGCCAGCTCGCGCAGTTTCAGGATCAGCGGGTCACCGGCGAAGAATGCATTGAGCTCATCAACCGTGGCGAAACGCTCGGTGCGCTTGGCCAGGCCGTCCAAAATGCGGTTGGCCGCGTCCAGTACCGATTGCGCCTTGCGCTGGCGTGCATCCAGCAGGGTCTGCTTGTGCGACTCGAAGGTGTCCAGCAATTCCTCACGCTTGCTGAGGATGTCGCCCAGGAATTGCTCATGCTCACCGAACTGGCTCTGCAGCTCCTCCAACTGCACCATCAGGCGCGACAGCTGTTCGTCAGCTCGCTCCGGGTCCGTGGCCAGTCCCAATGCGCTGGTGATGGCCTGGCTGAACAAGGAGAACTGCGCACCGAACTGGGCCACGGCCTCGGCCGAACCCAGCGAGCGGCGGCGCTGGTCGGCGCGCGCACGCGCCTGGTTGAGCTTGGCATAAATGCCGGAGATGACCTCCACCACGCGCGTGCGCTGCGCTGCATCGTCAACCTTCAGGCTGGCCATCAGCTCGGACAACATGTCCAGTTCGGCCGACATCGTCTGCATCTGCGCGATCTGCTCGGACAGCTGCCTGGCGGTCTGCGCTGCCTGCGCGGTGGCATCCAGCTCCTGCAGGCGCTCGTTGAACGGCTGCAAGGCCTTGTCGCCGCCCAGGAACTCACCCGCCGCCGCACCTACGCGATCATGCGCCTCCTGCAACGAGGCATTCATCGCATCGATGGCGGCAACATCCACATAGCGGAAGTCGCGTACGGTCAGCAGCCGTCCGCGCAGCTTGCCGATCTCGCCAAGGCTGTCAACGAACTCACCAATCTTCGACCAGTTCTGCGGCTGCAGGCGGCCAAGCAGGGTCTTGTGCTGGGCAGTGACCTCCGCCATCGCCTGCGCCGACTGCTTGCGGATGCTCTCGACCTTTTCGTACTCGTCGAGCATCGACTCGCCGGTGGCACTGATCTCGCGCAGCAGCGTGGCGGCGCCGTCGCAGTTGGCGTCGTCCAGCCAGTGGTGGGCATCAAACAGGCGGCGCGCGTTGTGGGTGAGCAGTTCGTAACGTGCCAGCGATACTTCGCGGCTGTCGATCTCGCGCCCAAGGTCCAGCAGGTTGGAGATGCCTCGCACCAGCTCGGCATTGCCGATGCGGGCCATGAAACTGGTGCCGGCCGGGCGGTGGGCGGCAAACTCGTCGCTGCTGAACGGGGTCTGCCAGACCTGCATCGGGTGGATGCGGGTGGGCTCCTCGTTCTCGGCATTGAACAGCACCATGCGACCATCGCGCAGGAAGGCGTAGCCCAGCCCGAACACCGGATTCTGCAGGGCGCGCTGGATGCTGTTGTAGACGAACAGCGCCGACTTGCCGGCCTCACGCTCGTAGAAGATGTACAGCATGTCCTCGCCGTTGGGCGAGCGGATCGAGCGCTTGTACTTCATCCCCTGCATCGAGGCGTCGAACGCCTTGTGCTCGCCGCTTTGCAGGTAGTAGCCGCCGGGGAAGATGATGCCGTGGTCGTCGGGCAGCTGCACGCAGGCCTGCACGATGGCGTCGTTGCGCACCACCTTGCCGGTCAGCGTGTTGTAGATCAGGCCGCGCCAGGTGTCCTCGCGGTAAGGCTGGATCTTGAGCAGGATCAGCGAACCCACCTGGGCGAAATCGATGGTGGCGTCATCCACCGACTGGGTACTGTCCTCGACCGGCTCGCTGTACACGCCCTGCCCGGTCTCGGTGTTGTTCTCGACCTTGATGGTGAGATCACCGCCGGTAGTCTCGACGAAGATGGTGTCCAGGATGTTCAGGTGCGGGAAGCGGCCACTGACCAGCATGTCGCGTCCAGCCCGTGTCCACTCGAAGTCGAACGGCGGCGGCAGAGCGATATCGCGTTCACCGCGCGCATCGATATAGGTCAGTTCGCCGCTGGGCGCCATTGCCCAGCGGAACACCCGCACGTCGCTGCTGCGTTCGCCGATCTGGAACGCAGCCAGCAACTTGCCGTCGCGCACGATCAACTGCAGCAGGCGGGCATGCTTGTAATAGGCGTAGAGTTCGGCGAAATCGTGGACGAAGCCCGGCTGCGCCAGGAAGCTGCTCTTCAGGTCCACCGGGGTGACGTCGTAGCCTTCGGCACCTTCCACCATGCGGTAGAGCCCGAACACATCCTCCACCCGGGTCTGCGTCTTCAAGCCGATGAAGACGTTGTAGCCGAACAGCAGCAGGTCGTCGCCAACCTGGACGATGTCGCGGCCGACGCAGTTGTTCTCGGTGCGGATGCGGAAGCGCCCGATCACCTCCATCCGGCTGTCGCCGAACTCCTGCAGGCGGCGCTGGTTCATCGCCTCCACCACCTGCCGCAGGCGCGCGCCCTGGTCGCTCAGGCGCTTGCGCAGCACCTCGTAGGCGCCGCCCTGGGCGACCGCCTGGTCAGCAATGGACGCGGTGTCCTGCGGGCTTGCGCCCTCGTTGGTATCAGCCATCGATTGTTCCCTGCCATGGCGCCCACCCGGCCGGTGGCGGAGCGGGCACCATCATCCACGCGGGCCGCCGCTGCCAGGCAGGCGCGGCCCCGTCAGCGCACCCGCGCGCCAGCGCACGGGTGCATGCACACTCAGCCAGCGTCGGTTGCCGCCGCGTCATCGGCCAGCCGTTTGGCCGGCTTGCCACGTGCGGCCATGTCCACGCCCAGGTAACGCTGCATCAGGTCCTGCACGATCGGGCTCTTGTCGGTGAGGCCTTCGATCGAGCGGCCCAGCGACATCGCCTTGACCAGGTTCTCGAACATGCCACCGTCGCCACCAACCATGTCGATGTCGGCATTGCGCAATGCGCTGGCGATGACTTCGGCGTTCTCCTTGGAAATCTCCTTGCCGGCCTCCAGCGTGGCCAGGGCCTGCTTGAGGCCCGTATCCAAGGTCATGCGGAACTCTTCGTGACCACGCGCGGTATCGCCCAGCGAGTCGATCGCCTGGAATTTGCGGGTCAGGCCATCGGCTTCGGCAAACAGCTTCTTCTCGATCACCGCAGCTTCGGCAACGCCCAGCGTCTCGGTGGCGGTGGCCTTGGCGCGGCCCATCTGCTCTTCGCCCTGTGCGCGTGCAGCCAGCTGCTCGGCCAGCACCTTGGCTTCGGCCGTGCCCTGCTTGAGATTGGCGTCGGCCATCGCATCGACCACGCGCGCTTCGGCGATGCCGACCTTCTCGATGGCCAGCGCACCGGCCTCCTTGACCTGCGCATCAGCCAGGCCCGGTGCCGCACGCTCGGCGCGGACACCTTCGGCCAGGGCCTTCTTGGCTTCGGCCTGCTTGCCGGCCGCATCGAACTCGGCCTGCGCCAGCGTGGTGATTTCCACCGCCCGGTGCTTGGCGGCAGCCTCGGCAGCCTCGGCCTCCTTGACCTGCTTGAGCAGGGCTTCCTGCGCCTCGGCCTCGGCCTCGAGGATGGCCACCTGCTTCAGGCGGTCGGCCTCGGACACCTGCCGCACTTCCTTGATGCGTTCTTCTTCCTGCGCCACGGTCTTGTCGATGGAGATGCGTTCGCGGGTGATGTTGGCCACGTCCATCTTGCCCTGCTCGACGACCTTGTCACGCTCCACGCCCTGCAGCTGCACCTCGCGATCGGTGGTGACCTGCTCCAGCTGGCGTGCGCGGGCAACGCGCTCCACTTCGATGGCGACAGCCCGCTGGCGGTTCTGCTCGGCTACCTCCACCTCGCGCAGGCGGTTCTGGTCGCGGATGTCGATCAGCTGCTGCGCTTCAATACGTGCGTTCTCGGACAGTTGGCGCTGTTCTTCCTGCACCTTGAGGGTCTCGGCTTCCTCGCGGGCACGGATGGTCTCCACTTCGCGCTTCTGCCGTGCCTCGGCTTCGGCCTGCTGGCGCTCCAGCGCCAGGGTGGCCTCCTTGGCCTCAACATTCTTCTTGGTGATGGCCAGGCGCTCGTTCTGCGCCAGCTCGTTGGTGATCACGTTCTGCGCGGCGGTCAGCTCGGTGATCTTGCGGATGCCTTCGGCGTCAAGGATGTTGCTGGGGTCCAGCAGGTTCTTCGGCGTCTGTTCCAGGTAATCGATGGCCACGTCTTCCAGCGCATAGCCGTTGAGGTCGTTGCCGATCACCGCGATGATCTCGTCGCGGAACTCCTGTCGCTTTTCGAACAGCTGGGTGAAATCGAACTTCTTGCCCACCGTCTTCAGCGCTTCGGAGAACTTGGCGTTGAACAGCTCGTCCACCGCGTTCTTGTCCGATGCACGGTCGGCACCGATGGCCTTGGCCACACGCAGCACGTCGGCCTGGGTTTCGTTGACGCGCAGGTAGAAGGCCACGGTGATATCGGCGCGCATGTTGTCGCGGCAGATCAGGCCTTCCTTGCCACGGCGATCCACCTGCAGGGTGATCAGGCTGATCTTCATCAGCTCGGCGCGGTACAGCACCGGCACGATCAGTGCCCCGGTGAAATGCACCTTGGGCTGCGAGCTCATATCGTTGACGATCAGTGCAGTGCCCTGGTCAACCTTCTTGTAGAAGGCCTTGAACAGGCCGGCAAGGCCCAACAGAAACACCACCAGTATGCCCACGCCTATGACAAGCGGTGCCAGCGAAGCTAAATCCATCAGTTGATCTCCTTGTCGCGTGAAAGCTGGGAAAGTGACGCATCCAATGCTGGCAGTTCGGCGTCGCCGACCACCAGGTAATGATTCTGTTGTGGCAGGTACTGGACCAGCCGCACGCGCTCACCGCGCAGGTAGCGCGTACCCGGGCGCGCCCGCACCTGCAGGATCAGGCCAGCACCACCGTCGTCGACGCTGGCATAGCCGAGCAGATCTGTGACTTCCGGCGATGTCACCTGCCCGCTCTTGCCCAGGATCGATTCCTGCGCCACCGGCCGTAGCCGCATGAACAGTCGCCGGATCGGGCGCAGCACCCAGGAAGAAACAATCGCACCCGGGATGAGCGCGGCGATCGCCACGCCGGCGCCAATGCCCCAGCGCAGCACAGGCGGCAATGCCTGCAGGAAAAAAAGTTGGGTCAGGTAGGTGAAGGTCCAGCCGAAAAAGGCCAGCAGCAACACAACCAGCATGGTGGGCGCGCCACCCAGGCCGATACGCGCGAACATGCCGGCCAGGCCGGTGGCACCGTCATCGCCGCTATGGAAATCGGCGCCATCGCCACTGCCGATACCACCGTCGTCAACAATGCCGGTGGCGGCAAGCATCCAGTAGATGACCGCAAAACACAGCACCACGCTATAAGGCAGCGTCGGAAACGACAGCGCTACTTCCAGAAATTCCGCCATGCACTCCTTTCCCTGTGGTCCCCGGCGGACTGCGGTTGTCACCGCGCAGCTGCATTCCGCGCAGCTGTACATCCACCCTTGTCCGCATCATAAGGGATAGCCCCTGCAGTCGGGTGTCAAAATATCGGCAGCATCCTCTGGAACGCGCCAGCGCCCTCAAACTGCCTGTTCAGCCTCGGCAGCAGCATCGGCGCGCCGCACTTCCTCGACGAACTGGCGCATCTTGTAGCCGTCCTTCAGGCCCGGCGCTGATTCGATGCCACTGGACACATCCACCCCCCAGGGCAGTGTCGCCAGGATGGCGTCATGTACGTTGTCCGGCTTGATGCCGCCGGCCAACAGGTAGGGGCGGTGCACCCCCGGCGGAATCTGCGACCAGTCGAATGCCACCCCGGTGCCGCCACTGCCGCCGGCGACATGGCTGTCAAACAGGAAGCCGGCCGCATGCGGGTACATCTGCTGCAGGCCGCGCGCGGTGACATCGACGCGCCCGCCCATGGCGATGGCCTTCAGGTAGGGCAGATTGAAGCTGCGGCAGAATGCATCGTCCTCGTCGCCATGGAACTGCAGCAGGGTTGGCCGCACCGCCCGCAGCACCTCGCGGACTTCCTCGCGGTTGTTGTGCTGGAACAGGGCCACCACATCCACCATCGGTGGGATCGCCTGGCGCATGGCACGCGCCTCGGACGGCGCCACGCGGCGCACGCTGCCCTTGGCAAAGATGAAGCCAATGGCATCCACCCCCAGCTCGCTGGCCAGGCGGATATCCCCGGCACGGGTCATGCCGCAGAACTTGATGCGGGTACGGAACAACGTACGGCTCACAAGGTCACCTCCGCGGGCAGTTGCCAGTTGTCAGCATACAGCGGCCCAACAAAAACCAGGCCCTGCGGCGGCGCGGTAGGGCCTGCGTGGTTGCGGTCGCGTATGGCCAGTACTTCCCCGATCCACTGCTCGGGCTTTTCACCAGCGCCCACCATCATCAGCGAGCCGACGATGTTGCGCACCATGTGGTGCAGGAAGGCATTGGCCTGCACCTCCACTTCCACCACCTCGCCGTGGCGACGCACGCTGATGGCCTGCAACTCGCGCCGCGCATGCAGGGCCTGGCACTGGATGCTGCGGAACGAGCTGAAGTCGTTCTCGCCCAGCAGCGCCTGCGCGGCGCGGTGCATGGCATCGGCGTCCAGCGCCCGCCGCTCCCAGCTCAGGGTCTGCCGGTACAAGGCGGGCCGCACCTGGCGATTGAGGATGCGATACCGGTAACGGCGCGCACGGGCAGAAAAACGCGCATGGAAATCATCGGCCACCGGCACGCACCAGCGTACGCATACCGAGGGCGGCAGCCGCGTGGTGGTGCCCAGCGTCCAGCCACGCGGCTGGCGTGGCACGTCACTGTCAAAATGCACCACCTGGCACTCACCATGCACACCGGCGTCGGTGCGCCCCGCGCAGACTACGCTGATCGGCGCATCGGCAACCGAGGACAGCGCATCCTGCAGGGTTGCCTGGACACTGGCACAGCCACTCTCGCCGAGCTGTTGCCAGCCCTTGAAGTCGCTGCCGTCGTATTCCACGCCCAGCGCGTAACGCATCATCAAACCTCGTTGTTCCACTGCTGCGGGAAAGGGGCCACTCAATCGCTGTCGCGTTGCGACCAGACCGCAAGCTCGTTGCCGCCCGGCTCCAGGAATTGGAACCGACGACCGCCGGGGAAGGCAAACACCGGCTTGACCAGCTCACCGCCGTGCGCCACTACCTGCTCCAGCACCGGTGCCAGCTGTTCTGCATACAACACCAGCAGCGCCGCACCAGCGGATGCGGTCAGCGGCTGGCCACGGAAGAAGCCCCCTTGCAGCCGGCCATCATCGAAGGCGGTGTAGTCCGGGCCATAGTCCTCGAACGTCCAGCCGAACACCTGTTCAAAGAACGTGCGGCTGGCCGCCGGATCGCGCGAGGCGAACTCCACATAGTCGATGCCGCGCTCGCGCTTCATCGCCACCTCAGCCCAGCCTGCCCAGCAGTTCCAGCGCTTCGGCGCGGGCACGCAGGTCACTGCCGGCCGCTACTTCGTTGAGCAGGGTGCGGGCGGTTTCGGCATCGCCCAGGTCCAGGTAGGCAATGGCCAGCTCCAGCCGCTCGCGGCCAGCCGGGGCCGGGTTCAGCGGGGCCAGCGACGCCATGTCGCCTGCCAGCCAGCGTGCCTCCTCGGCAGCGGCCGGTTCACCAGCCTGCGGCGGTGCCGGGTCACGCAGCTCGTAGCTGCGCGAGGCCTCGAACAGCAAGGTGGGCTCTGGCGTGGGGGCAGGTTCGGCCACCGGCGCCGGTGACGGCACCGACTTCAGCCATGCCGGCATGGGCTCTTCATACGGCTGCGGTGGGGCCACCTCATGCGCCTCGGCGGCCGGCTGTGGCGCGTCCCACACATCCGGCGCCGTGGTCGCTTCTGCATCCTCGTCAATCTGCAGCACTTCGTCCTGCGCAGCTGCAGCGACCGCCGACACCGGCAGCGCCGCCAGCGCATCGGTGGAAAAATCGGCCCGCGGCTCACGCGGCAACGGCGAGGGTTTGCGACGCCGCGACAGCAACCAGGCTGCCGCCCCCAACACCGCCACCACCAGCAGCAGCCATACCCATGCCGAGGAGCCGCCCGCCTCGCGCTTGCCGGCATCGGCCAGGCGCTGCTGGGCAGCGGCCAGGTCCGAATCCTTCATCGCGATCAGCGATTGCTGCTGCTTCTGCAGCTTTTCCAGTTCAGCCACCCGCTCGCGCAGGTCCTGCACCTCCGCATCGCGCGTGGCCAGGTCCTCACGGGCCTGCTGCAGTTGTTCGTTGGCTGCCATATCACCCTCACCACCGGCGTCGAGCCCGGTCGTCATTCCTGCTGTCTGCTGTGCCCCGGCAACCGCCGGTGCGATCTCAAGCCGGGCGCCACTGCTGGCGGCGCCAGCAGTGGCTGGCGGCCGGTTGTTCACTGCCGCATCGGCCACCGCCGGCTGCGGCACCGGCGCGCGCGCCTGGCGCCATTGCGCGTTCTGTTCGCTGACGATGGCACGGGCCTCGGCCGCGCCCACCCGGGCCAGTTCCTCCTGCGCCGGCGTGCGCAGCACCGCGCCCTGCTTGAGCAGGTTGATGTTGCCGCGGATGAAGGCTTCGGGATTGGCGCGCATCAGCGCGACCATGGTCTGGTTCAACGTGCTGCCGCTCTCACGCGCCATCCCGGCGGCAATCTGCGACAGGCTCTGGCCACGCTGGACCGTGGTGCCCTGGCCATCGATGCGCGGCGGGGCTGCCGGAACCGGTGCCGGCCGTGGTTGCGGCGCCCTGACGGCGGCGGCCGGCGGGGCGGCGGGCGTCGCGGCGACCGGCGCGGCGGGCGCGACTTCCGGCAGTGGTTCGGGCTCACGCACAATCAGGTTGGATGGCGCCGCTGCCGGCGCTTCGATCACCGGCTCGGCGACTGCGGTCGCAGTCTCCGGTGCGGCAACCAGCGCCGAGTACTCGCGTACCAGCCGGCCCTGGCCCCAGTCCACCTCGATCAGGAAGCTCAGCGCGGGCACCTGCACCGGCGCGACGCTGGTCACGCGCACCACGGCGCGGCCCTCCCGGTCCTGCGCAAACTGGAACTGCAGCTCGCTGACCAGCCCTTCCGGGCGGGCCAGACCTACGCGCTCGAAGGTGACCGGAGCGGCCAACCCCACGCTGGCGTTCTCAAGTTCGCCCGGATCGCTGGAAACAACCGGAATTTCGGCCAACAGCGGCTGGCCCGGCTTGGACAGGACCCGGATATTGCCCAGCCCCAATGCCATCGCAGCGCTACTGAACAGCGCCAGGCCGAGCACCAGCACACCTTGTAATGGGCGCATCGCGCCCCTGCCCCATAGTTTCATGGCGGCCAATATAACGGCTGACCCGGCTTTCGAATACCGCTGTACCACCCAGATGCGACGACGCCGGCATCAAGCCGGCGTCGTTGCGTGCATCAGCCGCCGTTGGCGACCAGTTCGGCGACCTGCACCGCGTTCAACGCGGCACCCTTGCGGATGTTGTCGGCCACCACCCACATGTTCAGCCCGCGCGGGTGCGAGATGTCCTCGCGGATGCGGCCGACATAGACCGGATCGGTGCCCGAGGCGTGGGTCACCGGGGTCGGATAGCCGCCGGCCTTGCGCTCGTCCACCACCTTCACGCCCGGTGCGGCTGCCAGCAGCTCGCGGGCCTGCTCGGTGCTGATCTTCTTCTTCGTCTCGATGTTGACCGCCTCGGAGTGGCCGTAGAACACCGGCACGCGCACCGCGGTGGGGTTCACCAGGATGCTGTCGTCGCCGAGGATCTTGCGGGTCTCCCAGACCAGCTTCATTTCTTCCTTGGTGAAGCCGTTGTCCAGGAACTCATCGATATGCGGGATCAGGTTGAAGGCGATCTGCATCGGGAACTTCTTCGGCTCGATCTCCTGGAAGCCCAGCAGCTGCGCGGTCTGCTTGCCCAGCTCTTCCATGCCGGTCTGGCCTGCGCCGGACACCGACTGGTAGGTGGCGATGTTGATGCGCTCGATGCCGTACTCACGGTGGATCGGGGCCAGCACCGGCATCAGCTGCATGGTCGAGCAGTTCGGGTTGGCAATGATGCCGCGCGGACGGTTCTTGGCTGCCTCCGGGTTGACCTCGGACACCACCAGCGGCACGTCGTCGTCGTAACGGAAGGTGGAGGAGTTGTCGATCACCACCGCACCGGCAGCCGCGAACTTCGGCGCAAACTCCTTGGAAATGCCGCCACCGGCCGAAAACAGCGCGATCTCCACGCCAGCCGGATCAAACGTGGCCAGGTCCTGGATGGTGATCTTGTCGCCTTCAAAGTCGACCTGCTGGCCGGCCGAACGCTCGGAGGCAAGCAGGGTCAGCTTACTGATCGGGAAATTGCGCTCGGCCAGGATGGCCAGCATGGTCTGGCCGACGGCGCCGGTGGCGCCAACAACGGCTACGTGGAAACGACGGGCTTCATTGCTCATGGGGATACTCGAAAGATAGGAGGGGGTAGACACACATCGAGCCAGGTTCGGGGAACCTCCAGCGCACAGCCACGGAGGCTCCCTATCGTTTTTTGTCGTCGATTTTTTTGCCGGCCACGCACAGACGCGCGGCGCCGTTGGTCAGCAGTTCGGCATTGAGTGCATTGGCCGGCTGCCCGGCATCGGCACCGATGCCCAGGCCGGCCAGCAGGTTGTCGACCGCCAACTGCACCATCGCCCGGCGCGTTGCCAGCGAGGCGCTGCCGATATGCGGGGTCAGCACGATATTGCGCAGCGCCAACAGCTCCGGGCGCACATTGGGCTCGTTCTCGTATACATCCAGTGCCGCCGACGCCAGCCGGCCACTGGCCAATGCATCGGCCAACGCCAACTCATCGACGATACCGCCACGGGCGATGTTCACCAGCGTCGCGCTGGGCTTCATCCTGGCCAGTGCGGCGGCATTGATGAGGTGATGGTTCTGCGCGGTATATGGCAGCACCAGTACCAGGTGATCGACGCTGGCAAGCAGCGTATCGAAATCGACGTAGCGGGCACCGACCGCCTGCTCCTGTTCGGCCGGCAGCTGCGAACGATTGTGATACAGCACCTTCATGCCGAAGCCGTGGTGACCACGGCGGGCAATGGCCTGGCCGATCCGGCCCATGCCCAGGATGCCCAGCGTGCTGCCGTGCAGGTCGGCACCGAGCATGGTGGTGAACGACCACTGCCCCCACTGGCCCTCGCGCAGCCAGCGGTCGGACTCGACGATGCGGCGTGCCGCCGCCATCAGCAGCGAAAAACCTAGATCGGCGGTGGTTTCGGTGAGGACGTCGGGGGTATTGCTGGCGACGATACCGGCCGCGCTCAGCGCGGCAACATCCAGGTTGTTATAGCCAACGCCGACATTGGCGATCATCTTCAAAGCTGGCGCATTGGCGATTTCCGCCGCACCGATGCGGTCGTTGAGGGTGACCAGGGCGCCGTCGACCTCGGCCAAGCAGGCCGCGATTTCAGCGCCGCTGTGGGCGCTCACCTGCGCGGTGGCAACCACGTCGCAGTACGCCGCCAGCTGCGCGACGGTATCGTCGAACAGGGGCTGGGATACCCAGACGCGGGGCCGCCGATCAGCCATCGAGCTGACCGGGAATACGCGGGCTGATGTCACCGACATCGCCGCACTGGGCACGATGACGCATGGCCTGGTCCATCAACACCAGTGCCAGCATCGCCTCGGCGATGGGGGTGGCACGGATGCCGACGCAGGGATCGTGGCGACCGGTGGTGATGACCTCCACCGCATTGCCAGCCGTATCCACCGTGGCACCGGGCAGGCGCAGGCTGGAGGTCGGCTTGAGCACCATGGCCGCGACAATCTGCTGGCCGGTGGAAATACCACCGAGGATGCCGCCGGCATGGTTGGACTGGAAACCCTGCAGGGTGATCAGGTCGCGGTGTTCGGTGCCCTTCTGCGCGGCGCTGGCAAAGCCGTCACCGATCTCCACACCCTTGACCGCATTGATGCTCATCAGCGCCGCAGCGATATCGCCATCGAGCTTGCCGTAGATCGGCTCGCCCCAGCCCGGCGGCACGCCATCGGCAACCACGGTGACGCGCGCACCGACCGAATCACCGGACTTGCGCAGCGCATCCATATAGGTTTCAAGCTCAGGCACCTGGGCGGCGTCGGGCCAGAAGAAGGGATTGTCTTCGACTGCGTTCCAGTCAAAGCCGGCCGGGGTGATCTCGCCCAGCTGCGACAGGTAGCCGCGCACGCTGACACCGAAACGCTGCAGCAGCCACTTCTTGGCGATGACGCCAGCGGCCACGCGCATGGTGGTTTCGCGCGCCGAGGAGCGGCCACCGCCACGCGGGTCACGGATGCCGTACTTCTGCCAGTAGCTGTAGTCGGCATGGCCCGGGCGGAACTGCTGGGCGATGTTGCTGTAGTCCTTGCTGCGCTGGTCGGTGTTGCGGATCAGCAGGGCGATCGGCGTACCGGTGGTGCGGCCCTCATAGACGCCGGACAGGATCTCGACCTCGTCGGCCTCACGGCGCGCCGAGGTATGCCGGCTCTTGCCGGTGGCCCGGCGCTGCAGGTCGTGGGCGAATTCCTCGGGTGTGATCTCCAGACCGGGGGGACACCCATCGATCACGCAGCCGATCGCCGGCCCGTGGGATTCACCGAAGGTGGTAACGCGGAGGAGTTGTCCGAAGGTATTCAATGCCGTTGTGCTCTTGCGGTTGCTCTTGCGGTTGCTCTTGCGGTTGCTCTTGCATCTGCCCTTAAGCCGTCATTCCCGCGAAGGCGGGAATCGCTTTTGCTTTTGCTTTTGCTTTTGCTCTTGCCTGTGCTCTTGCCTCACGCCAGCCAAGCAAAGGCCGGAGCCGGAGCCAGAGCAAGAGCGATTCCCGCCTTCGCGGGAATGACGACCTTGAAAGCAAGGGCTCGAAGCCAAAGCCAACACCAAAAGCAAAAGCAAAACCAAAACCAAAACACTACCCAACTATCTCATCCCACAAATCCCGCCACTCGGGATTCACCTCTTCCACCAACCGCAACTTCCACTCCCGGTTCCACTTCTTCAGCTGCTTCTCTCGAAGAATCGCCGCTTCCATGCACCCGTGAAGGAAGCTCGTACCAGACCAGCTTGTCCACGTTGTAGCGCTTGGTAAAACCATCAACCACATGCTGCCGGTGTTGCCAGGTCCGCGCCACCAGGTTGCTGGTGACGCCGATGTAGAGCGTGCCATGTTTCTTCGATGCCAGAAGATAGACGGCGGGTTGTTTCATTGCGACTCCTGCGCCAAGGCAAGAGCGATCCCCGCCTGCGCGAGGATGACGCCACAAACAGGCTTACGCCCGCGCAGCAGCCAGCTCGGCGATGCGCGCATGGTGCGCACGCAGCTCCGCCGCCTCGACCGCGAAGATGCCCATCTGCCCGACCTTGAACTCGATCCAGGACATGAACACCTCCGGCAGCAGCTTGATCAAGTGCTGTTCGGAATCGCCCACTTCACAGATCAACAGACCGTCCTCGGTCAGGTGATCCGGCGCGTCGCGCAGGATCTTCAACACCAGGTCCAGGCCGTCGTCGCCGGCGCGCAGGGCCAGGTCCGGCTCATGCTGGTATTCCTTGGGCAGCGCGTCGGTTTCGTCATTGGTGACGTAGGGCGGGTTGGTCACGATCAGGTCGTAGACACGCCCTTGCAGGCCACTGAACAGATCGCTCTTGACCAGCTCCACGTTGTGGGCCAGCAGGCGCTCCTTGTTTTCCACTGCCAGCGACAGCGCGGCGTCATTGACGTCGCTGCCATCCACCTGCCAGTTGGGGTAGTAGTGGCCCATGGCGATAGCGATGCAGCCCGAGCCGGTGCACAGGTCCAGCGCGCGATTGACGTCACGGCCAGCCAGCCACGGCTCGAAGCCATTGAGGATCAGCTCGGCGATCGGCGAGCGCGGCACCAGCGCGCGGGCATCGCTCTTGAAACTCAGGCCAGCAAACCAGGCCTCGCCGGTCAGGTAGGCGGCCGGCAGGCGTTCATCGATGCGGCGCTGGAACAGCGCCAGCACCTGCTGCCGCTCTTCCAGCAGCAAGCGCGCCGTGCCATAGGCCGGGCCCAGGTCCGGCGGCAGGTGCAGGCTGTGCAGGGTCAGCTGGGTGGCCTCGTCCAGCGCGTTGTCATAGCTGTGGCCGAAGCTCAGCCCGGCAGCATTGAAACGGCTTGCGCCGTAGCGGATCAGATCGACGATCGTATGGAGTTCAGCGGCCGCTTCGGCAGTCATGGCAGTACGGAAATACTTGAAAGGTCTGCGATTATAGGCATCCGACCGGTATATTGACTGCCCAGTTGCAGCCGAAACTTCGGCTTTGGCCCCCCAAAGGCGCCCAAACGCCGGCCAAACCACCGGGATGTACGCCTGCAATCCCCTACACTCCCGTATCCCGCCCACGGCGGACGCCCTGTCCTGCCGCCGTACCCGAACGGAAGCCCGCGCGCATGTTCAATCGAAACACCGGCATCATCCTGGCCATCGCCCTGGCCGCCGGCCTCGGCCTGCTGTTGGCGCAGAAGGTCTTTGGCCCCTCCAACAAGGGCAGCGAGGGCACCAGCAGCATCCTGTTCTATGGCACCCCGCGTACCCTGCCGGAATTCGACCTGGCCCAATCCGACGGCACCCGCCTGATCCCCGGCGAACTGCGTGGCCACTGGACCCTGGTGTTCCTGGGCTTCACCTCCTGCCCGGACGTGTGCCCGACCACCCTGACCGAACTGGCCCAGGCCCAGAAACAATGGGAAACCATCCCCGACAGCCTGCGCCCGCGCGTGGTGCTGGTGTCGGTGGACCCCGAGCGTGACACCCCGACGCGACTGGGCGAGTACGCCCACGCCTTCCACAAGGACACGCTTGCAGCCACCGCCGACGTGCCCTCGCTGGAGCGTTTTGCCACCTCGCTGGGCATGGTGTTCCAGAAGGCCCCGGGCAAGCACTTCGAGCAGAACCCGGACGACTACAGCATGGACCACTCCGCCAGCATCGCCGTGCTCGACCCGCAGGGCCGGCTGGCCGGCCTGATGCGCCCCCCGTTCAACCCGCAGGCCATTGCCAGCGACCTGATCAAGCTCACCGAGAAATCCGCACCATGAGTCTGGTTACACGCCTCACCTATGTATTGCCGCACCGCCTGCTGTCGTCGATGGCCCGCTCGTTGGCCTATTCGCAGAACCCGCGCATCTCGCGCTGGCTGATCGACACGGTGACCGCCAAGTTCAACGTCAACCTGGCCGAAGCCGCCAACCCGGACCCGCGCAGCTACCCCAGCTTCAATGCCTTCTTCACCCGTGCCCTGAAACCGGGCGCACGCGTGCCCGCTGCCGATCCGCGCACCCTGACCATGCCTGCCGACGGCCACATCAGCCAGCTGGGACCGATCGAGGAAGGCCGCATTTTCCAGGCCAAGGGCCAGTCGTTCACCGCCGCCGAGCTGCTGGGCGATGCCGCCGATGCGGTGCCGTTCAACAATGGCCTGTATGCCACCGTGTACCTGTCGCCGCGTGACTACCACCGCGTGCACATGCCGTGGACCGGCACCCTGCGCGAAACCGTGCACGTGCCCGGCCGGCTGTTCAGCGTCGGCACCGATGCGGTGGCCAATGTGCCGCGCCTGTTTGCCCGCAACGAACGCCTGGTCTGCCATTTCGACACCGACTTCGGGCCGATGGTGCAGGTAATGGTCGGCGCGCTGCTGGTCAGTGGCGTGGAAACGGTGTGGAGCGGTGAGGAGATCCCCGCCTATGGCGACCGCATCACCCGCAAGGACTGGCGTGGCAAGGGCATCACCCTGGAGCGTTTTGCCGAAATGGCACGTTTCAACTACGGCTCGACCGTGATCGTGCTGTTGCCGGCGGGCGTTGCCGATTTTGATCCAGCACTGAAGGCCGAGAGCCCGGTGCAGCTGGGCCAGGCACTGGCGAAGCTGCGCTGACCTGGTAATGGTAGCAACGGCGTTAGCCGTGAAGCCAAGATGCCGCAGGAATCGCGCAGTACCGGCACCTGCGGCGGCATGTGCCAATACTGAAGCAGAAAGGGCGTCTTACGGCGCCCTTTCTGCTTCAGCGATCGCAGCCCTCCAGCCGCAGCACCTGCCCTTGTCGCAATGCATAGGCAGGGGCGCGCAGGCCGTTGGCACGGGCCAACGCCGGCACGTCGCACTGGAAGCGGCTGGCGATACGCCCAAGCGTGTCGCCCTTGGCAACCTTGTAAGTGCGCACCGCCGGACGGCGTGCCGGCGCTACCGGGCGCGGTGCCGCAACCGGCGCAACCACCGGGGAAGCGGCCTGCGCCGCCTGCATCGCCTGTACGTCGCCCACCGCCACGCTGCCGGTGAAGGTCGCTGCCGAAGGCCGCTTGATCGCCGCGTTCAGGTCGGCGGTGATCAGCGCGCGGGCCAGATCGGCACGCGGGCCGCTGACGCAATAGCGGTTGTACAGGCCGGCAATGCGGGTAGTGGCATTGATGGTGGTGCCGGCCGGGATCCAGCCGTCAGCCTCATAACGCGGATTGAGGTTGCGCAGCGCGCGCATGTAACCGTCACGGGTGCCAGTACTGCCCAGGCAGATGGTCAGTTCGTAGATGGTGGTGGACTTGGCCAGGCGGATCGTCGCCGGCTGCGCGTTGACCTTGGGAAACTCCACGCCATACTGCTGCGGGTGCAGGAAAATCCAGGCCGCGGCAATCACCATAGGCACATAATCCTTGGTCTCGCCCGGGAACTGGTTGTACGAAGAGTCGGTCCAGAAGCTCTGGCCACCGGTCTCGCGGTAGATGCGGGCGGCACGGCCCTCGCCCCCGTTGTAGGCGGCCAAGGCATATTCGATGTTCTTGTTGAGCCCGCGCATGCGCTCGTTCATGTAGGCCGAACTGGCCTCTGCCGCACTGCGGGGATCAAAACGGGTGTCGAAACCGGTGCCGTCCGGGCCCAGGCCAAAACGACGGCCGGTGGCCGGCATGAACTGCATCAGCCCCGCAGCCCCCACCCGTGAGGAGGCATGTACGCGTCCATTGGATTCCTTGGCCATGATGCCGAACAACATGGCTTCCGGCAGCCCGCCCTTCTCCCACTCCGGCCACATCACCGCACGCAGGTTCATGTAGTTCTCATAGCTGGTCAGCAGCGCCGGGCGCATGTCGGTCAGCCAGCGGCGAATGCCGGCCTGGATGGCCGGGTTGTACTCCACCATGTCGTCGAAGGCATGCCGGTGGTCGTTGAGCAGGGCTGCCGCGCGCGCCGCTTCAGGCACGTCGGCCACCAGCGGAGCAATATGGTCGGGGTCTGCCTCCAGCGGGCCGACATCCTCGTCGCCCTGCTCCGCGCCGGCGTTGTCGGACTGCGCCTTGAGCAGGCGCTTGTAGGTGCTGAGCAGGGCACTGACCTGGCAGCCCTTCTGCGCGATACAGGCGCTGATCACGTCCTCCATGTCTTCCAGCGCCGCGTTACCCTCGGCCGTGCCCTTGGGGTCGGCGTTGTTGACCAGCACCAGCGCATCGGAATAACGCTTCTCCGCGGCCGCCATGCGCGCCTCGATCGCCTGTACCCTGGCGGTGTCACGCGCCGACAGCGCCTGCGCCGCCGGGACCACGGCCAACAAACCGGCTGCCACCAGCAGCGGCAACGGACGAACTGCAAACAGGGAAACGGGCATCAGGGGCACAACTGGCGAAAGGTTAGGCAGGGTAGCCGCCGGACTCACCCGGGGGCAACATTGCCACCGCGCCGATACAGTGGGCCGTTAGAATCCCCCTTCATTCATCAATGAGTGCCTCCATGGACCCGATCCTGCTCGGCAAAGGCGTCACCGACGACATCGCCGTCACCCTGCTCCCGCGTTTTGGCAACCGCCACGGCCTGGTGGCCGGCGCCACCGGCACCGGCAAGACGGTGACCCTGATGACGCTGGCCGAAGGGTTTTCGCGGCTGGGCGTGCCGGTGTTCCTGGCCGATGTGAAGGGCGATGTGGCCGGCCTGGCCGTGGCCGGCGACGGTGGCGAAAAGCTGGCCCAGCGCGCGGCCGAGATCGGCGTGGACGGCTATGCGCCGGCCGCCAGCCCGGTGGTGTTCTGGGACCTGTACGGCAAGCTCGGCCACCCGGTGCGCACCACGGTCAGCGAGATGGGCCCCACCCTGCTCTCGCGCATCCTCGAACTCAACGACACCCAGGCCGGCGTACTCGACATCGTCTTCAAGCTGGCCGACGACCGCGGCCTGCTGCTGCTTGACCTGGACGACCTGCGCGCCCTGCTCGGCCTGGTGGCCGAGGAGCGCAAGGACATCTCCACCGAGTACGGGCTGGTCAGCGCGCAGTCGGTGGCCGCCATCCAGCGCTCGCTGCTGCGCCTGTCGCAGGACGGCGGCGAAGCCTTCTTCGGCGAGCCGGCGCTGGAACTGGCCGACATCATGCGGGTCAACCACGACGGCCGTGGCGTGGTCGGCATCCTCGCCGCCGCGCAGCTGATCCTCAAGCCACGCCTGTATTCCACCTTCCTGCTGTGGCTGCTGTCCGAGCTGTTCGAGCAGTTGCCGGAAGTGGGCGACCTTGAAAAGCCCAAGCTGGTCTTCATCTTCGACGAGGCGCACCTGCTGTTCGACGACGCGCCGGCGGCGCTGGTGCAGCGCATCGAGCAGGTTGTGCGGCTGATCCGCTCCAAGGGCGTGGGCGTGTATTTCTGCTCGCAGTTCCCGGACGACGTGCCCGGCAACATCCTTGGCCAGCTCGGCAACCGCGTGCAGCACGCCTTGCGCGCCTTCACCCCGCGCGACCAGAAGGCGGTCAAGACCGCCGCCGAAACCTTCGTACAGAACCCCAAGCTCGACGTGGTTGCCACCTTGTCGCAGCTGGGCACCGGCGAGGCGCTGGTGTCCACGCTGCAGGACAAGGGCGTTCCCTCGCCGGTGCAGAAGACCCTGATCGCGCCGCCACGCTGCCGGATGGGCTCGATCACCGATGCCGAGCGCGCCCAGGTGCGTGCTGGCAGCCCGGTCGGCACCCGCTATGACAACGCCATCAACCGCGAGTCGGCCGCCGAACTGCTGGCCCAGCGCGCGGAAAAGGCCGCCGAACAGGCGCAGGCACCGGCCGCACGCAGCCGCCAGCAGGACGAGGCGCAGGAAGGCGGCTTCAGCCAGAGCATCAAGGACGCCATCTTCGGCACCAAGCGCCGTCAGGGCATGATCGAGACCATGGCCAAGCAGACCACCCGCACCATGGGCACCAAACTGGGCAACCAGATCGTGCGCGGCATCCTCGGCAGCATCTTCGGCGGCAAGCGCTGAGCATGCGCAGCAGCGCTCCCCACGGTGCGGGCACTGGCTTGCTGCTGGCAATGCTGATGATTGGCTGCACGCCGGCGCAGCCAACCGTGGAACCGTCTGCAGCAGTGGTAACGACGCAGGCCGCTGCGCTGGCGGAGGGCGTGGACAACGAAAGCCAGGCGACCACCGTCCCGTCCGCTCCTACGCCTGCGTACGTCGCCACAACTCCGGCTGCACTGCAGGGCACCTATAGCGTGGGCGGCGTGGAAACCCGCACCCTGGAACTCAAACCCAATGGCCGCTACGCGCTCAAGGGCGGCGCGGTCTGGGATCTGGTGGAAAGCACCTGGGCGCTGGAACAAGGCGGCACCCACCTGCGCCTGCACCACGATCACCAGCAGAGCGAAGATCTGCTGTTTGGCGTGGAATCTGCCGATGTACTGGTATTGCTGAACGCCGATGGCAGCCCCACCTCCCTGCGCAGCACCCTTGATCGAGTGAAGAAGTGAGCCGCTGGCGTCCCCCTGCAGAAAAAAGCACCGCCCTGATCACCGCACAGGGCCATGCCCGGCTCAAGGCCGAGCTGGACGAGCTGTGGCGGCAACGACGGCCGGAGGTGGTCAAGGCGCTGGCCGCCGCCGCTGCCGAAGGCGACCGCTCGGAGAACGCCGAGTACACCTACCGCAAGAAACAGCTGGGCGAAATCGACCGCCGCGTACGCTACCTGAGCAAGCGGCTGGAAGCCCTGCGCGTGGTCGACACCACCCCCAGCGACCCGGAGGCGGTGTTCTTCGGTGCAACCGTTGAACTGGAAAACACCGATTCCGGGCAGACGGTCATCTACCGGATCGTCGGCCCCGACGAAACCGATGCGCCAGCTGGCTGGATCAGCATCGATTCGCCACTGGCACGGGCGCTGCTCAAGAAGCGCATCGATGACGAGTTCGCGGTGGAATTGCCCGGCGGCCTGACCCGCTTCGCCATCCTCGACGTCAGCTACGACAGCCACTGAGCGGCGGCGGATAGCAGCGCCCGTCACGCAGCGGGCGGAAATAATCGCGCTGCTGGAAGAAGGCCGCGTCCTGCGCCGCATGCCAACCGGGAATGCCGGCCAGGGGCAGCGGCCGCAGCTCGGAAGGATCGCTCAGCACTGTCCCGTGCGCGATGGCCCCGGCAACCGCGGCGACGCTGTGCGCATCCTCCTCGGCGAGCACCACCACCGCCTTGCCCACCTGCAACCGCCCCGGCAGCAGCGTCTGCTCCAGCAAGGCGTGGCCAATGACTGCGGACACGGCGATATCACCGCGTTGCCAGGCCGTCGTGTTGAACAGGCTGGACCAGTCGTGCCGGTCCCAGGCAGCCAGCAATCCGGCATCACGCAGCCGCACGATCACCCCTGTCTCATCGAACTGGGTCAGCGCCGCCTGCGCGCGATTGCGTTGACTTGGCCCCATCACTGCGATGTGCCAGCACTGCTGCGCATTGAGCGCACGTTTGATCGCGGGGTGGCGCGCCCACACCAATGCATTGAACAGGTCATGCCAGTTCTGCGCGCGGGTGGCGATACGGCCCTGAGCAATACGCTGTTCGTAATGCAGCCCGTCATCCAGCAGCGCGTCGTCCTGAGTCACGAAGCATTTGCCCTGCACGGGCAACAGCGCGTTCAACGCATCGATGCCCGGCCAATCTGCCGAACGCATCAATGCTTCAAAACCCTGGAAATCCGCAAACAGCGGATGATCAAAGCAGCGCGGATCCACCTGCCCGCGCGTTGGCGCTACAAAACGACGCCGGCCCACGCCAGCATCGTTTGCAGCCGGTGCTGTGGTCACAGCACCTTGATGTCGAACGATGCTGTCTTGGCTTCGATGAGCGCGTCGCCGAACAGATCGTGCTCGTCACTGTCGGTGATCTCGACGTTGACGAAATCGCCGACGCGCAGCTTGGCTTCATCGGCATTCTGGATATGCACCAGGCCATCGATTTCCGGCGCATCAGCCTTGGAGCGGGCAACAGCGATGCCATCCTCGATGGCATCGACCAGGCATTGCTGCACGCTGCCGATCTTGGCTTCGAGCTTGGCGGCGGAAATGGCGGCCTGCTTTTCCATGAAGCGGGCCAGTCGCTCCTGCTTCACTTCTTCCGGCACCGGATCCGGCAGCTGGTTGGCGGTTGCACCATCCACCGGCGAATAGGCGAAGGCACCGACGCGGTCGAGCTGGGCAGTATCGAGGAAGTCCAGCAACTGCTCGAACTCGGCATCGGTCTCGCCCGGGAAGCCGACGATGAAGGTCGAGCGCACGGTGATGTCCGGCGCGATCTCACGCCAGCGCAGCACCCGCTCCAGGGTCTTGTCGACCGCACCCGGGCGCTTCATCAGCTTGAGGATGCGCGGGCTGGCGTGCTGGAACGGGATATCCAGGTACGGCAGGATCTTGCCCTCGGCCATCAGCGGCACCACGTCGTCGACGTGCGGGTACGGGTACACGTAATGCAGGCGGGTCCAGGCATCGAGCTCGGACAGGCCTTCGCACAGCGCCTTCATGCGCGTGGCGTATTCCTTGCCGCGCCAGGTACCCGGCGCGTACTTGCGGTCCACGCCGTAGGCCGAGGTGTCCTGCGACACCACCAGCAGCTCGCGCACCCCGCCCTTGACCAGGCGCTCGGCCTCACGCAGCACTTCATCGACCGGGCGCGACACCAGATCGCCTCGCATCGAGGGAATGATGCAGAAGCTGCAACGGTGGTTGCAGCCTTCGGAAATCTTCAGATAGGCGTAATGGCGCGGGGTCAGCTTGATACCGTAGTCCGGCACCAGGTCCACGAACGGATCGTGCTTGGGCGGCAGTGCGGCATGCACCGCCTCCATCACCGTGGTGTAGTCCTGCGGGCCGGACACCGACAGCACGTCCGGGTAATGCTCGCGGATCATGTCGCCTTTCTTGCCCAGGCAGCCGGTGACGATGACCTTGCCGTTCTCGTTCATCGCCTCGCCGATCGCGTCCAGCGATTCGGCCACGGCCGAGTCGATGAAGCCGCAGGTGTTGACTACCACGACGTCGGCCGAATCATAGGACGGCACGATGCTGTAGCCCTCCACCCGCAGCTGGGTGAGGATGCGCTCGGAATCGACGAGGGCTTTCGGGCAGCCAAGGCTGACGAAGCCGACTTTGGGGTTCAGCTGGGACATGATCTGGAAATCCTGGGGCCGGGCCGGAATGGCAGCAGGGCCGGAAAGCCAGCCAGTATACCGGGCCTTCGCGACCACGCCCTGCGGCTGGCTTAATAGGCGCCGGGCTTGATAATCAATCAAACCGCAGCAATGCCCTGCCTAAGCCCCTCTCCCGCTTGCGGGAGAGGGGTTGGGGTGAGGGGAAGCCTCTAGCAAGCAGTCCCCGCTCCAAAAGCTCCCCTCATCCGCCCCTGCGGGGCACCTTCTCCCGCAAGCGGGAGAAGGAACTCCGCCTTTCGCCCCTTACCCCGGAGCCCCCCATGTCCAACTGGATCACCCTCCCCACCCCACTCGGCCCGATCAGCGCCTGGCAGGCCCTGCCCTCCGGCAGCCCCCGCGCCGGTCTGGTGGTCATACAGGAGATCTTCGGCGCCAACGCGCATATCCGCCACGTTGCCGAACAATACGCCGCCGAGGGCTACGCGGTGCTGGCCCCTTCCTTTTTCGACCTGATCGAGCCGGACCTGCAGCTGGACTACGATGCCGCCGGTGTCGCCCGCGGCAAGGCACTGGTGGATCAACTCGGGGTGGACCGGGCCGTCGCCATCGTCGAAGCTGCCGCAGCAGCGCTGGCACCCTACGGCAAGGTCGGAACCGTGGGCTATTGCTGGGGTGGCACGATTGCCATGCTTGCCGCACAGCGCCTGGGCCTGCCGTCGGCCAGCTACTACGGCGCACGCAACGTACCCTTCCTGGATATCCCCTTCAAAGCTCCGGCAATCTTCCATTTTGGCGAGTTCGATGCCTCGATCCCTGCCACTGCCGTTGCAGCGCACCGTGAAAAGCAACCCGGCTTGCCTGTATATGTCTACCCTGCAGACCACGCCTTCAACCGTGAGGTCGGCATGCACTATGACGCGCCCAGCGCTGCACTTGCGCTGGAACGCACCCTGGCCTTCCTGAAGGAACATCTGTGAGCGACACAGGCTGCACCGTTTGACCGCCATCGCCTGGACAACCGAACCGCTGGGCGAAGACGGCCTGCTGCTGCGTCTGGGCAGCAGCATCGATGCCGCGACCAACCAGCAGGTACACGCACTGGCCGCGCATATCGGCCGGCTGCGCCCCGAATGGTTGCGCGAGATCGTGCCGGCCTATGCCACGCTTGGCCTGTTCATTGATCCGGAACATGTGCAGGCCCGTGGCCGCAGCGCCAGCGAACTGCTGGCACCGTTGCTGGCCCGCCTGGACCCGACCAACGCCGCCAGCGTGCCTGCACCGCTGCTGCCTGTCGCACAGATCCCGGTCTGCTACGAGGGCGAATGCGCCCCCGACCTTGCCGAGATGGCGCGCTACCTTGAGCTGGACGAGGGCACCCTGGTCGCCCGCCACTGCGCCGCCCTTTATACGGTCGCGATGATTGGCTTCGCCCCCGGCTTCCCCTATCTGCTGGGCATGGACCCGACGCTGGCGATGCCACGCAAGGCCAGTCCGCGCACCGTCGTGCCGGCGGGCAGCGTGGCCATCGGCGGCAGCCAGACCGGCATCTACCCCAGCCAAAGTCCCGGCGGCTGGCAGTTGATCGGCCGCACGCCGATCCGCCTGTTTGCCCCCGACCGCACGCCGCCAGCCCTGCTATGCCCTGGCCAACCAGTACGGTTTGTGCCGATCAGTCTGCGCGACTATCACCACGCCTGCGCCGGGGCCGCCGATGCGTGACGCGCAGTCCGCTGCTCATATCGCCGTGCTCACCCCCGGCCTGTTGACTACCCTGCAGGACAACGGGCGGCATGGCCTGCGCCAGCTTGGCGTAGCCGCCGGCGGTGCCGCCGACCACTGGTCGCATGCCGTGGCCAACTTGCTGGTGGGAAACCCCGCCGATCTGGCGACGCTGGAAATCACCCTCACCGGCCCTACCCTGCACTTCGCCTGCGCCACCCGCATCGCCCTGTGCGGTGCCCGCATCGATGCAGCGATCGACGGACGGCCGGTGCCCGGCAATCGCCCGCTTACCGTGCCCGCCGGCAGTACCTTGAAGCTGGGCAGTTGCCGTGATGGCGCACGCAGTTACCTGGCCGTTGCAGGCGGCTTCAAGCTCCCGGCCGTGATGGGCAGCACCAGTACCGATCTGCGCGGCGGCTTTGGCGGTATCGCCGGCCGTGCCTTGAAGGCCGGCGACATCCTGCACCTGCATGAGTACGCCATCGCCCGCCCTGATGCCCTGCATGTGCCCAGCTGGTGGATAGACCCCAGGCCGAGCCCGCCGCCTGTCAGCGCCGACGGCCCCTGCCTGATCCGCCTGCTGCCCGCTGCCGACAACGCCGAGGGCCTGTTCGCGGCAACCTGGCAGGTGGACAGCCGCAGCAACCGCCAGGGTCTGCGCCTGCGCGGGCCGCAGCTGCAGGTGGACGACCCGCGTGAGCGCCTATCCGAGCCTGTCGCCCCCGGTGTCGTGCAACTGCCCGGTGACGGCCAACCCATCGCCTTGCTGGCAGACGCACAGACCCACGGCGGCTATCCGCGCATCGGCCACGTGATCCGCGCCGACCTGCCCCTGCTGGCGCAACTGCGCCCGGCGGCAACGCTGCAGTTTGTGCCATGCACCGCCGAACAGGCCTGCCAGGCAGCCACCGAACAACGCCAGCGCCTGTACCGTATGGGCCAGGCCATCGCCGCACGGACTCTTCCTGCATGATCCAAAGCATCGACTTCAACTGCGACCTTGGCGAGGGCTGCGGCAGCGACGCTGCCATCGTCCCCTGCATCAGCTCGGCCAGCATCGCCTGCGGCGGGCATGCCGGCGACACGCAAAGCATGCGCGAGGCCATCGCGCTGTGCCTGCAGCACAACGTCGCCATTGGCGCACACCCGTCTTTCGTCGACCGCGCACACTTCGGCCGCCGCGAACTGTCGCTGCCTGCCGCCGAGATCCATCAGTTGGTGGTTGCACAGGTGGGCACGCTGGCGGCGCTGTGCCACGCGCTGGGCGCGCCGCTGCAACACGTGAAGCCACATGGCGCACTGTACAACCTGGCCGCGCGCGACCCCGCCACCGCCGCTGCGATCGCCCAGGCCGTGCACGACTGCGACCCGGGCCTGTATCTATACGCGCTGGCCGGTTCGGAACTGTGCACGGCCGGCCAGCGGCGCGGCCTGCGGGTCGCCGAGGAAGTGTTCGCCGAGCGCGGCTACACCGCGGCCGGGCAGTTGGTGCCGCGCGATCAACCCGGCGCGGTCATCCATCAGCTGCAGGACAGTCTGGCGCAGGTGCGCGGCATGCTGCGCGATGGCACGGTGCGCGCAGTCGACGGCCAAGCCGTCGCCATCCATGCAGATACGTTGTGCCTGCACGGTGACCGCCAGGACGCTGCTGCATTCGCACAGGCCCTGCGCGATGCCCTGCAGGCCGAGGGCTACGCCATCACTGCCCCGGCACAGCGGGGGCGGCACGCATGAGCTACCTGCCATTGATTGGCATCGCCATGGTGGTGGTCGGCTTCATGCTGCGGATCAACCCGGCGCTGATCGTGGTCAGTGCCGGCCTGGTCACCGGGCTGGTCGCTGGCAAGACCCCGCTGCAGGTACTGGAACTGCTGGGCGAAGCCTTCACCAAGCAGCGCTACCTGATGGTGTTCGTGCTCACTCTGCCAGTGATCGGCCTGCTGGAGCGCAATGGCCTGAAGGAGCGCGCACAGGCCTGGATCACCCGCCTGCGCGGCGCCACGGCCGGCCGCCTGCTGATCGGCTACCTGGCCGTGCGGCAGCTGGCCTCGGCGCTGGGCCTGACCAGCCTGGGCGGCCATCCGCAGACCGTGCGGCCCCTGCTCGCCCCCATGGCCGAAGCCGCCGCAGAGGCACGACACGGCCCCTTGCCGGAAGCATCGCGGCAACGGCTCAAGGCAATGTCCGCTGCCACCGACAATGTCGGCCTGTTCTTCGGCGAGGACATCTTCATTGCCTTTGGTGCGGTGCTACTGATCCAGGGTTTCTACGCCGAACACGGCATCCAACTGGAACCGCTGCACATTGCCCTGTGGGGCATCCCCACCGCTGTATGCGCCTTCCTGATCCACGCCGGTCGGCTGGCACGGTTGGACGCACGCCTGCACCGTGAAGCTCTTGCCATTGCCGCGCAGGCGCGTAGCGCCGGGGAGCCACAGCGATGATCACCCTGCAATGGATCTACTGGCTGGTCGGCGGCTATCTGGCCTGGGTGGCGCTGCGCGGCCTGCTGGACCGCGGCAATCCACGCCGCTTCGGCAACGCCTTGTTCTGGGGCTTGGTGGCGCTGACGATGGTGGCGGCCGAGCACCTGCCTGCGGCCGTGGTCGGCGCCATCGTGGTGGTGCTGGCCTGTCTGGCCGGCTTTGGCGGACTGGGCCGCGGCCGCTATGACGAAGGCAGTGCCGCGCAGCGCGAGGCCAGCGCGCAGCGCCTGGGCAACCGCCTGTTCGTGCCCGCCCTGCTGATACCGCTGATCGCCGTTGCCGTCGCCGTACCGCTGGCCAATGTACAGATCGGCGGCTCGCGCCTGTTCGGCGCCCAGCACACCACCTTGATCGGCCTTGGACTTGCCTGCCTGATCGCTACCAGTGCCGCCTGCCTGTTGACCCGTAGCGGGCCCGCCGCCGCAGTGGAACAGTCCCGCCGTCTGCTGGATGCAATCGGTTGGGCCGCGATGCTGCCGCTGCTGCTGGCCACGCTGGGCAGCGTGTTTGCCGCCACCGGCGTTGGCGAAGCCATCGCCGGCTTGATCCGTCTGCTGATCCCGGTGGAAAACCGCTTCATCGTGGTGCTGGCCTACGCGCTGGGCATGGCCGCCTTCACCATGGTGATGGGCAATGCCTTTGCGGCCTTCCCGGTGATGACCGCCGGCATCGGCCTGCCGCTGCTGGTGCAGTTGCACGGCGCCGACGCGGCCCCGCTGGCGGCCCTGGGCATGCTGTCGGGCTATTGCGGCACCCTGCTGACGCCGATGGCCGCCAACTTCAACCTGGTGCCCGCCGCGCTGCTGGAGCTGCGCGACCCCAATGCGGTGATCCGCCAACAGGTCGCCACTGCGGCACCGTTGCTGGCCTGCAACGTCCTGCTCATGTACTTCATCGTCTTCCGCTGATGCCGACCTCACCTGATCTCCCCACCCTCCTGCTGACCGGCTTTGGCCCATTTGGTGGCCACCACGCCAACCCCAGCCAGACCGTTGTGCGCGCCCTGCACGGCAGCGTGATCGACGGCCATCGTGTCAGCGCCGTGGAGCTGCCGGTGGTGTTCGGCGCCGCCCTGACGGTCCTGCGGCAGGCGCTGCGCCGCCATCGGCCGGCACTGGTGGTGTGCATCGGCCAGGCGGGAGGCCGCGCCAATATTTCGCTGGAACGCATTGCCATCAATGTCGATGACGCGCGCATTGCCGACAATGCGGCCGCGCAACCGGTGGATGTGCCGGTGATCCGCGGCGGCCCGGCCGCCTACTTCACCTCGCTGCCGATCAAGGCCATGCTGCAGGCAATGCGCGCAGCCGACATTCCCACCGAGGTTTCGCAAAGCGCCGGCACGTTTGTCTGCAATCATGTGTTCTATGGCCTGATGCATGCCCTGCGCCGGCGCAAGGGCGTGCGCGGCGGCTTCATCCACATCCCCTTCTCCAGCGAGCAGGCCGCACTGCACCCAGGCCAGCCGGGGCTGCCGGTGGAGACCATGATCCAGGCCATACGCATCGGCCTGCACACCGCCCTGCAGCACACCAGTGATCTGGCCATCACTGGCGGTGCCGAACACTGATGGCCAGCATCCCAACGTCCCACCCGCAAACGGAGAGCCTGCATGAGTGAAGACTTTGAACTGGATTCCCGCCTTGCCACCGACAGCGTGCTGATTGCTGACGGCCCGCTGTCCCAGATCCGCCTGATGAATGACGACCGCTTTCCGTGGATCGTGCTGGTACCACGGGTCTCGGGAGCCACCGAATGGATAGATCTTGATGGCAACCAGCAACGCCTGCTGCTGGCCGAAATCAACCAGATTTCGCAGCATCTGAAGCAGAAGCCCAACGTCACCAAGATCAATATCGGTGCGCTGGGCAACATCGTGCGCCAACTGCACGTGCACCTGATCGGCCGCCACGAGGGTGATGCCGCCTGGCCCGGCCCGGTATGGGGCAGCGGCAAGGCACAGCGCTTTGATGCCGATGTACTGGCCGAGCGTGTCGAAATCTGGCGCCAGCGGCTACGATAAGCGCCTACCCACTTACGGAACCCGCAAGCCGATGCGCTCCAATCTGATCGCCGCCCTGATTCTGATCATCGTCGGCCTGTTCTTCCTGGCCAAGAACCTTGGCTGGATCAACGGCAACATCGGCGCCATGCTGGCCACCTGGTGGCCCGCCATCCTGGTGGCCGTCGGCATTGGCATGCTGTTCGGACGCGGCAAGTAAGCCGCTCCGCCAGGATTCGCACAAAAAAAGGCGCCTGACGGCGCCTTTTTCTTTCCCGCCAGGGCGCACTCAGGTGCGCGGCAGGGTCACCCCGGTCTGGCCCTGGTACTTGCCACCGCGGTCCTTGTACGAGGTTTCGCAGATATCGTCCTTGTCGGCCTGGAAGAACAGCATCTGTGCCACACCTTCGTTGGCGTAGATGCGGGCCGGCAGCGGCGTGGTGTTGGAGAACTCCAGCGTCACATGGCCTTCCCACTCCGGCTCCAGCGGGGTGACATTGACGATGATGCCGCAGCGCGCGTAGGTACTCTTGCCCAGGCACACCACCAGGGTGTCACGCGGGATACGGAAGAACTCCACCGTACGCGCCAGCGCAAAAGAGTTCGGCGGGATGATGCATTCATCGGCCTCGATATCGACAAAGCTCTTCGGATCGAAGTGCTTGGGGTCAACGATGGTCGAGTTGATGTTGGTGAACACCTTGAACTCACGCGAGCAACGCACGTCGTAGCCGTAGCTGGAGGTGCCATAGCTGACGATGCGCTGGCCGTCGACCTGCTTGACCTGGCCGGCCTCGTACGGCTCGATCATGCCGTGCTGCTCTGACATGCGGCGGATCCAGCGGTCGCTCTTGATACTCATTCATTGGTCCTGGTTGGGGCGCCGGGGCGGTGCCGCGGCCGGGGGTGATGGATTCTAGCCCAGCTCGGGCAGCGGCCGCAGGGCGCCATACCGACCGCCACCGACAACCACCCGCCCGGCTCAGAGCAGCGAGGAGACGATGGGAATGCTGGCCCGCGGCCGCTTTGCCAGCTCCTCGGCCAGGCGTTGCGCCGCCGCCAGATAGGCCTGGGCTGCCGCCGACTGCGGCTGTGCCACCACGATCGGCGCACCCACGTCCCCCTGTTCACGGATGCCGATATCCAGCGGCAGCGAGCCCAGCAGCGGCACGCCGTACTGCTCGGCCATGCGCTGTCCGCCGCCCTCGCCGAACAGATGCTCGACATGGCCGCAGTTGCTGCAGGTATGCACGGCCATGTTCTCGACGATGCCCAACACCGGCACCTCGACTTTTTCGAACATGTTCAAGGCCTTGCGCGCGTCCAGCGTGGCAATGTCCTGCGGCGTGGTGACGATGACCGCGCCGGCCACCGGGATCTTCTGCGACAGGGTCAGCTGGATGTCGCCGGTGCCCGGCGGCAGGTCGATCAACAGGAAGTCCAGGTCATCCCACAGGGTGTCGTTGAACAGCTGGGTCAAGGCCGAGGTCGCCATCGGCCCGCGCCAGATCATCGGCGAGTCCGGCTCGATCAGGAAGCCGATCGACATGGCCTCCACCCCGAATGCCCGCAGCGGCTCGATGCTCTTGTTGTCCGGGCTTTCCGGGCGCCCGCTCAGGCCCAGCATGGCTGGCACGCTGGGGCCATAGATATCGGCATCCAGTACGCCGACCCTGGCACCCAGCGCTTTCAACGCCAGGGCCAGATTCACCGCCGTGGTGGACTTGCCCACCCCGCCCTTGCCCGAGCCAACCGCAATGACATTGCGGATACGCGGATGAGGCGACAGCCCCTTCTGCACTTTGTGGGCACCGCCCAGCGGAATCGACCGACTCACGTACAACCTCTGCATTTTTCCAAGCGCGAACTATAGCGCGGCCGTCCGCCAACGCGGCACGAAGGTGTTTTTGGCTTCACCAGGTCCAGTCAGGCCCCTTGTATGTACCGGACTGACCAAGCCGATGTGCCGCTGTTGCTGACCCTGCCTTTTGCCGTTGACCCCAAAAGTTCAGCCGACGTTAATCGGCTCGATCGGCGATCGAACCGTCTCGCCTGCAACCAATCTGGCCTTTTCCGCACCGATCCGGGGCCAAGCGGGTTCTCGACTAGGGGATATGAATGAACTGCCCAAAAACACCCAAGCGCAATCAACTGACCTATGCACTGGTTTCAGCCCTGCTCGCAGCCACATCACTGCCGGCAGCCGCACAACAAGCCGGTACCGAGCCGCCAAAGGAGGACACCGAGCAGACAGATGCCAAATCTGCCGAATCCAAGCAAGCGGCGACCGATATGGCCGCTGTCACGGTAACTGGCTCACGCATCAGCCGTGACACATTCAACTCCGTTTCACCGGTCCAGGTGATCAACCGTGAGGCCACCAAGATTGCCGGCATCGCCACCACCACCGGGGCGCTGCAGAGTCTTGCAGTCACCGCCGGCTCCGAGCAGATCAATGCATCCTTCGGCGGCTTCGTGGTGGATGGCGGCGGCGGTGTCAACACGCTGTCACTCCGTGGTTTGGGCCCGAACCGTACCTTGACCCTGCTCAATGGCCGTCGCATCGGCCCGGCGGGCTCGCGCGGCTCCGTAGGCGCGGTTGATCTGAATACGCTTCCGAGCATCATTGTCGACCGCACCGAAATCCTGAAAGACGGCGCGTCCTCCATCTACGGCTCCGATGCGGTCGCTGGCGTGGTCAACATCATCACACGCACCAAGATCGACTCGCCCAGCGTGGAGGTGTACTACAACGCCCCCTCCGCCGGTGGCGGTGAAGAATTCCAATGGTCAGCGGCGGCCGGCACCAGCCATGACAACTGGTGGCTGTCCGGCTCGGTGGAGTTCTACAACCGCGCAGAACTCACCGTTGGCGACCGCGACTGGTCGAGCAAATGCCCGCGCCCCCGCTGGGGCCGCAACAACGACGGCAGCTACGGCCGGGATGACTGGATCAACCCGGCTACCGGCGAACCAGGCTGCTGGGGGCTGGATGCGGGCGGTGTGACGATGAACACCATCGGTACGCCGTTCATCCTTGGTCGACCGGGCCCCGGCAACCTGGGCTTCTATGGCACCAACTATCCTGGCGAGGATGTCGGCTTGCCCCCGGGAATGGACTACTTCAACCGCTGGCGGCCGCGGCCTGGCACCACCGGCGCCAACCTGGACGACTATGAAGGCGTCGATGCATTCGGCCGCGACACGTTCGACCCGCGCATGCTCAACGAGTCGATGTACTCCCCAACAACCAATGTCACCGGCTTCCTGCAAGGTGCCCGCGACCTGAATGCACTGGGTGACGCCGAGCTCTACTTCGACCTGCTGGCCCACCGGCGCGAGTCCAGGCAGACCAACTACCGGCAGCTGATCATCGACTACCCGACCGGCAGCCCCTTGCTGCCGGAGTCCATGCGTGATTTCGTCACCGCCGCGCCGCCCGAAGACGGCACCACCAACGGGCTGCCGGTGGGCGTGCGCACCTTCATCGGCTTCGGCAACGACAAGAGCGAGCAGACCGTCAATTTCTTCCGCTTCACCGGCGGCCTGCGTGGTCACCTTGGCGCCGAATGGAACTATGACCTCTTCCTCGGCTATTCGAGATCGGACGCTGATTACTCGATGCAATCGTTTATTTCCGACCGCATGGCCAAGGCCCAGGACGTCGTGGCGAGCGGCAGTGGCTTCGTCTGCCGTGACACCTCGGATGGCTGTATTGCGGCCCCGGCATTGACGCCTGCTGTCATCGGCGGCCAGTTGCCGGCGGACTACATCAACTACATCTTCCGTCCGGTCGTCGGCCACACCCTGTTTACTGAAGCAACCGGCAACTTCACTGTCGAAGGACCACTGTTTGACCTGCCCTATGGCACGGTCAGTGCCGCAGTCGGTGCGGAGTACCGCCGGTCCAAAATCGATGACAGCCCGGACCCGAATTCGGTTGCACACAACCTCTATGGCCTGACTTCTTCGGAGGCCACGCGCGGCACGGACGCCGTCAAGGAAGTATTCGCCGAGGTCGAGATACCCCTGCTTTCCGGCATGAGGGCTGCGCAGGAGCTCACCCTGAACACCTCATGGCGCTACACCGACTATGACTCCTACGGTTCAGACACCACCTACAAGATAGGCCTGCTGTATTCCCCGGCGCCCTGGCTGTCCGTGCGCACCTCCTATGGCACATCGTTCCGCGCACCGTCACTGTACGAACAGTTCCTGGGCGCCACCACCGGCTTCATCGGCGGCGGTTCCGACCCCTGCGAGGACTGGACATCACTGCCCGAGGCGAGCCCGGTACGCATCAACTGCGTGGCGGAAAACATACCCGAGCGTTTCACCCAGAACAACTCCATCACTGTCGCTGGAATGGGCGGCGCCTCCACCGGCATCGAGGCAGAAACCTCAAAGGCCAAGACGGTGGGAATCGTGCTCAAGCCAGAGTTCCCTGGCTGGTTTGGTGACCTGTCGCTTGCCGCCGACTGGTTCAACATCACGGTCGACAACAGCGTTGCCCAGCTCAGCGGCGCCACCATCCTCAATCTTTGCTACGGCAGCAACGCCAGCGATTTCAATGCCGATGCGGGCTGGTGCCGGATGGTGACCCGTCACGAGAACAACACGCTGACCGTCAACCAGAACTACGTGAACATCGCCAGCAATCGGGTCCGCGGCTGGGACTTCACCGCCCGCTATGTGCGCGATATCGGCCCGGGTGAGTTCCGCGCCACCGCCAACATGACCAACTTCATGGATCAGTCCGGGCGCACCTTCCCGGGCGACCCGATGGTCAACTGGACCGGCACCGTCAATTCGCCGCAGAAAACCGGTGTATTGGAGCTCTCCTACGAGTTCAGGAACTGGCTGCTGTGGTATGGGCTTGAATGGATCGATGACCAGGACAGCTATGCCTACCTGGCCGATGGCGATGTCGATCTACTGGCGTCATACGAGGACACCTATGACATGAAGATCGGGGACTACTACAAGTCGTCGATCGCGGTCCGCTACAAGGCGGACAAATGGTCCCTCAACGCCGGCATACGGAATCTCTCGGACCGTCAGCCGCCCAGCCTGTCCACGGGCGTGGTGTCCACTTTCGCCAACGCGCCGATCTACAGCGGTTACGACTTGCTGGGCAGAAGCTACTTCATGAACTTCACCAAGGATTTCTGATCCACCGCTCTTGCCGGTGATCCTTCGCCAGGGGGATCACCGGCCCTATCTGCGAAACCCAGATGACCTTGCCACCGACCGATCCAATGCTGCTGCCCAGCATCCGGGACGGGTATCGCCTGCTTCACCAAGGCCACTACCAGCAGGCCGGACGACTGGCCGAGCGGCTCGTCGCCACCAACAACCAGAACCCTCACGTACTGGCCTTTGCCGCAGAGGCCTGCATGGCCTGCGGCGATGCCAGAAAGAGCCTGCGGCTGATAGACCAGGCCGCGGCGACCACCGCCGACAAGCCGTTCCTGCTGCTGAAAAAGGCACGTCTGCTCGCCCTGGACAACCAGCGCCAGGCATTCATCGACCAACTCGATCACGTGCTGGAGCACGTCCAGGACAACCCCATCCTGTTGTGGCAGAGCGCATCGCTGTGCCATCACAATCAGCTGCACCAGCGTGCGATAGACCTGTTCGAACAGGCTTCGCGCCTGATGGATCCACCACCGGGCCTGTTGTACGAGCTGGCCATGGCACGCCACTTCCGTGGTGATGCGCCCGGGGCCGAACAGGCTTTGGAATGCCTGCTTCGGGCTACACCTCACGCAGGCCCTGCGCTGTATCTACGGTCCACCCTGAAACGACAATCTTTGCAGGACAACCACATCCGCGATCTCGAACAACGCCTGGCCACGCTCCCTGTGGCCAGCACCGACCGCCCCGGGATCCTGTACGCGCTGGCCAAGGAACTGGAAGACTGTGGTGACCACACACGTTCCTTCGCTGCGCTGACCTTGGCAACACGGGAAAAACGCGCCTCCTATACCTACGACATACGCAGCGAAACAGCTGCACTTGCAGAAATTGCACAGGCCTATACGCAGGAGCAGTGCGGCAACGGCACAGGCCACACTGACACCGGGCCGATTTTCATTGTCGGCATGCCCCGCAGCGGAACAACGCTGTGCGAACGCCTGCTCTGCGGAACCAGCCAGGCTGTCGCTGCCGGTGAACTGCACATCTTTGGCAACGAACTGACCCGGCACACCATCGCTGCAGCCAGCCGCACAAGCCAACACAACAACGCCAGCGCCTCCCTGCATATCGACTTCCGCGCCCTGGGGCAACGCTATGTACATGCAGCGCGCCAGATCGCCAACGGCAGCAAATACTTCGTCGACAAGCTGCCAGGCAACTTCATGTTCTGCGGAATGATTGCCAGGGCCCTGCCACAGGCACGCATCATCCACGTGACTCGCGACCCGCTGGACAACTGCTATGCGATCCACAAAACCCAATTCTTCGACGGCTGCGGCTACGCCTGTGACCTGACCGAGCTCGGCGACTATTTCATCGCCTACCGCCTGTTGATGGATCACTGGCAGAACGTCATGCCAGGGAAAATCCTGGAAGTTCCCTATGAGGACCTGGTACGCGCCCCACGCGACCAATCCAGGCGCATGTATGCATGGTGCGGACTCGACTGGAATGACAAGGCACTCCTGCCCCCTCCACCGAGCGCCACCTTCAGCACGGCCAGCGCCGCACAAGTGCGAGAGCCGATCCACCAGCGGTCACTGGCCATCAGCCGCAATCACCTGCAGCAACTGTCGGGGCTGGAAGCGCGACTGGCCGCAGCCGGCATCCATCGCCATTGCCCATCGCATCGGCCGCTGCAACCTGGGCAGGCCACTGCGGATATGGAATCAAGAACCAAGCCATCACCTGGAGCAACAGCATGAGAACAACAGCATTATTGGCCCTTCTGGCATTGGCGGCGACGTCACTCGCGCCGGCGCATGCATCCGCACCCCAACCGCCCACCATCGAGCAGCTCGCTGCATTTCCGCAGTACTCCAGTTTCAGCCTGTCCCCGGATGGGAAGCACATCGCGGCACTGCGCAGCAAAGGCGAAGAGCGCACCATCGCCATCTGGAACAGCGACGCCATCGACACCGCGCCCACCCTGATCGGTGCCTCGCGGATGAAGATCCAAAGCGTTCAGTTCATCAAGAACGACCGCTTGGCGGTGCTGCTGTGGCAACCCTACGATCTGCGCATCGACCGCCCAACCAAGAGCTTCCTGAGCAAGTTGATGATCACCGACCTGGAGGGAAAGCAATGGCATGAACCCCTGCCCGCGCCCCGCCCGCGCAGCGACATGGAAAAGCTACAACAGGCGCTGAGCAATGCCGGCGTACTCGATGTGCTGCCGAACGACCCTCACCACATCCTTGTTACCAACAACTCCGGCATCAACACCGGTGACATCTATCGGGTGGACCTGCGTGACTTCTCGGCAGACAGGATCCAGATGTCCGACGAGAAGGTGGGCGGCTACATCACGGACGCCAACGGCGAACTTCGCGCCCGCTTGAAATCCGACATTGACGGCACCGGCGCCTATGTCTCCGCCGAGATACGAAACCCCGGATCGACAGCTTGGGAGGAGCACTTCCGCTCCTACGTAAAGGATAGAAACCAGACCCGGATCATCGGGTTTGGCACCGAGCCCAACATCGCCTTCGTCCTCAGCAACGAAGGCCAGGACAAGAACCTGATCTACGAGTACGACATAGCCAGCAGAAAGCGCAAGGAGATTCTTTTCCAGCACCGATTCTTCGACGCCGGCGGCATCATCACCAATCCGTACAAGGACGCGGGGGCCGCATTCGGCAGCATCCTCGGCCTTCAATACCTGGGCCCACGAGGCGATGATATCGAATGGACCTCGCCCACCATGCGCGCGATCGATGCAGGTTTGCGGCAGGCGTTGGCAATCACCAGCGAACCGCTGGAGCTGGTAGACCCGGCTACCGGGCAGTCCGCGCGGGTGAACTACCCTACCCAGCGGGACTACCGCATCATCAATTTCACACCGGACATGAAGACCATGCTGCTCTATGTGGGCGGCGCATCGTCCCCGCCGCAGTACTACCTCTACAAGGACGGCGAGGTGCGGCTGCTGTCGTCCAGCTACGCGGATATCGATCCACGTGCACTGGGCACGACCCGACTGGTCTACTACACCGCACGCGACGGCCTGCCGATACCGGCCTTCCTGACCACGCCAGACACCGAGCTGTGCGGCGCCGGCCCGTGGAACGCGGTTGTTCATCCCCACGGTGGTCCTTGGGCCCGCGACGATATGGGTTTCGATGGCTCGATGTGGACGCCGCTGATGGCCTCACGCTGCATGGCCGTATTGCGTCCGCAGTACCGCGGCAGTGCCGATTGGGGGCGAAAACTGTGGATGGCGGGTGATGCCCAGTGGGGCCAGAAGATGCAGGACGACAAGGATGATGGCGCCAGGTGGATGATGGCCCAGAACATCGCAAGGCCCGGCCATATCGCCATGTTTGGTTTTTCGTACGGGGGCTACGCTGCATTCGCCGCGACCGTACGGCCCGAAGGGATCTACAAATGCGCCATCGCCGGTGCAGGCGTGTCCGACATCAAGCGGATCTGGTCACGCTTCTACACCAATGCATTCTTCCGTCAGGCACAGGCCCCTACGGTTGATGGCCTCAACCCACTGGATCATGCCGACAAGATCAAGATCCCGTTGATGGTCTATCACGGCGACCGTGACCAGACCGTGCCGATCGAGCAGTCGGAATGGTTTGTCGCCAAAGCGAAGACCTCGGGGCAACCGGTTGAGTACCACGCCCTGGCGGACTATGCACACGGCCCCGCCTGGACCCGCGCCATCATGGCCGACCAGTTGCGCCTGATCGACACCTATTTCGCGAGTGGGTGTGGCGGAACGGGGTTGTAGACTAACCGAGGAACCCGGCCCATGCCTGTAACAGCGCAAATCCGGGTTCCTTTCGCTGCAGGACCGCCTGCCCATGGAACTGGGCATATCCGGGCGTCTGATTGATTCAAGCCTGTCGGTTCGGTCCCCCCTTCGGGACGTCATCGCACCTGGTTGACGGGGCACCCGAGTGGCAGGACGCCGTCCCGCGCCCGATCCGGATTTCAAGTCATATGGGCCACGCGCCGGTCCACCGTTCTTGAACCGACCGACTTGGCCCAGATCCATCAGAACACCCAGGCAGGGGCAGATTGCCCTGATCACGTTGGGGCCAGGATGACGGCGGGGTCGTTCCTTCAATTTCAGCGCGCGAAGCGCCCGCCGCTCTTCGGGTTCCGGATGGCCCTGCCTTCACCCAACTGCCGCTGCCTGCAGCGACCCATCGAAAACCTTCTCAGGTGTTTCACCCCGGAAAAGACACCGATGAGTGAAACGAGGAAACAGGCGATCAAGCACCGGATCGTCCACTTCCAGTCGGCGCTGACCCTCGAAATTTCCAGGACACGACGGACGTGGCCGCAAGCAGTCGATCATTCAACCTGGCACCGGCCAAGACCGAAAGCGGCGTCCAGGGCCGAAAACGCAGCATGGAAAGCCAGCTGCGTGCCGAGCCAGGCGATATGCATTGGCAGCAGGAGGGCCAACTGAAAGATCTGCAGGACGCCTATGGCGAGGCGAAGCGGGATATCCGTCCACAAAAACCCGGTCTCCCTGCCATGAAGGGACAGAGCAGATGCGTTCATTCCCACAGGGCCCGAACGACGAAGGTTTCGTGGTTCCGATGACCACGCTGTGCCGCCGGCGTGAGCTGGCCCGCCACACGTCGTCCTACAAGCCCAGTCAAGTGCCGGAAAACGTCAACGCCAAGCTTGCCGACCCAGTCAGCAAATGATCGAGGCAGGACCCTTATTCTGCGGCCGCGCGGTGACGACGCGGCCTGGCATGAGCAAGAAGTCGACGCAGTGGATTTTCCGGCTCATGGACTGGCAGGTTCGCAAGCGGACCTTGGGCCAACACGTGGGGGGCGAGGCAAAGGTCTCCCCCGCAGGGCAAAAGAACTGCGCCGTTCATGGGGCGGAAAAAATGGCTGGCCAAGCCTGGCGCTGTTGATCGGCTGCCACAACCGGCAACTGCTGGGCAGGCATCTGCCGTCCCAGCCGCGCCCGCATCGCCTCCTCCGTCTTGGAACATGCCCTGATCAGCCGCCACGGCAGCTCGGGGCATTTGTCCGAGCCGTTCCCGCCGCGCAAGCAACGGCTTGGTGTTCACCCGTCGCGATCACATCCGCCAAGTATGCAGCCAGGGCTGGAACAGGAATTCATCACACCCGACTCCCCCCAACAAAACGGGATGATGGAACGGGTGATACGAATGCTGAGGGAGCAATGCGGGCATCGGCATCGCTCCGGGAGCCAAACACATGCCCTGCGGGCTGTTGGCGGTTGAATCAGCCTCTACCAGCACCCGCACCCGCACCCGCACCAAGCGTTGAAGGTGGCGATCCCATGCCCTATGCCGCTGCACCAGCCGCATGACGCAAGCAAGATACTGCCGGAGCATTGCAGCCACGGCGTGATCCGGCAGGTACCCGTGCCCGGAAACGGCTTGCAGAACCCCCCACCCCAGCCGTGGACCAATCACCCGGCAAGGCCGGCCATCAAAGGCATGCGGAACCTTGAAAGTCCAATTCAAGCTCCCCTCCACTGCCGCACAGTCGGGCTCGTTCTTGCGCGCTGATCGGCCGAAACCGCAGCAATTTGACGGGAAAACACCGGCCAGGCCCCTATCCCTATCAGATTTCGATTGCTTTTCTTATACAAAATTGGTGCACACGCAGAAATTATTCGTTAAAGTCAAGTTACGTTCATGCTGGACTCGGCGTGAACAACATCTTCAATACAGTAGGGGCCCATTCAGTGAAGAAGCAGAACCGCAGTCCTATCAAACGTAGTGCGCTGACCAGCGCCTTGCTTGCCGCGATCATTGTTCCAGCCGCAGCTTTCGCCCAGGAGGACACCTCCCGCGCACAAACACTGGACAAAGTGACTGTAACTGGCTCACTGATCCCGAAGACCGAAGTCGAGACCGTCACTCCGGTGATCACCATCTCGGCCGAAGACATCCACTCGCGCGGCTTCACCAGCGTCGCGGATGCGCTTCGCGCCAACAGTTTCTCCAGCGGCGGCGTTCAAGGCGGCGAAACATCCGCCTCCTTTACCCAGGGCGCCGAGGCGGTAAGCATGTTCGGCCTCGATCCGGGGTACACCAAGTACCTGATCAATGGCCGCCCGATGTCCAACTATCCGGCGCTGTATAACGGTAGCGACGTATTCAACAGCATCAGCGGCATCCCGATCGACGCCGTCGAGCGCATCGAGATCCTGCCGGGCGGTTCTTCCTCCCTGTATGGCTCCGATGCACTGGCTGGCGTCGTCAACTTCGTCCTGAAGAAGGACTACGATGGCACCACGCTGCGCGTCCGTGGCGGTACTTACACCGAAGGTGGCGGCTCCAGCATCCGCGCCAGCCTGTCCAACGGCCTGCGCGCGTTTGACGATCGCCTCAGCGTAGTCACCTCCCTGCAGTATGAAAACCGCGATCCGGTCTGGGGCTACCAGCGCGACCTGACCAAGACTGTCAACCTGCACGGCTACAGCGCACCGGTAGCTTCCCGTGATTATCTGGTTTACGGCTACCAGGACATTGCCAACAGCGGGCTTCGCAAGAATGGTTACTTGCTGCCCGACGGCATCGATTGCTCCAACACCACCACGCAGTTCGGCGGCACAGAAGGCTTCCAGTCACGCCCGGGCAGCGGTCAGTACTGCGGCTCGCTCTACTCCCCCGGCTACAAGACCATCCGCAATGGCAAGGAAAGCGCGCAGCTTTACAGCCGCGCGACCTTCGACGTCAGCGACAGCTTCCAGCTCTATGGCGAAGTACTGTACAGCCATGAGGCTACCGAGTACGCAACCGGCAGCTCCTACACCTGGTGGGGAACCGGCACCAAGTACGGCTACTACTACGACCCGGACTACGACTCCCTGCTGAACATGCAGCGCGCGTTCTCGCCTGAGGACATTGGTGGTGGTGGTTACAACAACCTGCTCAACAAGGACACCACCAAGAGCTACACCTTCACCCTGGGTGGCAACGGCAGCTTCGGTGAGTCTTGGGACTACGACGTCAGCTTCACCCGCAACGAGAGCAAGCTGTCCTCACGCAGCTGGGTGCGGTTCGCGGACAAGATCAACGACTTCTTCGACCAGACCATCCTGGGCGAACAGTTGGGCATGGATCCCTATTTCGGCAACTATCCGATCTTCCGTCCCAACTATGACGCGTTCTATTCGACCCAGCTGACCCCGGAGCAGTTCGCCAGCTTTACCGGCTTTGGCACTGCCCATGCCAAGACCTGGGACAACCTGGGCCGTGCGCAGCTGACCAATGGCGACCTGTTCGCCCTCCCGGCTGGCCCGGCAGGCCTGGCAGTGGCCATTGAAGTAGGCAACGAGGGCTGGGCTTACACGCCGATGCCCGGAATCATGGACGGTGAAATCTGGGGCCAGACCGACGTTGGCGGCGCTGGGCACCGCGTGCGTTACGCTGCCATGTCCGAGCTGCGCCTGCCGGTAGCAAGCATGCTGACCGCCACGCTGTCCGGCCGCTACGATGCTTTCAAAGCTTACGGCCAGACGATCGACAAGCCCACCTGGGCTGCAGGTCTTGAGTTCCGACCGATCGAGAGCCTGTTGATCCGTGGTAAATACGGCACCGCTTTCAAGGCACCGACCCTGTCCGACCAGTTCCAGGGGCTCAGCGGCTATTACACCTTTGATACCGACTACTACCGCTGCGGCCAGGATGGTTACACGCCCGGCGACGTAGAGGGCTGCGACTACGACTCCGTGCAGTACTTCGGCACCCAGGCCGGCAATACGGACCTGGAGCCGATCAACGCCAAGACGTGGAACCTCGGCTTCGTCTGGGCACCGGTCCCCAATCTCTCGATCAGCGCGGACTACCTGTTCTGGGATATCGAGGATGAAGTCAAGCAGCTGTCCGCGGACCAGATCCTGCAGCAGGAATACTATTGCCGCCGCAATGAGCCCGGTTCGGGCGTCACCTCGTGCGACAACGTCTACGCATGGGTGAAGCGTAATACCAGCAATGAGGCACTTGTCTCGGTGTTCACACCGAAGGTCAACGTCGCCAAGCAAAAGCTGGAGCTGATCACCGCGTCGGCGAACTACATGTGGGACATTGGCAATTGGGGCGCCCTCAATTTCTCGGCCAACTACACCTCCAAGCGCAAGCATAAGCTGCAGACCGACCCCTCCCAGCCGTTCATTGACCTGATCAACGAACCGAACGCAAACTGGGTTTACGATTCAGGCCCGAAGTGGAAGGCTGACGGTGCAATTGGCTGGGCCATCGGCAAGTGGACTTCCACCCTGTATGCCAACATGCTCGGCTCCACGCCAAACTACCTGGCGTATGCCAACGACGATTTTGGCTACGTGCACTCCTCCGGCGCGCGTGGAGGCAAGTGGGGTACCTACACCACCTTCAACCTTGGCGTCGATTACGAGGCAATGGAGAACCTGAAGCTGTCGTTCCAGATCAACAACGTCGCCAACAAGATGCCGGACGATCAGGCGCATAACTATCCGGGCACGTCCACCACGCCGTACAACTCCGCCCTGTACAGCGCGCTTGGCCGCTCTGTGTTTGCGGAAATCCGTTACGATTTTTCCAAGTAACAGCAGCATGACCATGAAGAGCCCCCGTTGATTCGGGGGCTCTTTTTTTGTGCCTGATTTGTGGGCCTTCTTTAGGGGCCACCGCAGACCTGCTCAGGTGATGATTTCCATGTTGGAAACGCCGACGAGCGAGATGATGAAAGATGAGATCAGGCGCCGGAACGCCCCCAGCGCACGTTGACGTTGGCCGTTGAGATCCCCCAGAACAACACGATGGTGGCCGCGGCCAATCGTCAGTTCGACCTGTCCCCGGTCGAGATCGAGAGCCGAGTCAAGGACGGCAAACCGAGCATGAGAAGCGGGCAGTGCCGCCTAACGGGAAGGACTGGGCTAGAGCCCCCTCCCGATCCCCAAGGGGGATGGGGGCGATCATTTTCTACACCCAACAACGCCCACACCAAGCGTTGAAGATGAAAACTCCAGACGCGACCCATGCCGCCATGTCAAAAGCATCACCTGAGCAGATGCGGTGCACCATGCCAACCGCCCCCCCGACACGGGGCCAACTGAAATGTTGACCAGAGAGACATGACACTTGAGCCCGCATCTACTCGGCAGCCAGTGCAAGCCTTGGCGGCGGCCCGGATGATATTTCACGGCAGAATCTTGAAATGTCTGGTCCGCTCTGGTCGGGACCACGCTTCACGAAACCCGCCTAGACCGCTATACCAGCCTCCCCAAGCAGCTCGCGCAATGGCTTTAGCGCATCACCATACCGTCTCCAACGGCCCATGAACCGCGCATGCAGAGGCTCCCTGACCTGGACGACACTGGCGGTGGCGGTTGGTGCGCTATTTTCGTGAAAACGCATGCAGTCTGCCGACCATGTCAGGTTGCAGTAATCCAACAATCCTCGGGTCACGCTTTCCTGATCACTGACAAGGTTTTCGTACTCTACCTGCAGTATCTGGCCGGGGAACACCTGCATCCAATGCTTCATCAAGCGGTCGAACTGAATGTAGTAGCGCCCGACATCCAGAAGATCAAATGAGTAGTCGTAGAAAGATGACTCCATGGCGAACAGCTGCCGAAAATTCCCCAGACAGGTATCCATGGCATTGCGCCGCATCAGCACAACTTTCGCTCCTGGCAAAGCGTGCAGGATGTATCCGATGTATTGGAAGTTGTGCGGCAACTTGTCCACGAAATGTGGCAGCTCACTCGTTCCAGGGCGCGTGGAGCCTATATACAGCTCGCCCAGGCGAGCCCAATCCATGGATGAGGCCCGCCCAACGACATTTGCATCCAGCAATTCCCGCCCGCCTACACCACTCAAGCGCCGAACACCCATCGGGAAATTCATCAATTCGCCCGCAGAATGCACAGCAGGATGACTGGAGAGGATTCGATCAGCCAAGGTCGTACCGGATCGCGGCATCCCCACCACAAAAAACGGCTCGCTGCTGACAAAACCCGCATCTTGCGGAGCGCTGCCGTCGAAACTTCCGGCCAATGCCTCGAACAGCGCCTTGTCCCTGCCTGCATCGTAACGGCGTGCCAACGCCACCGTCTTCTTGCCTGCCGCCAGATATTCCAGCGACTCGACATATCGACCAAGATCCTCCAACTCTTTGGCCACGGCAAGATTCAGGTACAAACTGGCCTCGCCATTGCCGGCGTTATCCAGCAGCAACCTCTGCAATCGCGGCAGGTGATTATCCAGCTCCCCCTGCTTGCGGAGTTGGGAGAGGGCCAGGTGAGCTCGCCACTGACCAGGGTCAAGTTTTACACAGACCTCATACTCTCGTTCTGCATCTTCGATTTTCCCAAGAAACATGAGCGACGTAGCAAAGTTGTAGCGATACGCAGCCCGCCCGGGCAGCAGACTGACGGCAGATCCAAAACTCTGGGCTGCCAGCCGGTGTTCATTGCAGCGGGTGAGCACCACACCCAACGTATCGCAGGCCAATGGGTCGTCCGTCGGCAGCTCGAGCGCTTTTGAGGCGATTTCAATTGCTTCGCGTAATCCACCCGCAGCAGCATAGGCACGAGCCAGCTGCGCCATGTAGTCCACACGCGCAGGATTCAGCCTCACCGCTGCGCGCAGGTGCCCAACTGCAGGCCGAAGCTGCTGCTGATTGAGTGCAGCCACTCCAGCCACGAACTGCACACCTGCATGGTCCGACGCCAATGGCAACAACCGCTGAGATAGAAGCGCCGCTTCACTCCAGCGACCTTCATTCAACGCGTGAACTGCCCGACCATACAGCGATTGCAATGTTTCATCGCTGCCCTGTGCCCCAGAATAGAAGCTCATTTCCACACCCTGGAAGAGATGAAGTCATTTCATCACATTTACCTGATGCCATTCACCCTGCAGGTCGGATCGCGCAGGCATTCGCAACCGGCACTGCGCACGGCACCCATGCGATCATCTCGTTTCATGTCGCAATGGCGCACGTTCTGAGACACCAGACGCGCAAACGGGAGATAGTGTCGGAAACCCGCTCTTATCGCCCTTCCGATGCTTTCAGCCCGCTATTGGCGTAGCTCTGGTGATCCGCTGGGCCGGTCACCACATCGGGATACCGGGGGCCGCAGCTGACGACCCAGCAAGGGCGCCATGCGTCCTGCTACCTCAGGAAGGGCGGGACGCAGCTACCGTCCAGTTTTAGAGGCTGCGGAAATCCGCCAGTATTGCCACTGCTGCATTATATCCCGGCGCGCCAGTAACACCCCCGCCAGGGTGCGCACCCGAACCACAAAGATACAAACCCGGCAGCGCGCCCTTGTACGCTGCCTGGCCCAGCATCGGCCGCGCACTGAACAGTTGGTTCAAGCTCAGCGCGCCGTGGAAGATATCGCCACCGATCAGACCGAAGGTCCGCTCAAGGTCCAGCGGACTCATGATCTGCCGGCCCAGAACCGACGCCGCAAAACCGGGCGCGTGCTTGTCAACCGTAGCGATCATCAGATCAGCTACTTCCTCACGATGATCGTCCCAGCTGCGCCCGTCTGGCAGTTGCGGGGCCACGTGCTGGCAGAACAGGCTGGCCACATGCTGCCCTGGCGGTGCCAGCGAATCGTCCAGGGTACTGGGGATCAGCATCTCCACCACCGGCTCGCGCGACCAACCGTGGCGGCGCGCATCCACATAGGCCTGATCCATGTAGTCCAGGCTGGGCGCGATGATGATGCCGGCGGTCAAGTGATCGCCCTGCCCCGGCAAGACGCTGAACTCAGGCAGCCGTGACAAGGCGACATTCATCCGGAACGTGCCGGAGCCGCAGCGCCAGTTGGCCATGCGCTCACGTGTGGCCGTCGGCACCTCGGCCGGGTCCAGCAATCGCTCGTACAGCAGTTTCGGATTGACGTTGGCAACGATGGCACTGCCGCGCAGCACTTCGCCGCCGGCCAGCGCAACCCCGACGGCACGACCGTGCTCGACCACCACCTTGTCCACCGCGGCATCGGTGCGTATCTCCGCGCCGGCTTCGCGCGCGGCCCGGGCCATGGCCTGGGTGATCGCCCCCATGCCACCGATGGCGTGGCCCCAGGCCCCCTTGACGCCATTGCTCTCACCAAACACGTGGTGCAGCAGTACATAAGCAGTGCCCGGCGCGTAGGGGCTGGCGTAATTGCCAACGATGCCATCAAAGCCGAACAAGGCCTTGATCGGGGCGCTTTCAAACCAGCGGTCCAGGTACTCGGCCGCGGAGATGGTGAACAGGTCCATCAACTCCTGCTGCAGCGCTGGCGCCAGCCCCTGCAGCTGCCAACCCAGCTTCCCCGCCTTCCATAACTCAGGCAATGCCGCCAGGCCGCGCTGACCGCTGGGGTTCGGCGGGGCCTGCAGCGCCTGCGCGCGCAACACATCGGCAAACAGCTCCAGGCGCTGCTCGTATTCGGGCAGGCGTGCGGCATCGCGTGCGGAAAAGCGCGCAACCTGTTCTGCGGTGCGCCCACCACCGGCCAATAGATAGTCACCCTTGCCCAGCGGCAGGAAGTTGTTGAGCCGGCGCGGAACCACCCGCAACCCATGCCGCTCCAGTTCCAGCTCGGCAATCACCTTGGGCTGCAGCAAGGACACCGTATAAGAGGCCACCGAGTTGCGGAAGCCGGGATGGAACTCCTCGGTCACCGCCGCCCCGCCGACCACCGCGCGCCGCTCCAGCACCAGTACCCGTTTGCCGGCCCTGGCCAGATAGGCCGCGCACACCAGGCCGTTATGGCCGCCGCCGATCAGGATCGCGTCCCACTGTTTGCTTGATGTCTTGGTCATTCCAGCTGTATAGCACCGGCTGAGCAGGCCCGCCCATCAGAAGATGCCTGGCCGCCCATGACCTTTTACACCCTTTCCTCATCGGTTTCAGGCGTATCTTCCTGCTTCGGCCCCGGTTTCGGGGCCTCACTCATGCTCCGAAATCGGCCTGGAGGCCTTTCCCGTGATCGTTCGCAAACCCCAGATTCTCCTGCTGTCGCTGGCCGTCGCTGCCGCGCTGACCGGTTGCCCCAAGCAGGAAGAGCAGTCCCCGCCGGCGGCCACCGCCGCTGCCGCACCGGCCGCCACCGAGCTGAAGCTGGACGAGTCCAAGCTGCCGGCCTACAACGCCTTTACCGCCGCTGACCTGGACCCCAGCAAGGACGCCTGTACCGATTTCGGCGGCTACGTGAATGACAAGTGGCTCACTGCCAACGAAATTCCGTCCGACCGCACCAGCTGGGGCGCCTTCACCATCCTCGACGAGCGTTCGGTGGCCGTGCAGCACCAGCTGGCCGAGCAGGCCGCGGCGATGAAGGACGCCACCGGCATCGAGAAGATCGTCGGTGACTTCTGGGCCTCGGGCATGGACGAAGCCAAGATCAACAGCCTGGGCATCACCCCGCTGAAGGCCGACCTGGCCGCCATCGACGGCCTGCAGGACAGCGCCGCGCTGGCCGACTACCTGCGCAGCACCGCCGCCAAGGGCGAGAACTTCCTGTTCGGCTTCGGTCCGGAAGCGGACTTCAAGAACTCGACCATGAACATGGCCTACGCCAGCCAGGGCGGCCTGGGCCTGCCAGACACCACTTATTACACCGACGCCGGCAAGACCGACAAGCTCAACGCCTACAAGGCCCACGTGGCCAAGGTGCTGGAGCTCAGCGGTGTGGCCGCGGCCGACGCCGCCAAGCAGGCCGAGGAGGTGATCAAGTTCGAGACGCGCCTGGCCAAGGCCTCCAAGTCCAGCGTCGAGCTGTCGCGTGACGTCTCGCTGTACTACAACCCGGTCACCGTCGCCGATGCCGACAAGCTGACCCCGAACTTCAGCTGGACCGAGTTCTTCAAGGCCCAGGGCATCACCGCGCCGGAGAAGTTCTCGCTGGCCATGCCCGCCTTCCACCAGGAAGTGAGCAAGATGCTGGCCGATACCGACCCGGCCGCCTGGCGCGCCTACCTGCGCTTCCACACCGTGGACGGTGCCGCACCGTACCTGAGCAATGAGTTCGTGCAGGAGAACTACGCGTTCTACGGCAAGGAACTGAACGGCCAGAAGGAAATCAAGCCGCGCTGGAAGCAGGTGCTGGGCACCATCGAGAACGATGCCGGCGATGCCTTCGGCCAGATGTACGTCAAGGTTGCCTTCTCGCCGGAAGCCAAGGCCAAGATGGAAGTGCTGGTCAAGAACCTGGCCGACGCACTGAAGGACCGCATCCAGAACCTGAGCTGGATGAGCGACGAGACCAAGGCCAAGGCCATCGCCAAGTGGGAGACCTTCACCCCGAAGATCGGCTACCCGGACAAGTGGCGTGACTGGTCGGGCCTGAGCACCACCCACGACGACTACCTGGGCAACGTGCGCGCGGCCAACGCCTTCAACTACAAGTGGGCGCTGGGCAAGATCGGCCAGCCGGTGGACAAGACCGAGTGGGGCATGACCCCGCAGACCGTCAATGCCTATTACAACCCGCTGCAGAACGAGATCGTGTTCCCCGCCGCCATCCTGCAGCCGCCGTTCTTCGATCCGAACGCCGACGACGCGCTGAACTACGGCGGCATCGGCGCAGTGATCGGCCACGAAATGACCCACGGTTACGACGACCAGGGCAGCCGCTTCGGGCCGACCGGCAACTTCGAGAACTGGTGGACCCCGGCGGACGCCAAGGGCTTCTCCGGCCTGACCGGCAAGCTGGTCAACCAGTTCAACGAGTACAAGGTGGGCGACCAGAAGGTCAACGGCTCGCTGACCCTGGGCGAGAACATCGCCGACCTCGGCGGTCTGGCCACTGCTTACGACGCCCTGCAGAAGGCGTCGGCCGGCAAGGAAGACGCCAAGGTTGACGGCTTCACCCGCGACCAGCGCTTCTTCTTCAACTGGGCCACCGTGTGGCGCACCAAGTACACCGCTGAAAACGCCAAGGTCCGCCTGGCCACCGACCCGCACGCCCCTGCGCAGTTCCGCGCCATGGGTGCGCCGTCGAACCTGCCGACCTTTGCTGCGGCGTTCCAGTGCAAGGCCGGTTCGCCGATGGTCCGCACCGGCGACAAGCAGGTGGTGATCTGGTAATCGGCGTATCACGCTGAAACCCGAAGAAGGCCCGGCACTGCCGGGCCTTCTTTTTGCATGCTTGCTGGCCGTAGTGGCCGCCACAGCGGAAACCCGACGCAGGTGCAATCACCGCCATCCTCCCATGCCTGCGGCCGCCTCCGCGAGGATGCCGCGGCCCGTGACGGCACTGCAGAAAGGCCAGGGTTGCCCTGTATCGGCGGGCTCGATTTCAAGGCAGGCAACGCGCCAGATCACAAACACACGCCGCCCCGCCACAGCCGTTGACAAAGTTCACGTACCGCACAGCGCTCCGGTTTTGATGGGTCGCCCAAAACCGTGCCCCTCAACGGCACCATTCCCGCGCCAGCTTGTTAAACTCCGCCCACTTTGTCCTTCTGCGGATATGCACCACATGCCAAACGTTCGCCCGCTTTCGCTCGCCCTGGCCTTCAGCCTGGTGGCAGTCCTGTCCTCGACCGACGCCCAGGCGGCCCGCAAGAAAGCGGCCCCGCGCGCACCGGCGGTAAGCGCGGCCTGTACGGATTTTTACGAGCTCAGCAACGCCGACTGGCTCAAGGCCAACCCGGTGCCGCAGACCGGCGCGGTCAGCTCGCTCAGCCTGCTGGCCAGCAATACCCGCAACCAGCAGCGCCAGCTGCTGGAGCGCGCAATGGGCGCCCCACAGGGCAACGTGCAGAAGCTGCTGGGCGACTTCTGGGCCAGCGGCCTGGACGAAGCCGCGATTGAAGCCGATGGCTCCAAGCCCATCGCTCCGCTGCTGACCCGCATCAATGCCATCAAGAAGGCCAAGGACATCCCGGCCTCGATCGCGGCCCTGCACCAGGTGGGCATCCCGGTGGCATTCAACTTTGCCCCGGATGTGGACCTGAAAGCGCTGGACCGCCATATCGGCTACTTCATGCAGGGCGGCACCGGCCTGCCTGACCCGGCCTTCTATACCCGCACCGATGCCGACACCGTCGCATTGATGGGCCGCTACCGCGCCTACGTGAAGCAGATCCTGGCACTGACCGGCACCCCGGCTGCGCAGCTCGATGCCGAATCGGCGCTGGTCATCCAACTGGAAACCGAACTGGCGCGCAGCGCGCATTCGGTGGCCGACATCAACAACCCGTTCAACAACTACGCACCGGTCTCCACCCGCGACCTCAACAGCCGCTACCGCAACCTGCAGCTGGATGCCTTCCTGAGAGCTCAGGGCGTCAACGACGACCTGGTCTCACTGGCCGACCCCAACCTGTTCCAGCAGCTCAATGGCATGGTCAGCCGTCTGCCGGCCAACCAGTGGAAGGCTTACCTGCGCTGGCGCGTGGGTGACTCGATGGCCCCCTACCTGTCCAAGGCCTACCGCGACGCCGAGTTCGAGTTCCGCGGCCGCGTGCTGCGTGGCCAGACCATCGCCCCGGCCCGCCCGGATGCAGTGCTGGACGCCATCAACGTGGCCGCCGGCCCGATGCTGGGCCACGAGTACGCCAATGCCTACGTCAGCCGTGACGCCCGCCGCCAGGCCGGCATCATGGTCGACCAGATCCGCGAAGCGCAGATTGCCGCGGTCAAGCGCAGCACCTGGCTGAGCGCTGAAGCCAAGAGCGAAGCCGAAGCCAAGCTGGCGGCGATGAAGATCGAGATCGGCACGCCGTTGCGCGACCTGGACTACACCGTGCAGCCGATGGGCCGTGGCAGCTTTGGTGGCAACATGCTGATCGCCTCCACCTGGCGCCATGCGCAGGAAATGAAGCGCATCGGCAAGGGCAACGCCGACCGTCGCTGGGACGTGCTGCCGCAACAGCCGGCCATCAGCTACGACATCGCGCAGAACCGCCTGATCGTCACCGCCGCTGCCCTGCAGGGCCCGATCTTTGCCGAAGCCGCCACTCCGGCTGAAAAGTTCGGCGCGTTCGGCGGCATGGTCGCGCACGAAGTCAGCCGCGCCATCGACGTCAAGGGCGCGATGATCGACGCCAAGGGCGAGCTGCGCAGCTGGTGGACGCCGGCCGACAAGAGCGCCTGGACCCTGCTTGGCAACCGCGCCGTGGTGCAGTACGGCGGGCTGGCCTTCCCGGGCGTGAAGGATGCCAAGGTCAATGGCGAGCTGACCCGCGACGAGAACATGGCCGACATCTCCGGCGTCGAAATCGCCTGGGACGCCTTCAGCGCCGCGCAGGCCAATGCTGCCCCGGCCGACAAGCAGGCCTTCTTCAAGGGCTGGGCCGGCCTGTGGGCACAGCAGTTGTCGCCGAATGAGGCCGTGCAACGCCTGGCCTCGGACGTGCGTGCACCGGGCCGTTGGCGCACCAATACGCCGCTGTCCAACCTGCCGGCCTTTGGTGAAACCTTCAGCTGCAAGCCGGGCCAGCCGATGCAGCGCAGCGAGGCCGATCAGCTCAAGATCTGGCGTTGATGCGGAATTGAAGGAAGCAAAAAGGCGCGGACTCCGCGCCTTTTTGCATTCTTACTGTAGTGCCGAGCCATGCTCGGCAGGGGCTTTCCCGGTGAGGCCCCTGCCGAGCATGGCTCGGCACTACATCTTTCGGATCTGTTGGTAGAGCCCCTGCCGAGCATGGCTCGGCACTACATCTTTCGGCTCTGTTGGTAGAGCCCCTGCCGAGCATGGCTCGGCACTACATCTTTCAGCTCTGTTGGTGGAGCCCCTGCCGAGCATGGCTCGGCACTACATCTTTCAGCTCTGTTGGTAGAGCCCCTGCCGAGCATGGCTCGGCACTACATCTTTCAGCTCTGTTGGTAGAGCCCTTGCCGAGCATGGCTCGACACTACATTCATTACTTGACGCGGCGCAGGTGGTTTGGGCCGCGCTTGTTGAACGGCGGTTGCCCGCGCCAATAGCGGATCAGCAACCAACCAAACAGCATGCCGCCCAGATGTGCGAAATGCGCCACGCCCGGCTGCCAGCCAGTGAAGCCCAGCAGCAGTTCGATCGCGCCGAACACGATGACGAAGGTACGCGCCTTCATCGGAATCGGCGGGAACAACAGCATCACCCGCTGGTTCGGGAACAACATGCCATAGGCCAGCAACAGGCCGAACACGCCGCCAGAGGCCCCCAGCACCGGGTTGTACTCACCGGCCAGCGCCGCGACCAGCAGCTGGCACAGACCGGCACCGACCACGCACACCAGGTAATAGGTCAGGAAACGCTTCTCGCCCCAGGTCATTTCCAGCGGTGCGCCGAACATGAAGAGCGCCAGCATGTTGAAGAACAGATGGCCGAAGCCACCATGCAGGAAGCTGTAACTCAACAGCTGCCACGGCTCAAATCCCGGTGAATCGGCGAAGACCTGCTGCGACCCCAATGGCCACAGCATCAACTGGGTAAAGATGCCTGCCGTCTGCGGCAGCTGCTGCAGCAGGAACAGCACCACGTTGGCAATCAGCAACGTCTGGGTGATTTTGGGAAGGCGCGGGAACATGGTGGCATCCAGGGAAACTGCTCACATCATAGCCGTAGCAGCTAGGCCGGGCCCCAGATCGCCTCGTCCATCGTCGTCACCCGTTTTGCCCGCTTCACCCGCCCGTTCTCCACCTGCACACCCTCGGCACGCAGGCGCTGGCTCTGCTCGCGCCAGCCGCGCGAGCCCTCCGGCATGGCGATGCGCCCGTCCGAGCGCAGCACCCGGTGCCAGGGCAGCGCGGGATCGTCGTTGCTGCCCAGCAGGCGCGCCACCAGCCGTGCCCGTCCGGGCAGGCCGGCCTTGGCCGCGACCTCGCCATATCCCATCACCTGCCCGCGCGGGATTGCCCGGATTGCCGCCAGGATGCGCGCATGCCCGTCGGCAGCATCCGGCGCCGGACTCACCGGCGCTTGGCCACGCCGCTGCCCACCAGCAGCACGCCCAGCAGCACCAGCACCGTCCCGGCGCTTTGCCAGATCCCCATGGGTTCGTCGAGCAGCCATACGCTGAGCACAATAGTGGAAACCGGCCCCAGCATACTCACCTGTGCGGCCAGCGAGGAGCCTATCCGCTTGACCCCGATCATGATCGCCAGCACCGGCAGCACCGTGCACACGGTGCCGTTGAGCAGCGACAGCCAGTACACCGCCGGGGCGTATGTCCACAGCGCGTCGATGGGCTGGAACAGCAGGTATTGGCCGATGCACAGCACGCAGGCCACCATGCTGGCGTAGGCGGTCAGGCGCACCGCACCGATCCGCGCCACCGACTGGCCACTGCCGAACAGGTAGACCGCATAGCTCAACGCACTGGCAAATACCAAGGCCGAACCGATCAGGGTGCGCTGGCCTTCGAGCTGGATGTCATGGCCAAAGGCCAGCAACACGCCCAGGTAGCTGACCAGCAGTGCCGCCACCTGCATGCGGGTTGGCCGCTGCTTGAGTACCAGCAGCGCGATCAGCACCACCAGGGTGGGGCTGAGGTAGAGGATCAGCCGTTCCAGCGTGGCGCTGATGTACTGCAGGCCAAGGAAATCCAGGTAGCTGGACAGGTAATAGCCACTGAAGCCCAGCAGCAGCACCCGCCAGCGATCACCGCTGCTCAACGGCTGCGCACGGCGCGCAGCCCACATGCCCATGGCGATGAAGAACGGGAAGGCGATCAGCATCCGCAGGGCCAGCAACGCCGTCGCGTCGGCACCGTGGCGGTAGGCCAGCTTGACGATCACCGCCTTGCCGGAGGCGGCTATCGCACCGACGCCGGCCAGCAACAAGCCGCTGATCAACAGCCGACGTGAACTGGTAGGCAGGTTGGACGCGGCCACGGCGGCCTCGCGCGGAGGTGCATCAGTCACGGTGCTACGGCATTCGGGGGAGAGGGTCGGTCATTATGAAGGCTGCCGGCAGCGGACGATGCGCAGGCTAGGACCAAGGCCAGAATCGGCACGATCCACCCTGCGCCGGTGGACCAGGCCGCCCCATCGCCGCAAGGGGCGCACGCCCCGGCATGCGCCCGCAAGCACCCCCTCAGCGCATCAACACCACTTCTTCGGCCGAGGTCGGATGGATGGCCACGGTGTCCTCCAGCTGGCGGCGCGTCACCCCGGCCTTCACTGCCACCGCAAAGCCCTGCAGGATTTCGTCGGCGCCCTCGCCCAGCAGATGGATGCCCACCACCTTTTCGTCCTCACCGGCGCAGACCATCTTGAACAGGCTGCGCACCTCGCCCTGCCCCAGCGCCTGCAGCATCGGCCGGAAACGACTGTAATACGTGCTGATCTTGCTAAAGCGCTTGCCGGCTTCTTCCTCGCTCAGGCCCACCGTACCCAAGGGCGGATGCGCGAATACCACACTGGGAATGGTTTCGTAATCCAGGCGCGCCTGCGCCTGCCCACCCAGCACCCGGTCCATCAGCCGACGTGCGGCGGCAATCGCCACCGGCGTCAAGGTCACCCGGCCGGTGACATCGCCTACCGCATAGATGCCCGGCACCGATGTGTTCTGGTACTCGTCCACGCTGATCGCGCCCTTGTCGTCCAGCGCCACGCCGGCCTGCGCAAGCCCCAGGCCTACGGTATTGGGACCGCGCCCGGTAGCAAACAGCACTGTATCGAACACGCTGTGTTCGGGCCCATTGCGCAGCTGCGCGGCAATCCGTCCGCCCTGCTTTTCCAGCGCCTGCAGCTGGCAGCCGAAATGCAACTCCACGCCCTGCAGGCGCAGGTTCTCGGCAAGCTGGTCGGCCAGCTCGGCATCGAATTTGTCCAGCAGGCGCTGGCCACGCACCAGCAGCGCCACTTCGCTGCCCAAGGCACGCAGCACCCCGGCCAGCTCGACCGCGATATAGCCACCGCCTACCAGGGCCACCCGGCCGGGCCGTTCCCGCAAGGCAAAGAAATCATCCGACACGCCCCCGAGCTCGGCGCCAGGCAAGCTTGGTTTGAGCGGATGCGCGCCGGTGGCAATGACGATATGCGCCGCCTTGAACTGCGTGCCGTCCTCGCATTGCACTGTGTTGCCATCGAGCAGATGACCGCGGCTGCTGATGCGGACCACGCCGGTTTCATCCAGCCGCTTCTGGTAGCTGGCATGGATGTTGGTGATGTACTGCTGGCGGCGCGCGATCAGGGTGGGCCAGGCAAGCGCCGGCTCGGCAGGGAGATCAAAGCCCATCTGCCGGGCCAGGCCGATGCGCTCGGCCAGGTCGGCCGCCAACCACATTGCCTTCTTCGGCACGCAGCCCACGTTGACACAGGTGCCGCCCAGCGCGGCCGGCTCCAGCATCGCCACCTTGGCACCATAGGATGCTGCGCGGAACGCGGCGGCCAGGCCACCGGAACCGCCACCCAATACCACCACGTCATAGCTGCGCGCGCTCATTGGAAGCGCTCCACGCGGTAAGGCCTCGGGTCGATTGCAGGCGTGCGCCCGGTAATCAGGTCGGCCATCAGTTGTCCACTCCCACTGCTCATGCTGATGCCGAGCATGCCATGACCTGCCGCCAACCAGACGTGAGCATGCCGCGGCGAACGCCCCAGCAGCGGCATGTCATCCCAGGTCATCGGCCGCCAACCACACCAGCGCTGATGGATCGTCTCGCCCAGCGGCTGATGCAGGTAGGCGCGCGCGCCGTCTTCCAATGCCTGCAGGCGGGTGCCGTTCAAGCGGGCGTCGTGACCGGAGAACTCCATCGTGCCGCCGAGGCGGATGCAGCCGTCCCAGCCGATGACGAATACCGAACGATCCTTCAGCACCACCGGCCGCTGCGGCACCAAGGCCGGGCGGCTGGCGGTGATCGAATAGCCCTTGCCGGCCTGTATCGGTACGCGCAGCCCCACCTGGGCGGCCAACTGCGGTGACCAGGCCGCCGTGGCCAGCACCAGCTCGCGCGCCTGCCGTGGGCCACGGCTGCTGCTGACCCGCACACCACGGTCACCGGGCTCGAAGGCCTGCAACCGGCAATGCTCCTCGATCACCACACCTTGTGCACGCAGCACCCGCGCCAGCTCGGCGGTGTAGCGATCCGGGCGCAGGCTGGCGTCATCCGGAAAGTGGATCGCCCCCACCACCCCGGGCTTGAAGGCCGGCTCCCGCGCCAGATAGTCGCTGCCTGCAATCACCGTGGTGTCGATGTCGAAGGCCTGCAATGCAGCGCACTGCGCGGCATGCTGTTCAAAACTGCGCTGGCTGTGGAATACATAGTCCAGGCCCTGTTCGGCGAACTCGCACTGCAGCTGATAACGCTGCACCCAATCGGCCAGGCGCTGCCGCGAATCGTTCAACAACGCCGCCCTGCCGCGCGTGCTCTGCAACCAGTCGCGTTGATTGCAACGCGCGGTGAAATGCAGCAGCCAACGCCACAGTGCCGGATCCAGCCGCGGCGGGATGTACAGCGGCGCCTGCGGCGACAGCATCCAGCGCAATGCGCGCAGCGGTACGCCCGGCGCGGCCAATGGCGGCGCATGGCTGGGGGTGATGGTGCCGCAGTTGCCATACGAGGTCGCGCCACCGACCTGCCCGGCATCCATCAGCCTGACCTGCCGGCCAGCAGCAGACAAGGCCAGGGCTGTTGCCAGGCCGGTGGCACCGGCACCAATGATCACTACATCGTCTTCAGGAACGCTCACCCACCCATCTTAGGCGGGCAGACCCGTTCACCGTCGCAGTGGTGGCATCTGCAAGTAAGTGAACCAGCGCCACAGCCACTCGGCCGGACCAAATCGGAAATGGCGCAGCCACAGATGGCTCAGCACTACCTGCAGCGCGAACAGTGCAACGGCAAACGCCAGTTGCCAGGCCCGCCCCATCTGCTCGAACCCGCCCAGCCCATAGCCATAGAACACCAGCGTGCAGACCAGCGACTGCCCCAGGTAATTGCTCAGCGCCATCCGCCCGGCCGGCGCCAGCCATTGCAGCCGCTGGCTGCAGCGTACGCCCCAGGCCAGATAGCCCAGGCACATCAGCAGGCCGGCAAGCGCGGTCAAGGCATAGACCACGCCGGTACGCATGCCGAACTGGCCCGGCGGCATATACGACTGCAGACTAACGCTGCCCAGCATCAACGCCAGCCCCAAGGGCAGCAGCAGCCAACGTAGTACTGCCCACAGCCTTGGGAAGCGCGCGGGTTCGACGATGGCGCCACTGCGGGCGAACCAGGCGCCCAGCAGGAACATGCCCAATACCTGTGGCCCAACCAGCAGCAAGGCCCCCATCGCAGTACCAAAATCACGCAGGCGCTGCGCCACCGCCTGCAGATAGCTGCCATGACCGTAGGCCAGGCGCTGCGCGTCGATCGATGCCTGCGCGGTGCTGACCATCTGCATTGCATCCTTGTCCGGCACCAGCGCCATGATCGCGCCCAGCAGCAACATCAACATCACCGCACCCAGATAGGCCACGCTGCCCAGTACCGGCAGCCAACTGCGCGGCGCTTCGCGGAAGGCCAGCAGCACGAAGGACAGCAGCGCATAACAGACCAGGATGTCGCCGGACCAGACCAGCAGTGCATGCACCAGGCCGATCAACAGCAGCCCCAGGCTGCGGCGCAGGTAGAACAGGGTGAACTCGCGCCCGGCCTGCTCGGCACGCTGCGCCATCACCGCAAAGCCGACGCCGAACAGCAACGAGAACAGGGTGAAGAACTTGCCCTGCACGAAGACATAGACAAAGGCATCGGCCCAGTAGTCCCAGCCGGTCCAGCGCGGATCGATGCCGGTGAAGGACAGGTCCAGGGGCCCACTGAAGGCCTCGATGTTCATCAGCAGAATGCCGAACAAGGCCAGGCCGCGCAGCACGTCCAGGCGGACGATACGTTCGCTGGCCGCCACCGGCTGGAAGGAGGAGCTGGACAACATCGACAGCCTTGCTGGGTACAGGTGCGCGATTAGAGCACGCGGACCACGCCGGTGCCGAGCCATGCTCGGCAGCGGCATTGCCAGCTGCTTGCCGAGCGCGGGCATTCGAAGGCCAGCGCCATGCCGAGCATGGCTCGGCACTACCGATGCGCTCTCCAACGCAGAACGGCCCGCGTTGGCGGGCCGTTCGCTGCATCACCTTGCGGCAGACGCTTAGTGCTGGTGACCGCCGTCGCCGTGGACGTGGCCGTGCTGCACTTCTTCTTCGCTGGCTTCGCGCACTTCAACGATTTCCACGTCGAAATGCAGGTCCTTGCCGGCCATCGGGTGGTTCAGGTCGACGTCGACCACGGTCATGCCGACCTTCTCGACGGTGACCGCACGCGGGCCGAAGTTGGTCTGCAGGATGACCTGGGTGCCCGGCACCAGACGGGTGTTGCCGAAGTGCTTCTTCGGCACGCGCTGGGTCATGCCCTCGCGGCGCTCGCCGTAGGCATCGGCCGACTTCACGTCAACGCCGAAGCTCTCGCCGGCTTCCTTGTCCATCATCGCCGTTTCCAGGCCCGGGATGATGTTGCCGTGGCCGATCAGGATGGCCAACGGATCACGGTCCTTGGAGCTTTCGATCGGCTCCTGGCCGACTTCCGAGACGGTGTAGTGGAAACGGACAACGCGGTCTTTTTCGATCTTCATGCGTAACTCTGTTAAATGGCTGCCCGCTGGCAGACGTTGGGACGGCTTGTCGGCCGCCGGGGACGCCGCCATGATGACGGCCTTCTAAGATGGCGCATTATCCGGGCTCCATGCACATCACGCCAGTTCCCCGCTTCCGCTCGTGGCGCCTGCCGGCCACGCTCCTGGCCATCGCAGCACTCAGCGGCTGCGGCCACAGTCCGCCCAAACGCGCGGCGGCCCCTGCGCCAAGCCGCAACTATTCGCCGGTGGCATCGGCCGACCCGGCTGCCGCAGCCTCGGTGATGATGCGCGCACTGGGGCTGGTGGGTACGCCTTACCGTTATGGCGGTAACACACCGGAGTCGGGTTTCGACTGCAGCGGCCTGGTCACCTACGTCTACCGCGACATGCTGGCACTCAACCTGCCCCGCACCTCGCGCGAGCTGGCCGCCATCCAGGGGCCGAAAATCGCCACAGACCGCCTGACTGCCGGAGATCTGGTGTTTTTCGGCGACAAAGGCAACGTCTGGCACGTCGGCATCTATGTTGGCGAGGGCCGCTTTGTACATGCGCCCAGCACCGGCGGCACCGTCCGCCTGGACCACCTTGATGGGGCCTATTGGCGCGATCATTACACCGGTGCGAAGCGCGTTTTGCGGTGAAACGGGCAGCCGGTCACTAAAAATAACGATTATTTAACGAAATTTGTACCTACTCACACGTTTCACAAGGCATGATCGCCCATCGAATTTTTTCGTGACTGCCGCGTGACGACTGAAAACACGTCCCAACCGGGCCAGCCCAAGCTCAACAACCTGCCGTTCCGCCGTCTCCTGTGCGCCGCCGCACTGGCCGTTGCCAGCCTGCCGGCCTTTGCCCAGAGCGCAGCCGACGCCGAACCCGCCGCCCGTCCGGCCGCTGCCAAAGTCGAACCGGCCCGCAGCAAGACCGACGCCGCCGCAACCGCCACGCTGGCCGCCCTGCTGCCACACCTGGCCGCCAGCGACACCATTCCGTTGATGGACCGCTCGGCGATGTTTGCCGGTGATCTGGGCCGCCTGATTTCCGCCTACGACGCCTCCAAGGGCGTGTCCGCCGCCACCGAAGCGGCGCTGGCCAATGATTCCGACGGCAAGGTGCAGTCCATCCTGCGCCGCGCCATGACCCTGCTGGGCACCCCGTACCGCTGGGGCGGCACCTCGCCGGATGCCGGTTTCGACTGCAGCGGCCTGGTCGGCTATGTCTTCCGTACCGCCCTGGGCGTTGAACTGCCGCGCGTTTCGCGTGAGATGGCCAGCCAGGCCAATGCCGAACTGATCAACGACCGCTCGGCCCTGGCCGCTGGCGACCTGGTGTTCTTCGGCCGCAAGGGACGTGTCGACCACGTCGGCATCTATGTCGGCGAAGGTCGCTTCCTGCACGCGCCCAGCACCGGCAAGGATGTCCGTACCGATACCCTGCTCACCGGTTATTGGGGCGACAAGTTCATGCAGGCACGGCGCATGGCGCTGTAAGCGCTCGATCACCTTGCCAGCTGAGAGGCCGCGATCACCGATCGCGGCCTTTTTTGTTCCCGGAACTCACGCGGAATGCACAAAAATTAATTGGCAACAATGACTTAAGCAGCCAATTCAGGGACTCATCGCGATTGCACCTTTCCGAACGGGAGGTATATGGTGGCGCCGGATGGAGAGGTGACCAGCATGGCGGCCGCATTTGAGTCCAGCAGACGATGTGTGATCTGGTTTGGAAAACCGGGGGCCCGTGAGAAAGTGATGCTGGCTGCGGATGGCTGGCAGATACGCGCGGTGTTGCCCCAGCAGTCCGCCGACATTGGCATGCGCGGCGGCGACACGGTGGTTGGCCTGATCGACTTCCGCACCAGCTCGGAAAGCGAGCTGGAGCGTATCGGCAGGTTCACCGCCGAGCACCAGCACATGCCGCTGTTTGCCATCACCCCGGCGACCTCGACCGCCCCCCTGCCCGGCCATCCGCTGCTGGCCGCCTGCCGCCAACAGTTCCCGCACCCACCTGACCTCAACGACCTGCTGCGCGAGCTGCAGGCGCTGGATGCCGTCCCTTCACCGGCCGCCACCGAGGTGCTGCAGACCCTGCTGGGGCAAAGCGACGTGATGCTGAACATGCGCGCGACGCTGCGCAAGTACGCCCCGGTGGACCTGCCGGTGCTGATCACCGGCGAAACCGGCACCGGCAAGGAAGTTGCCGCGCACGCCCTGCACCAGCTTTCGACCCGCGCGGACAAGCCCTTCCAGGCCATCAACTGCGGCGCCATCCCTTCCACCCTGGTGCAGTCGGAGCTGTTTGGCCACGAGCGTGGTGCCTTCACCGGTGCCACCAGCCGCCGTCAGGGCCTGTTTGAAACCGCACATACCGGCACGGTCTTTCTGGATGAGGTGGGCGACCTGCCGCTGGATGCGCAGACCAGCCTGCTGCGGGTATTGCAGGAAGGCACGATCGAGCGCGTGGGCAGCAACCAGGCAGTGCGGGTGAACGTACGCATCCTGGCAGCCACCCACGTGGATCTGGAACAGGCCGTTGAACAAGGCCGCTTCCGTCGCGACCTGTATTACCGCCTCAACGTGCTGCGCCTGTCGATGCCACCACTGCGCAAGCGCGGCGGCGATATCGATCTGCTGGCACATCACTTCCTGCGCAGTTTCCGCGGCCATCACCAGATCCGCGCACGCGGCTACAGCAGCGCCGCCAGGCAGGCCATGGAACGCTTCAGCTGGCCCGGCAACGTGCGTGAACTGCTCAACCGGGTGCAACGCGCCGCCATCACGGCCGAAGGCGAGCTGATCAGCTGCGCCGATCTTGAGCTGAGCCCCGCCGGCACCGCCCTGGAGGGCAGCCAGCTGGACAGCGCGCGCATCCACGCCGAACGCGAAACCCTGCTGTCCTGTCTGCAGCAGAGCCAGTTCAACGTCAGCGCCTGTGCCCGACTGATGCGGGTATCGCGGGTGACCATCTACCGGCTTTGCCGCAAACACCAACTGACCCTGGACAGCCTGCGCTGAAACTTCTGCACGTCACAGCATGTACGGCACCTTGAACGCCAGGCTGAAGTCTGGCGCATCAGGAGTAAGCCCGACGCCCAGCATGCTGACGAAGGTCGCCTTGGATGTCAGCGCGTAGGTAACCCCCAGGTTCAAGGTACCCGCATTGGCATCACTGCCGATCATCTTCACCCACTTGCCCCCCTTGTAGCGGGTGGAAGCGCGCGCGCTGAGTTTGTCGCTGAAGGAAATGCTCAGGCTGGTGCGTTCATTGAAGGCAAAGGCAATGCCTGCGCCAAAGTAGAACGACTTGCCCAACCTGACGTCCCCCGGATTGACCGTATCGGGATTGGAATCAAGGTCGTCAAAGCTGCGCTCGAAGGAATGGATGTAGCCGACATTGGCGAACAGGATGGCGGGATCGGCGGTCTTGACTGCCGACAAGCCCACGTTGGCCTGCCATACACCGTTGCCGGTGGGCTGTTCGGCGGGCACCGCAAAACGTATGAAATCATCATCGTCACGCTCGATGATCTTCCAATCCATGCCGTAAGGCTCGCGCCCGGTTGGTGCGGTGATGCCACCGGTCAGCACCGTCTCCGGGCGCCAACCGCGTTCGCCGAACAACTTGTAGTTGGCGCTGACGGTGACATCGCCAATGCCGGTACCGTTGGTTTCTTCCTGTGCGATGGCCGCCGCCGAACCACCGGCACCGCCTTTCTGGTAGATCGTCTTGCGCGCGATGTAAGGCACGTCCAGATTCAGGGTCAACCGCGGGTTGACGCCCCAGCGCGCGGCGAAGTTGTAAGTCAGTGAGTCGGACTCGACGTTCTCGATGGCGATGTTGCCCAGGAAGATCGCATCCAGCGCCAGGAAACCGTTGAGCGTGAGTTGCTTGCGGTCGTAGCGCGCGTAGGTGAGGCTGTTTTCCAACGTCAAACGGCGATTGAACAAGGCCGATTGCTGCTGCTTGGCATCATCCACACTGCGCCGGGCGGCCTCCTTGGCCTGCTGGGCCTCGGCTGCGGTGCTGGCATAACCTTCACCGCCAGCAGCTGCCGTTTGTTGCGCCGGTGGTGCGGGCACGTCCGCTGCGGCACTTGCCGCTGCCGCCTGTGCCTGTGCTGTCGCCGGCAAGGGCTGGGCCGTCTTGCCACTGACCCGTGCCTGGATTGCCTGCACCTGCATGTCCAGCTCGCGCAGGCGCCTGACCTCCTGCGCATAGCTGGCCTTCAATGCCTCCAGCTGCGCCACCAGCGCCTTGACGTCCTCATCGCTGGGCGTGCCGCCCGCCGCGTCCTGTGCCGCCACCGCGGGCGAAACCACAGCCAGCCCCACCAGCGCCGCCATCGCCAGTCTGTTCATTGTCTCGATCCTCTGCATGATGTTCATCACCGGAACTGACCGGCCTCATTGCCAGCCAATCCCGCCAATCCCCCGATTGAGCGTGATGGCCTGTGCCACGTTCTGCGACAACGGCAGGTTGCCGACCAGCGACTGTTTCACCAGGTCGATCTGCACCAGGTTCTGCGCTACCTGGCCGTCGCCCAACAGTTGGATGCTCTGCCCCATGGCACCATTGCGCAGCCACTGCTGTACCGCACCCTGTCCCTGGACCTGCAGCTGCAGCCGCGCCGAGCTGCCGTCGAAAGTTGCAACCGCACTGGCTGCCCCCTGCTGCGCACTGCTGTTGCCGGCACCCCCAGCCTGCGATGGCACCACGCCATCATTGCGGACATTCAACTGCAGCACGTTGCTGGCGCGATTGCCGTCACCGGCGATCTGCACGCTCTGGCTGAGCCCGGCCACATTGTCCAGGCCCGCACCATTGATGCTGCGCCCACTGACATCGGGCAGCGGCGCATTGGCGGCGGTAACGGTGACGCTGGGGGCAAAGCTCACCTTGGGTGAACCGCCGTCGCGGAAATCCATGCCTATCTGCAGCGCTCCCTGCAGACTCTGGCCATTGGCCGCCTGCCAGGTCGAAATCATGGTCACGCCAAACCAGGCCACTTCGTTTCCACCCACGGTGTAGCGGCCCCGCATCTGACCCAGCTCTTCGTCAGGGATCTCGTGCAGGCCATTGCCCGGTGACGTGGCGCCTTCTCCAGCATGGGCGGGCAGCGCAAGCGCCATTGCCACTACCAATACTGCGGGGGGGACGTAGTTCATTGCTGACTCCTTCAGAACAGGTCGGCATGGGTGAAGCCGAAGTCGACCAGCTCCGCATCTGTAATGGGCCCGTTGCCCTGGCGTGCTGCCAGGGCGCGAGCGCTGATTTGTTCACTGGGTTGCAGCAGCACGGTGTTGCGATCGAAGTCGCTGCCTATCACCACGAACACCGCGCGTGATGGCCAGGCATCGAGGAAGTCACGCAACGGGATCACGCGATTGCCGAGGATGGGATCGCCCAGTTCAACCCGGCCATCGCGCACCTGCTTGAGCACCACGAAGTGGCGAAAGCCGCGCACGTCCATCAGCACCAGTCCCGGCACGCGCAGGCCCTTGAGCCTGTCTTCGTCAATACGGTAGCCACGCCCGCGCATGCCCAGCGACTCGACGTAGCGCTTGATGTCCAGCAGCGAGAAACCACGCTGGCGGACCAGCTCGGGATCGGCGACGCCCATCATTCCTTCAATCACCGTCGCCTCGTCGGTGTTCAGGTGGTAGGCATGCTTGAGAATGGTGGCCAATGCGGCCGCGCCACAGCTGTAGTCGGTCTGCTGTCGTACCAGGTTACGGAAGCGCCGCTCCTTGATGCTCTCCACCTGCCCGCTATACAGCGCGCCATTGGGCAGCACGCTGCTGAACGCCACGTCACCAGCCGTTGCTTTGACCGGCAGCAACACAAGTACACACGTGATCAATAGCAGGCGGCACAACATGGGGCGCACACTCCAGGAAATCCGCAGGTGGGAGCCCCGGCTCCACGGGGGAGGGGAACCGGGACTCCCGGAACACCCGACCATTGGCGGATGGTCGGGTCTTGCTCAGCACGATGTTGCTTCCTCAGGCAGCAAAAACTGCCTTACGGAGTGGGCTCACCACCGCCACCGCCGCCGGTGGACGGCTGCGCAACCGCCAATGCCAGACTGTTGGCCTGCAGGTTGCCGGTACCCGAGGACACGTTGACACCGATGTTGCCGGAGGCGTTGGAGAACGCACTGCCCGACAGGCTGGCGGTATTGGTCGCATCAACCGCGATCCAGTCCACGTTGACCACGGTGCCGCTCAGGCTGGCGGTCAGATCGGCAGTACCCATTTCCGAGAAGCTCAGGTTGCCCTTCTCGTCGGTGTCCCATGCCATGCCACCCACACCCGGACGGTTGGGGTTGGCGACCGCCCCCTGGGTCTGGTTGTCCCAGTCGGTGTGACCGGTCTGGTTGCCACCGGTATGCGTATTGCCGGTCCAGTTGTCCGGATAGAAGTTGGTCTTCTGGTAGGAGTTGCCGGTACCCGCATACTGGCCGGTGCCACTACCCTGCGTCGTGCCAGTCACCTTGCCGCCCAGGTTCACGTTGATGCTGCTGACCATGCGGTCGTAGTAGCCGTTGTTGCTGACCTTGTTGCCCGAAGACACCTGGTTGGAGCTGATGCTCGAGGTGGCATAGGCACTGGTCGCCACCGAGGCCGCCAACGCGTTCTTCTGCTCGTTGTTGTTGCCCGAGGTGACGTTGACACCGATATTGCCGGAGGCACCGGAGAACGCGTTGCCACCGATGGCGGCAGCGTTGGTCACGCCGTGGTTCATCGTGGTGTTGTTCATGCCGCTCTGGTTGACGAACACTTCCGCATCGGCCATGCCGAAGCTGAAGGACGCATCCGCCGCCGACAGTGCCGCGGCATTGTCCTGGGCGTTGTTGTCACCAGCTGCCACGTTGAAGCCCAGGTTGCCCGAAGCATTGGAACCGACGTCATCGGCGATCGATGCATCGTTGCTGAGCAGGCCGTTGTGGGCGGTATTGCCCGAAACCGACTGGCGGTTGTCGATGATGGCAATCGCCGCCGAGTCCAGGTCGATGTTACCGGTGATGGTCGGGTCGCCGGAGAAGTTGACGTCCGAAGACAGGTTCATCGTCTTCTTGAAGCTCACGTCGACAGCGTGGTTGTTCTTTTCCTTGCGCTCATCCGAGCTGACGTTCGAGGTCTTCTGGATGTTTTCATACACCTCGTTGGACGAGCTGCGGGTCGTCTCGGTGTTGCTGCGTGTATCGCTGTAGCGCAGCGTGGCCGCTGCATCCAACTTCAGGTCAACATCGGTGTCGATATTGGTGTTGACGTTGGTGTTGGTGTTGGTGTTGGTGTTGGTGTTGGTGTTGGTCGTCGTATTGGTGTTCGTGTTGGTATTGGTCCGCGTCTCGTTCACGTTGTGCTGGTGATCGATGTTCGCACTCTTGTTCTGGTTATCCGCCGCATTGGCCGCCGCGCTGAGGGTCAGCGCGGAAACCGCCATGGCGAGTACAGTCCATTTGATCGCTTTCATGGTGCCCCTCATTCAGTCTGCTGGTGCATCGGGTGGATGGAACAGTTTTCACGGGTTGCCCTGCACGGAGATGCTCAACCTGTTCTCCGTTGCATTGCCTGATCCCGCGATTTGATTGAGTTGCAGCACGCCATCGAAACCGCGCAATGCGGATGCTTCCACGCCCACTCGTCGTGTGCCGCGTGGATCACTGATGGCAGGCTGCTCCCCCGCCGACGCGAGTGCTGCCGCCGAAGCCATGGCCTCGTCGTTTGCCTCGCGTATGCCCTGTGCGGCCAATGCCGCGGTAACGGAGTTCAACTCCGTGTTGCCGCCACCACTGGCCTGATTGATTGATGCGATGCCGCTGGCACCGGCCAGCGCATTGCCGCCGATCGTGGCCGTGGCCAGGGTCGGGGTATTGAAGAGATCGCCTTGCTGCCGTTGTGCGGCGCTTACCTGCGCGCTGGCCCCGCTGCCGCTGGCCATGCTGTGCAGATTGGCCTGCAGGTTCATGTCACCGGCCGCCTGGTTGAGCTTGATCGATCCATTGCTGCCCGCCAATGCACCGCCATCCAAGCGGCTGTCAGCCGACAGGTAAGACAGCATTCCGGCGTAGCCCTCGGCAGCCGACTGCGCATGCGCGCCGGACATGCAAACACCAAGGGACAGCAACAGACTGGCGGCGACGTGGAAGCGGCTCATTTGCCACCTGCCCCGGCTGGCTGCGACAACGGGAACTGGGCCAGCGCACCGCGCACCTGGTCGCCGATACCCCGTGTGGCCCCGCCCACCGCGCCCATCGGGCCACCGATGGCGCGTGAGAGCTGTGCGCCTGACAGTGCACCACCATCCCCGGTCACCCGCCCCATGGTGCCGCCGACGACACCTTGGGTGACTCGTTCCACGGTGGTCTGGCCGTGGCCGGAACCGGCCACCCCGGCAAGACCGGAATCCATGCCGGCGTAGTCATCGTCACTCAACTCATCCACGCCAACCCCAAGCGCGGCACCGAGTTCCTTGCGCGGCGAAGGGTCGGCAATCAAGGCCATGCCTGGCGGTTGCATCCGATAGGCCGGCCGCGCGGAAACATCGCGCAGCAGGACGATTTCACCCGGCTGGGGCTTTACACCCTGCCGCGCCCCCGAAGCCTGCACCTGGCCAGCCAGTGTGCAGCTGATCAGCAGCCCCGCCAGGGCGTAGATCCGATGAAGAGTCCAGCTGTCCATTGCTCCGTCCACTCGTGCCAACGCGTGATACAGGAGCAGCAACCGTGCCAGCTTTATTTTTCAAGCAAAAACAACAAGATAGAAACAATTCAAAGATCAGCCAGCTGTATCCATGTAACAACTGAACAGGTGCCCGCTACCATTGCCACTCCGCCATACGCCTGCGACACAACGCATCCGCGCTGCATCTTCGCCGGGTGTAGCAGGGGTGATACAGGTGCCTGTTACAGCCTGCTACAGGCAAGAAAAAGGCCGGCTTGAACCGGCCTTTGAACGTCGCAACCAGGGCACTCAGCCCAATCGGTCACCGCCTCCCATGGCGGGTGTACCGGCTGCGTCGTAGACCTGCTGGTCAAGCAGGCCGGTCTCCTTGGCCACGATCACCGGCACCACCATCTGCCCGGTGACATTGGTCATGGTGCGCATCATGTCGAGGATGCGATCAATGGCGTACAGGTAACCAATCGCCTCCAGCGGCAGGTTGGCCGCGCTCAGCACCACGGTGGCCATCACCACCGCCGTGCCCGGCACACCGGCGGTGCCGAAACTGCCCAGCACCGAGGCGATCAGCACGATCACGTACTGCTCCGGCGTCAACGGCACACCGGTGTACTGCGCGATGAATACCGCACACAGTGCCGGGTAGATCGCGCCGCAACCGTCCATCTTGATGCTGGCACCCAAGGGCACGGCGAACGAGGCGTAGTCCTTGTTGACGCCGAGGTTGTCGGTGATCGAACGCATCGCCACCGGCATCGCCGCAAAGCTCGAGGAGGCCACGAACGCCACCTGCATGCCCGGCGCCGCACCCCGGAAGAACTTCCATGGGTTCAGGCCATGGGCCAGCAACAGGCCGCTGTAGACGATGACGATATGCAGCGCACAGGCCACGTACAGCGCCAGCACGAAGTTGCCCAGCGGCAGCAGCTTCTCGAAACCATAGCTGCCGACCAGGCCGGCGATCAGGCCGAAGGTACCCAGCGGGGTCATCTCCAGCACGAAGCGGGTCACCTGGATCATGATCTCGCTCATCTGCCCAACCAGTTTGCGCGCCTCGTTGACCTTCTCGCCCAGCTTGACCATCGCAAAGCCGAGCAGGCCGGCAAAGAAGATCACCGGCAGGATCGAGCCCCGTCCGGCCGCCAGCACCTGCTCACCGGCCGCATTGGCCTTGGTACCGATACCGGCCAGCGCATAGAACACATTGGACGGCACCACATCCATCAGCACCTTGGCGATGGAAGGCACATCGCGCGGGGTATAGGCCGTGTCCACCGCCAGCTTGAGGCCGCCGGTGCCCGGCTGCATCAGCGTGCCGACCAGCAGGCCGATGCCCACAGCCAACGCCGCGGTGATGACGAACCACAGGAAGGTACGGCCACTGAGCGCTGCCACCGACTTCTGCCCATGCAGCGAGCCGATGGCATTGATCACGGCAAAGAACACCAGCGGCACCGCGATCATCTTGATCAGGGTGACGTAAAGCTCACCGAGCGGGCCGAAGAAGGTCTCAGCCGCCGGACCCATCGCCCAGCCGGCCAGCGCGCCGAGCACGAAGCCACCGACCACCCGCTGCCAGAAGGGGATCCGCAGCCAGGCAGAAACCACATTCATAGTGCCAATCCAAAGAACAAATCGAAGGCTGCCACGATAGCGCAAGGCCCGCGCCAGCACGATGCCGACAAAGAAAAGCTGCGTGTCATATGCACGCCTTCTGGGCTTGACCATAATGGCGGTCTGACTTCATCCAGCGGTAACAACCACGATGCACAAAGCCAGTTTCCTGTCCGCCGCCCTGTCCACCCTGCTGCTGGGCGCCTGCGCCAGCACCGGCCCGCAGTCCGGCCCGGCCAACGCGGTCAGCGTTGATGTCCCCCAGATCACCCGCCCGGACGGTGAAACCCCGCAGTGGTGGTACCGCGATGGTGCCGCCCGCGCCGCCGGCAATGGCGCCATGGCCGGCAAGGCCAAGAACGTCATCCTGTTCCTGGGCGACGGCATGAGCCTGACCACCGTGGCCGCCGCGCGCATCCTGGAAGGCCAGCGCAAGGGCCAGCCGGGTGAAGAGAACCTGCTGTCCTGGGAGCGCTTCCCGGCCACTGCATTCAGCAAGACCTACAACACCGACTCGCAGACCCCCGATTCGGCCGGCACCATGACTGCGATCACCACCGGCGTGAAGAGCCACATGGGCGCGATCGGCGTCAGCGCCGGCAGCCGCAACAACTGCGCCGACAGCCTGCCCAAGGGCCTGCTGACCTGGCTGCAGCTGGCCGACAGCGCTGGCATGGCCACCGGCATCGTCTCCACCGCCCGCCTGACCCACGCCACCCCGGCGGCAACCTACGCGCACTCGCCAGAGCGCAACTGGGAGAACGACACCGACCTGCCGGAAGCCGCCAAGGCTGCCGGCTGCGTGGACATCGCCCAGCAGCTGATCTCCACCTCGCGCTACGGCCAGGGCCCGCTGGTTGCACTGGGCGGTGGTCGTGGCCAGTTCACCACCATCAACGAGCAGGACCCGGAGTACGCCGACAAGGTCGGCCTGCGCCTGGACGGCCGCAACCTGGTCGCCGAATGGCAGGCCAAGCACCCGCAGGGCGCCTATGTGTGGAACGCCGACCAGCTCAAGGCGGCCGCCAACGCGCCTGCCCTGCTCGGCCTGTTCGAGCCGGACCACATGCAGTACGAGCAGGACCGCCCCAAGGACCGCGCCGGTGAACCGTCGCTGGCCGAACTGACCCGCGCCGCCATCGCCAACCTGTCCAAGCACCAGGAAGGTTTCGTGCTGATGGTCGAAGGCGCCCGCATCGACCACGCCAACCACAGCGGCAACGCTGCCCGTGCACTGGGCGACACCATCGCCATGTCCGACGCGGTCAAGGCTGCGGTTGATGCCACTTCGGCCGAGGACACCTTGATCATCGTCACCGCCGACCACTCCCACACCCTCAACTTCGTCGGCTACCCGGCGCGCGGCAATGCCATCCTCGGCAAGGTCAAGGACAAGGGCGGCGAAGACGGCATGGGCGCGCTGGACCTGGCCCGCGACGGCATGGGCATGCCCTACACCACGCTCAGCTACGCCAATGGCCCGGGTTATACCGGTGCCAGCAACCAGCAGCCGGCCGGCCCCAAGCGCTTCCCGCACGGGCCGAGCAGCTTCGAAGCCGCCAACGGCCGCCCCGACCTGACCCATGTCGATACCGAGCACCCGGATTACATGCAGGAAGCCCTGGTCCCGGCCAAGAGCGAATCGCATGGCGGCGAAGACGTCGGCATCTGGGCGCGCGGCCCGGGCAGCAAGGCCGTGCGTGGCACGATGGAACAGAACACCATCTACCACCTGATCGTGCAGTCCACCCCGCGCCTGCGTGAGCGCCTGTGCGCGCTGGGCACCTGCGACGCGCACGGCGTACCGGTCGAGCTGCCGCAGCCGGCCAAGTTCGAGCGCAAGGCACAGTGAGCCGAGCACGGCCGCTTGCCCGCAGCCCGGTGACAGCACTGCTGTCACTGGGCCTGCTGCCGGCGGCGGGCTACGCCGCCGAGCCGTGTTACCGGCTGGACACCTCGGTATTCGAGGTATTGCAGGGCTGCCAACAGGGCGATGCCGGCAAGCTGGAAATTTCCGCCAGCGCACTCGCCAGCCTGCACTACGACGCCGATGGACTGGCCGCCCTGCTGGTCGGCAAACAGCATTACTACCTGCGTGCCGATGGCCGCCGCCTGGCGGTGATCACCTATGACAACGGCCCGGACTACTTCGAACAGGGCCTGACCCGCGCCCTTGTCGACGGCCAGATCGGCTACTACGACACCCAACTGCAGCCGGCATTCGCGGCCCGTTTCGACTGGGGCTGGCCGTTCCAGGACGGCGTCGCCGAGGTCTGCCAGGGTTGCCGCCCCGGCAAGCCTGATGCCGATGGGCACACCTCGATCGTCGGCGGCACGCATTACCGCATCGATCGCCAGGGCAACCGCCTACCCACGCCAACCCCTTAGGCGCGGCGTCAGCCGTGAGGCTGACAACAACACAGCGCCCGGCCCGCCATCGATCCGAAGATGCGCCCGGGTTCGCGGCTTACGCCGCTCCCACTGATCGCGAACCGGCAATTGCAGCATTGCCCCTCGCCACCGATACTCGGCGCGGCCATGACCGCGCTTTCCCCAACCCTGCTGCAAGCCGCAAACGATCACCCGGTGATGGTGGGTTTCAGCGGTGGACTGGACTCCACCGTGCTGCTGCACCTGCTTGCCAATTCCCCCGGCCGCCAACAGGGCAGCGTGCGCGCACTCCATGTGCACCATGGCCTGCAAAGCGCGGCCGATCACTGGCAACAGCACTGCGCCGCCGTGTGCGCGCAATGGAACATCCCGCTGCAGGTCGTCCCTGTCCAGGTTGCCCGCGATGCGGGCCACGGGCTGGAAGCGGCCGCGCGCAATGCCCGCCATGCCGCCTTCAAGGCCGAGCTGCGGCAAGGCGAATGGCTGGCCCTGGCCCACCATCAGGACGATCAGGCCGAAACCTTCCTGTTGCGCGCCCTGCGAGGCGCCGGTGTCGATGGGCTGGCCGCCATGCAGGAACTGCGCGGGTTCGACCCCGGCATGCTCTGGCGCCCACTGCTGCATCTGCCGCGTGCTGCCCTGGAACAGTACGCAGCGCAGCAACAGCTGCGCTGGATCGACGACCCCAGCAACGACAGCGCCGATTTTGATCGCAACTTCCTGCGCCTGCAGGTGCTGCCACTGCTGCGCCAGCGCTGGCCGCATGCCAGTGCCGCGATGGCACGCAGCGCGGGCTTGGCGGCACAGGCATCAGGCCTGCTGGCCGATGCCGACAATGGCTTGGTGCGCGAATGCAGCAGCGCCGATGGCGCACTGCAGGTGCAGGCACTCACGGAACTTGCGCCCGCCCAGCAGGCACGCGTACTGCGCCGGTGGGCCCAACACCAGCAATTGCCGCCGCTACCCGGCAACGGCGTACAGGCCATCGCGCAACAACTGCTGACGGCCGGGCACGACCAGCAGGCCGAGTTCCGCTGGCAACAGGCGCGCATCGTGCGCTGGCGCGGGCAACTGCATGCAGTACCGCCAACAGCGCCGTGGCCCGCTGGCTGGCAGTGCGCATGGGACGGCAAGGCGCCGGTAACCCTGCCCGATGGCGGCCGGCTGTGGCTGCAAGGTGCCGACGGCTTCGACCAGCCCCTGCAACTGCGCCAGCGCCAGGGCGGTGAGCGCATCCAGCTGCCGGGGCGCAGCCATCACCACCAGCTCAAGCACTGCCTGCAGCAATCGGACATCGCGCCATGGCTGCGCCCGCAGTTGCCGCTGCTATGCGACGGCGAACGCGTGCTTGCCGCCGCTGACCGCATCCTCTCCGGCGCCCTGCAGCAGTGGCTGCAGGCACGCGCCGCCAGCCTGCATTGGCAACCGCCGCCACCGGTGAATTGACCCTTGCCCGCTGGCCGCTCACACTTGCGGCATGGCAAAGAAGTCCCCCAATGAAGCCTCGCCGGTGGCCCAGTTCGAGCAGTCGCTCGAGGAACTGGAACAGCTGGTCGAGAAGATGGAAGCCGGCGACCTGAGTCTGGAACAGTCGCTGACCGCATACGAACGTGGCGTTGGCCTTTACCGCCAGTGCCAGCAGGCGCTGGAGCAGGCCCAGCTGCGCGTGCGCCTGGTCAGTGATCCGGCCCAGCCGGAAAAGTCCGAGCCGTTTGAAAGCACCAGCAATGACGACTGAAACCCTGCTCACCCGTTGGTTGCAACGTACCGAAGAACAGCTGCAGCACGCCCTGCCCGACCCGGAGCAGGCACCACAGCGCCTGCACCAGGCCATGCGCTACGCGGCGCTGGGCGGTGGCAAGCGCATGCGGCCGATGCTGGTCTACGCCACCGGCTATCTGTTCGGTGCCGAGGAGGCGCGCCTGGATGCGGCTGCGGTGGCGGTCGAGTTCATCCACGCCTATTCGCTGGTGCACGACGACCTGCCGGCGATGGATGACGACGATCTGCGTCGCGGCCGCCCGACCACCCATATCGCCTTTGACGAAGCCACCGCGATCCTGGCCGGTGACGCCCTGCAGACCCTGGCCTTCGAGATCCTGGCCGGCGCCTGGATGCCACCGGCATTGGCCTTGAACTGTGTGCAGACCCTCACTGGCGCCTCCGGCGCGGCCGGCATGTGCGGCGGCCAGGCGTTGGACATCGACGCCACCGGCCAGCAGCAGGCCCTGGACGAGCTCAAGCGCATGCACGCGCTGAAGACCGGTGCATTGATCCGCGCGGCGGTCCGCATGGGTGCGCTGTGCGGCGATGCCAGCGACGCCCAGCTTGCCCAGCTGGACAGCTTCGCCGACACACTCGGCCTGGCCTTCCAGGTGCGCGACGACATCCTGGATGTGGAAGCCAGCTCCGAGCAGCTGGGCAAGACCGCCGGCAAGGACCAGGCGCAGCACAAGTCCACCTTCCCCTCGCTGCTGGGCATGGACGGTGCCAAGGCCACGCTGGCCGAACTGGCAACGTCGATGCAGGCCGCCCTGGTGCCGTTTGGCCAGCGCGCCGCTGCCCTGGCCGCCCTGGCCGAACTGACGGTACGCCGCTCGCATTGATCCTGCCTACCGCAGGCGTGGCATCTGGCGTGATGCCACGGCAGCAATGCCTCCAACCACCGCTGCAGTGGACAATAAAAAAGCCCGGGAATCCCCGGGCTTTTTGTTGACAACCTGCGCTGATTACTTGATCAGGCGGATGGTCATCGGATAGCGGTAGGTCTCACCCTTGTTGGCGGCCAGGCCGGCAATGATGCTGAACACGATGCAGGCGATCCATGCGGCAAAGTTGATCAGCGCACCGATCAGGATGATCGTCAGGATGGTGCCGATGATGTAGACGCCCAGCAGGGTCAGCTGGAAGTTCAGCGCTTCCTTGGAGTTCTCGGTCAGGAAGGCCTTTTCCGGCTTGTCCTTGTTCACCAGCCACATGATCAGCGGCACGATGAAGCCCAGGATGATGCCCGACAGGTGCACCAGCATGGCGATGGTGTTGTCGTCCGATGCCGGGGCATTGGCCGGCGGCGGCGGAGGCGTGGTGTTCTGATAGTCGCTCATTGTTTCCCCAAGTTCCTTGTAGTGGGCGTAGTAAAGCTTCGCAGCGGCCTGCCATAAGCGTAAAACCGCTGCTGCGCTAAGAATAGTCCGCTGTTTGCCAAGACCACGTCAATCGTTACCTGCCACTGTCATTGATCCGAGCAGGATGGAACCCACCGAAACATGCGAACGCGGATCCACATCCGTGCCCACTGCCTGGATCCCCGTGAACATCTGTTTCAGATTTCCTGCAATGGTGATCCCGTCCACCGGATAGGCAATCTCACCGTTCTCCACCCAGAAGCCAGCGGCACCGCGGGAGTAATCGCCGGTAACGCCATTGACCCCCTGCCCCATCAGTTCGGTGACCAGCAGGCCGGTGCCCATACCTGACAGCAGGGAAGCACGATCACCTGCATTTGCGCGCACCTGCAGGTTGTGGACGCCACCGGCATTGGCGGTGGTCTTCAAGCCCAGGCGGCGTGCGGAGTAGCTACCCAGCACATAGCGCTGCAGCACGCCATCGGTCACCAACGCCGAATTGCGGGTGGCTACACCTTCGCCGTCGTAGGCACTGGAACGCAGTCCACGCTTGAGCAGCGGCAGCTCATCGATGGCAAACCACTCCGGGAACAACTGCGTGCCCACACTGTCCAGCAGGAAGCTGGCACGCCGGTACAGGGCGCCACCGGACACCGCGCTGAGCAGATGCCCGATCAACGAACGCGCGGTTTCGGCGGCAAACAGCACCGGCACCTGGCCGGTAGGCAGCGAACGCGGCTGCAGTCGTGCCAGGGTGCGCTCGGCTGCCAGACGGCCCACGGCCTGCGGGCTGTCCAGGTCTTCACGGGCGATGGCGCTGGTGTACCAGCCATCACGCTGCATGCCATCACCCTGCCCGGCGATCAGTGCGCAGCCGATGGAGTGGTGGCTGCTGCGGTCGCGGCCGATGAAACCATGCGAATTGGCATATACCGACAGGCTGCGCGCGGTGGCTGCCGACGCGCCGTCGGAGTTGCTGATGCGTGCGTCGCTTTCACGCCCGGCCGCTTCGCAGGCCAGCGCCAGGTCCAGCGCCTGCTCGGCGCTCAGCTCCCAAGGGTGCCAACTGTCCAGGTCGGGAAACTGCGTGGCCATCAGCGCGGCATCGGCCAGACCGGCAGCGGCATCGTCTTCGGTATGGCGGGCGATGGCACAGGCCTGGGCAACGGTGGCGTCCAGGCTGGCATCCTGCAGATCGGCAGTGCTGGCGCTGCCCTTGCGCTGGCCGAAATACACGGTGACCGCAATACCTCGGTCATGGGTGGATTCCACCGTTTCCACCTCGCCCAGGCGCACGTTCACATCCAGCCCGCGGTCCTCGCTGCAGCTGACCTCGGCCTGGCTGGCGCCCATGGCGCGGGCCTTCTCCAGCAGCCGCTGGGAGATGTCGGCGAGCTGCTCAAGCCGCTGCAGGCTGTCGTCGCTGCCGGCTGTATGGGTGGTAATGGCGTTCAATGCTTTATCCTTGTTGGCCGAACCCCTGCACTACTGGCCGGCCAAGCTTCGCTGGGGCCAGCGTGTGAGGAGGGATTCCTCGTGAAGCCCGGCGACTGCCCGGCTTTCCTGTCATGAAGTTTAGTAGGTAGCAGCACGATGCGCGGACGCGATCAAGAAACCGGCGAATATTTGGGCGAAAGCCGCAGCCAGAACCGGCGCGATGCGCTGGAAGTACTGGCATTGGGTGAAAAGCTGGTGGAACTGACCCCCGCCCAGCTGGCCCGCCTGCCGATCCCGGAAGGCCTGCTGGAGCACATCGAGTACACCAAGCGCATCACCTCGCACGGCGCCCGCAAGCGCCAGCTGGCCTTCTTGGCCAAGCAGATGCGCCGTGAGGAAGACGAGACGCTGGAGGCCATCCGTGATGCCCTGGATGCCAACAGCGAGACCTCGCGCCGCGAGGTGGCGATCATGCACCGCATGGAGCGCTGGCGTGAGCGCCTGCTGGCCGAGGGCGACGTCGCCCTGGGCGAGCTGCTGGACGAATACCCGCAGGCCGACCGCCAGGCGCTGCGTACGCTGGTGCGCAATGCCCTGGCCGAAAAGGCCAAGAACAAGCCACCGCGCGCCTTCCGCGAGATCTACCAGGTACTGCGCGAGCTGATGCTGGTACCGGTGTTGAATGCCACCGCACAGGTTGCCGGTGAAGACGACGACGCCGATGACGAGGAAGGCGACGACGCGCAGGATTGATCCAGGCTGAGGGGTTTTCCGCCGGTTCGGCGAAAAACGTGCCCTCATCCGCCCCCGCCCTCGCGGGGGCAGGCTCTCCGGGCACCTTCTCCCGTATACGGGAGAAGGCATTGGGTCAGTGCTGTTTGAGCGAAGTCCGGGCCAGCCCCCAATGCGCGCGTTCCCTTCTCCCGTTTACAAGGTCAAGAACAGGCGTTCGCCAGCCAAAGGCTTGTAACTGTTCGTACGCCCTGCGTGCTACGCAGGGCCGGGGCGCAAAGCGAGGTGCCCGAAGGACCTGCCCCCGCCAAGGCGGGAGGCGGCTGAGGGCAGCGCTCAAAGCCCCTCAAGCCTGGGTACCACCCACCGTCAGCCCATCAATCAGCAGCGACGGCTGGCCGACGCCTACCGGCACACTCTGCCCGTCCTTGCCGCAGATGCCCACGCCCTCGTCCAGGGCCAGATCGTTACCGATCATGCGCACCTTCTGCATGGTCTCCGGACCATTGCCGATCAGGGTCGCGCCCTTCACCGGCGCGGTGATCTTGCCGTCCTCGATCAGGTAGGCCTCGGTCGCCGAAAACACATACTTGCCGCTGGTGATATCCACCTGGCCGCCGCCGAAGTTGACCGCATACAGGCCCTTCTTCACCGAGCGGATCATTTCCTGCGGGTCATGCCCGCCCGCACGCATGTAGGTATTGGTCATGCGCGGCATGGTCATGTGCGCGAAGGACTCGCGGCGACCATTGCCGGTCGGCTTGACCCCCATCAGGCGGGCGTTGAGCGTGTCCTGCATATAGCCGACCAGGATGCCGTCCTCGATCAGCGTGGTGCACTGGGTCGGGGTGCCTTCGTCATCGATGTTCAAGGAGCCACGACGGCCATCCAGGGTGCCGTCATCGACGATCGTCACCCCCGGCGAGGCCACCCGCTCACCGATGCGGCCGGCATAGACGCTGGTACCCTTGCGGTTGAAATCACCTTCCAGGCCGTGGCCCACCGCTTCGTGCAGTAGCACGCCGGGCCAGCCCGGGCCCAGCACCACCGGCATCACCCCGGCCGGGGCCGGAATCGCCTCCAGGTTCACCAGTGCCTGCCGCAAGGCCTCGCGGGCAAAGGCTTCCGGGCGCTCGCCGGCAAACAGTTCTTCGTAGCTGTAGCGACCACCGCCACCGGCATAGCCGGATTCGCGGCGGCCGTTCTGCTCGACGATGACCTGCACGTTCAGCCGTACCAGCGGCCGTACATCGGCGGCCAGCACGCCATCACTGCGCGCGATCAGCACGGTATCGACGCCACCGGACAGGCTCACCATCACCTGCTGCACGCGCGGATCGGCCGCCCGCAGGTAGCGGTCAACGCGCTTGAGGACCTCCACCTTGGTTTCGTTGCCCAGGCTGTCCACCGGGTCCAGCGCCGGGTACAGCGCGCGGCCACCGCCGCGTACCAGCGAGCGCACGTTCTGCGCCCCGCCCTCGCGGGAAATGGCACGCGCCGACTGCGCGGCAGCCAGCAGCGCAGCGGGCTGGATATCGTCGGAATAGGCGAAACCGGTTTTCTCACCGGCAATGGCGCGCACGCCCACGCCCTGTTCGATGGAATGGGCGCCGTCCTTGACGATACCGTCCTCCACGCTCCAGCTTTCGCGCCGCGAATGCTGGAAATACAGGTCGCCAAAGTCGATACCCGGCCCCAGCAGGGTGCCGAAGGTGCGTTCAAGACGGTTGGCGTCCAGCCCGGCCGGCAGCAGCAGGCGGGACTCGGCAAGGGTGAGTGCGTTGTCGGTCATGACATTCCAGATGGGGGCTGGGCGGCCAGAGGCAAGCCAGCGGGCAGTTCAGGGGCTGTTGGCAGCCGCCGGGGTAACGGCAGGTGGCGGCGTGCGCGGTGTGTCGCGGTCGATCACCTCCACCTTGGGCTCCTTCCAGGGCCCAGTCACCTTATAGGTTTTGGAGCCGATTTCGCCCAGCGGCTTGCTCAATACCGCGTTGGCGGCTGCGCCCACCGCTGCGCCCACCGGGCCACCGGCCACAGCGCCCACCACCGCAAGCAGATTGCCGGAGCGCGGGTTCACGTCGATGGTCTGGTCAAACTGCTGGCTGCGCATGTCGGCCTGGCCACGAATACTGATGTCCGCTGCAGGCGCCTCGATGGCGATCTTGTCAGTGCTCGCCAAACCACCGGCGAAGCGCACCGAGCCCTCCACCTGGTTGAACGCCAAGCCCTTGGAGAACAGGTCGCGGAAATCAAACAGCAGGCGGCGCGGCAGCTGCGCCACACTGAGCAGGCCCAACACCCGGCCGGCGCCCGGCTCCACTTCCAGCAGCTGGCCATTGCGCAGTTTCATGTCCAAGCCACCTTCCAGGTTGGCCAGCTTGAAGGCCATCGGCCCGCCATCCCAACCCGCCTGCAACTGCAGTTGGCCTTCGCCCCCGCGTACCTGCCCGCCATAGGCCAGGCGCTGCAGCAGGTCACCGAGGTCCTCGCTCTTCACGTCGGCTGTCATCCGGGTGCTGGCGGCATCCCCCATGCCGCGCCACTGGCCGTGCACATCGATGCTCTGCCTGGGGGCACGCAACTGCAACTGCTGTACCTGCAGGCCGTCGGCCAGCGGTTGGGTACGCAGCCGCGCCTGCCCCAGCCGCACGCTGGCGAAGGCCAGGTCGTCGATATCCAGGGCCAGCGGCGGGATGTTTGCCGGATTGATCGGCGTGGCCGGGGTGTCCGACGACTCCGTCGCCGCCGCCTTGGCCGGCTGCCAATGCAGGCGATCCAGGCTGGCGCTTACCGTGCCGCCATCGGCATTGGGCACGCGCAGCGTGCCCGCCAGCGCCGGCCCCTCCAACTGCACCGCGATGGCATCGGCGCCGGGCCGCAACTGCAGCCGCGTCTGCGGAAAGTGCCCGCCGATCAACAGCAGCTCATCGGCCAGTACATCGATCTGCTTCAATGCCAGACCGCCCTCGCCCCCGCTGTCACCACCGCGGGCAAGGCCGATCCATTCCAACGCATCCAGTGACGGTGTGCGGCCATTGACCAGCAGGCCGTCGGCAGGGGGTTCCTGGGTGACTTTGTCGCTGCCCATGGTGACCTGCACGCCGGTCCTGCCGTTGCTGCTGCGTGCGGCCAACGCCATCAGTTTGCCGAACGCCACGTCGATACGGCCCGCACCCATCGGCAACGCCGCCTGCACCGTGGTCGGCAGGCCATCGGCCGCCGGCTTGTCCAAGGGGGCCGGCAACTGCAGGCGGGTACCGCGAAGGTCCGAATGCAGGGTCAACATCGTCGGCGCCGATACGTTCACGCCTGGCGCCTCCTTGGGCAGGGTCACCCCCACCGTCCATTGCGAGCTGCCGTGGATATAGGGCTTGAGCCAATCCAGCTCCGGTGCGCGATCCAGCAACTTGCCGGCATCGAGCATCGCGCCCAGCTCGGCCTCGAAGGCATTGCCCGGCTGCTGGGTGAAACCACCCGCGCGCAGGGCCAGCACGCCATCGCGGTCCTGGTGACGTACCTGCAAGGCCGGCGCGTCGAAGCCATCGTCGCTGTACACCGCCTTGCCCCGCACATTGTCGAACTGCAGGTCCCAGCGTTTATCGGCCAACCGTGCACCGCGCAGCTCCACGTCACCGCGCAGTTGGCTTTTGGCGTCCTCATGGTGCAGCGGCAACATCAGGTCGAAGTTGACCGCAGCGGGGCCGGCAACGCTGAGGTTGTCCAGGGTTTCACCGTAGCTGGCCTGCAGCGGACTCTGCCGCAGCATCGCCAGCAGATGGGCACTGTCGTCAACGGTACTGGCCTGCACATGCAGCTTGGACTCGCCGAAATCGGCGATGCCTGCCTGCATGCTGGCGACCTTGACCCCGCCCAGGTCGCCACGCCCCTTGAGCTCGAAACCATTGGCGATGAAGTCGATATCGGCGTCCACCTGGCGCATCAACGGCCAATGCTCGTTGAAGCGGATGCTGCCATTGTCGATACGACCACCAGCTTCAAAGCGCCCGTTGTGGCCCGTGAAAGGCCAGTCGTCCAGATCACCCACCGCCAGGCCGACACCGTTGCGCAGATAGCCATCGACCAGTGCCGCATCCAGCCAGTCCACTGCCGCCTGGCTCATGTGCGAGCGCACCCAGAAGCCCTTGGCTGCCGTCATCGGCACATCATCCAGCGCCGCGGCCAGGTTGATCCACGGGCGCGTGCCATCGCCCTGGAACCACATGCCGCCACGCACGTTGGCCGCATAGTCCTTGCCCTGCACCCGCAGTGCCGGGGTGCCTATCTGCCAACCTGCGCCCTCGCGCCAGCCCACCAGCTGCCCGGACAGGTGCAGCTCGTGCAGCACGCCAAACCCGGTAGGCCAATCGAAGCGCACCAGGTGTTCTGGGGTCAGTGCCAACGAGAACGCATCGGCATCACCCTCGAAGTGCCCACGCAGACCACTGATACCCGGGCTGCCACCGACGGCGGCAAAACTGGCGTCCAGCAGTTCGCCACTGGCGCGCACCGGGCCGTTACGGCTGCCGGCGACACTGACATCGGCAAACCGCAGCGACGGCTGCGACGCGTACAACCAGCCACGCAGGCTGGGCTCGAGCGCATCGCTGAGTGCCACTACCTGCAGCAACGGCCCCACATCAATCTGCTTGCCCTGCAGCGCGAAGTGCTCGCCGTTGGCCAGCAGCAGGCCATCGAGCACCTGCTCGCCGCGGGGGCCGGCGATGCGCAGCCGCGGCGCGTCCAGCCGCCAGCCACCGGCAATGGCGCTCCAACGCGCGCGCAGCTCCAGCTTGTCGAAACGGGCCTGCGCCACGTTCTTGCTGCCGGCCAGCGCGGCGCCACTCAACACCACCTTGTCCAGCTCACCCTCGGCGGTGACCGCCACCACCCGCTTGTCCTGCAAGCGCACCCAGGCATGCAGTTCACCCTGTCCTTGGCTGGCCTGCACCCCGGCCACCCGCAGCAACGGCGACCAGGCCACCAGATCGGCCGGCTCGGCTGACAACCAGGCCTGACCGTCACCGTGCCTGCGATCGAAATCGACGGCGGCGGTCAACGGCGGCGCAGCCGTATCGATCCATCCCTTGGCCCCGACACGCAGACGTTCACCCTGCACACGCAGGCGCAGGTCGATGCGCGGTATACGGGTCTGCAAGCCAATCGAAGGCGCCTGCACCTGCAACTGGCCGCCAATGACCTGCAGCTCACCCAGCCGCCGCAGGCTGTCCAACGGGTCGCCACCGGTCGTGGTGCTGGGCAGGCCCTGCACCGACCAGCGCCCGTCATCATCACGCTGCAGGGTCAGCGCCAGCCCGCGCAGACGCAGCTCGGTCAATGGCGCACCCGGCAACAGGCCCGAGTACACCGCCACCAGCACTTCAGCCTGGCCGATACGCACGCCCTGGCCCTGGCCGATGCGCAGGCCATCGAGCTGCAGCAGCGGCCCACGCCGGGTCCAGCGCGCCTGCAGATGGTCGAACGCCACCGGTTGCCCGGCGCGTTCGCTCAGCCAGGCCGCCACCTTGTCCGGATGCGACTGCACCGCCGGCAACAACTGGCTCAGCGTGCCCACCAACAAGGCCACGGCCACCAGCACGATCGCCAACGCAGTCAGTGCGTAGCGACGTACACGGCGCAGACGGTGGCGCAACAACGTGGTCATCAGCCCTGGCCGCAGGCTCCGCTGATGCGCTTACAGAAGTACGACATCGAACTGCTCTTGCAGGTACTGGTCATCGGCCTGGAAGCGGATGCTCTTGCCGAGGAACTCTTCCAGCTCCGCCACCGCTGCCGACTCCTCATCGGTGATGCGCGCGACCACCTTGCTGGAGGCGATCACCAATAGGCGCGCGGCCTCGAACTGGCGCACGGCGCGGGTGATCTCGCGGAAGATCTCGTAGGTCACCGTTTCGGCAGTCTTGATGCTGCCGCGGCCGCTGCATTGAGGGCAGGTTTCCGACAGCTGGCGCTCCAGGCTTTCCACCGTGCGCTTGCGGGTCATTTCCACCAGCCCCAGCGGCGAGAAGTCGTAGACCGTGGTCTTGGCGTGGTCGCGGGCCAGCGCCTTCTCCAGTGTGCGCAGCACCTGGCGGCGGTGCTCGGCATCGTCCATGTCGATGAAGTCGATGATGATGATGCCGCCCAGATTGCGCAGCCGCAGCTGGCGGGCAACTGTCTGCGCCGCTTCCAGGTTGGTGCGGAACACGGTTTCTTCCAGGTTGCGCTGGCCGACGAAGGAACCGGTATTGACGTCGATGGTGGTCATCGCCTCGGTCTGGTCGATGACCAGATAGCCACCGGACTTGAGCGGCACCTGCTTGTTCAAGGCGCGGACGATCTCGTCCTCGACCCCGAACATGTCGAAGATCGGGCGGTCACCGGTATACAGCTCCAGCTTCTCGCCCAGCACCGGCATGTACTTGGCCACGAAGGCCTGCAGCTGGTTGAAGGTTTCCTTGGAGTCGACCTTGACCTTGTCCACGTCCTTGCGGATCAGATCGCGTACCGAGCGCAACGGCAGGCTCAGGTCCTCGTAGATGATGCTGCACGGCGGTGCCTCGCGGCCGCGCCGCTCCACCACCGCCCAGACCCGCGACAGGTAGGAGATGTCTTCTGCCAGGGCCTCGGCCGGCTGCCCTTCGGCATTGGTGCGCACGATGTAGCCGTAGCCACCATGCTGGGCCGAGATCTCGGTGACCAGCGACTTCAGCCGGGCACGCTCGGCCTCGTCCTCGATCCGCGCCGACACGCCCACCATCTTCGACTGCGGCAGCAGCACCAGGTAACGCGAGGGGATGCTGATCTGGGTGGTCAGGCGCGCGCCCTTGGTGCTGATCGGGTCCTTGACCACCTGCACCACCACGTCCTGGCCATCGCGCAGCAACTCCACGATCGGCACCGACGACGGCAGCGGCAGGCTGGGCGCGGTTTCCTCGGTGTCGGCGGCCACCGGGGCCGGCCGCACCACGTCATTGGCGTGCAGGAACGCCGCACGGTCCAGGCCCACCTCGACAAAGGCCGCCTGCATGCCCGGCATTACCCGCTGCACCTTGCCCTTGTAGATGTTGCCGACCACGCCACGGCGCCAACCGCGCTCGATGTGCAGTTCCTGCAGCATGCCGTTCTCGATCACCGCCACGCGGGTTTCGCGCGGGGTGACGTTCACCAGGATCTCTTCGGACACGTCCCTCATTCCCCCTTGTCCATGGAATCGTCGGCCGCGCCTGCGGCGAAGGCCGCCAGCAGCGCAGCGGTCTGTTGCAGCGGCAGCCCCATCACCCCGGAGTAGCTGCCCGCCAAATGGCTGATGAAACGTTCCGCGCCGCCCTGGATGGCGTAGGCGCCGGCTTTGCCCATCGGCTCACCGGTGGCCACATAGGCCTGGATCTGCGCTGGGCTCATCGGCGCGAACGTCACCTCCGACACCACCGTTTCCAGCGCATGGCGCCCATGGGCCGCCAGTGCCACCACGGTGATCACCCGGTGGCTGCGCCCGGCCAGCGAAGCCAGCATGGCCTCGGCGTCGGCGGCATCCACCGGTTTGCCATAGACGCGGTCATCCAGCACCACCTCGGTGTCCGAGCCCAGTACCACCGCCTGCGGGTCACCGCTCACCAGGGCCAGGCCAGCCTGCGCCTTGTCCAGCGCCACACGCCGCACATAGGCCTCGGCAGCCTCCCCCGGGGCACGCTGCTCCGGCACCTCAAGATCGAGTGCACGGAAAGGCATACCAAGGCGGGACAGCAGTTCGTTTCGGCGGGGGGAGCGGGAGGCGAGATAAAGCATCGGGAAAGCATAACCCGGGCCAGCAACCTGAATGATCAGCATTGCCGGCAAAGTGACGCCGACCCCATCATGGCTCACCACCCGTTCATCGCCCTGTGTTCATTTTCACGATCCAGACAAGGAGGATCACCATGCGCCGTACCACCCTCGCCCCGCTGCTGCTGTCCCTGTCACTCGCCCTGGGAGCCTCGATGACCGCCAATGCCCAAACCGTACCCGCCGTGGTGGCCAGTGATGCCACCTTGCTGAACATTTCTGCCCAGGCCGAAGCCAAGCGGGTGCCTGACGTGGCCACTCTGTCGGCCGGCGTGGTCACCCAGGCCGTCGACGGCAACACCGCCATGCGCGAGAACGCCGTGCAGATGGACAAGGTGATGGCTGCGATCAAGGCCGCCGGCATTGCCGAGCGCGACATCCAGACCAGCGGCATCAACCTCAGCCCGCAGTACCGCTATGCCGACAACGAGGCGCCCAGGATCACCGGCTACCAGGCCAACAACACGGTCAGCCTGAAGGTGCGCGATATCACCAAGCTCGGCAAGGTGCTGGACAGCCTGGCCGCGCAGGGTGCCAACCAGATCAACGGCCCCAGCTTCGAGATCGACCAGCCCGAGCCGGTCTATGACGAAGCCCGCCTGGCCGCGCTGAAGAAGGCCCAGGCCCGTGCCGAAACCTATGCCAAGTCGTTGGGCTTGCGCGTGCGTCGCATCGTCAGCATCTCCGAGGGCAACCAGGGGGGCTTCCGGCCGATGCCGATGATGGCGATGGCCGCTGGCCGCAGCGCCAAGGCGGAGATGGACACTGCCGTCTCGCCGGGCGAAAGCAGCGTCTCGGTCAGCCTGGACGTGGTGTTTGAACTGGGCCGCTGAGCAAGCCCGCAGCAACCACCGGAACGGCGCCTGCGGGCGCCGTTCCTGTTTCCGGCGGCGCAACGCGCGTCCACCAAACTGTCCGCCAGCTGACCAGGAACAACACTACGGCTTGTCGAAGCCGCGAATAACAGGCGCACTGCAGCTACGGGACGCAAGCCAGCAACCCCGTCCCGTGTCATCGCGCGTTGTTCTCTGTCACACGCCCACGCATGGAGGTGCAAGATGGTCCGTACACAGCACGGCAGCACGTCTTTCCATTTCGAACCGGCACGCATCCTGGCCTATAGCGCCGCCATCGCCCTGCACCTGCTGGCGGCGGCCCTGTTGTTGATACCACTGGCACAGTCACCGATACGCAGCGAACCGGCGCGCGAAGCACGCTGGCAGGTCCCCGAGCCCAAGCCGGTCATCCCCACGCCGCCCACCCCGATCCCGCAGGTACCGGTCACGACCAAGACCCCGCCGCCGGCACGCCAGCCCGTACTGCAGGCCCCGGTGGACACCGCACCGCTGCCGATATTCGCCACCGACGCGGTCATCACCCTGCCAACCGATGTGGCCCCTGCCGACCCCCAACCCTCCAGCGTGACCGGCCCTGCTGGAACCTCTGCCCCGTTGGAGGGCGTGCAACTGCGCTACCTGAGCGCCCCGCCACCGAGCTACCCGCGTGATGCCCTGCGCGCTGGCGCCGAAGGCACGGTGATCCTGCGGGTATTGGTGGGCGAAGACGGCGTGCCCGTGCAGGTGACGGTGGAACGTGGCAGCGGCAACCGCAGCCTGGATACCGCCGCCCGCACCCAGGTGTTGCGTCACTGGAAGTTCCAGCCCGCCACCGACGGCGGCCGCGCGGTTCAGGCTTATGGCCTGATCCCGGTGGATTTCAAGCTGAACTGACAGATACCCGATTGGAAACGATTTCTAAACAAATCCATAAGGCCAAACCCGAATCGCCTAGCTATTAATCTTTATTTCACTTTCTCGTCACTCATGGGAAACCTAGATTCGCGGCCGTCGATGTTCGTCGGCCGCGTTTTTTTTGGCCCCTTTTGCTGGACTTCCCTGGAGAGAGACTGTGAAACATCTGACCGCCCACCGCACCAATGCACTTAGCGACTCCATCCTCCGCAGCCTGACCCGCCTGCTGCTCGTCCCCGCGGCCATCGCCGGCACCACCTCGGTTGCGGCGGCCCAGGATCAGGAAAAGCCCACGACTCTGGACCGTGTCACCGTCACCGGCTCCAATATTCCGCGCACGGATACCGAAACCCCCTCCCCGGTACAGGTCATCTCCCGCCAGGAAATCGACCGCACCGGCAAGAACAACGTCGCCGAGTACCTGCAGACACTGACCGCTGACGGCTCCGGCTCCATCCCCAAGACCTTTGGCAACGGCTTTGCCGGCGGCGGCGCCGGCATTTCGCTGCGCGGACTCGGCGCCGGCTCCACCCTGGTACTGCTCAACGGTCGCCGCATGGCGACCTATGGCCTGGCCGATGATGGCCAGAAGGTCTTCACCGACCTGAGCACCATCCCGCTGGATGCGGTGGAGCGCATCGACATACTGAAGGATGGCGCGTCGGCCATCTATGGCTCGGACGCCATCGCCGGCGTGGTCAACATCATCCTGCGCTCGGATTTCAACGGCGCGATCCTGCGCGGCTCCTATGGCTTGTCCGGCGACAGCGATGGCGACCAGCGCAAGGCCACCTTGACCGCCGGTACTGGCAGCCTGGCCGAGGATGGCTGGAACGCCTTCTTCAGCCTGGATGTCGGCAAGACGGATGGCATCAAGATCAGCGATCGGCGCAACCGCAAGTGGATCGGCACCGGCGACCTGCGCCCCTGGGGCTTCAGCATCGGCGGCAGCCAGTTCCTCGGCGGCGCCATTACCGGCGCCAATCTCAATGGCGGTGGCAACTCGCCTGCCGGCAGCCTGTTCGACCCGACAACCGGTCAACTGGTCTCGCTGCCCGGGTGTGCAGACCTGTCCGATGTGACCCCGCAGGACCCGAACGGTGGCTGCCTGTGGGATACCGCCAAGTACCGTGACCTGACCCCTGACGAGAAGTACGTCAACCTGTTCAGCCGCGCGACCTTCGCCTTCGGCAACAGTTCCGAAGCCTATGTGGAAATGGGCTATTCCAAGAAGGACACCACCTTCCACAACACCCCGTCCAACGTCTCGGGTGGCTGGGGCTACCCGGGCGGCCCGGTCAACGCAAACAGCGGCCCGGGCGCCACCATGCTCGGCGCCACTCATCCGGACAATCCCTACGGCGTCCCGGTGCGCGTGCGCTACTCGGCCGCAGACGTGGGTCCGCGCGTGACCAATAACAGCAACGAGTTCATCCGCGTCCTTGCCGGCGTCAAGGGCACCTGGGGCGACTGGGACTACGACACCGCCTTCCTGCACTCCAGCACCGACCTGACCAACAAGCGCACCGGCTTCCTGCGCTATAGCGCCGTGCAATGCGTGTTGGCCGATCCGGACTGCGCCGCCGGCGTGTGGAATATCGGCCAGGGTGCCGATGCCAATCCGCAAAGCCTGTATGACTATATTTCCCCGACCATCAGCGCGCGCGCCAAGAGCCAGCTGGACATGTTCGACTTCAAGGTCTCGCGCTCGTTGGCCGAGCTCAAGGGCGGCGCCCTTGGCCTGGCGATCGGCACGGAATGGCGCAAGACCAGCAATTCGCTGACGCCCCAGACCTACACCGACCAAGGCGACATCATCGGCCTGGGTTATTCGGCCTATGACGGCACGCAGAATGTGTACGCCGCCTACGCCGAGCTGTCCGCACCGGTGCTGGAACAACTGGAACTCAATGCCGCCGTGCGCTACGACAAGTACGAGAGCGGCGATGATGCGGTGAAGCCGAAGGTCGGCTTCAAGTGGAACCCGGTGGACTGGTTCGCCCTGCGCGGCACCTATGCCGAGGGCTTCCGCGCGCCCAACCCCGCCGAGAACGGCGATGGCGGCCTGGCCGCGTTCTCCAACGCACTGGACCCCGTGCGCTGCCCGGATGGCAAAAACCCCGCGCCCGGCGGCACTGCCGACGACTGCATCGCCCGCCAGGTTGCCATCATCACCCGCCCGAACAAGGACCTGAAGCCGGAGGAATCCAAGAGCTATTCGCTGGGCGTGGTATTGCAGCCCACCCGCACCACCTCGATCACCGTTGACGCATGGCGCATCAAGCGCACCGATGAAATCGCCCCCAGTGACACCTCCGCGGCAATCCTGGCCGGCGATGTACTGCGCGACTCCAACCTGCTCAACGGCGTGCCGGGCACCGGCTCCATCCTCGCGGTCAACACGGCCTACCTCAATGCCAGTTCCTCGAAGGTGGAAGGCATCGACACCGATATCCGCCAGGACATCCCGCTGGGCAATGCTGGCAACCTGCGGCTGGACCTGCAGTGGAGCCATGTGCGCACCTTCGAGCGCACCGTCGATGGCGTTACCACCGAGTACGCCGGCAGCCACGGCAACTGCGATGTCACCAACTGCATCGGCACGCCGAAAGACAAGGTCAACTTCGGCGCCACCTGGGACTACAACGCCTGGTCGATCAGCGGCATAGCCAACTACATCGGCAAGATGGACAACACCGACTCACGCGGCGGTGGCTATCTGTCCGCCTATGCCGATGGTGAGCCGGTCAAGAAGATCTCCTCCTTCACCACCTTCGACCTGTCCGGGCGCTGGAGCGTCACCGAGGCCTTCGAGCTCAGCGCATCGGTGCAGAACGTGTTCGACCGCATTGCGCCGCTCGACCCGTCCACCTACGGCGCGGTCAACTACAACCCCATGCACTTCAGCGGTGCAGTGGGCCGTTACTTCACCCTCGGTGCCAAGTACACCTTCAATTGAGTTTCGGCTGGCAGCACGCCAGCAACAAGCTCCGCTTCACCCGGAAACGCCGCGAGCAATCGCGGCGTTTTCTTTTCAATCCAGCGCATTCGCGCATCCTTCGCTCTTCGCCAAAAGCAATGGCACACTGGCCTCTGCCAGCATCAGCAACAAGGACCGTTGATGGAAGCGAACAAGCCCGGCGCAGACATGCTCCTCACCTCGATTCGTCGTTTTCTGGCACTGCCTGCATCAACGCAGCAAGCCACAGAAACCTTTGCCAGCCTCGCCGCAGCCAGCAACATGCTGCAGCCCTTTGCACTGGAGCGGATGGAACGGCAGATCCGCGAAGAAATCACCGCCAACAACGCCGCAGCCAGCCCACCGCGCTGGTGGCGGCAAGCATGCCCCCGCCCCCTTACGTGGCTGGATCTTTGCAACGCGGACGGCTATGTGCGGGAACGCTGCCTCCGCTGCCTGGGCCCTGCGCCAAGCGCCTTTTTCATGAGTTTGGCGATACGACGCCTCAATGATTGGGTTCCCGAAGTCCGCACATCGGCACGCGAGAACCTTTTCCGTATTGCCTCCCTCTCGGAGCCTTCCCACGTTGCTGGAGCCCTTGGCCAGCTGCTTCCCAGCATGAACTCCTGGGGCCGGATGCAAGCCGATGAGTGGCCGGTAATTGGGCAGCTGATGGCTACCGAAGCGATAGCCGCCACGCTCATCCGCCAGATCGTCCAGGCTACGACCGGTCCGCAGGCAGCAATATTTGTGCAAGCCGCACGCACACAGGCACTGGATCACACGCTGCTCGATCTGGCCACCCAGGCAGCACAACCGGCGGTACGCGCAACCGCCTATCGTTTCCTGCTGGAAGATCGTGTCACTTGGACCAGCGGTCGGGCCTGGGTCTGGACGGACCTGAAATGGTGCAAGGGCAGGTTTGAACCCGTGTTCGCCCAGCGCCAGCTGACAACAAACTGGCCCGCACATACTGTCCTGAAGTCCGCACTGGAAGATCGCGCCCCTCATGTAAGGCGCGTCGGCGGACAATTTCTGGCCAAACATCTGGATATCCCTGACGCCCGTGCGTGGGCAACGCGCTTGGCCGCAGACCGCTCGTCGCAGGTAGCCGTGTGGGGACGCCATGCACTGACCCGGCTGAGGGAGGATCCCCTGCCACCCGCTGCTGCACCACCCTGACCCGCATCTTCAGGACAAAAAAAAACTGCATCCAGGGATGCAGGTTTTTTTCAAATCTTGGCGCCCGAAGTTGGACTCGAACCAACGACCCCCTGATTAACAGTCAAGTGCTCTAACCGGCTGAGCTATTCGGGCGGGGAGGCGCATTCTATACGTTAATTACGCGCGATGGTAGGGGTGATTGGCCAACATTGCCGCTGCGCGATACAACTGCTCGGCAACCACCAGCCGAACCAGCATATGCGGCAAGGTCAGCGGGCCGATGGACCATTTCTCATCGGCCACCGCCGATACCTCTGCCGCGTGCCCTTCGGGCCCGCCAATCAGGAAGGCCAGGTCCCTGCCCTGCGTGCGCCAGTGCTCCAGGCGCTGCGCCAACTGCTCGGAGCTGAGCTGCCGACCCGGCACGTCCAGCGCTACCACATAGGGATTTTTCGGCAACGCCGCCAGCACCCGCTTACCCTCGTCCTCGATCGCCCGGCGCGGATCACGGCCCTTGCCGCGCAGACCGGGCTCGATCTCCACCAACTCCAACGGCAGCCAATGCGACAGGCGCTTCTGGTACTCGGCAAAGCCCTGCGCCACCCAGGCCGGGGCCCGTTCTCCGGTGGCGATCAACTTGGCTTTCATGGCGCGGCTCCTGCTGGGGATCAAATGAAAACGGCGCCCTGCGGCGCCGTCTGGGGCACTAAGGCAAGGCCACTCAGGCCTGCGCGTCGTCCTCGTCATCGGCGACCGGCGGCTGGTCACCCACGGTCCACAGGCGCTCCAGCGCATAGAACTCACGCACGCGCGGCAGCATGACGTGGACGATCACATCGCCCAGGTCGACCAGCACCCACTCGGCCTCGCGCTCGCCTTCCACACCCAGCGGCATGACGCCCAGCTGCTTGGCAAAACGCACCACTTCATCGCCAATCGACTTGACGTGGCGGGTCGAGGTGCCGGAGGCGATCACCAGATAGTCGGCGACGCTGGACTTGCCGCGGACATCGATCTCCACGGTGTCCTTGGCCTTGATCTCTTCCAGGCCGGCATGGACGGCAGCCAGCAGTGCCGGGACGGAGGGTGCCGGGTTGGGCAATTGGGTCTTGATGACTTGGGCTTCGGTGGTCAAAGCGGGAGAACTCGATGAATAAGGGGGCGATTATAGAGAACCCGGCCGCAGCCGGCATTCACGACGGTTGGCAGGCGTACAGGCCCTGCGCCTGGATGTAGTCTGCCACTGTCGGCGGCAGCAGTGGCCGCCAGTCACCGCCAGCGGCGATCAGCGTGCGTACTGCGGTGGCCGATTCAGCGTGCAGCGGCTGGCGCATGCGCCAGACCTTGCCCGCCGGCGCCTGCGCCAAGGCGGACGCAGACGCGACCCAGGCCGGCGCCAGATGTGCGGCCAGCAATGCCGGCAGCTCCCCGTCGAGGGTACTGCCCGGGCGCTCGGCCACCACGATATGCGCCAACGCCAGCAGGTGTTCCCATTCATGCCAGGTGGGCAGGCCCAGCAGGCTGTCGGCCCCCATCAGCAGGACGATGGGCTGTTGCCGGCCCAGTTCCAAACGCAGTTCACGCAGGGTGTCCACGGTCCAGGAAGGCACGCCCGGGTGCCGCTGGGCACGCTCCAGCTCGCGCAGGTCCACCTGCAGCTGCGGGTGGCCGGCAATGGCCAGCTGCAGCATGTGCGCCCGCTGGCAGGCATCGGCGCCCGGCGGCGCGCGGTGTGGCGGATCCGCCGCGGGCATCAGCCGGACCGGACTGTGCAGCGCTCGGGCGGCCCCCAGGGCAATGGCCAGATGACCGTTGTGCACCGGATCAAAGGTGCCGCCATACAGCACCAGCAACCCAGCGGCAGATGCTGTCGCCTCAGCGGGCATTGCGCACCAGCAGCCTGACCGCCCGCGCCTCGGCCAGCGCCAGCAGCAAGCGCTCCAACGCCAGCCAGGCATCGCCATCGGCGCGGCCCTTGGCGATGCGGTCGATCTGCGAGGCTTCGGCAACAAAGCGCTCCCAGCGACGTGGATCGGGGTGCCGTTGCAGCGCGCGCTTGAACGGCGCCTGGCGCGACTCCCAGATGCCCTTGGACTTCATCTCACCGGCAAGATTGCCACCGGCGGCCTGCACCCGCGCCAGCCCGGCGGTGAGCAGCAGTTCACGGATCAGGATGGGCATCAGCGCGGCCACCGCCTCGCCTTCAGCACGCAACCCGGCCAGCATCCGCGTCACCGCAGTAGCCTGCCCGGAGAACGCCGCCTCGCTGAGCCGGAACACGTCATAGCGCGCGGCATCGGCCACCAGCGCGTCCATCTTCGCCACGTCCAAGGGCTGGCCATCGGCCAGCAGGGCCAGCTTGTCGATCTCCTGCGCAGCCGCCAGCAGGTTGCCTTCCACCCGCTCGCTCAGTCGCTGTACCGCCGCCGGCTCGGCGCGCAGGCCCTTGGCCCGCAGGCGCCGCTCGATCCAATCACCCAGCTCATGCGGTTTGATGGCCCAGGCCACCGACAACACGCCAACCTTGTTGACCGCCTCGGTCCATTTGCCCTGGTGGGCCTTGCTCCACTCGCCGGCGGTGATCAGCAACACCACATCCGACGGTGGCCGTGCACAGAAGTCGCTGATGACCTCGGCGCCCTCCTTGCCCGGCTTGCCATTGGGCAGGCGCACCTCGACCAGCCGGCGGGCGCTGAACAGGCTGGGCGCATTGAAGCTGGAGGACAGTTGCCCCCAGTCGAAATCACGCCCATCGGCATCAAATACCTCGCGCTCGCCGATGCCCTCGGCGCGCGCCTTGGCACGCACCGCATCGGCGGCCTCGATGACACGCAGCAGTTCAGGCCCGGCGATCAGATAGACCGGCGCCAACGCCTGCCCTGCCGCCTGGCTGGAAAGTTGTTCGGGGCGTAGTTCCATCAGCAACGCCCGCCATCAGGCCGGGGCAGCAACAACTCAGCCTTGGCCATCCTTGCTCCCGGCAGCCGGCTGCTGCTTGGCCTTTTCCATATCCGCGCGCACCACGCTGTCGATGCGGCGCAGGATCGAGGCGGACATCTCGCGGCGCAGTTCATCGGCCAGGATCTCGCGCTCGGTGGTGGTGCCGGTGTCGTCATCGGGCTGCGACACGTAGTCACGCGACAACTCGATCACCTGCTCCGGTACGACCGGGGTGCCATCGGGATGGTTGAACTGGAAGATCACCGCATACCGCAGGCTGTATTCCTGCGAGCGGCCGCGCTCATCGATGGCGATGGGGCGATCACCCCAGCGCTCGGAACGGACCAGCAGGCGGGCAACGCCGGTACTGGCCTGGGCAGCGGGCGTCTCATCGTCGACCACTGCCGCACCCGAGGCACGCAGCCCGCGTGACAACAGCTTCACCAGCTCGCTGTAACGCGTGGTGGACTCCACCTTCACCGCCGGCATGTCGGCGGGCAGCACCAGCTTGTTGCGCAGATGGAAACCACAGCCGGTGAGGCCGGCAGCGAGGAACAGTGCGATCAGGTATCGGGTCATGGACACAGTCTGGATGAGCAGGCCGGGAGCGGCAATAGCAGGGCCGCATCTTCGCGCATCGGCGGTGAACGCGGATGAATCCGCGTTGACGCCAAAGGACACAGCGGCTGCGCCGCAGGGGCGCGCTGCCGCCGCCAACGCAGCCTGTCACCGCGCAGCCCGGCTGGGCAGACGTGGTGACAGGCCTGGCGCCGGCTTCAACCGGCAATGGCTCAGCCGGCGACGATATTGACGATCTTGCCCGGCACGATGATGACCTTGCGGATGCTCAGCCCGTCGAGGAACTTGGCCGTGTTCGGCTCTTCCTTGGCCAGGGCTTCGATCTGCTCGCGCGCGGCATCGGCAGCGACTTCGATGGTGCCACGCAGCTTGCCGTTGACCTGCACCGCCAGGGTCAGCGAATCCTTGACCAGGGCAGCACTGTCCACCTGCGGGAACGGCTGGTCTTCCAGCAGCGTCTCGGCATGGCCCAGCAGCTGCCACATGGCGTGGCAGGCATGCGGGGTGATCGGGTTGAGCAGCAGCACCGCGGCCTGCAGGGCCTCCTGGCGCACCGCACGGCCCTGCGCACTGGCGTCGTCGAACTTGGCCAGGGCGTTGAGCAGTTCCATCACCGCGGCAATGGCGGTATTGAAGGCGTGGCGACGGCCGTAGTCGTCGCTGACCTTGCCGATGGTCTCGTGGGTCTTGCGGCGCATCGCCTTCTGCCCGGCATCCAGTGCCGCGGCGTCCAGCGCCGGTGCCACGCCGTCGGCGACGTGCTTGTGCACCATCGCCCACAGGCGGCGCAGGAAGCGCGCCATGCCATCCACGCCGGCCTCGTTCCACTCCAGCGACTGTTCCGGCGGCGCGGCGAACATCGAGAACAGGCGCACGGTGTCGGCACCGTACTTGGCGACCATGGTCTGCGGGTCGACGCCGTTGTTCTTGGACTTGGACATCTTCTCGGTGCCGCCGATCACCACCGGCTGGCCGTCCGTGCGCAGGGTCGCGCCGGTGATGCGGCCGCGCTCGTCGCGCACGGTGTCCACATCGGCCGGGTTGAACCAATCCTTGGAGCCGTCGCTGTTCTGGCGGTAGAAGGTTTCGGCGATGACCATGCCCTGGCACAGCAGGTTCTGTGCCGGCTCGTTGCTGTCCACCATGCGTGCATCACGCAGCAGCTTGTGGAAGAAACGGAAATACATCAGGTGCAGGATGGCGTGCTCGATGCCACCGATGTACTGGTCCACCGGCAGCCAGTAGTTGCCGCGCTTGTCCACGGCCTCGCGGGCACCCGGCGAGGTGTAGCGGGCGTAGTACCAGCTCGACTCCATGAAGGTGTCGAAGGTGTCGGTTTCGCGCTCGGCCGCGCCGCCGCAGTCCGGGCAGGTGGTCTTGCGCCATTCCGGATCGGCCTTGATCGGCGAGCCGGTACCGTTGAGCGTCACGTCTTCCGGCAGGATCACCGGCAGCTGGTCTTCCGGCACCGGCACCGCGCCACACTTGTCGCAGTAGATCACCGGGATCGGGCAGCCCCAATAGCGCTGGCGGCTGACGCCCCAGTCGCGCAGGCGGTAATTGATGCGGCGCTGGCCCTGGCCCTTGCGCTCGAAACGCTCGGCCAGTGCCTCGAACGCGCCCTGGAAATCCAGGCCATCGAACTCGGCCGAATTGACCAGTTCGGTCTCGCGGGTCTTGTCGCCGTACCAGTCCTGCCAGCGGCTGGCGTCATAGCTGCGCTCGTCGTCGTTCTTCGGCGACTTCAGCGCGATGACCTGCTTCTTCGGCAGGTCGTACTTGCTGGCAAATTCGAAATCACGCTGGTCATGGCCGGGCACGGCCATCACTGCGCCGGTGCCGTAGCCCATCAGCACGAAGTTGGCGACCCAGATCGGCACCTGCTCGCCGCTGACCGGATGGATGGCCTTCAGGCCGGTATCCATGCCGCGCTTTTCCTGGGTTTCCAGTTCCGCCTCGGAGACACCACCCTGCTTCAGCTCGGCCAGCATGGCGGCCAGCTGCGGGTTGTTCTTTGCCGCATGCACGGCCAGCGGGTGTTCGCCGGCAATGGAGACGAAGCTCACGCCCATCACCGTGTCCGGGCGAGTGGTGAACACGCGCAGCGGGTCCAGTGCGGCACCGTCCACGTCACGTACGTCGAACTGGATTTCCAGGCCTTCGGAACGGCCGATCCAGTTGCGCTGCATGGTCTTGACCGAGTCCGGCCAGCCCGGCAGTTCGTCCAGGCCGTCCAGCAACTCCTGGGCGTAATCGGTGATGCGCAGGAACCACTGCGGGATCTCGCGCTTTTCGACCAGTGCGCCGGAGCGCCAGCCGCGGCCGTCGATGACCTGCTCGTTGGCCAGCACGGTGTTGTCGACCGGGTCCCAGTTCACCACCGAGTTGCGGCGGTAGGCCAGGCCCTTGCGCATCAGGCGGGTGAACATGCGCTGCTCGTGGACGTAATAGTCCGGCGTGCAGGTAGCGAATTCGCGCGACCAGTCGATGGCATAGCCCAGCGACTTGAGCTGGCTGCGCATGTGGCCGATGTTGGCGTAGGTCCACTTGGCCGGCGCGGTCTTGTTCTTGATCGCGGCGTTCTCGGCCGGCAGGCCGAAGGCGTCCCAGCCCATCGGCTGCAGCACGTTGTGGCCGGTCATGCGCTTGTAGCGGCTGATGACGTCGCCAATGGTGTAGTTGCGCACATGGCCCATGTGCAGCGCACCGGACGGGTACGGAAGCATCGACAGGCAGTAGTACTTGGGCTTGTCCGAGGTTTCGTTCACCTCGTATGCCTTCTCGGCCTCCCAGAACTTCTGGGCGGCGGCTTCAACCTGCTGGGGATCGTAGATATTCGGTTCGACGCTGGACATGTCAACGCTGGGCAACGGCAAAGCGGCAAAGGGTACCGCAGTGCATCATTGCACTCCAATCGGCCCAGGTAGCCCCACCCGCAAAAAACCGCAGGTCATTGAAATACCGAAGGTTTACCGACATCGCCCGACAGGCCGGCAAACCCCGGCAACGCCTGCCCGGCGACTATCGCGCCAACCTCATGCCCGCGCAGGCAGCACCCTGGCCGCACCCAGCAGCCATATCAGCCATCCCAGGAAGGCCAACCGCTGCGCCATGGCCACCGGCATCACGACCTCGAACAGGAAGGCGCTGCATGCCATCCAGGCCGCGCAGGCCAGGCTGAGGGTTGCCAATGGCCGCCACGCGCTGGCGCGGGCCGCCCCCAACCGCAACGCGATGGCCGCAGTACAGAACGCCAGCAGCCACAGCAGCCACGCACTGGCATGGAACTGGCTGGCACGGTTACCGATATCGTCCACATCCAGGGGAAACAGGCCCATCGCGACAAAGGCCAGCGCTGCAAGCAACAGCATCTGCCCGCCCACGCGCAGCGGCCTGGGTGCACTGGCTGGCATGCGCAGTACCGCATCCAGCGCCACCAGCCCGGCCAGCACGCCCGGCAACACGAAGCCCAGCCAGCTGAACAGGTTGCCGTCCGGCACCCCATGGGCCCCCAGCAGCGATACCGGGTGGCGCATCTGGTCATAGCCCTGCAGGCGCATGCCGAACCCAATCACCGCCAACAGCCATACCAGCACCGCCACCGGCCCCGCCCACTGCCACCCCTTGCGCGCCATCACCACTCATCCTCAGCAACTGCCCGCAGCAGGCCTGCCACGGTTTCATGGCTCCCATTGTGACCGCAGCGGCCGGTGATGGCACCGGCCGCTGCGTCCCAACCCCCTGCCCGTCGCTGCCTGCTCAGCCGCTGATGCCGGCAATCTCCACCCGCCGGTTGGGAGCCAGGCAGGCCACCAACTGGCCGCGTGCGCCATCGGCGCAGTCCACCAGCGGCTCACTGCTGCCGCGCCCTTCGGCCCGGATCGCCCCGGCCGGGACGCCTTGGCTGACCAGATAGGCACGCACACTCTCGGCCCGTCGTTGCGACAGGCCCTGGTTGTAGCTGTCGCTGCCGATGCGATCTGTGTAACCAACCACCACAAGGTTCGCCTGCGCCGCGTTGCTGCCCAGGCTGCGCACCACCTCGTCCAGACGGGTCCTGCCCGCCGCCGACAGTTCGGCACTGTCGAAGGCGAACAAGGCGTCGGCGGAAATCCGCAACGGCGCCTGCACCGCCGGCGGAGGGGGTGCGGGAGGGGGAGGTGCGGGAGCCGGTTCAAGCAACGCGGCGCAACTGGCAGGTTTCCAGACCTGCCCGGTGGCGATTCCGTTACCGTCGAATTGGACCTGGAACTGGCATTGCACCGGCGCGGCCCCCACCGAACGCCGGAAGTTGAATACATAGTTCCACTCCCGCACTCCCCACAGACCTTCATTGAACTGCGGGGTACCAAGCAACTGCTGGATCTGCCGCTTGTTCATGCCTGGCGCGTACTGGCGCAGGTTGTCCAGATTCACGTAGGTGCCGCCGGCCGGATAGGCCTTGGCCGGGTCGGGAAACGCGTCACGCACCTGCCCCGCCCCACACCCCGTCAGCAAGGCCAGCACCGCCAGCCCGGTCCAATTGATGTTCATCTTGTTCTCCGCGTCGATGTCATGGTCGCCCTGGCGTCAGCTTGCGGCGCTCACCACTGGAAGCCGGCGCCGACGGTCACGCCGCCATCGCCGCGGGTATTGGCCGAACCACTGAGCTTGTAGATCCAGCGACCACCATCGCTGACGCCCGACACACCCACCGCCATGCTGGACTCACCATGGAAGGTGCTGGCCGCAAACGAAGCCATCCGCCGGCCCGCTTCCGAGGGCTGCGGCAGACCGGCCATGGCCATCGCCGAGGCGATACCGGCCGAAGCCCGGTCGTCGACCCGCTTGATGTCGCGGGTGATGTCGTTGAAGCGTTGATCCGTGTAGTTCTTCGACCAATCCATGACTTCCCCCAGGCCCTTGTTGAGTTGTGCAACGTTCACTGCGTCGGTGGGTGCGGTACCGGTGCCAACGTTGTGGATGACCGTGCTGGTCCCCGCCTTGCCCATGGTCACACTGCCGTAGTTGGTGCTGCCGTCGGTGTTCTGGTCATAGCGCACCGTGCCCTGTTGCGAGGCCTCCAACTGGCGGACATTGACCGCATCGGTTGCGGCCGTACCGTCAGCGACGTTGGTGATCTGCCGCTCCTTGCCGGCAGCACCCACCGACACGGTGTTGTCGCGGTCGGCCACCGAACCGGCACCCAGGGCGACACTACCGGCCGCACTGGCACTGGCACCGTTGCCAATGGCAACCGCTTCCGTGCCGCTGGCACTGGCCTGCGGACCGGCGGCCAACGCATCCTGGCCGGTGGCCGACGCCGCCGGCTTGGTCGAGTTGACCGCGAAGTACGCACTGCCTGCGCCGCCGTTCTGGATGTTGTCGATGCGGTTGTTGACGTTGACGATGGAACTGTCCATCGCCGCCAACGCATCGGTGACGTTGTCGAGCACAACCTGGTTGGTGCCGCCGCTGGTGGACACCGAGGTCACCGCAAAGCTGGGCGCGGTCCACAGGCCGGTACCCGGATCGAAGCCCATGGTGCCGCCGATGGCCTGCGTCACCGCCTGGTTGGTCGCAGCCAACTGGCCGCCGTTGATCGCATCAAGGCTGCCGCTGACAACCTGTCCATTGGCCACATTCGTCACCGCCACAGCCTGTCCATTCCCCGCCCCGGTCAGTGCCACCTGGTTGGTCGGATTGCCGTTGGCATCTGCCACGTACTGCACGTTCAACGCACTGCCAACACCACCACCGGTGGTGATCATGTTGCGCAGATTCACCAGCGAGTCGCTGATCGAGTCAAAGGCGAACCCGATGTTGCCGAAGTTGCCCAGCGCAGCGACCCCATCGGCCTGGATGCCGAATATCTGATAATTGGGGGCAAGCAGCGTGCCTGTGGCAGACAGGCTGGCGCCGCCGCCAAGATAACTGGCCACACTCTGTCCCAGACCGAACAGCTGCCCACCATTGACCGCGTCAGCCCCGCCCGCGACCACTGCGCCAGCGGCCACGTTGCGCAGCGCCACTGCAGCGCCACTGCCATCACCAATCAGCTCGACCTCATTGAGCGGATTGCCGGCAGCATCAGCGCTGTACAGCACCGCCAGCGGATCGCTGCCGCCGCTGCCGTCCGGCAACAGCGTGGACAGGTTCAACAGCGAGTCACTGATCGAGCTGAAGGCACTGTCGAAGTTGAGATAATCCTGCAACGTGGCCTGTCCGCCCACCGCAATACTGTTGATCTTGAAGGTGGGCGCACTGAAGGTGCCATCGGCCAGGAAAGCGGCACCACCACCGATGTAGCCGGCCAGCGATTGGCCCATGCCATGCAGCTGACCGCCGTTGACCGCCTCCATACTGCCCGCCGACAACGCGCCGCCGGCCAGATTGGCCAGGGTGGTGCCGGTGGTCGCACTGCTGCCGCCCAGTGTTACCCGGGTGTAATCCACATTGCCACCTGCATCCTGGTCATACAGCACCGCCGACAGGCTGACGTCGTTGATCTGGGACAGTGCGCCCTGCAGCTGTGCCACGTTGACCGCGTCTGTCGCCTGTGAACCGGCAGCCACATGGGTGATCTGCCGCTCGCGCCCCGCCGAGCCCACCGCCACTTCACCGATGGACGATTGCGTCGCGGTCAGTCCGAACGCGCTGTAGTTGTCCATGCCACCGCGTGCGGCATTGGACTTGTAGCCCAGCGCCACACTGTTGGCCTTGTCCGATGTCGCGCCGGCACCCAGCAGCGTCTGCCCATTGGCGGTACCGATGGCACTGTCACCGATCACCACCGAATGACCCAGACGCGCATCGTAGTCGGCAGTCGGCACACCGGTGGGGTTGTTCGGGTCATTGACGCCATTGCCGGCAAACACGTCATTGGCATCCTGCATCGCCAAGCGATGCTGTGCATTGGTGCCGATCACCACTTCCTTGGAGCCGTTGGCAAAGGCGCCGTCACCGATCAGTACCTGATAGTCCTGCGCGGCGTTGATGCCCCAGCAATCCACCTGCACCAGCCCAAGTACATTGGCGCACTTGGCCGCCCAGGCCGGCGCCTGGTCCGGCAGCAGCAGGCCCAGCAAGCCGTTGGGATCACCGTTGTTGATGTTGTAGATGTAGCTGTCGGAGGTGACCCCGCCCAGCAGGGTCATGTGCGAATTGCCCCCCGTCGCCAGCCCACCGACACCATCCAGCAACTGTCCGACGGGGCTGAGGTTGACCACGGGCAGGCCCAGCACCGATACCGAGGTATAGCCCTGCGCGATGTTGGCGCTGTTGATGGTCAGGCTGCCGTTCTGCACATAACCATTGCCGCCGAGCACCGACGACAGGGTGGGCGCAAGCACACTGCCAACCGTGCCGATCACACCGCCATTGCCAACAATCAGGCTGCCGCCTGCGGCCGGCGGTGGTGGCACCGGCGCAGCTGGCGGGGCCGCCGGCGTGGTACCGGTCACCTGGCCCACGACATTGGACAAGCCATTCGTCACGCCACTCAGCACGCCTCCCACGGCACCGGTGAGCCCACCCAGCCCGGATGCCGAGCCGGTCAGACCGCCCAGCGTGCTGCCTACCGCGCCCAGCGCGGTATTGCCGGTACTGTCGACTGCACCGAGCAGATCCTGCACCGCACCCACCACATCGCCACCCGCGAGGCTTCCACTGGTCTGCTGCAGGCCATCGGTCAAGGTGTCGACCGTTGCGCCAAGGCCACTGCCCAGGGTGCCGGACCCGGTCACTTCCGTAACGAGCTGTCCTACTCCCTGGCCCAACTGGTCCACTGCCGGGGAGGCATTGTCCACCACGCCGTCCACCAGGCCGCCGACGCCAGTCTCGGCCACTACGCCACCCACCGTATCCGTGACTGCGCCGACCACCCCCGTGACCGCACCCGCCAGCGGATTGTCACCCTGCGCGTTCTGGGTGAGCGCGCCCCCCAATGCCGTCGTAGCCTGATCCACTCCCGCACCGACAACGCCCACGGTATTGCTCACCGTCCCGCCCAGCGAGGTTGAACCGGTGACGCCAGCCAGCACACCGCCAACCGCTTCACCCACACCGTCGATGAGCCCACCCAACGTTGCACCGGCATCATTGCCACCCTGCAATACGCCGGTCACACCACCGACGAGTTGCTGCACGCCGCCCAGCAGCGGCGCATCGGCACCCTGCCCCGGGGCGGCAACACCGCCCAGCAGACCGGTCACCTGGGTAACACCCTCGGCGACACCGGCGACCACGCCAGTCACCGTACCGCCCAATTGCGCCGAGCCGGTCAGCGCACCCACCGCCTCACCGCCGGCCTGGCCAACGCCGCCCAGCACGCCGCCGAGCGCCGCACCGGCATCATTGTCGCCCGGTAGTGCGCCGGTCAGACCACCGACCAGTTGCTGCACACCGCCCAGCAGCGGCGCATCCGTGCCCTGCCCGGGGGCGGCCACACCGCCCAACAGGCCGGTCACCTGGGTGACACCCTCGGCGACACCGGCCACCACGCCAGTCACCGTACTGCCCAGCTGCGCCGAGCCGGTCAGCGCACCCACCGCATCACCGCCAGCCTGGCCAACGCCGCCCAGCACGCCGCCGAGCGCTGCCCCGGCATTGTTTTCGCCCTGCAATACGCCGGTCAGACCACCGACCAGCTGCTGCACGCCCCCCACCAGCGGCAGATTTTCCTCCTTGCCGGGGGAGAGCACCGTGGCAGCCGCCTGGGTGGTTGAGTGCACCACGCCAGCGACATGACCGACGCCCGAAGCCAGGGCGTTGCCCGCGGCCGCAGAGCCGGTGGCTCCGCCTACCACCGCGCCAAGGTTTGCACCTGCACCACTCAATACCGGTGCGATGGCGTTGCCCGCAGCGCTGACCAGACCTGCAAGCGGATCGCCCCCCTGCGCCGTTCCACCAAGGCCGGTCACCGTGCCAACCACGCCGGCAAGCGTATCGCGCAACGGCGCACCGCCTTCTTCCTTGCCGGGTGACAGCAGATTGGTCAAACCGTTGACCAGGCCCGCGGTACCGCCCTCATTGGGCGCCCCCGGCGCAGCGCCGGACAACAGTTGCACTACGGGGGCGGCCGCACTGGCCACTTCGCCGATGACCCTGCCAGCCACCGGCACGGCCACATTGGCGCGCAGTTTGGCCGCTGCCTGCAGGCGTGCCTGCGGCGGTGCCGTGCCGGCCTGGGCCTGGACCTTTACCGCAGCACCCACTTCCGCACGGATCAGCGAAGGCACGGCAATGTTCAGCGCGGTGCCGACACCAACGCCTGCCTGCACATTGGCCGCCGGCAGCTGCTGCAGCACCTGCTGGGTTTGATCATTGCTGTATTTGGCAACCAGCGCCTGCAGGTCATCCAGGCGCGTATCACTTGCGTGCGCGGGCAGGGCCATCACCAAGGCCAGCATGCCGGCCGCTCCGGACCATGTCAGTGTCGAGCTCGGTGCATGCAACTTCGTTGCCCCACTTGCCTTGCCGTGTGCGCTCGCCAACTCCGAGCCAACCACGAAGGCGTTGAGGGTGCGGTTCCATACCAGACGATAGATGCGGTTCATGAAGGGGGGCCTCCAAGCCAGGCGCCCGGGATGGGCGGCTGTGTGTGGCGCCAGTACACCGCTTCCGACACGTACTACTTGCCCGCATCCGGCACATCCATAGCGTGATTTGGCAAAGCGTTGCGCGTTACCGGCACACCAATGCACCTATTCGGCAATCCGCCCGGATGTTTGAACGCCATCACATGCTGTAACGGCGCCGCGATCAGGCGTGGCTGTAGTTGCCACGCATCAGTGTCTCGCTGGGCAATTCACCGAATACCCGGCGATAGTTATCAGCAAAGCGCGACAGATCCCAAAGCCCGCAACTCAGCGCAATGGACTTGACCGATTTACGACCTGCATCTGCGCTGGCCAGACTGCGACATGCCTCGCACAGACGCAGCATGGACAGGTAGCGCACCGGTGATATGCCCACCAGCTCCTCGAATGCATAGCGCAGGGCGCGCTCACTCACGCCGGCGGCATCACACAATTCCTGCATGTAGATATGACGCCGCAGGTTGGCATACATCATGTCTTCGGCACGCCTGAAAATCAGATAACGCGCACGTCGGCTACGGCTGCACACCGTGCGCTCCGGCGGACCGTTGGCGATGATCTCCTTCACATGCGCATCGAGCATGGCCTCGATCTCGGCCGCATCCACCTCGCCCTGCTGGATGCGCTCATGCAGCCCCTGGTAGTACGCCTGCAATGGCACATGGCCGGCACCGCTGACCAGCGGCACGCCCGGCGTGTCGGCCACCAGCCCGCCCAACCGCTGCGCTGCGGCGCGCTCCTGGAAGCGCTTGAGTGGCACCAGTACAAAGGTGACCCGGCTGCCTGCGCCCAGCGCGAACTCGGTGACGCCATCGGGCATGACCGACACGATATTGCCCGAGCTCAGCGGCACGCCATGGCACCAGCTGGCCTCGGCATCCACCGCCTGCAGGCAACCCAGCAGACACCAGTCCAATGGCAGCACGAAGCGTCCGCGCGCCCGCGCACCAATCTCGAAGGTGCACAGCAGTGCCTGGTCGTGGACGAAGGAGGTGATCCTGGCAGTAGGCGGCTGGTCATCCAGCAGAACCAGTTCGACGTGACAGACCCGCAAGGTCCCACCCAGCGATGCCAGATCGAACGACCGCAGACCATTGCCACCCGCAACCGCATCCATGTGAACGCCCCTTTTTGATGCCAGACGGCATCCGTTCCCGCAGCCGATCCTCTGCCACGGACATTCCCGGCCGTCCGTGATCCCAAGACGCACACCAAGAAACCTATAAGAGCACTGCCTTTACCCCTACGGCGCCTGAAGGCGTTCCGTATGGGCCGATACTGCAGCAAAAAACGCGCCTTCACGGCCGCCAGAACGTATGAGATGGCGATGGCCATCACACATATGAAAAACAATTGCTTCTTGCCGAATATGCGTATGCACCGCGCAAGCGCGTTGCAATGATGCTGCCGGGCATGCACGCATGCCGACAGGGGAAAACGGAAGCAGCAATTACAGATCCCTGCATCCAACAGGGCTGCTGCGCGAACGCCAACCCCACGCCGGCATCAGGCATTCCCATGACTTTCAACGGGCAGCAATGCCCCCTTTGCCCGGCAAACGTCGGTGCAACACCGACACCGGGTCATCATGGAGATCGCTATGAATGCTCAGATCCGCAAGTTCTTCAAGGAAGAAGATGGTGTAACGGCGCTGGAATACGGGCTTCTGGCAGCCGTCATCGCCGGTGTCATCATTTTCTTTGCCCAGGACGGCATCAAGTCCGTCTTCGACCTGGTGGTCGTCAAGCTCAAGGCCGCAATCAACGGGGGAGCCGCTTCCACTCCCGCCTGAGCAACCTCACAAAGGCCCCCCCGCCATGACCATCGCCACCCTCACCGCGCTGCTGCTGGGTATCCAGGCCTGCATCAGCGACCTGCTGGCACGACGTGTCTGCAACCACGTGCTGCTGGCCGTGCTGGGTGTGGCATTGGCAACGCAACTGCTCTCTTCAGGCTCCCAGCCTTCACTTTCCCAGTGCCTGCTCGGCGGCATCGCCGGACTTGCGGTGCTGCTGCCCTTCTACGCATTCGGTTGGATGGGCGCAGGCGATGTGAAGCTGTTCTCGACCATTGGCTTTCTACTTGGGGCCAAGGCGCTGCTCCCGATCTGGGTGATCGCCAGCCTGGCGGCCGGGGCCCACGCATTGCTGGTCATTGCGTGGCCCTCGGTCGCCCGCTCCACTCCTCTTGCGCTGCACCGGGCCGCATCGGCTTGGCAACACTCCACCTTGGTGAATGACTGGCGTATGGACCTACGTTCGGCCCGACAGGGACGTAAGGGAATCCCCTACGCCGCCTACCTGGGACTGGCGATGATCGGCTACGTCCTGCATGGAGCGGGCTATGCATAAAAAGCCACTACAGGGACGACGCCAATCGCGCGGCGTGGTCACCATCGAGTTTGCCTTGCTGCTGATGTTCGGCGTGCTGCCGTTGCTGATGCTCACCTTCACCGGGGTAATGGTGTTCGCCGCCCAGCAGTCGCTGGCACTGGCGGCAGGTGAGGGTGCACGTGCCTCGCTGCGTTATGGCACACCCGCCGAACGCCGCAGCAATGCCTGCATGGCCGCCGCCCGCTCCATGCAATGGCTGCTCAACTATTCCCGCTCATCGGCCACCTGCAGCAGCGCCGATGCGCCCCCCATCGCGGTTTCCCAGCCCTATGCCTGTGGCTCGGACAGCAGCGTGCAGTGCATGCGCGTGACCACCTCGTATGACCACGACGCACATCCCTTCCTGCCTGGCACGGGGGCATTGCTGACCTGGAGCATGGGGCAATCGCTGAGCAGTACTGCCGTTGTACAGCTGGACCTGGGTAACCGCTGATCCGTTTCCGCAATCCCGTTTTCGTCGTCTTACAGGGGAAGGAGCTCCAGATGCCAAAGGCAATCCGCATCACCGCCATCATCCTGCTGGCGCTGGGCCTGTTGATGGGGGTACTCGCGATCAGCGGCCTGGGCCGCCGCGCGGAGCCCCTGCCGACGGCCAGCCAGGCGCCGGCCGTCACGGGACAGGCCAAGCGCGCGGTGGTGATTGCCACCGCGGCGCTGCCCGCCGGCCAGCCCATCGTTGCCAGCGATCTTTCCAACGCCGACCTGGCCGTCGGGCCGGGCGAGGGATTCAGCAACATCTCCGATGTGGTTGGCCGCGTCCCCGCGCATACCATTGCCGCCGGTGCCATGGTGTCGCCAGCCCAACTGCTGCAGGGCATCGCCGCTGGACTGCAGCCCGGCGAACGGGCATTGGCGGTGCCAGTAGATGAGCTGGCCGGCGTCAGCAACCGCGTGCAGCCCGGCGACTTTGTCGATGTCTTCATGAGCCTGCAGGACCCGGACAGCGCCAGCAGCGGCCGCGCAAATCCACAGGCCCGTCTGCTGCTGTCGCGGCTGCGTGTGCTGGGTTATGGCGAAAACGACGTCGCCCGCCAGGCCGCCAACAGCAACACCCAAGATACCGAAACCACCGTACAACCGGCCCCCGGCAGTCGCGCCGAGACCATCGCCGCGCGCGACAGCGGCAGCGGCGCCAACGCCAATGGCGTGCAGGCGCGCAGCGCGATCCTGGCCGTACCGGTGCAGGACGCGGGCAGGCTGTTGCTGGCCGCGCACAGCGGCAAGCTGTTCCTTGCCCTGCGCAACCCCGGTGACACCGCTTTGGCGGACAGCGCGCTGTTTGTCGCGCCGGCACCGGTGCTGGCACTGCGCAGGGGCTTGGACGCGGACGTCAGCGAGGCAGCCACCCGTCCGGAGAACCAGGCCTATGCCGGCATCAGCCTCAGTGCCCTGGCCGGCGACAACAACGCCAGGCCGACCACCACCAGCCCTCCACCGCCGACACGCAGCCGCGCGGTACGCCCGGCTACCCGCCAGGGCATCGAAATCATCCGCGGCAACACACCGTCCAACCGCTTGTCTTCACCTTGATCAGGGGGCCTGTCTTGTTCCAGCGTCCATGCAAAACCGTCCCGCTGTTCACCGCGATCGTTCTGGCCGCCGCCACCCCGCTGTTGCTGCTGCCTGCATCGTCCGCCCATGCCGAGGCACCGGCCAATACGGTGTTGCTTGAGCTCAACGAGCAGCGCCCGTGGAACCTGCCCAGTGGTGTTGAGCGCATTGCCATCGCCGACCCCTCGGTCGCCGACATCACCCGCGTCGGCCACAACAACGAGGCCCTGCTGGTGGGCAAATCCGCCGGCAGCACCACCCTGCTGCTGTGGCTGCGCAACCAAGCCGCGCCCACCCGGGTACGGGTCGAAGTCCGCAACGCCATCCAGGGCGGGCTGCTCGGCGGTGGTGGCAGCCAGGTCACCATACAGGGCGGCCAGGCGCTGCTGTCCGGCAGTTCGGGCTCGCTGCTGGAACATGAAGCAAGCCGCAAGGCTGCCGCCTCGGCCATAGGGGCACAAGGCGCCATCAACGATGCCTCCACCATCGCCAGCGCCGGCGTTGTGCAGGTGGAGGTCAAGATCGTCGAGTTCAACAAGACCGTGCTGCGCCAGGTAGGCATCAGCTTCCAGAACACCAATGGCGGCTTCACCTATGGCATGACCTCGCCGACCGGCAGCAGCAGCACCGGTGGTGCGTTGTCCTCCGCGTTCAAACTGCTTGCCCAGTCCGGCCCCGGCAAATGGCTGGCCAATGTCGACCTGCTGCAGGCCAACGGCATGGCACGGGTACTGGCCGAACCCACCCTGGTGGCGCTGTCAGGGCAAAGTGCGAGCTTCCTGGCCGGCGGCGAGCTGCCCATCCTGGAACCACAGGGTCTGGGCACCACCACCGTCACCTTCAAACCGTTCGGCATCGGCCTGACCGTCACCCCCACCGTGCTTTCCGACGACCGCATCGCGTTGAAGGTGGCGCCGGAAGCCAGTGACCTGGACTACAGCCGTGGCATCGCCCTGGACGGCACCCAGATCCCGGCCATTTCCACCCGTCGCGCCGACACCACCATCGAGCTGGGTGATGGCGAGAGCTTCGTGATCGGCGGACTGGTCAGCAGCCAGCTCTCGTCCAACGTCAACAAGATCCCGCTGCTGGGCGATATCCCGGTACTGGGTTCGTTCTTCCGCAACCTCAGCTACAAGCGCGAGGACAAGGAGCTGGTGATCGTGGTCACGCCGCGGCTGGTGCGGCCACTGGCGCGCGGCACCGACATTCCCCTGCCTGGCCAACGCGAGGCGCAACCCCACCTGCCGGTCTGGGGCTCGTGGCTGCTGCAACCCGCCAGCCCCGACCAGCTGCCCGGCTTTTCCCGCTGACTTCCTCCCATGCCCCCGGTGATGCCGTTGCCCCTGAACCAAAGCGCCAGTGAGCTGCAACTGCTGCTGTATTCGCCGGACAACCGGCATATGGCGCGGCTGGGTACCGTGCTGTCCGCGCAGGCCAACCTGCGCTGGGTGGACGCGCGCGAAACCAGCGCGCGGCAGCTGCTGGAACTGGCCGCCAGCAACGCCATCGTGCTGCTGGACTACTGCGGCGGCAATGCCAGTTACTCCACCGATATCGCGCGCCAACTGTCTGCACTGCAGGCCACCACACCGGTCGTCGGCATCGGCACCTCCGGTCCGGAACAAGCCAACCATCTATTGGCGGCGATGCGGGCCGGCGTGCGCGATTTCATCGACATCGACAACAACGCGCCACAGATGCTGGAGGTGTTCGAGCGGGCCAATGCCCCGGTCTTGCCGCGTGCCGCCCCCGCCCCCGCTGCCGAGCCGGTATCGCTGGGTCGGCTGATCGTGTTGCTGGGCGTACGCCCCGGCGTCGGTACCAGCACCCTGGCCACGCACCTGGGCGTGTCGCTGGCCGAACAGCAGCCACCGCAGCCGGACCGCAGCCAGATGCAGAGCTGGTTGCTGCTGCTCGACCTAGGCCAACCCTCGGCCGACGCTGCGCTCTATCTGGGTGTGGAAAGCCAGTTCAGCTACGACGAGGCCTTGCGCAATGTCGAACGCCTGGATCGCACGTTCGCCGCCACGGCGTTTGCCCACCATCCCAGCGGCTTGGCGCTGCTGGGCAACAACAGCGGAACCCTGCTCAAGAAGCACGAACCCCATGCCTTGCTTGAGCGACTGCGCAGTGTGTTCGCCCTCACGTTCTGCGACAGCGGTGGATTGCCGATCCAGCTGATGCCGACTTCACTGCTGCAGAACGCCGCCGAGGTCTGGCTGGTCACCGATCAGGCCATCGGCTCGCTCGTATCGCTGGACCAGACCATGCGTGAACTGGAGCAACGCGGCCTGCGCGATGAGCGCCTGCAGTTGATCGTCAACCGCTACGACCCGAACGGCGGCCTGGCTGACGTGCAGATCGCACAACGCTTCCAGTTGCCATTGCTGGCTACCCTGCCCGACCGCGCGCGGGTGTTGCGCTCCAATGCCGGACTTGGCCGGCTGCTGACCGATGCAGCACCGCGCGACCCCTATGTGCGGGCATTGCTGCCACTGCTGCAGCGCGTGGATCGGCGTCGTCCCACTCCCCCCGCCCCGGTGTCGCCGCTCGCGCGCCTTGCCAACCTGCTGGGTAAATAACGATGGAAGACAAAGTCACGCCCTTGTCCCCCCGCCTGGCCGCAGCGGCATTGGCACAGGAACCTGTACCGAACACGCCGTTCGAGCAAACCGAACAGTTCCAGAGCGTGCTGTCGGCCGCACACGAATACCTGCTCAATCATGTCGAGGACCAGCGCGTCGACATCGACTCGTGGTCACCGGAAACCATCGGCAAGTATGTGCAGGCGCAGACCGCGGCGTTCGTCAAGGAATGGAAGATCCCGGTCAACGCGCAGGAGATGGAATCGGTCGCCACTGCCCTGCAGAAGGAACTCACCGGCTTCGGCCCGCTCGATGACCTGCTGCACGATGCCGAGATCGAAGACATCCTGATCAACGGGTACAAGGATGTGCATGTGTCCAGCGGCGGCATCCTGCGCCGGGCGACCCAGCGTTTCAGCGACGACCGCCACCTGCTGCGCATCCTGCGCCGGATCATTGCCCCGCTGGGCCGGCGCCTGGACGACTCCAACCCCATGGTCGATGCGCGCCTGCCCAACGGCGGGCGCTTGAATGCCATCATCTCGCCACTGGCCGTGGACGGCCCGATGGTGTCCATCCGCAAGTTCCGCAAGGATCCGTTCACCCCCGATGAGCTGATGGGCCGCGGTGCCTTCGACAAGCCCATGTATGCCCTGCTCAATGCCATGGTGCGGGGGCGTTGCAACATCCTCATTTCCGGCGGCACCAGTTCCGGCAAGACCTCGCTGCTCAATGCCCTGGCCACCTTCATCCCGCACAACGAACGTGTCATCACGGTCGAGGACACCGCCGAGCTGGCCTTGAACCACCCGCACGTGGTGCGCCTGGAAAGCCGTATGGGCGGCTTTGACGGTGCCGGTGCGGTCAGCATCCGCGATCTGGTGCGCAACAGCCTGCGCATGCGTCCGGACCGCATCGTGGTTGGTGAGGTGCGTGGCGCCGAAGTGCTGGAAATGCTGCAGGCGATGAACACCGGCCATGATGGCTCGATGGCCACCGTGCATGCCAACAACGCCCGCGACTGCCTGTACCGGCTGGAGATGCTGGCCGGGTTTGCCGGCTTCCAGGGCAGCGAAGACAGCCTGCGCCGGCAGATTGCCAGTGCCATCGACTTCATCGTGCAGATCTCGCGCCTGGGCAACGGCCGCCGGGTGATCCTGTCCATCACCGAGATCACCGGGGTCAGCGACAACATCATCACCAGCCAGGAGCTGTTCAAGCATGAAAGCTGGGTGGACCCGGACAGCCGCGAGCGCGACCGCTGGGTCGGGCTGGGCTTCCATCCGCATTGCCACAAGCTCGAGCCTTTCCGGCAGGAACTGCGTGAGGCCAATCTGGGGGGCTTTGCATGACGCCTTTGCTGCTCGGCAGCACCGCGCTGCTGCTGGTCGCCGCTGCGATGGGACTGTGGTGGGGCCTGGCCACACGCGTGCAGCAACGCGCCGCCGCCGACCATGCAGCCACCCGCCTGGCCCAGCCGGAAGCGCGCGTCAGCGCCGAAGATCTGCGCAACCAGCGCCCGCCGAGCAAACGCTGGCAGGACCTGCTGCGACGCGCAGGGCTGTCACCGTCGGCGCGCACCGTGGCATTGCTGGTGGTGCCGGGCATCGTTGCCGGGGTGGGTGCCGGGCTGCGCCTGGGTGCCGCCAGTTTCGGGTTGTTCGTGCTGCTGCTGTATTTCCTGGGCATCGGCCTGTGGTTGTACCGGCGGATGGAGAAGATGCAGCAGCGACTTGTCGCGCAGATGCCGGACTTCCTCGAGAACATGGTACGCATGGCCGGCATTGGCAACAGTTTGTCGATGGCCTTCCAGAGCGCCACCCAGAACGTTGAGCCGCCGCTGCGGCCGATCCTGGACAACGCACTGACCTATACCCGCGCCGGCATGGACTTGGACCGCGCCCTGCAGCATGCCGCCCAGTCCTATCACCTGCGGCCGCTGGAGATGCTGGCCGTGATCCTGGGCACCAGCATCCGCATCGGCGGGCGCAGCGACCAGATCCTGCAACGCATGAGCGACTTCATGCGCGACTTGGAGGAGGTGCAGCGCGAGCTGCAGGCGACCACTTCCGAGACGCGCATGTCCGCCTGGGTGCTGGGACTGCTGCCCATCGTCGCCGGCTTGTTCATGGCACTGGCCAGCCCGGATTTTTTCCAACCCATGTTCCATGACCCGCTCGGCAAGAAGATCCTGCTGGTGGCAGCACTGATGGAACTGGGTGGCGGCTTCCTGCTCTATCGCCTGGCCAAATCGCTATGAACCCTCCCCAGCCCTGGAGCCGGCCATGAATCCCCTGCTCGTCATCGCGCTGCTGCTGGTGATGGTGGCCCTGCTGCTGGCAGCCGGTGGCCTGCTGTACCACGGCCGCCGCAACCAACAGGCCAGCAGCGCACTGCAGAGCGCGCTGGATGCCACCCACCACACCACGCCGGACAACACCCCCAAAGGCAGCTGGTGGCAACGCCGGTTGGCAGACCTCAGCGCCATCGGCCAGCAGTTCGACGGCAGCCGCATCCAGAAAGCGCTACTGGCCCCCGAGGACAAACTGCTGCTGGAACAGGTGGGCTGGAACCACAGCACCGGCACCGCTGCATTCCTCGCCCTGCGATTGCTGTTGGCCATGGTGCTGCCGCTGCTCGGCCTGCTGTTGCTGCGCCCACAGGGCGGCAAGTTCTTCCTGGTGTTGATGGTCGGGTTTGCGCTGGGCGTGCTGCTGCCAAAACTGGTATTGCGCAGCTGGGCAGGCCGCCTGCGCAAGAAAGTGGACGATGAGCTACCCCTGCTGATCGACCTGCTGCGCCTGTTGCAGGGCGTGGGTTTCAGCATCGACCAGAGCCTGCAGATGATCGGCGACAAACTGCATGTGGCAGTGCCGGTGCTGGGCAGGGAACTGCAGGTGGCCAACGCCAACTACAGCCGCGGCCGCAGCCGCGCGCAATCCTTGCGCCGGCTGTCCGATTCGTTCGACAACGATGACCTGCGCAGCCTGGTGCAGATGGTTTTGCAGGTGCACCAGCATGGTGGCGCGGTGCAGGAACCGCTCAAGCAGTTTGGCATGCGCCTGCGGGAACAACGGAGGATGAAGATGAAGGAAAAGGTCGGGAAGCTCTCGGTAAAGATGACCGTGGTGATGATGCTGACACTGCTGCCCGCACTGATGCTGGTATTGGCCGGTCCGGCGATCATCTCGCTGTCCAACGCCTTGAAGGGGATGTGAGATGCGCAACGCCGCCCGTCTGCTGCTGATTCCGCTGAGCGTGCTGCTGCTGGCTGCCTGCGGCAAGAACATCGCCTACAAGCAGCCCCCGGTGGAGCCCAGCCTTGCCGAAACGCCGCAGGATGATCGCGGCATGTACCTGGACCTGCTGCGGCAGATGCAGGCACAGGGCGCCTACTTCGCCTCGCTGGCGCACATCGATGCCTTCCGCCAGCGCTTTGGCGACAGCCCCGAGCTGCGCATCCTGTTGGCCGATGCCCTACGCGAAACCGGTGACGGCAACGCCGCGGCCAACGTCTACCGTGGCCTGCTCAAGGGCGCGCAGGCCGGCCCCGCCTGGCACGGTCTGGGCCTGGTCGCAGCCAGCAACAAGGACATGGAAGGCGCGCGACAGGCCCTGCAAAGCGCGGTCAGGGCCGATCCGCTCAACACCGTGTACCTGGGTGACCTTGGCTTTGCCCTGCTGCAGGCAGGGCAGTTGCCGGAGGCACGTGCACCGCTGGCCAAGGCCGCCGAGCTGGCGCCGGACAACGCCCGTGCCATTTCCAACCTGGCATTGTGGGCATTGCTGTCCGGCCAGCCCGGCGTGGCCGAAGGCATGATCGAGCGTGCCGGCTTGCCGCAGGCAACCCGCCTTGAGATCTACCGGCTCGCGCAATCGCTACGCCGCACCACGGTTACCGCTACGGCAACCGCCGCCAGCCTCCCGGCCGCTGCCAGTGCGCTGGCAGCACACGAAGCCACCGACACCCCAACCGCCCTGCGTCCGCTACCTCCGGGCTCGATGCTGGAGCGTTTCAGCCCCCCACCCGCCAAGCCGCAGGAGATCGTGCAATGAGCAAACTACTGCCCTACCCCGTCGTGCTGCTGTCTGCACTGCTGGCCTGCGCAGCTGCCCACGCCCAGCATGCGCCGCTGATCGAGCGCATGGCCGATGGCTCCAGCCCGCCCGCACCGGTCGCGCAGACCTTGGCGGCACCCTCGCCAGCGTCCGCACCGGTGCCTTCGTATCCGGCCCCCAGCCGTGACACCAGCGCGCGCCCTGAAATCGGTGACACCACCCGCGCACTGTTGCGACTGCAGGCCGATGGCAGTCAGGCGGGCGCGGCATTGCCGATGCTCGGTGAAGCCGCCAGCCGCAGCTATCAACGCTACCTGGGCAGCTTCGACCATCCCATCCCCGAATTCTTCGAAGCCGCACTTCCCGACTCCAAGCAAGGCGGCAGCAGCCGCTGAGGTGCGCCATGAAGCGTTTGCCCGACACCCGCACTGCACGCCGGCACGGCCCGGCAACGCTGCCGTGGCGCGCGCAAGGCAGTGCGGCCGTAACCATGATGCTGCTGTTGTTGGGGTTGGTGGTGGTGCTGGGGCTGGTGGAGGTTGGCTACTTGTACTGGAGCAAGCGCGATGTGCAGAAAACCGCCGACCTGGCCGCGCTGGCCGGTGCTCAACGGTTGGAACTCTGCACCACCGACTACAAGGACAACCTGGCTGCCCGCCGCAACGCCACCACCGACAACAGTTTCCAGGGACAACTCGCAATCAGCTGCGGCTACTGGGGCAGCGAACTGCCCAGCGGCGCGCGCTTCACCAGCGTCAACAGTGGGCGGCCACTGAACGCCGTGCAGGTGACTGCCTCGCGTGATTCGCTGCCGTTCTTCGGCCAGATCGGTGACATGCCACGCATCAGCGCTACCGCCGTTGCCCGCCGCACAGCGCCGCAGGCGGCCTTCAGCGTCGGGTCGCGGCTGCTCAACATCAACAACAACGCCCCGTTGCAGGGCCTGCTGCGGCTGGTCGGCATCGATCTCAACCAGACCCAGGTGGCCAGCTATCAGGGGCTTGCCCAGGTCAAGATCACCCCGCGCGGCCTGCTGCAGGCACTGGGCATACCGGTGGCGGCCGACATCAGTGCCGGCGAGCTCAACACCCTGTTGGCCGCCAACAAGGTGTCGGTGGCAAAACTGCTGGACGTGATGACCCAGCTGGGCGCACAGCAGAAGGTGCTGGGCTTGAGCCTGGGCCTGCTGCAGAGTGAACTGGCCCGGGTCGGGCTGGACAATGTGCAGGTGCAGTTGGGCTCCACCGCCACCCAGGCCGGTCTGTTCGCGCAGGTCGTCGGCGGCAGCGAGGCCGCCGGCGCGCTGGATGTGGACCTCAACGCACTGGAGCTGCTGGGCACCAGCATTTCCATCGCCAACAGCAAGCACGCGGTAGCGGTGCCCAAGCTCGACGTGCTCGGCCTGCTGCAGGCCAAGGCCAGCATTGTCGAGCCGGCATCGATGGCCATCGGGCCGGTCGGCACCACCGCCTACAACAGCCAGGTGCGCCTGTTCCTGGACATCGATTCACAGCGCATCCCCGCCCTGGGCGCGATCCTGGGCTGGCTGGGCACGCGCATCAAGCTGCCCACCTATATCGATGTGGTCGATGGCTACGGCCAGCTCAGCGCGATCAACTGCAGCGCGCAGCCCAATACCGCCACCGTCGACGTCACCAGCGCAGTGGCCAACATCTGCATCGGCAAGGCCAGCACGCCGTGGGACTCCACCCGCGACCTGTGCCGCACCGGCCTGGCCGATGAGCAGTTGGTCACCTTGCTGGGCCGCACCGTGCTGACCAAGCGCATCGCATTGGACGCCCTGTCCTCGCGCGACCAGCTGACCCTGAGCGCCGGCCAGATCGGCACGGTGAAGCCCAACGAACTGCGCATCGGCGAACTGGTATCCAAGCTGGTGGATACCCTGCTCGGCACCGTGCAATCCCTGTTCACCCCGCAGGGCAGCAGCAGCGATGCCGCCAAGGACCTGGCCACGCAATATCTGGAGGCCACCAAGGTCAACGGTTTCTATCAACCCGAAGCGGTGGTGGCGGCCTTGCGCGATGGCAAACCGGCATCCAGCCTGCCGGCACTGGGCAGTTGGACCACCGAGATCCCCACCTGCCAGAACTGGGTACTGGGCTGCACGCCCAAGAAGGTCCAGGGCAACGTCTGGGACGGTTTCCTGTATGAGACCAATGTCAGCGACCCCAGCCTGATCGGCGGCCTGCTCGACGTGCTGGGCATCACCTCCTGCAAAGGCGTGCTCGCAGGACTGCTGGCCTACAACCTCTGCGTCGAGAATGCCCTGGCCAAGTACCTGCAGACCAAGCCGGGCGGCCTCAGTGGCAACGGCACTTACAACCCGGTGACCGGTGCCGGAAGTTGCAGCAGCGTGCTGTGCATGCTGCTCAAACCGGTCGTGGACAACACCTTGCGGCCGCTGTTGAACGGTATCGGCCAGTTGTTGTCGTCGCTGTTGTCGGAAGTATTGGGGCTGCAGCTGGGGCGTACCGACGTGCACATGCAGTCGATCCAGTGCGGCCGCAGCCAGTTGGTGGAGTAGTACCGATGGAAACCGGCAAAACGCCCGTCAGACAACGCTGTGCGGCGCAGATCGCGTGCTATGCTCGCGGCCGACCCGTGCGCATTCATGAATTGCGACGGCCATCGCAATTCGGGGGAATTACGAGGACCATGAGACGTATGCAGACGCTTTCAACCCGGCTGTGCTGGGCCGTGCTGGTTGTCACCGGCCTGTTGGCCGCACCGCAGGCGATGGCCGGGCGCTGGCAGCGCGGCGAAGCCGAACCACCTGCCGCCCCCGCCAACAGCGAGGACACCACCGTCGGCAATACCGTTGCCGAGCTGCAGCGGCTGATGAACGCCCACGCGCTGACCGAGCTGCGTACCACCTACAACGGCAACTATGGCGCCAGCCTGCTGTTCCATGCCGATTCGCTGAACTACTACGTGGCCCTGTTCCACGAGAAGGAGTTCTGGCGGGTTATCCGCACCGAGTCGGTGGACAACGCCGAGACCCTGTACCTCACCTTTGCCGAGCAGACCAAGCAGTTGGCCCAGGTCTACTTGGACACCATCCGCCTGCAGGCGGGCAAGGCCTACAGTGAAAAACTGGTAGCCATGAATGAACGCCGCCTGCGTGGCCTGCAGCAGGAAGTGGAGCAGCAGCGTCAGCAGTCGCTGCAGGTCAGCAACGCGCTGCAGGAACGCAAGCAGCAGGCCGTTGCGTTGAGCACCGACCTGCGCGCCACCAACAGCCAGCTCGAAGCCCTCAACCAGCAGATCAAGGCCCTGCAGGCACAGCAGGTGAACCCGGAGCTGTCGCTGCCGGCCACCCCATCCGTGGCGCCCGCGGCGGCGCATGCAGGCCCCGCACAAGCGCAGGATGTACCCGCGCCACAGCCCTGAGGCCAACGGCAATCCCCACCCACACGGCCCGCCTTCTGGCGGGCCGTGTGTTCTGGCGGTTGAGAACCGGCGGCAGCGTCGCCATAAAGGAAGTTCCTGTCCGCAACGTAGCCTGCCATGAGCGATCTTCCCCACGTATTCGAGGCCACCACCGAAACCTTCGAAGCCGAAGTCCTGCAGAAATCCCTGCAGACCCCGGTGCTGGTCGACTTCTGGGCAACCTGGTGCGGCCCCTGCAAGTCACTTGGCCCGATCCTGGAAAAGCTCGCCGGCGAGTACAACGGCGCGTTCGAGTTGGCCAAGATGGACGTGGACAAGGAGCAGCAGATCGCCGCGGCGTTCCAGATCCGCTCGGTGCCGACCGTATTCCTGATCAAGGATGGGCAGATCGTCGATGGCTTCCCCGGCGCCATGCCGGAGGGCCAGCTGCGTGAGTTCCTGACCCAGCACGGCGTCACCGCGCTCGAAGCCCCCGCCACCGAGGACACCCCGGCCGAGGCCCTGCCACTGGACCCGCAGGCCGAGGTTGCCGCACTGCGCGAGGCCATCGCCGCCGAGCCGGACAAGGCCGAACTGAAGCTGGACCTGGCCCTGGCCCTGATCAAGACCGGCGCCACCGCCGAGGCCGGACCGCTGCTTGATGCCCTGCCGGCCAACCTGGCCACCGACGACCGCGCCATCCGTGCCCGCGCCCGTCTGGACTTCGGCAATGCCCTGCAGGGTGCCCCGGCTGCCGATACCCTGGCCAGCCGCATCCAGGCCGATGGCAATGACCTGGAAGCGCGCTATCAGTACGGCATTCATCAGCTGCTGGGCGGTAACGACGAGGCGGCGCTGGAACAGTTCATCGAGATGCTGCGCATCGACCGCAGCTTCCGCGACAACCTGCCGAAAAAGGCACTGATCGATGCCTTCCGGGTGATCGAGGACGAGGACCTGGTGGGTCGCTACCGGCGCCGTATGTCCTCCCTGTTGTTCTGAGACCTGCGTCTCATTCAGTCAGGCGCCATCCGTTCTGGATGAAAATGTGATGTCCGTCTGTTGCAGGCGGACACGGCGTGGCGGGGTCACGCCGTCCAGGGGATGGAGATGCAGCGGTATGGTTACCGGCGTCGGGGTCCCGTAGCTGAAGGATCACCGCGCTCGTGACTGCCCACGTCTATCGTCTTGCCCCCGCCGCCCTGCGATGGCTGTTCATCGCCGTGCTGCTCTGTGTCGCCTCCGGCGCGCAGGCGCAGGACTGGAATTACCGCGTCCGCCCCGGTGACACCCTGTGGGACCTGGGCGCCCGCTATCTCAAGCCTGACGTGGCCTGGCAGCAACTGCAGGCCCACAACCGGGTTGCCGACCCCTACCGTTTGCCGCCGGGCCAGCGCCTGCGCTTCCCCATCGCCTGGTTGCGGGTCACCCCTGCACCGGCACGGGTAGTGGCGGTGCGCGGTCCAGTGCAGGTCCAGGACCGTGGCCACGGCAGCCGTGCGGTAACCCAGGACATGCTGTTGCCGATTGGCAGCACCTTGCAGACCGGTGCTGACGCCAGCGTGACCCTCGCCTTTGCCGACGACTCGCGCCTGCAGCTGCGCGAGAACTCCCAGCTGCAGCTCGACCAGCTGAGCAGCTACGGCGCCACCGGCATGGTCGACACCCGCCTGCGCCTGCAGCGCGGCCGCAGCAGCAGCCGGGTAACGCCGGCACGTGGTCCGGCCTCGCGCTACATCATCACTGCCCCCACCGCGACCAGCAGCGTGCGCGGCACCTTGTTCCGGGTCAGTGCCGGTGCGACGGGCACCATCGCCGCCACCGAAGTGATGGAGGGCCGGGTCCAGGTCGATACCCACAGCACACGCCAACTGGTCGCCGCTGGCCAAGCCAGCCTGGACCCATCATCCGGCACTGCGGCGCCCGCGCTGAAAGCACTGCTGCCAGCACCGGAGCTGCTCGACGCACAGCTGCGCCTGCAATCCTTGCCACTGTCTGCGGCGTGGCAAACGGTTGCCGGTGCTGCCCGTTACCGGGTGGAGGTAGTGCAGTCGGCAGCGCCTGAAGTGCTGTTGTTTGCACGTGAGACCAACGAAACCACGCTGGGCATCGATCAGTTGCCCGCCGGCCAGTTGCGCCTGCTGGTCCGCGCCGTGGCCGCCGACGGCAGCGAAGGGCTGGATGCCGAACGTGACTTCACGGTCCCCGAAGGCCTGCCCGCCCCGTTGACGGTAGCGCCGCATCACGGCCAGAGCGTGCAGCAGGCACAGCCCCGCTTTGAATGGGCCAGGGTCGAGGGTGCCGCCGCCAGCCTGCTGCAGGTGGCGACCGACCCTGCCTTCCTGCACCCGCTGATCGAGCAGCGTACCAACGGCCAGCGCTGGCGCACGCCAGATCCGCTGCCCGAAGGCCGCTACTACTGGCGCGTAGCCTCGCTGGATGCACAGGGCCAGCAAGGGCGATACGGCCAGACCATGCCGCTGCAACGCAGCGATGTCCCGGTTGACCCCGCGCTGCAAAAGCTGCAACCGGGCAGGGGCATGCTGACCCTGCGCTGGCAAGCCGGTGACGGCAACCCGCGCTACCGGGTGCAGATTGCCCGCAACGCGACATTTTCAAGATTGCTGCTGGACCGCGAGGTGGACGCACCCGAGGTCACGCTCAAGCAACCCCGGCGTGGCGGCACCCTGCACGTCCGTGTGCAGCAGATCGATGACGATGGCTATACCGGTGCATTCTCGGCCACGCAACAGGTCAAGCTGCGCTGCGGCCTGTGTTACGGCGCCGGCGCCGGCGCCCTGCTGCTGCTCGCGCTATGAGACCGCTACGGCTTGGCTGGCGCCGACGGCTGCTGTTCGCGGCGGTCTTTGCCCTGCTGGCAGGTCTGGTCAGCCAGACCCGCCTGTTCTGGCAGCCGGACGAAGCCGTCTATGACCTGATGGTCGGCGATTGGGAGTATTCCCCCGATCCGCGCCTGGCCATCATCTCCATCGATGACCGCAGCCTGCAGCAGTTGGGCCAATGGCCCTGGCCGCGCAGCACCCATGCACGCCTGCTCGACCGCCTGCAGCAGGCTGGCGCGCAACGGGTGGCGCTGGACCTGATGTTCCCCGAGCCCGACCGCAAAGACGCCAGCCAGGACCAGGTCTTGGCCGCCGCCATCGGCCGCAACGGCCGGGTGATCCTGCCGGTGCTCGCGGCAGCGGCCAGTGACGAGGCGGTACCCGAAGAACTGCTGCCGATCCCGGCCATCGCCGATGCCGCAGCCGCGCTTGCCCATACCGACATCGAGGTGGATGCCGATGGTGTGGCCCGTGGTGCCTACCTCAAAGGCGGCATGGGCACTGCCCACTGGCTGGCACTGGGCGCGGCACTGGCCGGACACGAAGCCCCACTCCCCGGGCTGCCGGCCACCCCCCGGCGGGGCGCTTCGCCCTACCAGTGGCAGCGCGACAACTATGTGCGCGTGCGGTATGCGGGGCCGCCCGGCAGCTTTCCGCAGATGTCCTATGTGGACGTGCTGGACGGCCGCATCCCGGAGCAGTTGCTGCGCGGCCGCCTGTTGATTGTCGGCATGACCGCCAGCGGCATCGCCCCGCGCCTGCTTACGCCCACCTCCAAGGAGTTGTGGATGACGGGCAGCGAATACCAGGCCAATGTCGCCGCCATGCTGCTGGCCGGCAACGCCATCACGCCCTTGCCACCTTGGTTGCAGACCGGCCTGACCGTGTTGCTGGTGATACTGGGTGCGTTTGGCATCACCGCCAATGTCCGCTCGCGCTGGCTGTTTGCGGCCCTGGCCATCCCCACACCGCTCCTGCTCGGGCTGCTCCTGCTGCATGGTGCCGACCTGTGGTTCGCGCCGGTCGCCGCCATTGCCTGCTTCATCGCCCTGCTGGCGAGCTGGACACTGTGGCAGATGCGCTATTGGCGCGGCCAGGCCAACCGCGACACCTTGACCGGTCTGGCCAACCGCATGCGTTTCGAGGAAACCCTGCGTCGCGAAAACGACGCGGCGCGCCGCAATGGCAAACCCTTGACCCTGATGTTGATCGACGTGGATCACTTCAAGGACTGCAACGACAGTTACGGCCATCAGGTAGGCGACCGCCTGCTACGGCAACTGGGCCGCACCATCGACCGCATGGCACGGCGCCCGCGTGACCTAGCCGCACGCTTCGGTGGCGACGAATTTGCCTTGATCCTGCCCGACACACCGCCCGCAGGCGCCGAGCAGTTGGCGCAGACGCTGATCAACCAGGTCCGCCAGTTGCAGGTCGCCACCGGCAAGGGCCAGCACACCCGCACCAGTGTCACCATCGGCCTGTGCAGTGCGGTGCCGGGCAGCGAGGACAGTTCGGCGCGCCTGTTCGAGGCTGCGGACGGGGCCCTCTACCAGGCCAAGGAGGCGGGCCGCGACGGCTACCGCGTCGCCCCGCCATGGCCCCGCTGACAACCCCATACGCATGCGAATGTTAGACTCCGCATCCCCCGTATGGTCGTGCCCGCAATGAAAGCCAGCCTGTTCCGTCTCGGTATCAACCTGTGGCCCCCCTTTCTGTTCACGGGCATCCACGTCACCGATATCAGCACCGACTACCGCTACGTCCGGGTCGAACTGCGGCAACGTCCGTGGAACGTGAACTACGTGCGCACCCACTTCGGCGGCAGCCTGTTCGCCATGACCGATCCGTTCTGGATGCTGTGCCTGCTGCAGAACATGGGCAGCCGCTACTTCGTCTGGGACAAGGCCGGCAGCATCGACTTCCTCAAGCCCGGGCGCGGCGTGGTGTGGACCGAGTTCCGCCTGGACGATGCCACCCTGGCCGAAGTGCGCGCGGCCACCGCCAACGGCGACAAGTACCTGCACTGGTTCCAGAACGATGTACTCGACGCCAGCGGCGAGGTGGTGGCGCGGGTGCGCAAGCAGGTCTATGTCCGCTTGAAGCCCGACGCGCGCAAGCCGGGCTGATTGCGGCGGCCGCTCAGTCCGGCAAGCGGCTGGCCGGCAACGGCAGGCTCAGCCATTGCTCACTACCAGAACTGCCATACAGGGCCACCTTCAGGCGCTGGCCCTGCGCGTCCAGCTGCAATGGCCGCGCCTGCCCGCGCAGGTCGGCAGGCATCGCCTGCAGCGCTTCGGCAGCCGGGCCTTGCTGATACCCACGCAGCCACAGCAGCGCTTCAGCCGCACGCAGGCTGGCGCCGGCGTCCTGCAGCCGCGTCGTATAGCCCACGTAGGCCGGGCCTGCGATATCGCCAAGAATGCAGCCGATCGCATTGGCTGCACACTCCAGCCGCCACAGCGACTGCGGCGACGGCGCGGGCCAGCGCACGGGTTGATCGGTTTCCAGCGCATGCGCTGCGGCCGGCAGGCAGGCCCCTTGCAGGCGCTCGGCTGTCGCCGCGCGGAACTTGCGCCCATCCCATACCAGGAACGCCAGCGGATGTTCTTGGTCCAGGTTGGCACTGCTGACCAGTTGGAACTCGCCGCGCATGGCCGTACACATGCTCAGCTCAGCGGCAGCGGGTCGGCTGAACACGCCATTGCAGGCCGGGGGCAGCGGTTGATCCAAGGGTAGCTCGGCCAGCACTTCAGCCAACAGGCGGACATTGCCGCGGACCATGCCCGCGCCCAGCATCGCCGGCACCAAGCCATCGCTGCGCGACATCAACATCCGGCCAGTGCGGGTGTCGTTGCAGATCCCGGCCAGGGCGGCATCGCTGTGTCCCTGCACATGGGCCAGCGCGTGGGCGGCAGCCGAACGCTGCAGCAGGGTCCAACGCGGCAGCGGCGCGCGCGCGTCGGCGACAAAAGGGCTTTGATAGTGGTCGTATCGGGACAGCGCGGCGATACGCGCCAGCAACGCCTGTTGCGACTGCAGCGACTGCGCCAGCGCATCCGGTGCGGCGCGCACCTGCGGCAGGCATTCCCCGCCACCCCAACTGCAGATCACGTCCATGTCGGCTACTTCGGGGTAACGCCCCAGCGCGGCACGCGGCACCTGTTCCAGGCCGCCATCAGCGGCAGCATCGCCCAGCGGCGTACGTGCAGCGGCTGCAATCCGCCGCCCGTCCTCGGCAATCAGGGCAGCCCGTGCTGAATCCGGCACGTCGTCGAAGTCCAGCAGCCATACCGCATCGAAGGCATTGGCACCCTCAAAGTGCGGTCGCTGCTCCATCAATGCCAACGCCTGCTGCCGCGCCTTGGGCACCGGCATCCAGTGCGCCACCAACCACAGCAGCACCATCGCCGCCAGCACCAGCAGGGCGGCTGTCACGATCCATCGCACCACCTTCAACACAGCGTTCCCTCGGCATGCCGTCACAACTGAACGATGGCAGCTTAACCGGCGCCTGCATCCCGCTACAATTTGCCCATGTCGCCCGAAGCCGTCTCCCCCGCCCCCCGCCCCTCCCTGCAACGTCTTTTCCTCACCGGCCTGCTGACCCTGCTGCCGATCTGGTTGACCTGGGTGGTCGTCAAATTCGTGTTCGTGCTGCTGTCGGGCATCAGCAGCCCGTTGGTGGTGCCGCTGTCCGAACGCATCGCCGCCTCCTTCCCCGGCTACCTGGGCTGGGTCAAGGCAGTGTGGATGCAGGACATCATCGCCCTGCTGGCCACCTTGCTGGTCATCCTGCTGGTGGGCTTCCTCAGCCGGCGGGTGGTTGGCCAGCAGCTGCTGCGCTGGTTTGGCGCGGTGATCCGCCGCATTCCTCTGGCCAGCATCATCTATGACAGCGCCAAGAAGCTGCTGGACATCCTGCAGACCAAGCCCGGCAGTACCCAGCGCGTGGTGCTGATCGACTTCCCGCACCGGGACATGAAATCCATCGGCCTGGTCACCCGGGTGATCCGCGAACAGGGCACCGGCCGTGAGCTGGCGGCGGTCTACGTCCCCACCACCCCCAACCCGACCTCCGGTTACCTGGAGATCGTGCCGGTGGAGCTGCTCACGCCCACTGACTGGACCGTGGACCAGGCCATGAGCTTCATCATCTCCGGCGGGGCCGTGGCCCCGGAGACCGTGCCGTTCACCCGCGCCGGCGATCGTTGAGCCCGCGTCCCGGTCCCTTTTGGGGCCCGGGGCAACCCTGATGGCGTGGCTGCGACGGTCTAACTGGCGGCTGACTGCGGCGCCCGCAGCCCGGTGCCGCCTCCCATTCACCCGCCACCGCGCCTAGCCGTATCCGCCGTTATCGGGCAAGCTCCCCCGTTGATGTATTTGCGGAACACCTGATGTCTCACAGCTCGCTGCGCCTGCTTGCGCTGGCCATTGCCTCGATCCTGACCCTGTCGGCCGCTGCGCCGGCCGATGCTGCCAAGAAGAAGAGCCAACGCTCCACCAGCGCGCAGAGCCGCGCCACCCCGGCCCGCGCACGTCCGGCGGCGCGCCCTGCAGCCCGTCCGGCCGCACGCCGGCCGGCGCCGGCGCCCTTGCCGATCAAGCAGGACAACGCCGCCAAGCTCAATCGCATCTACGACGAGTACTGGGACGCCTCGATGCGGTTGAATCCGCTGCAGGCGACCTTCCAGGGGGACCCGCGTTACAACGACCAGTTGCCCAACTTCCTGTCGGCCGCCTCGCGCCAGCAATCGCATGACTTCATGGTCGAGTGGCTGGGCAAGGTCGAGGCCGTGGGCGCCACCGGACTGCAGGGGCAGGACCTGCTCAGCTATGAAATCTTCGTCCGCGATGCGCATGTTTCGCTGGCCGGCGAGCAGTACCCGACCTGGATGCTGCCGATCAACCAGTACTACAACCTGTCCAGCATCATCGCCGTGCTCGGCTCCGGTGCCGGCGCCCAGCCGTTCCGCACGGTCAAGGACTATGAGAACTGGTCCAAGCGTTCGCTGGGCATTCCGCCGCTGTTCGACCAGGCCATCGCCAACATGCGCGAAGGCAAGGCTGCCGGCGTGGTGCAGCCACGTGCATTGATGGAAAAGGTATTGCCGCAGCTGGACGCGGTGATCAAGCCCACCGCCGAGGAAAGCCTGTTCTGGGGCCCGATCCGCAACATGCCCGCGGATTTCTCCGTCGAGGACAAGGCGCGCCTGACCGCTGAATACAAGCGCATGATCGAGAACCGGATCATGCCGGCCTATCGCTCCCTGCGCGGCTTCATCGCCACCGAATACATGGCCGCCGCCCGCGCCACCGACGGCATGGCCGCACTGCCCAATGGCCGCGCCTGGTATGCGCACAACGTCGCCAGCACCACCTCGCCGAGCCGCACCCCGGCCGAGATCCACGCGCTGGGCGAGCAGGAGGTAAAGGACCTGCAGGCACGTATCGATGCGGTGATGAAGCAGGCCAAGATCCGCGGCTCGCAGCAGAAAGCCTTCAACGCGATGCGCAACGACCGCCAGTTCGTGTTCCGCGACGCCAACGCCCTGCTGGCCAGCTACGCCGACGCCGGCCGGCGCGCCAATGCCGCGGTGCCGGCGCTGTTCAACGAGCAGCCCAAGGCAAAGCTTGAAATCAAGGCCGTGGAGGCCGAACGCGCCGCCACCTCCAGCGCTGCCAGCTACCAGCCGGGCAGCGCCGATGGCCAGCAGGCCGCCGTGCTCTACGTCAACACCAATGACCTGCCCTCGCGCAAACGCTGGGCGGTAACCATGCAATACCTGCATGAGGCCATTCCCGGCCATCATTACCAGCTGGGCGCCCAGCAGGAACTGGCCGCGCTGCCGCGCTTCCGCCGCCTTGGCGGCGATGTGGCCTATGTCGAAGGCTGGGGCCTGTACGCCGAATCGCTGGGCCAGGAGCTGGGCCTGTACAGCGATCCCTATGATCAACTCGGCTACCTGCAGACCACCTTGCTGCGCACCGTGCGCCTGGTCGCCGACACCGGCCTCAATGCCGCCGGCTGGAGCCGCCAGCAAGCGATCGACTACATGGTCCGCAATGCCGACATCCCGGCCAGCGATGCCGCTTCGGAAGTGGAGCGTTTCATGGCCTTGCCCGGCCAGGCCCTGGCCTACCGCGTTGGCGAGATCAAGATCCGCCTGCTGCGTGACAAGGCCAAAACCGAACTCGGCGAACGCTTCGACCCGCGCGAGTTCCACCACGAGATCCTCAAGGACGGTTCCATGCCGCTGGATATCCTTGAAGCCAAGATCGACCGCTGGATCGCCGGCAAGAAAGCCTGATCCCCAACCAAGGAGCCGCCATGCCGCGCTGGACACCCCGACTTGCCCTGTTGTGCCTGTTCGCGTGTTCCAGCCTGGCGGGCGCCGCCCCGCTCACTCCTCCCGACCCCGGCGTGGATGCCTTGATGCAGCGCTATGACGGTCAGGTGCCCGGCGCCTCGGTGCTGGTGCTCAAGGATGGCCAGCCCGCCTTCCGCCGCAGCTACGGGCTGGCCGTCGTGGAGGACGGCACCGCGGTCACCCCGGCCAGCAATTTCCGCCTGGCCTCGGTGAGCAAGCAGTTCACCGCCGCAGCCATCCTGCTGCTGGCCGAGGACGGCAAGCTGGGCATCGATGACCCGCTGAAGAAATGGCTGCCCAGCCTGCCTGCGGTGGCCGACACGATGACCCTGCGCCAGTTGCTCAGCCACAGCAGTGGCCTGCTCGACTACGAAGACCTGATGGACCCGGCCGACACCCGCCAGGTCCATGACGCCGACGTGCTTGCGCTGCTGGAAAAGCAGAACCGCAGCTACTTCACACCCGGCACTGACTACCGTTACAGCAACAGTGGTTATGCCTTGCTGGCACTGGTGGTGGGCAAGGCCTCGGGTAGCGATTTCGCCAGCTTCCTGCGCCAGCGCATCTTCCTGCCGCTGGGCATGACCAACACCTTCGCCCACCAGGATGGCGTGGACGAGGTACCCCACCGCGCCTATGGCTACAGCCAGATCGACGGCCACTGGCAGCGCACAGACCAGAGCACCACCAGTGCCGTACTCGGCGATGGCGGCATCTACTCCTCCATCGACGATCTCGCCAAATGGGACGCAGCGCTGTACGACGAGCGCCTGCTGAAGGCCGCGTCGCTGAAGCTGGCCTTCAGCCCGGCCACGAAAACCACCGAGCCCGACGTGCCGTTCTATGGCTTCGGCTGGCGCATCAACGGCGATGCGCTGTGGCATAGCGGCGAGAGCATCGGTTTCCGCAATGTGATCGTGCGCTATCCCAAACAAAAGCTGACGGTGATCGTGCTGAGCAACCGCAACGCGCCCGAACCCTATCCGCTGGCCATCGACATCGCCCGCCGCTGGCTGGATGCGGCGCGATGAGTCTGCTCGGTATCCACCATGTAGCGGTGATCGCCTCTGATTACGCGCGCTCGCGTAACTTCTACGTGCGCATCCTCGGGCTGGCGGTCATTGCCGAGAATTACCGCCACGCGCGCGACTCCTGGAAGCTGGACCTGCGCCTGCCCGATGGCAGCCAGTTGGAATTGTTTTCCTTCCCCAAACCACCGGCCCGCCCCAGCCGCCCGGAAGCTTGCGGCCTGCGCCACCTGGCATTCCGCGTAGCCGACTTGGACGCGATGGTCGCCCACCTGCAGCACGAGGGCGTGGCCTGTGAACCGATCCGCGTGGACGAATTCACCGGCCGCCGCTTCACCTTCTTTGCCGACCCCGACGACCTGCCGCTGGAACTCTACGAGACCCCAGCCCCGTAATGCCGAGCCATGCTCGGCAGAAGCTCTACCAACCAAATCCACCCCCTCCCCAACCCTCCCCTTTGCTGAGCAAAAGGGAGGGAGCGTAGTGCCAAGCCATGCTCGGCAGAGGCTCTACCAGCCAATCCCAACCCATCCCAAACCCTCCCCTTTGCTGCGCAAAAGGGAGGGAGCGTAGTGCCAAGCCATGCTCGGCAGAGGCTCTACCAGCCAATCCCAACCCCTCCCAAACCCTCCCCTTTGCTGCGCAAAAGGGAGGGAGCGTAGTGCCGAGCCATGCTCGGCAGGGGCTCTACCAGCCAAACCCAACCCCTCCCCTCCGCCTTCGGCGCAAGGGCGGAAGCAAATCACCGGTCACATCCCGCCCGTAACCACGTCCCTGGTCCTAATGACTTCCGGCGCATTGTCGCCGGCCCGGCCGTGGCGGAAGGTTGCGGTCATCATCCAAGGAGAGGTTGGGTACCCATGCTGCAGATCCGTGGTCTGTCGAAAACCTACGCCAATGGCGTACACGCGCTGAAGAACGTCGATCTCGACATCCCCCGTGGCATGTTCGGCCTGCTTGGCCCCAATGGCGCCGGGAAATCCTCGCTGATGCGCACCCTGGCCACCCTGCAGGAGGCCGATTCCGGCAGCGCCACCTTGACCACCGCCGATGGGGCCAGCATCGATGTCCTGCGCGACAAGGATGCACTGCGCCGCAAACTCGGCTACCTGCCACAGGACTTCGGCGTCTACCCCAAGGTCAGCGCACTCGACCTGCTCGACCATTTCGCCGTGCTCAAGGGCCTGACCGCGCGCAAGCAGCGCAAGGAAGTGGTCGAAGCCCTGCTGCAACAGGTCAATCTGTGGGACGCACGCAAGCGCAAGCTTGGCACTTATTCCGGTGGCATGCGGCAACGCTTTGGCATTGCCCAGGCCCTGCTCGGCAACCCACAGCTGGTGATCGTCGACGAACCCACCGCCGGCCTGGACCCGGAAGAACGTAACCGCTTCCTCAACCTGCTGGCCGAGATCGGCGAGAACGTAGCGGTGATCCTGTCCACCCATATCGTCGAGGACGTCACCGACCTGTGCCCGACCATGGCCATCATGAACAAGGGCGAGGTGCTGCTGACCGGGCGCCCTGCAGATGCCATCAACGCATTGCAGGCGCAGGTCTGGCGCAAGCAGGTGGTCAAGGCCGCGCTGCCTGACTACGAAAGCCGGTTCACCGTACTGTCGACCCGACTGGTGGGCGGCCACCCGGTGATCCACGTGTTCGCCAACAACTGCCCAGAAGCAGGATTCGAACTGGTAGCGCCGGGGCTGGAGGACGTCTACTTCCAGCGCCTGCGCCTGCAGGCGCAGGCCGCCTGACGGAGACGACCATGACCCTCGCCTTCCTGCGCTTCGAGCTGCGCGAGCAGCTGCGTTCCCCCTTGCTGTGGCTGCTTGCGGTGCTGTTTGCCCTGCTGGCCTTCGGTGCGGCGTCCAGTGACGCCGTGCAGATCGGCGGCGGCATCGGCAACGTGCACCGCAATGCACCGTCGGTGATCGCCACCTTCATGACCTCCTTCACCCTGATCGGGTTGCTGGTGGTCACCTTGTTTGTCAGCAATGCCTTGTTGCGCGACTTCGAGCTGGGCACTTCGGAGCTGGTATTCTCCAGCCCGATCAAGCGCCGCGACTACCTGCTGGGGCGCCTGGCGGCTGCCCTGCTGGCCAGCCTGCTGATGTATGTGATCATCGGCGTGGGGCTGTTCATCGCCCAGTTCATGCCGTGGATCGATGCCGCCCGACTGGGGCCAGTGTCACTTCAGCCGTACCTGTGGTCGTTCGCCTTCATGGTGGTGCCGAACGTGCTGTTCACCACCGCCCTGCTGTCCGTGCTGGCGGTTACCACCCGCAACATCCTGTGGGTCTATATCGGCGTCATCGTGTTCTTCGTGCTGTACGGCGTCAGCCGCGCCCTGCTGGCCGACATCGACAACATGCGCGTCGCCTCGCTGCTCGATCCGCTGGGCATGCGCGCGATGGGCCAGGCCATGCGCTACTGGTCGGCCGAGGAGCGCAACACCGGCCTGCCTGCCTTCACCGGCTACCTGCTGGAGAACCGCGTGCTGTGGCTGGCAGTGACCGCCGCACAGTTTGCGGCAACCTTCGCACTGTTCCGCACAGAGCGGAGCGGCACCGGCCGCAGGCGGGGCAAGACGGTCGCCAGCGTTGCCACCACCGACAGCAAGCGCAGCAATGTGGTGGCCCCCAAGGTCACGCCAACCTTCAACGCTGCAACCGGTTGGCGCCAACTGCTGCGCCAGGTCGGTTTCGATGCGTTGGGCGTGTTCCGCAGTGCGCCGTTCCTGGTGTTGCTGGTACTGGGCATGGCCAATTTCATCCCCAGCGCCCTGCACCGTCAGACCATGTACGGCACGCCCAGCTGGCCGGTGACCTCGCAGATGCTGGAGGCCTTGCAGGGCAGTTTCAGCTTCCTGCTGATCATCATCGTGCTGTTCTATGCCGGCGAACTGGTCTGGCGTGAACGCAGCGCGCGCATCGCCGGCATCAGCGATGCCATGCCGGTGCCGAACTGGGTGCCACTGCTGGGCAAGTTCCTTACCCTCGTCGCCGTGGTGTTCGCGTTCCAGGCCGTCGGCGGCCTGACTGCCATCGCCATCCAGCTGAGCAAGGGCTATACCCAGATCGAGCCGCTGCTGTACGTCAAGACACTGGCGCTGGACTCGGTGGTCTACATCCTGATGGGCGGCATGGCGCTGGTGCTGCAGGTGCTGAGCAACAACAAGTTCATGGGCTATGCCTTGCTGATCCTGTTGCTGATCGGGCAATCGGTACTGGGCATGCTCGACTACACCCAGAACCTGTACAACTTCGGCAGCTGGCCGATCGCCCCGTATTCGGACATGAACGGCTACGGCCATTTCCTGACCGGGCAGCTGGCCTTCCAGGGCTACTGGACGCTGTTCCTGCTGGTGTTGCTGCTGCTGTGCGCCGCCTTGTGGGTGCGCGGCGTGGACTCGGGTTGGCGGCAACGCCTGCGCCTGGCCAGGCAGCGCCTGCGCGGCCCGCTGGGAGCAGGCCTGGCGGCGGCGGTGCTGGCCTTCATCGCCTGCGGTGGCTGGCTGTACTGGAGCACCAACATCCGCAACGAGTTTGTCTCACCGGACCAGCAGCTCGACCTGCAGGCCCGCTACGAGCGCGAGTACCGCAAGTACAAGGACCTGCCGCAGCCACGCATCATCGCCATCGACAACAACGTCGACCTGCACCCGGAAACCCAGTCTGTGCGCATTGATGGCGTCTACCGCGTCCGCAACACCCATGCGACCGCGATCCCCGACATCCACGTTGCGATGGCCGATGACAAGACCCTGGCCAGCATCGAGATGGGCGGCGCCAGGCTGACCACCCACGACAAGGAGCTGGGTTACCGCATCTACCACCTGGATGCGCCGATGGCACCCGGCGAGGAACGCGATATCCGCTTCAGCGTCGACATCCATCCCAACGGCATAACTTCCGACCAGGCACAGACCCGGATCGTCGACAACGGCAGCTTCTTCAACAGCCGTGTACTGCCGGCCTTCGGCTACGACAGCGGCGCGGAGATCAGCGACCGCAACGAACGCCGCAAGCGTGACCTCGGTGAACCAACGCGCATGCCCAAGCTGGAGGATGAGGCCGCACGGGCGAACAACTACATCTCCAACGATGCCGATTGGCTGGATTTCCGCAGCACCATCTGCACCGCCCCGGACCAGATCGCGCTGGCGCCGGGTTACCTGCAGAAGGAGTTCGAACGTGATGGCCGCCGCTGCTTCAGCTACGCAATGGATCGGCCGATGCTGAACTTCTACGCCTATCTGTCGGCACGCTGGACGGTGAAGAAGGCCACGTACAAAGACATCCCGATCGAGATCTATTACGACGCCAAGCATCCATACAACGTGGACCGGATGATCGAAGGTGTGCAGAAGTCATTGGCCTATTACGAAGCCAACTTCAGCCCGTACCAGCACAAGCAGGTGCGCATCATCGAGTTCCCTGGCTACCAGTCCTTCGCGCAGAGCTTTGCCAACACCATCCCGTACTCCGAGTCGATCGGCTTCATCGCCGACCTGCGCGACAAGGATGATGTCGACTACGTGTTCTACGTCACCGCGCACGAAGTGGCGCACCAGTGGTGGGCGCACCAGGTGATTGGTGCCAATGTGCAGGGCGCGACCGTGTTGTCCGAATCCTTGTCGCAGTATTCGGCCTTGATGGTGATGGAGAAGGAGTACGGCCGCGGCCATATGCGCCAGTTCCTGAAGGACGAACTGGACCGTTATCTCTCGGGCCGCGGTGGCGAAGATGTTGAAGAGCTGCCCTTGTACCGGGTTGAGAACCAGCAATACATCCACTACCAGAAGGGCTCGCTGGTGTTCTACCGCCTGCGCGAGGAAATGGGCGAGGACGCATTGAATCGTGCCCTGTCCCGCTTCATCCAGGCCAAGGCCTTCCAGCAGCCACCATACACCACCTCGGCGGAACTGCTGGAGTTCATCCGCGCCGAAGCCAAGCCCGAGCAGCAGGGGCTGATCACCGACCTGTTCGAAAAGATCAGCTTCTACGACAACCGCGTGGTGGAGGCCAACGCCAGGAAACGGGCGGACGGCCGCTATGACGTGACCTTGCAACTGCACGCCGACAAGCGCTACGCCGACGGCATGGGCAAGGAGACCGCTGGCACGCTGGACGACTGGATCGAGGTCGGCGTGTTCGCCAAGGGCGCCTCCGGCAAGGAGCGCGATGAGAAGGTCCTGTACCTGCAGCGCCATCACATCACCGGTGCGGCCCCGAACATCACCGTCACCGTGGACCAGAAACCCGACGAAGCCGGTTTCGACCCGTACAACAAGCTGATCGACAGGGTATCGGCCGACAACCGCAAACGGGTGACGGTGCAGTAGGCGCGATGCGAGCGACGCTCTGCTTAAGCCCCTCTCCCGCGCGGGAGCGGGGTTGGGGTGAGGGCAGCTTTTGAGGCATTGCCGGGAAAGCCCCTGCCGAGCATGGCTCGGCACGACCTGAAAGCCCCTCTCCCGTTCACGGGAGTGGGGTTGGGGTGAGGGCAGCTTCTGAGACATCGCCGGGAAAGCTCCTGCCGAGCATGGCTCGGCACTACCTGAAAGCCCCTCTCCCGTTCACGGGAGAGGGGTTGGGGCGAGGGCAGCTTCTGGGGCATTGCCGGGAAAGCTCCTGCCGAGCATGGCTCGGCACTACAAGCCCCTCTCCCGCGCATGGGAGAGGGGTTGGGGCGAGGGCAGCTTCTGGGGCATTGCCGGGAAAGCTCCTGCCGAGCATGGCTCGGCACTACAAGCCCCTCTCCCGCGCGTGAGAGAGGGGTTGGGGCGAGGGCAGCTTCTGGGGCATTGCCGGGAAAGCTCCTGCCGAGCATGGCGCGGCACTACAGGACCGCGAAATCTGCTGCACTGCGGATTCCGTACGGGACCGAATGCGGTTACATTCGGCCCGTAACAGCGCCGCCGGCAGCTGACCAAACCCACCCTGGGAGGGGATATATGCGTACGACTTTCAAGACCTTGCTGCTGGCCCTGCCGCTGCTGGCCGCCGGCTTCTCCGCCAGCGCCAGCGACAGTGCCGCCGGCCGCTGGCGCACCATCGATGACGAAACCGGCCGGGTGAAGTCCATTGTGGAAATCACCCAGGCCGCCAACGGCACCCTCAGCGGCAAGGTGCTGCAGGTGCTGCAGTCCGATCACGGCCCGCACCCGGTCTGCAACAAGTGTGAAGGCGCCAACAAGGGCAAGCCGATCGAAGGCATGACCATCCTCTGGAACCTGCGCCCGGACGGCACCAACAAGTGGGCCAACGGCACCATCCTGGACCCGGCCAAGGGCAAGACCTACAGCTCCAAGGTCGCGCTGGTCGACAACGGCCAAAAGCTGGACGTGTCCGGCTGCATTGCCTTCATCTGCCGCACCCAGACCTGGCAGCGCGACCAGTAAACCGCTCAAAGCCTTTGCTTGAAGCCCCTCTCCCGTTCACGGGAGAGGGGTTGGGGTGAGGGGGGCGCTTTCAGGCACTTGAAGCCAAGAGCTCCCCTCATCCGCCCCTGCGGGGCACCTTCTCCCGCAGGCGGGAGAAGGGAAGCGCACCGGCTCCGTTTTTGCCAGTAATACCCCCCAGCCCCGGCCTCCCGGGGCTGGTTCGTTTCAGCCATGCGATAATCCCCGGTCCCCTGCTGCAAGCCACCGCCATGACCCGCAACGCCCTCGTCACCAATGCCCTGCCCTATGCCAACGGCCCGCTGCACCTCGGCCACCTGGTGGGTTACATCCAAGCCGACATCTGGGTGCGCGCACGGCGGCTGATGGGCGAGAAGGTCTGGTACGTCTGCGCCGATGACACCCACGGCACGCCGATCATGCTGGCCGCGGAGAAGGCCGGGGTTACCCCGGAAGCCTTCATCGCCAACATCCAGGCCAGTCATGAGCGCGACTTCGCCGCCTTTGGCGTCGATTTCGACCACTACGACTCGACCAACTCGGCAACCAACCGGACCCTGACCGAGGCCCTGTACACCCGTCTGGATACCGCCGGCCATATCAGCCGCCGCTCGGTGGCGCAGTTCTATGACCCGGCCAAGGGCATGTTCCTGCCGGACCGCTACATCAAGGGCACCTGCCCCAAGTGCAAGTCTCCCGACCAGTACGGTGACAACTGCGAGGTCTGCGGTGCCACCTACGGCCCCACCGACCTGATCGAGCCGAAGTCGGTGGTGTCCGGCGCCACGCCCGAAATCCGCGACTCCGAGCACTACTTCTTCGAGGTCGGCCGCTTCCAGGACTTCCTGCGCGAATGGCTGGCCGGCGATGTGGCCCTGCCTGGCGTGAAGGCCAAGCTGGCCGAATGGCTGGACGCCGAAGGCGGCCTGCGCGCCTGGGATATCTCCCGCGATGCGCCGTATTTCGGCTTCGAGATCCCCGGCGCGCCGGGCAAGTACTTCTACGTGTGGCTGGACGCCCCCATCGGCTACCTGTCCAGCTTCAAGAACCTGTGCGCCAGGACCGGCGACGACTTCGATGCCGTCCTGGCCGCCGACAGCAACACCGAGCTGCACCACTTCATCGGCAAGGACATCGTCAACTTCCACGGCCTGTTCTGGCCGGCGGTGCTGAAGGGCAGCGGCCTGCGCACCCCGACCAAGCTGCACGTCAACGGCTACCTGACCGTGGACGGCGCCAAGATGAGCAAGTCGCGCGGCACCTTCGTGATGGCCCGCACCTACCTGGATGTGGGCCTGGCCCCGGAAGCGCTGCGCTATTACTTCGCCGCCAAGTCCTCCGGTGGCGTGGATGACCTGGATTTGAACCTGAGCGACTTCACCGCCCGCGTGAATGCCGACCTGGTGGGCAAGTTCGTCAACCTGGCCAGCCGCTGTGCCGGTTTCATCGCCAAGCGCTTCGACGGCAAGCTGGCCGATGCCCTGCCCGACCCGGCCCAGTACGACCGGTTTGTCGCCGCACTGGCGCCGGTGCGCGAGGCCTATGAGCGCAACGACCCGGCCGCCGCCATCCGCCTGACCATGGCCCTGGCCGACGAAGCCAACAAGTACATCGACGACACCAAGCCCTGGGTCATCGCCAAGCAAGAGGGCGCCGACGCCGAATTGCAGGCGGTGTGCACGCAGGGCCTGAACCTGTTCCGCGTGCTGGTGGCCGCGCTCAAGCCGGTGCTGCCGGCCACCGCGCAGCAGGCCGAGGGCTTCCTCAATGCACCGATGCATGGCTGGGGCGATATCGCCCAGCCGCTGACCGCCCACACCATCGCCGCCTACGTGGCGCTGTTCACCCGTATCGACCCGAAGATGATTGACGCAATGACCGACGCCTCCAAGGACACCCTCAGCGCCCAACCCGCCACCGAGGCCAAGCCTGCCAAGGCTGAAAAGCCCGCCAAGGTCGAAGTGAAGGCCGAGGCCAAGGCCGAAGGCGAAGCTTCGGCATACATCGGCATTGACGATTTCGCCAAGCTTGACCTGCGCATCGGCAAGGTGATCGAGTGCGGCTTCGTCGAAGGCTCGGACAAGCTGCTGCGCTTCCTGCTCGATGCCGGCGACCTCGGCCAGCGGCAGATCTTCTCCGGCATCCGCGGCAGCTATGCCGAGCCGAACGCACTGGTTGGCCGCAACGTGGTGTTCATCGCCAACCTGGCCCCGCGCAAGATGCGTTTTGGCCTGAGCGAGGGCATGATCCTGTCGGCCGGCTTTGACGGCGGCGCGCTGGCGCTGCTGGACGCCGATGGCGGCGCCCAGCCGGGCATGCCGGTACGTTGATGGCTGCGGGCGCGCTCAAGCAGCGCGCCCCTACCGACCGGAGCGGACCATGCAACTTGCCCTGTTCGACTTCGACCACACCATCACCCGCTGTGACAGCTACAGCCGTTTCCTGCGCCGCGTGGCCACGCCCGAACAGCGCGCGCAGGCGTGGTGGCGGATCGGGCCATGGTTATTGGCCTACCGGCTGAAGCTGATCTCGGCTGCGCGCATACGTCGCCGCGTCACTGCGCAGGTGTTCAGCGGCCGTCATGCCGCTGAGATCGGCCAGATGGCCAGCGCCTATGCGCGCGAGCAGTTGCCGGAAATGGTGCGGCCGGAGATGCTGGAGCAGATCCAGTGGCACCAGGCACAGGGCCATACCGTGGTGGTGGTGTCAGGCTCGCTGGATCTGTACCTGCAGCACTGGTGCGAGCGGCTGGGTCTGCAGTTGATCTGCAACCGGCTTGAGGTGCAGGACAGCCGGCTTACCGGGCGTTATGCCGAAGGCGATTGCGGCCCGCGCAAGGTGGCCTTGATCCGCAAACGTTATGACCTGGGCAAGTACCAGCGCATCCACGCCTACGGCGACAGCAGCGAAGACAAACCCATGCTGGCGCTGGCCCACGAGCGTTGGTATCGCGGCAAATGCCTGAGCTGAGCCCCACGCCCTCCGGGGCAGGGCTTGGACGGAGGGCGAACAGCAGGACTCCCCAATGACTACCCAAGCTTCATCCGACGCTGCACGCCACCTTCCGCCAACGGGGGAAGGAACTGCTGCACTGGTCGAACGCCTCGACCGGCTGCTGCCGCAGACCCAATGCGGCCAGTGCGGCTACGACGGCTGCCGGCCTTATGCCGAAGCCATGGCAGCCGGTGACGCCGGCATTGACCACTGCCCGCCCGGCGGCGATGCCGGCGCGCGGGCGTTGGCGCATCTGCTGGGCGTTCCCGCCCTGCCCTACGACCGCAGCCGTGGCGAGCACAAACCGGCGCAGGTCGCGGTGATCATCGAGGCCGACTGCATTGGCTGCACCAAGTGCATCCAGGCCTGCCCGGTGGACGCCATCGTTGGCGGTGCCAAGTACATGCACACCGTGCTGGCCGACCTGTGCACCGGCTGCGAGCTGTGCATTCCGCCCTGCCCGGTGGATTGCATCGATCTGCTGGAAATCTGAAAGCTGAAAGACAGGAACCGGGAAACCGCAACGCCGCGCCAATGCCCCGGCGAGTAACCCGTCACGCGTTCCCGGCTCCGGCCTGCCCGGGTTTTCAGGGCACCGCAGCGGTGATCACGATCTCGATCTTCCACGCCGGGTTGGCCAGCTTGGCCTGCACGGTGGCGCGCGCCGGGGTGGCGCCCTGCGGCACCCACTTGTCCCAGGCTTCGTTCATGCCGGGGAAATCGGCGATATCGGCCAGGAAGATCTCCGCGCGCAGGATGTTGCTCTTGTCGGTCGGAGCCAAGCGCAGCAGGTCGTCGATGGCCTGCAGTACCTGTTCGGTCTGGCCGACGATATCGGCGCTGGTGTCTTCCGGCACCTGCCCGGCCAGATAGGCCACGCCGTGGTGGATGGTCATTTCCGACATGCGCGGGCCGGTATCGAAGCGCTGGATCATGGGGGAGTTCCCGTGGTGGATGTGTCCCCATTGTGACCGCAACCGGAAGTTTCAGGCGTTTCTTTGCAGCTATCACGCCACAATCGGAAAGCCACCGCCGCCAGCCAGATCACCACGGCCGCGATCACAAGCTTCTGCCCAAGCCCGCGGGGGCTGCCGCGCCACAGCACGTGCAGCCACAAGCCACCAAATACCAGCCAGGCCCACCCCCACGCCCAGCGGTAGGCCGCCCGCCAACGCGGATCGCGACCAAAGCACCAGGCCTGCACCAGCATGGCCACGCTCACGCAGACGAACGCGGTCTGCGCGGCCAGACCATGCACCAACGGTGCCAGCACAGGCGCGTATCCGGGCAGCCAGCTGTCACCGATGGCGACTGTAGCCAACCCCAGCGCGGCAACGCTGAACAGAACGGGCGGCAAACCACGGCGGGCGCCATCGTCAGACTGCGCGTGCAGCGTCCAGGCCTGCAGTGCGATTGCCGCGGCCAGGATGCAATACGCCGTGCGCAGCAACAGGCCATAGGGCCCGTGCAGATAGAGGCTCAAGGTGGCCCGCGTCCAATCCAGATCAGTACGCAGGCACTGCAGCACGATCACCAACACAATAAAGCCCAGGCAAACCCCGAGCACAGCGGCGGCAATGGCGCGCACCCGACGCTGCCGCTCAGGCATGCTCCCCGCGCGCGTCACGCCGCCGGATCCGGTATATCCGGGTGGCGAGCCTTCCATTCGGCAAGACGCTGCCGGTACAACGCCAGCTCATCGGCATACAGGTCCAGCACACACAGCGGACATCCACTGCCGCAGCATTCATTGGGCCCTGGCGCCTCCGGCGGCTGCGGGCGCGGGTCGCTGTCAGTAGTCAAGGTAGCGTTCATCGCATCAACAACGGCACGGCAGGCGGCAACAGGTCAGCCCCCATTCTAGCCAGTCGCGGTCACCCGGTGACGCGGCGCAGGTTGCTGCGCGCCTGAATATCGTAGCGTTGGTGGAAAAAATCGCTGAAGAAGATACGCGGCTGCGCCAGTACCTTCTTCAGGAAGCGCCGGCGGTTGAGACGGAACAGGAAGCCCGGCACCTTGCCCGCATATTCCTCGGCAATGCCACGGTCGTAGGCATCGAACACGGCGGGTGGCGCACCCAGGATGGCCATGTCGCTGTCCAGGAACAGCGCCGCATCGGCATCCAGCTCCTCGCCGCCGAGGCTTCCATGGCGCGCGGTCAGTTCAATCAATGCGGCCACCCGCGCCGCATCCACGTCGCTGCCCGCCAGCCAGCGTTCGATCCCGGCCAGCGCCAACTGCGCCGAGCGCTGCTCGTTGTCGCTGCGCCCCGCCTCGTAGATGGCATCGTGGTAGAGCACGGCCAGCAGCACTTCCAGCGGCTGCTGCCAGCCCGGACCGGCGGCGACATCGTCGTAATGCTGCAGCAAGGCCTGCACATGGCCGAAGTTGTGGTACGCCCGCGGCGGCTGCGCGTAGGCGGTCTTGATCTCGGCCAGCAAGGGCGGCGGCAGGGTCTGCAGCAAGGCGTTCATGCCGGCATCTTGGCATGAACCGGCGACGGCGCGGCTCAGCCCAGGTCCCAACGCCCTTCGATCTGGTAGCGGCCCTGGCCAAGGAAGCTGCGCACCAGCACGAACTCGCGGACAAACCAGCGGAACGGCTGCACCGGCTGGATCGGCATGCGCCGCTTGTCGTAGAGCAGCGTCATGTGCGGGGTGAAACGTGGATCGGGTTTCCCGCCCACACCCTGCAGGCAGCGGGCCAGTTCTTCATGCAGGCCGTTGAGCAGTTCGGCGCCGTATTCACTGCGCAGCACGAACGGATTCTTGCGCGGGCCGGCAAAACTGCCCACCTGGTCGAAACAGACCTCGAACTCGGGCATGCGCACCCTGGCGGCAGCCTGCCGCACCTTGGGCAGCAGGCTGGGCGGCAAGCCGGCGTAATCGCCCAGGTGATGCAGGGTCACATGCAGGCGCTCGGGCGCCAGCGGCTGCCCCATCAGACCATGTTCCTCGCGCAGACCATCGGCCAGTTCCGCCACGCGCTCGGCCGTCATCGGGTCCGGCATCACGGCAAAGAACAGGCGCTCGGTTGGAATATCGCTGCCCAGGCCCAGCGACATCTGGGCCTCGGTGGAGGAAAGGTACTTCGTCATGGTCTGGTATCGAAAGCCGGCTGCCGTACCCGCTCCGTTGCGGCGGCCAATACTGTCTGGGGTCGCGGATACTAGCAGACCCCGCCCCCTCGGGCCCGCCCATGACCATTTTTTGACCACCGCCCGCCAAGCACCACAGGGCAAGGGCTGCCATGGCTTATCCACATGTTTGTCCGGTGCTGGTCCACACCCCCTGTGGATTCTTGCCCGGCGTACTACCGCCTGGCACGGACAGGCATACACTGGCGCTGCCGCCGCTGCCTCCGGGTGATCGCCATGATCGGTTGGAACGCCTTGCTCCTGCTTGCCGTCAGTGCCGCAGCACCTGCGCAGCAGCCGCCCTTGCCCGCGCCACCGGCCGCCATCCCCTCGCCCGCCGAGGTAATGGCAGTACCAGCCGATGCCCGTGCCGTACTGCAGGAAAAGGTGATGCGCACGGCCAACTCTCCGGAGCAACGCCTGCAGCGCTTGGTCGAACTGGTGTTTCGTCCCGATGGTGCCGGCCTGGCGCTGGAATACGACACCGAAGCTACCCTCACGGTTGCCGAGACCTGGCATCAGCGACGCGCCAATTGCCTGTCCTTCACCCTGCTGTTTGTTGCATTGGCTCGTGAGATCGGTCTGGAGGCGCGCATGCAGGAGGTTGGCCAGGTGGTGACCTGGTATGAGGACGAGGGCCTGATTTTCAACGCCGGGCACGTCAATGTCGGCATGCGCGTGGACGGCAGGCCCGCCACCCTCGATCTGGACAGCAACGTGCTGTACGACCGCCGCGGCCCTCAACCCATCAGCGATGCACGCGCCCTGGCGCATTTCTACAACAATCGCGGCGCCGAGCACCTGGCCATGCACGACACCGCCAGCGCCCGCGCCTATCTGCAGGCATCGCTGCAGATGGACCCACGCTTCGTCGCGGCATGGAGCAATCTTGGCGTATTGGAGTCGCGCGAGAACGACCTTGATGCCGCCGCCAGGGACCTGGAAACAGCCCTGTCGATCAACGGCGGCCACGCCCCGGCCCTGCACAACGCAACCAAGCTTTACCAACGCATGGGCGACACCGCCCGCGTGGCGCAACTACAGGCACAACTGCAGCGGCGCCAGCGCAGCGACCCCTTCTATCAGTTCCTGCAGGGCGCCCAGGCCGAGAAGAAGGCCGACTATGCGCAGGCCATCGGCTACTACCGGCGCGCCGTGCGTCTTTATGACCGCGCCCACCAGTTTCATTTCGGGCTGGCCCGGGCCTATTACCTGAGTGGCAACAACCGCCTGGCCGAACACGAGATGGCCCGCGCCCGCGATCTCGGCGGCAGCGAACAACTGCGCAGCGTCTACCAGAACAAGCTCGATGCCATCCGCCGGCTGGAAGCGCGCCATGCGGCGCGCTGAAGCGCGATCAAGCCTTGCGCAGGAAGCAGGTTTTCAGCACCAGGCCTTTGATCTTCTCGGAGTTGCCTTCGATATGCTCGGCATCGTCCTCGACCAGGCGGATGTTGCGGATCACCGTGCCCTGCTTGAGCGGTATCGATGAACCCTTGACCTTGAGGTCCTTGATCACGGTGACGGTGTCACCGGCAACCAGCACATTGCCATTGCTGTCGCGTACCACCAGCGAGGATTCCGCCACTTCGCCCGGCGTCCACTCGTGGCCGCAATCGGCGCAGATCCACAGCGCGCCGTCGGGATAGACGTTCTCCAGCGAACACTGCGGGCAGGAAGTAATGGGCATGGAAAGCTCCCGGACAACGGAAAGGCCGCCGATTGTAGCCGTTCACCACCGCCCACTCACGCCACCGCCACATGCAGGGCGGGAAAGTGCAGGCGCAGCGGCGCTGGCCGCATCCGCGGGAACCCCATCGTGGCAAGAAGCAGTGGCTCGCGTTTCGTCATCTACGTGGCTTTGGCCGGCAATCTGGGCATTGCTGTGGCCAAGTTCATCGCCGCAGCCATCTCCGGCAGTTCGGCCATGCTCAGCGAGGGCGTGCATTCGCTGGTGGACACCACCAACGAGGTTCTGCTGCTGCACGGCCTGAACCGGGCCAACAAGCCACCGGACCGCAACCATCCACTGGGGCATGGCCGCGAACTGTATTTCTGGAGCTTCATCGTCGCCGTACTGGTGTTCGCGATGGGTGCCGGCGTATCCCTCTACGAAGGCATCACCCACCTGCAGCACCCCGAGCCCGCCGGCAACCCGACCATTGCCTACATCGTGCTGCTGGTGTCGCTGCTGTTCGAGGGCACTTCCTGGTGGGTGGCGCTGCGCGAATTCCGCGCCGGCAAGGGGCGCTACGGCTACTTCGAGGCGTTCCGGCGCAGCAAGGACCCCAGCACCTTCACCGTATTGCTGGAGGACAGCGCCGCCCTGCTGGGACTGCTGATCGCGCTGGCCGGCCTGGCCGGGGCCCAACTGCTGGACATGCCCGAGCTGGACGGCATTGCCTCCATCGGCATTGCCGCCGTGCTGGCGGTCGCGGCCTTCCTGCTCGCACGCGAGACCAAGGGCCTGCTGATTGGCGAACCTGCCCACCCCGAGCTTGGCCAGGCCCTGCTGCAGCTGGCCCAACGCGATCCGGACATCGAAAACGCCAACGGCGTGCTGACCGTACAGGTGGGCCCCAACCAGGTGCTGGCCACACTCAGCGCCGCGTTCGACGACAACTGCACCACCCCGCAGATCGAGGCCTGCGTAGCGCGTGTCGAGCAGGCTGTGCGCCAGCAGCACCCTGAAATCATCGCGCTGTTCGTCAAACCCCAGACGCCCCAGGCCTGGCAGGCGCGGCTGGCGTCACTGGAGCAGCCACCGGCCGGGAACACGTGAAGCCGCGCGCGCCGCCGCGTAGTAAAGTGCGCGGCCGATTGAGCAGCAAGACACGCAGGCACCATGAAACTCGGCATCGACTTCGGCACCAGCAACTCGGCCGCCGCCGCCCATATCGACGGCAAGGTCGTCCCGGTCAGCTTTGGCGACGCACAGCAGTTCCGCACCACGGTGTACTTCCCCGAGGTGATGCGCGACCCCAATGATTTCGAGCTGACCCCGGCTTTGGAGCAGCAGGTCGAGGACCTGATCGACTCCGGCCGCCGCGACGCCCGCGCCGCCGGCAACAGCCGCAGCCATGAGCAACTGCGCAGCGACGCCATCCGCGTGGTGCGCCGGCAATGGATGGAAGAACGCATCCGCGAACCGCGCAGCTCCACCACCCTGCTGCAGAACGCGGTGTACGGCGACGATGCACTGGAAGCCTACTTCGAGGAAAACGAAGGCAACCTGGTGCAGAGCCCCAAGTCGATGCTGGGCTACAACCTGCACCCGCGCGCCAGGCAGACCATCACCGGCATCGCCACCCACATCCTCGAACACATCCGCCTGACCGCCTCGCGCCAGCTGCAGCACAACGTGCGCAGCGCCCTGCTTGGCCGCCCGGTGCAGTTCCGCAGCTCGATCGGCGCGGCCGGCAACGACCAGGCGCTGGACATCCTGCGCAGCGCGGCGATGGCGGCGGGCTTTGACGAGGTGGACTTTCTGGAAGAACCCGCCGCGGCCGCCATGCACTACCACGCGGTCAGCGCCGAGCGCCACGAGGCGGTGATCGTCGACGTCGGCGGCGGTACCACCGACATCGCCCATGCCAGCGTTGGTGGCAATGCGGCACCGCAGATCCACCGTGCCTGGGGTATCGCCCGCGGCGGCACCGACATCGACCTGGCACTGAGCCTGGCCGGCTATATGCCCTTGTTCGGGCGTGGCATTACCCGCGTGCCCGCGCATCACTACGTGGAAGCGGCGATGGTGCAGGACATGACCCGCCAGCGCGATTTCCGCCAGCACAACTACGATGCGGTGGAACTTCCCTACGGCCCGCGCCTGCAGGCCTTGCAGGACACCGGCAACACCGCGCGCCTGTATCGGGCGGTGGAGCAGTGCAAGATCGCGCTGAGCAGCGAGCCCACGCATACCAGTGCGCTGGCCTTCATCGAAACCGGGCTGACGACGCAGACCGATGCGATGCAGCTGACTACCGCGGCGGGCGGCTATCTGGGCGAGCTGGAAACGCTGTTGCAGCAGGTACGTGCCGATATCGGCCATGACCCGGCGGCGGTGTTCCTGACCGGCGGCATGTCACGTGCGGGCTATATCCAGCAAGCGGCTGCAGCGGCATTCCCGGGCGCCAGGCTGGTCCACGGCGACCCCTCGTTCGGCGTGGTACAAGGCCTGGCGCTAGCCGCAAGGTAGTGCCGAGCCATGGTCGGCAGGGGCTTTACAAGCAAAAGCCCCCCTCACCCCAACCCCTCTCCCGCGAGCGGGAGAGGGGCGCGTAGTGCCGAGCCATGCTCGGCAGGGGCTTTACCGGCCCAGCCCAAAAGCACCCCTCCCCAACCCTCCCCTTGCCCTGCGGCCAAAGGGAGGGAGCCTTGTAGTGCCGAGCCATGCTCGGCAGGGGCTTTATCGGCCAAGCCCCAAAGCACCCCTCCCCAGCCCTCCCCTTGGCTTGCGGCCAAAGGGAGGGAGCGTTTGTAGTGCCGAGCCATGCTCGGCAGGGGCATTACCGGCCCAGCCCCAAAAGCACTCCTCCCCAGCCCTCCCCTTGGCCTCCGGCCAAAGGGAGGGAGCGCTCAGAACAGAACCTACAACCCAGCCACACCCCCAATCACCGATCCAGACTCACCCGCACACTGCCCGAATGCGACTGGATTGAAATATCTCCATCGCCGCCGCCAATGCGCGCATCCAGACTGCTGCCCGGGCCGTAACGCGGCCGTTCCACCTGGCCCACGTCCGAGCGGATGCCGCCGCTGAAACTGCTGACCTTCAGCCGCGCCGAGGTACTGGCCGGCAGCGTCAACGCCACCGAGCCGCTGACCGTTTCCAGGCTAATCCGACCACCGGGCTGCAGGCCGGCACTGCGTACACCCAACGTGCCCGACACCGATTCGGCAGTGAGCCGCCGCACGCTGGCCAGATCCAGCGAAATGCCACCGGATACCGTGTTCGCCGAAACCTCACCACCGCTGCCACCGCTCACCGTGATCCCGCCACTTACCGTGGTGGTCTCCAGCCGAGAGGTCCGCAACTGCGAACGGATCGCGCCGCTGACCGTGGTCAGCTCGGCCTCGCCGGCGCGGCCGTTGGCGGTGATGCTGCCGCTGACCGTACTGGACTGCAGGCGCCCAAGGTCCACCTCGGCCACATCCACCCCGGCACTGACGGTATTGGTCTGCAGCTGCGCCGCACGCGGCACCCGCAGCTCCAGCACCGCACCACGGCTGCTGCGGCCCTGCGGATAGACCACCTTCAAAGCCACCCGGTTGGCGCTGCTTTCCACATCCAGGCGCTGGCCATCGCCGAGCGAACCGGTCAGCTGCACCTCGTTGCGGTCCCAGCCGCGTACGGTGACCGAGCCGGCCACGTTGCTCAACTCCACCCGCCCGCCACTGGCCAGCGGCAAGATGCGGTTGACGGCGGTCTGGGCGAAAGCCTGGGTCAGCGGGGCCAACAGCAGGGCGGCGGCCGCAAGATAGCGTAGCGAAGCGTTCATCTGATGCTCCTTCAAGTAGAGAAACCGGTCGGGGTCAAGCCCTTGCGGGTGAGTTCAAGGCGCAGCGCGTAGGTGCGCTGCAACTGTCCAAGCAGAAAGCCTGCGTCCGGGCTCTGCGCAATCGCGCTGCGGATGCTGCCGGCGCTCTCATCCAGCTCGCGCAATGCCGGCTGCAATTCAGCCGGCAGCGGGTCCTGCGGCATCGCCGCCATCGCCTGGCGATACTGGTAGGTGATGGTGTTGGCCTGCAGCTGCAACGGTGAGGCCTCGACCGCCGCCACCGCTGCCGGCGGCTGTTGCGGCAGCAGCCAAATCGTTGCGATGCCGGTCACCGCCAGCACCAGGGCCGCTGCAACCGCATAACGTGGCCAGCGTGGGCGCGCACGGCGCCTGAGCGGCGCACCATCCTGCGCGGCCAGAGTTGCCGCCAGCGTCGGCTGTGATCGGGGTACCTGCTGCAGGTCCACGGCGATGCGCTGCCAGACCGCTGCCGGTGGCAGCCGTTCGCTGGGTAGCGCGCGCAGGCGCTGCAGCAGCGGATCGGCGTAATCGTCTTGCTGATTCATCATGCGTCTCCAAGCCGTGCACGCAGCAGGCTGCGCGCGCGGTGCAACTGTGCCTTGGAGCTGCCCACGGCCATCTGCAGCTCCACGGCGATTTCCTGGTGTTTCCAACCTTCGATGTCATGCAATACCAGCACTGCGCGTGCACGCGGTGGCAGGGTCAACAGCGCACGCTCCAGATCCATGCCAGTGGCATGGCAGCGCGGGGTATCGGCCATGCCGGCCAGTACGTCCATGCCCGATTCGCCGATGTCCAGCGACTCGAAGGTGGTGGCGCGCAACTCCATCAGCGCCGTGTTCACCGCCAGCCGATGCAGCCAGGTAGCCAGCGCGCTCTCGAAGCGGAACTGCGGCAGCTTGCGCCAGGCCTGGATGAAGGTTTCCTGCAGCACGTCCTCAGCGCGCGCCGCATTACCACCGCATAGCCGCCAAAGCAGCGCATACAGGCGCGGCGAATGCCGCCGATAGATGCGCTCGTAGGCATGGGTGTCACCGGCCGCGGCGGCACGGGCCAGCGCGGCGTCGTCCACGCCGGGCGATGTTGGGGCGGACGATGTTGGGGCGGCGATAGTCACGGTGGCGTCGAGCATATCCATTGGATGCAGCAGGCAGGAAAAAGGTTTAAAGCCCCTCCGACAATGTGCCGAAGCAGCCCGCATCCGCGCCCTGACTGGCAGCAGAAGGCCGGCTGGCCGACAATCGATACCTGTCTACAGCGCTGCCGCCCCATGTTCCGTACCCCCGCCCTCCTGCTGTGCGCCGCCCTTGCCCTGGTCGGCTGCACCAGCCTGCCCGCCCCCGTTGCCACGCCTGCCGATGCCACCCCGGCCGCACGCCTGCCTGCGCAGGCGCTGGCACCGGTGATCCTGATTTCCATCGATGGCTTCCGTAACGATTACCTCGACCGTGGCCTGACCCCCAACCTGGCGCGCATGGCCGCCGGCGGTGCCCGCGCCGAATTCATGCGTCCGTCCTATCCCTCGATCACCTTCCCCAACCACTACACCCTGGTCACCGGCCTGCGCCCGGACCATCACGGCGTCATCGCCAACTTCATGACCGACCCCACCATCCCCGGCGTGCGCTTCAGCATGTTCGACCCCAACACGGTCCGCGATGAGCGTTGGTGGGACGATGGCAAGCCGCTGTGGACCAGCGTGCGCGAACAGGGCGGGCGCGCCGCAGCGATGTTCTGGGTGGGCTCGGAAGCGCCGGTGCACGGCGCCCGGCCCGAATTCTGGCGGCCGTTCGACATCAAGGTGAGCTCGCAGCAGCGGGTGCAGCAGGTGCTGGAATGGCTGGCATTGCCGCCGGCGCAGCGCCCGCACTTCATCACCCTGTACTTCGACAAGGTCGACACCATGGGCCACCTGCATGGCCCGGACGCGGCACAGCTGAACACCGCGCTGGCCGAGGTGGACACGGCCATCGGCGCGCTGCTCGACGGCATCCGCGCACAGCAGTTGCAGGACAGCACCAACATCGTGGTGGTCTCCGACCACGGCATGACCGCCACCGATCCCTCCCGGCAGATCTACCTGGATGACCTGGTCGATGTCAGCAAGCTGGATTTCGGCTGGACTGGCGCCTATGCCTCGTTCAATGCCCTGCCCGGCGGCGAAGCGGCCGCACGGCAGTTGCTGGCCGGCAGCCATCCGCATATCCAGTGCATGACCCGCGAGCAGATCCCGGCACGGTTCGAATACGGCCAGCACCGCCGCGTGCCGGCCTATATCTGCACTGCCGAGCTGGGTTGGCAGGTCACCACCCGCCAGGCCGAGCTGCGCAAGGGCCACGAACTGCGCGGCGAGCACGGCTATGACAATCGCCTGCCGGACATGTATTCACCCTTCATCGGTTACGGCCCGGCATTTGCCCAGGGGGTGAGCATCGCGCCGATCGACAATGTCGACATCTACCCGCTGCTGGCCCGCCTGCTGCACATCACCCCGGCCCGCAACGACGGCAATCCCGGCCACACCGACGCAGCACTCAAGCACTGACGCACCCCAAGGACACCGCATGAAGCACTACCTGCCCGCCTCGCTGCAGCAATGGATCGACCCCATCAACACCGGCCTGAGCATCCTGTTGATCCTGGTCGTGGCCTGGCTGCTGCGGCTGCTGACCCGACGCCTGCTGGCACGGGTGGGCCGGCACTACACCTTGCCGGCGCAGATCGAGATGGCGATCCGCCGCCTGTCCAACTTCGTCATCGGGGCGGTGGCGCTGGTGGCCATCCTGCATGCCCTGGATGTGCAGGCCAGCGTGCTGTGGACCGCCTTCACCGGCTTTGCCGCGGTGGGTGCGGTGGCCTTTTTCGCGGCCTGGAGCGTGCTGTCCAACATCTTCTGCACCTTCCTGATCTTCACCACCCGCCCGTTCCGCCTCGGCGACCAGATCGAACTGCTGGAAAACGGTGAAAAGCCCGGTCTGAAAGGCGTGGTCACCGACATCAACCTGATCTATACCACCCTGCACGAGGTCGGCGGCCCCGTCGAAGGCACCTTGATGCAGATCCCCAACAGCCTGTTCTTCCAGCGCGGGCTGCGCCGCTGGCGCGGCGGCGACAGCACGCCGGGCACGCTGCAGGGCGATGGCTGAACCGTCTGCCAGCACAGGTTTCACGGGGCGATGCGGACCAGCACCGCCCCGCCCGCAAGCGGGTCGGTGACCTCACCCAGCTGAACAAACCCGGCATCGGCGCACGCCGATCCACAGCGTTCCGCTCGCGTCCACACTGCCCGTGCGAAAATCGCGGGCATTGAGCGGCCGGCCCGGTCGCACGCCCCGCACGCAATGTCCGCCTCTCCCAATACCTCATGCCCTGCCCCGCAGGCAGGCAACGCCTTTGCCGTCGCCCAGGATTCACGCAGTGACCGCCAGCGCTGGCTCAGCGTCATCGCCCTGGCCCTGGCCGCGTTTGTCTTCAACACCAGCGAGTTCGTCCCGGTTGGGCTGCTCAGTGACATCGGCGCCAGCTTCGGCAAGCCGATCGAACATGTGGGCCTGATGCTGACCATCTATGCCTGGGTGGTGGCGCTGACCTCGCTGCCCTGCATGCTGCTGACCCGCGCGATGGACCGGCGCAAACTGCTGCTGGGTGTGTTCGCGCTGTTCATCCTCAGCCATCTGCTGTCCGGCGTGGCCTGGAGCTACCCGGTGCTGATGGCCAGCCGCGTCGGCATTGCGCTGGCACATGCGGTGTTCTGGTCGATCACCGCCTCGCTGGCGGTGCGCGTGGCACCGCAGGACAAGCGCCCGCAGGCGCTGGGCCTGCTGGCCACCGGCACCTCGGTGGCGATGGTGCTGGGCATCCCGCTGGGCCGCATCGTCGGCGAGTTGCTGGGCTGGCGCATCACCTTCATGGCCATCGGTGGCGTTGCCTTGCTGGTGATGCTGGTACTGGCGCGGCTGCTGCCGGCCCTGCCCAGCCAGAACAGCGGCTCGGCCAGCAGCATTCCGGTACTGCTGCGGCGCCCGGCGCTGATGGCCCTCTACCTGCTGGTGATGGTGGTGGTGTCGGCGCAGTTCACCGGCTACAGCTACATCGAGCCGTTCGTGCAGAAGATCGGCGGTTTCGACGCGCACGTGACCACGCTGGTCCTGCTGCTGTTCGGCGGCATGGGCTTCATCGGCAGCCTGCTGTTCTCGCGCTACGGCCTGCGCTGGCCGCGCGGCTTCCTGCTGACCGCCATCGGCACCCTGGCCGCCAGCCTGTTGCTGCTGCGCAGCGGCCTGCAGGCCAGCTGGCTGCTGTATGCGCTGGTCTCGGTCTGGGGCGTGGCGATGATCAGCTTCGCGCTGTCCATGCAGTCCAAGGTATTGAACCTGGCCGCGGACGCCACCGACGTGGCGATGGCCCTGTTCTCCGGCATCTTCAACATCGGCATCGGTGCCGGTGCGCTGATCGGCAGCCAGGTCAGCCTGCAGCTGGGCATGCAGCACATCGGCCTGGTCGGCGGCCTGATCGCCAGCGCCGGCTGGCTGTGGTGCCTGTTCGCGATGCTGCGCTGGCGCAACAGCTTCCGCCTGGGCGGTGCAAGCCGCTGAGCTGCGGCGGCGTGCACGCTTCTGCACGCCGGCAACCGCTATGCTTCCCCCCACGCCCCTGCTTCCGGGGGCGGTGTACGGGGGGAGTAGATGGATCAGGACATCCTGTTGCGCGATGCCAACGCGGGTGATGCGGCGGCGTTGAGCGCCTTGGTCACGCCGCTGGCGCGGCACCTGCTGGACGCCGACACCGGCGCCAGTGCGCATGCCTTTCTGGCCTCGCTGACCCCGGCTAGCTTCGCCGAGCGCCTGGCCGACGCGGATTTCGCGCACTACGTGATCGAAGAGGCCGGCCTGCTGGCCGGCATGATCGCCATGCGCGGCGGCAGCCACATCCATCACCTGTTCGTCAGCCGCGGCACCCGCCGCCGCGGCATTGCCCGCCAGCTGTGGGAACACGCGCTGCGCATCCACGGCCGCCGCGAGTACACGGTCAATTCGTCCGAGATCGCGGTACCGGTCTACGAGCGCTTCGGCTTTGTCAGCAAGGCCGCGCCGCAGACGGTGAAAGGCGTGCGCTTCGTGCTGATGGAGCGCCCGCGGCTGGTGCAGCGGGTGGTGCAGAAGCAGTACCTGAACGATGTGCTGCCGGTGCTGGGCAAGAGCTGAGCCTGCGCGCAGGCAGCGCGGCAATGCAGCCCTCGCCTGACCTCAGCGCAGCTGGCTGTCCTTGCTGCCGCGCCGGTTGTAACCGACAAATGCCTCGTCCTCATCCTGGGCCTGTTGGCAGGCCACGCACAGGCGCACGCCGGGCACGGCCTTGCGCCGCGCCTCCGGGATGGGCGCATCACATTCCTCGCAATGTTCCAGGCCGGGACCGCTGGGCATACGACTGCGCGCACGCTTGATCGCGTCCTCGACGGTGGCATCAATCTGATCCTGAACGGCGGTATCGCCCGCCCAACCGGTAGCCATGTCCTGTCTCCACGTACAGCAACATGCCAAAGCTGACGCCTGCGGCCCCATATTTCAAGGCGGTGGCGGTCCTGCGTACAGCTGTCTGAACCTGCCGCCGCCTCAGCGCGCGGAGAACTCGCCGCGCCCCAGCGCCTGCACGGTATTGCCGGCCGCATCGCGGGCCTGCATATCCGCGCCACGGGCCTTCAGCGCTTGCAGTATCTCGGTGCGCTGGAACAAGGCGGCAAACATGGCCGGGGTCTGCCCGGCATGGTTGCGCTGGTGGGTGGTGCACGCCGCCGCCATCAGCTGGCGGGCAATGCCAACCTCGCCTTTGAAGATCGCCCCCAGCAATGCGGTATTGCCGCGCCGGTCTTCCACGCAGGGATCGGCACCGGCGGCCAGCAACTGCCGCACGGCGGCCTGGTGGCCGTGGTAGGCGGCCAGAATCAGCGCGGTATAGCCCTTGCCATCCTGCCGATCGAGGTCGTAGCCGCTTTCAATGAAGGTGGCCAGTACCGCGCCGTCACCGCTGCGGGCGGCGTCGAACAGATAGCCATCCAGTTGCTGGCGCATCTGCGCCGGGGTCGGCGGGCTTGGTTCGGCTGCCAGTGCCGCCGTGGTTGGCAGCGCCAGCAGCAACGCCAATGCCATGCAATGAAGTTTCATCATCCGCTCCTGTGCTGGGCTGCGAGCGGCGCCAACCGCCCGCAGCCGCAGGCAATGGTTCAGTCCACCAGCGCCTGGGCCAGCGCGCGCACCTGGCTCAGGTCGCCCTTGGCAACACGCGTCAGCGCCTCGCCATAGCCGGCATCCGCCTTGTAGAAATAGGACAGCATGGTCTGCCGCGCAGCCACGTCCGCCTCGCCCAGGGCACTGCCCAGCTGTTGCACCAGATCCTGCTGTTTCTTGCGGTCGAAGCTGCGGTACAGCTCACCGGCCTGGCGGAAGTTCTGCTCGCGGGCAATGCGCCGCTGCTGGGTCATGCCGTCCAACGGCAGGTTGCTATAGCGTGCGCTCGCCGCCTGCGGACGTGGCTGCAACGTGCTGGGTTCGTAGTTCACCTCGCCCACGCGGGCACCGCTGTTCATCGCGCCGTCCTGGTTGTTGCTGTTGACCTCCGCCTTGGCGCGATTGATCGGCAGCTGCTGGTGGTTGGCGCCCAGCCGGTACATCTGCGTATCCGCATACGAGAACAGGCGCCCCTGCAGCAGGCGATCTTCGCTGGGCTCGATGCCGGGGATCAGGTTGCCCGGGGCCATCGCCACCTGCTCGGTTTCCTGGAAGATATTGGCCGGGTTGCGGTTCAACTCCATGCTGCCGATACGGCGCGAAGGAATCAGCTCCTCCGGCCAGATCTTGGTGGCATCGAGCGGATCGAAATCGAATTTGGCCAACTGCTCGGCCTCAAGCACCTGCAGGTACAGGTCCCACCTGGGGAAGTTGCCTGCATCGATGGCGGTGATCAGGTCACGCGACATGTGGTTGAAGTCCTGGCCCTGCACCGTCTGTGCCTGCCGGGGGTCGTGGTTGCGCACGCCCTGCTGGCTCTTCCAGCTGAACTTCACATAGCGGTACTGGCCATCGGCATTGACCAGCTTGTAGGCGTGCACGGAGGAACCATCCATCTCGCGGTAGCTGGCCGGCGTGCCTTCATTGGAGAACAGCAGGGTCAGGGTGCGGGTGGCTTCGGGCACATGCTGGAAGAAATCGAACAGCGTGCGGTTGGTGCCGTAGTTCTTGTCCGGGTCCGGCTTGAACGCGTGCACCATGTCGGGGAACTTGATCGCATCGCGGATGAAGAAGGTGGGGAAGTTGTTGCCCACCAGGTCCCAGTTGCCCTGCTCGGTATAGAACTTGGTGGCAAAGCCGCGCGGATCGCGCAGGGTTTCCGGGCTGTGGTTGCCATGCACCACCGAGGAAAAGCGCACGAATACGGGGGTCTGCTTGCCGGCGGTGAACAACGTGGCCTGGCTGATGTCGGTCAGGGTTTCGCTGGCGGTGAACACACCATAGGCACCGGCGCCGCGCGCATGCACCACGCGCTCGGGGATGCGCTCGCGGTCAAAGCGCTGCAGCTTCTGGATCAGCTGTACGTCCTGCAGCAGCACCGGGCCTTCGGCGCCGGCGGTCTGCGAGTTCTGGTTGTCGCCCACCCGCGCGCCATTGTCGCGGGTCAGTTGACCGGCGTTGGCGGTGGCCACCAGCAGGCTGCTGGCAAACGTGAGGGCGACAAACAAGCGGCGATGCTTCATGCGGAATCTCTCCAATCGGGAGCCGCAAGCATCGCGATACCGCCGTCAGCGGTGAAATCGTTTGTTCAGATTTCAACCATAGGCAAGGCTGATGGATATGCCGCGGCCATCAGTGCGATAGCCGCAGCCTTCCAGCGCACTGCCCGTGCCGTCACCACATCAGGTCGTCGGGCACCTGGAACTGCGCGTAGTACGCATCGTCCTCGGCGTTGCCGGTGGAGATCGGCGTATCGGCACTCTGGCCGTGATCGAGCACGATCAGCGCGGCATCGCGCTCACGCACCTTCTCGGCCGCCATGCGCGGCAGCAGGGCGAAGCTGTCGCCATCGCGGGCAATCACCAGCGCACCGTTGGCCAACTGCGTACGCAGCGCCTCGGTGACCAGCAGGGTGCGGATCAGCGACCCATCGTTGAAGCGGTACTCCAGCTCGCCGGCACGCGGCAGCTTGCGGTCGCTGATGATCTGCCGGGCCTGGGCACGCAGTTCCTCGCTGCGGCGCTGGGCGTTGCGCTCGGCTGCCAGCTGGCGGTCCTTCTCGGCCTTTTCGGCGCGGGCGCGGTCGGCCTCGCGCTGGCTCTCGGTCGCCGCCACCGGGCCCTTGCCGTGCCGGGCCTTGACCTGCTCGCGCGCGACCTGCGAGACCTGCGATTTCTTCACCAGGCCAGCCTTGAGCAGCTGTTCCTGCAGCGGATTACCCTTTGCCATCGTCGTTGTTCATGGTTCTGTTGCCGAGGCTGCCATCATAGCGGCCTGCCCCGCCCCGCCCAAATGCCCATGCTCCCGCTGAAATACCTGAACGGCTATCCCGAACACCTGCAGCAGCGCGCCCGCGAACTGCTGGACGCGGGCAAGCTGGGCGAGGCCGTGCGCAAGCGCTACGCCGAGCCCAACACGGTGCGCAACGACCGCCAGCTGTACGACTACGTGCAGGCCATCAAGGAGCGCCACCTGCGCCAGTCGGTGCCGCTGGGCAAGGTGCTGTATGACGGCAAGCTGCAGGTGGTGAAGCACGCCCTGGGCACGCACACCGCGGTGTCACGCAACCATGGCGGCAAGCTCAAGGCCAGCCGCGAGATCCGCATCGCCAGCGTGTTCCGCGAGGCCCCGGCGCCGTTCCTGCGGATGATCGTGGTGCACGAACTGGCTCACATCAAGGAGGCCGATCACAACAAGGCCTTCTACCAGCTATGCCTGCACATGGAGCCGGACTACCACCAGCTGGAGTTCGACCTGCGCCTGTACCTGACCGCGCTGGAGCACGAACCCGGCTGAGCCGCCCATCGCCGCCGCCCCGCCACGGCGCTACACTCCCCCGCCTTCGCAGAACCGAACACCGCCATGACCAGCCCCATCCGTCTCGACAAGCGCGTCGCCGCACAACTGCAGTGCTCGCGCTCGCAGGCCCAGCAGTACATCGAAGGCGGCAGCATCAGCGTCGATGGCGAGGTGGTGGAAACCCCGCAGACCCTGGTCGATGCAGCGCAGACCGTCACCCTCAGTGCCGACAGCAGCGCCGACACCGCCGAAGCCGCCACGCTGTTGCTCAACAAGCCAGCCGGCTGCAGTGGCCAGGAGCTGTTCGCGCTGCTGACCGAGGCCAACCGCTTTGCCGATGATGGCTCCGGCATCCGCATGCTGCGCCGCCACTTCCAGCGCCTGGACTACCTGATGCCGCTGGACGACGCCGCCAGCGGCCTGGTGGTGCTGACCCAGGACTGGCGCGTGCGCCGCCACCTGCAGGAGTCCGGCGCCAGCCTGGAGCAGGAATTCGTGGTCGAAGTCAGCGGCGAGCCCAGCCCCTGGGCCATGCCCAAGCTCACCCACGGCCTGGTCTACGAAGGACGCAGCCTGCCGCCGGCCAAGGTCAGCTGGCAGAGCGAGCAGCGCCTGCGCTTTGCGATCAAGGATGTGCGCCTGGGGCAGATGGCCACCATGTGCAGCCTGGTCGGCCTGAAGGCCGAGCAGATCCGCCGCCTGCGTATCGGCCGCGTCGGCCTGAGCAAGATGCCCGAAGGCCAGTGGCGCTACCTGCCGGCAAACCAGCGCTTCTGAGCCGCTGAGTCGCGCCCACGCGGGCGCGACGCGTCATAGCAAACGAATCAACGCCGCCGCCGCAGCGCCGACCATCACCACCACCAGGAACGGCAGCCGCAACAGCAACGCGGCCCCTGCAGCCAGCAGTGCAGCGATGCGTGCATCCAGTACCACGCCCTGCCCGGCCGACACGGTGTTCATCGTCGTCAGCGAGGCCAGCAGGCCTATCGTCAGGCAGCCCGCCACGCGGCTCATCCGCGGCGATTCCAGCCAGCGCACCGGCACCAGATAGCCGGCGAACTTGATCGCCCACGCGGCCACGCAGCCCAATACGATCCATGCCCACAGGCTCATGGCACCGCCTCGGTGTCCGTGCGCGGGGCGACGTCCGGCTCCAGGCCTTCATCGGCTGGGCCACGTCCGAACCAGCCCCACAGCGCGGCCACCGCCGCTGCCAACAGGATCGGTACGCCGGCCGGCACCCACGGCAGCGCCAGCACCGTCACCAACGCACAGACCACGGCAATGGCCACCGGCTCACGCGTGCGCAGGCGCGGCCACAACAAGCCCAGGAAGGCGGCCACCGCCGCGCCGTCCAGGCCCCACTGGCGCGGATCGCCCATGGCATCCCCCAGCAGCGCGCCCAGCACGGTGAACAGGTTCCAGCACAGGTAAACGCCCACTCCCGCCACCCAGAAGCCGCGCCGCTGCTCCTGCGGATCCTGCTGGCTGGCAGCGGTGGCAGCGGATTCGTCGATGGTCAGCTGCGCCGCCAGCGGTTTGAGCCAGCCCTGCGGGCGCAGCATGCGGTTGATCTGCGCGCCGTACACCGCGTTGCGGATGCCCAGCAGCGTGGCCGCAGCAAACGCCGAGGCCCCTGCGCCACCGGCACCGATCACGCCGATGAAGGCGAACTGCGAGCCACCGGTGAACATCAGCAGGCTCAGCGCCAGCGTCTGCGCCACGCTGAAGCCCGAGGCCACCGCCAGGGCACCAAACGAGATGCCGTACAGACCGGTGGCAATCGCAATCGACACCCCGATGCGGACTGCCGGCGTGAAGCGCACTGCGCGGCGCATCAGGCGCGCCCGGCCGCCTGCTCCGCGGCAGCCACAAACACCACGTCGGTGGACGAATTCAATGCGGTCTCGGCCGAGTCCTGCACCACCCCGACGATGAAGCCCACGCCCACCACCTGCATGGCGATGTCATCGGAAATGCCAAACAGGCCACAGGCCAGCGGAATCAGCAGCAGCGAGCCACCCGGCACGCCGGAGGCACCGCAGGCGCCAATCGCCGCCACCACGCTCAGCAACAGGGCGGTCGGCAGGTCCACCGGGTAGCCCAGGGTGTGCACCGCAGCCAGCGTCAGTACCGAAATGGTGATCGCGGCACCGGCCATGTTGATGGTCGCCCCCAGCGGGATGGCCACCGAATAGGTTTCCTCGTGCAGGCCCAGCTTGCGGCACAGTTCCATGTTGACCGGGATATTGGCCGCTGAGGAACGGGTGAAGAAAGCGGTGATACCGCTCTCGCGCAGGCAGCGCAGCACCAGCGGGTATGGGTTGCGGCGGGTCACCAGGGCCACGATCAGCGGATTGCCGACAAAGGCCATGAACAGCATCGCCCCCACCAGCACTGCCAGCAGGTGCACATAGTCCTTGAGCGCACCCAGCCCGGATTCGGCCAGCAGCGAGGCCACGATGCCGAACACACCCAGCGGGGCCAGCTTGATGACCAAGCGCACCAGCCAGGTGACCGCATCGGACAGATCGCCGATCACGCTGCGGGTGCCCTCGCTGGCATGACGCAAGGCCAGGCCCAGGCCCACCGCCCAGGCCAGCAGGCCGATGTAATTGGCGTTGAGCAGGGCGTGCACCGGGTTGTCGACAATCTGCATCAGCAAGGTCTTGAGCACCTCGCCGATACCGCCGGGTGCGCTCAACGCAGTCTCGGCAGTCTTCAGCGTCAGCGTGCTGGGGAACAGGAAGCTGGCCGCCACGCCCACCAGTGCCGCAGCCACCGTGCCCAGCACGTACAGCGCCAGGATCTTGCGGATGTGGGTCTTCTGCCCACGCTGGTGGTTGGCAATGGAGGCGGTCACCAGGACCAGCACCAGCACCGGTGCCACCGCCTTCAGGGCGGAGATGAATACCGTGCCCAGCAGGCCCACGGCGCGGGCGCCTGCCGGCCACAGCATTGCCAGGGCAATACCGGCAACCAGGCCGATGATGATCTGCAGCACCAGGCTGGGCGCGCGGAAAGAAGAGGAGCGTTCGGTCATTACGGAACTCTGGCAGGCGCAAACCCCGATTCTCGCCCATGCGCAGTGGCCACCGCACCCCCGGAACGTCATGGGACAGGACAAAGTGCAGCCCGCAGGGGAACCCGGCTAGGATGCCCCCATGGAGAAGAACCACCGTCCGCGCCGCCTGCTGCGCTTCGTCGCCTATGTGCTGGCCGCCCTGCTGCTGTTGGTCGGCAGCGGCCTGCTGCTGGGTGACCACCTGACCCCGAAGGCGGTTGGCGCGCCCTCACAGGCGCTGCCCCCCCAGCCGGCCCAGACCCTGATCGACCGCCAGCTGTCCCCCCTGCTGGCCGGTCACCCCGGCAAGAGTGGCGCGGTCTACCTGTCCGACGGGCTGGACGCCTTTGCCGCGCGCTCCATCATCACCCACCAGGCTGGCCGCAGCCTGGACCTGCAGTACTACATGTGGCACGACGACCTGCTCGGTCATCTGCTGGCCCACGATGTACATGAAGCCGCAGAACGCGGCGTACGCGTGCGCCTGCTGCTGGACGACATGAACGCCGCCGGGCTGGACCCGCAGATGCTGGCCCTGGACAACCACCCCAACATCGAGATCCGCCTGTACAACCCCTTCCGCAACCGTGACGGCCTGTGGCGGCTGGTGGAGATGGTGCAGCGCGCCTTCAGCATCAACCACCGCATGCACAACAAGGCCTGGATTGCCGACGGCCGGGTTGCCATCGTCGGGGGCCGCAACATCGGCGCCGAGTACTTCGATGCCCGCCCGGACGTGAACTTCCGCGACCTGGACCTGCTGCTGGCCGGCCCGGTGGCGGCCGATGCCAGCAAGGTATTCGATGATTTCTGGAACAGCGATGCAGTGGTGCCGATCAGCGCCCTGCACCACAGCACCGACCAGCAGATGGCCAACTTCATCACCCAGGCCGAACGTGATGCACGCCAGCAGGAGGCCGCGCCCTACCTGCAGCGGGTGCGCACGCGCCTCAGCGATGCCTATTTGAGCCAGCAGCTGGACCTGCATTGGACCGACCGGGTGCAGATCCTGTCCGACCCACCGCGCAAGCCGCTGGGCGGCAATACCCAGGGCTGGCTGGTTACCCAGCTTGCGCAGATCCTCGGCAGCGCCAGGCACAAATCGCTGCTGATCTCGCCCTACTTCGTGCCGGGCGCCACCGGCACCAAGGCGCTCATCCAGCAGGCGCACAGTGGTGTGCAGGTGGGCGTGGTGACCAATTCGCTGGCCGCCAACGACGTGGCCGCCGTGCACAGTGGCTACATGCACTACCGGCGCCCGTTGCTGGCCGGTGGCGTGCAGCTGTATGAACTGAAGTCGCATGGCCACGCCGCCAAGGCTTCGACCTTTGGCAGCAGTGGTGCCAGCCTGCACACCAAGGCCTTCGTGGTGGATGACCAACGCGGCTTTGTCGGCTCGTTCAACCTGGACCCGCGCTCGGCCTACCTCAATACCGAAATGGGCGCGGTGTTCGACGACCCGGTACTGGCAACCCGGCTGCGCCAGGAGTACCTGCGCCTGTCCAGCCCGGAACTGAGCTATTGGGTCTATCTGGACAAGGATTGGGAGCTGCGCTGGCTGGACCGCAGCGGCCCGGCCCCGTTCAGCCTGCGTACCGAGCCGGATACCAGCCTGATGCAGCGTGCCAGTACCCGCGTGATCAGCTGGCTGCCACTGGAGTCCCAGCTTTGATGCTTTGATACCTTGGTGCCTTGGTGCCTTGGTGCCTTGGTGCCTTGACGCTCAGGCGCGCTCGCCATCGTACTGGCTTACCCGCTTCCAAAGCCAGGCAGCCACATGCTCGGGCAACTGCGCCGACAACGCGGCGATGGCCTCGTCCTCGCTGAGTTGCCCCGGCGCATGCAGCATGGCGGCACTGGCCGCAAGCTGACCAACCTGCAATGAGCGCGCCAGTCCGCCAGGCGCCTGCTCGCCAACCTGCTGCAGTGCCTGCACGATGGCCGGTGCCAGCTTCCAATGTTGCGCAATGCGTACCGCCGTAGGCGCACTGCAGCGCTCCAGCAGTTCCAGCAAGGTCCCTGGCTCACGCACCCGCAGCGGCGGCCGCGCCAGCACATCGGCGCAAGCCTGCATGGTCAGTGCCGCGCCCAGGCCCAGCAGCAGCCCGGCCAACTGTGCGGCAAAGCCGTCCTCGCGCTCGACGCTGCGCGCATGGTCGGCGGCGGCCAGCGACAGCCGCAGCGTGTATTCCCACAACACTCTGGAAAAGTGCGCGTCGGCGCCGTTGTTGCTCTCCATCACCGGTTGCACGAGAGCGGCCGAGATGATCTGGCGGATGCCGTCGTTGCCGATCAGGGTCACCGCGCGTTCGATGCTTTGCACGTCCTGGCCCTGCAGGCGGTAAAGCGCGCTGTTGGCAATGCGCAGCAAGGTAGCGGCCAACACCGCGTCGCTGCCGATGATGCGGGCGATCGAACGCGAGGACGCCGCGCTGTCATTGACGCTCTGGATCAGCTGCGGCAGCAGGTTGGGCCTGCGCGGGGTGTAACGCGAGGAAAGATCGGCGCGGGTCAGCGCGGCGACCACATCCTCGACCACGGCGCGTTGCACGCACAGGTCGCCGGCATCGGCCGGCTCCACGCCCAGCGCCAGCAGCAGGAACCGCCGCTGCAACACCCCGGCAGTAGGCGCCGCAGCCACCGTCGTGGTTGCCCCGACATCATCGTTGGCGGTCAGGTTGCGATATCGCGCGGGCGTGTGCGGCTGCGGCTGTCGTTGCCACCACCATGCAAGCGCGCCCACCAGCACGGCAGCCGCCAACGAGGAGAGAATCACCATGCCGATCACGGCCGCGCCATATGCAGAAAGCTGCCTGAAATAACGACCGCCAGGCGCCGTTCTTTAGCCCTGCGATGCGTGTGCCTGCAGCACCGGCCCCTCACTTGTCCTGCTTCTGCAGGCGCACACCCATCGGCCCCTGCAGGGAACCGTCGGCATTGACGGTAAATTCCACCGCCTCTGACTGGGTACCAGGCACCTTCACCTGCAAGCGGTCGTCCTGGCGGGTGTAGGTGGTCTGCTGCGCCTTGCCCAGCATCTCCACGGTGACCTTGCCATCGCGTTGGAAGGTGTAGTTGACCATGCCCATGGCATCGCTCCAGGTTCCGCTCAGCCCTTGGCTGCAGCCCCCCAGCAACACGACCAGCACCAGCAACAACCACTTCTTCATGCAGCACTCCGGTGGTGGCCACCATGGCCACCCGATGGTCCAATTCTGGCATACGCGCATTACCGCATCACAACGCCTGGGTTACGCTGCAGTCCTGCCCACCGGGATACGCCCATGCGCCCTGCCCTGCTGCTTGCGACCTTGATGCTGATCTTCGCCCCGACGGCGGCCATGGCAGGCCCTGCCACTGGCAGCGGGCACTTTGTGGCGCGTGAGCTGGCCTTTGAAGGCCATACGTTCCGTTACCAGGTGTTCGTGCCCGCGGCCAGCGCAGCCCAGCCGCGCCCCCTGGTGCTGTTCCTGCATGGCTCCGGTGAGCGTGGCGACGACGGGGTCAAGCCGACCGAGGCCGGGGTAGGCCCCTGGCTCAAGCAGAACATGGACAGCTTCCCCGCCCTGGTCGTATTCCCGCAGGTACCCGACGACGAGGAATGGCGCGGCCGCAATGCGCGCATGGCACTGGCCGTGCTGGACAGGGCGCGCGATGAATTCGACGCCGACCCCAAGCGGATTTACCTGACCGGCCTGTCCATGGGGGGCTACGGCAGCTGGGAGCTCGCGCTTACCCGCCCGGACCAGTTCGCTGCGCTTGTGCCGATCTGTGGTGCCCTGCTTGCACCGCGTGACGAACGCCCGGGCCTGCTGGTGGATCAGGTTGCCGGCAGCACCGACCCCTATTCCGACACCGTGCAACGGCTGCGCAAGGTGCCCACCTGGATCTTCCATGGTGGGCAGGATGACGTGGTGCCGCCGGAGGATGATCGCGCGCTGGCCCAGGCCAGCGCGCATCAGGGTGCTGGATTCCGCTACACCGAGTATCCGGACACCGGGCACAACGCCTGGGACCCGACCTATCGCAACCCGGCGATGTGGCAATGGATGTTTGAACAACGCCTGCCGTGATGCGATCCACAACCCATGCGTGACTGCAATCACGCAATTTCCTGGACATTTCCCAAAGCTACCAGCGGCGCGAATTTTTACGCCCGCTGCACCCGTATGACGCCTTCCACCGGCCCGCGCTTCATGCAATAACTTCGCACACAGTGCCGGGTACAGTTGATCCGGCACGTGGTGCAAGCCGACACCCTTGCGCCATGCCCAAGGATGCCGGAGGTTCTTCGTTTGTCGATCAGCGCAACTCCTGCCCCACGCCAAGCCGAGCGCCTGCGCAGCCTCCATTCCCGCCTGCACCTGCTCATCCTTGCCGCCCTGCTGCCACTGCTGGTGATCGGCGCGATCGCGGTATGGACCGCAGCCCGCGACTACCGGCAGAACTCGGAGCAACGCCTGCAGGAAACCGCCACCGCGCTGGCGCGGGGCGTCGACCAGGGTGTGGAAGACAATATCAACCAGCTGCAATTGCTGTCGGTGCTGGCCCCCGAAGCAATGGCATCGGCGCCACAGTTGCAGCGCTGGGTTGCCAACAACCCGGACATCACCCTGATCGCCGATGATTCGCAGCAGGCTGCGATGCTGCCGCCCGGGCTGCTGCAGGCCGCACGCAGCAGCGGCAAGGTGCAGATATCCAACCTGTTCTCGCGCCCCGGCAGCACCATCGCTGAAGTCGCCATCGCGCTGCCGTTCGTGCACGCCGATGGCCGTACCCATGTACTGGCGATGGTCCAGCCCTCCAACCGCCTGATCAACACCGTGCTGCGTGCTGGCAGTGACCAGAGCCTGCTGGTGGCGGTGGTGGATGCCAATGGCGTGATCGCCGCGCGCTCACGCGCACCGGAACGTTACATCGGCAAGCCGGTGCCGGACTGGGAAGCCTTGCAGCGCATCGACGGCCGCAACGGCATGTTCAATGCCACCACCAAGGAGGGCCAGCGGGTCATCTTCGCCTTCACCATGCTGCAGGCCGCCCCGGGCTGGGCGTTGGTGGTGGGTGAGCCGCAGCTGAGCTTCCAGGCACGCTGGCAACGGCCACTGGTCGGCATCATCCTGGGCGGCATCCTCGCTGCAGTAATCGCCCTGATCTCGGCCAATGCGATCGCCGGCGGCATCCTGCGGCCGATCCGTGCGCTGGCCCAACGTGGCCGCAGCATTGCCGCCAACGACATGCCGACCGCTGAGATGCCGGCGTCCTCCATCCGCGAAGTACGCAGCCTGCAGGACAGTCTCAACGACACCGTCGATGCACTGAAGAAGAGCGCCGATGAAGCACAGGACCTGGCACGCAGCCTGCAGGCCAGTGAGCAACGTTACCGCGCGGTCGCCGAGGCGGGCGCGCTGGTACTGTGGGAGTCCGACCGCAACGGCAAGGTGTGTTCGGCCACGGGCTGGCGCGAGCTTACCGGCCAGCCCAACGAAGCCGCCCTGGGCAAGGGCTGGTTGCGGCGGGTCAGCGAGGACGACCTGCCGCAGATCGAGATCGCACTGGAGCAGAGCTTCACCCATGGCGCACCGATGGACGTGGAGTTCCGCGTGCTGGATGTCTACGGCAAATGGCGCTGGCTGCGCGCCCGCGGCGCTCCCATCGGCAAGGATCACAGTCACTGGGCGGGCGTACTGGAAGACGTGGATGCCCGCCGCCAGGCACAGGCCCGCATCACCTACCTGGCCCAGCACGACCCACTGACCAGCCTGCCCAACCGCAGCGTGCTGTTCGACAAGCTCGGGCTTGCACTGGCTGCCGCCCAGCGGGGCCATTCCAGCGCCCTGCTGCTACTCGACCTGGACCGCTTCAAGGAGGTCAACGACACCCTGGGGCACCCCATCGGCGATCGCCTGCTGCAGGAGGTGGCACACCGCATCCTGGGCAGCGTGCGTGACAACGACCTGGTCTCCCGCCTGGGCGGTGACGAATTCGCGGTGTTGATGGCCTCTGAGGCGCGTGCACCGGAAGCCGCCTCGTCGCTGGCAACGCGTCTGGTCGACGTGCTCGGCCGGCCGTTCGAGCTGGACGGCCACCAGCTGCTGATCAGCACCAGCATCGGCATCGTGCTGATCGATGCCCAGGCCGATGCCGCCGACAAATTGATGCGCAATGCCGACCTGGCGCTGTACCGGGCCAAAGAAGAAGGTCGCGCCTGCTACCGGTTCTTCGAGACCGAGATGGATACCCGCATGCAGCACCGCCGCCAGCTTGAGATCGAGCTGCGCGCCGGCCTGCAGCAACAGCAGTTCGAACTGCACTACCAGCCGCTGGTCGACCTGCTGCAACGTCGTGTTACCGGATTCGAGGCCCTGCTGCGCTGGCGCCATCCGCAGCGCGGCCTGCTCGACCCCGCCCAGTTCCTGGCCCTGGCCGAAGACATCGGCTTGATGGTGCCGTTGGGCAACTGGGTGCTGCGCCAGGCCTGCCGCGACGCGGTGGGCTGGCCGGAGGAAATGAAGGTTGCGGTCAATCTGTCGGTATCGCAGCTGGCGCAGCCGGACCTGGCCGGGATGGTCGAGCAGGCGCTGGCGGCCGCTGGCCTGCCTGCCACACGACTGGAACTGGAGATCACCGAAAACGCGCTCATCGCCAACATCCAGGCCGCATCGGCGCACCTGCTGCGGTTGAAAATGGCCGGTGTTTCGGTGGTCATGGATGACTTCGGCACCGGCTATTCCTCGCTCGGCTACCTGCGCGCCTTTCCCTTCGACAAGGTCAAGATCGACAAGTCCTTCATCCGCGATCTGGGCGAACAGAGCCAGGGCAGTGCCATCATCGGCGCGGTTTCGCACCTGTGCGCCAAGCTGGGTATCACCGCCACCATCGAGGGCGTGGAAACCCGGGCGCAGCTGGACCAGCTCAAGCAGGAACACTGCGCTGAAGGCCAGGGCTACGTGTTCGGCCGCCCGATGCCGCTGTCCGCCGTGCCGGGGTTCCTGCAGGACTGGCCCGCACGCTGGAATGGCGAGCAATGAGCGCCACCGGCGACGCTGAAACCCACGGGCAGGCAGCTACCTGCCCGCAGGCAGCGATGCCTTAATTCACACCGCGGATCGCCAGGGTCAGTGCCAGCACGCTCAGGATCACCGCGATGGTGCCATCCAGAATGCGCCAGGTGGACGGCTTGGTGAACAACGGCGCCAGCATGCGCGCGCCCAGGCCCTGCACGGTCAGCCATACACCGCTGGCGGTGACCACACCGGCCGCGAAGGCCATGCGCGCATCACCAAAATTGTCAGCGATCGAGCCGATCACCATCATGTCCAGCCAGAAGTGCGGATTGATGATGGAAAAGCCCGCAGCCGCCATCAGCGCGGTGCGCAGCGACTGGCTGCCGTTGTCGTCCAGCTTCATGCCACCGCCACCGGCAACCGCACGCCGCGCCGACTGCAGCGCATACCAGCTCAGGAAGGCCACACCACCCCACAGCAGCACCGTGGTCAGCCACGGCAGCTGATCGGTGAGCCGGCGCAGGCCGGCCACGCTTGCCAGGATGAAGGTCGCATCGATTGCAAAGCACGTGGCGATGATCGGGATCACGTGCTGGCGCAGGATGCCCTGGCGCAGGATGAACGCACTCTGCGCGCCAACAATCGCAAACAGACCGATACCGATACCGGCACCACTGAGCCAGGCACTGCCGGCGGCTTGGGCGGAAATAACCGAAAACATGGGACAAAAACCTTGTTACCTGGGGGAAGGAGGCTGCGGGAGAACCCACCGGCAGCTCCGGACCCGGCAATTGTCGCAATGCAGCATCAAAAAGTAGAGCTAAACTTCGTTAACCATCTTTAGCAGAACTTAATATGCGCATTGATCATGCCCAGCTACGGGCGCTGGCGGCGGTCATCCGCGAAGGCAGCTTCGAGCGCGCCGCGCTATCGCTCAACGTCACCTCCTCGGCCGTCTCGCAGCGGATCAAGGCGCTGGAGGACAGGGTCGGCAAACTGCTGATCCGCCGCACCATCCCCACCGAGGCGACCCCGGAGGGCCAGGTGCTGGTGCAGCTGGCCGAGCAGACCGCGCTGCTGGAGCGCGACGCCTTCGAGCGCATCGGCATCTCCGACAGCGCGCTCTCGCGCGCCAGCATTGCCGTGGCGGTCAACCACGACAGCATGGAAACCTGGTTCCCCGAGGCGGTGCAGACCTTCTCGCAAAGCACCTCCACCACCCTGGACCTGCACACCGAGGACCAGGACCACACCGTGGCGTTGCTGCGCCAGGGCGCGGTACTGGGCGCGGTGACCACCTTGTCCGAGCCGGTGCAGGGCTGCCAGATCCATGCGCTGGGCAGCATCCGCTACGCCGCCACCTGTACCCCCGAATTCCACGCCCGCTACTTTGCCAAGGGCGTTACCGCCCAGGCGCTGGCGCAGGCACCGGTGCTGGTGTTCAACCGCAAGGACGACATGCAGGCCCGCTATGCCCGCCGCCTGGCCGGGGTCGAGCAACCGCACAACGCCCCCACCTGGTGGATCCCCTCCACCCGCGCCTTCGTCCACGCCAACCTGGGCGGGCTGGGCTGGACCATGAATCCCCTGCCCCTGGTGCGCCGCCACCTGGAAAGCGGACGCCTGGTCTACGTCAAGGCACGCGCCTGGGAAGACGTGCCGCTGTACTGGCAGCACTGGAAAGGCGAGGTCAAGACCATGGCCCTGCTGACCCGCGCCATCCTGCAGGCATCGACCGCACTGGTACGCAAGCGACGCTGAGCCCCCGACCAGTTGCTGCAGCGCAAGTTTCCCTAAAGGACACTGCCTGCAGTCACGGCTCGGGTGGATGCTGCGTTGATCCCAACGCCTACCCGCCAGGAGCCGTGCCATGTCGATGCTTCGTTCTGTTCCGGTTGTGCCGTCATGGCTGTGCACCGCGGTGGCCGCGCCGCTGGCCAGTACCCTGCTGTTCCTGCTGCCCGGCAACGCCCAGGCGCTGGACTGCGGCAGCAACAATGGCTACACCTGCAGCGGCACGGCCAACCAGTACGCAGGCGGCTTCAATCCCGGCGTTGGCCAGGGTGGCTTTGGCGGCGGCAGTTGTACCGCCAGCAAGACCCCGGTGGTGTTCATCCCCGGCAACGGCGACAGCGCGATCAGCTTCGACATGCCGGCCGGCGCCGTGGCCGGTTACACCACCCCGCCCCGCTCGCTCTATGCCGAGCTCAAGGCGGCCGGTTACAACGACTGCGAACTGTTCGGCATCACCTACCTCAGCGCCAGCGAGCGCGCCGCGCCGCAGTACAACTACCACTCACCAGCCACCTACCAGGTGCTCAAGACCTTCATCGACAAGGTCAAGGCCTATACCGGCAAGAGCCAGGTCGACATCGTCAGCCATTCACTGGGCTCGACCATGGCATTGGCGATGATCAAGTACAGCGGCAACCAGGCCAGCGTGCGCCGCTTCATCAACATCGGTGGCGGCCTGCGCGGCCTGCAGACCTGCCGCAGCACCGGCTACCAGTCGGCCCTGGCACCGACCTGCAATGCCGAGGCCTATGTCTACCCCTACACCTATTACACCTTTGGCCTGTACCCCAGCACCGGCCTGACCTACTACGGCTACAACCGCTGGACCGGCAGTGGCAGCGGCAGCCTGCGCAGCTTCCCGGCCAGCTATACCGGCATCCGTTTCTACACCATCACCGCCGGCCTGCGTGACCAGGTGCATTGCTTCACCACCAGCTACAGCGCAGGCTGCGCCGACGGCGCGCTGTTCAACAGCGCCACCAACGTCTACGCACAGGTGGATATCGGCGCCGGTAGCAGCGCCTACAGCTTTGACTGGGACTGGAGCGATGGCAGCCCGTACAACTTCGGTGGCGGCGACACCAGCAGCGGTGTGGGCCATTTCCGCTCGAAGAACAATGCCGGCCTGATCGTGCGCAACATGCTCACCAGCGACTGCACCAGCAATTGCGCAGCCGGCTACAGCGGCGTGTACGGTCCTGCGGTCAATCGCTGAACCGCGTTCTCAATCGAAGGACAGCGATACGCCGACGCCGCCGTGCCAATCGGTGGTGTCGGCATCCAGCCCGCGCAGAACCGATGCATCCAGTTGCACGCGCGGGCTTACCCTCCACGTCACACCGGCACCGGCCGCACGCATGTACTGCGCGCCGGTGCCATAGCCGGCTTCGACATAGGCCGACAGCTGCGGCCGCAAGGCGAAGCCATAGCTGGGCGAGAACAACCAGCCGCTGCCGCCCTCGCCCCATTGCCGGTCAATGTAGAACGCCAGGCTGCGGTCGCGCGGCAGCGCCCATGCCGCCGTCACGCCCAGGTCGTAGTCATGCCCCGCATCACCCAGCGGTGCCCTGCCCCAAGGCAGGCTGGCCCCTGCTTTGAACGCCACTGATAGCTGTTCGTTCGCCAGCGGTGGTGCCCACTTGAGTGCCACACTGCCGTCACCGCCGCCGCTGTCCTGCACGCGAATACCGGAGCCGCGCAGCCGCAGCCTGCTCCAGCTGTCCGCGCCGAGTTGCAACTCCAGCGTATCGGCGACCCCGACGCGCAACAGCGTGTCTGCGGTCCAGGTGGTGGTGGTCAGGCCATCGCTGCGATCACGACTGGCATCGGGCAAGCCCTGCTCCCAGACGACTACGTGCTTGCCGACCGTACTGGGGGAAAAGCCGATGCCTGGACGGTCGAACTCCGGCGCGTCATCGGCCTGGGCGTGGCCACTTGCCAAGGCGAGCACTGCCAGCAGCAGAGACGAGGTTTTCATGCCGCCATGTTCCATACGCGGCGGGGTGGCGACGTGAAAGATCATGGGCGCTACCGGCATGCGCAGAGAGCGCAACGGTGCGCGATGGTCCGTTAGGGCGGTTGCAGCGCGTGCTTCCCGGGTGCGCTTCGCTTACCCGGGCTACGGATGCGCCGGGGACGTCCCTTTTTGTCGGTAGCGAGGCCACAAATGAAAAGCCCACCCGCTTGCGCCGGGTGGGCTTTCAGCAAACCTGCGGATCCCGAGACCTCAGCGATGTGCCAGCGCGTAATCCAGCGCGCCGCGCACGGCGGCTACCTGGGCGTCATTGCATTGCTGCGGGGTGGCCTTGGGGCTATCCGGGTAAACCTCGGTGGTGGTGGTATAGCGCGCACCGCTGACGCTGGCGCAAAGTCCCAGGGCCTTGAGCGGGTACTCGATGACCGCTTCGGCGACCACCGTCGAGCCAATGATCTGGCCCTGGGCGTCGGCTGGAGCGAGATGGGTGACCTTGGCAACCTCGGCATTCACCGCCTGCTGGAACTGTGGCTGGCGGTTTTCGGTGTCATCGACCAGATAGAAGCCATCGGGGATCTCGCCCGGTTCGAACGGCTTGCCATCACGGGCGGCCAATGCCGGGCGGAACTCGCTCTCATCGGTGTCGGTGGTCTCGTGCAGGTCGATATGCATCACCACCTTGCCCTTGTAGGGTGCCACCAGCGCCATCAAGGCCGCCGACTCCTGCGCCGGGCTGTCGGCCACGAACGAACGATTGGGGTCCAATGCCTGCGCGTTCCAACGCTGGATGCGCTCATACCCCCACGGGCTCACACACGGAGCGACCAGCAGGTTGCAGCGGCCGGCATAGTCCTGCGCATGCTGGTCAACGAACTGCAGCGCGCCCTGCACACCGCTGGTTTCATAACCATGCACGCCACCGGTAACCAGCATCACCGGCAATGCAGGGTCCCAGTTGCGGCTGCGGATCGCAAACAGCGGGTAGCGGCCCGACGGATAGTCCAGCTCGCCGTACTGGCTCACATCAAAACGTGCACGCAAGGCGTCGATCCTGGTCAGCACTTCGTCGGCATAGCTACGCTGCACCTGCTGCATGGCCAGCCACTGCGCACGTTCCGGCGCGCCCCAGGGCTGGCCTGCGGTGCCTACGGGATAGAAAGCGGCAACGGTGCTCATGCGCAGATCTCATCAATACGGAAGATGGCGCGCACTCTACACCCAAGCGGCTACGTCTTCAGGCGATTGCAGGGCAAAGCATGAACACCGGCCTAATCCCCCCCTGCCCGCTTCACCTGCAATTGCACTTGCCGCGCGCACGCTGGGGCTACCTTGGCGCGATCGCGCGCCGTCAGCAACAGGAGTCCGCCATGGGCAAGCTTCGCCTTTCTCTGGCCTCGGCCATCGCCGCTACCGCCCTCACGCTGTCCGCCGCTGCCCAGGCACAGCACTATGGGCCGCAGGACGAGGGCCGCCGTTTCAATGATGGCAGCCGCGTGGTCTGCCACAAGGTCGAGGTCGCCAACAACGCACGCGACCAGAACCGTATTGCCGGTACCGCGACCGGTGCGGTGGTCGGCGGCCTGCTTGGCAACCAGGTTGGCAACGGCAATGGCCGCAAGCTGGCCACCGTCGGTGGCGCAGTCGCCGGCGGCCTGGTCGGCCGCAACGTGCAGGGCCGCAACCAGGAGCGCAATGGGCAGCGCAGCGTGGAAACCCGCTGTGAGCGCGTCTACCGCTGAGGCAAACGCCTCGCCCAGCAACGACAAAGGCCCCTGTCGGGGCCTTTGTCGTTAACGCCGCAGCGGGATCAGGCCTGCTGTTCCAGCAGGCGACTGATGTCCTCGTCCTTCTGCAGCCACAAACCATTCATCCACTGCTGGAATTGCGCGCGGAAATTGCGATCTTCCTGGTAATTGCGGCCGATGAATTCGGTCGGGATCGGCAGCTTGCGCACCAGCACCTTCACTTCCGGCAGGCGGTTGGCCATCAGGTCCATCATCGAAGGGATGCCCTTGGGATAGACGATGGTCACGTCCAGCAGGGCGTTCAGGCCCTTGCCCATGGCATCGAGCACAAATGCCACGCCGCCGGACTTGGGCTTAAGCAGGTGCTTGAACGGCGAGGACTGCGAGGCATGCTTGGCGGCGGTGAAACGCGTGCCTTCAACGAAGTTCATCACCGCCACCGGGATGCTGGCGAACTTTTCGCAGGCCTTGCGGGTTACTTCCATGTCACGCCGGCCCAGCTCGGGGTTCTTGGCGATCTGCTTGCGGGTATAGCGGCCCATGAACGGGAAATCCAGCGCCCACCAGGCCAGGCCCAGCACCGGCACCCAGAACAGCGAGCGCTTCAGGAAGAAGCGCAGCAGCGGGATGCGCCGGTTGAATACTTTCTGCAACACCAGGATATCGACCCAGCTCTGGTGGTTGGCCAGCACCAGGTAGTGCCCGTCGCGCTCCAGCCCTTCGACGCCGCTGACCGTGAAACGGGTGGCGGTAAAGGCATGGATCATCGCGCTGTTGACCGCGATCCAGCTCTCGGCCAGGCCGGTCAGCAACGGATTGCAGGCCTTCCTGACTGCCTGCAAAGGCAGCACCGCCTTGAACAGCGCCACCACGAACAGTGGCACGCAGTGCACCAGCGTGTTGATCACGATCAACGGGAAAATCAGAGCGACACGCAACCACACCATGGAAATAACCGCGGGGAACTACCCCAGAACCGAAAGAGGCACAGGGTAGCAAAAGCAGCGCTTCAGGTTTCACCCGTAACCCGGCCCGGCATCCCGGTGCACCGCCAAGCCACTGGATTTGCTGACCTTTCGACCGCCCTGCGGCGCAGTGCCCGGCCCCGCCCTTACGATCCGGGCGAGCCACGGCGGCTTACTGCAGGCTGGTCTGCACCACCTCGACGCGGATGCCGGCATCGACCATGGCCTGGTTGGCCGCGGCCAGCTTCAGCCGCATGTCCTTGCGGAAACACTGGTCGATGGCATGCTCGATCTCCGGCTCGCGCGCCATCAGCCGACGCAGCGCATGCCGCTCCAGGGCCAGGTAGCAGGTTGGCTTGACGGTGACGACAGTGGCCGTGGCCGGCATGTCGGTCAACACGCTGATCTCGCCGGACAGTGCCCCGGCGCCGCACCAGCCCACCACCACCTCGTTCACCACCACCGCCACTTCACCACTGGCGATGAACAGCATGTGGCTGGCCTGTTCCCCATGCCGGATCAGCACCTCGCCCACCGCGGCCTCGCGCCACTGGCCCAGATCCAGCACACGACGGGCCTGTGCCGGCTCGACCAGCGGCAGCACGGTTTCGCGGAAGCGGCGCTCCTCCACCGAGAACTGGGTGATGCGATTGCGATAGGCCTGCAAGGACAACTGCCCCACATTGACCGCGACGAAGATGATTTCCCAGGTAGCGCTGACGTAGTCGGCGATCATCAACGAGTAGGTGATGCTGAGCAGCCCGGAGGCGACCGCCAGGCTGCGCAGCCACATCATGCGCGTCATCAGCATCGACAGGATCAACAGCAGATAGCTGGCGTGACCCACCATGCCATCGAACGAAAGCGCGGATTGGAAGAAGCTGTTGAGGTCCATGCGCGGAGGATGAGGCAAGCCACGTCGGCCCACAATCAGCAAGCCGATCCGTGGCCTGCCCGCTTGCCATCCCAGCTCCCGGCTGGGGTCCCCTGACTTGCCAGCCCCCCCCCCGGCCGCAGATTGCGTCACTGTCAGCGGGCGCCTGACAGACGCGCTAATCTTGACCCCGCATAATCCCTGGCCTGCTTTTTGCCGTACTTGTCGATGCCTTTCAAATTGCCACCGCTGGGTGAAGTACTGGACCTGCTACCCGACGCGGTCTGCATGGTCGCCCCCGACGGCCAGCTGCTGATGGTCAACGCCGCCTTCGAAACCATCTTTGGCTACAGCCCGGCCGAAGCCGTGGGTCGGCAGATCATGGATCTGGTGCATCCGGACGATCGCGCGGCCACCGAGCAATCGGCACTGGATGCGATGGCGGGCCGGCCGCGTTCGAATTTCCGCAACCGCTACATCCGCAAGGACGGCAGCGTCGTCGACATCCAGTGGTCGGCCAAATGGCTGCCCGAGTACCAGATTCGCATCGGCGTTGGCCACGAAGTAACCGCATTGCGTGGCATCGAGCGTCAACTCGAACACCTGGCCAGCCATGACACCCTCACCGGCCTGCCCAACCGCTACCACCTGCGGCGCGAACTGGATGCCGCACTGGCGCAGGCCGCCAGCAAGGCCGAGGGTCTGGCCCTGCTCTACATCGACCTAGATGGCTTCAAGGCCGCAAATGACCGCCATGGGCATGAAGCAGGCGACCGACTGCTGCACGATGCGGCCCAGCAACTGCGCGAGGGGCTGCGCCAGAACGACCTGATCGCCCGCGTCGGCGGCGACGAATTCGTCGCGGTATTGCCTGCCTGTGCCAGCCGCGACGACGCTTTGAGCATTGCTGCTGACCTGCGTGCACAGCTGGCGCTGCTGCAGACCTTGGGCAGTGACACGCCACGCATCGACGCCAGCATTGGCGTTGCCTGCTTCCCAACCGATGGCCACGATGCCGATGCCTTGCTGCGTCACGCTGACGCGGCAATGTACGCGGCCAAGGCGAAGAAGCGCCTTGCCAACCCTGCTACGGATCGCGCCTCCAAACCGACTTCCTGATCCAGGCGGCACTTCGCATGCCGAGGCAGCGTGCCCTGGATGAAGATGGCACCGCCGCCTCCCAACGGAAGTCAGCGCGGCCTAATTGCACTACCGCAGCATCAGCGGAACCAGACCCATCGACGGGATGGCAGCTGTTTGCCCCTGTGACCGACGTTTACTGGACCGACTGGACGTGGACCTGGGCGCCGGACGTCCGATCTCCCAACTCGATGATCTCGTCAGCACTCAGGCCGGCAACCCTGTCTTTTATCCTGACAATTCCAAGGCTTTGCAGCTCCGGATTTCCGGCCACCTCATACGCCGAATTCACGCCGGCCAGATTGATCTGAAGCATGGCCAGCAACAGCTTCTGCTTTTTCGCAGCACTGACCGATTCAGTCATCTTTTCCCAGCTGGCCTCCGCTGCGGCATCCGAGGATGCATCCAGGCGAATGGGCTCTTTGGCGCAGGCGATACCAGCAATCAGCAGGCTGATGATGAGAACAGCAAAAAAGCGAATTTTCACAATAATCCTCCTTGAAAATTGGCATGACACCTGCGCTACATCACGCAACTACTTCCAGGGCAGTTCGCCCTTGGCAACCTTGGCACTGAGTTCCAATGATGCCTCGCCCTGCAGCCCCGGGTAGCGCTGCTTCATTGCCGCAATCAGCGCGGTCGAGTCCTTGGCCTTGGCAGCTTCCTCATCGAAGGCGCGAATGTAATTGGCCGTGAATTCAACGGCTGCCAAGTCCTGCGGCGCGCCTTGCGCATAGTGTCCGGGAATAACCCGGGTCGGCGCCATATCCTGGATCTGCCGTAGCGCTGTCAGCCAATCCTGATGCGACTGCGGCGTCTGCGTATCGGCCATGAATACATGCGACCCCGCGTCCACCAGCACCCCGCCCATCACGCTGCGGATCGAGGGCACCCACAGCGCAGTTCGGTCCGGGCTTGCGCCATCCAGGCCGATGATCTTCAACTCCTGTCCTTCCAGCTGCAGCGTGTCGCCGTCCAGCGGCGACGGCACCACCACCTGTGCGGGTGCATTGGCGCCGAGCTGTGGCCCCCATATCTTCAGTTTCTCATCCTTGCTGGCCTGGATATGCGCCACCGTCTGCGGGGTCGCCACGATCCGCGCATCGGGAAAGGCCGCGTGCAGCGTCTCCAACCCAAAGTAGAAATCCGGATCGCCATGGCTGATATAGATCGTGGTCAGTTTCTTGCCTGACGCCTTGATCATCTCGACCAGTTTGGCCGCATCGGCAGTGGAGAACTGTGCATCGACCAGCACGGCATCGTTGGCGCCGGTAAGCAACTCGGAGGACACCGCGAAGATCGCGCTTTCACCCGGGTTATAGACCTGTACTTGCAGCGGTTGCGCAATGGTGCCGGCCGGGACCTGCGCAGCCTGTTGATCGGCGGCCGGCGCGACATCGCTCTCCTTACCGCCACACGCAGACAACACCCCTGCCAGCGCAACCACCATCACGGTGCGCATTGCCATGACCTTCTTACCCATAATCCTTCTCCATTTGGCCGATCGCCGGTGCAGCACGCCCTTCGGTTTTCCCTCTACAGGGCACGCATGGCAGACCACTACCCTTTGCAGGCCGATGCTGACCCGGACCGCGTTATCCAGACGTAAAACAGGCCGTCCATGCCGCACGCACAGCGATGCGGGAATCCGGGCACAGTGGCAGCGGTGCCATTCTGGCGGCCCCCATCGCCATGGAAGTTCGGGTGTAAAGCAGCAATCGTTCCGGCGACATGGATCTGGCCCCTGCGACCACCCGCCATTACGACAACGTGGCGACAAGCCGCCACGTCGCCACTGCGATCACGCCGCGCTGAGCACCGGCGCCAGCAACCGGAAGGTACCTGCATCGGCATCCATCTCCACCTTGCCACCGACCGGCACGATGAATTGCTCCTTGATGTGGCCAATCATCGCGCCACGGTAGGCCGGGATCTTCAACGGGAGGATGTAGTCGTCGAAGATCTGATCCAGGGTCAGCGAGCCATAGCCATCACCCGGCGCGCAATCGGTGCACTCACCGAAGATGAAACCGGCGATCTTGTCCAGCGCCCCCATCAGCTTCAAGGTGCTGAACATGCGATCGATGCGATAGGGCGCCTCTGCGACGTCCTCCAGGAACAGGACCTTGCCGGTGAAATCCGGCAGATAGGGCGAACCGGCCAAGGCCGTGAGCACGGTCAGGTTGCCGCCGATCAACTCGCCTTGCGCCTTGCCACCACGGAGGGTCAATGTGCGGTTGTCGCGCGGCACCAGCTCATCGTCGTTTTCGCTGCGGTTCTGGTAGTGCATCAATTCGCGCTTGAAGAACACGCGTTCGAACTGATCGACATTGAAACGGTTCCAACTGCCTGCGCCGATCTGCCCATGGAACGTCACCAGGCCGGTTTTGGCATGGATGGCACAATGCAGCGCGGTGATGTCCGAGTAACCGAGCAACACCTTGGGATTGGCGCGGATGCGCTCGTAGTCGAGCAGCGGCAGCAGCCGTGCTGCGCCGGAGCCGCCGCGCACACAAATGATGGCCTTGACCTGCTTGTCGCCGAACATGGCATTCAGATCACCGGCACGCTCGGCATCGGTGCCGGCCAGGTGGCCATGGCGTGCGCCGTAGTGGGCACCGGTCTTGACCACGAAACCAAAGGCCTCCATGGCTTCCTGCGCCAACTGCAGGCTGAGCCGTTCGCTGCTGGCCGAGGACGGGCTGACCAGCCCCACCGTGTCGCCCTTGTTGAGCCCGGCCGCCAGCAGCTGCCCGCGCGCAGCCGCCAGTGCGCCCTGCATGCCGAGCAGCGGCAAGGTAGCCGCCAGTGCCGTGCCGCCAATAAAACGCCGTCTATCCATGTTGCTGCCTGTTACCGGGAGTCGGCCCAAGAGTAGCAGCGCGAAGCTCCACCTGTAGTGCCGAGCCATGCTCGGCAGGGGCATTACTGACAAGGCCACTGCCGAGCATGGCTCGGCACTACAGGTTTGGGTCTCCCTGTAAGGCCCCTGCCGAGCATGGCTCGGCACTACATTCGCCTTTGGCGGGGTGCTTACATATTGCGACGGTACTCGCCGCCTACGTCGTACAGGGCGTGGCTGATCTGGCCGAGGCTGTGGGTCTTGACCGCCTCGATGAGTGCTTCGAAGACATTGCGGCGATCGCGCGCGGTCTTCTGCAGGTAACCCAGGCCATGACCGTCGTGCACCTCACCGTCCGCCGCTGCGCCTTCGATCTCGTGCGCATGCGAGGTCTCCCCCGCCGGTGCCAGCGCATTGCGGTTGCGCTGCCAGTTGTGCACGTTCTCGATCTGTTGGCCCTTCTCTTCCTCGGTGGAGCGGATCAGCTCGATCTCGGTGGCCACTTCGCCGGCATGCTCCTTGGGCAGGAACATGTTGACGCCGACCAGCGGCAGGCTGCCGTCGTGCTTCTTGTGCTCGTAGTACAGCGATTCTTCCTGGATCTTGCCGCGCTGGTACATGGTATCCATCGCGCCGAGCACGCCACCGCGCTCGCTGATCGCCTCGAACTCCTTGTACACCGCCTCCTCGACGATATCGGTGAGCTTGTCGACGATGAAGCTGCCCTGCCACGGGTTCTCGCAGAAGTTCAGCCCCAGCTCCTTGTTGATGATCATCTGGATCGCCACCGCGCGGCGCACGCTTTCCTCGGTCGGCGTGGTGATCGCCTCGTCGTAGGCATTGGTGTGCAGGCTGTTGCAGTTGTCGAACAATGCGTACAGCGCCTGCAGCGTGGTGCGGATGTCGTTGAACTGGATCTCCTGCGCGTGCAGCGAACGACCCGAGGTCTGGATGTGGTACTTCATCATCTGCGACCGTTCGTTGGCGCCGTAGCGCTCGCGCATCGCGCGCGCCCAGATGCGGCGGGCGACGCGACCGATCACGGTGTACTCCGGGTCCATGCCGTTGGAGAAGAAGAACGACAGGTTGGGCGCGAAGTCGTCGATCTTCATGCCACGCGCCAGGTAGTACTCGACGATGGTGAAACCATTGGACAGGGTGAAGGCCAACTGGCTGATCGGGTTCGCGCCGGCCTCGGCGATGTGATAGCCGGAGATCGACACCGAGTAGAAATTGCGCACTTTGTGGTCGACGAAGTACTGCTGGATATCACCCATCATCCGCAGCGCGAACTCGGTGGAGAAGATGCAGGTGTTCTGCGCCTGGTCCTCCTTGAGGATGTCGGCCTGCACGGTGCCGCGCACGGTGGACAGGGTTTCGGCCTTGATCCGCGCATAGGTATCGGCATCCACCAACTGGTCGCCGGTGACGCCCAGCAGCGCCAGGCCCAGGCCGTTGTTGGTCGGCGGCAACGCGCCGTGGTACTGCGGGCGTGAGCGGCCTTCGAACAGTTCTGCGATCTTCTGCTCAGCCTCGGCCCAGCGCGCGGGGTCTTCGCGCAGGTACTTCTCCACCTGCTGGTCGATGGCGGTGTTCATGAACATCGCCAGGATCATCGGCGCCGGGCCATTGATGGTCATCGACACCGAGGTGGTCGGTGCGCACAGGTCGAAGCCGGAATACAGCTTCTTCATGTCGTCCAGCGTGGGGATGTTGACGCCGGAGTTGCCGATCTTGCCGTAGATGTCCGGGCGCGGCGCCGGGTCCTCGCCGTACAGGGTGACGCTGTCGAACGCGGTGGACAGGCGCGCGGCCGGCTGGCCCACGCTCAGGTAATGGAAGCGGCGGTTGGTACGCTCCGGCGTGCCTTCACCGGCAAACATGCGGATCGGGTCTTCGCCGCTGCGGCGGTACGGGTAAACGCCGCCGGTATACGGATAGGAGCCCGGCAGGTTCTCCTTCTGCAGGAAGACCAGCAGCTCGCCCCAGCTGCGATAGGTAGGTGCTGCGATCTTGGGGATCTGCTGGTGGCTCAGCGACTCGCGGTAGTTCTCCACACGGATGGTCTTGCCGCGCACCTGGTACTCGTTGACCGGCTCGGTGATCGACTTCAGCCGTGCCGGCCACTCACGCAGCAGGCGCAGTGCTTCCGAATCCAGCGACTGCACCGCATCGTTGTAGCGCTGCCGCAGGATCAGCAGCGAGCGATCCACTGCCTGGGGCTCGCCCTCTCCCCCCGCCCCTCTCCCGAGGGCAGAGGGGAGCAAAGCATCACCTGCATACAGGTCCAGCGCACCCGGCAAGGCGGCATCGCCCAGTTCCTTCAATGCCTGCCAGAGGCCCTGCGCACGCTCGGCCACCTCGGCCTGCGATTCGATGCGGGCATTGATGCCGCGGCCCTGCTCGGCGATCTCGGCCAGGTAGCGCACACGGCTACCGGGGATCAGCACCGTCGCGCGCGGCTCCTTGAGCGTGGTATCGATCTGCGGCGCCAGCGCGGCCCGGGTCCGCTCGCTGAGCAGCCGGCACAGGTTGGCGAACATCCAGCTGATGCCCGGATCGTTGAACTGGCTGGCAATCGTCGGATACACCGGCACGTCTTCGTCCTTCATGGTGAAGGCCGTGCGGTTGCGCTTCCATTGCTTGCGCACATCGCGCAAGGCGTCCTCGGCGCCGCGCTTGTCGAACTTGTTCAATACCACCAGCTCGGCGTAATCGAGCATGTCGATCTTTTCCAGCTGGCTGGGCGCGCCGAAATCGCTGGTCATCACATACATCGGGAAATCGACCAGATCGACAATCTCCGAATCGCTCTGGCCAATACCGGCGGTCTCGACGATCACCAGATCGAAGTGCAGCGACTTCAGGAAACCAATGCAGTCGCGCAGCACCGTATTGATCGCCGCATGCTGCCGGCGGGTCGCCATCGAGCGCATATAGACGCGCTTGGAGCGCAGCGAATTCATGCGGATGCGGTCGCCGAGCAGCGCGCCACCGGTGCGGCGGCGGGTCGGGTCGACCGAGATCACCGCGATGCGCATCTGCGGGAAGCTGGCCAGGAAGCGGTTGAGCAGCTCATCGGTTACCGACGACTTGCCGGCACCACCGGTGCCGGTGATGCCGATGACCGGCGTTGCCGCTCGGGATGGGGGATTGGGGAACGGGGATTGGCCATCCGCCTTGGCCCACTGTTTACGCAGCTTCTCCAGTTCGCCTTCGCTGAAACTGGCATCTTCCAGCGCGCTCAGCACCCGACCAATACCGATTTCGTCATGGATGTCGGGGGTCGCTGGGAACTGCGAATCTCCACTCCCGGATGCCGCATCCCGCGCGCTACCCGCGCGCGCCACCACATCCTCGATCATCTCCACCAGGCCCATCTTCATGCCGTCGTTGGGGTGGTAGATGCGCTCCACGCCATAGGCCTGCAGCTCGCGGATTTCCTCTGGCGTGATGGTGCCGCCACCGCCACCGAACACCTTGATATGGCCAGCGCCCTTTTCCTTGAGCATGTCGACCATGTACTTGAAGTACTCCACGTGCCCGCCCTGGTAGGACGACAGTGCAATCGCGTCGGCATCTTCCTGCAGCGCCGCGCGTACCACGTCTTCCACGCTGCGGTTGTGGCCGAGGTGGATCACCTCCGCACCCTGCGCCTGGATCAGCCGGCGCATGATGTTGATTGCCGCATCATGGCCATCGAACAGACTGGCGGCGGTGACAAAGCGCAGCGGCGTGGTCTCAGGCTGGGCCTGCGGGAGCTGGGAGGCGGGGGTACTCATGGGCCGTGCAACATCCGGTTTCTGTTGAAACCGATCATAGGACCGCCAGCCCCGCAGGTCAGGTTGCAGCGCAGCGTGACCTTTTGACGGTTTGCGCTATCGGGGGGCATGGCAACACCCGTACCGGCAAAGCCAGCGGCCGCCAGCGGTATGCATGGCTGAACATTCCCCTACCGGGAATGGATTAGAATGGCCGCCCGCGACCCCGTCCCCAGCCCTGACGAAGTCGCATTTTTTGTTTTCCGGCCAGCCATTTGGCCACACGATCACTGACGTTGTGGCAGCCACGCCATCGGAGCTTGCATGCTTTTCGAAACCCTCGAGACTTCCGGCCATGAACAGGTCGTGTTCTGCCAGAACCGCGATGCCGGCCTGAAGGCGATCATCGCCATCCACAACACCACCCTGGGCCCCGCCCTGGGCGGCGTGCGCATGCGCCCCTATGCCAACACCGATGACGCGCTGCGCGACGTGCTGCGCCTGAGCCGCACCATGACCTACAAAAACGCCCTGGCCGGGCTGAATGTGGGTGGCGGCAAGGCGGTGATCATCGGCGACCCCAAGACCGCCAAGAGCGAAGTCCTGTTCCGCGCCTTCGGCCGCCAGGTTGAGGCCCTCGCCGGCCGTTACATCACCGCCGAGGACGTGGGCACCGACGTCAACGACATGGAAAACATCTACCTGGAGACCGGCTTCGTCACCGGCGTGCACCAGGTCCATGGCGGCTCCGGCGACCCCGCACCGTTCACCGCCTACGGCGCGCTGCAGGCCTTGATGGCTTCGGTCAAACGCAAGTTCGGCCACGAGGAAATCGGCAAGCTCAGCATCGCCGTGCAGGGCCTGGGCCATATCGGCATGGAGCTGGTGAAGCTGCTGCGCGAGCGCGGCGCCAAGCTCTACGTCACCGACCTGGACCCGGTGCTGGTACAGAAAGCCGTGTCTGAATACGGCTGCGAGGCGGTCAAGCCCGACGCCATCTATGACGTGGCTGCCGACGTGTTCGCGCCCTGCGCGATGGAAGGTGCCATCGACATGGCCACGCTGGAACGGCTCAAGGCCAAGGTCATCTGCGGCACCGCCAACAACCAGCTGGCCAGCCATGCGGTCGGCGATGAGCTGTACAAGCGCGGCGTCCTGTGGGCGCCGGACTACGCGGTCAACGCCGGTGGCGTGATGAACGTGTCGCTGGAGATCGATGGCTACAACCGCGAGCGGGCGATGCGACTGATCCGCAGCATCTACCACAACCTCGACAAGATCTTTGACCAGTCCGAACGCGAAGACGTTTCCCCGCAGCGCGCGGCCGACCGTATCGCCGAAAGCCGGCTGGAAGCCATCGGCAAGCTGAAGATGCCGATGGGCCGTTCGGTGCCGCGCATGAACCGCCTGCGCGGCGAATAAGCCGCACGGCAAAAACACCGAAGGCGGGCGATCTCCTCGCCCGCCTTCTGCTTTTCAAGCGGCCACAACAACTGCCGGCTCAGAAGCCCTGGCGCAGACGCAGCGAAACCTGCCGGTTGTCACCACGCGGGCCAAAGCGCTGGTCATACCCCAGCGACAGCCGCGTATTGCGGGCCAGCCACGAATCCACCGACAGGCCAAACAAGCCCCCCGAACGCGACGGCTGCAGGCCGGCAATCGGTGCCCAGGCATCCACACCGACGAAACTGGCATCCAGGCTCAGGCCATTGCCGCCCAGCGCCTGCTGCCATTCGGCATAGCCGTTGAACGCCACCTGCTTCCACAGGTATTGCCCACGCACGCCCGCCAGCGCCTGCACGCGACTGCTGCTCCAGTCATCGGCACGCAGGCCAAACCCATAGCCACCCTGCTCGCGGAAGCCGTCACTGGCCACACGGCTGTAGTCCGCGCCGAGGTAAGGCGTCAGCTGCGCCCTGCCCTGGCCCAGACGATAGCCCGCCTCCACGCTGCTGGACAGGAAATTGCCCTGGTAACGGGTATGCACGCCGGCGCGTTCACTGCCCAGCAACAGGCCGCGGTCCAGCTCACGCTGGTACTGGCCGAAGCCCACCTGACCCAGCACATAGGCTGCGCCCGAGGACCAGCCGGCATACAGCTGCGACTGGGTCTGGCGGTCACGGCTGCGGCCCTGGCTGGCCTCGACCATGCTGTTGGCATGGGTCTGGCCAAAGGCAACACCGAGCATCGTATTGCTGCCCAGCAGGGTCTGGCCGCCCATCATCCAGCCATCGAGGTTGTAGTCGCTGCCCAGGTAACCGCCCTGCCCACCGTTGCCGAGCGAACGCATCCAGCTGCTCACTCCCGTCACATTCACACGGCTGTCGGCCACTTGCGCCGACAGCGCGCGGCGGTTCATGTCGATGCTGTCGAAGGTCATCGCCGTGGCTGCGGCGTGGGCCTGCCCGGACAGGCTGTCCAGGCTGCTACGCAGGCCCTGCAGGCCGCCGTCGACCTGCTGCAATGCCGCCGCGCCCACAGCAAAATCACCCGTCCGGCCGATGATGTTGCCATCCAACTGTTCAAATGCCTGCTCCACCCGCGCTGCCGACGACATGGTGCGGGCATTCGCCATACTGGCCGCAGCAGTGGTCACATTCACCCGGTCGATATCCAGCCACGCATTGTTTGCGTCGTAACCGTAATCGGCCGCCAGCAAGCTGAAGCCAATGTTCTGTGCCACCGAGACCGGTGCCGAAAACTGGCCTTGGATACCGCCTTCGGCATGTACAAGGTCCTGCCGCGTCCCATCCTGCGGCACGTAACCCGTGACAGCTCCGGCAACAACCACCCGACCATCAAGCGTGGCGGTGCCGGTTACGTGCAGTGCGCTGGCACCCAACCACACAAGCATTCGAGCGCTGTTGCGTTGCAGGTAGTCACCTTGAATGGTGCCGACCCCGATGTCATCGCTCATCACGATCAAGCCGGCATTATCGACGTTGCCGATCACCCGACTGTCCCCGTACAACTGCAATGCCGGGGTGAAGGGTTCCGCTGGCCCAGCGATGATCACGTTGGATCGGATCGAGGCGCCATCCAACAGTGTCAAACCGCCCAGCTCGATGCGGGTGTCGCCGGAGTACGTATTGATCCCTGACAAGCGCAACCCGCCTTTGCCGCGTTTGATCAAGCCTCCAGCACCAGAAATGTCATTGCTCCACACCGACCCCAGCCCCAATTGGTCAAGGTCAACCACCACATCACCCCAATCAAACTTCGCCGGCCCCTTGATCGCCTTGCCGATGTTGAGCAGGCCATAGCCGAACACCGCGTCCGGGCCGGCCTCGCCCAGATCGGTAGCGGTGCCGAGCAGGGTCTGCCGCACCAGGTCGTTGTTGAAATAGGGAAACGCTTCCCACACCACCGCCGCTGCACCGGAGACCAGCGGCGCAGCATAGGAAGTACCGCTGCCGTAGTAGTACTTCAGGTTGTCAGCCGTGCTTTCCTCGCCGACAAAGGCCACCGTACCCGGGGCCACCAGGCAGTAGTTCTTCGCCACGCCACAGGCATTGGAATAGGACGCCAGCTGGGTGGGCTTGGCAGTATCCAGGGCCGCCACCGCCAACCAGCCCTGTTCCAGATCGGCCGCCTCCAGCTTGCCGTTCACCCCTGGCTGGCTGGGCAGGGCCGCCATGTCCGAGGGATTGGGTTTGGATTCGTTGCCGGTGGCAAACACCACCAGCCCATCATGGTCGATGATGAAAGGCCGGTATTCGGCGGCGATCTGCGCGGTCACCGTGGGACGCGTCCAGTACAGGCCGCCCCAGGAATTGTTCATGATCCGCACGTCATCGTGGATCAGCTGGTTGTGGATGCCGGTCATGCCCAGCGCGCCAGTTACCTCATTGCCGTTACCGGAGCCGTCATCCTTGGGCGACTCGTCGGCAATGATGCGCACGGACACGATCTCCGCGCCGGGCGCGATCCCGCCCGGCCAGCTGCCGGCGGCATTGCCTGCGGCCAACTGCGCCACCGTGGTGCCATGGCCAACCACGTCGTCGATCGCCAGATTGTTGGGCGGCGAGCTGACCGCGTTGTAGTTGGCCACCACACGACCAGCCAGGGTGGGATGGTTACGCATCACCCCCGAGTCGATCACGCCAATGCGATAGCCCTTGCCGGTCAGGCCCGCTTCCTTGGCCGGGCCTGCATTGGTCAATGCCAGGTGGGCATCCCAGGCCGGCTGCGGGGTGGTTGGTGTTGGCGTTGGTGGTGTGGTCGGCACGGTGGGGGGCGGGTCCGACCTGGTCCCGCTACCACCGCCGCAGGCAGCCAATGCCAGCGCCAGGGCGCTGGCCAACGCAGTGCGTACCGCGGTCCTGCTTTGCATACCGTTTCTCTCCATGTGGCATGTCCCCCAATTCAGGTATTACCGTGCTTCGGTCCGTGATCACCCACCTTCTATACTGCGAGGACAAGCAAGGCTCCCCGGGATGTGCCGTTGGTCCAATAGGCCGGATCCTGTGGACATCCGATAATCGTCGCTAGATATAACCGAGATTGCCCATGTCTGACATCGTCATCGCTGCTGCAAAACGTACTGCCATCGGTTCTTTCCTTGGACAGTTCAATGGCGTCCCCACTCCGACCCTGGGCGCCACTGCCATCAGCGCCGCCATTGCGCAGTCCGGCATCGCCGCTGCCGACGTATCCGAGGTCATCATGGGCTGCGTGCTGCCGGCCAACCTGGGCCAGGCCCCGGCCCGCCAGGCTTCACTGGCCGCCGGCCTGCCGACCAGCACCGGCGCCACCACCCTCAACAAGGTCTGCGGCTCGGGCATGAAGGCCATCATGCTGGGCCACGACCTGATCAAGGCCGGCTCGGCCAGCATCGTGGTTGCCGGTGGCATGGAGTCCATGTCCAACGCCCCGCACATGTTGCCCAACTCGCGCACCGGCAACCGCTACGGCAATTTCCAGGCGGTGGATCACATGGCATGGGACGGCCTGACCAACCCGTATGACGGCCAAGCCATGGGTGTGTTTGCCGAAGCCACCGTGGCCAAGTTCGGCTTCACCCGCGAAGAACAGGATGCCTACGCCATCGAGTCGGTGACCCGTGCGCAGGCCGCGCAGGCCAATGGCGCGTTCAACGACGAAATCGTCGCGGTCAAGGTTGCCACCCGCAAGGGCGAGGCCGAGTTCAACCAGGACGAGCAGCCGGGCAAGTCGGACATCGCCAAGATCCCGACCTTGCGCCCGGCCTTCAAGAAGGACGGCAGCGTCACCGCCGCCAGTTCCTCCAGCATTTCCGATGGTGCCGCCGCACTGGTACTGCTGTCGGCCGAGGACGCCGCAAGCCGCGGCGTGCAGCCGCTGGCCCGCATTGCCGCCCATGCCACCTTCTCGCAGGAGCCGGAGTGGTTCACCACCGCGCCGATCGGTGCGATCACCAAGGTGCTGGAGAAGGCCGGCTGGTCGATCGACCAGGTGGACCTGTTCGAGATCAATGAAGCCTTTGCCGTCGTGGCGATGGCGCCGATCCGCGAACTGGGCATTCCGCATGCCAAGGTCAACGTCAATGGTGGCGCCTGCGCACTGGGTCATCCGATCGGTGCATCCGGTGCCCGCTTGGTGGTTACGCTGGTAAACGCATTGCGCACACGCGGCCTCAAGCGTGGCGTTGCGTCGCTCTGCATCGGCGGCGGCGAAGCAACCGCCATCGCCATTGAATTGATTTAATTGAAAAATCCAAGATTTTTCTGAACCTGAATGCGGGACCGCTTGACAGTCAAAATGGGCTTGTCATCATGTTCCCGGCGCGCAATGGCGCGTTGCCAAATTTCACGACGAGGATTCACAAATGAGCATCAACAAGCTGCTGATCGCGATGACCCTGGGTCTGGCCCTGGCTGCCTGCTCGAAGCAGGAACAGGCTGCTGACGCTGCCGCCGACGCAAACCAGGCTGCTGCCGAAGCCCAGGTCGCTGCTGACCAGGCCGCTACCGCCGGCGCTGCTACCGCCGACGCTGCCCAGGCTGCTGCCGACACCGCCGCCACTGCTGCTGACGCCGCTGGCGAAGCTGCTGGCGCCGCTGCTGCTGCCACCACCGACGCCGCTGCCGGCGCCGCTGCTGACGCTGCCAAGGCTGCTGAAGACGTGGCCGGCCAGGCCAAGGACGCTGCTGAAGAAGCCAAGAAGTAATAACTTCTGCTTCCAAGTAGTTCCAGAAAAGCCGCTGGTTCGCCAGCGGCTTTTTTTGTGCCGTTTCGCCTGCCCCATGGGCAGGGTTTGAAAGCCCCTGCACAAGCGCCGTGCGGCTGTTGCCGCCCAGTCAGCTCGGGTTGTCTCTTTTGACGCGGTCTGAATACGCTGCCACCTAGGCTGTGCGCGTACATCAACCAGGAGAGCGCAATGAAGCTGTATATCCCGCTGTTGACCGCAGGTCTGGTGCTGGCCCTGGCAGGCTGCAACGACCCCAACGCCGAACAGGCCAAGCAGGATGCTGCAGCGGCCGCCGAGCATGCTGGCGACGCCGCCCGCAATGCGGCCGAATCGGCCGCTGACGCTACCCGCGAGGCAGGTGACCAGGCCGCCGCCGCCACCCGCGAAGCGGCTGCAGAATCCCAGCAGGCGCTGGACAACGCTGCTGCTGCCACCAAGGAGGCCGCCGCCGATGCGTCCGCTTCGGCCAAGGAAGCCGCCGCCGATGCCAGTGCCGCCACGGCCAACGCTGCACAGAAAGTAGCCGACAAGGCGGAAGATGCCGCGGCAGCCGCTCGCCAGAAGGCCAACGAAGCCAAGCATTGATAGACTGGCTACGCAGTCACCTTGATGAAGGTGGCTGCGTGGTCGCACGCAGGATGCGTGTTGCCGCAGGGGACCGGGGCCGGCAAGCACCTGGATCGGCAGGCAGGCAGCGTGTTGCGGGCAACGCGTTGGCGGCCATATCCATCACGTGATCAGGTGGCAATGCAACAACGCGCCGGCAGTAAAATCGCACTGGTATTTTCCGCCCTGGTGTTCGTCGCCATCGGCATCGGTGTGTTCGTGGGTACCCGCCACTTCATTGCCGACTCCCGCCTGGTCGCGCATACCCACGAAGTCATCGGTCGCATCGACGAAATCCAGTCGCAGGTACTGGATGCCGAATCGGCCGAGCGCGGCTACCTGCTTACCGGCAGCCCGGCCTATCTGATCGACTACCAGCTCAGCGTGGAGCGCCTGCCCCTGCTGCTGAGCACCTTGTCCAGGTCCATCACCGACAATCCCGACCAGACCCGCAACGCTGCCAGGCTGGAAGAACTGGTGCATCGTCGCCTGCAGCAGATCCAGCATGTCGTCGACATCTATGACAGCCAGGGTCTGGAAGCGGCGCGCACCGCCATCAACCAGAACGCCTTCCGCACCACCAGCGCGATCCGCGAGCAGGTGCGGACCATGGTCGAGGAAGAACACACCCTGCTGGTTGAACGTGCCGCCAGTTCACGGCGCAGCGCCGACCTGTTGCTGGGCCTTGCCATTGCCGGCATCCCTTTCGGCCTGGCCGTGGTGGCATCGGTGTACGGCATCCTGCTGTCCGAGCTGCGCCGCCGCAGCCGCGCCGAGCGCCGCGCCGCCAGTGCCAGCCTGCAGTTGGCAGACAACCTGGCGCAGCTGGAGCGCTCCAGCGCCGATCTGCAGACCCTGGGCCGCTATACCGGCCTGCTGCAGAGCTGCGCCAGCCCGGAGGAGGCGCTGGAGATCAGCGCGCGTACGCTGGAGTCACTGCTACCCGGCATCGCTGGCTCCATCTACCTGCTTCGCGCTTCCAATGACCGTGCCGAGAACATCGTCAGCTGGGGCCTGCCACTGGTGGACACCACCGCCTTCCTCGCCCCCGGCGACTGCTGGGCGCTGCGCCGCGGCCAACCGCACCTGCTTGAGGATCTGCACAGCGGCGCCAGTTGCCCCCACATCGGCATCCCCGCCGAAGGACAAAGCGTGGCTACCGCCTGCATACCGATGGCGGCCCAGGGGCAGCAGATTGGCTTCCTGTTCCTGTGCGGCCCCGGCCCCGGGCCATTGCCCCGGCTTGCCGTCGCCGAATCGGCAATGGAACAGTTGTCGCTGGCGCTGAGCAATCTGCGACTGCGCGAATCACTGCGGCTGCAATCCATCCGCGATCCACTCACCGGCCTGTACAACCGCCGCTATCTGGAAGAATCGCTGGCACGCGAGATCGCCCGCTGCGGCAGACGCAATTTCCCGCTGTCGGTATTGATGCTGGACGTGGACCATTTCAAGCAATTCAACGATACCCACGGCCATGCCGGCGGCGATGCCGTGCTGGCGGCGGTGGGGCAACTGTTGAGCGCGCGCCTGCGCGGCGAGGACATCGCCTGCCGCTATGGCGGCGAGGAATTTACGGTGATCCTGCCCGAGTCGGACAGCACCGATGCGCATCGTTATGCCGAGGAACTGCGGCTGGCGATATCGCAGCTTGCCGTGCCGTTCTCCGGCAAGCCGCTACCTTCGGTGACCGCCTCGATCGGGCTTGCCACCTACCCCACCGACGGGGTCGTGGGCCTGACCCTGCTGCGCAAGGCCGACGCCGCGCTGTACCGGGCCAAGCGCAATGGCCGCAACCGGGTGGCCGGTTTCGACGCCCATCTCGACGGCATGGGCTGAGCGAACCGTAACCGATAGCGGCCAGGTGTCACGACGCTCACCCTGCGCCGGCACGCTCCACAATCAGGCAGCGCCATGCCCTGCATCTCACGATGGCCACCGGCTGCACGGTTTACGCAGCCCCTGCCGCCCGCTGGATCATTTGGCTCAGCAATGCGCCCTTGTCGAGCGTGCCGTACACCGCGTGCCCCCGCAGCAGGCGTGATTGCACGAAGTCCTGCGCCAACGGGCTGCCTGCCCGCAGCAGTATCGCGGCCTGCAACAGCATCGCCAATGCCGCACTGGTCCGACGTGCCTGTCCCTCTTCAACCGCGGTATCAGCCAGGCCATCGACGGCCCGCCGCAGGGCGGCGTCGTACCCCGCATGCATTCCCGCGGCCCCTTGCAGTTCACCCAACAGGGCGTCCCGCGACTGCGGCTCGCGTGCAAGCGCGCGCAGGACATCGAGGCATTGCACGTTGCCGCTGCCTTCCCAGATCGAGTTCAACGGGGCCTGCCGGTACAGCCGCGGCAGCATCGACTCTTCCACATACCCGGCACCGCCCAGGCACTCCTGCGCTTCATTGACGAAGCCAGGCGCCCGCTTGCACACCCAGAACTTGCCGAGCGCAGTGGCGATGCGCGCCAATGCCGCCTCCGCGGGGTCGCGCGGTGCCGCGTCCACGGCCCGCGCCACCCGCAGCGCGAATACCGTGGCCGCCTCCGATTCGATTGCCAGATCGGCCAGCACATTGGCCATCAGTGCATGCCCGACCAGGCGCTTGCCGAAGCTGCGACGCTGCCGTGCGTGGTGCAGTGCCTGGGCCAGCGCCATGCGCATCTGCGCCGCCGCGCCGAGCATGCAATCCAGCCGGGTCAGCATCACCATCTCGATGATGGTGGCCACGCCGCGTCCTTCCTCGCCCACCCGCCGCGCCCAGGCACCGCAGAACTCCACCTCGCTGGAGGCATTGGCCCAGTCACCCAGCTTGTCCTTCAGCCGCATCAGGTGAAACGCATTGCGGCGGCCGCAGGCCAAGCGCCGTGGCATCAGGAAACAGCTGAGCCCTGCCGGCGCCTGCGCCAGCACCAGCCAGCCATCGGACATCGGCGCGGAGAAAAACCACTTGTGCCCCACCAGGCTGTACTCGCCCTCGCCCGCCAACGGTGTTGCCCGCGTGGTATTGCTGCGCACATCCGAACCGCCCTGCTTCTCGGTCATGCCCATGCCGACGGTGATGCCCGGTTTGTCGCCGACGGGCAGGTCACGCGGGTCATAGAACGGTGCGGCGGCCTTGTCGGCCCACTCCGCCAGCGCCGGCACCTGGCGCAGCACCGGCACCGCGGCGTGCGTCATGGTCAACGGACAACTGGTGCCGGCCTCGGCCTGATGGTGCAGATAGCTGAGCGCCGCGCGCGCCACATGCGCGCCAGGCTGCCCGGACTGCCACGACAAGCCGGCCACGCCATGGGTCTTGGCCGTGGCCATCAGCTGGTGGTAGGCAGGGTGGAAATCCACGGTGTCGATCCGATGCCCCTGCGCATCGTGGGTACGCAGCAGCGGGCGCTGCCGGTTGGCATCGAAGCCAGCGCTGTAGAGATCGCCACCGGCGAGTTTGCCGTAGTGCTGCAACGGCTTGGCGAAGGATGCCGCCCCTTCGCGTCGCACGGCTTCCTGCAGCGCCAGATCTTCGGCCCACAGGTCATGATCGCGGAAAGGTGTGGGCTGGTTGTCGACCACATGGGTCTCGAACGGCGCTGGCGACTGCTGCATGACGGTCACTCCCGGAAGCACACCCCGATTCTGCCCCAAGCGTTTTGTCGGTGCCCACTCAGCGGCGCGCCACCTCGGCCAGCACACTGATGAACGTCTCTTCCAGCGCCAGCTTGCCGAACACGCCGCGCTGGGTGCCGCTCAATACCCGCAGCATGTGCCCCCGCCCACCAGGCAGGCGCCCCATCGGCTTGAACAGCAGGTCACGCGCCTTGGCCAGGGTGTCATGGTCGGACTGGAAGATGGGCGTCAGCCAGCGGCTCCAGAACTGGTATACGTCCACATGCGCCCTGCGCGTGGCCTGGTAAAGGGCCAGTGCGGCGTCGATGCTGTCCTGGCTGCGCAGCGCATCGCGCAGCGCCAACGCATCCAGCAGGGCCATGTTGACCCCCTGCCCGAGCTGCGGGCTCATCGCATGCGCGGAATCGCCGGCCAACACCAGGCGCCCGCGATACCAGCGATCCATCACGGCATCCCGGTAACTGGCCCGCGCCAATTGCGACTGCAGGGTGATACCACCCAGCCGTTGATGAGCCTGCGGCCACAATCCGGCCAACTCCTCCAGCCAGGGCTGCAGGCCGGCCTGTTCCCAGGCCTGGAAGCCCTCTCGGGGCAGGCTCCAGAAAAAACTCAGCCGCGGGGTGTTGTCGCCGGGCCGGGTGCCCACCGGCAGCAGGCCGATCATCTTGCGGGCAGCCACGTAGCGCTGGCGCAGCTCGTCGACATGAGCCCAGTCACCACGCGGCAGCAGGCACCATAGCGCTCCCCAGGGATAGACCCGGTCCAGACGGGTGCCGCGCACCTGCGCGCGCAACGCCGAGGCGGAGCCATCGCTGGCGATCACCAGGTCGAACGGCCCATGCCATTCGCCGTTCTGGTCCTGGATGCGCTGCAGCGTGTCGTCGATGGCGACGATACGGCGATCGGCATGCAGGCAGCCGGCCGGCTCCCAGGCCGCATCCAGTACCGAGAACAGCGCCCCACGCTGCATGCCTACCCCGCACAGGCGCGCGTCCAGCCCGTCATAGCGCATGTCCATTACCGCCCTGCCACAGGGCGTCTCCCCGTACAGCCGGCGCACCACCGCACCGTGTTCCAGCACCTGCGGCAACAGTTGCATCTGCCACAATGCCTGCAGACCGCTGGGCTGCAGCAGGAAACCCGCGCCCACTGGCCCCGGCGCCGCCGCCTGCTCGAACACCTGCACCCGGTGGCCATCGCGCGACAGCGCCACCGCCAAAGCCTGGCCGGCCGTGCCGTAGCCGACGATGGCGATATCCAGTGGCTTGTTCATTGCACTCCCCGAAACTGACGTCCACACCCGCTAAAAAAAAACCCCGCCGCAGCGGGGTTCTTTTGCACAACCGAATGGATCACTCGGCCGGCGTGATATTGGAAGCCTGGGCGCCCTTCGGGCCCTGGGTCACGTCATAGCTGACGCGCTGGCCTTCCTGCAGGCTGCGGAAGCCCTTGGAATTGATCGCGGAGAAGTGCGCGAAGACATCGGCGCTGCCGTCCTCCGGTGAGATGAAGCCAAATCCCTTGGCGTCGTTGAACCACTTGACGGTACCGTTCGGCATGGTGATGCGAGACCTTCTTCGATGAATGGATTGATGTACGCTGAATGGCGTACCAGCTGAGTATGCAAAGCTTGGGCGAGGATGACAATCACCCCCGGGCCAATTCACCCACCAAAGTTGGCAAACCCGACGACGCGGCGGCCACATTTTCCAACACCTCGTCCATCGTGATCTCGCCCGCATCGCCGCAGCCTGCGGCCCAATTGGCGACGATCGCCAGGCAGGCATAATCCAGCCCCAGCTCACGCGCCAGGCCTGCTTCGGGCATGCCGGTCATGCCGACAAGGTCACAGCCATCGCGGCGCATGCGCGCGATCTCGGCATTGGTCTCCAACCGCGGGCCCTGGGTTGCGCCATAACAGCCCCCGTCCTGCAGGGCCACGCCCTGCGCGCGCGCCGCCGCCAGCACCTGCGCGCGCAACGATGGGGTGTAGGGGTGACCGAAGTCCACGTGCAGCACCTCGCTACCCTCCTCCTCGCTGAGGGTCGATATGCGCCCCCAGGTGTAGTCGATCAGCTGATCCGGGCAGGCCAGCACGCGCGGTCCGAAGTTGTCGGTGATGCCACCGACGGTGTTCAGCGCCAGCACGCGGGTGGCTCCAAGCTGTTTGAGCGCGGCCAGGTTGGCGCGGTAGTTGATCTTGTGCGGCGGGATTGAATGGCCTTCGCCATGGCGTGCAAGAAAGGCCACGCGCTGGCCATGCAGCATGCCTACCCGGACCGGACCGGAGGGGGCGCCATAGGCGGTTTCCACCTCGTGGGTCTGGACATCATCCAGCGCGGCAAGTTTGTAGACACCGGTGCCGCCAATGACGGCCAGAGCGATGGGATTCATGGGGTTTGTTGCTCTCGAACGATAGCTGCGGGAGTGCGCGTGCAATGCCGCGCGAGGAAGAGGAAAGGCAACCAAGCACCAGTGCCTGCCAGGGTGGCCCAGATATCCTGCCAGTCAAAGCTACGATTGGGCCGCCATGGCTGCAGGAACTCCCAGCCCAGCAATGCGCCCAACGTGAGCAGCAGGGCGACGGCGATTGCCGGCTGCCAACGCCACAACCGCGCCCAGGAATAACTGTCATCGGGCAGGCCATTGCGTTTGACCAGCACCGCCATCACCAGGGCCGGCAAGGTCAGCGCCGCGATCAGATTGGGGGCATAGCCCAGCAAGCCGATCTGCTGGAGCAGGGAGCTGCCTTGTTCGCGCAGCTCCTTGACCGCCAGGATCGCCAACTGACCGGCAATGAACACCACCGTCAGCCAGCCAGCGACCGACCGACGGCAGGTCATCGACTTACTGCTTCATGGCATAGATGGCAGGCAGCGAGCGCAGCGATTCGTTGACATCCATGCCGAAGCCGAACACGAAGCGATCCGGCAGCTCGATGCCGGCATAGTCGGCCTTGACGCCCGGCAGGCAGCGGTCGTGCTTCTTCACCGTCAGCACGGCGATGCGCACATCGGTGGCGCCCTGCTCCAGGCACCACTCACGCACGCCCTGCAGGGTGAAGCCTTCGTCCAGGATGTCGTCGACCAGGATCACCCGGCGGCCGAACAGCGCCGACACCGGGCGGTGCTTCCACACCAGCTCGCCACCGGTCTCGCCGTGGTAACGCGAGGCCTGCATGTAGTCGAACTGCGCGTCCTGGCCGCGCGAGCCCAGTTCCAGCGCCAGCTGGCCGGCGAACGGCAGCGCGCCGTTCATGATCGAAATGAACACCGGCACTTCGCCCTTGTAGTCGCGCGCGATGGCGTCGGCGATGCCGGCGATGGCGGTGTCGATGGTGGGGCGGTCGACCAGCAGGTCGGCCTGGGCCACGGCTTGTTCAAGAGTGAGTTTGCTGGACATCAGGCGGTTCTTCCAAGGTTTTCAAACAGATGATTACAGGTATCAGTGTGGCGGGCATCGGCCAGCAGGCCGCCCCAGCCCATCGCCCCGCGGCCGATCAGGCTCAGCACGGCGGCGGTATTCAGGCGGCGGCTGGCCACCGCCTGCAGGGATTCCTCGACCAGCTCCGGGTGGCAGACCAGCACCACGTCACAGCCGGCATCCAGGTGCGCATCGACGCGGCCCTTGACCCCACCGGCGGCGAACGAGGCCGCCATGCCGATATCGTCGGAGAACACCACGCCGCGGAAGCCCATCTGCTCGCGCAGGATCTGGTTGATCCAGCGCGGCGAATAGCCGGCCGGTTCCGGTGCCACCTGCGGGTAGATGACGTGCGCCATCATCACCGCATCGGCGCCGGCGGCAATGCCGGCCTGGAACGGTATCAGGTCATGGGCCTGGATTTCCGCCAGCGGGCGCGGGTCCACGGCGGTATCGACGTGGGTATCCTCGCGCACCGTGCCATGGCCGGGGAAATGCTTGAGGGTGGCAGCCATGCCCACCGAATGCATGCCGCGCACATAGGCAGCGGTCAGCGCCGCCACCACCTGCGGGTCTTCGCCAAAGGCGCGGTTGCCGATGGCCAGGTTGCCGTGGCCCACATCCACCACCGGCGCGAAGCTCAGGTCCAGGCCGCTGGCGCGGATCTCGCTGGCCATCAGCCAGGCATGCTGCTCGGCCAGCGCCAGTGCGCCCTCGGGGTCGGTCGCATAACGCTTGCCCAGGCCATCGAGCGGTGGCAGTTCGGCATAGCCCTCGCGGAAGCGCTGCACGCGGCCGCCTTCCTGGTCCACCGCCAGCAACAGCGGGCGGGCGGTAGCGGCACGGATGGCCGCGCTCAGCTCCACCACCTGCGCGCGCGAGGCGAAGTTGCGCTTGAACAGCACCACCCCGGCCACGGCGTCGTTCTGCAGCCAGTCGCGCTCCTGGGCGGTCAATTCAGTGCCGGCAACGCCGATCAAAAGCATGCAAGGACTCCAATCCGCCGCAGGCTGCGGCGTAGCTGCGCATTGTCGCAGATGGCGCCGGTCGCGTCAGAGCCCGCGTTCAGATGCTGCAGCCCTCCGGGCCACAGGCCTGTTCATCGCCGCTGGCGGCGGACGGCGCCTGCTCGGCGGCGATCTTGCGCAGCACCTGGGCAAACACTTCCGGGGCCTGGCCGCCCTGCACGGCGTATTTGCCGTTGATCACGAAGGTCGGCACCGACTGGATGCCCAGCGCCTGCGCCTGGCCGAGCCCGGCCTGGACCTGGGCCAGGCCCTCGTCGGAGGCCAGCATGGCCTGTACCCGCTCGGCGGGAATGCCACCGGCTGCCGCTGCGGCCACCAATACCTGCGGATCGGCCAGGTTGCGGCCTTCGGCAAAGTGCGCGCGGAACAGCGCTTCACCGACCTGTTCCTGCACCCCGCTCTGCCCGGCCAGCCACAGCAGCCGATGCGCCGGCAGCGTGCTGACCTTGACCTGGCCCTTGTCGAAATCCATCGGCAGGCCTTCGGCCTGGGCAGCGCCCTGGGTCTGCGCCAGCATCTGGTTGGTGCGCTCGATGCCACCAAACTTGGCCGCGTAGGCCTCGCGCAGCGGCACCGGGGTGGTATCGGCGGTGGGGTCAAGCAGGAACGGGTGCCAGTGCACGTCGACCTCCGGTGCGTCCTCACCCAGCAATTCCAGTCCGCGCTGGAACCGATGCTTGCCGATCCAGCACCAGGGGCAGACCACGTCGGACCAGATATCGATGCGCATGAGGGTTCCTAGATTCGAATGTAGTGCCGAGCCATGCTCGGCAGGGGCTTTACCAATAATGCCAAATGGGCGGCCCAGCCATGCTGGGTTGAAGCTCTACCGGTAAAGCCCCTGCCGAGCATGGCTCGGCACTACGGGCACTTCACCACTGGCTGTACGGCTTCGATGCCAGCGCCAGGTTGTAATAACGCAGCTCGTCGGTGACTTCGGCGCCCGCCCAGTCCGGCTTGTCGAACACCTGGTCGGCGCTGTCCAGTTCCACTTCGGCCACCACCAGCCCGGCGTTGTCACCGAGGAACTCATCCACTTCCCACAGCAGGCCGCCGTGCTGCACCAGGTGGCGGCGCTTGTCGATCAGCCCACCGACGCACAACGCCAGCAGCTCGCGCGCCTCGTTCACCGGCACCGGGTACTCAAACTCCTGGCGGGTATGGCCCAGCTCGCGCGACTTGATGTTCAGGTAGGCCGCCTCGCCCTGGATGCGTACCCGCACCGAGGCCTTCTGCGCGCCGCTGTCCATCGCCGCCGTGTCATTGATATAGCCCTGCGCCATCGGGATGACGGCGTGCGCAGCCGCACGCCAGCCATCGCCGGTCACCAGGAACTTGCGTTCGATCTCGATGCCCATCGCTTACTTCTTCTCGAATACGGCAATGCTTTCCACGTGTGCGGTATGCGGGAACATGTCCATCGCACCGGCCGACACCAGGGTGAAGCCCTGCTCGTTGACCAGGTAGCCGGCATCGCGGGCCAGCGAGCCCGGGTGGCAGCTGACATAGACGATGCGCTTGAACTGTTTCAGCGGCAACTGCTTCAGCACATCGATCGCGCCCGAACGCGGCGGGTCTAGCAGCAGCTTGTCAAAGCCCTGCTTCATCCACGGCGCATTGCTCTGGTCCTGGGTCAGGTCGGCGGCATGGAACTCGGCGTTGGCCAGCCCGTTGCGCTGCGCGTTCTCACGGGCGCGCGCCACCAGGCCGTCATCGCCTTCCACGCCCACCACTTCGCGCACGGTGCGCGCCAGCGGCAAGGTGAAGTTGCCCAGCCCGCAGAACAGGTCGAGCACGCGCTCGTCGGCCTGGCCGTCCAGCAGGGTCAGCGCATGCGCGATCATCTTCTCGTTGAGCTTGGCATTGACCTGGATGAAATCCAGCGGACGGAACGCCAGCTCCACATCCCACTGCGGCAAGGCGAACGACAGTGCCACGCCTTCGGCCGGCCACAGCGGCGCCACTGTGTGCAGGCCACCGGACTGCAGATAGATCGCAAAGCCATGTTCCTGGCCGAAGCCGATCCAGGCCTGCTTGTCGGCATCACTCAGCGGCTGCAGGTGACGCACGGTCAGGGCGATGGCGGCATCACCGGCGATGAACTCGATCTGCGGGATATCGCGCTTGCCGTCCAGGGTTTCGATGAACGCGGACAGCGCGCCGACCTTGCTGCCGATCTCCGGGATCACCGTAAAACACTGCGACAGATCGGCGACGAAGCGCGGGTCCAGCTCGCGGAAACCCACCAGGGTCTTGTCCTTCTTCTCGACGCGACGCACCGAGAACCGGCCCTTGCGGCGATAGCCCCAGCTGTCACCCACCAGCGCCGGCAACACCGTGCCCGGGCTGACATGGCCGATGCGGGTCAGGTTGTCGGTCAGCACCTGCTGCTTGGCCACGATCTGCTGCGACTCTTCCAGATGCTGCAGCACGCAGCCGGCGCAGACGCCGAAATGCGGGCAACGCGGCTGCACGCGATCCGGCGAGGCCTTGAGCACTTCCACCGTCTTGGCTTCGTCGAAATGCCGGCTTTTGGCGGTCTGTTCCGCCATCACCGTTTCACCCGGCAAGGCACCGCTGATGAAGGTGACCTTGCCACCCTCGCCCTCGCGGCGTGCAACGCCACGGCCATCGTGGCTGAGGTCGAGGATGTCGGTCTGGAACGGGGTTTTGTCTATGCGGGGGGATCGGGATCGGGCCACGTGGCAACAGGCTGCGGGCAACAAAAGGGGGGCTATTGTCGCAGATGCGCGCAGTCAGGTAGTTCCCTGCTTGCACATGACGTTCGCATCGCTAATATGCGTCTGGAAGCTGACATGGAGGCAGCAGATGAATACGCAAAATACCGGCGCAACGCCGCGCCTGTTACTGGTCGAGGACGACATGACCAGCCAGGGTTTCTTCCAGCTTGTACTGGAATCCCTACCCGCCACGGTTGATATCGCGGACTCGCATGCCAGCGCCCTGCGCCTGGCCAATGGCGTTCGCCACGACCTGTGGCTGATCGACGTCAACCTGCCCGATGGCGACGGCCCCAGCCTGCTGCAGAAGCTGCGCGCCCAGCACCCCTCGACCCCGGCGCTGGCGCACACTGCCGAGGTCACCCTGGAAGTTGAACAGGCCCTGCAACAGGCCGGGTTCGCCGCGACCATGGCCAAACCCATCAGCCGCGACACCCTGTTGCGGACCGTGCGCCGCAGCTTGGCCCAGGCAGTGCCCGCTGAAGACCCCGGCAATCCGGAACCAGCACCGGACTGGGACGAATCCGCTGCATTGAACGCACTCAATGGCCAGCAGGCGCATGTGCGCGCCTTGCGCGAGCTGTTCCTTTCCGAGCTGCCGGGCGCGCGCGACGCGGTCAGCCAGGCACTGGTCCGTCATGACGACACTGCACTACGTGCACAGCTGCACAAACTGCAGGCCAGTTGTGGCTTCGTGGGGGCTTCCCGGCTGGCCCGCGCGGTGCGCCAGCTACACCACAATCCGGCCTCACAGCAGGCCCAGCAGCAATTCGGCAGCGCGGTCAGCGCCCTGTTGCGCTGAGCGGGCTGTCACGTTGCAATCACCGCAGCACCTGCAGGCAGCAGGCGCTCTCAGCCTTTGCTGCGGCCCAGCTCACCGAGCATTTCCCAGGATTTCAGACCGCGCCCGCCGAGATGATGCAGCAGCACCGCACGCATCTGCGGGCGCAGGCTGGCCAGGTCCGCCGCCGACGGCGCGCGGTCCTCGGCCATCGCCAGCAGGGCTGCGCCAGTCGCCAGGCCACGGCGTTCATTGCTTGAGCGCTCACTGAGCAGACGCAGGGGGCCCTGCAGCGGATCCAGACGGTAACGCGCAGCCGGATCGATGGCTTCGCCATCGGCCGCACTCGCCCAGTCAAATCCGAACCCCAGCGCTTCCAACAGATCGCGTTCAAAGCGCCGCAGCGACCACGCCAGCGAGGCGTCAGGCTGGTCCAGCGTGGCCCGCAGGCCGGCATACGCGAAGTACAACTCCGGCAACGGGTCCAGCCGTGGCGCCAGCCGCATCACCAGTTCGTTGACGTAAAAGCCGGCCAGCATCGCCTGCCCGTGCAGGCGTGGGGCCACGTCCTGGCTTTCGGCGCGGCGCAGCTGTGCCAGTTCTCCCCCCAGTACCGCGTCGAAGCGTATCGACTGCAGGGCCTGCAAGGCTGCGCGCAAAGGCTGCTTCTTCGGCCCCTGCACGCCCCGCGCCAGCAGCCCGATGCGCCCGTGATCCAGGCTCAGCACCTCGACCAGCAGGCTGGTTTCCCGCCATGGACGGGCATGCAGGACATAACCGGGCTGGTCTTCGATGCGCATCTCAAGGCCGGGAGTCGGGAATGGAGAATCGGGAGCCGAAGCAGCCCTTCACCTTGAACCAGCCGGCTTCCTTCAGACGACCTCGCGGGAGGCCGTTGCTACGAAAGTGCGCCATCGCAACATCGGCCTTCATCGCGCAACCTGACCTGTCACATGCCAGCTGACAGCCGGGATCACAAGTCGCAGCAGAACCAGGCAATTTCCATTCCCGATTCCCACTGCCGATTCCCGGCGAAAAACTTACTGCTCGCCGTAGCCGAAGGCCTTCAGCGCGGCCTCGTCGTCGGACCAGCCTTCGCGCACCCGCACCCAGGTTTCCAGGAACACCTTGGCTCCGAACAGGCGCTCCATCTGCAGGCGGGCCTTGGCGCCGATGTCCTTCAGGCGGATGCCGCCCTTGCCAATGACGATGGCCTTCTGGCCTTCGCGCTCGACCCAGATCACCGCGCCGATGCGCAGCAATGCGCCGTCTTCGGCGAAGCGTTCGATTTCCACGGTGGTGGCATACGGCAGCTCTTCGCCCAACTGGCGCATCAGCTGCTCGCGGACCAGCTCGCCAGCCAGGAAGCGCTGGCTGCGGTCGGTGATTTCGTCCTCGCCGAACATCGGCGGGGCTTCCGGCACCAGCCGGATCAGGTCGCGCACCAGTGCATCCAGGCCATTGCGCTTCAGGGCCGAGATCGGGTGCACGGCTGCAAATTCGCGACCGACGGTGATTTCCTGCAGGAACGGCAGCAGCGCGCCCTTGTCCTTCAGCCGGTCAACCTTGTTGACCACCAGCACCACCGGGATACCGGCGTCGCTGAGCACGTTGAAGGCCAAGGTGTCTTCCTCGTCCCAGCGGCCGGCTTCGATCACCAGCAGGCCGGCGTCCACGCCTTCCAGCGAGGCACGGGCGGCACGGTTCATCACGCGGTTCATCGCGCGCTTCTGCTGCCGGTGCAGGCCGGGGGTGTCGACCAGCACCAGCTGGCCTTCCGGATAGGTGGCGATGCCCAGCAGGCGGTGACGGGTGGTCTGCGGGCGGTTGGAGACGATGCTGACCTTGGCGCCGACCAGGGCGTTGGTCAGGGTCGACTTGCCGACGTTGGGGCGGCCGATGACCGCGACGCTGCCACAGCGATGTGAGGAGGTGTCGTTCACTTGGAATCCAGTTGCTCTATTGCGGCAGCTGCCGCCTGTTGTTCGGCCAGCCGTCGCGACGTGCCTTCGCCTTCGCTCGTTACGGCAGGGTCAGCCACGCAACAGCGCACATGGAAGTGCTTGGCGTGGTCGTCGCCGGTCTCCGATACCAGCTCGTATACCGGCAGGGGTTTCTGCCGGGCCTGCAACCATTCCTGCAGGCGGGTCTTGGGATCTTTCTCGGGCTTGCCCACCGGCACTGCCGACAGCGAGGCCTCGAACCAGGGCAGCACCCGTGCACGGCAGGCTTCGAAACCTGCGTCCAGGTAGATGGCGGCAACCACCGCCTCGACGGTGTCGGCCAGGATCGAGTCGCGCCGATGCCCGCCGGACTTCATTTCACCCGGCCCCAGGGTCAGGCGTTCGCCCAACTGCAGGCTACGGGCGATCACTGCCAGCGCGCCCTCGCAGACCAGCGACGCACGGGCGCGGGTAAGTGCGCCCTCGTCAGCCTTGGGCCAGCGTGTGAAAAGCGCTTCGGCGATCAGCATGTTGACGATGCTGTCGCCGAGGAACTCCAGGCGCTCGTTGTGCGGAACGCCGGCACTGCGGTGGGTCAAGGCCTGCTTCAGCAGCCCCTGATCCTTGAATGGGTGACCGATGAGGTCACCCCGATGAAACGTCTTAGTTACCACTGCCTGATGTCAGATCCTGGGAATTTGAGAAATTGCCGACGATGTCCAGGTTGCCGATCAGCTTGCGCCGGACTTCGTAGTTCACGTTCATCCGCCAACCCGCATCGATGCGCTCGAACTTGACGTTGTCACGCTTGACGCTTTCGGAGTAGTTCATGTCCAGACGCTTGAACAGGGATTCGGTCGCGCGCGCCGGATCCATGTCGCCGGTCGACTCCGCCGCCAGCGACTTCATCGCCGACTTCACCGCATAGAACTCCTGGTACATCGGGAACAGCTTCATACCGACGTAAAGCGCGAAACCCACCACTGCCAGCACCATCAGGAACGAGGTCAGCGTCATGCCACTTTGCTTGTACTTCATTGCGATCTCCCCAGATACGCGGTGTGTTATTGGATGCCCGACCCGATACGGGACGGTTCAAAGCTTGCCTTGCAGAACCAACCCGAACAGTTCAGCCAGATCATGAACGCCTTGCCCCGCAGATTCTCTTCCGGCAGGAAGTGGGTCTGGGTCCAGAAGCGGCTGTCCTCGCTGTTGTCGCGGTTGTCGCCCATCACGAAATACTGCCCCTGCGGCACCTCCCAGTCGCCCTGCCCGGCCGGATTGGCCGCGCCCAGTACTTCCAGCACCGTATGGGTACGCCCCGGCAGCATTTCCGTCAACAGGGTCGCGCCGGTCATGCCGTTGCCCACATACTCGCCATTGACCTTGTACTCCAGCGGCTGGCCGTTGATCGACAAGGTATCGCCATGGAAGCCGATGCGGTCACCCGGCAGGCCCACCACGCGCTTGATCCAGTTCTGGTCCGGCGCATGCGGCGGCTTGAACACCACCACGTCGCCGCGCTTGGGCTCAGCCACCGGGATGATCTTGGTGTTGGTGATGGGCAGGCGGAAGCCGTAGGAGAACTTGTTGACCAGGATGAAATCACCGATCAGCAGGTTGGGCATCATCGAGCTGGAGGGGATCTTGTACGGCTCGGCAACGAAGCTGCGCAGGATCAGCACCACCGCCAGCACCGGAAAGAACGCACGCGAGTAGTCCACCACCGCCGGCTCTTCGCTGTCCAGCAGGCTGGCCTTCTCGGCACGGCGCTTGCGCAGGTACAACTTGTCCAGCAGCAGCACCAGGCCCGAGCCCAGGGTCAGCACGACCAGGATGATTTCAAACCATTTCATTCAAGTTCCTTCGGAATGAGATTCGGAGTTGGGGATTGGGGATTCGCAGCAGCCAGAGCAGATGCTGCTCCTTCCAATCCCGAATCCCAACTCCCAAATCACTGTTACTTGTCCATCTGCAGCACAGCCAGGAAGGCTTCCTGTGGAATCTCCACGCGGCCCACCTGCTTCATGCGCTTCTTGCCTTCCTTCTGCTTCTCCAACAGCTTCTTCTTGCGCGAAACGTCGCCACCATAGCACTTGGCCAGCACGTTCTTGCGCATGGCCTTGACCGTGGTACGGGCGATGATCTGCGCGCCGATCGCCGCCTGGATGGCCACGTCGAACATCTGCCGGGGAATCAGGTCCTTCATCTTCTCGCACAGCTCGCGGCCGCGGCGGTCAGCATGGCTGCGGTGGGCGATCAACGACAGCGCATCGACCTTGTCACCGTTGATCAACACGTCCAGGCGCACGAACGGACCGGCCTCGAAACGCACGAAGTGGTATTCCAGCGAGGCGTAGCCACGGCTGACCGACTTGAGCTTGTCGAAGAAATCCAGCACCACTTCGGCCATCGGCAGCTCGTAGCTGATCTGCACCTGGCTGCCCATGTAGTTGATGCCGATCTGGGTGCCACGCTTCTCTTCGCACAGCTTGATGATGCTGCCGATGTAGTCCTCGGGGGTGAGGATGTTGGCGCGGATGATCGGCTCGCGGATCTCTTCGACCTGGTTGACCGGCGGCAGCTTGGCCGGGTTGTCCATCATCACGATGGTGCCGTCGCTCTTGAGCACCTCGTAGATCACCGTCGGCGCGGTGCTGATCAGGTCGAGGTTGTACTCGCGCTCCAGGCGCTCCTGCACGATTTCCATGTGCAGCATGCCAAGGAAGCCGCAACGGAAACCGAAGCCCATCGCCTCGGAGCTTTCCGGCTCGAAGCGCAGCGCCGCATCGTTCAGGCGCAGCTTGTCGAGCGCTTCGCGCAGGTCCGGGTAGTCTTCGGCATCGACCGGGAACAGGCCGGCGAACACGCGCGGCTGCATTTCCTGGAAGCCGGGCAGCGGCTCGGCGGCCGGGTCGGCCATCAAGGTCAGGGTGTCGCCGACCGGCGCACCGTGCACGTCCTTGATGCTGGCGTTGATCCAGCCCACTTCACCGGCACGCAGCGCAGCCATTTCCTTGCGCTTGGGGGTGAACACGCCGACCTTGTCGACCAGGTGCCAACGGCCGGTGGACATGACCTGGATCTTGTCGCCGGCCTTGATCTGGCCCTGCATCACGCGTACCAGCGAGACCACGCCCAGGTAGTTGTCGAACCAGGAGTCGATGATCAGCGCCTGCAGCTTGTCGCTGCCACGGTCGGCCGGCGGCGGGATGCGGTGCACGATGGCTTCCAGCACCTCCTCCATGTTCAGGCCGGTCTTGGCACTGACCGCCACCGCGTCGGAGGCATCGATGCCGATCACCGCCTCGATCTCGGCCTTGGCGCGATCGGTATCGGCGGTGGGCAGATCGATCTTGTTCAGCACCGGCACCACTTCCAGGCCCTGCTCGATGGCCGTGTAGCAGTTGGCCACCGACTGCGCTTCCACGCCCTGGGCCGCGTCCACCACCAGCAGCGCGCCTTCGCAGGCGGCCAGCGAGCGGCTGACTTCATAGGAGAAGTCGACGTGGCCGGGGGTATCGATGAAGTTCAGGAAGTAGGTCTGGCCGTTGCGGGCCGTATACGGCACCGACACCGACTGCGACTTGATCGTGATGCCACGCTCGCGCTCGATCGGGTTGTTGTCCAGGACCTGCGCTTCCATTTCGCGCGCGGTCAAGCCGCCACACAACTGGATGATGCGGTCGGCCAGGGTGGACTTGCCGTGGTCGACGTGGGCAATGATGGAGAAGTTGCGGATCATCCGCATCGAATCATGTGACATAGGTGGCGGCGGCGGCGCTGCGTCGTCAGGATAACGGGCCATTATCGCATGCCGGGCCCAGCCCCCGCACAGGGGCAGGCCGGCAGCTGAACGAAAGGAGCCGCCCGAAGGCGGCTCCAGGGCCTGGAAAGCCAGGCAGGACGGGCTTATTCGCCAGCGCGTACGGCCACGAAGGCACTGTTGCCGCCGGCCCGGACCAGCAGCATCACCACGTCGCCCTTCTTGTAGGCGGCCAGCTCACGGTTCAGCGCAGCCACGCTGCCGACCGGGGTACGCCCGACCTGCAGCACCACCATGCCCGGCGACAGACGGGCCTCGCGGGCGGCCTGGCTCTTCACCCCGGTGATGCGCACGCCCTCCCCCGCGTCCAAGCCGAGCTGGCTACGCTCGGCGGCGGTCAGGTCCGCCACGTCCAGCCCCAGCAGGGCATTGGCCCCGACCTGCGGCTTGCCGGTGTCCGCACCCGCTGCGCTGGCGCCCTGCCTGGCGGCGTCCTCGGCCAATTCAGTCAAGGTGACGGTGATCTCGCGCGGCTTGCCGTCACGCAGGATGCCCATGCGTACCCGGCTGCCCGGCGGCATCGCCCCGATCATCGGCGGCAGTTCGCTGGCGTCGTTGATCGCGGTGCCGTTGACCGAACGGATCACATCACCCACCTCGATACCGGCCTTGGCCGCCGAGCTGTCGGCCACCATCTGGTTGACCAGGGCACCACGGCTGTCGGGTAGCTTCAGGCCTTCGGCGGCATCGGCGGTGACCGCGCCCACCATCACACCCAGCTGGCCGCGGCTGACCTTGCCGTTTTTCTTGATCTGTTCCACAGCACCCATGGCCAGGTCGATCGGGATCGCAAAGCTGATGCCCATGTACCCGCCCGAGGCCGAGAAGATCTGCGAGTTGATGCCGACCACTTCGCCGCGCGTATTCAGCAGGGGACCACCGGAGTTGCCCTGGTTGATCGCCACGTCGGTCTGGATGAACGGTACGTAGCGCTGATCCGCATAGGGATTGCTGCGCCCGGTCGCACTGACGATGCCCGCGGTAACGGAATGGTCCAGGCCAAACGGCGAGCCGATGGCCACCACCCACTGTCCGGGCTTGAGGGTATTGGAATCGCCCACACGCACCGTCGGCAGGTTCTTGCCGTCGATTTTCAGCAGCGCGACATCGTACTGGGCGTCGCTGCCAACCACCTTGGCGGTGAACTCACGGCGGTCGCTGAGCTTGACCTTGACCGACTCGGCGCCATCGATGACGTGGTGGTTGGTCAGCACATAACCGTCATTGGAAATGATGAAGCCCGAGCCGGCACTACGCCCACGCGGCGCATTGTCCGGCCCTTGCTGGCCAGGGCCGCCGGGCATCTGGAAATCCGGGCCGAAGAAGCGGCGGAAGAACTCCGGCATCTCATCCATGTCCGGGCCACCGGCCGCCGCGCGCGCCGGACGGCGGGCACCAATGACCGATTCGATGTTCACTACACCCGGCCCCACCTGGTCGACCAGCTGGGTGAAATCCGGCAGGCCCTGCACCAGCTGCGGCGCCGGCGCCGCGCTACGTGCGGGGACCGCCTGCTCGTTCGCGGCCGTGGGGGCAGCGGTCTGCGCGCAGGCCACCAGCGGCAGCGTCATTGCCAGCAGGCCAAACACCTTGTTCTGGATACGGTGGGTCATCAGCTTCGAGCCTCCAATTCATTCAAAGCGGGAAGGAGCACCCTCGCCCGTGCCGCCATCAGGGGCACGCAGGAAGGGGACGTGGGGAAGCCGGCTGGCGCGCATGGCCAGCCAGCCGTATGGGTCAGGGATGCGGGGCCAGCCGGGGCAAGCCTGATTCGTCGGCGCCCTGAGCCGGCAACCGCGGTTCGAACGGATAGAAGGTTGCGCCGCCGGACTCCTGTGCCGGGTAGCTGGCATTGAGCGCCCCCTGCGGCAGGGACGGTGCCACCGACGAGCGCGGCCACGGCCGGGCCGGCAGCACGCCGTTACCGGAGGCAAACGGATCCTGTTGGCGCAACGCCGGCAACACCGGGGCCGAGGCAATGGCCCGCTCCGGCTCGGCCGAACGCAGCGCGCCAGCGCGCGCCGCCTGCTGGGTGCGGGTAGCGCTGCCGCGTCGGCCATTGGCCTCCTGGCGGCGCGCTGCGGCCGCAGCCACCGACGGTGCCGCGGCAACCAGTGCCGCGATGTCACCGGCATCCGCGGTCACCGGCGCCGGGGTGGCGGGCGCAGGTTGCTGTGGCAGGCTGACTTCGGCGGTGGCGGCGATGACGGGCGCAGGTGCGGCCGTTTCCGGTAGCTGCTCGCGCGCCATGAACAAGGCCACGGCGGCAACCGAAGCGGCCAGGGCCGCACCGCCGCCCCAACGCCGCCAACCGGTCCGGGCCGTGCGTTGCGGATGGGAGGCGGCCGCCACCGGCCCATTCTGCAGGGCATCGGCATCCACGGCGGCACGCACCCGCGCACTGAAATCCAACGGCGCCGGCGCACAGGCCTGGCCACGCATCACGTCGCCCAGCAGCTGCCAGCGCTCCTGACAGCTGGAAAGCTCACCGTCGTGCTGCAGCCGGCGCAGCATGAAACGCGCCTCGTCGGCTGCCAGCTCACCATCCACCAATGCCGACAGCTGCTGGCGATAGTGCAGTTCGAATTTGTCCGCGGCCTTGTCCATGCCCGGGGTCTGGTCTTGCCTGCTCATACGCGGCTCCGCTCACGGGTGGCGCTGGCAGTGTCCAGCAAGGGGCGCAACTGGGCGTCAATGGCCTCACGGGCACGGAAGATCCGCGACCGCACCGTGCCGATCGGGCAACCCATTTTTTGCGCGATGTCCTCGTAACTCATGCCTTCCACCTCTCGCAACGTAATGGCTGAGCGCAGCTCTTCAGGCAACGCGTCAACCGCCTTCATCACGGTCTGTTCCAGTTCCTGGCGCATCAACTCGCGCTCGGGCGTGTCGTTGTCACGCAGCCGCACGCCGCTGTCGAACTGCTCGGCGTCACCGATTTCGATGTCATCGGTGGGCGGGCGCCGGTTGTGTGCTGCCAGGTAGTTTTTTGCGGTATTCACGGCGATCCGGTGCAACCAGGTATAGAACTGGGCGTCGCCACGGAAATTCCCGATCGCGCGGTAGGCGCGGACGAAAGTGTCCTGGGCCACGTCCTGACATTCACTCCAGTCGGCGATGTAGCGCCCGATCAACGCAACGATCCGGTGCTGGTACTTGCGCACCAGGACATCGAACGCCGCGCTTTCGCCGCGCTGCACACGCCGGACCAGTTCCAGGTCCAGCTCCTGTGGTGTTTCAACCTCGGCCATTCGGGCCGCACTCCTGTCAGCCCAACCGACGTCAGGCAATAAGACCGCTACTCGCGGCAAAAGTTCAGTCCCTTCCGCAGAGGGGGCCGCACCGGCTTTTAACTCCCGTTCGGTTAGCCTGCGGGGACCGCTGGCGCCACGAACGCATCACATCCCCAAGCATTGGGATTTGACGGCAGGGAAACAACCTCTGGATCATAGCGGTCTTCTCCATACACAACCGGATGGAACGTCCCATGCTCTCAGGCTTCGACGGGCTCCGCTTCAATCATTGGCATACCGAGCTGCGCGAGGATGGCGTGGCTGTACTCAGCCTCGACCGCAAGGACAGCCCGGTCAATGCCATGTCGCAGGACGTGCTGCTGGAACTGGGCGACATCATCGAGCGCCTGGCCATCGACCCGCCCAAGGGCGTGGTGGTGCGCTCGACCAAGACGGCCGGCTTCATCGCCGGTGCGGACCTGAAGGAGTTCCAGGAGTTTGACCGCCGCGGCACCGTCAACGACGCCATCCGCCGCGGCCAGAGCGTCTACCAGAAACTGGCCGAGCTGCCCTGCCCGACCGTGGCGGCCATCCACGGCCACTGCCTGGGCGGCGGCACCGAGCTGGCGCTGGCCTGCCGCTATCGCGTGGCGTCCAACGATCCGTCCACCCGTATCGGCCTGCCCGAGACCCAGCTGGGCATCTTCCCGGGCTGGGGCGGCAGCTCGCGCCTGCCGCAGCTGGTGGGCGCGCCGGCGGCGATGGACATGATGCTGACCGGCCGCACCCTGTCGGCCTCGGCCGCGCGCGGCATTGGCCTGGTCGACAAGGTCGCCGCGCCGGCGGTGCTGCTGGATGCAGCGGTGGCGCTGGTACAGACCGGCGTGACCCGGCCGTTCAAGCAGCGCGCCACCGCCTGGGCCACCAACACCTTCCTTGCCCGCAAGATCCTGGCCCCGCAGATGGCCAAGCAGGTCGCGCGCAAGGCCAAGAAGGACCAGTACCCGGCGCCGTATGCGCTGATCAGCACCTGGGAGCGCACCGGTGGCAGCCCGATCCAGAAGCGCCTGGACGCCGAGCGCCGTGCCGTGGTGAAGCTGGCCAGCAGCCCGACCGCGCGCAACCTGATCCGCATCTTCTTCCTGACCGAGCGGCTCAAGGGCCTGGGCGGCAAGGACTCGGGCATCAAGCATGTGCACGTGGTCGGCGCCGGCGTAATGGGCGGCGACATCGCCGCCTGGGCCGCGTACAAGGGCTTCAACGTGACCCTGCAGGACCGCGAGCAGCGCTTCATCGACCCGGCCATGACCCGCGCACAGGCATTGTTCGACAAGAAGGTGCGCGACGAGAGCAAGCGCCCGGAAGTGGCCGCACGACTGAAGGCCGACCTGGCCGGTGACGGCGTAGCTCTGGCCGACCTGGTGATCGAGGCCATCATCGAGAACCCGGAAGCCAAGCGTGCGCTGTACCAGACGCTGGAGCCGAAGATGAAGGCCGATGCGCTGCTGACCACCAACACCTCGTCCATTCCGCTGGTCGAGCTGCGCGACCACATCCAGCGCCCGGCGCAGTTTGCCGGCCTGCACTACTTCAACCCGGTCGCACAGATGCCGCTGGTGGAAATCATCCACCACGACGGCATGGCACCGGAAACCGAGAAGCGCCTGGCCGCGTTCTGCAAGGCGCTGGGCAAGTTCCCGGTGCCGGTGGCCGGCACGCCCGGCTTCCTGGTCAACCGCGTGCTGTTCCCGTACATGCTGGAAGCCGCCACCGCCTATGCCGAAGGCATCCCCGGCCCGGTGATCGACAAGGCGGCGGTCAAGTTTGGCATGCCGATGGGCCCGATCGAACTGCTGGATACGGTGGGCCTGGACGTGGCCGCTGGCGTGGGCAAGGAATTGGCGCCGTTCCTGGGCCTGCAGATTCCGGCGGCGCTGGCCACGGTGGAACAGGGCAAGCGCGGCAAGAAGGACGGCCAGGGCATCTACAAGTGGGAGAACGGCCGCGCGGTGAAGCCGGAAGTGGCCAAGGACTACCAGGCCCCGTCGGATCTGGAGGACCGTTTGATCCTGCCGCTGCTCAACGAAGCCGTGGCCTGCCTGCACGACGGCGTGGTGGCCGATGCCGACCTGCTCGATGCTGGGGTGATCTTCGGCACCGGTTTCGCGCCGTTCCGTGGCGGCCCGATCCAGCATATCCGCGCTACCGGCGCCGATGCCCTGGTGGAGAAGCTGAAGACCTTGCAGGCCCGTCATGGCGATCGCTTTGCACCGCGCCAGGGCTGGGACATGGCGGTATTGCGCGAGGCGGTGGCTTGAGTTCTGCGCCTGATTGATTGAACAAAAAAACGGAGCCGCGAGGCTCCGTTTTCTTTTGGCGCAATGATTGGGTGCGCTGCCCCCCCTCTCCCCTCTCCCCTCTCCCCTCTCCCCAACCCCTCTCCCGCAAGGGGAGAGGGGCTCAGATTTCGGCGAGGTGAGGCGACGCTTGAAACTGCAGCTTTAAAAGCCCCTCTCCCCTTGCGGGAGAGGGGTTGGGGAGAGGGGAAAGGGGACGCGCAAAGCGCGCTGTTCACCGGTGCACATGCCCATGATGACCTTGCTCATCCGGCCCATGCGCATGACCTTCATGATCATGGTCGTGCTCGTGGTCACCGCCGCCCGCCTTCTTGTCAGCACAATCATCACCGCAGTGATCCGCTTCAACCTGCACCGTCACATGGTCGATATCGAACCGCTCATGCAGCATGTCTGCCAACTGCCGACGCAAGGCATCCGGCGCCTGCCCATCCTGCATCACCACGTGCACCGTCAAGGCCGGCGTGCTTGAGGCCAAGGCCCACACGTGCAGATCGTGGATGCCGGCCACGCCGGCCTGCTCACGCAATGCCGCTTCGATGTCCTTCAGCACCACGCCCTTGGGCACGCCCTCCAGCAACACGTTGATTGCATCGCGCAGCAGCACCCAGGTGCGTGGCAGCACCCACAGGCCAATGAGCACCGCCAGGATCGGGTCGACCAGGGTCCAACCGGTGAAGTGGATGATCAGGCCACCAGCAATCACTGCCACCGAGCCGAGCATGTCGCTCCACACTTCCAGATAGGCACCCTTGACGTTCAGGCTCTCGCCGCTGCCTGCACTGAGCAGGCGCATCGCGATCAGGTTCACCACCAGGCCGAACGCCGCCACCCACATCATGCCGGTGGAGGCAATCGCCTGCGGCTGCTGGAAGCGCTGCACGGCCTCGACCAGGATGTAGATGCCCACGCCAAACAACAGCAGGCCATTGACCACCGCACCCAGCGCCTCCAGGCGGGCGTAACCATAGGTACGCTTGGCATCGGGCGGGCGCCGGCTCAGACGGACCGCGGTGAGCGCGATCATCAGGCCAATCGCGTCGGTGGCCATGTGTGCTGCGTCGGACAACAACGCCAGGCTGTTGGTCCAGAACGCACCGATGACCTCCACCACCAGATAGGACGTGGTCAGCCCCAGCGCCCACCACAGCGGCTTCTCGTGGCGGATCTCAGTGGGCAGATGGTTGTGGTCGTGGCTCATGGCTGGCTCCCGGAAACGGAGCCAGCTTAGTCAGCCCGGCGCGGCGGAGACTATTACATCGCCGCCGCCCGGTTCAGCAATCAGCGGGGGCCGAGCACGGTCTGCATGTCATCGCCCTGCGGCATGCCCGAGCGCATCTGCACGCTGCCATCGGCGTCCTTGAAGATGATGCCCGGCGTGCCCTGGAAGCCCAGATCCAGCATCGCCGCCTCATTGGCACGCAGCTTGGCCTGTACCGCCGCCGGCACCATCGGCAGCGGCTTGATGCCGCCCTTGGCGAAGTCGCGCTCGTTCTGGATCAAGGCCTGCTCCGGCGACGCCGCGCCGAGGATGGCGGCCGCCTTGTTGGCGCTGTCCTCGCGGATCACGCCCACCAGGATCTGCCGGATCTGCACCTTGCCCGCGGCCACCCATGGCTGCGCGGCTTCCCAGAAACGGTTGCAGTACGGGCAGTTCGGATCGCTGAAGGAATAGATGATGCGCGGCGCATCGGCCTTGCCGTCACGCACCCAATGGGTGGCTTCGGCGCGTGCCCAGGCCTGCTGGCCCATCGGCCCGGACACCAGCTCCTTGAGCTTGGCCGCGCTGACATCCTCGCCATTGGCGTTGACCAGGGTGCCCACCACGGCATATTCGCCATCCTTGGACACGTAGACGCCCAGCGGCCGCTGGCCAGCCACACCGGCATAGCCGGTCAGGCCAACCGGGGTTTCGAACGTGCCCATGAGTTCCACGCCCTGCGAACGCAGGGTCTTGACCACCGCCGGCTCTTCGGCGGCTGCCGGCGCCTTGCCGGCGGTGCTGGCCGGTGCGCCGGCGGTCTGTGCACATGCAAGTGGCGCCAGGCTCATGGCGGACAACAACAGCATCGTACGGGAACGCATCATCAGAGATCTCTTGCGGTAAAGGGGTTATTGCAGCTCGCGCAGGCGCGCTTCCAGGGTGGCGCGTGACAGCTCGCCCATATGCACGTTGCGCAGCCGTCCATCGGCAGAAAAAAACAGGGTGGTCGGCAGCGCACGTGCGCCGGTCTGTTGCATCACCCGGGATTCAGCATCCAGCAGCACGTTGCGCAACTGCATGTTCTCCGTGCGCAGGTAATCGGCGACTTCATCGCTGGTTTCACCCTGGTTGGCAAACACGAACTGCACCTGTGGATGTGCCTGCTGCGCCTGCGCCAGCACCGGCATCTCGCGCCGGCACGGCCCGCACCAGGTCGCCCACAGATTGAGCACCGTCGGCTTGCCGGTGAACGCCGCCAGCGGCGCCGGCTGGCCCTGCATGTCCACCAGCACTGCATCAGGCAGCGGAATGGAGGCGCGCTGCATCGCAAACAACACCATGCCGCCCATCGCCCAGAACGCTGCACCGGCGGCCAGACCCAGCAGTACCGGCTTGCGCAGCAGGCGTTGCCGGGTCTTCCACAACGCGTAGGCAAGGGCCACCAGCAGGCCCGCCCAGATCGCGTAGCCGCCATCACCCAGACGGATGATGGACAGCGGCTGCGCCAGGTAATCACGCGCATGCAGGGCCACGTGCGCAAGCCGCGCACCCAGCAAGCCGAGCAGGAAGGCATCCAGCACCACTGCGCCGGCACGGCTGCGCAGACCGTCAGCCGCCGGGCTCAAGGCCCGTGCGAAACCCCAGCCTATGGCCAGCGCCAGCAAGGCCACCACGGCCATCATCGGGAAGGGGCCGGCGCTGATCATCGCGCGCGCCCTGCACTACCCAACACAGCAGAACTTGAACAAAAAGTGAACACAGCTATCAATACAACATCCTCAAACATCGGTGTTTCCTGCCGATAATGGTCGGCTGCCACTGGCACTCTACCGATTGATCGCATGAATATCGCCCCCTCCTCCACGCCCGACACCAACAGCAGCGCCCTCGCGGCAGCCTGGAGACAAAGCCTTGCCGCCGCCGGTCCGGACGCTGCGCAGGTGTTGGCACGCCTGGCCGATGACCACGCCGCCGCGCTTGCCGCGCATTTTTACAAGGTGATGATGAACGACGCGCGCGCCTCGCGCTCGATGTCACATGATCAGGTGCGGGTGCGGCTGCAACCGGCCATGCAGCGCTGGGTACGCGACCTGCTGCAGGCCGATGACGGCAATGTCGAGCAATTGATCGCCAACCAGCGCGTCATTGGCGATGTGCATGCGCGCGTGGGCATTCCGGTGGATCTGGTCACCCGCGGCACCCGCGTGCTCAAACAGCGTTTGTTCCAGTTGATCGGCGAACAGGCCGGGCACGGTGAAACCGCGCATGCAGCCATCGCCAGCCTCACCGCGTCTTTCGATATCGCGCTGGAAGGCATGACCCTGGCCTATTCCAATGCCCGCGAGCGCTCTTCGCGCACCGATGCAGCCTACCGGCTGTTCTCACTGGTGCAGAACGTCAGCACCGAGCGCGAACGCCAACGTGCCCTGCTGCTGGATTGGGAGAACACCCTGCTGTACGCGCTGGCCGCACAGGCCGACCTGGGCAGCTTCCAGAGCCTGGCGCGTTCGGAGTTCGGCCTGTGGTTCAACCACAAGGGCATCCCCAGTTTCGGCGAAAGTTCGGAGACCGTGCAGATCAGCAGCCTGATCCGCGAGGTCGACCAACTGCTGCAGCACACCTTGCAGCAGGACAGTGCACCGGCCGAACGTTCCATCCAGCTGCAGGAAGTGCGTTCCAAAGTCAGCCAGGTCCGTACCCTGCTGGGCATGTTGTTCGAGCGCATCGGCGAGCTCGATGCCGGTTGCGATGCGCTGACCAACCTGTTGAACCGTCGCTTTCTGCCTACCGTGCTGCGCCGCGAGATCGAGCTGGCGGAAAAATCCTCCGGCAGTTTCGGCGTGCTGCTGCTGGACCTGGACCACTTCAAGACCATCAACGATGAACACGGCCATGAAGCCGGCGACCGCGCCCTGCAGCACGTGGCCGGCATCCTCAGCCAGTTCACCCGCGGCAGCGACTATGTGTTCCGCTACGGCGGCGAGGAATTCGTGGTGGTGCTGGTAGCCGTGGATGAACGCCAGGCGCTGGTGATTGCCGATGGCCTGTGCCGGCGCATCGCCGAGACCCCGGTCACCCTGGCCGACGGCCAGCTGCTGGCGGTGACTGCGAGCATCGGCGTGGCGTTGTACGACGGCCACCCCGACTACGAGCGGGTGATGGCGCGCGCCGACGCTGCCATGTACCAGGCCAAGAAACAGGGCCGCAATCGCATTGTGCTGGGCAATGACAACCTTCCCGATGCACCTGGCCGTGCCGCATTGCGCCGCGACTAAGCCGCGGCGCGCAGCCAACCGATAGCACATGCGATGGGCGCTGCCGCACCCTAGGCTGGACGCTGGTGCATCAGGCACCGCGCCCCGGAAACTGCCATGCCCCTGCTTCGCGCCCTGCTGATCCTGATCCCGCTGCTGTGCAGCGTCCCGCACGCCAATGCGCGCGAGGTACCGGAGCCGGCTGCGCATGTGCAGGCCGATGGCCCCTACGTATTCCGTGACGGCAAACGCCTGCAGGCGCAATGGATCTGCGATGACCAGGTGGTCACCCGCCAACTTCGCCGCAAGCGCGATGTCGCCCGTGGGATTGCGCCGGCCTGCGGCTATCCCCACCCATTGTTGATCGGAGCACCGGCCAATCCAGCCGCCGCAGTGCTGCCGGCCGCGCCCCGCATCGTCGCCGTCTCCGATATCCACGGTCAGTACGCACTACTGCTGCAGTTGCTACGCGCCCACCACGTGATCGACCCGCACGACCGCTGGGCATTGGGCCAGGACACACTGGTGATTGCCGGCGACGTCTTTGATCGCGGCCCCCAGGTCACCGAGGCTTTCTGGCTGCTCTACAGCCTGCAGCAGCAGGCCGCCCAGGCCGGTGGCGCCGTGCACTTCGTATTGGGCAACCACGAAACCATGGTGCTGTACGACGACCTGCGCTACGTCAATCCCAAGTACCTGCGCAGCGCACAGCTGCTGGGCCGCAGCTATCCGCAGCTGTATGGCAGCGATTCGGTGATCGGCCAATGGCTGCGCACCCGACCGGTACTGCTGCGGATCGGCGATACCCTGTTCCTGCATGGCGGCATTTCGCCGGAGGCCTTGCCGCTGGCGCTGGACGCGGCAGCAACCAATGCCGCCTACCAGGCCTCGCTGGGTCGCCCCAAGGCCGAGGTCAAGGCCGACCCGAGCACTGCGCCGCTGTATGACGGCAAGACCAGCCCGATCTGGTACCGCGGCTATTTCGATGGGCGCCTGGATACCGCCGGCGTGCAGAACGTGTTGGACAGCCTCTCCCTCAAGCGCATCGTCGTTGGCCACACCTCGATGCCGCATGTCAGCAGCTTTCATGGCGATCGCATCATCGCCATCGACAGCAGCATCAAGAATGGCGAGAACGGCGAGCTGCTGTTCATCGAGGATGGCAAGCTCAGCCGTGGCCTGCTCGATGGCAGCCGGGTGCCGCTGGCCGAAGGTGTGATCGGCAGCGACAACTGAGTTCCTTCCTGCACTTGTTACAGCGCAAGGAAATGAAGGACGCTGTTTTGAGCGCGACCGCGCTGCAATCCCGCCGTTGGAACGCCCGCAGAAAAGCAGCCCGTGTTTTCTCGTCAAACCGGCGCCTTACTGGCACCGGACAGTCAGATCGGCCGCCACCGTGCAGCACCTGACGATGTACTCCTGGCCGAACCGCAAGCTGTCCAAGCGCAACGCTGGAACAGCTGATGTGCAGGTCTGATCAACTCGCTGCAAATCGTTGACAGCGCCCCCCCTGCACCAACATCTTCAGCGCAGGCAGACCATCTGCCGCTGCACGAACACACTGCCGCGCAGTCATTGATGGGAGAGCATCCCTTCATCGCGGCAGGCCTTCAACTGCCAAGCATGGCGGCCACCCGTTGCAACCCGCCAAGGCTGACACCGCCAAGGTTCACCCCAAGACACTCCACCTGCCACTGACAACCCGAACGTCTTCGCACCACCACTGCAGCACCTGACTACCGCCGAGGTCTGCGCCGGCCATCCGTAGTCATCCGCCCCTGCGTCCTCTCCACGCAGGGGCACAAGAACGATTGCCAGCACCTTCTCCAGTCCTCGTGGCCAGTCATGACCACGCCGGGCGGCTGCGCGCGCTCGAAAGCCCCGCAGGCGCAGCCGCGCAGAGGCCGCACCGCTGTAAACCACATGCCGGAAGACATGACCGGCTCCAACGGAGAGCACGATGAAGTACCTGCAAGCCCCCACACGCCGCACACCGCTTCAGCAACCCCGTCGTACCCGTATGACCCTGGCATTGCTCATTGCCCTGGCAGAAGTGCCCACCGTTTTTGCGCAACAGGCGGCGCCTGCGCCCGAGCCGGAAGCCAAGAACCTGGACACGGTGATGGTGCGCTCCACCCACCAGGTCAAGCCGCTGCAGAGCACCCCCATCTCGATCAGCGTGGTGACGGCCGAGCAGCTCGACCGCACCAACATGAGCAGCATCTCCGACCTTCAGTACGTGGCCCCGGGCGTTTCATTCTCGGCCACGGCCGGCACCGCCAACGGTGGCGGCTTCCAGGTGCGCGGCATCGGCACGCAGGCGTTCAGCGTTGCTTCCGAGCAGACCGTGGGCACGGTGGTGGATGACGTGGTCATCGGCATTCCGCGTGATCCCGGCGTGGCCGGCTTCAGCGACATCGAGCACATCGAAGTGCTGCGCGGGCCGCAGGGCACGCTGTTCGGCAAGAACGCCTCGGCGGGCATCGTGAACATCAGCACGCGGGCGCCGGAAATAGGCACCACGAGCGGCTCGGTCGCCTTGTCGCTGGGTGAGCGCAATGAGCACGTCGCCCGCGTGACCGGCAACCTCGGCATCTCGGACACATCAGCGCTGCGTATTTCGGCCTATTACAAGGATCAGGACGGTGCCACCGCCAATGCCTTCCATGACTGGAACATCGGCGACCAGACCGGGCGCGGTATCCGTGGCAAGTGGCTGTGGTCGCCCACAGACCGATTGGACATCCTGGTTGCGGCTGAACGCCAGACCTTGTTCAACCGCGGCATCGCAACGCTGTACAGCCTGGGCACAGACCCGAACTACAATGCCAGCCTTGTCGGATTCGAGCACATCGGCGGCGACAGCTTCACCAGCCAAGCCGACGCCGATTCCTTCGCTTTCCAGGGCGTTACCGGCTTCTCGGCAAAGGCCGACCTGCGGCTGGCCAACGACGCGCAGCTGACCTCCATCACCGCCTACCGCGCGTCCACCGTCAACCAGATTCACGACATCGACCAGACGCCGGCCGATTTCATCAACAAGAACATCACCACGATCCGCGCCCATCAGATCAGCCAGGAATTCCGTCTGGCCGGCACCGCGCAGGACAATCGCCTGGACTACGTGCTGGGCGCCTACTACGCCAACGTCGACAGCACCTACGAGTACTACGCCTATGGCGGCTTCAATTTCGACCTGGTGCCGCCCAGCGTCTACCTCTCGCTCACCGGCCCCCGGCAGCATATCCACGCCGACACCAAGAGCGATGCGCTCTACGCCAACCTCGGTTACAAGCTGAGCGAGCGCTGGTCCACCAGCGCCGGTTTGCGCTATACGCATGACAAGGTGGCCGCCTCCATGACGCCCATCGAGATGCCCACCGCCGAAGGAAAGCCAGTGATCTACCTTGGCACGATCCTTCCCTCGCAGGCGGAGATCAGCAAGCAGAACGTTTCCGGAAAGGTCGCCCTGCAGTTCCAGCAGAACCCCACCTTGATGTGGTACGCCAACGTCGCCACCGGCTACAAGGGCCCCACCATCGACCCGATCTGGAACCAGTCCAACGTGATCCAGCCGGAGAAATCCACCGCTTACGAGCTGGGCGCCAAGACCCAGTTCTTCGACCGCAGCCTCACCGTCAACGTCAGCCTGTACAAGGCCGATTACAAGGATTTCCAGGCCCAGGTCTACATCCCGGAAACCATGGGCTGGGCCATGTCGAACGCCGGCGAGATGCGCACCAAGGGCGCCGAGCTGGAAGTGAGCTGGCGTCCCAGCGCCGATTTCTCGCTGATTGCCACCGGCGCGCTGACCGATGCCGAGTTCCGCGACTACTTCACCACCTGCGAGAGCAACCGCGACGCGCCCTGCCGCATCGTCGATGGCATTCTGCAGGCCGACCTGACCGGGTTCACCCCGCCTTACGTGTCCAAGTACAGCTACTCGCTCAGCGGCAACTACTACCACGCACTGGGCAACGGCCTGGCGATCAATGCCAATGCCGGCTGGAGCTACCGCAGCCACTTCTACAACACCGCCTCGCAGTCCTCCACCCGCACACCGGGCTACGGCCTGGCCAACCTGTCCATCGGCCTGGGTGCCGAGGACGGTCAATGGGAAGTATCGGTATACGCCCGCAACCTGCTGGACAAGCACTACCGCAGCTTCATTGACTACAGCCCCACCGTGAACAACGGCGGCATGATGCAATACCTGTCACCAGACAGCTTCCGCACCGCCGGCGTATCGCTGACCTTGAACTTCTAGGCCGCGCGGCTGCAACGATGAACGTAGTGCAGGCGTCCCCTCTCGTTGACCGGCTACAAGCGGTCAACGCGCCTGCACTACGTCCCGCAAGGCCAGGCCGCTCCGCTGGCAGGCCAAGGCGGCTCGCATGCCGGCGATACCTGCCGACAACGGCCCTGCCCCGGCATTCAGGGAGGCTGCGCACGGCCACAACGCGGTGACGCCGCAGCGGTCACTTCCCTGCCACGCGCAAGCGCGCTGGCCTCAGCCCGCCCACGCCAGCCTGACCTCGTCCATCCCGGGCACTGCGCCTACAATAGCGGTCCTGTGCCCTCGCCCGGCAAATTGAAGTGGACTGCGCGTGACCGAGAAAAAGCCCGAACACACCCCGTTGATGAAGCAGTTCTTCGCAGCCAAGTCCGAGTATCCGGACCTGCTGCTGTTCTTCCGGATGGGCGATTTCTACGAACTGTTCTATGACGACGCGCGCAAGGCCGCGCGCCTGCTCGACATCACCCTGACCCAGCGCGGCAGCTCCGGCGGTGCACCGATCCCGATGGCCGGCGTGCCGGTGCATTCCTTCGAAGGCTATCTGGCACGGCTGGTGGCAGTCGGCGAGTCGGTGGCAATCTGCGAGCAGATCGGCGACCCGGCGCTGGCCAAGGGCCTGGTCGAACGCAAGGTGGTGCGCGTGGTCACCCCCGGCACCGTCACCGACGAGGCCCTGCTGGACGAACGCCGCGACACCTTGTTGATGGCGCTGTCGCGCAGCAAGGCCGGCTACGGCCTGGCCTGGGCCGATCTGGCCGGCGGCCGCTTCCTGGTCAATGAAGTAGACAACGACGATGCACTGGAAGCCGAACTGGCCCGGCTGGAACCGGCCGAGCTGCTGGTGCCCGACGAAGAAAGCTGGCCGGAGTTCCTTCGCCACCGCAGCGGCGTGCGCCGCCGCGCACCGTGGCTGTTCGACGCCGACAGCGGCCGTCGCCACCTGCTGAACTTCTTCAAGCTGCACGACCTGAGCGGCTTCGGCATTGACGACAAGCCGCGCGCCACCGGCGCCGCCGGCGCCCTGCTCGGCTATGTCGAGGAAACCCAGAAGCAGCGCCTGCCGCACCTGACCGCCATCGCGATGGAGAACGCCGGTGAGGCAATCGCGATGAATGCCGCCACCCGCCGTCATCTGGAGCTGGATACGCGCGTTGATGGCGACACCCGCAACACCTTGCTCGGCGTGCTCGACAGCACCGTCTCGCCGATGGGCGGGCGCCTGCTGCGGCGCTGGCTGCACCGCCCGCTACGGCTGCGCAACGTACTGCAACAGCGTCACCACGCGGTCGCCACGCTGATCGACCGCGGTGCCGATGCCGACCTGCGCGACAGCTTCCGCGCGCTTGGCGATATCGAGCGCATCCTCACCCGCATGGCCCTGCGCTCGGCGCGTCCGCGCGATTTTTCCACCCTGCGTGATGGTCTGGGCCTGTTGCCGGCCATCAACGCGCAGCTGGACACGCTGGATTCGCCGCGCCTGCAGCAGTTGCGCGCCGAGCTGGGTTCGCACGATGAAAGCGCGCACCTGCTGGCCAGCGCCATCGCCGAACAGCCGCCACTGAAGCTGTCCGACGGCGGCGTGATCGCCGAAGGCTACGACGCCGAGCTGGACGAACTGCGCCGCCTATCCACCCATGCCGACCAGTTCCTGATCGACCTGGAAGCGCGCGAGCGCCAGGCCAGCGGCATCGCCACCTTGAAGGTGGGCTACAACCGCGTGCACGGCTATTACATCGAGATCAGCAAGGGCCAGGCCGACAAGGCACCAGTGCACTACACCCGCCGCCAGACCCTGACCAATGCCGAGCGCTACATCACCGAAGAGTTGAAGAACTTCGAGGACAAGGTGCTGTCCGCCCGCGAGCGCTCGCTCAGCCGCGAGAAGCTGCTGTACGAAGGCCTGCTCGACATCGTCGGCGAGCAGCTGGAGCCCTTGAAGCGCTGTGCCGCTGCCTTGAGTGAGCTGGACGTGCTGGCCGCGTTTGCCGAACGCGCGCAGGCATTGGACTGGGCGCAACCGGAACTGCAGGAAGACGCCTGCCTGCGCATCGAACGCGGCCGCCACCCGGTGGTGGAAGCAGTGCGCGAAGCACCGTTCGAGCCCAATGACCTGGACCTGCACCCGGACCGCCGCATGCTGGTCATCACCGGCCCGAACATGGGCGGTAAGTCGACCTATATGCGGCAGAACGCGCTGATTGTGCTGCTGGCGCATATCGGCAGCTTCGTTCCGGCCAGCCGTGCGCTTATCGGCCCGATCGACCGCATCCTGACCCGCATCGGCGCCGGCGATGACCTGGCCAAGGGCCAATCCACCTTCATGGTGGAAATGGCCGAGACCAGCTACATCCTGCACCACGCCAGCGCGCACTCGCTGGTGTTGATGGACGAAATCGGCCGCGGCACCTCCACCTATGACGGCCTGGCCCTGGCCGACGCGGTGGCCCGCCACCTGGCCTACCAGAACCGCTGCTACACCTTGTTCGCCACCCACTACTTCGAGCTGACCGCGCTGGCCGACGAGAGCCACGAAGGCGGCGCCAGCGGCATCGCCAACGTGCATCTGGATGCGGTGGAACACGGCGACACCCTGGTGTTCATGCACGCAGTGAAGGACGGCCCGGCCAACCGCAGCTTTGGTTTGCAGGTAGCTGCACTGGCCGGCCTGCCCAAGTCGACGGTGGCGCAGGCGCGCCGCCGTCTGGCCGAGCTGGAACAGCGCGGCGGTGAAACCCAGAGCGCGGCGATGGCGCCGCAGGCCCTGGATGCGCCGCAGCAGTTTGGCCTGTTTGCCGCACCAACCTCGGCGGCGCTGGATGCACTGCAGGCGATCGACCCGGACGAGCTGACCCCGAAGCAGGCGCTGGAAGCCCTGTACCGGGTCAAATCGCTGATCTGAACCACAGCGCCGTAGTGCCGAGCCATGCTCGGCAGGGGCCTTCCCGGCAACCCCGCCCGGTAGTGCCGAGCCATGCTCGGCAGAAGCTGTACCGGTAGAGCCCAACGCCGAGCATGGCTCGGCACTACAGGTTCTACCCCCTCCCTTTGGCCGAAGGCCAAGGGGAGGGTTGGGGAGGGGTTGCCTTTCAGGGCCTTTCCATTGCCCCCAGCCTCGCGGCTTACGCCGCTCCTGCAATCGGCACCAACGCATCATCCAGCGCACCAGCACGCAGCGCGGCCGGGCGCTGCAGGTGCAGGGCGCAGTACTCCAGGAACACCGGCTTGGCCTCCAGCTCGCCCACGCGGATGTAATAGCTCAGGAACGAGGCCATATACAGGTCGGCCACGGTGAAGCCCTCCCCCACCAGATAACGCTTGCCAGCCACTGCGGTTTCCAAGGTGTGCAGCAGATCTTCGGCGGTGCCGTAACCGGCCTCCATCGGCGGCGCCAGCGCGCCTTGGCGGCGGTCGGTGATGAAGGCCTCCAACGGCCCTGCCGCAAACAGCACCCAGCGGTAGCACTCACCGCGCTCGGCGCTGCCCACCGGCGGCAGCAGTCCCTTCCACGGCGCCAGATCTGCCAGATGCAGGCAGATTGCCGCGTTCTCGGTGATCACTGTCTTGCCCTGCAGCAGCGCCGGCACCTTGCCCATGGGGTTGAGTGCCAGGTACTGCGCGGATTTCATGCTGCTGCCATATTCCAGCATCACCACGTCATAGCGCAGGCCGGTTTCCTCCAGCATCCAACGGGTGATGCGGCCGCGCGATTGCGGGTGGGTATAGAAGGCGAGCGTGTCGGTCATGTCAGGCACCTGCGTGGTAAGGAGCCGACAGTGTGTGCAGGGGCTGCTGACAGCCGCTGTCAGCAGTGCAGCCTCAGTTGTCGCTCATGCACTGCGCACGCCAGCGCTTCAACAACTGGTGCCGCTGTGCCGGATAACGCTGGGCAGTGTCTTCCAGCGCCAACAGGCGGTCGGCGCGGAAATGGCGAAAGTCGGCGCGCATCTCGCACCACGCCGCCAGCATGCGCACGTCGGCCATGAAGGCCATTGCAAACGGCCAGATCACCCGCTCGCTGGCCCGCCCTTCGCCATCGCGGTAGTGGATGCGCACCGCATTGCCCTCGCGGATGGCGCGGCGCAGCGCCGGCAGCCAGGGCTCCGGCGGCACGGCATGCCAATGCGGTGCGAACAGACCGCTGGTCTCCACCTGCAGGCGCAGGGTTTCCGGCAGCACGCCGACAACGCGCTGCAAGGCCGTGTCGGCCGCCGCCGCCAACTCCGGGTCGCCATGCGAGGCCACCCAGCGTGCGCCCAGCAGGATCGCCTCCAGCTCCTCGGCCGAGAACATCATCGGCGGCAGCAGGAAACCGGGCCGCAGCTGATAGCCAATACCCGGATCGCCCACGATCTCCGCGCCCTGGTCACGCAGGGCGTCGATATCCCGGTAAACGGTGCGCAGGCTTACCTCCAGGCGCTGCGCCAGTTCGGCACCGCGCACCGGCGTGCGGCGGCGCCGCAATTCGTCCAGCAGGTGCAGCAAGCGGGTGGCACGCAGGCTCATTCTTCCATCCAGAACGGGGGCAGACCGGGCCTGCCAGCACAGCCAGCCTACCCTGCTGCCAAAGCACCAAAGAGGCTGTATATCCGGCAATCCTGACTGATAGGCAAACCCTATGGCAATGAGCAGATCATTTGATTACTCATTTCACGGTTCCATGGTTACAGTCGGGTAACGAAGTTCACCAACGCCAGCAGGAGCCAGCCATGAGCAATGACACCAAGCCGACCTGTCCGTACCACACGGCCCCCTCCCCGGAGCAGGCCGCGCAGTCGCAGCGCGATACCAGCACCACGCCTGCACAGAAGTATGGCGACGCGCCGGTAACGCCGATGACCACCGCCTTTGGTGCACCGGTGGTGGACAACCAGAACAGCAAGACCGCCGGCCCGCGTGGCCCGCTGTTGATGGAAGACGTGTGGCTGCTGGAAAAGCTGGCCAACCTCAACCGCGAAGTCATCCCCGAGCGCCGCATGCACGCCAAGGGCTCTGGCGCGTTCGGCACCTTCACCGTCACCCATGACATCAGCAAGTACACCCGCGCCAAGATCTTCTCGGCCGTGGGCAAGCAGACCGAGATGTTCGCCCGCTTCACCACCGTGGCCGGCGAGCGCGGCGCGGCCGATGCCGAGCGCGACATCCGCGGCTTCGCGCTGAAGTTCTACACCGAGGAAGGCAACTGGGACCTGGTGGGCAACAACACGCCGGTGTTCTTCCTGCGTGACCCGCGCAAGTTCGGCGACCTCAACAAGGCGGTCAAGCGCGACCCGCACACCAACCTGCGCAGCGCGCGCAACAACTGGGACTTCTGGACCCTGCTGCCGGAAGCGCTGATGCAGGTGACCGTGGTGATGAGCGACCGCGGCATCCCGCGCAGCTTCCGCCACATGAACGGCTTCGGTTCGCATACCTACAGTTTCACCAATGAGGGTGGCGAGCGTTTCTGGGTGAAGTTCCATTTCGTCACCCAGCAGGGCGTGCAGGCACTGACCGACGCGCAGGCCGAAGTGCTGGTCGGCAAGGACCGCGAAAGCCACGGCCGCGATCTGTTCCAGGCAATCGAGCGCGGTGAGTTCCCGAAGTGGAAGCTGTTCGTGCAGGTCATGCCGGAGCTGGAGGCAGAGACCTACCGCATCCATCCGTTCGACCTGACCAAGGTCTGGCCGAAGAGCGACTACCCGCTGATCGAGGTCGGCGAGTTCGAGCTCAACCGCAACCCGGTCAACTGGTACCAGGATGTGGAGCAGTCGGCCTTTGCGCCGAGCAACATCGTGCCGGGCATTGGGCCGTCGCCGGACAAGATGCTGCAGGCTCGCCTGTTCGCCTACTCCGATGCACAGCGTTACCGCCTGGGCGTGAACCACCACCAGATCCCGGTCAACGCCGCCCGCTGCCCGGTCTTCAGCAACCACCGCGATGGCGCCATGCGCGTGGACGGCAACTACGGCGGCCTGCCGCACTACGAGCCCAACAGCTATGGCCAGTGGCAGGAGCAGCCGCAGTACCGCGAGCCGGCCCTGAAGATCCGTGGCGATGCCGACTTCTGGAACTTCCGCGAAGACGACAACGACTACTTCAGCCAGCCCGGTGCACTGTTCCGCAGCTACAACGCCGAGCAGAAGCAGCGCCTGTTCGAGAACACCGCCCGCGCCCTGGGTGATGCTCCGGACTTCATCAAGCAGCGCCACATCGACAACTGCAACAAGGCCGACCCGGCCTACGGTGCCGGCATCGCCGCTGCGCTGCAGAAGCTGGCCGCGGCAACCGCCCCGGCCGATCCGTTCGCACCGCCGCCGCATCCGGGCAGCGATTTCCCGACCGCCACCCCCGGCGCCGAGGACATCGAGCTGTAAGCCCGAACGGCCACCTCAACCGCCACTGCCCCTCCCGCCCGCCTAGCGCGGGCGGGACTGTATCTGGCCAGTGCCGCTTCCCGTTTGCCCCCGGCGTGGGGTTACCATGCGGCTCGGCAATCACTGCAAGGACCACCCCATGAGCCTGACCGACGATCTTCTCTCCCAGCTGCAAGGCGCACCGCTGCAGCAGGTTTCACAACAGCTGGGCATCGACAGCCAGCAGGCCTCGGGCGCCATCAGCGCTGCGCTGCCGCTGCTGATGGGCGCGCTGGGCAACAACGCGGCCAAGCCGCAGGGGGCGGAGGCGCTGTTCGGCGCACTGCAGAACAACCACAGCGGCCTGGACATCGGCAGCGTGCTGGGCGCGGTGATGGGCGGCGGCAACAGCCCGGCGGCCAACGGCGCCGGCATCCTCGGCCACATCTTCGGCGGCAACCAGAACCGCGCCGAGACCGGCCTGGCCCAGGCCACCGGCCTGAGCCCGAGCAGCTCCAGCCAGTTGCTGAAGATCCTCGCCCCGATCGTGATGGCCTACATCGCCCAGCGCATGAGCAGCGGCGGCCAGGCCAGCGCCGGCGGTCTTGCGCAGATCCTGGGTCAGGAGAAGCAGCAGGTTGCACAGGCCGGCGGTATCGGCGGCGGCCTGCTTGGCAGCGTGCTGGACCAGGATGGCGACGGCCAGTTCGGCGTCAGTGACCTGATCAAGCTGGGCAGCGGCCTGCTGGGCAGCGGCAAGCGCTGAGCGGGTAGAAACTGAGGTTCAACAAAAACGCCACCGCAAGGTGGCGTTTTTGTTTCTGTAGTGCCGAGCCATGCTCGGCAGAGGCTTCACTGGTAAAGCCCAATGCCGAGCATGGCTCGGCACTACAGGGTGGGCTTTACCGGTAACGCCCTTGCCGAGCATGGCTCGGCACTACAGGTGTCAGAGCGCGTCGAGGTCACCCAGGGCGCGGATCAAACGCCGGGCGCGTTTGTCGGGCTTGTGCTCCGGCGCCTGGTAACCCGTCCTTTCGGCGGCGCGACGCAGCTGCTGTTCGTGACGCGCCTGCTTCGAGGCCGCCGACTCCTCATACATGGCCTGCGCTACCGGCGCTGCACCGCGTTTGTCGCTCAAGCCGCGTACCGCGATCTCGAACACTTCATCGCCGCGCTGTATCCGCAGCGCATCGCCCACACGTATGGCGCGCGAGGACTTGGGGCGCTGCCCATCCACGTCCACCTTGCCAGTCTCCACCGCCTGCTTGGCCAGGCTGCGGGTCTTGAAGAAACGTGCAGCCCACAGCCACACATCCAGACGGATGCTTGCTACCGGTACGACATCCACACTCATCGTGCTGCCTTGACTCCCTGCTGGTCCTGGTAACGGTACTACCTGCGGTCGGCACCCTCACCCACAAGATGCTAGTGTGCCAGCCCCGATCACGACAGCGCTACTTATGTCGAATGCCAGCCAAACCCGCTCCCTGACCGAAGGCCCGATCGGCCGCAGCCTGCTGATGTTCGCGCTGCCCATTCTGGCGGGCAACATCGCACAATCGCTGAATGGCTCGGTCAATGCCATCTGGGTGGGCAAGTTCCTCGGCGAGGCGGCACTGACCGCCACCGCCAATGCCAACAACATCATGTTCTTCCTGATCGGCTCGGTGTTCGGCATCGGCATGGCCGCCACCATCCTGATCGGCCAGTCGATCGGCGCCAAGGACCTGGGCCAGGCGCGCCGGGTAATGGGTACCAGCGCCACCTTCTTCATCAGCCTGTCGGCGGTGATCGCGGTGCTCGGGTGGTTCCTTTCGCACCGGCTGCTGGTGGCGATGGGCACCCCGGCCGAATCGCTGCCGATGGCCGATGCCTACCTGAAGGTGATCTTCCTGGCGATGCCGCTGCTGTATGCCTTTGCCTTCATCAGCGCTGCGCTGCGCGGTGCCGGCGATGCACGCACGCCGTTCCGCTTCCTGCTGTTGTCGGTGCTGCTGGATATCGCCTTCAATCCGCTGCTGATCTTCGGCATCGGCCCGTTCCCGGAACTGGGCATTGCCGGCTCGGCCTGGGCTACGTTTTTCTCGCAGGCGCTGTCGCTGGCGGCCCTGATGCTCTACCTGCGCAACAAGCGCCACATGCTGTGGCTGGGGCGCAAGGACATCGGTCTGCTGAAGATCGACACCGCCATCCTCAAGGCGCTGATCGTCAAGGGCGTACCGATGGGCCTGCAGATGATCCTGATCTCGCTGGCGATGATCATGATGATCACCATGGTCAACGGTTATGGCGTGGATACCGCATCGGCCTATGGCGCGGCCATGCAGCTGTGGACCTATGTGCAGATGCCGGCGATGGCGATTGGTGCGGCCTGTTCGTCGATGGCCGCGCAGAACGTGGGCGCCAAGCGCTGGGACCGGGTGGACGCCACCGCACGCACCGGTGTGCTGTTCAACTTCCTGCTGACCGGCGCGCTGATCGCACCCATCATCCTGCTGGACCGCAGCACCCTGGCCTTGTTCCTGCCCGGCGAAAGCGCAGCACTGGAGATCGGCCGGCATCTTAACCACATCGCGGTGTGGTCGTTCCTGTTCTTCGGCGTCAACTTCGTGCTGTCGGGCGTGGTGCGCTCCACCGGCGCGGTGGTGCCACCGCTGCTGATTCTGGCGGTGGCAATGTGGGGTATCCGCGTGCCGTTCGCACTGTGGCTGCAGCCGCAGTTCGGTGCTGATGCGATCTGGTGGAGCTTCCCGATCAGCGCCTTCTGCTCGATGCTGATGATCATGGCCTATTACCGCTGGGGCAATTGGCGCAAGGCCAGCATCCTGGGCAAGCAGGCGCAGGCCACGCCGGCGGAAGTGCCGGCTACGCCGCCATCGCCGGTGGCGGATCCGGACGTGGAATTGGAACGCTAGACAGCGTTGTGGGAGCTGTGGGAGCGGCGTCAGCCGCGAAGCTGGCAGTGCTGGAAGGGCCTGAAAGCTCAACCCCTCCCCAACCCTCCCCTACGCCTTCGGCGCAAGGAAGGGGGCAGAAACACGGCTGATCAATAACTGCCGTCAAAGGCGAAGATCGGCTTGCGCTGCTGCCACAGGCCCTTGGTGAAGTCCGGGAACTCCAGGGTCTGGAAGCTGTTGGCAATCGACTGCTCGGACAACGGGGTGATCGCGCTCCAGGTGACCGCATCATAGATGTCGATCGGCATCGGTGCCTTGGCCTTCAATGCCTCGACAAACGCGTGGATCACGAACCAGTCCATGCCACCGTGACCAGCGCTTGCGGCGGTATCGGCATGCTGCTTCCACAGCGGGTGCTCGTACTGGTCCTGGTAGGTCTTGAACTCTTCCCACTGGTGCGGCGGGCTGCGGCCTTCGATGTGGATGCCATGGTTGACGTCCATCCACAGGCCCTTGGTGCCCTGCACGCGGAAGCCCATCGAGTACGGACGCGGCAGCGAGGTGTCGTGCTGCAGCAGGATGGTCTCGCCGTTCTCGCAGGCCAGCGTGGTGGTGACGATGTCACCAAGCTTGAACTTGACCTGGGTGCTCGGGTGGGTGGTGCCGCCACTCTTGGCCATGGTGTATTCGTGCAGACCGCGCGCCTTGCTGGCGAAGGCATTGATGTGGGTGAAACGGTTGCCGCGGTTGATGCCGGTATACATCGCGCAGGGGCCGATGCCGTGGCTGGGGTACAACTCGCCATTGCGCTGCACCGAGTGCTCGGTGCGCCAGCGGGCTTCCGACCAGCCCTTGGCGCCAAACTCCACGCCGCTGTCGTAGGGATGGTCCGGATTGCCGTCGTTGAACTTCACCCCACGCAGGTCGTGCTGGTAGCCACCTTGCAGGTGCACCAATTCGCCGAACAGGCCTTGCCGCACCATCTGCAGCGCAGCCATCACGTCGCGGCGGTAGCAGACGTTTTCCAGCAGCATGTACGGGGTGCCGGTGCTGAGCTGGGTGTTGAGCACGTCCCAGTGGTCCTGCAAGGTGATGCCGGCCACCACTTCGCAACCCACCGCGACCTTGGCCTGCATCGCCGCGATCGCCATCGGTGCATGCAGCTCCCACGGCGTGGCGATGATCACGCCATCCAGGCCGCGCTGTTCAAGCAGACGCTTCCACGCATTCTGGTCGCGGTCGGCGCCGTATGCCTGCGGCGCCGGCTTGCCGGTCTTGGCCACCATGTCCATGGCGCGGCCGAGCATGATCGGCTCGATGTCGCACAGGGCCACCACCTCCACGTCGTCGCGGCGTACCAGTTCCTTGAGCAGCACCTGGCCGCGCATGCCGGTGCCGATCACACCCAGGCGTACCTTGCGGCCGCGCGCCCAGGCGGGCGTGTCTGGCAGCAGGCTGGTGGCGGCCAGGGCCGCGCTGGCCATGATGAATTCCCTACGCTTCATTGTGTTTCCTCTTTCATGGGTCGTGCCAGCGATGGCGGCCATGTCTGGGCCCTGCTGACGGTGTCACTGTCTTCCCCCTCCTGCAATACAGGAGGAGGAAGCATTGCTGGCGGGATCAGAACTTGTAGGTCGCATTCAGGCTGTAGATGCGCCCGAAGTTGTTGGCATAGCCGGAGAAGTTCATCCAGTCGTTGGGGTCGTAGAACGGCAGGCGGTTGAACAGGTTCTTCACCGTCACGCCAACCGTCAGCTTGTCGGTGGCCTTCCAGTTCACGCTGAGGTTTGCGGTCCACCAGGACGGTGCGCCGTGGCACTGCTTGGGCCCGGCATTGACGTAGCTGCCGGTGCAGGTTTCAGCGTTGTTGTCTTCCTGGTCGACGCGGTCGTAGGCCCACTTGGTCTTGCCGACATAGTTGATGTAGAAGCCGGTATCCCAGTTGCCATACGTCCAGTTGGCGTTGAAGGTCGCGCGCACCCGTGGGTTGTTGTAGTAGCCCACGGTATTGCCGTAGTACCAGCCATCACCGTTGTCGGAGTTGTACATGTTGCGGTTGGCGATGGTGGCCGCCACACCGGTGGTCAGGCGGCCCCACTGGCCCAGCTCAAAGCGTGCGCGGGCATCCAGGTCCAGGCCATCGATCAGGGTGCGGCCGCGGTTGCGGTACTGGCCAATCACGCTGGCCACGTTGCCGAGGCTGTAGCCGGGCAGGGTCGACGGGCAGCTGACGCCGCTGGCCGGGTCACTGCACATGGCCGCCAGCGCGGCCAGGTTGGCCCGGTCGGTGTCGGTGATCGGGAAGCGGGTCATCGCCGTGATCTCCTCTTCCTTGCTGTAGTCCGGGGCGACGATTTCGTCACGGCGGTAGACGAACCAGTAGTCGGCCGACAGCGACAGCCAATCGGTGGGCTCCAGCACGAAGCCCAGGGTGGCGATCTTGGCCTTCTCCGGTTTCAGGTCCTGGTTGGGCTGGGTCATGCGCGCCACGTTGCGGCTGCAATCGCTGTTCCACAGGCTGTTGCCCAGGTCCTTGTCGACGCCACGGTTGGACTGGCGCAGCAGGCTGGCGATGGCATTGGTTTCGGCGCAACGCGTTTCGTCGCGATAACCGCCGATCTGCGCATACACACCGCCGCTGCCGGCTTCGGCCAGGCTGGGCGCACGGAAGCCTTCGGAGTAGGTGCCGCGCAGCATCAACTGCGGCAGCGCTTGGTACTTCAGGCCGATCTTCGGCGCGGCGTTGGCGCTGAAGCCCGGGTACTTGTCCAGGCGCAGGGCCAGGTCCATCTCGAGTTTTTCGGTAAGCGGCGCCACCGCTTCGGCAAACAGCGCATAGGTATTGCGCTTGCCATCGAACCACGAGCCACCCTGCTGGGTGATCAGGCCATTGGCGGCATCCGGGTTGCCCGGCGTGTAGAAGGTCTCGCGGGTAGCGTTGAAGCCGAATGCCGCGCGCACTTCGCCGGCCGGCATATTGAACAGCGGGCCTTCGATCTTGCCGTCCAGGGTGTGCAGACGCGTCCACGACTCGATATCGAAGGTCGGGAAGGCCTCACGGATCAGCGCCGCGTTGGCCTCGCTGATTTCGCCGAACTTGTAGGCCGGGTGATCGGAAATGATCACGCGGCCGGTGCCCGGATCAATGGTGTAAGGGCCGAACGCCTTCTCGAAGCCCTTCAGGTTGACGTTGGTGGTCTGGTAGGTAACCGAGTGCGAGCCGGCGGTGGCAAACGCGGTCTCCCAGTTCCAGTCCCCCATGCTGCCGCGCAAGCCGGTCACCGCACGGTAGCTCTTGTCGGTATTGCGCTGGCCGAAGTGGTTGCCGCCCACGTCCTGCAGCAGGTAACCCAGGCCGACCACGCCGCCCATCAAGGCCTTCAGCTCGGGGCTGGCGTGGTTGTACTCGTTGTTCGGGCCCAACCACGGGGTGAGGAACTGGTTGACGGTATTGCCGGTGTTGCGTGAGAACCAGCTCTGCGGGTTGCCGGTGGTGGTGCCGTAGGCACGCGGTGTGCCGCCATTGGCGCGCAGGTCGATGTCGGTATAGGTGAGCTCGGCAAACGCCTCGGTGCTGTCATTCACCCGGAAGTGGCCGTTGAGGTAGGCGGTCAGGCGCTTGGTGTCGGCGCCGCCATTGATCTGGCTGGTCATCCAGTCCTGCCAGATGCAGCGGGTGCCGGTGGCCACCTGCAGCACGTTCTCGCAGCCCGGTGCGGCTTCATCCACACGCGCCTTGGTGACCGGGTCGATGGCGTAGTAATAGCCGGGATTGAACACGCCCGGTGCGCTGCCAGTGTCCAGACGCAGGTTCTTGATGTAGTCCGGATTGTTGACGTAGTACTGCTTCGGGTGCTTCAGGTACCACTCGCGGTTGGGGATGCCGTTGCGGTCGTACAGGTTGACGCTGCCGTAGACGTTGTAACCGTCCTCGTCCATGTCGCCGAAGCCGCCGGTGATGCTGGCCTGCGTCTCGCCATAGGAATCAAAGCGCGGTGCGGTGTCCCAGGTGCCGCTCAGTTCCAGGCCCTGGTAGCTGCGCTTGGTGATGACGTTGATCACGCCTGCCACCGCATCGGTGCCGTATACCGCCGAGGCACCATCGGTCAGCACTTCCATGCGCTCGATGACGGCCGCAGGAATGGCATCGATGTTGACGAACTGGGTCTGGAAGCCAGCCGGTGCGCCGTAATACGACAGGCGGCGGCCATTCAACAGCACCAGCGTGCCCTGTGCGCCGAGACCGCGCAGGTTGGCCTGCGAAGCACCGTCAGAACCGGTGAACAGGGATTTGGAATCGACCTGGCCCGGGCGTGCGGCCGGCAGGTTGTCGAGCACCTGCAACAGCGTGCGCGCGCCCATGTTCTCGATGTCCTGCTTGCTGATCACCTGCACCGGCGAGGCGGTCTCCACATCGCTGCGGCGGATGTTGGAACCGGTGACTTCGACACGGGCAAGCTCGGTGGCTTTTTCCTTGTCCTTGTTGCTGCTGTCCTGCGCGAAAGCAGGTGCGGCGATGGCAAACAACACGCTGGCAACGGCCAACGATAGCGGGGCTGGCAAACAGCGTTTGGCACTGCGATTGGCTGGCAACATCGGGGTTCTCTCCTGGCAAGGGCACGCAAAAAACAACAGTTGGCGGGCAAAGCGATCCCATGCCACGGCCTGTGGGCCGTAGCCGGGGTATTCCGGGGGAAGAGCGGTGTTACGGTTGGGTCATGGCGCGAGGATGTCGGCGGAATCGCCCTCCTCGCCGATCAGCACGGCATTGGCCCAGTTGGCACAGACCTGGGACGGTTGGCTGCCCTGTGCACCCAGGGTGCGCAGGCTCAGTCGGGACAGGCCGCGGATGTCGAGCTCAGGCTTGACCACGCCCGGCGCCTTCACCAGGCCGCTGTCGTAGAGCAGGCGGTCGTCGCCCCATACCTGGAACTGCAGGCCACCGGCCTGCCGGCATTGGTCATCCACGCCCAGGTCGGCACGCAGTGTTTTCCACTGCCCCGTCAGGTTCATGTCGATGCGGCTTTGCGCGGCGACGCCGAGACCACGGCGGAACTGCAGGCCGTTCATGCGCATCGGCACGTCTGCGGCGAACGAACGATCAGCACGGACCTGGGCGGCCAATACGGCCGGCAGCGGCAGCTGGGAGAGGTATTGCTGCCGCGCCGGCCGCTCGGCCGTTTGCTGCTCGAGGATGTGGAAGGTGGACAGTGCAATCGGGCCGACATCGCGCGGCTGCAGTGCATCCACCGCACGCGCGGTGCCCTGCGCTGCGGTCACCATCGGATCAGCGCCGCCAGCGCCGTCACCCTCGGGGTTCTGAACGCTGAGCACGCGGAAGCGCAGCAGGCGGCCGGCATGGGCGGGGAAGTCGATGCGCTGCAGTTCCTGCTTCAGTTGCAGGCGGCCAGTGGCAATCGGCTTGCCCCACTCGCCGTTGCTGTCGGCCATGTAGATTTCGTAATCGCGTACCTGGCCGTGTTTCCAGTGCTGGTCGTTACGCGGTGCCAGTTCGATGCCGTCGATCAGCTTGCGCTCGCCAAAGCCAACCACCCATTCGTGCGCGCCGGTGCGTATGGCCTGGTTGCGCACGCTGCGGAACCAGGTGGCCGGATCGTCGTCGAAAGCATTTTCCAGCGGATGGCCGGGTTCTTCGGCCGGGCGATTGACGACCAGCAGGCTGTCGGAAGGCAGCGCGCGGCCCAGCTCCGGTGCGTTCGGGAAAGCGTCGTCAGCCAGTGCGGCGGCGACCGGGAAATCCAGCTGCAGTTTCAACGGCGCGCGGATGTCCTGCGTCGCGGTACGCACATGCAACGTACCCTTGCGCTCCTTGCCATCGAAGTACCAGCCTTCGCTGGCTGCCTGCAATGCAGCGGCATCCGCCAGCTTGGGCAGCGCGCGGCCATCCAGCTGCACCGCTGCCGGCGCGTTGCGATTCAGCACGCGCAGGCCGTAGCGGCGCTGTGCCAATTGACCTTGGTACGCGCCCTGCACCGGCGCGATCTCTACCTGCACCGGGCCACTGCCCTGCGCCGGAGCGTGTACGCGGATCTGCTGCGTGCTCGACTCGCCCTTCTGGTAGCGGCGGGTGCTGCCATCGTCTTCGTACAAGGTGTAGCTGGATTCGCCCTGCGGATACAGATCGAAGGTCACTTCATCCAGCGGCTTTTCGCCGTCGAACAACATCTCCGGGTACATCGGCAGGATCGCACCGGCACGCACGAATACCGGCAGCGTCGCCAGCTCGACCGGACGATCGAGTTGCTTGCCAGCGGCACCGGCCTGCAGGTGTCGGCCATCCCAATAGTCATACCAACCGCCAGCAGGCAGATGGATGTCACGGCGCCAGCCACGGCTTGCGGCCTGGCTGCGATACACCGGCGCTACCAGCAGATCCCGGCCGAGCAGGAACTGGTACTTGTAGGTTTCGTCCTGCGCGTGCGGGTCCTGCGGGTAGTCCCACATCAGTCCGCGCACCGGCGGCACACCGCTCTGCGCAGCGTCATGCACCAGCCCGTACATATACGGGGTCAGGCGCATTTTCAGCTTGAGGTAGTCGCGGTTGATCGAGCGGTAGGGCTCATCGAAGGCCCAGGGGTGCTTGCGCGCGTTCGACGACCAGCCGGACATGCCCATCAGCACCGGCGTGAAGGTCTTCCACTGCAGGTCGCGGGTGAAGGTCTCGGCGCTGCCGCCGAAGATCGCATCGACATCGCCGCTGGCATAGGCCATGCCTGACAGGCCGGACCCCACCAGGGTGGGCACGTGCCAGCGGATGTAGTCCCAGCTGCTGCTCTGGTCACCGGTCCAGGCAACCGCATAACGCTGGATGCCGGCCCAGCCCATCACCGTCCACAGGAACGGGCGCGAATCGGAATTGTTGAGGATGCCGTCGAAAGCCTGGCGGTTGGCATCCATCGCGAACTGATAGCCCTGCCCGGTCCACGCCACGTCCAGCTTCTGCACGCGGCTGCCGGCCTTGCCGACTTCCCAGGCAATCTTGTCGACGCCGTTCTCGGTCCACAGGCCGGTCTTGAAGCCGTACTTGGCCAGGCCCTGCACGGTTTCCGGCAGCTGTTTGTAACCGCAGCCGTAGCCGTCGTTGGGCAGGATCCAACCGCCCGGCATGTCGTTCTCGCGGTACTTGGCGGCGACGCTGTTGACCACGTCGATGGTGGTGCCGGTGGGGCCATCGCTCCAGCCTTCGGGCACGCTGCCGGGCTTCTTGATGTTGTCGCCGTCGTTGTAGCAATCGGCGTCGCCGTAGGACAGCGCCCAGCGCGCGACCATGTTCGGCCGGCCGGTCAGCTGGGTGTAGCGTTCCAGCAAGCGCTGCAGGTCATTGCCGACGAAGTAATAGGCATCGAAGCGGTCCTCGCGGTGCAACAGCGTGGCCTGATCCGGCTGGCGCAGGTCATAGCTGCCGTCACTCCAGGTATTGCGCAACATGCCCCAGCCGCGCGAGCTGAGCAGCATCGGCGCCGGGCTGGGGCGGTCGCCCTCTTCCCAGCCACCGGAATAGGAAACCTCAAGTTCGCGGCCCTTGAACTGGAAACGGCCGTTCTGCTGGCCGCCGCCGTAGAAGGCTTCGTCGGCCTGCGAGGACAGCACCTGCACGCTCTGCTCGGCGGACAGGTCCAGCGGCTGCTGTTCCTGCCATAGCGGCACCGGCTTGCCGCCGTCCAGCCGCTCCAACCGCAGCTGCAAGGGCTGGCGCTGCACATGCAGGACCAGCGCCGGGGTACGCACGCGGATTTCCTGCGCGTCTTCTTCCAGCTGCGCCTGCACCGGCTGCACGGGCTGCGGCAGCACGATGGGCGCGGCCTTGTCGCCGGCGCCGCTCAACTTGCCATTGCGGCCGGCCTGCACGTGGACGATGTCGTTGGCCAGCACCTCGATGCGCAGGGTGCTGCCGGTATCACTGCGTACGTCCCAGGCGCGCACGCCGTCGCGGCCATCGCTGGCGCTGACCGAGCGCAGATTGCCGATGGGCTCGGCCTGTGCGGTCGCGGCCGGCAACAACAAGGCCGACAGCAGCGCCAGCAACAGCGGCGATTGACGAACGCAGTGTTCCACCTTGCCTCCAAGCCGTTCAACGGGCGTTTCAAAACCGAGTGCGCCGACTCTAGGGCAGGAAATCGAAAGATGTCAACAAAATGAAAGCCAAAAGTAAGTAGGATTTCTTACAAACGAAAGATGGTGCAAAGCACCAAGTTTCATATTGCCCGAAAGCCCGTATTCATTGCTGCGAAAGCGTTTCCCGCAAAATCTTTCGCTTGGGACGATTCTCACGAGCTGCAAGCATGGTCGATCAACTTCTTTCGTTTTGCTTTCGCTATTTGACATTTCGAAAGAAAAGAAAGATCGTGCGCTGGTCAATCAGGAAACACTCATGGATGCCACCCTGCTTCACGATCTGACCGCCTGGCAGCGCCTGGGCGGAGCCGATACCGCCACCGAAATCGCCCAGCAGCCGGCGCTGTGGGAAACCCTGGCCAGTGACCTGCAACAGGCCAGCGCGCGCCTGCAGGACTTCCTTGGCCAGCGCCTGTCCGATCCGCGCCAGCGGGTGATCTTCACCGGTGCCGGCAGCTCCGGCTTCATCGCCGAAATGGTGGCCGACACCCTCAACGCACAGTGGCCAGCAGAAATACGCGCGGTGCACACCACCAGCCTGCTCACCCACCCGGCGCTCTACCTGCAGCGTGACCGCCCGACCCTGCTGGTGTCGTTCGGCCGCAGTGGCTCCAGCCCGGAAAGCGTGGCCGCCGTCGACCGCGTGCGCGCCGACGTCGACGATGCCCGCTTTCTCGACATCACCTGCAATGCCGACGGCGAACTGGCCCGCCGTGGGGCCGGCCGTGCCGATACCTGCACCCTGCTGATGCCGGCCGCCAGCTGCGACCGCGCCTTCGCCATGACCAGCAGCCTGAGCTGCATGGTGCTGGCCGCCTTGAGCGTGTTCGACCGCGCCACCTGGGCCGAGCGTGTGCAGCGCCTGCAGCAAGTGGCCGCGCTCGCGCGCCAGGGCTTGAACAACTGGGACGCCGCAGTCGCCGCACTGGCCGCGCAGCCGTACAACCGCGTGATCTACCTGGCCAGCGGTCCGCTGGAAGCATTGGTCCGCGAAGCCGCGCTGAAGGTGCTGGAGCTCACTGCTGGCCGCGTGCTGGCGCTGGCCAATACGCCGCTGGGTTTCCGCCACGGCCCCAAGTCCACGCTCAACAATGAAACCCTGGTCGTCGTGCTGCGCAGCGTTGAACCGCTGGCGCGTCGCTACGAACAGGACCTGCTGGAAGAACTGCGCGGTGATGGCGTGGCCGGCAAGGTGCTGTCGATCGGCCCGCATTCGGACATCGGCGCCAACGATGACTACACCCTGCCGGTACCGGCCCTGCCCGACGCCTGGCTGGCGCCGGTGTGGCTGCCGTTCGCGCAGCTGTACGCATTGCAGCGCTCGGCTGCACTCGGCCTGACGCCGGACAATCCGTTCCCGGACGGCACCGTCAACCGCGTGGTCAAGGGCGTCACCATCCACCATGGCTGATACCTGCGCCCCGGCCTGCTACGGCATCGATATTGGCGGTACCAAGATTGAACTGGTGGCCTGCGATGCCACCCTGCAGGTTGCGTGGCGCAAACGCATCGCCACCCCGCAGGGCGATTACAACGGCTTCCTGCAGGCAGTGGAAACGCTGGTGGCCGACGCCGATGCCGAGCTCGGCCAACGCGCGCAGGCCATCGGCATCGCCCTGCCCGGCGTGCGCGAGCGCCGCAGTGGCCGCCAGCTCAGTGCCAATGTGCCGGCGCTGACCGGCCAATGCGTCAGCACCGATCTGCAGGCGCGCCTGCAGCGGCCGCTGTATTTCGGCAATGACCTGCAGTGCTTTGCGCTGTCCGAGTCGCACGGCGGTGCGGCTGACGGTTACGCCAGCATGTTCGGCGCCATCCTCGGCACCGGTGCCGGCGGCGGCTACTGCCTGCACGGCAAGCTGGTCGGCGGCTTCAACGGCCTGGCCGGCGAATGGGGCCACTGGAGCGTGCCGGCCGATCTGCTGCAACGGCATGGCCTGCCCTTGCTGGACTGCGGCTGCGGCCTGCGCGGTTGCGTGGAGCGCTATGTTTCCGGCAGCGGCGTGGCGATGCTCGAACGCCACCTCGGCGGCAACGCGGCCAACGCCAGCGAAGTCATCGCCCTGGCTGAGGCCGGCGACAGCCGCGCCATGCAGGCGCTGGATATTCACCGCGACCTGCTCGGCCACAGCTTCGCCGCGTTGATCCTCGCCGTTGACCCGCACGTCATCGTGCTCGGTGGCGGTCTGTCGCAATACGCGCCGCTCTACCAGCAGCTGCCTGCGGCCATCGCCGCGCATCTGTTCAACGGTGTGGAGGTGCCACCGATCGTGCCGCCGCGCTTCGGCGATGCCGGTGGCGCCCGTGGCGCCGCCCTGCTCGCCTGCCAACCCGCTTACCTGATCCCCGGAGCCTGACCATGTCACCGCTGCAGTCCCTGCTTGCCTCTCACCGCCAAGGCCACAACGTCGGCCTGTACAGCGTCTGCTGCAGCAACGAACAGGTGTTGCGTGCGGCCATGCATGTCGCTGCGCAGTACGGCACCGTGCTGCTGATCGAAGCCACCTCCAACCAGGTGGACCAGTACGGCGGCTACACCGGCATGACCCCGCCGCAGTACCGCGCCTATGTGGAAGCACTCGCCGACGAAGAAGGCTTCCCGCGCGAACGGCTGATCCTCGGCGGCGACCACCTCGGCCCCAATGCCTGGCAGAAGCAGCCGGCCGCGGAAGCCATGGCCAATGCGCGCGTGCTGATCGAGGCCTATGTCGCCGCCGGTTTCCACAAGATCCACCTGGACTGCAGCATGTCCTGCGCCGATGACCCGACCCCGCTGCCGGATGCGACCGTCGCCGCACGGTCGGCCGAGCTGGCAGTGATTGCCGAAGCCACCGCCAAGGCCAAGGGCCTGCCGCCGCCGGTCTATGTAATTGGCACCGAAGTACCGATCCCCGGCGGCGAAGCTTCGCTGGCAGGTGGCCTGGCCGTGACCACGCCGGCGGCCGCCGCGCAGACCCTGGCCATCCACCAGCAGGCCTTCGACACACCGGAGCTGCGCGATGCCTGGCAACGCGTGATCGCCATGGTGGTGCAACCGGGCGTGGACTTCGACCACAGCAGCGTGCACGAATATGACGCCGCCGCAGCCAGCGAGCTGGCCGATTTCCTCGAACAGCAGCCGCGCATCGTGTTCGAGGCGCATTCGACCGACTACCAGCGCGAATCCGGCCTGCATGCCTTGGTGCGCGATCACTTCGCCATCCTCAAGGTTGGCCCGGCGGCAACCTTCGCCTACCGCGAAGCCTTGTTCGCACTCGCCGCGATCGAAGTCGAGCTGCTGCCTGCCGCACAGTGCTCCAGGCTGCCGCAGGTGCTGGAACAGGTGATGCTGGCCAAGCCGAAAAACTGGCAGGCGCATTACCACGGTAATGACGCCACGCTACGCCTGCTGCGCGCCTATGCCTTCAGCGACCGCTGCCGCTATTACTGGGGCGAGCCGGAACTGCTGCAGGCGGTGCAGACCCTGTTTGCCAACCTGCAGCAGCACAGCCCCCCCCTGGTGCTGCTCAGCCAGTACCTGCCCGGCCAATATGTGGCGGTGCGCGAAGGTCAGCTGGCCGCCACCCCCGCCGCGCTGGTACAGCACCGTATCGGCCAATGCCTGGGTGAATACGCGCGCGCCTGCAGTGCCAATCAGGCCGGTACGCGCAAGCAAAGCGAAAGTCTGCATGCCGCAAACCTTGCGAAAGGTTAATCTCGGCCTTTCCAACGCAAACGAGTACCGGCCATGCGCAACACCCGTCCCCGCCGACAACAGATCCTGCAGCGCCTGATCGACCAGGGCACGGTGCAGGTCGCCGAACTGGTTGAACAGTTCGGCGTGTCGGCGGTGACCATCCGTACCGACCTGGGCCATTTCGAGGCGCAGGGGCTGGCCACGCGCACCCATGGCGGCGCGACCCTGGTACGCATGCCGCCGCAGGAACAGGACATCCACGAGAAAGATGCGCTGAATCTGTCGCTGAAGGAATCCATCGGCATGCGCGCCGCGCAGCTGGTGCAGCCCGGCGACAACATCATCATCGACTCCGGCTCCACCACCATGACCCTGGCCCGCCACCTGCGCGATCACCGCGATGTCACCGTGATGACCAATGGTTTGAACATCGCCTGGGAACTGGCCAACGCACCGGCCGTCAACGTGCTGCTGACCGGTGGCCTGCTGCGCAAGCAATCACTGTCGCTGCAGGGCAGCCAGGCCGAAGCCAGCCTCACCTCCTACAGCTTCGACACCTTGTTCCTCGGCGTGGACGGTCTGGACCTGCAGTTCGGCCTGACCACCCATGACGAAGCCGAAGCCCGCCTCAACCACCGCATGGTCGAGCGCGCACGGCGCATTGTGGTGCTGACCGACGCCTCGAAATTTGGCCGGGTCAGCCTGCACCGCATCGCCCGCCTCGATCAGATCCACGCCATCATCACCGATACCGGCATCGACGATGCCACCCGCGAGGGGCTGCAACGGCAGGGCATCGACGTGATCACTGCCGAGCCACCGCCATGACCGCACCCCACCGCCTGTACGGCCGCATCCTCACCCCGCTGGGCTGGCGTCGCGGCCATGTCCACTTCGACCAGCAGCTGCGCACGCTGGACGTGGAGGACCACGCGGGTGATGGCGGCGATCTGCCGATCATCCTGCCCGGCTTCATCGATCTGCACGTGCATGGCGCAGCCGGCGTGGACCTGATGCAGGGCGGCGATGTCGCCCGCCGCATCGCCCACACCCATGCCCGCTACGGCACCACCACCCTGCTCGGCACCACGATGACCGCCGAGTACGGCGAGATCGAGAACGCCCTGCGCGGTGTCGCCCAGGTGATGGCCACGCCCGATGCGGATGCCGCGCAGATCATCGGCGTGCATCTGGAAGGTCCCTTCATCAGCCCGCAGCGGCTGGGCGCACAGCCCTCGCGCACCATCGAAGCCACGCTGGAGTCGGTGCAGCACCTGCATGCACTGGCCCCGATCAAGGTGCTGACCATTGCACCGGAGATCGGCCAGCACACCGCCTTGATTCCAGCCTTGGCAGCGATGGGCATCCGCGTGCAGATCGGCCATAGCGCCGGCACGTACGAAGATGCGGTCGCTGCATTGCAGGCTGGCGCGGTTGGCTTCACCCATCTGTTCAACGGCATGACCGGCGTTGATCACTACACGCCCGGTATCGCTGCTGCCGCATTGGCGCATGCGGAATACGCCGAACTGATTCCCGATCTGCAGCATGTACATCGCGGTGCCATCCGCATGGCAGTGCGCGCGATCCCGCGCCTGTATGCGGTCACCGATGCCACCGCCGCCACCGGCATGCCCGATGGCGAATACGCGTTGGGCGAGCAGCGCGTGCACAAGTGCATGGGCTGCGTGCGGCTTTCGACCGGCTCGCTCGCCGGCAGCGCACTGACCATGGATCAAGCACTGCGCAATCTGGTCGATGTCGGCCTGGACCTTGCCGACGCATCGCAACGCGTTTCCACCCTCCAGGCCGACTACCTGGGCCTGGAAGACCGCGGCCGCATCGCCCCCGGGCTACGTGCGGACATGGTGGTGCTGGACCCGCAATTGAAGTTGCAGCAGGTATGGATAGCCGGCAACCCGGTCAACCCAGACTGACCCGCTCCATGTAGTGCCGAGCCATGCTCGGCAAGCCGCTCGGACGTGCGGCGCAATCCGGCAACGCAGACACCAGAACGAAGTGCTGCCGAGCATGGCTCGGCACTACAACAGGCTCCAACCCCAGGAACGCGACGATGACCGACACCACTTTTGCCGTGCCCGCCACCGACGCCGCCCCGCGTTGGCCCGTGCGCTATCTCCTTTTCATCGCCGGTCTTGGCGGCCTGTTGTACGGCATCGACATCGGCATCATCGCCGGCGCCCTGCCCTATCTCGAGGCCACCGCCAGCCACGCGTGGCAGCTGAGCAGCCAGCAGATGGGCTTCGTGGTCGCGGCGGTGCTGCTGGGCAGCGTGTTGTCGTCGCTGTTCGCCGGCATGATTGCCGACCTGATCGGCCGCCGTGGCGCGATGCTGCTGGCCGGCGTGCTGTTCACCCTCAGCATCCCGGTGATGGCACTGGCTTCCGGCTATACGCCGCTGCTGCTCGGGCGCCTGCTGCAAGGCATCAGTGGCGGCCTGATCGGCGTGGTGGTGCCGCTGTATCTGGCCGAAGTGCTGGGCCCTGAGCGACGCGGTCGCGGCGCGGCGATGTTCCAGCTGCTGCTGACGGTTGGGCTGGTGCTGGCCGCCTTGATTGGCCTGTACCAGGCGCATTCGGTGGATGCAGCAACCGAGTCGGTGCGCAACCTGCCGCTGGTGCAGCAGGCGCAGCATCTGTTCGCGGTGAAGGACCAGGCCTGGCGCACGATTTTCTGGAGCTGCCTGTTGCCCGGCGTGGTGTTCTGCATCGGTGTGTTCTGGCTCAACGAATCACCGCGCTGGCTGGTGCGCCGTGGCCGCATCGATGCCGCCCGTCGGGGCCTGCAGGCCACCTTGCCTGCATCGCAGGTGGAAGCGACGCTGGCGCAGATCCAGAACCCGGTGATCGCCAAGGCCGAGGGTGAGCGCGACCGGCTTTTCAGCCGCCGCTACATGGTGCCGTTCGTGCTGGCCTGCCTGGTATTGGCCTTCACCCAGGCCACCGGCATCAACTCGATCCTCGCCTACGCGGTCAACATCCTCAACCAGGCCGGCCTGCCGGGTGCGGCCGCAAACGGCGCCGACGTGGCGATCAAGCTGCTCAACGTGATCATGACCCTGGTGGCGCTGTTCCTGGTGGACCGCAAGGGCCGCAAGTTCCTGCTGATGCTCGGCAGTGGTGGCATTTGCCTTGCGCTGCTGGCGGCAGCGATGCTGTTCTTCAAGGCCGAGCAGGGCCGCGCCGACGTGCAGCAAGTGTTGCAGCACGCGGTGCAGGCTGATGGCCTGCAGTTGCAGCTGGATGCAGCGCAGTGGCACCAGCTGGCCGGCACCCGCAATCGCGACGGACAGGCCTCGCAGCTGACGGTGTCGTGGAGCTACGGCGGTTTCAGCGATGTGCGTTCGCTGCGCAGTGACAACCCTGGCGACCAGCAATTGCAGATCGCGCGCGCAACCACGGTGCAAGCGGACAGTGTGATCGGCCAGTTTTTCCGCCGCCTGCATCTGAACCCGTTCCCGGACCCGCGCCTGGCCGCCGACGCGCCGCTGCGCATCGAGCAGGCCTGGATCGGCCCGGTGCCGCCGGCATCGCATGGCTGGGCGGTGGCCGCCTGCATCCTGGTGTTCGTGGCGTTCTTCGCGGTGGGCCCGGGCGTCTGCGTGTGGCTGGCCTTGTCGGAGCTGATGCCGAACCGGATTCGTTCGAACGGCATGAGCATCGCGCTGCTGATCAACCAGTTCGTATCGACCACGATCGCGGCGGTGTTCCTGCCGACGGTTGGCCACTACGGCTACGCCAGCATGTTCCTGTTCTGGGCGGCGTGTACGTTTGCCTTCTTCCTGATTGCCGCGTTCTGGTTGCCGGAAACCAAGGGCAAGACGCTGGAGCAGATCGAGGCGCATTTCCGCTGAGTGGCTATACGGCGGGAAGCCGGGGCCGGGATCATCAGAGCAAGGATCAAAAACGCCCTCATCCGCCCTCCGGGCACCTTCTCCCGCAAGCGGGAGAAGGGAAGGCAGGCATTACTGCGTACTGAGGTTCTACCTGCTCTCCGGCTTGCGCTCTGTGCGGCCAGCCATCCATGCGCCAAGAAACCCTAGCTGTCCCTTCTCCCGCTTGCGGGAGAAGGTGCCCGGAGGGCGGATGAGGGGGCTTCTAGGCTTCTAGGCTTCTAGGCTTCTAGGCTTCTGAGCTTCTGAGCTTCTGAGCTTCTAGGCCTCAAAGCCTCAAAGCCCTCCCCGGCCTCCAACCTTCACTCCACCCAAGCCCACAAACGCAAACGGCCACCCGAAGGTGGCCGTTGCTGCAAACAGGCGGGGCCTGTTGGCGGGATTACTCGGCGGCCTTGGCAGCCAGGCGAGCAGCCTTGGCCTGCTGGGCAGCAGCCAGGTCTTCCTTGATGCGGGCAGCCTTGCCTTCCAGACCACGCAGGTAGTACAGCTTACCGGCGCGGACCTTACCGCGGCGCTTCACTTCAACCGAGTCGATGATGGCGCTGTGGGTCTGGAACACACGCTCGACGCCGTAGCCGTGCGAGATCTTGCGCACGGTGAAAGCGGAGTTCAGGCCAGCATTCTTGGTGCCGATCACGACGCCTTCGTAAGCCTGCACGCGCTCACGGTTGCCTTCCTTGACCTTCACGTTCACCACGACGGTGTCACCCTGGCTGAACTTCGGCAGTTCGCGGGTGATCTGGGCGGATTCGAATTCCGCGACGATGGACTTGTTCAGCTTGCTCATTGGGTTACACCGATTGTTCGGGGTGGGCGTGTCGTATTCGACAACCTGGGCTCATGCAGTCACCGGATTGCGCTGCACGTTTGTTGTTCTGTCCACGAAGGCCATTCAGCCAACGGGAATCCGCAATTCTAACCTACTGCGCGCCCTCGGCGCCAGTATCTGCTGAATTTTCTGTTGCCAGGGCGGCGCGGGCCTGCGCCAGCAGCTTGCGGTCGGCCTTGTTCAGGCCTGCCTCGTCCAGCAGGTCCGGGCGCCGCAACGCGGTGCGCAGCAGCGACTGCTGGCGCCGCCAGGCAGCAATGGCGGCATGGTTGCCGGAGCGCAGCACGTCCGGCACCTCGCCCAGCACATGGCTGGCCGGGTGGCTGTAGTGCGGGCAATCCAGCAGGCCGTCGCCTTCAAAGCTGTCCTGCACCGCCGATTCGGCATCGTTCAAGGCGCCGTCCTGCAGCCGGGTTACCGCATCGATGATCACCGCCGCCCCCAGCTCACCGCCGGACAGCACGTAGTCACCGATGGAGATCTCCTCGTCCACCTCGCCCGCCAGGAAGCGCTCGTCCACGCCTTCATAGCGGCCACAGAGCAGGATCATCCGCGGTAAGGCCGCCAGCTCGCGCACCTTGACCTGGTCCAGCGGCCGGCCCTGCGGGCTGAGGTAGATCAGCGGCGCCGGGGTCGGATCGGCCGCACGCGCCGCCGCCAGGGCTGCCCGCAGCGGCTCGATCAGCATCACCATGCCCGGGCCACCGCCGAACGGACGGTCGTCCACCCGCCGGTAATTGCCCTCGGCATAGTCACGTGGGTTCCAGCCGTGCAGTTCCAGCAGCCCCCGCTCCTGCGCGCGACCAACCACGCCCAGCGCGGCCGATTGGGCAAGGAACTCGGGGAACAGGCTGATGACGTCGATGCGCATTGTGGTTGGGATTGGGTAGTCGGGATTGGAGATTAGGAAACGCAGGCTACTCGGTGGCCGATCAGCGCCGGGGTGCGCAAAAGACGAAAACAACGTTCGCGCGATGCGGGCTCAAAGGCCAGCAGCGCAAAGGCAACACTGCCCGCCCTCCGCTCGCGAATCCCGAATCCCGACCTCCGAATCCCTGCACCTTCAGAACTCCGGATCCCAATCAACCACGATCAGGTTGGCGTCAAAATCCACCGACTTGATGAAGTCCTCCATCACGAACGGCACCATCCGCTCGCGATCACCGCGCACGACGAGTACGTCATTGGAGCCGGTATTGAACAGGTGCGACACCTGGCCCAGCTTGACGCCCTCGACGGTCTGCACGTCCAGGCCTTCCAGATCCACCCAGTAATACTCATCCGCGCTCGGCGGCGGCAGCGCACTGCGCGCAACGTAAATCTCGGTACCACGCATGGCCTCGGCCACATCGCGATCGGTCACGCCCGGGAAGGTCGCAACCAGCGTCTTGCCCGAATCCCGGCCACGCACGCCAGTCAGCTCGGACTCCTGCCCCGCAGGGGTACGCAGGATCCACGGCTGGTATTTGAAAATGGCGGAACGGGGCTCGGTCCAGGACTCAAGCTTGATTTCGCCGCGCACACCAAAAACGCCGGCAACCCTGCCCAGCAGGATCCGGCGCTCGATATCTTTCTTCATATAGCAGTCGGGCCGCGCTTGCGCGCGGCCCGCCAGGATCAGGCCGCGGTGGCCTGGGCCTTGGTCGCTTCCTTGTACAGGTTGCGAACCTTGTCGGTCAGCTGAGCGCCGTTGGCAACCCACTTGTCGACAGCGGCAACGTCCAGCACAACGCGCTGTTCGGCGCCCTGGGCAACCGGGTTGTAGTAGCCGACGCGCTCGATGTTGCGGCCGTCGCGGGCGCTACGGACGTCGGTGACGATGATGTGGTAGAACGGACGCTTCTTGGCGCCGCCGCGGGTCAGTCGAATCTTGACCATGGTGGTATTTTCCTATGTTGCCCAGTCGCCAGGATGGCGCGGTAAGCCGGCGATTATAGCGGCGCCCTGCCCGTATTCCAACCCCACCCCATGGCAGGAGCGACGTAAGCCGCAAAGCCTGGGCGCCCGAAAGTCTCATGACTTGCTGATACCAACCTGGCTGAAGCGTGTGAATGCCTGAAGACCCCTCGATGCTGACATCAGGCTGCGTGGCTTACGCCAGGGTTACCGGGATTGGCCAGGCGGGTGCCACGGCGTCAGGGTCAGCGCCTGCCGCAACAGCCGCAGCAAGGCGTCGGACTTCTCGAACACCTGCCCGCCAATCCGGCCCAGGGGCCACAGCCCGGTCGCGTTGCAGGCCACCGCACCAGTGAACCCGGGCAAGACCTCCAGGTTTACCGGGCGCTGCAGCTGAACCTGCCCCAGGCCATCCAGGCTGCGGACCAGCAGCTGCTCGGCCGTACCGCGCAATGCGTCGGCCTGTGGCCATACCACCTGCGCGCCATCCCAGAACGCCAGGTTCCAGGTGCTGCCTTCACAGATCCGGCCTTCGGCATCCACCAGCAGCGCATCATCAAAACCCTGCCGCATGGCCTCGCGACGCAGGTGGAACAGGGGGAAGGTGCCCACGTGCTTGAGGTGCGGCAGCTCGCGCTGGTACACCACCGGCAGCACTGCGCGCGCAGTGGTCGGCATGGTTGCCGGCGGCGTCAGGCCGATCAGGACGTCCAGCGGCACCGGCTGCAGGGGCTGGCGAAAATCGAACTGACGCGAGAACACGGTGATCCGCAGCGACGCATCTTCCAGTGCGAACGCCTGCAGGGCCTGCTGCAACCAGCCCTGCAATTGCCGCGCATCCAGCTCGCTGCCGAACAGTTCGCGCGAACCCTGCTGCAGGCGCTGCAGGTGCAGGTCCCAGCCCTGCACCGCCCCGGCGCGCACCTGCAGCGAGGTGAAATGGCCGTAATTGACCAACAGCGTTGGCGTCAGCGCGGACTCCATGGGCTGGCCATTGCAGCTCAGGTAGGTCATAGCAGCGCCCTCGCCTGCCGCCACATCGCGACCATCAGCTCGGCAGCCGGCGCGGAACGCGCCATCCATGCCGACTGCCCGGCCCATGCCTGCATGGCATCCAGGCGGTTGTCGGCCGCGGCCTGCCGGCGCATGGCGGCAGTCAGGCCTCGCTGCACCGGATAGGGCTGTGGAACGGGTGCGGAAACGGCGGCCGCAGCGCGCACGTAGGGCGTCTCCAACGCCCGCCCCAGGCGCCCACTGAAGGCACGGGTGGCGCAGGTCGCTTCCGGCTCGGCCCCGGCCAAGGCTTGTCGCCAGGCAGGGGCGATGTCCGATTCTTCCGCGGCCAGGAACGCCGTGCCTATCTGCACGGCACTGGCGCCCAACAGCAGGGCCGCCGCTACGCCCCGCCCGTCGCCGATGCCGCCTGCGGCAATCACCGGCACCTCCAGCTTGTCCGCCAAGCGTGGCAGCAGCGCGAACAGGCCCACCATCTGCCGTTCGGCCTTGGCCGCATCAAACGCACCGCGATGGCCGCCGGCCTCCATGCCCTGCGCCACCACCGCATCGGCGCCAGCGGCCTGTGCCTGCAGCGCTTCGTCCAGGGTGGTCGCACATGCAAACCAGGCAATGCCCGCGGCCTTGAGGCGCTGTACCTGCGCGGGCGCCAGCACGCCCATGATGGTCGAGGCGACCGCCGGACGCGCCGCGACCAGCGCATCGAACTGGGCATCGAAATCCGCCGGGCCCGCATCGCCAGCCAAGACATCCACCGGCGGCCCCCACTGCGAAAGGAAACCACGGCTCGCCGCTTCGGCGGCCGCATCCCGCTGCGGCGACGGATCCGGTACCCATACGTTGACCTGGGCCGGTCCGTTTGCCTGCTGCCGGAAATCGTCCATCCACTGGCCGATCTGCAGCGGCGTGGACAGTACCGCCCCCATCGCGCCCATGCCGCCCGCATTGGCCAAGGCCGCGGACAAGGGCACCGGACAGGCACCGGCCATCGGCGCGAGAAGAATGGGCAGCTCCACACCGAAGCGCGTGCAGAAGCGATCAACGCGTTGCTGGATCGCAGGATTCATGGGCGACTGCCTCCGGGTGGGAAACAACGACTACCTTGCAAGGCACCTGCAGGAGCTTGACGCCCCTCTCACGTCGAGCAAGAAGGGCTGCGCAGAGGGGCTTGGAATTACCGCGCCCCTTGGCGAGGGAAGCACAGGCGCGCCGCGCCCAAGCGCCCCCACCGGAACGCACTCAACGGAACGGCAGGCCGCCGCCCTTGCCGCCGCCCATGGCACCAAGCATGCCCTTCATGTTGCGCAGCATGCCCTTCATGCCACCACCGGCAAGCTTGCCCATCATCTTTTCCATCTGCATGTACTGCTTCATCAACTTGTTGACGTCGGCCGGCTGGGTGCCAGAGCCGCGCGCGATGCGGGCACGTCGCGAGCCATTGAGCAGCCCCGGGTTACGGCGCTCCTTCTTGGTCATCGAGTTGATGATGGCGATCATGCGCGGCACTTCCTTGCTCTGGCTGACCTGCTGCTTCAGGTGCTCGGGCACCTGGCCCAGGCCCGGCAGCTTGTCCATCAGGCCGCCGATGCCGCCCATGTTCTGCATCTGCTCCAGCTGGTCGCGCATGTCGTTCAGGTCGAACTTCTTGCCCTTGGCGACCTTCTCGGCCAGCTTCTGCGCCTTGTCCTTGTCGACCTGCTGCTCGACCTGCTCCACCAGCGACAGCACGTCGCCCATGTCGAGGATGCGGCTGGCCACACGCTCGGGATGAAACACATCCAGGCCGTCGACCTTTTCACCGGTACCGGTGAACTTGATCGGCTTGCCGGTGATGTAGCGCACACTCAGCGCGGCGCCGCCACGGGCGTCACCGTCGGTCTTGGTCAGCACCACGCCGGTCAGCGGCAGCGCCTCACCAAAGGCCTTGGCGGTGTTGGCCGCGTCCTGGCCGGTCATCGAGTCGACCACGAACAGGGTTTCAGCCGGGTTGATCGCCGCGTGCAGGGCCTTGATCTCGGCCATCATCGCTTCGTCGATGGCCAGGCGGCCGGCGGTATCCACCAGCAGCACGTCGGCGAAGGACTTGCGTGCGTCGTCGATGGCGGCGCGGACGATGTCCACCGGCTTCTGGTCCGGGCTGGACGGGAAGAACAGCACGCCGACCTGGTCGGCCAGCGTCTTCAACTGCTCGATGGCGGCCGGGCGGTAGACGTCGGCCGAGACCACCATCACCTTCTTCTTGCGCTTTTCCTTCAGGTGCTTGGCCAGCTTGCCCACGGTGGTGGTCTTGCCCGCACCCTGCAGGCCCGCCATCAGGATGATGGCCGGCGCCGGCACGTTGAGGTTCAGGTCGGTAGCCTGCGAGCCCATCACCGCGGTCAGCTCGTCGCGCACGACCTTGATCAGGGCCTGGCCCGGGGTCAGCGACTTGAGCACCTCCTGGCCGACCGCGCGCACCTTGATCTTTTCGACCAGCGCCTGCACCACCGGCAAGGCCACGTCGGCCTCGAGCAGGGCGATGCGGACCTCGCGCGTGGCTTCGCGGATGTTTTCCTCGGTCAGGCGGCCGCGCCCACGCAGGCGCTCGATGGTGCCGGAAAGGCGCTGGGTCAGTGACTCGAACATATACGGTGCAACCTGCGGAGCGTGGATACAGAGTTACCAAGTATAACGGCCAGCGCCGCCACTGGCGGATCACGTCGCCAGCAGCGGGCCCGTGTGCGAAACTGTGCCGATGACAATCGTTCTCATCGCCACCGCGCTGTATCTGCTGGCCACGGCCCTGCTCGTGCGCGGGCTTACCGCAGACCGCAGCGCCCCCTCCCGCAGCTGGCTGCTGCCCGCAGGCGCGGCCGTGGTATTGCACGGCGGTTACCACCTGCTGGTCGCCCTGCGCACCAGTGGCGGCCCGGACATGCACTTCTTCGCCGCCTTGTCGCTGGTAGGCCTGGGCATGGCGCTGCTGACCACCTTCGTCGGCGCGCGCGGGCGGATGGCGGCACTGGGCGTATTGGTCTTCCCCACGGCGGCGGTACTGCTGCTGGCCTATCACGGCTACGGCCATGAGCCGAGCAAGGTGCTGGGCTGGCGGCTGGCCTTGCATGCCTGGCTGGCCCTGCTGGCCTATGCCACGCTGAGCGTCGCCGCGCTGCTGGCGATCATGTTGTGGCTGCAGGAGCGGGCGCTGCGACGCCGTGATTTCCGCCCCTGGCTGCGCGCACTGCCGCCGCTGGCCGACCTGGAAACCCTGCTGTTCCGCACGATCGCGGTGGGTTTCAGCCTGCTGACCCTGACCCTGCTCACCGGCGTGCTGTTTGTCGACAATCTGCTGGCGCAGAAGCTGGTGCACAAGACCGTGCTCAGCGTGCTGTCGTGGCTGGTCTTTGGCACCTTGCTGATTGGCCGCCGGCGCTATGGCTGGCGCGGCATCAAGGCGGTGCACTGGACCCTGAGCGCGATGGCACTGTTGCTGCTGGCCTTCTTTGGCAGCCAGTTCGTCATCGAGCTGGTACTGGGCCGCGGCTGACCCGGCCTGTAGTGCCGAGCCATGCTCGGCAAAGGCCTTCGCGGCAATGCATCCACCCACCGCCCGCGTGTGGGAATGGTGTAAGCCGCGAAGCGGGCAGCGATAAAATTGCAGGCATCTCTGGGTCGGAGCGACCATCCGCTTCGGGGCTTACACCGCTGCTACAGGCTGGGTCTTTGCGAAAGCCCCTTGCCGAGCATGGCTCGGCACTACAGACAGCGCCTCTGCCGAGCATGGCTCGGCACTACAGACAGCGCCCCTGCCGAGCATGGCTCGGCAGCGAAGGACTCACTCCATCGCGGCTTCCAGCGCCTGCGACAGCCGCTCCACCGCGATCACTTCCATGCCCTTCACCGCGCCGGCCTTGGGTGCATTGGCCTTGGGCACGATGGCGCGCTTGAAGCCATGGGTGGCCGCCTCGCGCAGGCGGTCCTCGCCATTCGGCACGGGGCGGATCTCCCCGGAAAGACCCACTTCACCAAAGGCAATGGTCTTCTCGGCCAAGGGCCTGTCCTGCAGCGAGGACAGCACCGCCAGCAACACCGGCAAGTCCACCGCGGTCTCCTGCACGCGGATACCACCTACCACATTGACGAACACGTCCTGGTCGCCGACCAGCACGCCGCCGTGCCGGTGCAGCACCGCCAGCAGCATCGCCAGCCGGTTCTGCTCAAGCCCCACCGCCACCCGTCGCGGGTTGGACAACGGCGAGGAGTCGACCAGCGCCTGTACTTCCACCAGCAACGGGCGGGTACCCTCGCGGGTGACCATCACGCAACTACCGGGCTGGCGGGTGCTGCCACCGGACAGGAAGATGGCCGAAGGATTGGGCACTTCCTTCAAGCCCTTCTCGCCCATCGCGAACACGCCGAGTTCGTTGACAGCGCCAAAGCGGTTCTTGAACGCGCGCAGCACGCGGAAACGGCTGCCGCTTTCACCCTCGAAATACAACACCGCATCCACCATGTGTTCCAGCACGCGCGGGCCGGCAATGCCGCCCTCCTTGGTGACGTGGCCAACCAGGAACACGGCGGTGCCGGTTTCCTTGGCAAAGCGCACCAGCCGCGCGGCACTCTCACGGACCTGACTGACCGAGCCGGGCGCAGCGGTCAGCGCCTCGGTCCACAAGGTCTGCACCGAGTCGGCCACGATCAGCTTGGGGCGTGCCGTTGCCGCATGCTGCAGGATGTGTTCAACACCGGTTTCGGCCAGCGCGTTGACCCCTTCCAGGGGCAGGTCCAGACGCACCGCACGTCCGGCCACCTGCGCCAGCGACTCTTCACCGGTGACGTACAGCACCGGCAAGGTGCCTGCCATCTTCGCCACCGCCTGCAGCAGCAGGGTGGACTTGCCGATGCCCGGGTCACCGCCCACCAGCACCACCGCTCCCTCGACCAGGCCGCCGCCCAGCACCCGGTCGAACTCACCGATGCCGGTGGAAACACGCAGGTGATCGGTCTGCTGGACGTCCTTCAATGCCGTGATCTTCGGTGCCTCGACCTTGCCAGCCCAACCGCTGCGGCGGGCCGCTGGCGATTTGGCGGCAGCTGCGGTTTCCAGCACGATCTCGCTGAGCACGTTCCACGCGCCACATTCGGTGCACTGGCCCTGCCACTTGCTGTACTCGGCGCCGCATTCGCTGCAGACATAGGCGCTGCGGATCTTGGCCATGCAGATGTTCACTGTGTCGAGAAGTCAGGTGCAGCAGAATAGCCGAGGCCCGTCGCAAACACTGCGACCCGCCTAAAGTCCGGCCGACCACGGCCGCTAGTTCAGCGGGGCCTCCTGCTTCGGGCCCATTGGAATCTCAATGACTGGCAGCTACAGCCAGAGCCTCGTCACCTTCTCACTGCTGGTGGCGATTCTTGCTTCATATACCGCGTTGGACATGTCTGGCCGCGTCGCCACCAACCGCGGCAGCCGGGCTGCCCGCATCTGGTTGGCCTGCGGAGCGCTGGCCATGGGCCTGGGCATATGGTCGATGCACTTCATCGGCATGCTTGCCTTCAAGCTGCCTGTGCCGATGGGCTACGACCTGGCGATCACCGGCTACTCGCTGGCCGCGTCCATCGCCGCCTCGGCCTATGCGCTGTGGCTGGTCTCGCACGAGCACCTGCCCTGGCCGCGTCTGCTGGCCGGTGCGGTGCTGATGGGGCTGGGCATCGCCGGCATGCACTACATCGGCATGGCGGCGCTGCAGATGCAACCGGGCATCGATTACGACCCGGTCTGGTTTGCCGCATCACTGGCCATTGCCATCGCTGCGTCGGGCGCTGCGCTGTGGATCGCGATGCGGCTGCGTGGCGAACGCCGCCACCTGGTACCCATGCGGCTGCTGGCCTCCCTGCTCATGGGCCTGGCCATCGTTGGCATGCACTACACCGGCATGGCCGCCGCGCGCTTCCCCGCAGGCGCCATCTGCGGCGCGGTGCGCGACGGTGGCCTGGATACGCACTGGCTGGCCGGGCTGGTCATCGTCGCCACGCTGGCCACCCTGGCCATCGCCTTGCTTGCTTCGGTATTTGACCGCCAGATGCGCCTGCGCACCGGCATCCTTGCCCATTCCCTGGCAAACGCCAACGAAAAGCTGGTGCAGGCGGCCCTGCACGATCCACTCACCCAACTACCCAACCGCATGCTGCTGCAGGACCGCATCGAGCAGGCCATCGAAAAGGCACAACGGCGCGATCACGCGCTGGCGTTGATGTTCTGCGACCTGGACGGCTTCAAGAACGTCAACGATGCCTACGGCCACCAACTCGGCGACCGTTTGCTGGTGCAGTTCAGCCAGCGCATCGCCGCCCTGCTGCGCGCGCAGGACACGTTTGCCCGGCTCGGCGGCGACGAGTTCGTGATCGTCACCGCAGTCGACAGCCCGGACGATGCCGCCCTGCTGGCGGAGCAGATCTGCGCAGCCGTGGCCGAGCCTTTCCAGCTGGATAGTGCCGAGCTGATCTGCAGCGTAAGCATCGGCGTAGCGTTGTATCCGGAAGACGCCAGCGACGAGCGCGAGCTGATGGCGCATGCCGACGCTGCCATGTACCACGTCAAGCAGGCAGGCCGGAACGGCCACGCCTTCTTTACCGCGACCATGCAGGCAGGCACCCGCCAACGCCTGCGCCTGCTGCAGGACCTGCGCCGTGCCATTGCCCGCAATGAGCTGGTACTGCATTACCAGCCGAAGTTCCCGGCCGCCAACCAGCGACCCACCGGTGCCGAAGCCCTGCTGCGCTGGCAGCATCCCGAGCTGGGCATGCTGTCGCCGGATGTCTTCATCCCCATTGCCGAACGCAGCGGATTGATCATCCCGATCGGTGAGTGGGTACTGGACCAGGCCTGCGCACAGCTACGCCAGTGGCACGACGCCGGCAATCCGGAGTGGACGATGGCCGTGAACCTGTCACCGATGCAGTTCTCCTCCCCGACACTGGTGGAAAGCGTGTACCGCACCTTGCAGCGGCATGCCATTGCCGCCCGCCAGCTGACCCTGGAAGTGACTGAAAGCACGGCCATGAAGGATGTGGAGGCGACCCTGCAGATGCTGCAGGCACTGACCGATATGGGGGTGCAGATCGCCATCGATGATTTCGGCACCGGCTACTCCAGCCTGCTATACCTCAAGCGCATGCCGGCGACCGAGCTGAAGATCGACCGTGCCTTCGTGCGTGATCTTGAGCACAACAGCGAAGACGCCGCCATCGTCGCTTCCATCATCGCGCTGGGCCGCTCCCTGCAGCTGCGGGTCGTCGCCGAAGGCGTGGAGACGGCAGCGCAGCGCGATTTCCTCGGCGAAATGGGCTGCGACGTACTGCAGGGCTACCATCTGGGCCGCCCCATGGATCCCGGCGAATTCATGCGCAAGGTCGGCTGAATCGCAGCGCTGCCGGTAGTGCCGAGCCATGCTCGGCAACACGCCCAGCGCAGACACGGAACGCTCCGCAGTACGCAGGACTATCGTCTCGTGCTTGCCATTGCCTCGCGGCTCACGCCCGGCCGGATGGTGGCCATACCCCACTCCAATGGTCGTGGCCTGGTCGTGAGCGCTGGCTAGCGGCGCTTCCCAGCTGACGCCCGCCTTACCCGAAGAACTGACCCATTCCGTAGTCCAGAAGCGAGGCTGCTGTGGATTGACTACCTCTGTCGGAAGGCTCCAGCCGCTGCTGCCCCGAAAAAAGAAGGCCGCCTTGCGGCGGCCTTCCTTGCACAGCGTCGAGCAAAAGGCTCAATGCATCATGTGGTAGTTCATGTTCCACATGACCCACAGCGTGCCCAGCACGATGATGCCGATCACCACCAGGGTGAACATGCCGGCATTGACGTTCCAGCGGGCCGCCGAGGAGCGGTCCAGGTGCAGGAAGAACACCAGATGCACCAGCAGCTGCAGGATGCCTGCAACCACGATCACCGCGCCGGTGGCAAAGCTGGACATGCCACCGCTCATCACCACCCAGAACGGGATGATGGTAAGCACCGCAGCCAGCACGAAGCCGATCAGATAGGACTTGACGCTGCCGTGGCTCTCGCCAGCGGCACCGTGTGCATGATTGTCATGTGCGGACATTACATCGCTCCCGACAGATAAACGACAGAGAACACGCCGATCCAGACCAGGTCCAGGAAGTGCCAGAACAGGCTCAGGCACGCCATGCGGGTCTTGTTGCGCTGGGTCAGGCCGTCCTGCTTGAGCTGGATGAACATCACCAGCAGCCACAGCAAACCTGCGGTCACGTGCAGACCGTGGGTACCGACCAGAGCGAAGAACGCCGACAGGAAGGCACTCTGGTCCGGGCCATGGCCGGCATGGATCAGGTGGTTGAACTCCCAGATTTCCATGCCCATGAAGCCGGCACCCAGCAGCCAGGTGATGGCCAGCCAGAAGAACATCAGGCCCTGCTTGGACTGGTGCATGGCGATCATGCCCAGGCCAAAGGTCAGCGAGGACACCAGCAGCAACGCGGTTTCCCATGCGACGAACGGCAGTTCGAACAGGTCCTTGGCCGACGGGCCACCGTTGGTGGCGCCGGACAGCACCACGTAGGTCACGAACAGCGTGGCGAAGATGAGCAGATCGCTCATCAGGTACACCCAGAAACCGAAGACGGTGTTCTCGCTGGTATCGTGATGCTCGTGATGGTCATCGCCATGCCCCGCCGCATGCGCGGCGGAGGCGTGGGTCATCGTGTGGGCGTTGGTGCTCATGCCTTCACCTCATTCTTCACCAGGCCCTGGGCAACCAGGTGCTTGTGGTGTTCGTTCTCGATACGTTCGACTTCAGCAGCCGGCACCCAGTAGTCCACGTCCTTGTCGAAGGTACGGTAGATGAAGGTACCGATCATGCCGACCAGGCCGATGATGGCCAGCCACCAGATGTGCCACACCATCGCAAAGCCCAGCACCAGGCTGAACGCGCCGATGACAACGCCAGTGCCGGTGTTCTTCGGCATGTGGATGTCGCTGTACTTGGCCGGACGCACCCATGCCTCGCCACGCTGCTTGCGGTGCCAGAAATCGTCCAGTTCCTCGCCCTTGGGCAGCACGGCAAAGTTGTAGAACTGCACCGGGGAAGCGGTTTCCCACTCCAGGGTACGGGCATCCCACGGGTCGCCGGTGAGGTCGACGTTCTTCTTGCGGTCGCGGATGGACACGGCGATCTGGATCACCTGGCACAGGATGCCCAGGGCGATGATCGCGGCGCCGACAGCGGCAACGACGAAGAACGGCTGGTAGTCCATGTTCGGGTAGCTCTGCATGCGGCGGGTAGCGCCCATGAAGCCCAGGGCGTACAGCGGCATGAAGGCCACGTAGAAGCCGATGAACCAACCCCAGAACGCACGCTTGCCCCAGGTCTCGTCCAGCTTGAAGCCGAACATCTTCGGCCACCAGTAGGTGATGCCTGCGAACATGCCGAACACCACGCCGCCGATGATGACGTTGTGGAAGTGGGCGATCAGGAACAGCGAGTTGTGCAGCACGAAGTCGATGGCCGGGATCGCCAGCATCACGCCGGTCATGCCGCCGATGACGAAGGTGATCATGAAGCCGATCGTCCACAGCACCGGCGAGGTGAAGTGCACGCGGCCACGGTACATCGTGAACAGCCAGTTGAAGATCTTCACGCCGGTCGGGATCGAGATGATCATCGTCGTGATGCCGAAGAACGCATTGACGTTGGCACCCGAGCCCATGGTGAAGAAGTGGTGCAGCCACACCAGGAACGACAGCACACCGATCGCACAGGTGGCGTAGACCATGCCCTTGTAGCCGAACAGGGTCTTGCGCGAGAACGTAGCGATCACTTCAGAGAACACACCAAATGCCGGCAGCACCAGGATGTAGACCTCCGGGTGACCCCAGATCCAGATCAGGTTGATGTACAGCATGGCGTTGCCGCCACCATCGTTGGTGAAGAAGTGCGTACCCAGGTAACGGTCCAGGGTCAGCAGCACCAGGGTGATGGTCAGCACCGGGAAGGCGGCGATGATCAGCAGGTTGGTGACCAGCGCGGTCCAGCTGAACACCGGCATCTGCATCAGCTTCATGCCCGGGGTACGCATCTTCAGGATGGTGATGAAGAAGTTGATACCGCTCAGCGTGGTACCCAGGCCGGAGACCTGCAGGGCCCAGATGTAGTAGTCCATACCGACGCTTGGACTGTATTCCAACCCCGACAAGGGCGGGAACGCCAGCCAACCGGTCGCGGCGAACTCACCGATCCACAGCGAGATCATCATCAGGCCGCAGCCTGCGACGAACAGCCAGAAGCTCAGCGAGTTCAGGAACGGGAAGGCAACGTCGCGGGCACCGATCTGCAGCGGCACCACCAGGTTCATCAAACCGGTGATCAGCGGCATGGCCACGAAGAAGATCATGATCACGCCGTGGGCGGTGAAGATCTGGTCGTAATGGTGCGGCGGCAGGTAGCCTTCGGCACCGCCGGCGGCCACGGCCTGCTGGGCACGCATCATGATGGCGTCGGAGAAGCCGCGCAGCAGCATCACGAACGCCACGATCAGGTACATCGCGCCGATCTTCTTATGGTCCACCGAGGTGAACCATTCCTTCCACAGGTAGCCCCACAGCTTGAACTTGGTGACCGCCGCCAGTACGGCGATACCACCAAGGATCGCGCCGATGAGCGTGGTCAGCACGATCGGATCGTGCGGCAGTGAATCCAGAGAGAGTTTTCCAAGCATCGTCATTCTCCCGAGGGGCCGTGGCCGGCATGTGCGGCTTCGGGCTGCTCGTTTGCAGTGTGACCGGCGTGGCCGTCAGCCTCGGCGGCAGCAGGAGCAGCGGCGTCATGGCCTTCGTGGCCCATGGCTGCGTGATCCATGCCTTCATGGCCCATCGCGGCCGGGTCCATGCCCTCGTGGGACATCGCCTTGCCGTCATGCTTCATGCCGTAGTGGTGGTTCTCACCGGCATGCTTGGCCATGATCGCGTCGAACAGACCGGCTTCGGTGCTGCCGTAATAGGTCACCGGGTGCCAGTCATGGTTGCGCTCGGCGCTCAGTTCGGTGAATGCCTTCTGGTCCATGACCTTGGCATCGCCGCGCACCTTGGCCAACCAGGCCTGGTATTCCTCGTTGCTCACCGCATGGGCGGTGAAGTGCATCTTGCTGAAGCCCGCGCCGCTGTAGTGCGAGGAACGGCCTTCATAACTGCCTGCCTCGTTGGCGATCAGGTGCAGCTTGGTTTCCATGCCGGCCATCGAGTAGATCATGCTGCCCAGATGCGGGATGAAGAACGCATTCATCACGGTATCGGCGGTCAGCTTGAAGTTCAGCGGGGCATCAACCGGGAAGGTCAGCTCGTTGACCACGGCGATGTTTTCTTCCGGGTAGACGAACAGCCACTTCCAGTCCAGCGAGATCGCTTCGATCACCACCGGCTTGGTATCGGACTCCAGCGGCTTGTACGGATCCAGCGCATGCGAAGAGCGCCAGGTCAGCACCGCCAGGACCAGGATGATCATGCACGGGATCGACCAGACCACCACTTCGATGGCGGTGGAGTGAGACCAGTTGGGCTCGTAACGGGCCTTGGTGTTGGAAGCGCGGTACTTCCACGCGAACACCAGCGTCATGATGATCACCGGAATCACCACCAGCAGCATCAGCACCGTACAGGTGATCAGCAGCGTGAGCTCATCCCGGGCGATCTGGCCCTTCGGGTCAAACAAGGCCCAGTCGCAGCCCGTCATCATGACGGCCATCGCGACAATGAGGCCCGGGCGCAACAAGCGCCCAAGAGTTTTCAACGGAATCATCGGTCGATCCAATTGCGGTGGGGTACTGCCCCCTGTAGCCCTGCCAACCGCTTGCGCGGAAGGCCGCATCCGGATTGCCCGGCGGCGGCAGCTGAACAGGCAGCTACAGGTCAGCCCCGTGATTTTAGGCTTCACACACCACTTAAGAAAGCCATTGACAATGATTTCGCGCAGCAAAAGCGCCCCCCGGTGTGCGACATGTTGTCGCACCTGCGACCCGCTGTCGCAGGCTCGCCCGAACCGCAACCGGCAGTGGGCGGCGCAGGCGAGGCGGCCAGATCAGCGCGTTCACCCCGCATTGACACGCGGCTGACGCCGGCCATTTCACATCAAACGGGCAACATCTCCGCCATCAAGGCCGCCGGATCTCCCCAGCGGCGCTACCTGTCCGCTTCCAATGACTTCCTCATATAGCAGGTCCCCGCTCCGGACTGAATGCAAACGCTGCCCGGCGGCTGCAGAAATCCATTAATGGAGGTGAACCGGCAGATAACATCGAATATAGGAGACTGAAAATGTCACATGCCTTGGTCCGGTGCCAGGAGAGCCAATGAGACCCAGTAAGTTCCCATCGATACCCGCAACCCCGGCGCCCGCATCGCCCCGGTTACTGCAGGCGGCAGGTCCGCTTGGTGTACTGATGATTTCCCTGCTGACAGCGACAGGATGTTCCGCCATGAGTGACGTCGACACCCCCTCCCCCTCGTTCCGTTTCCAGCAGTCGGCTGCGGATGCAAGAACGCAACTGGCGCAGTGGGCGCCGATCGGGGCATCACTTGCAGACGCAACTCACGCGCTTTCCGCGCAGGGTTTTACCTGCAACCCGACCGAGCCCTCGGCGCAGGACCTGCAATCTTCCACCCTGTGCATCACCGCAACGCCGGTCGAGTCCACACCCGCACAGCGCACCGCTGCCCCGCCCACGCCGGTCAATTGGTTTGTCACGCTCGATTCCAGAGACGGCAGCAGCGTCAGCGCTGTACAGGTTGCACGCACGCCCAGGGACATAGAAGGCTGAGGTGCCGATCGGCAATGCAAGGATCATCCTGTGCACCAGTCCCGCCGTGACCGGCCGACGGCATGCCTACGCGGCCTGTGCCGCTAAATTGACCGCGTGACCCAAGCAGAAAGCGGTGGGGCATTACCGTGCCGAGCTGTCCAATGCAAGGAAACCCTGCCCCCCAATGCTCCTCGACATCGCCCACAGAAAAGGCCCGCACAAGGCGGGCCTGATCTGGTGCCGGAAATAGGAATCGAACCTACGACCTACGCATTACGAATGCGCCGCTCTACCAACTGAGCTATTCCGGCGTGGCCGCGAAGTGTAATGGAAGCCGCCAGCGGCGGTCAATCCGCGCCCGCCTGGCCCTGATTGCAGCGCGCGCCGAGCCAAATGCATGCTCAAACCTGCCAGATCCCCCCGTCCGGGCCCTTAATCCCACACCTGCCCCACCCGCTGCCCGGCCGCCAGCCGGTACGCCTCCAGCCGGGCGCGCAACATGGGATCGCCGGCGAAGGCGATACCGGTGGGCAACAGGCCGGGATCGAATACGCGCTTGCGCTGCGCCGCCTGCTGCCTGGCCACGCGCTCCAGCCACAGGTGACCCAAGGCCACCGATGGCAGGGCCGGATCCCACGCCACGCTGATGTCGGCCGGGTCGAGGTTGGCCGGTGCCTGGGTGAACACCAGAGCGAAGCCTACCCGCTCCCTGGCCAGCTCGGCACGCAGCCGGCGGTCCAGGTAATCCGCCGTGGGCGGCAGGCCCAGCTGCGGGTGTGGCTTGAGCGTGCGCAGCACCAGCCGGCCGATGCGGGTATGGCCGTCCGATGCGGTCAACCGGTACGGGTGCAGGAAGTGGTAATCGAGTGCACTGAAGCTGGCACTGCGCGCCGCCTGCCGCAGGTACTCGAAGCGCTGCGCGGCTTCAGGCAGGGCCTGCAGCAACGGGTGCGGCGCCGCCATCGCCCGCAGGAAAGCCAGGAACTCATCCGGCGTGCGCGCAGGGTAGCCCTCCAGCGAGTGCCCCACCAGCACCATGGCCGCACGGGCGCCGATACGCAGGGCAAGCCCGCGTGGTTCGGCCGCCGGGCTGCGCTGGTCGATCTGGGGATCGGCGCCGCTGCTGGAAAGCCGGGCCAGCACGGGCTGCTCCAGCCCGCCCAGCACACCGGCCATGCTGTACTGCGCGGCCAGCGCAGTGGCCTGGAAGTGCCCCTCCACCAGCAGGCCACGCGCGTGGTTCAGCCGCGCTCCCGGTGCGGGCCGCTTATTGCCCTGCAAGGCACCCAACAACAGATTTGCCTGCCCTGTGACCACGCTGCACCTCCGCGCGGGCATAGCGCCCGCCAAGCTGCCACACCCCGCCCAGCGCTCAGGGGCCCGCCATGCCAGGGTGCAAGGCGATGTGCTTGTACTCGACGAAGTCCTCAAGCGCCGCCAGCCCATTCAAGCGCCCAAGACCGGATTGCTTGAACCCGCCTTCCTCGGTGCCATCGAACACCCGCGCCCAGTCGTTCACCCATACCGAGCCGGCATCCAATCCCTCGGCCACCCGCAATGCCTTGTCCAGGTCACGGGTCCATACGCCTGCAGCCAAGCCGTAGGCGGTGCTGTTGGCCAGGCGTACCGCCTCAGCTTCGTCACTGAAGCGCTGCAGGGTCAGCACTGGCCCGAACACCTCCTGCTGCACGATCTCCAGCAGGTTGTCGCTCACCTCCAGCAACGCCGGCTGGAAGAAAGCGCCCTTTGCCAACGTGCCAAATTTGATCGCACCACCGCGCACGATGGCCTTGGCGCCAGCGCGTAGCGCGGTCTCCACCATCAGTTCGACACGCTCGACATTGGCCCGGTCAATCAACGGCCCCATGTCGCTGGTGGGATCGCTGGCCGGGCCGAGTTTGACCCGCCGCAGGCGCTCGGCGATCGAATCGCGTACCTGTGCGTACACGCCGTCCTGCACCAGCAGGCGCGAGCCCGTCATGCAGAACTGCCCGGCAAACACGGTCAAGGCCTTTTCCAATACCGGCAGGGTCAGGCCCAGGTCAGCGTCATCAAAGACAATCATCGGCGTCTTGCCACCCAACTCCATGCCAAAACGCTTCAGGTTGCTGGCGCCGGCGGCGGCGATGGTGCGGCCGGTGCGGGTGGCACCGGTAAAACTGACCACCGGTACATGCGAGGTGTTGACCAGATAGCTCGAGCCATCAGCACCACTTTCGAAGAACAGGTTGATCACGCCATGCGGCAGATCCTCGGCCTGCCCCATGATGCGGGCCATCATGCTGGCGGTCTGCGCCACCTGCGCGGGCAATTTGATCACCGTGGTGCAGCCCGCCGCCAACGCCGGCGCCAGCGAGCGGATGGTAAGCACCACCGGCGAGTTCCAGGGTGCAATCACCGCCGCCACGCCCATCGGCTGGCGCAGGATCATCGACAACCGGCCCGGCCTTGGACGCAATGCCCTGCCCGCCTCCATCAATGCCGCCGCGCCGTAGTAGCGCAGCTTGCTGGGCACCATGTCCAGCTCGAACGCGGCCTCACGTTTGACCTTGCCATTCTCCAGCGACAGCACCTCCAGCAGGCCCTCACGGTTGCGCTCGAACGCTGCCGCCAACTGCTCCAGCACCCGCGCGCGCAGTTCATGGTCGCGCGCCCACGGCGTGGTGATGAACGCCTTCGAGGCCGCCGCCACCCCCGCCATCGCCGCGTTGAGTCCGTTTTCAGGATAGTTGCCGATCACCTGGTAAGTGGCCGGATCGATGGAGTCGTGCAGCGGCCCTTCAAAGCGCGGCACACCATTTATCCAGTTCGCCGCGCGCCGCAACGTGGTGACTGCAGTGCTTGATCTGTTCATGGCCGTTCCTCTTTGCTTTCCTCGGCAGTCACCCCCGTGCCGGGCCTGCCGGACACCCGCAGTAACCAATCAATGGAGCGCTGGACCAATGGTGCTGTGATGTTCACCACCACCGGCACGATCACCGCCGTCGATACCAGCAGCCGCAGTGGCAACGGCCAATGGGCAAGCTGCCGCCCGAACATGGCGAGGAGAAGGAGCACGCACGGATACACCGCCAACCATGCCTGCAGGGTCTTCCTGGCATTGAACAAGTGCCAGCCGCGGTTGGCCATGTCAGGCATCCCGCAACCATTGGCTGACGCGCTCGGCCAACATGATCACAGTAGGGTTGGTGGCCACGCAGGGCACATCGGGAAAGCAGGACGCATCCGCCACCCGCAGGCCCTCGATGCCGCGCACCCGCCCCTGGTAGTCGGTGACCGCATGCGGATCATCGTCACCGCCCATCGGTGCTGTCGAAGTGGGATGGTGGTAGATGTCCAGTGCCAACGGCAACGCCGCTTCCAGCGTATGCCGTCCAACCAGCATGGCACCGGGCACCAGTTCTTCGGCGATCATCCGCGCCAATGGTCCCTTGCTGGCAATCCGCCGGATGATCTCGATGCCTTCCACCATCAGGCGGCGGTCCTCGGCCTCTCCCAGCAGGTTGAGGGCGATCCGCGGCGCGTCTGTTGGCGCGCGCGTACGCAGCCGCACACAACCGCGCGAGCGTGGCCGGGTCAACGCGAGCGCCAGCACAAAAACGGCCCCCGTCGGCGAGCTTTCCGGGTCCCCGTAGTGCACAGCCGATACATGCAGATCACCTTCACCGGCGTTGGCCATGGACGACTGCGTCCAAAGGATGGCGCCAACCGGCGGCACGGGCAGCCCCAACTCGGTGGGCCGGGCCGCCCAGGTGGTGTAGTAGAACGGATGTTCCTGCAGGCGCTGCCCCACCGGCAGGTCGGCAACCACATCGATGCCAAGAGCCTGCAGGTCCTGCGCCGGGCCGATGCCCGAACGCAGCAGGATGGCCGGGGTGCCATAGGCACCGGCACTGAGCACGATCTGGTCGCCGGCAATACGTTCGCCGCTTGCAAGCACCACCGCCGTTGCACGTCCGTTGCTGGTTTCTACCCTGTCCACCAGGGTCTGGCTGCGGATCTGCAGGTTGGGCCGCTGCCTTACCTGCAACGAAAGGTAGGTCATGCCGGTGTTCAAGCGCTGGCCCATGCGATTGTTCATCGGGTAGGGCCCAACCCCGAAGGGCTGCACACCGTTGAAATCCCGCACGCGTGCAAACCCCGCCAACTCGGCAGAAGCGATGAAGGCCCGTTGCATGTCCGACACTTCGTCTTCCTGCAACTGGTGGATCGGCCACGGCCCCGCGCGCCCATGCCAGGCGTCGTCACCAAACAAGGTGCGCTCACTCTTGCGGAAGAACGGCAGCACATCCTGCGGCGTCCAATGCGGTAGACCGGCACGGGTCCATCGAGCGAAATCACCTGCCGGCGCACGCATGGCAACACCGGCGTTCACCGCCGAACAGCCGCCCAGTACCTTGCCGCGTGGCACCGCCACGCTTACGTCCTGCCAACCCGGCTCGGATGCGAAGCCCCAGTCGTGGGCGGCATCACCACCGATGATGTTCTGCAGGCGGACGGCATCGGGATAGGCGTCGGGGGGGTAGCTGGGACCTGCCTCGATCAACAACACGCGCCGATAGGCATCCTCACTTAGTCTGCTGGCGAGGACCGCACCCGCCGAACCACCGCCGACGATCACCACGTCATGGGACGGTGCCGCCGCCTCGGTGAAAGGTGCGGCGCTGTTACGCAGCGCGCGATGCACTGTACCCCAAGAATAATGTTGGCCTGCCATGGAAAATGCCTCCATCCGCGATGTTCCTGATGCCGCTGTGCCGCCCTGCCATGCGAGCTGCGATGCGGGCAGCGCGGCGCAATCATCGTCAGTCAATCGGCACACGCGCGGAACCACCGCCATGCTCGGGATAGTCAGGAAACAATGTCCGCAACCCTGTCATCGCTGGAATCACTCAACGGCCTGCTGGCATTTGCCACTGCGGTGGAAGCCGGCAGCTTTTCAGCAGCGGGCCGTCGCCTGGGCTTGTCGGCGTCTGCTGTGGGCAAAGCAGTCGACCGGCTGGAACTGCGCCTTGGCATGCGGGTACTGAACCGCACGACCCGTGCACTGGCCCTCACCGGCGAGGGCGAAGTGTTGTACCAGCACGTCACCAAGGTGTTGAAGGACCTGCAGGAGGCAGAGCGCGAAATGCGCCTGCAGGAAACCACGCCGCGCGGACGGCTGAAGGTCAGCGTACCCACCTTGCTGGGGCGTCGCTTCGTACTGCCCGCGCTGCTCGATTTCCACGCGCTCTATCCCGAGGTGATGATCAACATCAGCCTGGACAGCGGCCGCGTCGATCTGGTCGAGGAAGGCTATGACCTGGCACTGTGGCCCGGCGAGCTGGAGGATTCCGGTCTGCAGGCGCGCCGCCTGGGACCGATGCAGCTCACCACCTGCGCGGCGCCCCGCTATCTCGCCAAACACGGACGGCCACAGCTGCCCGCCGATCTGGTGCAGCACTGCTGCATCCAGTACCGGCACGCCCACAATGCGCGACTGGAAGCCTGGAAATTCAGCGACGGCGTACTCGGCGTCAAGCCAGCGTCGGTAGTCGGCCTGAACGACGGGGAGGCGCTGGTGGTCACCGCCGTGGCCGGCTGGGGCATTCTGCAGGCACCGGAATACATGGTGCGCGAAGACATCCACGCCGGCCGCCTGCAGCCACTGTTGCAGGATCATGCCTGGCAGAACGGCAGCATCTCGCTGGTGTGGCCGGCGCATGCCTCGCGTTCACCGCGCGTGCGGGTGTTCATTGATTTCATTGCCGAGCGTCTGATCAACCAGCTCTACCCTGCCCCAGCGGTTGCTTGACGCACCGCGGTGCCAACAAGCAGAACGGCGGGGCCCCAGGCCCCGCCGCTCCGGTTGGCACTTGGCCTGCGCGCAGCGCCAAGCGCCGCGCAACTATCATCAGGCGCCGGCCATCCACTTCAGCATCAGGCCGGTCATGTAGGCGATCACCGTGCCGGTGGCGTAACCCACTGTACCCAGCAGCACACCCACCGGCGCCAGCGTGGGATGGAAGGCAGCGGCCACCACCGGTGCCGATGCAGCCGCGCCGATATTGCCCTGCGAACCGATCGCGAAGAAGAACAGCGGCGTACGCAGCATCCGGCCCACCACGTACAGCAGGCCGATATGCACGCCCATCCAGATCACGCCCAGCAGGAACAGCCACGGACGATCGGCCAGCGACAGCAGATCCATCTGCATGCCAATGCAGGCAATCAGGAAGTACAGGAACAAGGTGCCGATCTTGGATGCACCAGCCGCCTCCAGGTTGCGCGCACGGGTAAAGCTCAACAGCAGCCCGGAGATGGTGGACAGCATCACCACCCATACGAAAGCAGAATCCAGCGAGGCGCGGCTGGCCCAGCTGACATTCGCACCAAACCAGGCGGCCAGCGGTGTCGCCAATGCATGCGCCAGGCCCACCACGCCCAGGCCAACGCCGACGATCACCATCAGGTCGGTCAGGCTGGGATTGCGCGCGCTCTTGGCTTCGTATTCGGCGATGCGGCGCTTCATGTCGTCGATGGCCGAGGTGTCAGCGCCACTTTTGGCATCAATCGCCTGCGAGCGGCCCGCCAGCCACAGCAGCACCGCCATCCACAGGCTGGCGCAGGCCACGTCGACCACGGCGATCTGGCCAAAGGTGGTGGCATCGACGTTGAAGGTCTCGCGCATGGCGGCCATGTTGGCACCGCCACCGATCCAACTGCCGGCCAATGCGGCCATGCCGGCCCAGGTATCGCCAGCCACGGTTTCCGGATGGATGAATTTCATCACCTGGAACGACACCGCCGCACCCAGCACGATGCCGACGGTGCCGGTGACGAACATCACCAGCAGCTTGGGGCCCAGCCGGGCGATGCCTTTGAGGTCGATGGAGAGGGTGAGCAGCACCAGCGCCGCCGGCAACAGCACGTCGCGGGCGATCGGGTTGTAGAGCTTGGTGCCGTGGCCGTCGATCAGGCCGGTGGTGTTGTAGATGGCCGGGATGAAGTAGCACAGCAGCAGTGCCGGCACCCAGGCGAACACCTTCTTCCAGAAAGGCGTGGGGCCGCTGGCCAGCCAGAAGATCAGGGCCAGGGTGGCAGCGATCAGGCCGAGGCCGACGATGTCGTTGGTAATGAGGGCGGTACTGGGTTCGGTCGGCATAAGGCCTGTTCCTGTCGATCGAAGGGAAATAAAAACGCCACGTTGGTGACGTGGCGTGGGTAGGTGGAGCCTAGCATGGTGGTGAACAGGGGTCTTGTTCAGCGAGAGCAGCGCTGCGCGCCTTCCCCCCTCTCCCCAACCCCTCTCCCGCAAGGGGAGAGGGGCTTCAAAGCTGCAGTTGCTGGCGCTCGCTTGGATTGAGCCCCTCTCCCCTTGCGGGGTGAAAGGCGCAGCTTGCGAACCAAAGGTTCGCTGCGCCTTGAACGCCCTTGCGCCAGCGCAAGGGCTGGGGCGCGGAGCGGTGGTTGGGGAGAGGGGGAAGCGCACAGCGCACTTGGAATCACCCCGCCCCAGCCATCGCCCGCAAGGTAATCCCCACCACATAGGCGGCCCCGGTACCTACCGCATAACCCAAGGTACCCAGCAACACGCCTACCGGCGCCAAGGCCGGATGGAAGGCGGTCGCCAATACGGGCGCCGAGGCCGGGCCACCGATATTGCTCTGCGAGGCAATGGCGAAATAGAAAAACGGCACCTTCAGCAGCTTGCCGGCCAGCCACAGCAGCACGATGTGCACGCCAATCCACAGCACCCCCAGGGCGAACAGCCACGGCTTCTCCAGCAGGGCCAACAGATCCATCTGCATGCCGATGCAGGCGATCAGGAAGTACAGGAACATCGAGCCCCACTTCGACGCGCCGACGCCTTCAAGCTCGCGGGCGCGGGTAAAGCTCAAGCCAAGACCAATGAAGGTGGCCAGCAACACCACCCAGACGAAAGGCTTGTCCATGCTCACCGAACTGGACCAACTGACGTTGGCGGCGAACCAGTTGGCCAACGGACCGGCCAGGCCGTGCGACAGCGCCACCGCACCAAATGCGATGCCGGCCATCACCATCAGGTCGCCCAGCGCGGGAATGCGCGCATGTTGCGCCTGGTAGTTGGCAACCCGGTCGCGCAGGTCATCCAGTGCGGTGGTGTCTGCGCCGCTGCGCTTGTCCATGGCCGGCGCACGCGAGGCGAAGAAGATCAGCACCGCCATCCACACATAGCCCACGCCCACGTCCACTACCGCGAACTGGCCGAAGGTGGTGGCGTCGACTTCGAAGATTTCCTTCATCGCCAGCATATTGGCACCGCCACCGATCCAGCTGCCGGCCAGCGCCGCCATGCCGCCCCAGGTGCTACCTGCCACGGTCTCCGGATGCAGCCAGGCCATCAGCTGGAACGCCACCACCGCGCCGAGCATGATGCTCAGCACCGCGGCCACGTACATGGCCAGCATCTTCCAGCCCAGGCCGAGGATGCCCTTCAGGTCGATGGACAGCGTCAACAACACCAGCGCGGCAGGCAGGAACACATCGCGCGCGATCGGGTTGTAGAGCTTGGTGGTCTCGCCATCGATCAGGCCGAAGGTGTTGTACACACCGGGTATGAAGTAGCACAGCAACAACGCCGGCACGAAGCTGTAGAACTTCTTCAGCAGCGGGTTGCTGCTGCCCGACGTCCAGAAAATAACCCCCAGCGTGGCGGCGATCAGGCCGAACACGATGATGTCATTACTGATGAGTGCGCCTGTCGCGGCTGCCATCATCGTCTATCCCCTTGATGCGTGTATGCGGGCAAACCCCTTGCCCATGGATGGAACCTGCAGACACACCGCACCGGAACGGAGACAGCACTTGCGCAGGAAGGAACACACGGGCGCATCCGTCGCCGCTCGCCAGCCCTCCAGGCCGGAGTCAAACACTTCCGCAACCGCCAGCGTCCAGCCGCACCCGGCTCACAGCCCGGTGACGATGGCCGCACGCTGCCTTGCATATTCCTCATTGCTGATCAGGCCTTGCGCACGCAGTTCTTCCAGCTGCTGCAGGCGCTTCTGCGCGTTTGCCACCGGATTGCCAGGGGCCTTGGATGAGCGCTTGGCGAACCAGACGATCAGGCCCACCAGGCTGGCGGCAATGGCGAACAGAAACAGCAGGATCAACCAGTGCCAGATACTGAACATTCCCATTGCGCATTCTCCTTTGCGATCTCCGCAACGATGGGGGCCGGCAATACAGCGCCCGTTGCAAAGAAGGGCGCGCCAATGGCACGCCCTTCCTCACCTGCTTACTGGCCGATGTGCTGCTTCAACCAGCCATTGACCGTGTCATGCCACTGCACGCTGTTGTGCGGCTTCAGCACCCAGTGGTTCTCGTCCGGGAAGTACAGGAACTTGGACTCGATGCCCTGCCGCTGCAGCGCGGTGAACGTGGCCAGCCCCTGCTCCACCGGAATGCGGTAGTCCAGCTGGCCCTGCACCACCAGCATCGGCTTCTTCCAGTTGGCGACGTGGTTGACCGGGTTGAACTTCTCGTAGTTCTGCGGCACGGCGTAAGGCGTACCGCCCTGCTCCCACTCGGTGAACCACAGCTCTTCGGTGGCGTAACCCATGGCGCGCTGGTCGAACACACCGTCGTGGTTCACCAGGCACTTCCACGGCTCGTTCCAGTTGCCGGCAATCCAGTTGACCATGAAGCCGCCGTAGCTGGCGCCCAGCGCACAGGCCTTGTCGCCGTTGAGGAAGCTGTACTTCTGCTGCGCCGCTGCCCAGCCCTTCTGCAGGTCTTCCAGCGGGCGGTCGCCCCAATGCTGGCTGATCGCATCGGTGAAGGCCTGGCCATAACCGGTGGAGCCGTGGAAGTCGATCATCACCACCGCATAGCCCTGGCCGGCATAGGTCTGCGGGTTCCAGCGGTAGCTCCAGCCATTGCCGAAGCTGCCCTGCGGGCCGCCGTGGATCAGGAACGCCACCGGGTACTTCTTGCCTTCCTGGTAGTTGTGCGGCTTGACCACGTAGCCGTGCACGGTCTCGTCGTTCCAGCCCTTGAACGAGAACTGCTCGAAGTCACCGAAGTTCACGCCTTCAAGCATTTCGCCGGCGCTCTGGGTGATGGCGCGCTGCGGTGCGCCGGCAGCGGTGCTGCTGGTGAACACCTGGTCGCCGCTCTTCAGCGAATTGCGGGTGAAGGCCAGCGCGTCACCGGCGATGTCGAAGGACGAGATGCTGCCCTCGCCCACCAGCTTGGTCGGCTCGCCGCTGGCGATGTTCACTGCGAACAGCGGATGTTCGCCCATGTCCTGCGCGGTGGTGTAGATGGTCTGGCCATCGGCCGACAAGGTGATGCCATCGGCCGAACGGTCCCACTGCGCGGCGATCTCATTGACCTTGCCGCTGGCCAGGTCCATCGCCATCAGGCCGAAGCGGTCAGCCTCGAAGCCCGGGCGCTTCATCGCGCGGTAGAACAGGGTCTTGCCGTCAGCGCTGAACACCGGGCCGGCGTCCCACGCGGGGTTGGCCGCTGTCAGGTTGACCGGTGCCTGCTTGCCGGCAGCGTCGAGCTTGTACAGATCGAAGTTGGTCGACCACGGCTCCTGCTTGCCCTGCACGCGGATGCTGGCCACGACGGTCTTGCCATCCGGCGACCAGACGAAGTCTTCATTGCCGCCGAACGGCTTGGACGGTGCATCACCGGCCAGCGTGGCGCTGATCGCCGATGCACCCTTCACCGCAGCCGCACCAACGGCCGGCAGTGGTGCCACGAACAAGGTATTGCGGCGGCCGTCAGCCCAGGTATCCCAATGGCGCACGAACATGCCGTCGAACACCTGGCCGCTGCTCTTGCTGGCCTTGTCCTTGTCCAGGCGCTTGCTGGTGCAGTCCAGGTCCGAGCCGCAGTCCTGGAACACGCCGGCGCTGAACAGCACGCGGTCGCCCTGCGGCGAGATGCGGTAGCTGTCCACGTCCAGGGCGAAGTCGGTGAGCTGGCGCGGCTCGCCGCCGGCCAGCGGCATCACGTACAGCTGCTGGCTGCCGTTCTTGGCGCTGAGGAAGTAGACGTTCTGGCCTTCGATGGAGGCCGAATTGACGTTCCAGCCGGCCGGGGTCAGCTGCCTGGGCGGCGCCATGTCGCGGGTGCGCAGGTCGCGGATCCACAGGCTGCTGCTGGCCTTGAGGTCGGCATCGACGATGCGCTTGGCAAACACCACCTGCGCGCCATTGGCGCTGAGCAACGGCGCGGAGGCGCGGTCCAGCTTGACCATGTCGCGGACTTCAAAACCGCGCGCACTGGCCAGCGACGGCAAGGCGGCCAGCAGGCACAGCGGCAACAGGGCGTGACGAAGCTTCATGGGCAACTCCCAGGCAAAGACAAACCCCGATGGTAGGCGTCCAGCCCGCCCCACTGCAAAGGCTTGAAGTCATGGCCCGGCAACCGCCGCAAACAGCAAAGCCGCCCAAGGGCGGCTTTGCGTTTGCTTTGCTTCTGCCTAAGCCCCTCTCCCGTTTACGGGAGAGGGGTTGGGGTGAGGGCGCGTTGGCTTGAGCCTCCTCCCCTTGGCCGCAGGCCAAGGGGAGGGTTGGGGAGGGGTGCTTTGGCTTTGGCTTTGGCTTTGGCTTGAAACCCCAGCTCAATCCAAGTCAAAAGCTCCCCTCATCCGCCCTTCGGGCACCTTCTCCCACAAGGGGAGAAGGGAAGATCAGGCCTTCGCCGCGGGTTCGCCCTTCTTGCCGATGCGGTACAGCAGCAGGCCAACCAGGAACAGAACGAACAGGCCCACCCAGGCCGACAAGGTCGCCCAGGTGTCGGCAAAGCCGCCCAGCGGCAGCGCCAGGATGTCGCCCTGCCCGCTCACCACGATCGGCACGGCGATAGCGATACCCATCAGCGCCTCACCGGTGATCAAACCGGCAGCGAACAGCACACCCGGACGGTGCACGCGGTCGCGGCCTTCTTCATCGTCGGCGCGCAGCTTGTGGAAACGCTCGACCAGGTGGGCCAGCAGGCCGCCCAGGAAGATCGGCACCATCAGCTCCAGCGGCAGATAGATACCGATGGCAGCAGCCAGCACCGGCACGCGGAAACGCTTGCCGGTCTTCTTCAGCCACTCGTCAACGGCAATGATCACCGCACCAACGCCCGCGCCCAGCGCGATCATCGTCCACGGCAGTTCGCCGCCAAACAGGCCACGGGCCACCGAGGCCATCAGGTTGGCCTGCGGGGCGGCCAGCGAGTTCGGATGCTCAGCCGTCGGCGCGCCGATGCCGTAGGCATGGGCCAGCAGGTTCAGCACCGGGGCCATGATCAGGGCGCAGGAGAATGCACCGATACCCAGCATCAGCTGCTGCTTCCACGGCGTGGCACCGACCAGATAGCCGGCCTTGAGGTCCTGCAGGTTGTCACCGCCAACGGCGGCCGCACAGCAGACCACCGCGCCGATCATGATCGCGGCCACCGCGCCCAGCGGGGCGCCGCCGACGCCAACCGGAACCAGGCCATCCTTGCCCAGCAGCAGCACCAGCACCACCGAGGCAAACAGGATGGTGGAAATGGTGATGCCCGAGACCGGGTTGTTGGACGAACCAATCAGGCCGGCCAGGTAGGCCGACACCGATACGAACAGAAAGCCGGCGACGATCATGATGATGGTCATCGGCACCGACACATGCCACTGCCCGACAATGGCCTGGTACAGGCCCAGCAGCGGCAGGGTGAAGGCGATCAGCGCGATCAGCATCCACTTCATCGGCAGGTCGCGCTCGGTCTCGGCCAGGGCCGGGCCACTGCTCTTGCGGGCAGCGGCAAAACCGCTCTTGACGCCATTGAGCAGCGACTTGCGCAGCGAGAACAGGGTCCAGACGCCGCCGATCAGCATGGCGCCCACACCCAGGTAACGGATCTGCGAGCCCCAGATGGCGAAGGCCGCATCGGCTGCCGGGGCGTTGGCGATGGACGCCGCCAGCTCCGGGTTGGTGCCCATGAAAAACGCCTGATACAGCGGGATGGCGATATGCCAGGACAGGATGGAGCCGGACAGCACCACGATGCCCACGTTCAGGCCCACGATGTAACCTACGCCCAGCAGTGCCGGCGACAGGTTGGTGCCGATGAAGGCAGTGACCTTGGAGCTGCCCACATACGCCGCCTGCGACCAGGCGTCCGGGAAGATGCGCAGGCCCGAGGCCGCCGCCAGCTTCACCAGGCCGCCGATGGCAGCCGAAATACCCAGGATCTTCATGCCCGGGCCGGGGTTTTCACCGGCCTTGAGCACTTCCGCCGCCGCCTTGCCTTCCGGGAACGGAAGCGGATCCTCGACGATCATCGAGCGCCGCAGCGGCACCGAGAACAGCACGCCCAGCAGGCCGCCCAGGCCCGCGATACCCAGCACCCACCAGTACTTGAAGTCCGGCCAGTAACCCATGATCACCAGCGCCGGGATCGTGAAGATTACGCCGGCAGCAATCGACGAACCGGCCGAAGCACCGGTCTGGACGATGTTGTTCTCAAGAATGGTGCCGCCACCGAGCAGACGCAGCACGCCCATCGAAACGACGGCGGCCGGAATGGCGGTAGCGATGGTCAAGCCTGCGAACAGGCCCAGGTAAGCATTGGCGGCGGACAGCACCACAGCCAGCACGACGGCAAGTACCACCGCGCGGAATGTGAGCTGCGCAGGCGCAGCGTTGTTCATGGAAAGCCCTTGGATGGCAAAAAAACCCTCGCCACGCTAACGCCCGCTTAACGGCAAGTCCAGTCGCACTGCCGTATCACACAGCCCTCGGCACAGCCCCGGCCCGGATTGGGCACGGCCAACGCACCGTTTCGGCAAGATGCCGCATCGCCGCATTCCGCCGCACGGGCACATGCCTATACTCGCCCTCCTCCCAGTACCTGCGGCAGCCGATGTCCACCACTTCCTTGCCCGCGGCGGGCTCCAACGACTTCCTCGGCCACCCCAAGGGCGTCTACGTCTGCTTCTTCACCGAGATGTGGGAGCGCTTCTCCTTCTATGGCATGAAGGCCTTGCTGCTGCTGTACCTGACCAAGTACCACCTGTTCGGCGACAAGGCCGGCCTGGACCTGCTGGGCGCCTATGGCGGCCTGGTCTACTGCATCCCGGTGTTTGGCGGCCTGCTGGCCGACCGCTGGCTGGGCATGCGCAAGGCGGTGGTGTTCGGCGGCATCCTGCTGGTGCTCGGCCATGCCGGCATGGCCTTCGAGGGCCACGCCGCCCACCGCGTCGCCGGTGAAGTGGTACGCGACGAAGCCGCGCTGTCGGTCACCTACCTGTCGCTGGCGCTGATCATCATGGGCGTGGGCTTCCTCAAGCCCAACATCTCCACCATCGTCGGCAAGCTCTACCCGGAGAACGACCCGCGCCGCGACTCGGGCTTCTCGCTGTTCTACGCCGGTATCAACCTGGGGGCATTGTTCGCCTCGCTGGTGTGCGGCTTCCTCGGCGAAGCCTACGGCTGGAAGTACGGCTTCGGCGCCGCCGGTATCGGCATGCTGGTTGGCCTGGCGATGTTCCTGTGGGGCCAGAAGTACCTGCACGGCCATGCCGAGCCGCCGCAACCGGCCACCCTGCGCGAGCGTGTGCTGGGCCTGCCGCGTGAGTGGCTGATCTACGCCGCAGCCATTGTGGGCGTGGTGCCGGTGGCAGCGCTGATGTGGGCCGCGGCCAATGGCGCCTTCGCACTGGGCGGCGAAATCAGCCTGGCCCTGATGCTGATGATCGTGGTGCTGGGCGGCGTACTGCTGTGGTTTGCCTGGTTCACCGGCACGCAATGCACGCCGGTGCAGCGCCAGCAGATGATCGCGCTGATGGTGCTGATCTTCATGGCACTGGTGTTCTTCACCCTGTATGAACAGACCTACGGCTCCTGGGTCACCTTCACCGACCGCCTGTTGACCAAGGATCTGGTGCCTTCACTGGTGATCCGCGAAGGCACGCCGCTGCCGTGGTCCATCGTTTCCCTGCTGCTGGCGCCGCTGGGTTTCGTGGTGGCCGCGCGCCTGTCCGACCGCAACCCCGCCTCGGCTGCACCGCGCCTGCTGTTTGCGCTGATCGTTGCGGCCATGCTGGTGATGCTGGTGCGTGACTGCCTGGTGTTGCCACAGACCGCCGGTTCGCTGACCTATCTGGGCGCATTGTTCCTGGTGCTGCTGGCACCGCTGTTTGCCGCGCTGTGGGCATGGCTGGACAAGCGCCGGCTGGATCCGTCCAAGCCGCTCAAGTCATCGTTCGGCCTGGTGTTTGGTGCCTTGTCGTTCGTGCCGCTTGCGCTGGCCGCACAACAGGTGGGGGCCACCGGCGAGATGGCCAGCGTGTGGTGGCTGGTGCTGGCCTACCTGATCCTGGAAATCGGCGAGATGTGCCTGTCGCCGGTCGGCCTGTCGGCGGTCACCCAACTGGCGGCACCGCGCGTGGTCAGCCTGATGATGGGCACCTGGTTCCTGGCCACCGCCTTCTCCGAAACACTGGCCGCATTGTTCGGCAAGCTGGCCGCCATTGATGTGCCCGAAGGCGAAGTGATGAACATCGCCGAGGCCGCCGGCCGCTACGAACACCTGTTCTGGCTGCTGATGTGGATAGGCCTGGGCTGCGCGGTAGTCGCCCTGCTCGCCTCGCCACTGCTGAAGCGGATGATGCACGGCGTGCGTTGACCCAACGCAGCCACAAACAAGGTAGTGCCGAGCCATGCCCGGCATCATCTCCCCTGCCCCTCCAAACCACACCGCCAGCTCAACCCGCAGCCGCCTTCAACCAAGCGCCGCCCACATCCCACAACAGGCGCAGCGCGAACGCCAGAAATACCAGCGCCATGAAGGCCTCCAGCCGCCCGCCCAGGCGCAGAAACTTCTGCCGTATCCCTGGCCGGGCAAACAGCAGGCTGACCAGCACAAACCATCCCGCGTTGACCAGGCACATCCAGACGCCGTAGAGCACCTGGATCTTCAACGGTGTCGTGGCGCTGACCACCGCAGTGAAGATTGCCAGGAAGAACAGCGTCGCCTTCGGGTTCGTCGCATTGGTCATGAAGCCCAGCGCAAACGAACGACGCGCACCGCCCTGGCTGAGCGCATCCGGCGCCAGGTCGACAACAGGCACCTGTTTGCCAGCACTACGCAGAAAAGAGAACACCAGGTAGAGCAGATACGCGGCGCCAGCAAGCTTGGCCACAACCATCAACGACGGATGCGTGTGCAGCAGCGCGCCCACGCCCAACAAGGTGTAGAGCACGTGGACCGAAATGCCCGCACCAATGCCGATGGCTACCCACATCCCCGCGAGCCGGCCCTCCCGCACACTTTGCCGCACGGTAACGGCGAAGTCCGGCCCCGGTGCGATGACGGCCAACAAGTGAACCAAGGCCAGGGAAATGAACTCGGGGAAATAGCTGGTCACAAACGGCAATCCGATAAGGTTTCAGGGTGATCTGAAGGACGCAGGCCTACGCTACGCGCCGACCGGGGCCAACAGCGGGTACGTGGCAGATCGGCAATCGGCCTTCGACAAGGCAGGCTCAACCAAGCCGCCGCGCCGCGGGCGCCACACCAATACGCTTCACGCTGCGGCCAGCGCATCCGGCTGGAAAAATACTAAGCGCCGGATCAGACTCGCGGAATCACCTGCAAAACCAAATCATTCTTGCGCCATGAGCACAAATCAAAGCGTCGCGCTGATGGCCGATATGGTCACCTTCGTAAAGGTCGTGGAAACCGGCAGCTTCTCTGAAGCAGCACGCCAGCTCGGCGCCACGCCATCGGCCACCAGCCGATCGGTGGCACGCCTGGAAAAAGCACTCGGCATCCGCCTGCTGCAGCGCTCCACACGCAAGTTGCGCCTGAGTGATCCTGGCCAGGAAGTCTTCCAGCGCTGCAGCGACGTTGCCAACGCCGCCCAATCGGTCATGTCGATTTCACATCAACTCAGTCCCGAGCCGCAGGGGTTGGTGCGTGTCAGCGTGCCCAAGGCCGTGGGAAGAGCCCTGATCCATCCCCACGTTGCCGACTTTCTGGCGCGCTACCCCAAGGTGGATCTGCTGCTGCGCTTCGAAGACCGCAAGCTGGATCTGATTGATGACGAGATTGATCTGGCCATCCGCATTTCCGACCATCCCGCGCCCGGCCTGATGGGGCGCCCGTTGCTGGCCATCGACCATCTATTGTGCGCATCGCCGCAATACCTGGCCGCTCGGGGAACACCACAGCAGCCGCAGGAGCTGCGTGGTCACGACTGCATCTATCTGGGCGAAGAGCCCGGCGACGCCCGTTGGAAACTGCAACGTCAAGGCAGGAGCGTCGCCGTCAACGTGCGCGGCCGCTATGCCGTCAACCACACCGGCGCACGCCTGGACGCGGTGCTCAACCACCTGGGCATCGGCAGCTTGCCCTACTTCACGGCCAAGCAAGCCCTGCAGGAAGGCCGCATCGTGCAGGTACTGCGTGACTGGACATTCCAAAGCAACTACGGCGGCCAGGCCTGGGTGCTGTATGCGCCGACGCGGCATTTGCCACCAAAGCTGACAGCCTTTATCGGCTTCATGGCCGAGCGCCTGGCCAAGGAACCAACGCTCGCCGAGCTATTGCGCACCCCACCCTCAGCCCCAGCAGCAGGCTGAGCGACAGCTGCGACTTTGACCGTACGCTTCCACGTAGCCTGTAAGGTTCTGGTGCTGTAGGACCCATGCAACGCAGGCCCATGAGAGCACAACCTGCTGACGCCGTGCGGAGACGAGCGTCAGCCCTCTGCAAACGTCGCGCCAATGTGGCTACCTGGCCTTGTCACCGCCCAGATGCTGCGACAAAAGCTCAACAACCTGCCTTAGTACTCGCGCTGATGCGGCTCGGTAAAGAAGTCGTGCCCTTCGGTACTGGAACACAGCGACTCGACCGGCACACCGGCTTTCCGCAAGGCAGCTTCCATCATCCGGGTGTGCTCAATCGGTGCGATCTCATCGTCACCACCGTCGGTTAGAAACACCGGAATCTTGATGCGCTCGGCAAGCCTGCTGGGTAAAGCCGCTGCCAGTGCAGCAGTATCCTCCCCCACGCAGTCCTTGGGCCAATTGCCCAGGCTGCGCGCTGTTCGCATATCCCCGCGCTGCATCATCGGCAGGTCGTATACACCAACGTAACCAGCTGCACAGCGGTAGAGCACGGGCTCCTTCGCTGCGCCCATCAAGGCAGCATAAGCGCCGTAGCTCGCGCCATAAATGCCCCCCCTGGCAGCCATGGAAACCCTACCTCCGATCATCGCCGCATCGTTGCCGTCAGCCGGCCGGCGCCGCCGTCGAGCCACGCACCATCAAGCTGAAATCCAGCGTCTGCTGAAGCGGCACCTCCACGCCTTCGATGATGGCCAGCAACAGCTTGACCGCGCGGGCACCGATCTCCTGCATCGGCTGCATGACGGTCGTCAACGGCGGGGTGAGGAAGCGGGACGAGGCGAGGTCATCGAAGCCCACAATGGAAACTTCATCGGGCACGCGCAGGTCCCGATCCCGGCAGGCCGCCAGCGCGCCCAAGGCCATCTGATCACTGAAACAGAAGATCGCAGTTGGCGTGGGCGAGCCCGCCAACAGCGCCAGCGCAGCGGCATGACCGGATGCCAGCGAAAAGTCGCCGGGCACGATGATCAGCTGGCGCAGACGACCGCGCGCCCGGGCGGCAGCACGAACCCCTTCCATCCGTTGTTGATGCAGGGGATTGTCGGGGGGACCACCGACCACGGCAATCCGCTCATGTCCCAATCCGTATAGATGCTCCATCGCAACACGCGCGGCGGCCGTATTGTCGATGTGGACACTGGGGATGCCCATGGTCGGCTCGAATTCGCATCCGTTGACCACCGGCGCGGTCTTGCCCTGTTGCTGGACGATAGCGCGCGCCGTTGGCGGCAGACGATGCCCCAGCACGATCAGTCCATCGGCCTCGTTGCGCCGGAGCATCTGCGCATAGCGCTCCTCGCGTTCGGCTTGATGCTGGGTATCGCCCAACAGCACGGCATAACCGGCCGCCTGCGCCGCATCTTCCGCGCCCTGCAATATCTGCGCGAAGAACGGATTGGCGATGTCCGGAACGGTCACCAGGATCTTGCCACTGCGCTGGGTCTTCAGCGTTCTGGCTACCGTATTGGGCACATAGCCCAACTTGGCCGCAGCCTGCTCGATGCGTTGGCGTGTTTCCGGCAGCACTTTGTCCGGCCGGGAGAGCGCGCGCGACACCGTGCCGGCAGACACGCCGACGTGCTTTGCAATGTCGTAGATGGTTGCCATCGGTTACATGTTTCCTTTCGCGATGCAGTGCACAACGTGCTGCCAGGGGACCCGTGCTAGGGTGATGCAATCGATTGCATACAGGCGAATTACGATGAAAACGCTTAAGGGTCCTGCACTTTTCCTGGCACAGTTCATCGGTGACAGCACTCCTTTCGATCGGCTCGACACGCTGGCCGGTTGGGCCGCGGGCTTGGGCTATTCTGGCCTACAAGTACCCACCAGCGCCCCACAACTGTTTGATCTGTCCGAGGCAGCGCGGAGTCAGACGTACTGCGACGACCTCGGCGACATGTTGGCCGGGCACGGTATGCAGATCAGCGAACTGTCCACCCACCTGCAGGGGCACCTGGTTGCCGTCCATCCCGCCTACGACAGCCTGTTCGACGGATTTGCACCAGCGGACACGCGCGGCGACCCCACTGCCCGCCAGGCCTGGGCAGTGGATCAGCTGTTGCTGGCCGCCAAGGCCAGCCAGCGCCTGGGGCTGAGCGCACATGCGACGTTCTCCGGTGCCCTGGCCTGGCCGTATTTCTACCCGTGGCCGCAGCGCCCGCCGGAGCTGGTGGAGCAAGCCTTCACCGAGCTTGGCCGCCGCTGGCGCCCCATCCTGGATGCCTTCGACGCCAGCGGCGTGGACCTGTGCTTCGAACTCCACCCCGGCGAAGACCTGCACGACGGCGTGACCTTCGAGCGCTTCCTCGACGTGGTGGACCACCACCCGCGCGCCAAGATCCTCTACGACCCCAGCCACCTGCTGCTGCAACACATCGATTACCTGGGCTTCATCGACCGCTACCACGCACGCATCGGCAGCTTCCACGTCAAGGATGCGGAGTACCGGGTCAGCGCCCGCAGTGGCGTCTATGGCGGATACCAAGGCTGGATTGATCGCCCGGGGCGCTTCCGTTCGCCCGGCGACGGCCAGATCGATTTCAAGGCGATCTTTTCCAAACTCGCGCAATACGATTTTCCCGGCTGGGCGGTGCTGGAGTGGGAGTGCTGCCTGAAGCACCCGGAGGACGGCGCGCGGCAGGGTGCGGCCTTCATCTCCGAACACATCATCCGGGTAACGAAACACGCCTTCGATGATTTTGCCGGCAGCGGCACCACCCCGGAATCAATACGCCAGCTGTTGGGAATCTGAGTCACTACTGCCCCGGGAGGGCATGCCATGAAGCACATCCTGTCGCGCCTGGGCGCGATGATGTTTCTGCAGTTCTTCATCTGGGGGGCCTGGTTCGTAACCTTGGGCACCTATCTGGTGCAGGGCCCGTTGCAGGCCAGCGCAAGCCAGGTGGCAACGGCCTTCCTGAGCCAATCCATCGGCGCCATCGTCGCGCCGTTCCTGGTTGGCCTCATCGCCGACCGCTACTTCGCCGCGCAACGCATCCTCGCGGTACTGCACCTGGCCGGCGCATTGCTGATGTGGATGGCCTCCACAGCAAGCAACTTCAGCATGTTCTCGGCCTGCATCATGGCTTACATGCTGCTGTTCATGCCGACGCTGGCACTGGCCAACAGCGTGGCGATGCGCCACCTGCAATCGGCCCGGAAGCAGTTCCCGCTGGTGCGGGTGGCCGGCACCATCGGCTGGATCGTGGCCGGGGTGCTAATCGGCTGGCTGGGCTGGGAGCAGTCACAGCGGCTGGAGCTCAGCTTCCGGATGGCGGCGATGGCGTCGCTGGCCTTGGGCCTGTATGCATTCACCCTGCCGCATACGCCGCCGCTGGCGCAACAGCGTGACAGTGGGCTTGGCCAGTTGCTGGGACTGGAATCGCTGCGGCTGCTGAAGTCCCGCTCCTACCTGGTGTTCTTCCTGGCCTCCATCGCCATCTGCATCCCGCTGGCGTTCTACTACAACTTCACCAACCCGTATCTCAACGCTCTGGGTGTGCGCGGCGCGGCCGGTCTGCAATCGCTGGGGCAGGTCTCCGAAGTACTGCTGATGCTGGCCATGCCGCTGCTGTTCGTGCGGCTGGGAGTCAAGACAATGCTGGCCTTGGGTATGGCGGCGTGGGTGGTGCGCTACGTCATGTTCGCGTTCGGCGATACCGGCGGCGGTTTCTCCCTGCTGGTGATCGGCATCGTGCTGCACGGCATCTGCTACGACTTCTTCTTCGTCACCGGCCAGATCTACACCGATGCGCATGCCGGCGCCGCCGCACGCAGCAGTGCGCAAGGGTTCATCACCCTGGCCACCTATGGCATGGGCATGTTGATCGGCACGTTCCTGTCCGGGGCGGTGGTGGAGCACTTCACCACCGCCGCCGGCCCGGACTGGCAGCGGATCTGGTTGTTCCCCGCTGGCGTCGCGCTGATCGTGCTGATCGCCTTCCTGCTGCTGTTCCGCGACCGGCCGGCTGTCTCGCCAGTAACCACCAATCCATGAGGACTCCTCCAATGTCGAAGCTGGGAATCGCCATCATCGGCGCAGGCATGATCGGCACAGTGCATCGCCGGGCTGCATTTTTGGCGGGTGCCGAGGTACGCGGCGTGGCTGCCTCCAGCCCGCAACGTGCAAGCGAAGTGGCGCGATCGTGGAATGTCCCGCGTGCCTATCGCAGCATCGAAGAAGTGGTTACCGACCCGCAGGTACAGGTGGTGCATGTCTGCACGCCCAACCATCTGCATCGCCCCATGGCAGAGGCCGCCCTGCAGGCTGGCAAGCATGTGATCTGCGAAAAGCCGCTCGCCACGCGTCTGGAAGATGCCCAGGCACTGGCGGCTTTGGCCGCCACGACCGGACGGGTTGCCACGGTCCCCTTCGTCTACCGCTATCACCCGGTGATCCGCGAGGCGCGCGCGCGCATCGCGCAGGGAGAACTGGGGCCGCTGCACCTGATCCACGGCAGCTACCTGCAGGACTGGCTGCTCGACCCGGCCCGCAACAACTGGCGGGTAGACCCGGTGCTGGGCGGCGCCTCGCGCGTGTTCGCCGACATCGGCTCGCACTGGTGTGATCTTGTGGAATGGACAACCGGCGAACGCTTCGCCGAAGTCAGCGCGGCCTTCAACACCGTGATCAGCGAACGCGGTGCCATCAGCGGCCAAAGCTTCAGCGCGCCGGCAGCACCTGCCCCGATGCAGGCGGTAGCGAGCGAGGACGTTGCAGCAGCGATGTTCCGTACCGACGCAGGTACCTTGGCCTCGTTGACGGTCAGCCAGGTATCGGCCGGGCGTCACAACCGCCTCTGGTTCGAGATCGATGGTGCCAAGGCCAGTGTGGCGTTCAACCAGGAAGAAGCCGAGCGGTTGTGGATTGGCCTGCCAGATCAGCGGCAGGCGTTTTTCGTGCGTGGCCCGGGCGCTGGTAGTGCAGAACAGCGCCGGCTGTCGGTATTGCCGGCCGGGCACGCACAGGGCTATGACCATTGCTTCGAAGCGTTTGTCGCTGACACCTATCGCGCCATCGAAGGCGAGCGGCCGCACGGCCTGCCCTCCTTCGAAGACGGATTGCGTTCGGCACGGATCGTCGATCACGTCATCACATCAGCCAGGACGCGTGCCTGGACTCCCATTGTTTGAATCTCACGAGGATCGCTTGATGAACATCTGTGCCGGCAAAACCGCCGCCCTTGCCTTTCTGCTTTCCACTGCCCTGCCCTCCTTCGCAAGTGAAGCTGCTGCTCCGGACAAGCCCATCGCCGTGCAGATGTACACATTGCGCAATGCCGGCGCGCTGGACCGGCAATTGAAGATCGTCCACGACGCTGGCGTGCAGGCGGTGGAACTGGCGCCCTCAAAGGACGTCAGTGCGTTGGAGCTCAAGCAACTGCTGGACACGTATTCGATCAAGGTGGTTTCGTCCCACGTGCTGATGGCCGATCTGCGCAGCAACCTGGACGGCGTAGTGGCCTTCAACCAGTCGATCGGCAACACGACCTTGGTGGTGCCCTATCCCGACGAGAAGAACCTGCCCCCCCACACCCCGGACTGGACAGCCTTGGGACAGGAACTGGGCAGCATCGCCAAACAGCTGCGCGACAAGGGCATGCGTCTGGCGTACCACAACCACAACTTCGAGCTGGCCGATGTCGATGGCAAAACCGGTTTGGAACGGCTGCTTGAAGTAGCCGGGCCCGACCTGCAGATCGAGCTGGACCTGGCCTGGGTGGCACGCGCCGGCCTGGACCCGGTGGCGATGCTGGGCAAACTCCGCGGCCATGTATTCGCGGTGCATGCCAAGGACAGCGCTCCCCAAGGCCAGGGCGAAGACGAAGGCGGCTTCGCCGCCGTCGGCCAGGGTGTGCTGGACTGGCCTGCGATCCTGCCAGCCGCGCAGGCCGCCGGCGTGCACTGGTACATCATCGAACACGACCAGCCCCGTGATCCGGCCAAGGTCATCCAGACCGGCGCGGACTACCTGCATGAGCATCTGCCTGCCGCCCCGTCCAGCAGCGAGCAGCAATGACCCGCCGCGCAAGCAATCCCGGGCGCGGTTCTGGTTCGCCGCGCAACGACGCTTGCTGAGCCACTCGTGATGCAAGCAGGTCCCATTGCAGGCGCGTGAAAAAAGAAAACCCCGATAAGCCACTTGGCCTACCGGGGTTTATTGATGCCGCAGAACCGCTAGAAATCAGAACGGGATATCGTCGTCAGCGAAGTCGTCCATCGGCGGAGCCGACTGCTGCTGCGGCGGTGCCTGGCGCTGCTGCTGGCGCTGACCGCCGCCGTAGCCGCCGCCCTGGTCCTGGTTGCCGTAACCGCCCTGGCCGCCACCCTGCTGCTGGCGCGGAGCCGACTGGCGCTGCGGGCGATCACCGCCGTAGCCGCCACCGCCACCACCGCCGCCTTCACCACGGCCGCCGAGCATCTGCATTTCGTTGGCGACGATATCGGTGGTGTACTTTTCCACACCGTCCTGGCCGGTGTACTTGTCGTAGCGCAGTTCGCCTTCGACGTAGACCGAGCTGCCCTTGCGCAGGTATTCGCCGGCGATCTCGCCGAGCTTGCCGAAGAACACCACGCGGTGCCACTCGGTACGCTCCTGCTGGTTGCCGTCACGGTCCTTGCGCACGCTGGTGGTGGCCAGGCTGATGCGGGTGATCGCCATGCCGGCCTGGGTGTACTTGGTGTCCGGGTCGTTGCCGAGGTTGCCGACGAGGATGACTTTATTGATGCCGCGGGCCATAGATTCCTACTCTTCCGTTGGGGTCCACCCGCCGGATGCGGGCAATAGCCGACGCATTATATCGTTCCGGGGACGGATAGCAGCCCATCGGCGCAGCCCTTGCGGCGTAAGGCTTGCGCCGCCCTGATGGCGACTGCGGCAGGCGCAGCGGGCCTGCCGCAGGCCCCGCTCGGGGGCCCCTCAGGGCGGCCGGCGCCGCGCAGAAGCGCGCCCGCCCAGACCTTGCCCGCCCCGGTGCCGGCTGACGCATGGCATGATGCCCGGCGTCGTTCATATTTCCGGTCACGATGGTCATCAAGGGCAAAGCCACCTCTCTGGATATCGCGCACATGGCCGGCGTCTCGCAGCCCACGGTGTCGCGAGCGCTGCGTGGCAGCCCGATGGTCAATGCCGAGACCCGCCAGCGCATCCTGGAGATCGCCCGGCAGCTGAACTACAAGGTCGACAAAAACGCCTCCAGCCTGCGCTGCCAGCAGTCCGGCACCCTGGCATTGCTGTTCTTCGAGGACCCGACCCCGGACGATTCGCTGATCAACCCGTTCTTCCATTCGATGCTGGGCTCGATCACCCGCGCCTGTGCACGGCACGGGCGCGACCTGCTGGTGTCCTTCCAGCAGCTGTCCAGCGACTGGCATGCCGATTTCGAGGACAGCAACAAGGCCGACGGCATCATCCTGCTGGGCTATGGCGACTACCATGAATCGGTAGAACGCCTGCAACGGCTGGTGGAGCAAGGCACCCACTTCGTGCGCTGGGGCGCGGCCCTGCCCGGCCAGCCCGGCGTGTCGGTTGGCAGCGACAATTTCCAGGGCGGTTTTGACATCACCGCCCACCTGCTGGACCAGGGCTGCCAGCGCATTGCCTTCCTGGGCCATGCCTCCAGCCATTACCCCGAATTTGAAGAGCGCTACCGCGGCCATGTGCAGGCCCTGGCCGCACGCGGCCTGGCCGCCGACAGCGCCTTGCAGCACGATGCGATCACCACCGAGGAATCCGGCCACGCGGCCTGTCTGGCGCTGCTGGAACGCGGCGCAAGCTTTGATGCGATCTGCGCTGCCAGCGACCTGATCGCCATCGGCGCCCTGCGTGCCCTGCGCGAGCGCGGCCTGCGCGTGCCGCAGGACATCGCGGTCACCGGCTTTGATGATATTCCGCTGGCTGCCTCGGTCTCGCCGGCGCTGACCACCGTGCAGCAGGACACCAAGCAGGCCGGCCAATTGCTGGTCGACAAGCTGCTGGGCCTGATTGCCGGTGAAGCCGTGGAAGGCGTCAACATCCCGGTGAAACTGGTGCTGCGCGAATCCTCGCTGGGCGCTTGATTCGAGTAACAAGCGTAGTCGTGCCGGACAGCTTGTAGCCCGGGTAAGCGCAGCGCACCCGGGAACCGCTGCAACCCGACAGTTGCCAGCTCCAGCTCCATCAAGAACTCGCTTCCGCGCCACCTCCGGCAAAAGCCCCGGGTGCGCTGCGCTTAGCCGGGCTACGGTGTTGTCGCGCGCTCGGGTTTAGCTGAAATCCTTCAGGATCTCGCCCACGCCGGGCGGGGAAATCTCAAAGCCCAGCGGCGTGCCGGGGTTGATCACCACGCCATAGCCACCCGGCACGCGGCGCAGCACGTCCAGCATCAGCATGCGGATGTTGTGCGGCGCCTGCTGCTGGTGAAAGCCAACCCGGGCCATATCGGTGAACACCGCTACATGCAGCACGCCCTGCTTGTCGAACAGCAGCGGATCGAAGCCGCTGCCATCGGGGGTAACCAGGCTGCCGGTGAGCAACACCACCTCGGAAGCGACGAAGGCCTGCATGAAGGCGCGGATCGGCAGCTTGCCATCCATTGCGGTCTGCAACAGGGTTTCGATGGGGGTCTGCGGGGGGAGCTGGTTCATGGGTGCCGCCGGGAATGCCTGGGGGCGGATTGTAGCGGGTGGGGCTTTGCGCGGCGCAAAGGCAGAAGCAGATGCGGAAGCTACCCCTCCCCGGCCCTCCCCTTGCCTTTGGCAAAGGGAGGGAGACCAGCAAAGCCTCTCGACCGCTGCCATCTGCCCCCTCCCTTTTGCGCAGCAAAGGGGAGGGTTGGGGAGGGGTGCTTTTGGCATGGGATTGTGCCACCCCGCAAAGGCTGCCCTCACCCCAACCCCTCTCCCGCATGCGGGAGAGGGGCTAAAGCAGATCACCGCGCCAGTCGTTTATCCCTGACTTGCTGGTCTGCCATGGCAGCATCCAGCTGCGCCTGCAGCTCGGCCTGCTGCACCTGCCCTTCCAGCACAAACACCTTGATGCCATGCGCCGGCACCTCGGCCTTCAGTGCGCCCTTCACCTTCAACGCACCACCATCCAGCACATCACGCCACTGCCCGGCCTGCAGGTAGCGACGCACCTCGAAGCGCCGCGCCGCATCGCTCTTGTTGAGCAGCACCAGCACGGTCTGCGCGGCATCACCATGCTGCAGCACGCGGTAGAACACGGCCTCGTCGCCTTGCAGCCGTTCATTCACCTGTAAGCCGCGCTGCAATGCAGGCGTCGCCTCACGCAGTTTGGCAATGCGCTGCAACGGCGCGAAGATCGGGCTGTTTGCTGCTTCGTCTACACGCTGCTGGCCGAAATAAGCGCGATTGCCTGCATGCTCGGCACGGCCACGCATGAAGCCGGTTTCCGAGCCGTAATACAGCACGGGAATGCCGCGCGCGGTAAACAACCAGTTGTGCGCGTCGATGAAGCCGGCATCACTGGCATCCAGCCGCGCCATGTCGTGGTTGTCGTAGAAGCTCATCAACGCATACGGATTGGCATACGGGCCACCGCTGAGGTGCAACGGCTCGGCCAGTGTTTCAAAGCCCTTCTGCTCCTTGCCGAATACCGAGGACAGGGCGCCGCGCAAAGGAAAATCCAGCACGCTGACGTTGGCGTTCGCCGGCCAGGTGTGCTCGGCAATCTTGGCCGCGTCGTAATCGAAGGCTTCGCCGAACATGAACATGCCCGGGTGTTCGGCACGAATGCGGTTTACGAATTCATGCCACCACGGATGCGGCAGCCAACCGATCGTGTCGATGCGCAGCGCATCCACGCCCTGCGCCGTCCATTGCAGGTAGGCCCCCACCAGGTAATCCATCACCACCGGATTGTGCTCGTTGAAGTCCGACAGCTCGGCCAAGTTGCCGTCGAAGATGGAACCCTTGCTGCCATCGACCGGGCCGATGTTGTTGTAGAACGCATGCAGCGGGTTGTGCTGCGGGTCGAGTTTGTCCGGCGGCAGGTTCTGGTGGTCGGCAATCAGCTTGCCGTCCTTGTCGAATATCTGGCCAAACTGCGGCTGCCGCTTGGGCATGCTCCAGGCCGGCGAGCCATGGTTGCCGACGATGTCCAGCACCACTTTGAGCCGCGCATCGTGCAGACCCTTGGTCAGCCCTGCGAAATCCAGGTCGGCGCTCGGCAGATGCTCGTCCAGCTTGTAGAAATTGATGCCCCAATAGCCGTGGTAACCGGTCTTGCCGCGGTCGGTCAGCGTACTGGTGCAGCTGATCGGCTTGCTGCCGGTGAAGGCCTGGTCAGGGTTATCGATGATAGGCGTGATCCACACCGCGCCAAAACCGAGGTTGCGGATGTAATCGGCATTGTCCAGCACGCCGCGGAAATCACCGCCCAGGTAGCCGATGTTGCCGTCGATCTTGTCCGGGCACGGCACCGGGATATCGAAGGTGCGGTGTTCGCCGCCCTGGTCGCGGTGGTCGTTACTGGTATCGCCATTGACGAAGCGGTCGGTGACCACGAAGTACACCGCATCACTGGCGAAGGGCTCGGTGGTGCCAATGTAGTCCGGCCGCTCACCTGCCCAGGCCGTGCCGGCCACCAACGCCAGCGCTACCGCTGCTGCCAAACCACTACGCATCACACCACCTCCTGTTGCGACGGAACCCGCAGCACGCACACGCCGGCCACGAACAGACTGCATCCCCCCAGCACCAGCACATGGATGGGCTCACCACCCAGCCAGTTGCGCAGGGCAAAGCCCAGGGCGCTGGCGGCAACCAGCTGCGGGATCACGATGAAGAAATTGAAGATGCCCATGTACACGCCCATCTTGGCCGCCGGCACGCTGTCCGACAGCAGGGCATAAGGCAGGGACAGGATCGAAGCCCAGGCAAACCCCACGCCGACCATCGACAGCAGCAGCCAATGCGGGTCCTTGATCAGCATCAGCGAAACCAGCCCCAGCCCGCCCAGCCACAGATTGACCAGGTGGCTCCAACGCAGGCCGATGGCGCGCACCATCAGCGGGATGATCAACGCGGCCACGGCAGCAAACCCGTTGTAGGCACCAAACAGCACGCCCACCCAGTTGGCGCCTTCGTTATAGGCCGCCGACTGCGTATCGGTGGAACCAAAGTGCGTGCCAGCCACTGCTGCCGTGGTGTAGATCCACATCGCGAACAGGGCGAACCAGGAAAAGAACTGCACCCAGGCCAGCCGCCGCATGGTGCCCGGCATGCTGCGCAGGTCGTCGACGATGGTGGCCAGCATATGCGTGCCGGGCAGCACGCGTGCCACTGCCAGCAGCAGGCCATAGCTGGCGCACAACCCGGCCAGCACATAGAGCATGCGATCGCCCTGCTGCCAGGCGATCAACGCCGCCAGCACCACACCCAGCCCCAACCACACCAGGATCTGGCCCCACTGCGGCAAGCCGGCCACGCGCTGGCTTGCATGCACCGGCGCCGGCTCGGCATCGTCAAAGGCAGCCAGTTCGGCCGGCGAATACTCGCGCGTGCTGAACACCGTCCAGGCCATCGCCAGCAGCAGCACCACGGCACCGAAGTAGAAGGCGTAGCGCACGGTATCGGGCACCTCGCCCGGGCCGGCGGTATTGGCAACACCGTAGTGGGCCAGGATGAAGGGCAGGAAGCTGGCCACCACCGCGCCCACGCCAATGAAGAAGCTCTGCATCGAGAAGCCGGCGGGGCGCTGCCTGGGCGACAGCTGGTCACCCACAAACGCGCGGAACGGCTCCATCGAGATATTGATCGAAGCGTCCAGCACCCACAACGTGCCCGCCGCGATCCACAGCGCGGGCGAGTTCGGCATCACCAGCAGGGCCAGCGTGGTCAACACCGCGCCGATCATGAAATACGGCCGACGACGGCCCCAGCGCGTCCAGGTGCGGTCGGACAGATAGCCGATCACCGGCTGCACCAGCAGGCCGGTCAACGGTGCAGCGATCCACAGCCCCGGCACCGCGTCCATCGGCGCGCCCAGGGTTTCGAAGATACGGCTGGCGTTGGCGTTCTGCAGGGCAAACCCGAACTGGATGCCCAGGAAGCCAAAACACATATTCCAGATCTGCCAGAACGACAGCTGCGGTTTGCTGTTCATCAAGCGCTTCCCCCCTCCGGGAATCACGGATGCAATGGTTGGGCGCGGATGCGCTGCAGCCATGGTAGAGGGCGCACCTGTGATCTGCACCGCTGTTGCATACGTATTCAATGCAGCCACCCGCCCATCGCGGCCCGGCTCGGGGAATAGTGGCGGCACGTGCCAGCCAGCAGGGCCGGCGCGCCGACCAGAACCCGGAGTTGAGACCCGCATGGCCGATACACGCCCCACCCCTGCCCGCCTGTCGCTGAAAGCCGCCTTTGCGCTGCTGCTGATCAGCGCCCTGCCGGCCCACGCCGCCGACCTGGCGCGCATCACCTCACCCGACCAGCACCTGACGGTGATCGTCGAATCCCAGCACGAAGGCCGCCCCTCCTACCGGGTGGAACGCAATGGCGAAGCGGTGATTGCACCGTCGCGGCTGGGCATGCTGCTCGGCGACGGCCGCCTGGAGCGCAATATCGCGCTCACCGGCCAATCACGGCGCAGCGTTGATGAGACTTGGGAGCAGCCCTGGGGCGAGCGCCGCCTCACCCGCAACCACTACAACGAACTGCGCGCCAGCTTCACCGAGAAGCCCGGCGCAGGGCGTAGCTATGAGCGGCATTTCGATGTGGTGTTCCGCGTCTATGACGATGGCATCGGCTTCCGCTACGAGTTCCCGCAACAGGCCGGCATGAAGCAGGCGCAGATCCATGCCGAGCTGACCGAGTTCGCGCTGGCACGCCCGGCCACCGCCTGGTGGATCCCCGCCTTCGAGTGGAACCGCGAGGAATACCTGTACCACCAGACGCCGCTGAAGGAAGTCGGCACCGCGCAAACCCCCTTGACCCTGCGCAGCGACAACGGCCTGCACATCTCCATCCACGAGGCCGCGCTGGTCGACTATGCCGGCATGAACCTGGCACGCGGCGATGGCGACATATTGCGCGCCACCCTGACCCCGTCCAGCAGCGGTGCACCGGTGGAGCGCACCCTGCCCTTCAATACCCCGTGGCGCACCCTCACCATTGGCGAGAAGGCCGGCGATCTGGCCGAATCCAGCCTCATCCTCAATCTCAACGAGCCCAATGCCATCGGCGATGTGAGCTGGTTCACCCCGGCCAAATATGCCGGCGTGTGGTGGTCGCTGCACCTGGAAACCGAGACCTGGGCTACCGGCCCCAAACACGGCGCCACCACCGCCAATACCCGCCGCTATATCGACTTCGCCGCCGCCAACGGCTTCCGCGGCGTGCTGGTGGAAGGCTGGAACACCGGTTGGGATGGCGACTGGTTCGCCAACGGCGAAGCCTTCGACTTCACCCGCGCCACCCCGGATTTCGACCTGCCGGGCCTTGCCAGTTACGCCGCCGGCAAGGGCGTGCACCTGATCGGCCACCACGAGACCGCCTGCGCGGTCAGCCACTACGAACGCCAGCTGCCGGCAGCGCTGGATCTGTATGCGCGCAACGGTGTGGACGTAGTCAAGACCGGCTACGTCTGTGACGCCGGCGACATCCACCGCCAAGACCGCGCCGACGGCCCGATTGTCCGCGAATGGCACGAGGGCCAGTGGATGAGCAATCACCATCTGCGCGTGCTGCAGCAGGCCGCCGCCAGGCACATCGCGATCAACTCGCACGAGCCGATCAAGGACACCGGCCTGCGCCGCACCTATCCGAACTGGGTATCGCGCGAAGGCGCGCGTGGCATGGAATTCAATGCCTGGGGCAACCCGCCCAATCCGCCGGGCCATGAGGCCACGCTGGTGTTCACCCGCATGCTTGCCGGGCCGATGGATTACACCCCCGGCATCGTCAGCCTGAAGGGCCGCAACGGCCTGGCCCTGCGCAGCACCCTGGCCAAGCAGTTGGCACTGTACGTGGTGCTGTACAGCCCGGTGCAGATGGTGGCCGACCTGCCCGAGCACTACGCCCAGCACCCGGACGCCTTCCAGTTCATCAAGGACGTGGCGGTGGATTGGGAGGAAAGCCATGTGCTCAACGGCGAAGTCGGCCAGTACGTGACCTTCGCCCGCAAGGCGCGCGGCAGCCAGGAATGGTTCCTGGGCAGCGTGGGCAGCGAAACGCCGCAGGCGCTGGACGTTCCCTTGTCGTTCCTGGGCCCGGGCAAGCGCTACCGCGCGGAGATCTACCGCGACGGTGAAGCCGCCAACTGGGAAACGGCGCCGTTTGCCTTCGTCCGCGAGACACGCGAGGTGGGCAGCGGTGACCACATCAAGCTGCAGCTGGGCGCCGGTGGCGGCGCGGCAGTGCGGTTTGTGCCGGTGGAGTAAGCGCCGCACGTCCTGGATCCCAAGGCTTTGGGCTTTTGGGACTTTTGCTCTTCAGCCGTCATTCCCGCGCAGGCGGGAATCGCTCTTGGCTCGTCGCCCGTGATTCTCGTCCTTTCACTTCGACGCGCCAAGAAAAGAACCACAGCAATTCCCGCCTGCGCGGGAATGACGGCCTGGAACCGAAGCGACCAGCGCCTGCAACGCATGACTGCGCGAAGGCGGAACCGCGGCGGAAAGCGTTTTCAGATCCATCCGCCGCCGCAAACCTCCATTGAATACGTATGCAGCCCAGCGCCACAGGCTTGCCCGCTGATTACCATGCGAGACAGTCACAAGCAGCAAAACAACGATGCATCCCCCACAAAAAAATACGGGGGAGCACAAAAGAAAACCAACCGACATCACCTGGGAGAGGGGAGTATGTTGAACAGCAAGCGCAACCTGCTGAGCGTGGCACTGGCTTCGGCCATCACGTTGAGCGCCAACGCCGCACAGGCACAGACCGTGGACCAGGACGCCAAGGCCAAGGCCGAAGCCACCGACCTGGACACCATCACCGTCACCGGCATCCGCCGCGGCATCGAGAGCGCCATCTCGGTCAAGCGTGATTCCACCTCGATCGTGGAAGCGATTTCGGCCGAAGACATCGGCAAGCTGCCTGACGTCAGCATCGCCGAGTCCATCGCCCGCCTGCCCGGCCTGGCCGCCCAGCGCGTCGCCGGCCGTGCCCAGGTCATCAGCGTCCGCGGCCTGTCGCCGGACTTCGCCACCACCCTGCTCAATGGCCGCGAGATGGTCAGCACCGGCGACAACCGCTCGGTGGAGTTTGACCAGTATCCGTCCGAACTGATCAGCGGCGTCACCGTGTACAAGACCCCGGATGCCGGCCTGGTGGGCCAGGGCCTGTCCGGCACGCTGGACATGCAGACCGTGCGCCCGCTCAGCTACAACGAGCGCGTCATCGCCGTCAGCGGCCGCTACCAAAAGAACTCGCTGGGCGAAGCCGCCGGCGAAGACCCTTACGGCAACCGCCTCAACTTCAGCTACGTCGACAAGTTCGCCGACAACACCATCGGCCTGGCCATCGGCATTTCCCATTCGGAAATGTCCAAGCAGGAGAACCAGGTCGGCCTGTACGAACCGTGGCAGGCCATTGGTGACAACTGGCGCCCGGGCGTTGCAGAAGGCACCTACTACTCCGATGGCATCAAGGCGCTTCGCCGTACCGGCCATTCCAAGCGCGACGGCGTGATGGCGACCCTGCAGTTCCGGCCCAACAACAGCTGGACCAGCACGCTGGACACCTTCTACACCAAGGCCAAGGAATACGACACCGCCAACCAGATGGAAATCCATCTGGGCGACTACAACGGCGGCTACGATCGCCTGAACGTTACCGACGTGGTGGTCAACAACAACGGCAGCTTCGTCAGCGGCGTGGCGCACAACGTCTACCCGCTGGTGCGCGGCATGTACAACAACCGCGAAGACACCATCAAGGCGGTGGGCTGGAAGAACGAATTCGCTTTCGGCGAAGCCCGCGTGGTGGCTGACATCAGCTGGTCCAAGGCCGAGCGCGACGAGCTGAACCTGGAAAACAACCTGCAGCTGTTGCCGGCACCGATGCTGGACTCGGTGTCGCTGAACTTTGCCGGCGGCAACTTCCCGCACTTCACCCCCGGTCTGGACTACTCGGATTACAGCAAGCTCTACCTGACCAATACCATTTACGGCTCGGGCTATGGCAAGACCCCGCACGTGGATGATGAGCTGAAGGGCTTCAAGCTGTCCGCCAACTTCCCGGTGCCGGAAGGCTTCACCTGGTTCTCCGATTTCGACATCGGCGTGAACTATGCCGACCGCAGCAAGAACAAGACCCAGGCCGAAGGCAACATCAATCTTGGCGCACAGGGTGACACCAGCATTGCCGCCGACCTGCAGTACAAGCCGGTCAACCTGGGCTTTGCTGGTGCCGGCTACATCCCCGCCTGGAACGTGCCGGCCGCGGTGGGTCGCTACATGCTGTTCAACCCCACCACCACCGAGAGCTACCTGATCCCGAAGCAGTGGACAGTGGATGAGAAGATCACCACCACCTACCTGCGTGCCAACATCAGCACCCAGATCGGCTCGATCCCGGTGCGCGGCAATGTGGGCATCCAGGCCCAGTATGCCGATCAGTCCTCCCACTCCAACTATTGGGACAGCTCGCAGGGCGTGGGCAATGAAGTGGTTCCGATCAACGAAGGCGAGAAGTACCTGGACTTCCTGCCCAGCCTGAACCTGGCATTCGAGCTGCCGGCCGAGAACACCGTACGTTTCGCCCTGGCCCGCCAGGTAGCGCGCCCGCGCGTGGATGAGCTGCGTGCCTCGATGGAGTTCGGCATGGACACCACCCAGGGCAAGCCCGGCGCCAGCGGCGGCAACCCGCACCTGCGCCCCTGGATTGCCAATGCGGTGGACCTGTCCTGGGAAAAGTACTTCGGCAACAAGGCCTATGTTGCTGCCGCGGTGTTCTACAAGGACCTGAAGAGCTACATCTACACCGAAAAGCGTGACGGTTACGATTTCACCGACCAGGTGGCGGAGTGGCTGAAGGTTGACACCAATTCGGCGCAGTTGCAGGCACCGGCACAGATGCTGGGCTACTACACCGCGCCGTTCAACGGCACCGGTGGCAGCCTGCGCGGTGCCGAACTGACCGCATCGCTGCCGCTGGATCTGTTCGCCGACGCCCTGCGCGGCTTCGGCGTGGTAGCCAGCGCCAGCTTCAACGACAGCGACATCATGATCAAGCCGGATCCGGCCACCACCTCCAGCGTGGGCAGCGAGCCGATCATGCTGCCGGGTCTGTCCAAGCGCGTTTACAACTTCACGGCCTATTATGAGAACAGTGGCTTTGAAGTGCGTTTGAACCAGCGCAAGCGTTCGGACTTCATTGGTGAGATCGGCAACTTCAACGGCGCCCGCACCCTGCGTTACGTCAAGGGCGAGAACGTGCTGGATGCGCAGGTCGGCTACAGCTTCGGCGACGGCACGGCGATGAAGGGCCTGAGCCTGTTCCTGCAGGCCAGCAACCTGACCAACTCCAAGTACGAAACCTATGCCGGCACCAAGGACCGTCCGCTGGAAACCGTGGAATGGGGCCGTACCTACCAGGTGGGTGTGAACTACAAGTTCTAAGCCATTCGGGTTGAAAGCCTGACCGAGCCCGCTGCCTTGCAGCGGGCTTTTTTGTGCGTCGAATGCGGAGATCTGGTTCCAGCAGTGCTTGAGGAAAGTTGGTGCGATTTCGTTTGGTGCTGGAGGGGCCGCGGCGGTTTCCTTTCTTCCGCTTGTGGGGGAACAAAGGGCCTGCCCCCGCGAAGGCGGGGGTGCTCGAAGGGCGGATGGGGGAGCTTTTGCGTTTAGCGGTAAAGCCCCTGCCGAGCATGGCTCGGCACTACAACCACGCCTGGCTTGGCTGCTTCCCTTCTCCCGCTTGTGGGGTTAAGAACAGGCGTTCATGAGCCGAAGGCTCATGACTGTTCGTACGCCCTGCGTGCTACGCAGAGCCGGGGTGCGGAGCGAGGTGCCCGAAGAGCCTGCCCCCGCGAAGGCGGGGGGGGCTTTTGCGTTTGGCGGTAAAGCCCCTGCCGAGCGTGGCTCGGCACTACAACCACGCGCGGCATGGTTGCTTCCCTTCTCCCGCTTGCGGGGGAACAAAGGGCCTGCCCCCGCGAAGGCGGGGGGGCCCGACGGGCGGATGGGGGGAGCTTTGGCTTTGGGTTGCCTTTAGAAGCGCCCTCACCCCAACCCCTCTCCCGCGGGCGGGAGAGGGGCTTTAGCAAAAGCAAAAGCAAAAAAAAAGGCGGAGATGCTATCTCCGCCCCCACAAGAAAGAGACAACAAAAACTCAGCTGCGACGCGCGCAATACACCGCGTGTCCCGGCAATACCAGTTCACCAGCCTCAACCGTAGCCGCCACCGGGCCCGGCAGCGCCAAGGCCTGCCACTCACCCGTCGGCAACGCATGCCGCACTGTTTCACCAGACAGATTGAAGGCCAGCAACAAGGTCTCACCCCCGGCCTGACGCTCGAACAACAACACCGGCTCAGCGCTATCCAGGAAGCGGATCGCCCCCGAGACCAACGCCGGATGCGCCTTGCGCCAGCTCAGGAAGCTGCGGAACGCATGCAGCGTCGAATCACTGTCCAATTCCTGCGCCTGCACCGACAAGGCCTGGTGCTCGGGCGGAATCGGCAGCCACGGCTTGCCGTTGCTGAAGCCCGCCACGGCGCCATCCGTCCACGGCATCGGCGTGCGGCAACCGTCGCGTCCCTTGAAGTTCGGCCAGAAGGTGATGCCGTATGGGTCCTGCAGCGCCTCGAACGGTACGTCAGCCTCGCCCAGGCCCAGCTCTTCACCCTGGTAGATGCACACCGAACCGCGCAGCGAACACACCAGCGCCGCCAGCATCTTGGCCAGCGACGGTTGCGCCGGATGCCCGCCCCAACGGGTCACCGCACGCTGCACGTCATGGTTGGACACCGCCCAGCACGGCCAGGCCTCGCCCATTGCCGCTTCCAGCCGCTCGACGGTGCCGCGGATGTAGCCGGCACTGTAGTCGTCGACCAACAGCTCGAAGCTGTAGCCCATGTGCAAACGACCCGGCGCGGTGTACTCGGCCGTGGTGGCCAGCGAATCCTCCGAAGAGATCTCACCCAGTGTCACTGCGCCCGGGTACTGATCCAGCAAACCGCGCAGGCGCTCCAGGAAGCCGATGTTTTCCGGGCGGGTGTTGTTGTAATAGTGGTACTGGAAGGCATACGGGTTGTCCGGGCTGAAGCCACGGCCCACACGCTCGCTTTCGGGTTTGGGCGGGTTGTCGCGCAGCTGCGCGTCATGGAAGCAGAAGTTGATCGAATCCAGACGGAAGCCATCCACGCCACGGTCGAGCCAGAACTTCACGTAATCCAGGGTGGCCTGCTGCACCGCCGGGTTGTGGAAATCCAGGTCCGGCTGCGAGGCCAGGAAGTTGTGCAGGTAATACTGGCGCCGGCGCGGCTCCCATTGCCAGGCGACGCCGCCGAAGATCGACAACCAGTTGTTGGGCGGGCTGCCGTCATCGCGTGCATCTGCCCACACGTACCAGTCGGCCTTGGGATTGTCGCGGCTCTGCCGGCTTTCCTTGAACCAGGCGTGGTCCACCGAGGTGTGGCTGAATACCTGGTCGATCATCACCTTCAGGCCCAGCGCATGCGCCTTGGCCAGCAAACGGTCGAAGTCGGCCAGGTTGCCGAACAGCGGGTCCACGTCACGGTAATCGGCGATGTCGTAGCCGAAATCGGCCATCGGCGACTTGAAGAACGGCGACACCCAGATCGCATCCACGCCCAGCGAGGCCACGTACTCCAGGCGATCGATGATGCCCGGCAGGTCGCCAACGCCATCCCCATTGGTATCCAGGTAGCTGCGTGGGTAAATCTGGTAGATGACGGCACCGCGCCACCATGGAGTCTTGGACATCGAACGCCCCCCTACGGGCTTCATTGCCCCTGTATCGGGGCCGCGAAATGTATGCCGGTCAGCTTAGCGTCGGCGCTTTGCCGGCGGTGTTGCTTGCATACGTATTCACTGCGCAAGGGCCCGGTTCTGTTCGGTTTTCGGCCGTGACGGGCTCCTCAGGCCGACACCGCCTATAATCCCCGGGTACCCCCCGAAGTATTCCTATGAGCATCGCTGAACATATCCGCCCCGCGCTGGGCCTGCCTGCCATCCAGACCTTTGCCGCAGCGGACATGGCTGCCGTCGATGCCCTGATCCGTCGCCGCCTGTCCTCGGACGTGGTGCTGATCAACCAGATCGCCGACCACATCGTCTCGGCGGGCGGCAAGCGCCTGCGGCCGATGCTGGTGATGCTGGCCGGCCACGCGGTCGGCGGCGCCGGCCCCGAGCACCACCAGCTGGCAGCGATCATCGAGTTCATCCACACCTCCACCCTGCTGCACGACGACGTGGTCGACGAATCGGACCTGCGCCGCGGCCGCAGCACTGCCAATGCACTGTGGGGCAATGCCCCCAGCGTGCTGGTTGGCGACTTCCTGTACTCGCGCAGCTTCCAGTTGATGGTGGAGCTGGAGCGCATGGCGGTGATGCAGATCCTGGCCGACACCACCAACCGCATCGCCGAGGGCGAAGTGCTGCAGCTGCTGCACGTGCATAACCCGGACACCGACGAAGCCGCCTACCTGCGGGTGATCGAGCGCAAGACCGCGGTGCTGTTCGCCGCCGGCACCCGCCTGGGCGCGCTGGCGACCGGCGCGGACGAAGCTGTGCAGCAGAAGCTGTACGACTACGGCATGCACCTGGGCTATGCCTTCCAGATTGCCGACGACGTGCTGGACTACTCCGCCAACGCCGACGAGCTGGGCAAGAACCTGGGCGACGACCTGGCCGAAGGCAAGGCCACCCTGCCGCTGATCCATGCCATGGCGCATTCGGACGAAACTGTGCGCAATCGCTTGCGCGAGATCGTGCAGAACGGTGATGCCAGCGCCATGCCGGAAGTCCTGGCCGCCATTCATGCCACCGGTGGCCTGGAATACAGCCGCAAGCGCGCCCTGGAATATGCCAACGCCGCCGAACAGGCACTGGACGGCCTGCCGGAAACCGAAGCCGTGGCCGCGCTGCGCGGTCTGGCCCGTTACGCCATCGAGCGCAGTCACTGACCGCGATGGCCGGCCTGCAGCAATTCAACGAAGACGAACGCGCGGTGTTGTTGGCGGTCAAGGGCGTGGGGGCCACCGTGGTCGCCCGCCTGGAACAATTGGGATTCCATTCCCTGCAGCAACTGGCCCAGGCCGAGACCGGCGATATCGTCAGCCAGGCCTCGGCCATGCTGGGCAGCAGCTGCTGGCGCAACAGTCCGCAGGCACGGGCGGCGATCAGCGGGGCGATAGCGGCGGCAAAAAGCCGGGCGTTGTAGCAGCGGCGCTGACAAGGCCTTTGCCGAGCATGGCTCGGCACTACGCCTTTTGGCATTGCCGGAAAGATGCCCTGCCGAGCATGGCTCGGCCACTACGCTCCCTCCCTTTCGCGTAGCGAAGGGGAGGGTTGGGGAGGGGTAGCTTCACCGCTTCTGATCTGGCTGTGGCTTTGAGCCTTGTGCCGCTTCCGCAACGTGACGCATTGCTGGTGAAGCCCCTGCCGAGCATGGCTCGGCACTACACCTTTAGCTTTGGTGGCAAGGCCCCTGCCGAGCATGGCTCGGCACTACCAAGAGCCGTCAGTCGCCCAGGCGTTCTTCCAGGAAGTTGTCCATCATCTTCCAGGCGCGCTTGGCGGCGCGCGGGTCATAGAGGCAGCCCGGCGGGCTGTTGGCATCGCTTTCGGCAAAGCAGTGCACTGCGCCGCTGAAATTGACGAACTGCCAGTCAGCCTTGGCGGCATCCATCTCGGTGCCGAAATTGGCGATATCCTCAGCGGTAATGCCAGCGTCCGCCGCACCATTGAGCACCAGCATCGGCACCTTGCCGCTGCCCGCTGCCGCCGGTGCAGGCGTCGACAGGCCGCCATGCAAGCTCACCACGCCGGCCAAGGGCATGCCCGCGCGCGCCATTTCCAGCACGGTGGTGCCACCGAAGCAGAAGCCGACGGCGGCGATATGTGTGGCATCCAAGGGCGCCTTGCCGGCCTGGGCCTTCAATGCCTCCAGTGCCGCTGCAGCACGCGCGCGCAGCAGGTTGCGATCCTCGCGCAGCGGCTTGGAGGCGGCGGCCGCCGCATCGTTGTCCTGTGGGCGCACTGTCTTGCCGTAGACATCGGCCACCAGCACCACGTAGTCGTCGCCGGCAATCTGTTCGGCCTTGGCCACTGCCGAGGCATTCACCCCGCGCCAATTGGGCACCATCACCACGCCGGGGCGGCGGGCATCGCCCGCATCGTCATAGACCAGCACGCCGCTGTAGGTGGTTCCCTGCAGCTGCCATTCGACCGGGCGCTGCTGCATCTTCGCGAACGCGGGGATGGATGCGGTGATACACAAGGCCAATACCGCCAACTGCAGTTTCCGTGCTGCGCGCATGGGAGTGCTCCGGTCCGGGGTTTGGGGCGAGTCTAGGTGCTGTGGGTTTTGAGAGCAAAAGCCTGCCCTCACCCCAACCCCTCTCCCGCACGCGGGAGAGGGGCTCGGTTTCCGTCAGCTGCAACTGCATTAGCCCCTCTCCCGCTGGCGGGAGAGGGGTTGGGGTGAGGGCAAGCTTCCAGCCAGGGAGCCAGCCGCCCCCCTCTACTCAGCCGACGCCCAGCCCCGGAATCGCACTGATGCTGTCCGGATCAAACCCGGCCAGCTCGGCGAAGTGGCGGCCACGCGCCACATAGTCCTTGTAGGCACCAAAGCTGGGGGCGCCCGGCGACAACAGCACCACCCCCCCCTGCGTACCCAGCGCCGCACGTGCCAGCTCCACCGCATGCGGCAGATCAGTCGCAGCATGCAGGCCAAAACCACCGGACTCGGCCAAGGGCGCCAGCAACGCATGGATGCGCGGTCCATTTGCCCCCATGGTGACGATCTCCACCGGCGCGTTATCGTGCATGTGCGCGGCAAAATCCTGCCAATCCAGGCCGCGGTCATGGCCGCCAACCAGCAAGGCGATGCGCTGCCCGGCAAAACAATCCAGCGCTGCCAGCGAGGCATGCGGCGTGGTGCTGATCGAATCATTCACCCAGCGCAGGCCATCGCGCTCGCCCAGCAGCTGCAGGCGATTGGGCAGCGGCCGGAAGCTCTGCACCGCAGGCGCCAGGGCAACTGCATCCAGGCCGAGGGCTTCCAGTGCAGCAAGCACCGCGCACAGGTTGCCGCGGTTGTGACGGCCCGGCAGCGGCGTGTCCGAGGTATCGAATACTGCCTGCGTACCGCGATACACCACCTCGCCCACCATGTGCCAGCCGTCGGGCTGGTTGAACCAGACGATCTCGCTGTGCGGCAACTGCAGCGCACGCAGGTGTTCATCTGCCGCATTGAGCACGGCCACACGCGGGTGGCCGCCGGTCACCAGCGACAGTTTGTCGTCGATATAGCGCTGCTCGCTGCCGTGCCAGTCCAGGTGCTCCGGAAAAATGTTCAGCACGATGGCCACATCCGGGCGCACGCCACTGCGCGCCACTTCGCCGGTCTGGTAGCTGGACAGTTCCACCGCCCAATAGTCCGGTGCCGGTTGCGGGTCCAGGGCCTCCAATAGCGGCAGGCCGATATTACCGATCAGGCCGGTACGATGCCCGGCCGCGCGCAGCAGATGCGCCAGCAGCGAGGTGGTGGTGCTCTTGCCCTTGGTGCCGGTCACGCAGACCGTGTTCGGCAGCGTGCCTTTGGCATCGGCGTGCTCGCTGAACCACAGCGAGGTACCGCCGATGAACTGCGTGCCCTGGGCCAAGGCTTGCTGCGCCTCTGGCTTGTACGGACTGATGCCCGGTGACTTGATCACCACATCGAACGAAGCCAGCAACTCACCATTGATCTCGGTTTCAACACGAAGATGCGCATCGCCAAGCGCCCGAATTTCCTCTGCTTCAGCAGCGGAACAAAGCACCGTCAAACGCGCGGGAAACCGATCTTCCGATTCCCGAGTCCCGATTCCCCATTCCCTATCACGCAGCGCGTGATAGGCCGCATGGCCTTCACGGCCCCAGCCCCACAACGCGACGCGCTTGCCTTCAAGCTGCGAAATTCGCACGCAGACGCTCCCACAGTGCTGCCGGGATGCGGTGTTCACCATCGATGACCAGCAAGGGTTCGATCTGCAGTTCGTCGGCGGCCAGGGTCGGCTGGATCAGGCTGGCAAAGCGCTTGACCAGCACGTCTTCCTTCCAGTCCGGACGCGATGCCAGGGTCGCCATTGCCGCGCGCGACTCCTTGCCCTCGCCCACGCACTCGAACGGCTTGTGGTCCTGGAACTCGAGCAGTGCGTCGTAGCCTCCAGCCTGTTCCATGTCGTCCAGCAGATTGCGACCAAAGATGCGCACCAGCCGGATCTTCGGCATGAACGGAGCCAGCGCCAGGAACACGAAATGGCACTTCGGGCAGACGCCGCACCAGCGGTTCACCGGGCGCTCGCCGAGGATGTGGAAGTTGCGGTTGCAGCTGGAGAAATGCGCGTCGTAGAAATCGGTCTTGGCGAATTGGCGGGCAACCGCCAGTTCCGACAGCGGACGCAGCAACGAGTAATAGTTCAGGTCGGCGGCAATGTGCTGCTGCACGTAGCCACCAAACGCCTTCTCGAAGGCCCAGCCCTTGGACCACTGGTGGTTCACTTCGCCGGTACCGGCAATCTGGCTGCCGTAGCTGGCCGAGCGTTCGTTGGAGAACACCACCTGGTCCACGCCCTGCACCACGGCGGCCAGCACCATGATCGCCGAGTTCACGGCGGTGACCGGGATATGCCCGTTCCATGCACCCTGGCGGTTGAGCTCGAACAACTCCGGCGCCAGCGTGCGGCCGATGTTCAGCGTCGGCAGGCCGGTGCGCTCGGCGCAGGCACGGATCAGCTGCGAGCCGCCGATCCAGGTGACGGTTTCGGCCACACCGGCATTGCGCAGGGCTTCGATGCTGACCAGCGAATCCTTGCCGCCGCCGATGGCGACCAGGGCGTGGTGGGCCAGGCCCAGCTCAGGAGCAGAAGCGCCCTCACCCCCGACCCCTCTCCCGCTTGCGGGAGAGGGGAGCGAAGCGGGCAGCTTGAACCGGTCACGCAGGTTCAAGCCGTTGCGGTAGGCGAATTCGCCCAGGCCGTTGAAGTACACCGTCTCCACCAGCGCGGCGGTGGCCGCGTCGATGGCGTAGCTGTCGATGCTCACCTGCGCCGGCACCGCTGCCTTGTAGTAGCTCACACCTGCGATCAGGTGCAGCAACTGCAAGGCGCGTTGCACCGCGGCCGCGCGCTCACCGTCCAACTGGAACGGTGCGCCCGGCACGGTGACGGTCTCGGTCATCTCCGGGCCGTCGTCGAAGGCGTATACCAGCCGCGCCACACCGGTGTCCGCAGCGAAATCGCAGCGGACGAAGCGGAAACGGGAAACCTGGTCTTTATCAAAAGCTGTCATGGCGTATCCGGGAATCAAACTGGCCGTTGCGCGTCAACGCGCAACGGACGACAAAGGTTTTCGCATCAGGCGGACGTTACTGTGCATCATCAATCACGTCCTCGCGCGGCAAGGCGCGTTGGTTATAGGTACTGGCCATGCTGAAGCCATAGGCGCCTGCATCGGCGATGACCATCACATCGCCCGGGGCGGTGGCCGCCGGCAGCTTCACCCGCTCGGCAAATACATCGCTGGATTCGCAGATCGGGCCGACCACGCTGAAATCAACATCGCGGGCGGCATCCAGGCGCGACAGGTTGGCGATGTCGTGCCAGGCGTCGTACAGCGCCGGGCGCAGCAAGGCGTTCATGCCGGCATCCAGGCCAACACGGCGCACGCCGTCCTTCTCCACCACCTGCGAGGCGTGGGTCAGCAGCACGCCGCACTCGGCCACCATGAAGCGGCCCGGCTCGATCGCCAGCTGGAAGGCCGGGTGCACCGCCTTGATATCGGCCAGGCCGGCGGCCCAGGCGTCCAGGTCGAAGGGCTCGTCGTCATCGCTGTACGGCACCGGCAGGCCGCCGCCGATATCGAGGATTTCAACGCTGCCGATGCGGCGCGCGAAGCCGGCCATTTCATCGACCATCTGCTTCCAGTGGCCACTGTTCTCGATGCCGCTGCCCAGGTGGGCATGCACGCCGGTGATGCGGATATCCAGCGCGCGTGCGGCGGCGATGAACTCATCCACGCGCTGCGCGGACAGGCCGAACTTGGATTCCTTGCCGCCGGTGTTCACCTTCTTGTGGTGACCATCGCCGTGGCCCAGGTCGATGCGCAGCCACAGCTTGCGGCCACGGAAAACCTCCGGCCAGCGCTGCAGCAGCTCGACGTTGTCGACGGTGACGTTGACGCCACGCGCCAGCACCGCCTGGTACTCGCTGATCGGCGCGAAGCTGGGGGTGAACAGCACGCGCTCCGAGCTGATGTCCGGCACCGAGGCAAACACCAGCTCCACCTCGCCCTGCGACACGCACTCCAGGCCGAAGCCTTCGGCCGCCAGGGTGCGCAGGATCTCGGGGTGCGAGTTGGCCTTGATCGCATAGAAGCGGCGGTCGATGGCGTCGATGGCCTTCAACTGGCGGGCACGCTCGCGCACCTTGTCCAGGTCGTAGATATAGGCCGGCGTGCCTTGGGCGGCCAGCGCCAGCAACTGCTTCTGCTTGGCCGGCGCATGCCACCACGGCGTCTGCCGCGGACGGATGCTGCCGATGATCTCGCGCCAGCGCGGGCCAAATACGTGTTCCTCGTAGACCGGCATCGCGCCACTGTCGATCAGCTCGGCGTGCAGGATGGGCAACAGCCCATCGGCATCGGCCTCGTCGATGACGAAGGTCAGGTTCAGGTCATTGGAGGACTGCGAGATCATGTGCACGCGCTCCTTGCCGAACGTGGCCCACACGTCAGAGAGCTTGTACAGCAGCGAGCGCATGCCACGGCCAACCAGGGTGATGGCCGCGCAGGGCACGATCACCTTGACCTTGCAGATTTCCGACAGGTCGGCCGACAGCGCGGCCAGCACATCGGTGCTGACAAGGTTTTCGGACGGGTCCAGCGACACGGTGACGTTGGTCTCGGCCGAACCGATCAGGTCCACCGACAGGCCGTGCTTCTTGAACAGATTGAACACGTCGGACAGGAAGCCGACCTGCTGCCACATGCCGATGCCTTCCATCGAGATCAGCACGATGCCGTTACGGCGGCTGATCGCCTTGACCCCCGGCACCGGCTCGGCATTGCCGTCGATGCTGGTGCCCGGCATATGCGGGCGCTCGGTGTCGAGGATGGCCATCGGCACGCCGGCATCGCGACAGGGCTTGATCGAGCGCGGGTGCAGCACCTTGGCACCGGTGGTGGCGATTTCCTGTGCTTCGTAATAGTCCAGGCGGGTCAGCAGACGCGCGTCGGGCACGTCCTTGGGGTTCGCGCTGAACATGCCCGGCACGTCGGTCCAGATTTCCACGCGGCTGGCACCGAGCAGCGCGCCGAAATAAGCCGCCGACGTATCCGAACCACCGCGACCAAGGATGGCGGTGCCACCGTCGCCGTGGCGGGCGATGAAGCCCTGGGTGATCAGCAACTGTGTGGGCTGGGCCGAGAAACGCTGCTTGAAGCCCTCCTCGCCCTGCCACTGGCAGTTCACCGAAAGGCGCTGCGACCAGGCGGTCTGGTTGGGTGCCGGCGGCTGCGCATGCAGCCACTCACGGGCGTCCATCCAGCCAAAATCCAGGCCGGTGCTGCGCAGGTAGGCGGCGCCGACGCTGGAGGACAGCAGTTCGCCCTGGCCCAGTACCTCGGCCTGCCAGTCCAGCGGACGGCTGGCCGCGCGCGGGTCGTCCAGCAGCGCCTGCAGCGCGGCCAGGCGTTCCGCCAGCACCTCGCGGCCCAGCTCCAGCTCGGCAAGGAAATCATTGTGGCGGCTGACCAGCGCGGCCACGCGCTCGCGGCTGTCGGCGGCACCGTCGGCAATGGCGGTCAGTTCATTGGTGACGCCGGACAAGGCCGACACCACCACCAGCACCCTGCCACCGGTCTCGTCCGCACGTTTTTTCGCCAACTGACCGATCGTGTTCCAGCGATGACGACGCGACACCGAGGTGCCACCGAACTTGAGGACGATCCAGCGATCAGCAATTGGGGAAGCAGACATTGGCTTTGTGGGTTCACAGGTGGGAGAAAGACCCGGCAATGCGGGCGGAACTCCCGATTCTATGCCAAGCCGTTGAGGCAGGACGGCTGAGTTACCGGCGATACCATCGCCGCCCGGCCTCCCCTCCCGGGGCGAAGAAAGTAGCACTTGCAACGATCCGGGTCATCTTTGCGTGAATGGGGCCGGTTTGAGGGCTATGGCTATGGCTATGGCTATGGCTATGGCTTTGGCTTTGGCTTTGGCTTTGGCACCCGCTTTTAAGAAGCCGTCATTCCCGCGCAGGCGGGAATCGCTCCTGCTCTTGCTCTTGCTCCTGCGCTGGCGCTGGCTCTGGCTCTGGCAAAGGCAAAGCACAAAGCCCAGAGCGATTCCCGCCTGCGCGGGAATGACGGTTCAGCTGTTGGGAGATTGCGCTGAAACCGACACCTGACGACTTCCTGCATGCCCATACCTAAGCTGTACCACCCCGCCCCACCCCAAAAACCCATGCCTCCACGCCGTTACCTGCAACTGGACGTCTTCGCCGCCCGCCCCGGCAGCGGCAACCCGCTGGGTGTCATCCTCGACAGCGATGGCCTGGATACGGCCGCCATGCAAGCGCTCGCCGCCTGGCTCAACCTCTCCGAGACGGTGTTCTTCCTGCCGCCGGACGCCGGCGCCAACTACCGCATCCGCATCTTCACCCCAAGCAGCGAACTGCCCTTCGCCGGCCATCCCAGCGTCGGCGCGGCCTGGGCGGCGGTCACCAGGGGCCTGGCGCGGCCACAAGACGGCCGGCTGATACAGCAATGCGCTGCAGGCCTGCTGCCGGTGCGGGTAAGCGGGCCGGAAGATGCGCCCACCCTCCTGTTGGCCAGCCCACCCGCGCGCCAGCATCCAACTGCGCCAGACGCTGTACCTGAACAACTGCAGGCCCTGCTCGCCCCCGGCCACAGCCCCGAACTCTGGGACAACGGCCCGCGCTGGTGGCTGTTGCCGGCCCGCGATGCCGCCAGCGTCCGCGCACTGATGCCAGACATGCCCGCAATCGCCGACTGGAGCAATGCCACCGGCGCGACCGGTGTGGCGGTATTTGCTGCCGAAGCCGGCCCGGATCACGCGCTGGTAACGCGTGCGTTCTGCCCGGCCGATGCAGCCGACGTACCCGAGGACCCTGTCACCGGCAGTGCCAACGCCCTGATCGCGGCGTGGCTGCGGCAACACGGGCAACTACCCAAGGCTGATGGCAACTACGTCGTCAGCCAGGGCCGCGAAGTGGGCCGCGACGGTCGCGTCCAGATCGCAATCGACGCGCAAGGCCGTGTCTGGATCGGCGGTCAGGTCCAGCCGGTTATCGCAGGACAGGTGCACTGGTAAGCTGCCCAGCCGTCGTCTGGAAGCGATTTGCAATGTCTGTTCGCCGTTATCTGCAGTTGGATGTGTTTGCCGCCCGCGCCGGTGCCGGCAACGCGTTGGGCGTCATCGTTGACAGCGAAGGCCTGGACGACACCGCCCTGCAGGCCATCGCCGCCTGGCTGAACCTGTCCGAGACCATCTTCTTCCTGCCGCCCACCGAAGGCGCCAGTTACCACATCCGCATCTTCACCCCGAAGGGCGAGCTGCCCTTCGCCGGCCACCCCAGCGTCGGTGCCGCCTGGGCGGCGGTGGAACTGGGCCTGGCCACGCCCGACGACAACGGTCAGCTGATCCAGCAATGCGCCGCTGGTCTGCTGCCGGTGCGGGTACAGGGCGGGCGCTGGTTCCGCCAGATCCACGTGCGCAGCCCGCAGGCTGAACGCCGCGACGTCGCCGCCCCCGCCCTGCCCGAAGGCCTGGCTGCATTGGCCACGCCCGGCCATACCACGGAGCTATGGAACAACGGTCCCGACTGGTGGTTGCTGGAAGCCGGCAGCGAGGCCGCCCTGCGCCGCTACAAGCCGGAGCTGACTGCCATCGGCGCCCTGCCCGGCCGCGGCAAGCTGGCCGTGTACGCGCCCGCTGACCGCCCGGACGTGGGCTACCAATACGCCGTACGCGCCTTCGCCCCCGGCGTGGGTATCAACGAAGACCCGGTAACCGGCAGCGCCAACGCGCTGGTGGCCGCGCAGTTGCTCGCACAGGGCCGGATCAAACCGTTCCAGCAATACCTGGCCAGCCAGGGCCGCGAACTCGGCCGCAATGGCGAGGTGCGGGTGGAAGTGGATGCGGAATCCAACATCTGGATTGGTGGTGAGGTGCAGCAGGTTATTGCTGGGCAGATTGAGTGGTGACAGCGAAAGCGATGCCCGCTATTCCCTTCTCCCGCTCGCGGGAGAAGGTGCCCCGAAGGGGCGGATGAGGGGAAGCGTGCGAAGCACGCATGCCTCTGACTTCCACTTTGACTCTTCCGCTTTAGAAACAAAGCAAGCGGACCTTGTCCGCCTCCCCCTCTCCCCAACCCCTCTCCCGCAGGGGGAGAGGGGCTAACGCAACAGCAACAGCATTCGGACGCTCCCATGACCACCCGCCGCTTCCTGCAACTCGATGTCTTCGCCCCGCGCCCCGGCACCGGCAATCCGCTGGCCGTGGTGCTCGATGCCGATGGCCTGGACGATGCCGCCATGCAGGCCATCGCCCGCTGGACCCGCCTGCCTGAAACCACTTTCATTTTCGCCCCGACCCAGCCCGGCAGCAGCTACGGCATCCGCATGTTCGCCCCGCAGAAAGAGGTGCCGTTCGCCGGCCACCCCAGCGTCGGCAGCGCCCATGCCGTGCTGGAAGCCGGCGTCGCCACCGCCATCGACGGCCAGCTGGTACAGGACGGCATCGCCGGCCAACTGCCTTTGCAGATCAGCGAGCGCGATGGCATCCGCACCATCGCCATCCGCACCCCGCGCGCGTCGGTGGCCGAGGTCGTCAGCGCCGATGACCCGCGCCTGCAGCCGGCAATCCTCGGCTGGCCCTTGGGCGAGCTGCCACCGGCGCTGATGGACGGCGGTCGCCGCTGGTGGGTGGTGGAAGTGGCCAATGAAGCCGCCCTGCGCGCCCTCAGCCCGGACTGGGATGCCATTGCCACGCTGGCCGAGGCCACTGGCGCGATGGGGGTGTTCGCCTATGCACGCAGCACCGGCGACGGCTACCAGCTGGTGGTGCGGGCCTTCGTTGGCAACGGCCGCCGCTTCGAAGACGCCGCCTCCGGCGCGGCCAATGCCGTGCTGGCCGCCTGGCTGGACGAACGCAACGCCCTGCCCGGCACCGACAAGCGCTATACCGCCAGCCAGGGCCGCGAAGTCGGCCACGATGCCTTGCTGGAACTGCACATCGACGCCCACGGCGACGTCTGGTCCGGCGGCCAGGTGCAGACGGTGATCCGCGGAACCATCGATTGGTGAGGCGGTCTGATCGCTGACCCATACCGCCCCCAAGGAGTACACAGTGCGTAGAGGGATCTTGCTGGCAACGCTTCTGCTGTTTGCGCTGGGCGCCTGCGCTGCCGAGAAAGCCCCGCCCCCCACCAGGGCGCTGTTCGTCGGCAACAGTTTGATCTATGTCGGCAATCTGCCGGCCACCTACGCCGCCCTCAGCACGGCCAATGGCCATCCGCTGCAAAGCCAGATGATTGTCAAAGGCGGGGCCACCCTCGACCAGCGCGTCGTTGACGGCTCGGTACAGCGCGCACTGGCCGAGCAGCGCCCACAACTGCTGATCCTGCAGGAGCAAGGCGGCACCCTGTTGTGCTGGCCGGACGAATCGGCCTGCGCAAAATCGCGGGCGGCGATAAAGACACTGGCCAAGGCGGGTAGCGAGGTTGGCGCGCGCGTCCTGTTGCTTGGCAGTTATCAGGCGAACCCGGAAGCATCCGCGCGTCTGATGGCCGAGGAAGCCGCCGCTGCGGAACAGGCAGGAATTCCCTATGTAGCGGTTTCCGAAGCATTACGGGCCGCCGCCACTGCCGCACCGGCGCTGGCATGGTACGACGCAGACGGCATGCACCCCGGCTCCGCGCTGACCCTGCTTGATGCCATCCAGCTATACCGCACGCTCCACGGACGGCTGCCAGCGCATGGCTTTCCGGTAGCGGCCCCGATCTACCTGCCGAAGAGCGGGTTGGATGAAAGCCTGCGCGATGCCAACGCGCCGGCGCCGCTTGCCGATACTCCCACCCATATCGACTACCCGGATGCGCTGCTCCAGCAGATCAACGCCCTGCTGCAAAACACGCAGCCCTGACCAAGGCCACGCCCCATGCCGCACCTGACCATCGACTACAGCAACAATCTGGACGCCAGCATCACACCCGCGCTGCTGCGCACCGCCAATGCCGCCTTGCTGGCCACCGGGCAGTTCCAGGAGGCGGATATCAAGAGCCGCGCCCAAGGCTTTGACTGTTTTGCCGTCGGCACCCAGGCTGCCGCGCGCGGCTTTGTCGCCGCACGGCTGGCGATACTCAGTGGACGCTCCAGCCAGATCAAACGGGAAGTTGCCGATGCCTTGTTGGCCGCGTTGGAAGCTGCGATTACCGATGACAAGCTGGAACTGCAGATCAGCGTCGAGGTCGTGGACATTGATCGCAACAGCTATGCCAAACGTCTGCGCAACCGCGTAGGCTGACGCTGCCCCTCGCACCGCAACTGCGTCATATCACCGGATGACTGCCATGACACTTCCACGATTCCAATCCGTATCGCCGTTCCTGGGCGTTGAGGACTTGCCCGCTGCCCTGGCCTTCTACCGTGACAAGCTGGGCTTTTCCCTCGCCTGGGAATGGGGCCAGCCGGCCGAAATGGCGGCCGTGTGCCGTGACGCGGTGGAACTCACCCTGGCCACGCGCAGCGATGCCAAGCCCGGCGGCATCAGCCGGCTATACCTGCAGGTGGGCGGCGTGGACAGCTACCACGCGCAACTGCAGGCCGCAGGCGTGGCGATCAGTGTCGCCATCGACGACCGGCCCTATGGCATGCGCGATTTCAGCATCATCGATCCCGCTGGCAACGTGCTTTGCTTTGGGCAGGCATCGCACACGCCGTGAGGCTTGCAGGTAGCCCACCAGGCCATCGCCTGCAGTTGCTGGCTTGAGCCTCTGCTATGACGCGGGCTTCTTTGCCAGTACGTAGCCCAACCAGGCGAAAGGCAAATAGGCCAGCAGCACGTCCAGCACCTCGAACCAGCGCGGTGCGGGCAGCATGAAGCAACTTGCGATGCCACCGACCAGGAACAGCAGGCCGACCAGCAACGCCGGCATCTTGCTGATTCCCCCTGCTACCCAGGTTGCCAGCAGTGCCCCTGCAAAGGTGCCCAGTGCATGGGCCAGGAAGGGGAACAGGAAGTGACGGGCTTCGAACAAGGGCATCGCGGCCTGCAAGCCTTCGGTCGTACTGGTGTCTGCACCCGCTGGCGGTGGCACCAGTTGGCCACCGAGCAGAATCAGCCCCATGTTCACCGCGCTGCCGGCGATCAAGCCCAGCACAACCGCCAGCAAGCCTCTCAGAAATGCGCGCATCCCCCTCTCCCACCCGTCCGACGATGAGCTGAGTATGATCCAAGCCTTGTCGTATCGCCTGCCTTCTTTGTGGAGATCCGTGTGTCCCACCGTCCCCTGCAGACTTACCAGGGCAGCTGCCATTGCGGTGCGGTCAGCTTCCGTATTCAAACCGATTTCCCGGAACTGACCACCTGCGACTGCTCGATCTGCCGGCGCAGGAACGCATTGATGGTGAAAGTGCATGAGTCCGCCTTCGAGCTGCTGTCCGGACAGGACGCATTGGTGGACTATCAGTTTCACACCATGACCGCACACCACTATTTCTGCGGTACCTGCGGCATCTATCCGTTCCACCGCAAGCGGGTCACCCCGGACTACTACGGGGTGAATGTGTTCTGCCTGGAAGAGTTTGATCCGGAGGGGATTCCGGTCCGGGCGACGGTTGGTGCGGGAATGGTCTGATCGGGCATCTGGAATCCGCGCTCGCTTTGGCTCTGGCTCTGGCTTTGGGCTCTGGCTTTGGGCTCTGGCTTTGGGCTTTGGCTTTGGGCTTTGGCTTTTGGCTTTTGGCTTTTCCCTTCTCCCGTTTACGGGAGAAGGTGCTCCGAAGGGGCGGATGAGGGCTGCTTTTGGCTTGTAACTCCTACTTCGCCTGCTGCGTGCCGAGGTAAAGCGAAACTGCACGGCGCTTCGCGCCGTCCCCTCACCCCAACCCCTCTCCCGCAGGCGGGAGAGGGGCTTGAGCAATCAACGCCAGTTGTAGTTGAACGACAGGCCGATGATGCGCGGGTCGTTGTAGACCGCCGCCATGTAGTTCTCGATCACACCCTTGAGGTTCTTCTCATTGGTGATGTTGCGGGCAAACGCTGCCACTTCCCAGGCACCATAGCCACCGGTGTAACCCACCCGCAGGCCGCCTTCGAAGTTGCCCTTGGAGTAGAACTCCTTGCTGTCGTACAGCACGAACTGGGTTTCGCCCTGCTTGTTCCAATCGGTGGCGAAGAACACCGCGCCATCATCGCCGACCGGAATGTCATAACGCGCAGCCAGGTTCAGGTTGTACTTCGGCGCGTTCGGCAGCGGGTTGCCATCGATCTGCGCATAGACATTACTGCCGATCTTGATGGTCGGGTCGTTGACCGTGCACACCACCACGCCGTTGAGCGCGCAGACCTGTGCATACACACGCTTGTCCTGGATCTTGCTGTGCAGCAGGCTCAGGCCGGCGGTCAGCGACAGGTTGGGGATCGGACGCCAATCCATGTCCGCCTCCAGGCCATAGGCACGGGCCTTGTCGGCATTGAACAGCACGCCGTTGCCGTTGGAGTCGTTGCCATTGAGCTGGATGTCGTTGACGGTATAGGTGAAGCCGCTGACGTTCAGGCGCAGGCGGTTGTCCAGCAGGCTGCTCTTGATACCGGCTTCCCAGGACAGGATGGTTTCCGAATCGGCGGTGGTGAAATCGGCGTTGAACACCGCCGAACGGCCCTGGATGGTCGGGCCACGGAAGCCGCGTGCCACGCGTGCATACAGGCTCAACTCCGGGCTGACCTCATACATCGCGCTCAGGTCCCAGCTGGGCTGGGTATCGGACATCTCGACGTTGTGGCGGCCCTTGTAGGTCACCAGCCCGGCAGCGGTATCGGCGGTCTTCAGCAGACGCGTGCTCTTTTCGTCCTTGGTCGCGCGCAGGCCGGCGGTCAGGGTCAGCGCGTCGGTCGCCTTCCAGCTCACCTGGCCAAACCCGGCCCAGGAGGTGTTGATATTGCGCAGGCGCACCCAGTTGTTCGGGTTGTGCGCCGGGGTGGTGAGGAACCAGGCGCGCTGGTAGAAATCGGTGGTATCGCGGCCGTCGAAGTAGAACGCACCCACCTGCCACGACCACGGGTCGGTGGCATTGGAGGCCAGCCGCAGTTCCTGGGTGAACTGATCCAGGTCCTGTACCTGGCCCATCGACTGGCCGTAGCCATTGGGCAGGCCATTGACCGGGTAGTCCACCGCGGCACCGCCGTCGGTGTCGCCGCGGCTGTAACCGGAGGTGGTTTCGTAGGCGCTGATCGAGGTCAGCGTGGTGTTGCCGAAATCGTAGGTCGCCTTCAGCGAGCCGCCGTGGGTCTTGTAGGCCTGCGGATTATTGTCGGCCTCGTCGAAGGCGACCTTGTCGCGCGGCACGTCGACGCGGTTACTGCCCTTCACCAATGCGTTGCGCAGGAACAGGGTTGAAGTGCCCTCGTAGTCGCGGGTATGCGCCGAGGCCAGCAGCGAGAACTGCTCGTTCGGCTTGTACAACAGCTGCAGGCGCAGGTTGCGGTCGTCATAGCCGCCCATGGTGTCGTTCTTCGGCGTCACCGTGCCGTCGGCGCTGGGGCCGCGATAGGTGTTATCCACCCAGTCGTCGCGGTGCTGGTACAGGGTGGAGACGCGGTAGGACAGCACGTCGTTGACCGCGCCGCCCATGCCTCCGTCGATGGCCACCGTGTTGTAGCTGCCGTAGCTGATGTTGACCCGGCCACTCGGGTCCTGGCTGGGCTTGGCGGTGTCGAACTTGACGATGCCGGCGGTGGTGTTGCGGCCGAACAGCGAGCCCTGCGGGCCGCGCAGCACTTCCACCTGGTCCACGTCATAGACCGGATTGGACTTGAGCACCACGTGCTCCAGCACCACGTCGTCCTGGATGATGGACACCGGCTGCGACGCGCCGAGGTAGAAATCGATATTGCCCAGGCCACGGATGTAGAAGCGCGGGAAGATGCGCCCGGTGGTGGTCTCGGCATAGAAGCTGGGCACGCGCCCGGACAGTGCCAGCAAGGTGTCGTCGGCACCCTCGGTATAGCTGCGCAGCGCCTCGCCCTGCACCACGCCCACCGACACCGGTACGTCCTGCAGGTTCTGTTCGCGGCGCTCGGCGGTCACCGTCACCGCATCCAGCGCGGTGGCGGTGGCGCGGGTACCAGCAGCTGCGGTCTCCTGCGCCAGCGCCGATTGCGCGGCCAAGGGCAGGACCAGCAGCGCGCAGGCCTGGGCCAGCAGCGAGCGGCGTGGGATGCGGTGGGTAATACGGAGGGAAGCAGGTACAGCGGGGTGAAACTGCATGGAGTCGCCCTTCATTGGCAGGTGATGAGTCCGTTCGGCCAGACAGCACCGATGGCACGTAATGGAAGCGCGCCGATCATCAACAGCCCAGATGGCAACCTGGTGACACCGCCATGGGCACAGCATCCATGGCGGTAGCAGGCTCAGCTACCCGATGCTTCACCGGCCTTGTAAACAGGCTCGCCATCTACCCAGGTTGACAGCACCTTCAGGTCATCAAGCTGGTCGGCGGCAATCGTCAGCGGGTCACGGTCCAGCACCACAAAGTCCGCGCGCAGCCCAGCCACCAGCTTGCCGACCTCGGCTTCGTCATGGCCAGCCCAGGCCGCATCGCTGGTAAAGCCGCGCAATGCTTCGGCCGCGCTCAGCCGCTGCTCCGGCTGCCAGCCACCCGGCGGCTGCCCGTCGCGGTCCTGCCGGGTCACCGCCGCGTACAGGCCCAGGCGTGGATCGACCTGTTCCACCGGGAAATCCGAGCCCAGCGCCAGCCGTGCACCGCTGTGCAGGAAGCGCTGCCAGGCATAGGCGCCGAGGATGCGCTCCGGCCCCACCCGCTGCTCGGCCCAGCCCATGTCCGAGGTCGCATGGGTGGGCTGCATCGAGGCGATTACGCCCAGTTTGGCGAAGCGCGGAATGTCCTCCAACGCGACCACCTGTGAGTGCTCGATACGCCAGCGATGATCCGTGTCCTTGTGGCTGCCCAGCACCTTTTCGTAGGTGTCGAGCACGATGCGGTTGCCGCGGTCACCAATGGCATGGGTGGCCACCTGCACCTTGCAGCCGTCGGCCTTGCGCACGGCGACCTCGAATTCCTCCGGCGAGGTCATCAGCAGGCCATGGTTGTGCGGGTCGTCGCTGTAGGCGGTAAGCAGGGCAGCGCCACGGCTGCCCAGTGCACCGTCCATGTACAGCTTGACCCCGCGCATCTGCAGGCGGCCGCCCGGGTGGGCGTACAGCCCGGTCTTGCACAGGTCGTCCAGCGCGGCGTTGTTGCCATCGGCGTAGGCATCGATGCGCAGCGGCAACTTGCCCTGGTCGGCCAGCCGCTTCATCAGCGCCAGGTCCTCGCGCGGCACGCCCATGTCATGCACGCCGGTCAGGCCGTTGCTGACCGCTTCCTGCAGCGCCGCCTGCAGGCGCTTTTCGCGCGAGGCATCGTCCAATGCAGGGATATGGGCGTAAACCAGCGAGGCTGCGCCATCCACCAGGACGCCGCTGGGCTTGCCGGCCGTATCGCGAAGGATGCGCCCGCCCTCCGGCTGCCACTCGCCGGACAGGGATTTCCCCGCCTTCTCGGCAACCCGCAAGGCCGCGCTGTTGACCCAGCCGGCATGGCCATCGACACGCTCCAGGTAGACCGGCCGTTGCGGGAACGCGGCATCCAGATCAGCGACGGTGGGGAAATCGGTGTTGTCCCAGCGGTTCTGGTCCCAGCCGCGGCCCAGCAGCCACTCACCCGGGGCCAGGGTCTTCTCGAATGCCTGCAGGCGCGCCACCACCTCGGCGCGGTTGCGTGCACCGGTCAGGTCGGCCTGCGCCAGGGTATTGCCCAGGCCCATGATGTGCGCATGGGCATCGATCAGACCGGGCACCACGGTGACCTTGCCCAGATCCAGCGCAGCGGCCTGCGGATAGGCCTTGCGCAATGCCTCGGCGCTGCCCAGCTGCAGCACCCGGCCACTGTCGCTGTCCCAGGCCATGGCGCCGGCCACCGGCTGGGCGGCATCACCGGTGCGGATGGTTTCGGCCAGCAACAGCTTCACCTCGGCCTGGGCCGGAAGCGCATGCAGGCACGGGAGCAACAGGGCAAGACAGGCAACACGACGCATCACGCACTCTCCTGAACGGGATGACAGCGACTATGCCGCCATCGCGCCGGGGTGACAAACCGTGGTGCAGCAGAGAACGACGCGCTGACTCAATCAGCGCTGACGTCGACCCGCACGCGGATGGTGTCACCAGGATGGTAATCGCGGCGTGTCTGGTACTGGCGGCCGGCGTACTCGTAGGTGACGTTGTAGCCGTCCACCCGTTCGCTCTCGCTGCCATAGCCGCTGGGCTCGCAGACGCGTACATCGCTGCGGCGGTAATCGCGGCGGTTGCTGGCCTCATAGATCGCCCTGCCCGCGGCACCACCAGCAATGGTGCCCACCGCCGTACCAAGGTAACGGCCATCACCGCCACCCACGCGGCTGCCCAGCACGGCACCGGCGATACCGCCGATCACCGTCGCCAGCTGGCGGCCGGTATCGCTGGCCTGCCGGTACTGGCCATCGTTGTGACCGCCGCCATAGACGTCATTGCCGTCGTAACCGTCATTGCGATACGGGTTGTTCTGATAGCCGTTGGTGGTACCGCCGTACACGTAGCCACCGTCATTGCGCTGGTAGCAGCGCTCGCTGCGACCACCGCCATTGACGATGATCGGGTCCACACGCACCACCCGCGCGTTGTCGTAGACCGGGCCGTTGCTGCCATCGTTATAGATGTTGCGGCGGTACTGGCCGTCGTCATAACGGCCATCCTGCCGGTACTGACCGTCGTCGTAATTGGGGTTGGGACGGTATTGACCGTCGTCGTAGTACTGCGCCGAGGCCGGCATCGCCGCCAGCAGGCCCAGCACCAGCACACCAGCAACAGGCAATGAACGCAGCATGGCAATAACCACCAAGATTGGGATGAGCGATGCTCGGGCGTAACGGGTGAAACCACCCTGAACCGGGCCGGCCCGCTGCGACGCGGCGCCGGCCCTTTCAGGAACCAGCAGGAATCAGGCAGAAAACTCGCTTTCCAGACTGATCGGCACGGCACTGAGCGCCTTGGAGACCGGGCAGTTCTGCTTGGCGTCGTCGGCAATCGCGCGGAACCGGGTTTCATCCAGGCCGGGCACCACGGCCTTTACCTTCAGACGGATCTGCGACAGCTGTGGGCCGCCATCCATGGACAGGTCCACGTCGGCACGGGTATCCAGCGAGCTGGGGGGAAAGCCGGCTTCGCTGAGCTTTGCCGACAGTGCCATGGTGAAGCAACCGGCATGGGCGGCGGCGATGAGCTCTTCCGGGTTGGTGCCTTTCTCGTCACCGAAGCGGCTGTTGAAGGCATAGCGGGTGTTCTCCATCAAGCCGCTCTGCGGCGTGCTCAGGCGGCCCTGGCCGGTCTTGAGGTCACCTTCCCAATGTGCGGTTGCGTGGCGCGATATACCCATGGTGGAACTCCTCGTTGTGGATGGCAGGCTGAGCGTAATGCATCCGGTGTTAGCGGCTTGTGCGCCGCCGCGGCGCCCTGCCGGCGACACTGCGGCCGCCCTCGCCCCACGCCTGGCAGGTGCTCCTGCAACTGTACTTTTCCACGTGTTTTGGCCCATATGCACGCCGGGCACACCGCCAAAAGCAATTTTTATGGGCTTTTTTGCATCAAACCTATTGGCGGCGTGCAATTGATGCCCTACATTTCGCTTGCCGACGGGGTCGGCACGACCAACAACCAACCGTTCACGGAACAGGAAATCATGGCAAAGACCGCTAAAAAGGCTGCCCCGAAAAAGGCAGTGAAGAAAGTAGCAACCAAGGCAGCAGCCAAGCCGGCCGCAATCAAGCCGATCAAGGAAGCCCTGACCAAGTCGGGTCTGGTCGCCCACATCGCCGAAGCCACCAGCGTTGCTGCCAAGGACGTGCGCGCCGTGTTCGCCGCCCTGGAAGGCGCCGTCGCCGCCTCGGTCAACAAGAAGGGCGCTGGCTCCTTCACCCTGCCGGGCCTGCTGAAGATCTCGACCGTGAGCGTTCCGGCCAAGCCGAAGCGCAAGGGCATCAACCCGTTCACCAAGGAAGAGCAGTGGTTTGCTGCCAAGCCAGCCACCACCAAGCTCAAGGTTCGTCCGCTGAAGAAGCTGAAGGACGCTGCGCTGTAATAGCGCTGCGCCTTGGCGATCAAACGGGACGGCTCTGCCGTCCCGTTTTTTTTTGGACGGCAGCTTGGCTGCCTTGCGGGCAGGCGCGCAGCCCTGCAAGTGCACCGCACCTGGCCGGCCATGTCACCGACGATCTGGCCGGTTGCACACCAACACCCCCAAGGGCACTGCACTTGCCCGGGCTGCTACATCAGCGTGCCCGCTTGAGCTGGCAGCCGCGCCGGCGCAACCGGCACCGCGTGCGACGTCATCGGGACGCCGGATGCCGCGCCGGAAAACGTTCCCATGGGCCGCAGCGTTCCATCCACGACGCACCCGACACACTGGAACACAGCGTCATGGTTCAACGCCTCGCAAGCACCGGTGGGCAGGCCTATGGTGGCCACTCATCCATCTGCCGTCTTGCCCCCATGTCATCCCCCAAGCATCGCTACCGCATCACCGTTACGCCGATCGAAACCGACGGCCAGCAGTGCAGTGGACGCTGCACGATCGAGTTCGAACAGCGCAGCCAGTACAACTGGATGCACCAACTGGAATCGGCGCAGGGCCAGCGTCGGTTGAGCTGCAATGAAGATGCCGGCGTGGTGGTGGTCAGCGGCCTGCTGGAAACGCTGGCCGAATCGGCCGCAAAACCCGGCAGCCTGCTGGCCACGCTGCAGCCCGAACTGGGCCAACTGCTGGCCAAGCTGCAGCGCCTGCAGACCAGCGAATGAGCGGCTCGGCTAATAAGCCGTTCACCCGTTGCGGTTATCTTTGCCTCTTGTCCGATAACCGCTGCGAGTCGATCCAATGAAGCTGCGCCCCCTGCTCCTGTCCGCCTTCGCGGCCCTGGCCTTGGCCACCACCGCCCATGCCGCTCCGCAAGTCAGCGGCAAGCAGCTGACGGTTGGCCAATCCGACGTCCAGCAGTACCTGGACAGCAGCTTCCCGCGTACCCAGAAGGCACTGGGCGGTCTGCTGGCACTGACGGTCAGCGAACCCCAGCTCACCCTGCCGCAGGGCAGCCGCCTGGACCTGGGTTTCGACCTGGCAATGGCCGCCGGTGGCTCGGCGATGCCGGTGGGCAAGGTGCAGATCAGCAGCGGCCTGCGCTATGACGTACAGACCCAGGGCTTCCACCTGGACCAGCCCACGGTTGATGGGTTCCGCCCTGCCGCGGGCAGCGGTGAGCTGGACGCCAGCACCCGCAGCCTGCTCAACAGCTGGTTGGCCGATTACGCGCGACGCGAGCCGATCTACAAGATCGATCCGGCCATTGCCAAGGTGATGGGGGTGCTGCAGGTCAAATCCGTCGGCATCCAGAATGGCCGCATTGCCGTTGACTTCAACCAGAACCTGGGCAGCTTCGTGCCGCAGGGCCTGCTGGGCAACTGATCCAGACGGCGATTGGACATGAAAGAGGCCGCAATAGCGGCCTCTTTCATGTTGCTCCGCCTGGGGGAGCAGCAGAGCTGGCAGTGGCTTTGCGGCTTGCGCCGCTCCCGCAAAAACGCCGAGCACCGCGCAGTTGCGTCGGGCAATCAGCGCTTGGGCTGCAGCATCGTGCCGGTGCACTTTGGCGAACCGCAGCGGCATTCCCAGATCTTCTTCAGGCGCGCGGTATGGCGCTCGGCCAGGGTGATGCCGTAGTTGTAGGTCAACTCTTCACCCGGCTTGATGTCGCGGATGGCTTCGATGAATACCTTGTCGGCGGTGCGGTCATCGCCCTCGGCTTCCTCGATCATCGCCTCGCAGTTCGGGTCGCAGCTGTGGTTGATCCAGCGTGCGTCGTTGCCCTTGTGGTTGGCGTCGATGACGTAGTCATCGTTCAGGGTGAACAGGAAGGTGTGGCCACTTTCCACATCACCGGTGTCGTCGGCGTCGACCTCGTCGTGGGTGCGGCGCTTGCCCTTGTACTCGATGACGCGCTCGCCCTTCTTGATGTCGGCAACAGCGAACACACCGTTGCCGTGGATGGAGGATTTGCGTGCCTGGATCTTCTTGGGCATGTACATGGCCGGAACGTGAGTGAGGCGGTGATTCTCGCCCATCGGGCGGGACAACCCAAGGGGAAGCACTGGGATTGGGGATTCTGCTACCGCTCCGCAGCGAATCGACAGCATGAAGCAGCGGCTGCGCCGCTCCCCCTCTCCTGCCTTCTGCATCCTCTCCCGCGAGGGGAGAGGAAAAGATCAATGGCTCCGCGTGCACCTGCTCTTGCCCCCTCTCCCCTTGCGGGAGAGGGTTGGGGAGAGGGGGAGCTTTTGGCGCTAAATTGAAGCCCACCACTATGCCCGCCTGACTTCTGGGGGAAGTAGAAGTCAAAAGCAGCGGCTGCGCCGCTCCCCTCTCCTGCCTTCGGCATCCTCTCCCGCAAGGGGAGAGGAGAAGATCAATGGCTCCGCGTGCGCCTGCTCCTGCCCCCTCTCCCCTTGCAGGAGAGGGTTGAGGAGAGGGGTAGCTTTTGGCGCGAAATTGAAGCCAACCACCATGCCCGCCTGACTTTTAGGTAGGTAAAAGCCAAAAACAGCGGCTTCGTCGCTCCCTTCTCCTGCCTTCGGCATCCTCTCCCGCAAGGGGAGAGGAGAAGATCAATGGCTCCGCGTGCGCCTGCTCCTGCCCCCTCTCCCCTTGCGGGAGAGGGTTGGGGAGAGGGGTAGCTTTTGGCGCGAAATTGAAGCCAACCACCATGCCCGCCTGACTTTTAGGGAGGTAAAAGCCAAAAGCAGCGGCTTCGCCGCTCCCCTCTCCTGCCTTCGGCATCCTCTCCCGCGAGGGGAGAGGAGACAGCCGCAGTCCCATCATTGGCTGGGGCTTCTGCCAGCTGAACAGCAGAACTTGGACCGCCGGGCCATAAAGCGTACAATTTTGGTCCACATTGATCCCCAGCCACCGCAATGCTCCGCGTCACCAAGCTCACCGATTACGCCACCGTTGTCCTGACCGTGCTCGCCGCGCGGCCGGGCGAAGTGCTGAGCGCAACCGACCTGGCTGAAGCCGCCGGATTGGAGCCCCCCACCGTCAGCAAGCTGCTCAAGCCGCTGGCCCAGGCCGGTCTGGTGGAAGGCCTGCGCGGCGTGCATGGCGGCTACCGGCTGACCCGCCCGGCCTCGGAAATCACCTTGATCGAGATCCTCGAGGCGATGGAAGGCCCGCTGGCCATCACCGAGTGCAGCCAGGAGCAAAGCCAGTGCGGCCTCGCCGGCCAGTGCGGCGTGCGCTCCAACTGGCGGCTGATCAATGACGTGGTTTCCGATGCGCTGCGCGGCGTCACCCTGGCGCAGATGCTGCACCCCTTACCGCTTGCCGACCGTCGCCGCATCAGCGCCGACGTCGTCTCCTGAACAACCGTAGGCAGCCCTCATGGCCACCGAGACCATCGAAAACGTCGGCATCGCCGACACCCCGAACCGTGAAATCCACGAACAGCTGGGGCGCAAGTACGACGCCGGCTTCGTCACCGATATCGAAGCCGATTCGTTCCCGCCCGGCCTGAACGAGGACATCATCCGCGCCCTGTCGGCCAAGAAGGATGAGCCGGAATGGATGACGCAGTGGCGCCTGGACGCCTACCGCCATTTCCTGACCATGCACCAGCCGGACTGGGCCAAGCTGCAGATCGGCCCGATCGATCTGCAGGCGCTGAGCTATTACTCCGCGCCCAAGGGCCCCAAGTACAAGTCGCTGGATGAAGTGCCCAAGGAACTGCTGGACACCTACGACAAGCTCGGCGTGCCGCTGCATGAGCGCGCCAAGCTGGCCGGTGTAGCCGTGGACGCGGTGTTCGACTCGGTCTCGGTCGGCACCACCTTCCGCAAGGAACTGGCCGAGAAGGGGGTGATCTTCTGCTCCATCTCCGAGGCCATCCGCGATTACCCGGAGCTGGTGCAGAAGTACCTGGGCTCGGTGGTGCCGGTGGGCGACAACTATTTTGCCGCGCTCAACTCGGCGGTGTTCTCCGACGGCAGCTTCGTGTTCGTGCCGGCCGGGGTGCGCAGCCCGATGGAGCTGAGCACCTATTTCCGCATCAACGCCAGCAATACCGGGCAGTTCGAGCGCACCTTGATCATCTGCGAAGACAAGGCCTACGTCTCCTACCTGGAAGGCTGCACCGCGCCGATGCGCGATGAAAACCAGCTGCACGCCGCTGTGGTCGAGCTGGTGGCGCTGGAAGATGCCGAAATCAAGTATTCGACCGTGCAGAACTGGTACCCGGGCGACGAGAACGGCATCGGCGGCATCTACAACTTCGTCACCAAGCGTGCCGAATGCCGTGGCGCGCGCTCCAAGGTGACCTGGACCCAGGTGGAAACCGGCTCGGCCATCACCTGGAAATACCCGTCCTGCGTGTTGCTGGGCGACGACTCGGTGGGCGAATTCCACTCGGTCGCGCTGACCCACCACCGTCAGCAGGCCGATACCGGCACCAAGATGATCCACGTCGGCAAGCGCACCAAGAGCAAGATCATCTCCAAGGGCATCAGCGCCGGCCGTGGCCAGAACACCTACCGCGGCCTGGTGCGGGTTGACCGTGGTGCCGAAGGCGCGCGCAACTACACCCAGTGCGACTCGCTGCTGATCGGCAAGAAGTGTGGCGCCCACACCTTCCCCTATATCGAGGTGAAGAACCCCAGCGCCACCGTCGAGCACGAGGCCACCACCTCCAAGATCTCCGACGACCAGCTGTTCTATTGCCGCGCGCGCGGCATCGACCAGGAAAACGCGGTGTCGATGATCGTCGACGGCTTCTGCAAGCAGGTCTTCAAGGAACTGCCGATGGAGTTCGCGGTGGAAGCCAAGAAGCTGCTGGAAGTGTCGCTGGAAGGATCGGTCGGATGAGCCGCCTGCCGCTGCTCCTGCTGGCCATGCTGCCGTTGGCGGCCGCCGCCGCGGCACCGGGCAAGGCCTGTGACGATGCCCGCACCCAGCTGGACATCAACCAATGCGCCGCGCAAGACGCCGAGGCGGCCGATGCCGAGCTCAACGCCGTGTACCGGCAGGTACTACAGAAGCTGCAGGGCCAGCCGGTCGCCATCGACAAGCTGCGCGCCGCCCAGCGCCTGTGGATCCCGCTGCGCGATGCCGACATCGAAGCGCGCTACCCGGTGGGCAAGGACGAGAACCCGCGCGTCCTGTACGGCTCGATGTACCCGATGCTGTATTCGGCCAACAAGGCCGAGCTGACCCGGCAGCGCACCCAGTGGCTGCGCGCCACCTTCCTCGATCGCGCCGAAGGCGAGCTCTGATCGCCCCGCACCCTACATATTGAAGAACGCACCCTCATGCTGAAGATCGAAAACCTCCACGCAAGCATCGGCGACAAGGAAATCCTCAAGGGCCTGTCGCTGGAAGTGAAGCCGGGTGAAGTGCACGCCATCATGGGCCCGAACGGCGCCGGCAAGTCCACCCTGGGCAATGTCCTGTCCGGCCGCGACGGCTACGACGTCACCGCCGGCAGCGTGCAGTTCGAAGGCGGCGACCTGCTGGAACTGGAACCGGAAGCGCGCGCCGCCGCCGGCCTGTTCCTGGCCTTCCAGTACCCGGTGGAAATCCCCGGCGTCAACAACACCTACTTCCTGCGCGCCGCGCTCAATGCACAGCGCAAGGCCCGTGGCGAGGAAGAGCTGGACTCGATGCAGTTCCTCAAGCTGGTCCGGCAGAAGCTTGCCGTGCTGCACCTGAAGGACGAGCTGCTGCACCGTGGCGTCAACGAAGGCTTCTCCGGTGGCGAGAAGAAGCGCAACGAGATCTTCCAGCTGGCCGTGCTCGAGCCGAAGCTGGCGATCCTGGACGAAACCGACTCCGGCCTGGACATCGATGCGCTCAAGAGCGTGGCCGATGGCGTCAACGCGCTGCGTTCGCCGGACCGCTCCTTCCTGGTCATCACCCACTACCAGCGCCTGCTCGACTACATCAAGCCGGACGTGGTGCATGTGCTGGCCGAGGGCCGCATCGTCAAGACTGGCGGCCCGGAACTGGCGCTGGAACTGGAAGCCCACGGCTATGACTTCCTGAAGGACCGCGTGGTCCGCGAGGCGGCCAAGTAATGAGCGCGCTCCTGGATTCACTGGCTGCCGGCTTCAGCGGCAGCGATGCCCGCCGCACGCTGCTTGATGCCGCACTGCAGACCGGCCTGCCAGCCGCGCGCAACGAGGCCTGGAAGTACACCTCGCTGCGCCAGCTCGAGCGTCGCAGCTTCGCTGCCGCGCCGCTGCAGGCCGCAGACATCGACGCCGCCCTGCTGGCCCACATCCCGGCGCCGCGGCTGGTCTTCGTCAATGGCCGCCATAGCGCTGCGCTGAGCGATCTGTCAGCGCTGGATGCCGGCGTGCAGGTGCGCACCGTGTCTGCCGTGCAGAACGAAGAGCCGGACGCGCTGCGCTTCCTCGGCCGTCGCTTCGATCGCGCCGATGAAGTCTTCGCCCAGCTCAATGCCGCCCTCGCCGACGAAGGCGTGCTGGTGCAGGTAGCCGAAGGCACCACCAGCCAGACCCCGCTGCACCTGGTCTTTGTCAGTGCCGCCGACTCCGCTGACCTGGCCTGGCACCATCGGCACCTGATCGAGCTGCGCCGTGGCGCCGTGTTCGGCCTGGTCGAGCACCACCTGCAGGCTGGCGACAGCGCGCACCTGGACAACACCCTGGTGCACGTCCACCTCGCCCAGGACGCGGTGCTGTCGCATGCCCGCGTACAGGCCGACAGCGCGCGTGCCACCTCGCTGCTGCGCACCGACGCGGTGCTGGCCCGCGATGCCGAGTACCGCCGCATCGACCTGGAGCTGGGTGCCGCACTGAGCCGCCATGAACTCAACGTGCGGCTGGAAGGCGACAACGCCAAACTGACCGCCAATGGCGTGCTGCTGGGCACCGGCCGCCGCCATATCGACACCCGCCTGGGCATCGAGCACATCGCCAAGGACACCAGCGCCGAGCTGCTCTGGCGGGGCGTTGCGGCCAACCGCAGCCGCGTGGTGTTCCATGGTGGCATCAACATCCGCGAAGGTGCCGATGGCACCGATGCCAACCTGTCGAACAAGAACCTGCTGTTGTCGGCCGATGCCGAGATCGATACCCAGCCGACGCTGGTGATCGATGCCGACGAGGTCAAGGCCGCGCACGGTGCCACGGTTGGTCAGCTCGACGCCAATGCGCTGTTCTACCTGCGCTCGCGCGGCGTGCCGGCCGAACAGGCCCGCGCCATGCTCAGCGCCGCGTTCTGCCATGAACCGCTGGCCGCTGTGGCAGGCACTCTTACCGACAAGCTGGCCCGTCACCTGGACCAGGCACTGCAACAGGCAGGCATGGCATGAACCTCAGTTCCCCGCGTCCGATCCAGCACCCGGCCAGCGCCCCCGATTGGGAGCGCGTGCGCGCCGATTTCCCGCTGCTGATGCGCGAAGTCAACGGCAAGCCGCTGGTGTATTTCGACAATGCCAACACCGCGCAGAAGCCGCTGTCGGTGATCGGCGCGGTGGACGAGTTCTACCGCCGCTACAACGCCAATGTCAGCCGCGCGGTGCATGCACTCGGCACCGAGGCCACCGACGCCTACGAAGGCGCGCGCAGCAAGCTGGCGCGCTTCCTCAACGTGCGCGCCGATGAGCTGGTGCTGTGCAGCGGCACCACCTTCGCGATCAACCTGGTCGCCTATTCGTGGGCCCTGCCGCGCTTGCAGGCCGGTGATGTGATCCTGGTCTCGCGCATGGAGCACCACGCCAACATCGTGCCGTGGCAGCTGGTGGCCGAGCGTACCGGTGCCAGCATCCGCGTGGCCGAGATCAGCCCCGATGGCAGCCTGGACCTTGACGCGCTGCACGCAGCGATGACCCCGGAAGTGAAGCTGCTGGCGCTGACCCACGTATCCAACGTGCTGGGCACCATCAACCCGGTGCGTGAGATCTGCCGGGAAGCGCGCAAGCGCGGCATCATCAGCGTGATTGACGGTTCGCAGGCCGCCCCGCATCTGACGGTGGACGTGGCCGCGATCGGTTGCGACTTCTACGCGCTGACCGGCCACAAGATGTGCGGCCCCACCGGCACCGGCGCGCTATGGGCACGCCGCGAGCACCTGCAGGCCATGCCACCGTTCCTGGGCGGTGGCGAGATGATCCGGGAAGTCAGCTTCGACGGCACCGTGTTCAACGATGCCCCGCACAAGTTCGAGGCCGGCACGCCGAACATCGCCGGTTTCATCGGCTTGGGCGTGGCGGTGGACTACCTGGAATCGCTGGGCCGCGAGCATATCGAAGCCCGCGAGCAGGAACTGCTGGCGCACTTCACCGAAGAACTGCAGCGTGTTGAAGGCCTGCGCATCTTCGGTACTGCGCCGAACAAGGCCGCGGTGGTGTCGTTCCAGATTGAAGGCGCACATGCGCACGACTTGGCGACCCTGCTCGACCTGCAAGGCGTGGCAGTGCGCTCGGGCCAGCATTGCGCGCACCCGCTGCTGCAGTACTACGGCGTCGCCGCCACCTGCCGCGCCTCGCTGGCGTTCTACAACACGCATGAAGAGATTGAAGCCTTCATGGCCGCATTGAAGAAGGTCCGCAGTCTGCTGGGCTGAGCAGGCTGCGCAAAGCCAACCCCTCCCCAACCCTCCCCTTGCCTACGACAAAGAGAGCGGGCGTAGTGCCGAGCCATGCTCGACAGGGGCCTGCCCAGCAATCCACCCGCATCGCGGCAAAGGCCTAAAGGCCAACCCCTCCCCAACCCTCCCCTTGCCTACGGCAAAGGGAGGGGGCGTAGTGCCGAGCCATGCTCGGCAGTGGCCTGCCCGGCAATCCACCTGCATCGCGGCAAAGGCCTAAAAGCCAACCCCTCCCCAGCCCTCCCCTTGCCTGCGGCAAAGGGAGGGGGCGTAGTGCCGAGCCATGCTCGACAGGGGCCTGCCCAGCAATCCACCCGCATCGCGGCAAAGGCCTAAAGGCCAACCCCTCCCCAACCCTCCCCTTGCCTACGGCAAAGGGAGGGGGCGTGCGTGCGCCCGGACACTTCTCATCGACCCTGCCCGGCGTGCCGGCGCTAGAATGCAGGGATGAACACGCTGACCTTCCGCAACGCCACCGCCGCCGACATTCCCGCCCTGATTGACCTGGTCACCTCCGCCTACCGTGGCGACGCCTCGCGCGTGGGCTGGACCACCGAGGCCGATATCCTCGATGGCCAGCGCGTCGATGCCGCCGGCATCCAGGCTGACCTCGACCGCCCGCGCAGCGTGATCCTGCTCGCCGAACAGGACGGCCAACTGCACGCCTGCTGCCACGTCGCCGACGAGAACGGCCACGGTTACTTCGGCATGTTTTCGGTCAGCCCAACCGCCCAGGGCGGCGGCATCGGCAAGCAGTTGATGCAGCGCGCCGAACAGTACGCGGCCGAGCAGTGGCAGCTGCCCACCATGCAGATGACGGTGATCGACTGCCGCGACGAACTGATCGCCTTCTACGAGCGCCGTGGTTACGTCCGCACCGGTATCAAAAAGCCGTTCCCGTATGGCGACGAGCGCTTTGGCATCCCCAAGCGCGACGACCTGCAGTTCGAGATCCTGGAAAAACCGCTGGGGGCCGCCGCATGAGCGAGACCTGGACCTTCATCTGTGCCAGCGAAGAGCTGTTGCCGGGCGAGCTGAAAACCGGCTTCGACGAGGTCACCGGCGCCCCGATCGTGGTGTTCAATCTCGACGGCGAGCTGTATGCCCTGGAAGACCAGTGCACGCACGAGGAATTCGAACTGTCCTCCGGCACGCTGGACGCGGAGGAAGGCAGCATCGAATGCATCCTGCACGGCGCCCGCTTCGACATCCGTGACGGCCGCGCCCTGTGCGCCCCGGCCTATACCGCCGTGCCCAAATTCCCGGTCAAGCGCGAACACGGCGGCATCTGGTCGCGCGACGATCGCGACTGAGCCGGGCGGCCGTCCGCCCGAAGCAAGGAGGGGCAGCATTACGCCCCCCGCTTTGCCGCGTTCCGCTACGCCTCCATACCCGGCCGTATTTTTTGCGCCAGCGCATTGGGAGACGGACGGTTTTAAACCTCCCCCGGCAAGAGCGACCCATATCGCGCATGGAATTGCAAACGCAAACAATTCTCAATAATATGCGCATCTGTCGCGATAACGCGAAATTAACTCTCTGCGCTTTTCTTCATGTCCTTCCCGTCAACCAAAGTTCAACTATCGACTGTCGCCAACGTGCGGCAGCGCCTGCCTTGGCTGATACTGGTGTTCGGCATGCTGCTGGTCTGGGCCATTGCATTCCAGGCCAAGGCCGCGGTCACCGCCCCGCTCACGATCGAAGGCTTCGACCAGGTACTGGTTTCGCCTGAACCCGGTCATCCTCAGCACCCGCTGGAAATGGTCGCCATCAGTGAATCCGGCGGCGAGTCCTCCCGCCTGGTCCGGCCGCGTCCGGCAGCCATGCTGTCCAACCCGGTTGTGCTGGTTCCGTTTGCCGCCAGCCGCGTATTCATGACTGCCTCCAGCGACACACGGCTGCTGCACGCTGTTGAACGCGCCCAACGCTATCCGTTGGCACCCTACCTGCGGCTCAATCCCGGCCACGCCCCGCCGCACGCCTGATCAGCTGTAGCGGGCGCGCTCTGCGGCCCGCCGTTTTCTCATCGCTCAACGTCTGCGCCATGTCGCATGGCCAGCTTCAACGAACCGTTTCCTACCCCCGCGCCAGCAGGCCGCGGCGGTCGTTCTGCTTCCCTTTCTCACTACCTATCATCACCATGACCCATATCAAAAGCCGCAAGCACAGCAGCAACGCGCCGCGCATCAGCGCCTTGGCCTCGACCACGGCCAGCCTGATCACCGGCCTCAGCCTGGCAACCCTGCCTGGCTTGGCCGGCGCCCAGGAAGCCAAGACCCTGGACCAGGTCGAGGTGCATGCGATGAACGGCTTCCGGGCCGAGAAGTCCGCCTCCAACAAGTACACCCAGACCCTGCAGAACACCCCGCAGACCATCCAGGTGATCACCAGCGACCTGTTCAACCAGCAGGGTGCCACCACCCTGACCGAAGCACTGCGCAACAGCGCCGGCGTGGGCACCTTCTATGCAGGTGAGAACGGCAACACCAGCACCGGTGACACCGTCTACATGCGCGGCTTCGACAGTTCCAGCAGCATCCTGGTCGACGGCATCCGCGACCTCGGCTCGATCTCCCGTGACGTCTTCAACACCGAACAGGTCGAAGTGCTGAAAGGCCCGGCCGGTACCGACATCGGCCGCACCGCGCCCACCGGCGCGATCAATATGATCAGCAAGCAGGCCAACCTGCGCGATGCGATCGCAGGCAGCCTCACCGCCGGCACCGATGGTCAGCAGCGCGCTACCGCCGACTGGAACCAGACCCTGGGCGCCACTGCCGCGCTGCGTCTGAACGCCATGTGGCAGGACAGCGATGTGGCCGGCCGTGACCACGTCAACAACAAGCGCTGGGGCTTTGCGCCGTCGTTCGGCTTCGGCCTGGGCACGGACACCCGCTACTTCCTCAACCTGCAGTACCTGAAGCAGGACAACATCCCCGACGGCTTCGTGCCGACCATCGGCCTGCCGGGCTGGACTCCGCAGCCGGGCCTGGAGCAGTTGGCCGGTCATCCGGTGAACCCCGAGAACTTCTACGGTACCCGCTACGACCACGATGACGTGACCTCGCAGCAGGCGACCTTCCGCTTCGAACATGATTTCTCCGACACGCTGAAGCTGACCAACACCGCGCGTTGGGGCAAGACCGAGCAGGACTATCTGCTGACGGCATTCATGTCCACCGGCGGCACTGCAACCAACCCGATCAGTGGCAACATCAAGTGGACAGATATCAATGACCTGTCTACCTACACGATGAATCGCAGCACCCTGACCTACAAGGATCAGGAAAACACCATCCTGACCGACCAGTTGAACCTGCGTGCCGACTTCAGCACCGGCAGCATCCAGCACAACCTGACTACCGGCCTGGAGTTCGCCAAGGAAGAGCAGAAGTCCTGGGGCCATGCCGGTACCGCTGGTGCAGCTTGGGGCCCGGCCAACCTCTACAACCCGGACTGGAATGCCTCCGGCCTGACTTCGAGCCGTACTGGTGCCGACACGCGTGGTCAGACCACTACTTCCTCGCTGTATGTATTCGACACCTTGAAGTTCAGCGAAAGCTTCATGCTGACCGCCGGCATTCGTGCCGATCACTACAAGACCGAATACGCCAGCGCTGCTGTCTGCGGCGGCCGCGGCGGCCCGGCTTGCGGCACCAACCCTGCCGGCACCGTCATCGCCCTGCCTTCGCAGGAAGATTCCGACACCTTGATCAACTGGAAGATCGGCGCGCTTTACAGGGCCAATGACGCTGTCAGCCTTTACGCCAACTACGCGATCTCGCAGCAGCCCCCGGGCGGCAGCAACTTCCAGCTCAACGAAACCGCTGGCAACGTCAACAACATCAACATGGACCCGCAGGAAGCCCGCACCATCGAAGTGGGCACCAAGTGGGCGTTCATGGATGACACCTTGGCGCTGAACGTTGCCCTGTTCCGTACCGAAGTCACCAACGAGATCACCGGCAGCGCCGCCGATGGCTACTTCCAGAACGGGCAGAAGACCGTCCAGGGCGTGGAGATCTCCACCGTCGGCAAGATCACCGACAACTGGTCGGTTTCTGCTGGCTACACCCACATGAACACCCGGGTGGACACCGGCAGCCTGCTTACTGCGGATGGCAGCAACAACCTGACCTACACCCCGGAAGATGCCTTCACCAGCTGGACCAGCTACGTGTTCCCGTTCGGCCTGACCATCGGCGGCGGCGTGCGTTACTCCGGCGAGATGCATCGCGGTACCGACGGTGCCGTGGGTACCCCGGCCTTCGTCAAGTCCTACACCGTCTATGACGCTGTGGCCTCCTACGCAGTCAACGACAACCTGGTGCTGCGTTTGAACGCCTACAACCTGTTCGACAAGCAGTACGTCGCCGCGATCAACAAGAGCGGTTACCGCTACACCCCGGGTACCCCGCGCACCTTCCTGTTCAGCGCGGACTTCCGCTTCTGATCAGATGGGCGCAGGGGCTTACACTCCCCTGCGCCCTTTTCGGAAAGACCGCCATGTTGCTGCACATACCCAATGTACTCAGCGCCGAGGAAGTCGCCGGCTTCCGCCGTGCACTGGAAGCGGCCGACTGGGCTGATGGCCGCGAGACCGTTGGCCATCAAGGTGCGCAGGTAAAGCGCAACCTGCAGCTGCCCGATGCCTCACCGCTGAAGGCCGAGCTGGGCCAGCATGTTCTGGGCGCGCTGGAACGCAATCCCCTGTTCTTCGCCGCGGCACTGCCGCTGCGCATCCTGCCGCCACGCTTCAATCGATACACCGGCGGTGGCGAGTACGGCTTCCACGTCGATGGCTCGGTAATGAGCGTCGGCCACGGCGCACAACGCACGCATATCCGCTCCGACATCTCCTGCACGCTGTTCCTGTGCGAGCCGGAGGATTACGACGGCGGCGAGCTGATCATCAGCGACACTTACGGCGAGCACGAAGTGAAGCTGCCGGCCGGTGACCTGGTGGTTTACCCGTCCAGCAGCCTGCACAAGGTGCAGCCGGTGACGCGCGGTGCGCGCCTGGCCTCGTTCTTCTGGGTGCAGAGCATGGTGCGCGACGATGCCCACCGCCGCCTGCTGTGGGAGATGGACACCTCCATCCAGCAGCTCACCCAGGATTGCCCGCAACACCCCTCGCTGGTCAGCCTGACCGGCATCTATCACAACCTGCTGCGGCAATGGGCCGAAACCTGAGCAACACATAGTGCCGCCGGCAGAGAGTGCGTAGCCCGGGTAAGCACAGCGCACCCGGGGGCCCAGCAGGAAGTCCAACAGAACCGTAGCCCGGGTAAGCGCAGCGCACCCGGGACCCCAGCAGGAAGCCCAATAGAACCGTAGCCTGGGTAAGCGCAGCGCACCCGGGGCCGTGGCCCGCCGCAATAAAATCGATAGCTCCCGCCTCCCGGGTGCGCTGCGCTTGGCCGGGCTCCCTCGGCTGCTCACGGGCGATATCGATCAACGTTTGATATCCGTCAAATTGATATCAATTCTCATTTGCAAAAGTTAACGAATCGTATCTACAATGCCGCACCGCGCACGTCGGCCCCTGTCGCCGCGTCCGCCATCCGGGGATACGCATGCACCAACCACAGCGCCAGCACGCACCGCGCCACGCCGTTTCCGGCGTCGTCAGCCTGCGCCCGCTGGTCTTGTGCCTGTTGCTGCTGCTGTCGCTGCTGGCTGGGCTCTGCGAGAGCGGTATCCAGCTGTCCGGGTACGGTATGGCGGAAACCGGCCATGCGTCGGCACCCGCTGAAGAACGTCAAGGCGGCGAACGCCACCTGGAAGAAGAAAGCCCGGCCAAACTGCGCCGGGTAGGACAGCTGCGCGCGCCACGCGCAGTCCAGCCCCAGCCTGATGTACAGCCACTGCTGTCTGCAGCGGTCGACGACACCCCCATCCGCACGGCCATCCCGGCATCCGAGCCGGTCATTGCCCATGCATTGGCCAGTCCGCGCCAGCAACGCGGGCAGGCGCCACCGTTGAGCTGACGCTCCGCGCGTAGTCGTTTCCGCTTCACCCCTCTCTATCTTCCCAGCTCGCCCCTGCACGCGCCCGCGCCTGTGGTGATGGCGGCTGCAACCTGCATTCCTTGATCGAGGTATTCCCATGGCCCTGCGCCAGCGTCACCGTGTGTCCGTTTCCCGCCACCTGCTCAGCCTCGCCGTACTCGGCGCCATCAGTGCCAGCGCCCATGCCAACGGCAGCGGCGCGCCCACCACGCTGGACAAGGTGGTGGTCACCGCCAGCGGCTTCGAGCAGAAGATCACTGATGCGCCGGCCAGCATCAGCGTGGTCAGCCGCGAGGAACTGGCACTGCGTCCCTACACCAGCCTGGTCGACGCCCTGCGTGACGTCGAAGGCATCGACGTCGGCATGGAAACCACCGACAAGAACGGCCGCGCCACCATCTCCATGCGCGGCATGCCGTCCGAGTACACGCTGGTGCTGATCGATGGCCGCCGCCAGAGCAATGTCGGCAACCTGTACCCGAACAACTTCGGCGGTGGCCAGTTCGCCTACATGCCGCCGTTGGATGCAGTGGAGCGTATCGAAGTGGTACGCGGGCCGATGTCCACCTTGTACGGCGCCGACGCCATGGGCGGGGTGATCAACATCATCACCCGCCGCAACCAGAACGAATGGCACGGCTCGCTGACGCAGGGCTTCACCGTGCAGCAGGAAGACGCCTTCGGCGACGCCCGTACCACCGACGTGTACCTGAGCGGTCCGCTAATCCAGGATCGCCTCGGCATGACCGTGCGCGGCAGCTGGTATGACATCGACGAATCGCGGCCGGAGTGGGATTCGCTGCCGTTGCCCGATGGCAGCCAGTGGGAGCGCGCGCTCGGCTTTGGCGGCGGCGGCAAGGCCGTGGCCAATACCAACTGGAACAGCGGCATCCGCCTGAACTTCAGAGCCAACGACAGCCACGACCTGTGGCTGGACTACGACGTCTCGCGCCAGAAGTACGACAACAGCCAGGGCCAGACCGGCACGCTCGATGGTCTGGAAAGCCTGTGGCGCAGTGGTGTGGCGACCATCCCCGATGGCAACGGCGGCACCACCAGCCGCCGCGTGGTGCAGCCGCGCGTGGGCTACACCGCCTATCAGCGCTATGAACTGGACCAGCTCTCGCTGACCCACCAGGGCCGCTACGACTTCGGCACCTGGCAGACCAGCCTTTCACGCACCCAGAGCAACAACCTGGGCCGCTCGCTGCCGCTGACCCTGGCCGAACGCGCCGACCTGCAGACCCTGTGGAACGATGTCTGCGAGCGCCGCGGCCAGGCCGCCCACTGCACTATGGCCAGCGGCAACCTGTCGGTGCTCAATGATGCCGAGCGCGCGCGCCTGCAGGCCTTCCTGCCGCGTCCGCTGCGCACCATGGAACTGGATGCGCTGGTGCTCGACACCATGCTCGACCTGAATTTTGGCGCACACAAGGTCACCGTTGGCGGCCAGTACAACAACACCGACATGACCGACGGCGTATTCGGCATGGACGGCGCCGGCTACCGCGACAACGTCAAGCAGAAGCACCGCACCTGGTCGCTGTTCGCCGAGGACAACTGGTCGCTGACCGACGCCCTCACCGCCACCCTCGGCCTGCGCTATGACCACCACAACATCTTCGGCAGCCACGTCAGCCCGCGCGCCTACCTGGTGTGGAATGCCAATGACGCCTGGACGGTGAAGGGGGGCATCAGCACCGGCTACAAGACGCCGCGTCCGGACCAGTTGTTCCCCGGCGTCACCGGCTTTGGCGGCCAGGGCGTGATCCCGATGGTGGGTTCGCCCAACCTGAAGCCGGAAACCAGCACCAACTACGAGATTGCCACCTATTACGACGGCGGCCGCTGGGGCTTCAACGCCACCGCCTTCCTCAACCGCTTCGACGACAAGATCGCCAGCGGCGGCAGCTTCGCCAACTGCGAGGTGGCGCCGGCCAACAGTGGTTACTGCGTGGACGTGGGCCCGGGCTGGGCAGCACTGGGTTACAGCGTCTTCAGCCAGAGCGTGAACCTGGACAAGGCCGAAACCCGCGGCGTCGAACTGGCCAGCCACGTCGACCTACTGGACAACCTGCAGCTGCGCGGCAACTACACCTATACCAAGAGCGAGCAGACCAGCGGTGCCAGCAAGGGCCAGCCGATCGCCGGCAATCCGGCCAAGCACATGGCCAATGCCAGCCTCAACTGGCAGCTCAACGAGGCCATCAGCCTGAGCCTGATCGGCGAAGGCCGCTATGACCGTTACCGCGACACGCTGGTCTCCAACGTCGGCGGCGTCAGCAGCTCGACCGTGCGTTACTACGAGGACTACACCACCTTCCACCTGGGTGGCAGCTGGAAGCTCAACGACTGGCTGACCGTCAATGCACGCGTCAACAACCTGTTCGACAAGGACTTTGTCTCCCAGTCCTGCATCCTCACCTCGCCCAGCGAGTACAGCTGCGTTGACGACTACGCAGTGAAGGAACAGCGCCGCAGCTACTGGCTGTCGTTGAACGCGAAGTTCTGATCCAGGCCAGGCGCAGAGCGCCGAAGCGGGGCGGAGATCTTCCCCTCCCCTGTGCGCTGCACAGGGAGGGCTGGGAAGGGGCAGCTTCAGATTTCTATTGTCCTTCCCCTGTCAACGCCGCAAGCCCGCAAACGTTTCCAACAAGCAGAACAGCCCCCTCCCTTTCACGCAGTGAAGGGGAGGGTTGGGGAGGGGTAGCTTTTGATCTGGCGGGCGCTTTGGTTCTGCGAGCCAAGTCAGAAGCAGGATCAAACGCTACCCCTCCCCAACCCTCCCCTTGCCTTTGGCAAAGAGAGGGGGAAATACGCACCGCAAATTGCGAATCATTCTCATTAATGCTCTAATTGTCCGCCTTCAATACCGCCTATTCCCGTGTCCGCAGACCGCAGCACCGCCACCACCGTGCAACAACAGGCCAGCCGTGGTTTCTGGCTGCGCACCCTGCACCAGTGGCACTGGATCAGCTCGGCGGTATGCCTGATCGGCATGCTGTTGTTCTCCATCACCGGCATCACCCTGAATCACGCATCCAGGATCGAAGCCAAGCCGCAGGTGCAGAACCAGCAACTGGAACTGCCAGCGCCGGTGCTCAAGGCCCTGGGTGATCGCGAAGAGGGCAACGCACCACTGCCCGCGCGCGTAGCGGATTGGCTATCCAGTCGCCTGGAAGTGTCCATTGGCAGCCGCGAGGCCGAGTGGTCGCCGGAAGAAATCTATTTGTCCATGCCCGGCCCCGGCAGCGATGCCTGGCTGAGCATCGACCGCGAAACCGGCGCGGTGGAGTTCGAAAAAACCCGCCGCGGCTGGGTCTCGTATTTCAATGACCTGCACAAGGGCCGCAATGCCGGCCCGGGCTGGGGCTGGTTCCTCGACGTGTTCGCGGTGGCCTGCCTGGTGTTCTGCATCACCGGCCTGTTCCTGTTGCACCTGCATGCGCGGCAGCGGCGCATGACCTGGCCGCTGGTCGGCCTGGGTTTGCTGATCCCGCTGCTGATCGCCCTGCTCCTCATCCATTGACCGTCTTTCTCTCCGGAGTCGCATCATGCGCGTCACCCTGACCATCGCCCTCAGTGGCCTGATCGCCACCGCCCCCGCCGCCTATGCCGCCAGCCTCGACGTCAACGTCGAAGTGCCCAAGCTCAACGTGGCCGAATACCACCGCCCCTATGTCGCGGTGTGGATCGAAGGTGCCGACCAGCAGGTGGCCGCCAACCTGTCGGTCTGGTACCAGCTGCGTGACACCGCCGAAGGCCATGGCACCAAGTGGCTGCCGGACCTGCGCCAGTGGTGGCGCAAGAGCGGCCGCAACCTGCAGGTGCCGGTGGATGGCGTCACCGGCCCGACCCGCCCGGTCGGCAAGCACCAGCTCAGCTTCACCGACCGCCAGCCGCAGTTGCGCGCCCTGCCCGCCGGCCAGTACACCCTGGTGGTGGAAGCCGTGCGCGAAGTCGGTGGCCGCGAGCTGGTCAAGATCCCCTTCAGCTGGCCGGCACGTGGTGCGCAGAACGGCAGTGCCCAAGGCACCTCCGAACTCGGCGCCATCACCCTCGCCGTCAAGCCCTGATCCCTCTTACCAACGGAGCCAACCGATGAAGCGTTCCCTCCTGCTTGCCGCCGCCATTGCCGCGGTACTGCCCTTCTCCGCCGCCGCCCACAAGGCCTGGCTGCAGCCGTCGCAGACCGTCATCGCCGGTGCCAACCCGTGGATCACCGTGGACGCGGCCGTGTCCAACGACCTGTTCTATTTCAATCATGTGCCGCTGCGCATCGACAACCTGGTGATCACCGCCCCGGATGGCAGCGTCGTGCAGCCGCAGAACGTGGCCACCGGCAAGCTGCGCAGCGTGTTCGACGTCGAGCTGACCCAGCAGGGCACCTACCGCCTGGCCAACGTCAATGCCGGCCTGATGGCCAACTGGCAGGAAGACGGCAAGCCCAAGCGCTGGCGCGGCAATGCGGCCGGCTTTGCTACCGAAGTGCCGAAGAACGCCAAGGACCTGAAGGTCTCCGAGACCGCCGGCCGCGTGGAAACCTTTGTCACCAATGGCAGCCCGAATGCCACGGCGCTCAAGCCCACCGGCAAGGGCATCGAGCTGGTAGCCAGCGGCCACCCGAATGACCTGTTCGCCGGTGAAAGCAGCAAGTTCCAGCTGCTGGTCGACGGCAAGCCGCAGGCGGGCCTGGAAGTGGAAATCACCCGTGGCGCTACCCGTTACCGCAACGCCCAGGAAGAGATCAAGGTCACCACCGACGCCAACGGCGAGTTCTCGGTGACCTGGCCGCAGGCCGGCATGTACTGGATGGAGACCGGCACCGAGGACAACAAGACCTCGATCCCGCAGGCCAACGTCCGCCGCCTGAGCTACGTCGCCACCCTGGAAGTGCTGCCGCAGTAATGCTCAAAGCCCCTCTCCCGCCTGCGGGAGAGGGGTTGGGTTGAGGGCAAAGCCGAAGCAGCATCAATGAAATTGGCTAGCGGCCAGAAGAGCAAAAGCTCCCCCTCATCCGCCCCTTCGGGGCACCTTCTCCCGTAAACGGGAGAAGCAACACCTGCCCCAGCTGGCTTTTTGATACCGATGTCCACCAACTCCGACATCGCCGCCCTTGGCGGCCACACCATGGGCACGCAATGGAGCGTCAAACTGGTCGCTGCGCGCAGCCGTGACCTGCACCCGCTGCATGCTGGCATCCAGGCCGAACTGGATCGCGTGGTCGCGCAGATGAGCACCTGGGAAGCCGACTCGGATATCAGCCGCTACAACCGCGCCGCGGCCAACAGCTGGCAGGCTCTACCCGATGATTTCTGGAACGTGCTCAGCACCGCGCGCGACATCGCCGAACGCAGTGACGGTGCCTTCGATCCCAGCATCGGCCCGCTGGTCGCGCTCTGGGGGTTCGGTGCCGATGCCGGCATGCAGGCCGTGCCGGATCCCGCGCGCCTGGCCGAAGTCGCCGCACGCTGCGGCTGGCACAAGCTGCAACTGCAGCCGCAGACGCATAGCGCGCTGCAACCCGGCGGCCTGCAACTGGACCTGTCAGCGATCGCCAAGGGCTATGGCGTGGATGTGGTCAGCCGCTGGCTGCGCCGCAACGGCATCGATGCTGCCTTGGTCGAAGTCGGCGGCGAACTGCACGGTTATGGTTTGAAACCTGACGGCCAACCCTGGCGGGTGCTGGTCGAGTCCGCACCGGAAGAAGACGCCGGCGCCGACTACCCGCCCCGTGTACTCGCCCTGGACGATCTGGCAGTGGCCACCTCCGGCGACCGCTGGCATCACTTCGAGCGCGATGGCGTGTCCTACAGCCATACCCTGGACCCACGCAGCCACGCCCCGGTCAGCCGCGCTGCCGCGGCGGTCACGGTTATCGCCCGCGACGCCATGCACGCCGATGCCTGGGCCACCGCCTTGACGGTGATGGGCGCCGAGCAGGGCCTGGCTTTTGCCAAGACGCAGGATCTGGCGGCACGCTTCATCACCCGTACCGGCAATGGTCTACTGGAAACCATGACTCCCGCCTTCCAGCATCACCTGGACGCCAGCACGCAATGAGCTCCAACCGTTCCCCGCGCGCCTTGATCGGCAACCTTGCCGTTGGCCTGGCGCTGCTGCTGATCGCGTTCCTGCTGCTGCGCCTGCATCTGGGCGAAAGCTGGTGGCAGGCACCGCCACTGGCAGCGCAATGGTGGGCCGCGCTGGCCGCGTTGGCGGTCTATGCCCTGGCCTGTTTCACACTGTGGTGGTGCACCCGCCAACGCGATGACGACAGCGGCGACAGCAATGAACCGCCGGTGCTGGTGGTGTGGGCCAGCCAGACCGGTTTTGCCCAACAGCTGGCCCAGCGTACCGCCGCACAATTGCGCAGCGCCGGCCACAGGACCCGCCTGCATGCCATCGACCAGGTGGATGCGGCCTTGCTGACCAGCAGCCAGAAGGCGGTGTTCATCGCCAGCACCACCGGTGAAGGCGATCCGCCCGACCATGCCCTCGCCTTCCTGAGCCAGGTGATGCCGCAAGCGCTCAGCTTGCCGCAGCTGCACTACGCGGTACTGGCACTGGGCGACAAAACCTATGAGCACTACTGCGCCTTTGGCCGGCAACTGGATGACTGGTTGCGCGCACATGGCGCGCAGGCGTTTTTCGATACGGTGGAGGTCGACAACGCCGACGCCGACGCGCTGCGCCATTGGCAGCAGCTACTGGGCCAGCTCGGCGGTGAGGCCGGCGATGCCAGTGACTGGAGCGCCCCGGCCTACCAGGATTGGCGCATGCGTAGCCGTGAGGTGCTCAACCCAGGCAGCGTCGGCGGCAAGGTTTTCCATCTGCAGCTGCAGCCGGCGGCCGGCGCATTGCCTGCATGGCAGGCGGGCGATATCGCCGAGATCGGCCCACGCCAATCCCGCGCCGCGGTAACCCAGTGGCTGCAGCAACATGGCTTCGATGGCGCAACGGTACTCGCCGACGGCGGCCTGCTGGCCGACCTGCTGTCGCGCTCGCACCTGCCCGACAGCTGCGACAGCCGCGACGCCAACGCCTTGGCGGCCAGCCTCAAGCCGCTGCCGCACCGCGAATATTCCATTGCCTCGATGCCGGGCGAAGGCAGCCTGCAGCTGCTGCTGCGCCGCCAATTGCGCCCGGACGGTACCCCCGGCCTGGCCAGCGGCTGGCTCTGCGACTACACGCAGATCGGCGACCGCATCGACCTGCGCCTGCGCAGCAACAGCAATTTCCACCCGCCGCGCAGTGATGCCCCGCTGATCCTGATCGGCAACGGCACCGGTATTGCCGGGCTGCGCGCGCACCTGCGCGCACGCATCGAGGCAGGGGCACACCGCAACTGGCTGCTGTTTGGCGAACGCAATGCGGCCCACGACTATCACTTCGGCGCCGAGCTGCAGCAGTGGCAGCGCGAGGGCAGCATCGCGCGCCTGGACACCGTTTTCAGCCGCGATCACGGCCAGTTCCACTATGTGCAGGACGCACTGGCCGCACACAGCGATGTGTTGCGGCAGTGGCTGGACGACGGTGCGACCCTCCTCGTCTGCGGCAGCCTGCAAGGCATGGCCCCGGCGGTGGACAAGGTCATCCTCGACACGATTGGTGCAGAAGCGCACCAAGCCCTGCGCATCGCCGGCCGCTACCGCCGCGACGTCTACTGACCGCAACAGCGCTTCATCTGTTGTAGTGCCGAGCCATGCTCGGCAGAAGCCTTACAAGCAATCCCAACGTAGTGCCGAGCCATGCTCGGCAGAAGCTTTCCCGGTAATGCCCTTGCCGAGCATGGCTCGGCACTACATTTACGCCGCTGGCGTCAGCCGTATCGCCAGCAACTCGCCGCCGCCGCTGAGCGCATAACGCTGCCGCTCCCCTGCGCCCAGCCACGCGGTATCCCCGGCCGACAGCGCCGGCAGCACCCCGCCTTCAAATTCGGCCTGCCCCGCCAATAGATGGATGGCCCAGGCCGCCTGCGGTTCGGTGAAAAACAGCATGTTGCCAACCAGTGGCCGATGCAGCAGTTCCGCCTGCAAGGCATCGCGCCGCCACATCAGGTTGAAATCCTGGGTCAGGCCATCAACCAGTTCGCCACTGATCTCATCCTCGCCGGCAAAACGCAAGCGCTGGTACGGCGGCAACAGGGTTTCGCAGCGGCCATCGGCAAAGCGCAGGCGCAACCCCTCACCCTGCAACAGCACCAGCTCACGCTCGACCCCGGGGAAGGCAGAGAAGGCCGCATCCTGTTCGATCTCGGCGATGGACAGGCGCAGCTGCCAGTCGCCCTGTTCGGGCAGGCGCAGGATCTCGCAGGTCCAGCCCAGGCCGTTGCGCCAACGCTCGCGCTGGTAGAGGGCGGAGGGAATGACGCGGGAAGGGGAGTTCAAGGTGTGCATCGGGCAATGATGCCATCAGTGCGCGAGCGGCTGCTTCTTTTGTGGGAGCGGCGTAAGCCGCGAAGCCACAGATCCAACAGCAAAGAGCTAAAAGCCAACCCCTCCCCAACCCTCCCCTTTGCTACGCAAAAGGGAGGGGGCTTGGAGCAACCCCTCCCTATCCCTCCCCTTTGCTACGCAAAAGGGAGGGGGCTTGGAGTAACCCCTCCCTATCCCTCCCCTTTGCCACGCAAAAGGGAGGGGGTAGAAGCTTTTACTTCGGCATCGCCAGGTTCTCCGCCGTCAGCGGCTTGCCCGCACGCGGCGTGGTGGCGATCACCGCATCAGCCGGCAAGGCCGTGCCCTTGTCCAGGCGTGCCTGCACCCGGTCCAGCGCTTCATACACATACGGCAGCAGCGGCAGGTAACGCGCGCCGTAATCCGGCAGGCCGAGGAAACCATCGAAGTGCTGCACGTTCTGCACCTTCCAATAGCTCAGCTCGCGCCCGGCAGCCTTGGCCGCCGCTGCATACGGTGCGCTGCTGAAAGCCGGCGGAATCAGACCGTCATCGGCGCCGTGCACCACCATCACCGGCAGGCCCTTGCGAGGCAATCCGGCATGGGTGGCCTGGATGCCCGCCTGCACACGCTTGGCGTCTTCTCCCTGCCCGTCCCACAGACCCCGCAGGCACTTCAGGCCGGCATAGGTCAGGTCCGGCAAGGCGACCTTGCTGTCGAGCAGGCCAACGCCGGCGCCCGGCGGAATGCCGCTGCCATCGGCAATCCATGAGGCACGCTCGGCCGCCGTCACCGCACGCGGCGAGAAGTCCGGATTCTGTGCGGCAAAGTTGAAACCGCAAGGATGCTCACCCACGCCATAACGGCCGTAGGCCGAGGCATAGGTCGCAGCAATCGCACGCCACAAGTCAAAGCCGGTGGACAAGGCACCCGCACGCAGTGATGCATCGGTCCAGCCCTTGCTCAGCATCAGGTCGTAAGCCGATTTGGCCTGCGCAGCCGGGGTCGCGCCGCTGATCACGCCTTCGGCGGCCAAGCTGGCGCAACGCACGGCCGCACCGGCCTGCAGCGCCGCCGTCATCGGCGGCTGCGGCAGGTTGCTCATGTGCAGCTGCGCACACGGCATCAACAGCGCCGCCTCGGTGGTGTAGTCGTACAACGCACGTGCGCCGGGGCCGCTGGAGTAGACGCTGGGTTCACCGGCCACCACCGCGTCCAGCCAATCGCCTTCCAGCTCGGCCGCACGCAGCACCGCGCCGCCACCATTGGAAATGCCAACGGCAATGATGCGGGTATTGTCGAAAGTGAACGGTGCCGCCTGCGGATAGGCCTGCTCCAGCGCCAACAGCGCGAACTCGGCGGCCTGCTTCACGTGCCGGCCCCAATCGGCCTCCGGGTTGTCCTTGGAATGCGCGTGCTTGAACGCAACACCCGAGGCATTGACCGGCGCATCCGGCACAAATGCCAGATCATCGACGTCGCCCAGGGCACCGACGGTGCCATTGGCGCGCACGCCCATCTGCGCGTCCAGATCGTAGTAATCGCTGCCCGCGCCCTTGTCGGTATAGACCACCGCACAGCCCTTGGGCAGGCCCCAGGCCGCGGCGACCGAGACCGCGCCATAGATGCCGCGCGAGCCCGATGCCGGCGCCACCAGCACGCAGCGCTTGGCGGTATCGAAGTTGTCCGGCACCTGCGCCAGCACGCGGTGCGGTTGCTTGGCACCAGGCAGGCGTGCGAACGCCGAATACTCGCGACCCGGCACGCTCTGCAGGCTGCCGAACAGTTCGCCATAACCGCCACCCGGTGCCAGATCGGCAATGCCGCGCCAGCTGCCCCACATCGCCCTGCGGCGCAGTTCGTCCACGGTCGGTGCAGTGGCGTCGGCAAATGCCGGGGGCGCCATGCTGCGCAGGCCGGCCAGGCCCAGCCCGGCGGTGAGCAGGTCATCGCTGCCGCGATGCTCGCTGCGGAGTTCGTTGCTGAACATGGAAGGCTCCACGGACTTGGAAGCTGGGCCACTGGCACAGGAGGCCAGGCTCAGTCCGACGAAAAGGCCGCAGGCGGCACGCAGTAGGGATTGGCTCATGCACGCACCCTAGCAGAGCACCGACGCCGCTCTCATCGTACTTAAGTACCACACGTTTTTAGCGTTGCGGCTGCTACGTTTGCCAGCCTCCCCCCATCACATCCGGAGTCCCCCCATGGACCGCTTCCTGCAAGGCCGCACCGCCCTGGTGACCGGCAGTACATCGGGCATCGGCCTGGCCATCGCCCAGGCACTGGCCAGCGCCGGCGCACGCGTGGCAATCAACGGCCTGGGCACGCCCGAGCAGATCGAGGCCGCGCTCAAGAGTGTGGCCGACGCCGGCGTCGACACCCGCCACTTCGACGCCGACCTGCGCAAGCCCGACCAGATCGCGCACATGCTCGAGGCCGTGCAGGCCTGGGGCACTATCGACATCCTGGTGAACTGCGCCGGCATCCAGCACGCCGCGCCCCTGGCCGAGCAGCCGCCGCAGAAGTGGGATGACATCATCGCCATCAATCTCAGCGCCGCCTTCCACACCATGCAGCACGCCCTGCCCGGCATGGCCGAGCGTGGCTACGGCCGGGTGGTCAACATCGCCTCGGTGCACGGCCTGGTGGCGTCCAAGAACAAGGCACCGTATGTGGCCAGCAAGTTCGGCATCGTCGGCCTGAGCAAGGTGGCAGCGCTGGAATATGCCGCCGCCGGCAGCCGCGACAGCGGCGGTGTCACCGTCAACTGCGTCTGCCCGGGCTGGGTGGAAACGCCGTTGATCGAGCCGCAGATCCAGGCCCATCGCAATGGCGGCAGCCGCGACGACGGCGTGCGCGCCCTGCTGGAGGAAAAGCAGCCCAGCCTGCGCATGTCGCTGCCCGAGGACATCGGCGCGATGGTGGTATGGCTGTGCCGCCGCGAGTCGCACAACCTCACCGGTGCGGCGATGCCGATGGACGGCGGTTGGACCGCGCAGTAAGCGGCGGATTGCCAAGGGAAGCAGGCAATGGCTGAAAACCACGGCATACTGGCCAAGCCGCCGGTGGCACAGACACCGGCGGCAGCTTCCTTTCCGCCTGTCAGTACCGCCATGCCCAGCCTGTTGATCGCCGACGACCATCCCCTGTTCCGCGCCGCCCTGCGGCAGGCGGCCAGTGAGGCAATGAGTGATCTGCAGGTGCGCGAAGCCGAATCCCTGGATGGCGTGCTGGCGGCACTGGATGCGGCACCGGATACCGACCTGATCCTGCTCGACCTGCATATGCCGGGCAATCATGGCTTGGCCGGGCTGGCTGCGATCCGCGCCCAGCACCCGGGCGTGGCGGTGATCGTGGTCTCGGCCAACGATGACCCGCGTGTGGTGCGCCGCGCCCTGGACCACGGCGCCGCCGGTTACCTGCCCAAGAGTTCGGGCCTGAACGAGCTGCGCGAGGCCATCCGCAGCGTCATGGCCTGCGAGCAGTGGTTGCCGGCCTCGCTGCGTGCCTCGGTCTCACGCGCGCAATCCTCCAGCCACGACAGCGAGCTGGCCGCACGCCTGGCCAGCCTGTCGCCACAGCAGTTCCGGGTACTGGCACTGGTTGCCGAAGGCCTGCTCAACAAGCAGATCGCCGACCGCCTGGACGTGCAGGAACGCACGGTCAAGGCCCATCTGTCGGCGATCTTCGAACGCCTGGGCGTGCGCAACCGCACCCAGGCCAGCGTGGTACTGCGCGAGCTGGAACTGAGCGACCCCGCCCGCCAGGCGCTGTAGGAGCGGCCTCAGCCGCGAAGCTGACATCGCTTCCGACAGCGGAATCACGGCGATCAGGAATGCGTGGGTTGGCTTCTGTGGGATATGGCAGGTCCGCCTGCTGCGCGGCGGACGCCGCACCTACGCGCCGCTGCTGCGACTCACCACCTTGTGCAGCAACATGCCCACCAGCATCGCCGGTACAAACCACAACGCCTCCGGCGACAGCACACCCAGCCCAACCAGCGCCGGGCCCGGGCAGTAACCGGCCAAGCCCCAGCCAATCCCGAACAGGGCCGCACCCGTCAGCAGGCGCGCATCGATGCTGCGCACGTCCGACAAGTGGAAGCGCTGCGCGAATACCGGTGCCGGTCGCCGCAATACAAACCGGAACAACAGCATCGTCGTCATCACCGCGCCGCCAAGTACAAACAGCAGCGCCGGATTGAAATCGCCAAACACATCCAGGAAGCCGAGGATGCGCTGCGGATCGGTCATGCCCGATACCGCCAGCCCCAGCCCGAACAAGGCACCGGCAAGCAACGCTGCAAAGGGAATACGCCAACGGCTCATGCCACATGCCTCACGATATAGGTGGTGGCAATGGCGGTGACCATGAAGGTCATCACCGCTGCCAACGAGCGCAGCGACAGCCGCCCCAGCCCGCACACGCCATGGCCGCTGGTGCAGCCATTGCCCAGCCGCGTGCCGAAGCCGACCAGCAGCCCGGCAACAACCAGCAACACCGGCGGAAAGCCTTGCCGCGGCGTATAGGCACCCGGCACCAGCCACAACCAGGCGGCACCGGCCGCAATCAGGCCGACCAGAAATGCCGCACGCCAGGCGACTTCGCCCTGCCGCGGCTGCAGCACACCACCGACGATGCCGCTGATGCCGGCGATGCGCCCGGTCAGCCACAACAGCAGCGTCGCCGCCAGCCCGATCAATACACCACCGGCCAGCGCACTGATCCAGGCACTCATTGCGTGCCCCCCATCTGATCCAGCGGCAGGCGCAGGTAGCGCACGCCATTGGCATCGGGCTCGGGCAGACGGCCACCGCGGATGTTGACCTGCAGTGCCGGCAGGATCAGCTTGGGCACCGGCAGGCTGGCATCACGCTGCTGCCGCATCTGCACGAACGCCGCCTCGCCGGTGCCGCCCTTCAAATGCACGTTGTGCTGCTTCTGTTCGTCAATGCTGGTCTGCGCCTGCGCGGCGCGGCGGTCGCCGGGATAGTCGTGGCAGAGGTAGATACGGGTGGATTGCGGCAAGGACAGGATCTTCTGGATGGAGCCGAACAGGCGGTGCGCATCGCCACCCGGGAAGTCGCAGCGCGCGGTGCCGGTATCGGCGGCAAACACGGTGTCGCCGATGAAGGCGGCATCGCCAATCACATAGGTCAGGCTGTCATCGGTGTGGCCCGGCGTGGCGATCACCCGCCCTTCCAGCCCACCGATGTTGAAGGTATCGCCATCGGCAAACAGGCGGTCGAACTGGCTGCCATCGGCGATGAACTCGTCACCCAGGCTGAACAAGGCCTTGAAGCGCTGCTGCACCGCGACGATGCCCTGGCCGATGGCCACCGGCACCTTCAAGGTGTCGGCCAGATAGCCCGCCGCACTGAGATGATCGGCGTGGGCGTGGGTCTCCAGGATCCAGGCCACGGTCAGCAGCTTGCCCTGCACGAAGTGCAACAGCGCATCGGCCGAGGCGGTGCTGGTGCGCGCGGCGGCAGCGTCGTAATCCAGCACCGGATCGATGATGGCCGCCATGCCGCCGTCGTGGTCGTAGACGACGTAGCTCAGCGTACCGGTGTCCTTGTCATGGAAGGCCTGCACCTGCGGTGCGGCGGTGTGCGAAATGGTCATGAGGAAGTCCTCGGCTTTTAATTTAGCTTTTTCTAAATTAAACTAGCATCACCCAAAGTACAAGCCCGGACCTGAAGCCGCGATGCACATGCAGGACATGGATATCGAACAGATGCAGGCGCATGCCGAACAGGCAGCGCAGCTGCTCAAATCCCTCGCCCACCCGGCGCGCCTGCGGGTGCTGTGCCGGCTGGTGGAAGGCGAAGCGTCGGTGGGCGAACTGCAGGCCCAGGTCGGGCTGTCGATGTCGGCATTGTCACAACACCTGGCGGTGATGCGCGAAGGCGGGCTGGTCAACACCCGCCGTGAAGCCCAGACCATCTACTACACCCTGGCCGACAGCCCGGCGCTGGGAGTGATGCAGGCCCTGCATGCGGCGTATTGCGGTGGTGCGGGGAGTCGGGATTGATGTTTGGAAAGCGCGCGAGCCGTCGAGATCTGTAGCCCGGGTAAGCGCAGCGCACCCGGGGCTTTCCGCAAAGAGCCCCGGGTGCGCTGCGCTTACCCGGGCTACCGGTGTTATTCCCTGTTTGCCATTCCCGGCCGCAATGCATCCGCTGCCAGCAACCGATCCAGGATCGACTTCAAGGCCAACGGGCGCACCGGCTTGTGCAGCAAGGTCAGGCCCTGCTCCAGCACTTCGCGGCGTGTGGCCAGACTGTCATCCGCACTGAGGATCAGGGTTGGCCGGGCACCGAAACGCTCGCCCAGCCGCAGCTGCAAGGCGGTGCCGGTATCGCCGTCATCCAGGTTGTAGTCGAACAGCCACAGGCTGGCCGCTGTTGCCTGCAGCGCCGCCACCGCCTGTGCTTCGCCGGAGGCTTCGGCTACCTGGTAGCCCCAGCCACGCAACAGCCCGGCCAGACCCTGCAAGGCCGCTGGATCGTTGTCGACCACCAGCACCGGCACGCCGCCGGAAGTGGCGGCAGTGCGCGGACGCGGCAGCACCGCGGCCTGCGGGCAGGCCACCCACGGCAGCGATACGGAGAACACCGTGCCCTGCCCTTTCTCACTGCGCAGCCGCAACGGCGCATGCAGCAGGCCGGCAATGCGGTCGGCAATGGCCAAGCCCAGGCCCAACCCCTGGCCGCTGCTGTCCTCACCGCGACGGAATTCCTCGAAGATGCGCTGCTGCTCTTCGCGGGCAATGCCCGGCCCGGTGTCATGCACCTCGACGCGCAGCCGCTCGCCTTCGCGCCGCACGCCCAGCAACACCCCGCCGCGCGCGGTGTAACGCACCGCATTGGCGAGGAAGTTCTGCAGCACACGCCGCAGCAGCTGCGGATCACTGTTCACCCAGGCGCGGGTGGGCAGGTAGTGGAAGGCCAGCCCGCGCGCGGCCGCCAGGGCACGGAACTCCGACGCCAGCGGATCAAGCACCTCGGCCAGCGGCAGATCACGCGGCTGCGGCACCAAGCCACCGGCCTCCAGGCGGGACATGTCGAACAGCCCGGTCAACAGATCGGTGGTGGAATCCAGGGCGCCGCGGATCTGCACCACCGCCTGCTGCTGCTGGCTGGATTCAACCTGCTGCGCCAGCGTGTCGGTGAACAGGTGCGCAGCATGCAGCGGCTGCAACAGGTCATGGCCCACGGCGGCAAGGAAGCGGCTCTTGGCGTCATTGGCACGCTCGGCCTCGCGCTTGGCCGATTCCAGCAGCGCAGTGCGTTCGCCCACCCGCTGCTCCAGCGTTTCATTGCTGCGCTTGAGCTCGCGCTCGCTGCGGCGGAATGCGGTCACATCGGTGAAGGTCGCCACGAAGCCGCCGCCGGGCATGGGATTGCCACGGATCTCGACGATGCTGCCGTCCGGGAATACACGCTCGGTGAGGTGCGGCGTACCGGCACGCATGAAGGCCAGGCGGCGGTCCACCGCACGCTCGTCACCACCACGCGCGGGCATCGCCTGCAGCGCCCAGCGGGTCAGGTCCATGATCGGCCGACCTACCTGCAGCAGTTCGTCAGGAAAGCCAAACATGCGCGCATAGGGCCGGTTCCAGGCCACCAGGCGCTGCTCGCGATCAATCACGCTGATGCCCTGGCTCATGTTCTGCAATGCAGCCTGCAGCACCTGCTGGCTGAAACGCAGATCCTGCGAGGCTTCGCTGACGATGGCCGCAACCGTGGCCAGCTCACCGCTTTCGCGCCGCGCCGCATCCAGCAGCAAGCGCGCCGATGCCGCGCCCAGCACCGAGGACAGCTCGCGCTCCAGCCGGGCCTCCACCTGCGCAGGCACCGGCCCGTTACGCGGCGCATCGGCCAGCAGTCGCTCAACCTGCTCATACGGCAGGAAGCGGCGGCCGGCATCACGCAGCGCCAGTGCATCCAGGTTGCGGCTGGTACGGTTGGGCGTATCGCGACGCCAGGCCATGGCCAGCAGGGTCACGGCGGTGCCGACGAACAGGCTGGCGCCCACCGCGCGGCCCAGCGGCGTCCAGCCAGTGAGTCCAAACAAGGCCTGCGGTGCCAGCCACTTCCAGCCAAACGGCCCCTGCAGCAACCACTCCGGTGCACGCCCTTCGCTCTGCAACAACGACGGCAACAGCAGCACCCAGGCCCAGGTCGCAAAGCCGGCAAGCACGCCGGCTATCGCCGCGCGTGGCGGTGTCTGCGGGCGCCAGATGGCGAAGGCCAGCACCGGCACCAGGGTAGCCATCGCCGAGAACGACACCGCACCGATATCGGCCAGTACGTTGCTGCCGCCGATCAACCGGCTATAGGCCCAGGCCAGCAGCATGATCACGCAGATGCCGACGCGCCGCAGCCACACCAACTCGCGGCGGTGGTCACCTCCACCCGCGCGTGCCCAGGCACTGCGCACCAGCCCCGGTGCGAACCAGTGGTTGCCAATCATCAGGCTCAAGGTCAGCGTGCTCACCACCACCATGCCGGTCGCCGCGCTCAGGCCACCCAGGAAGGCGAACAGGGCCACACCGCCATGGCCGGCCGAAAACGGCAGCGCCAGCGTATACATGTCGGACGGCACGCTATTGCCCAGCAGCGCGGTGCCGGCGCGGGCAAGCGGCAGGATCGGCAGCGCGATCAGCAGCAGGTACAGCGGAAACAGCCAGCGCGCGGTGCGCACATCAGCCGGGTCACGGCACTCGACCACGCTGACGTGGAACTGGTGCGGCAGCAGGAACATGGCCAGGCCACCGAGCAGCACCAGCGGGATGAAACCGCCCTCGGCGGCGCTGACCGGCACCGGAGGTGCCGTCGGCAGGTTCTTCAGGCCGAACCAGACAAATGCCCCCAGCGCCAGCATCGCGCCCAACTTGAAGATGGACTCCACGGCCATCGCCAGCACTAGGCCACGGTTGTGCTCGGATACATCGGCACGGCGCGCGCCAAACAGCATCGCAAATAGCGCCATTGCCAGCGCAACGTACAGCGCGCTGTCCTGCCACACCGAGCCTTCCTGCCCGGCCAGCACCGAGCGCGAGGTAATCATGCTGAAGCTCATCGCCACCGCCTTCAGCTGCAGGGCGATGTAGGGAATCAGGCCCAGCGCGGCCACCAGCGTCACGGTGGCGGCCAGCCAGGCATCGCGCCCCAGGCGTGCCGCGATCAGGTCGGCCAGCGAGGTCGCATTGGTCTCACGCGCCAGCCGCACCAGCCGCATCATCACGCCCATTGCCAGCGCATAGAACAGGATGGCACCGACAAAGGTGGGCGGCAGCGGCCAGCCATGCCGCGCGGCCTGGGTGACGGTGCCGTAGAAGGTCCACGAGGTGCAATGCACCGCCAGTGACAAGGCATAGACATGCCGCCAGTGGCGCGCGAACACGGTAGGGCGGCGTTCGCCATACAAGGCCGCGCCGAACATCAGCGCCAGCCAGGCCAGACCTGCCAGCGCCACGGTTGCCAGACTCAACATGGAATGCGTTTCCCGGAAGCTGCCTGGCAGGATACGGAGTTAGCGGAGAAGGATGAAGGCGTGGTGCTCAAAGCCCTTGCTTGGAGCAGTTGCTTGGAGCAGTTGCTTGAAGCCCCTCTCCCTCCGGGAGAGGGGTTGGGCTGAGGGTGCGGTTCGCTGGCAAATTGCTTCTTGCTTTGCATCAAAAGCGAGAGCTTGAAAGGCAACGGCAACAGCTGCCCTCACCCCAACCCCTCTCCCGCTGGCGGGAGAGGGGCTTCAAGCAACGGCAACGGCAACGGCAACTACAGCGGCAGCGGCAGCGGCAGCGGCAACAACAACAGCAACAACAGCAACAACAGCAACAGCAACAGCAACAGCCACCACCACAAACACAAAAGCCCTCTCCCGCTGTGCGGGAAAGGGCTGCTTTGCATTCCAATCAGCTGGCCGTCACTGGCTCAACCGTCAGAAGTTGTAACGCACCGACACATACCAGTTGCGCGGCAGACCGTAGTACGCGGTCTGGATGTTGGCGATGCTGGCAAACTCCTGGCCTTCGGTCATGTACTGCTTGTCGGTCAGGTTGCGCACACCGGCACGCACCTGCCACGTCAGCTGCGGCGAGTCCCATACACCGTAGGCACCCAGCAGCGTGTATGCGCTCTGGCTGAGCACATCGCGGTTGTCCACCGACAACCAGGTATCACCGCGATAGGACACATCACCGCCCAGGGTCAGGTTGCCGCTCTCACCCAGCGAGAACACATGCTGCAGGGCGACGCGGGCAGTCCAGTCCGGCGAGAACGGTACGTGCTTGTGGACGACGTTGACGGGGTCATACCCCGGGTAGGTCGGATCGTTGCGCGGATCATCGAACTTGTCGTACTTGGCATCCAGCCAGCTCAACTGGCCGCTCAGCGTCGTGGATTCACCCAGCAGCGCGCTGCCTTCCAGCTCGATGCCCTTGATCTTCACCTTGGCGGCATTCAACACCGGGAACTTGAAATCCGGTACGGCGGCGCCGGGGTTGGAGATTTCCGAGACACGAGCCTGGAAGTCTTCATAGTTACTGTAGAACGCTGCGGCGCTACCGCGGAAACGGCGGTCAGCCGAACTGCCCTTCAAGCCCGCCTCATACGTCCAGACGTATTCCGGGTTGAACTTGGCCGTCTTCACCTCGTATGCCGAATTGGCGCGGCCATTGAAGCCACCGGACTTGAAGCCACGGTTGGCCGAAACATAGGCCATCAGGTTGTCGCTGAAGGCCTTCTGCAGGCTCACCGACGGCGTGGTCGCAGTCCACGATGCCGAGGTCAGCGGGAACGGCACGGTCTCGTTCAAGCCACCGAACGGCACGCCCCAGAAGGTGCTGGTGCTGCGCTCGTAGTCCTTTGTGTCCTTGGTCCAGCGGACACCGGCCGCCAGCGTCCAGGTCGGCATGAACTCCCAGTTCGCATGTGCAAACGCAGCCTTGGAGGTCGTCGTCAGGTCATCTTCGATCGTGCGCAGGAAGCTGATCGGGGTGCCGGCAATGGCAAACAGATCGCTGGCGTAGGCCTCCTGGTAGGACGGCACGTGCTCCTTCATGTAGTAGGCGCCGAACGTCAGGTGCAGGTTGCTGCCATTGTCGTAATGCAGCTGGAATTCCTGGCTCTTCTGGTCCTGGTCCAGCGCCACCAGCACATCGCCCAGCTCATACTCGGTCGCATCGATATCGATGTACGACTTGGTCTTGAGCTTGCGATAAGCGGTGATGCTCTTCAGGGTGAATTGTTCGTTGATGTCCCAGTTCATCGCCAGCGATGCACCCGAGTGCTTCAGGTACTGGCCCTGGCCATCATCGAACGAGGTGCGGGCGCGACGGTTCCATTCGCCCTTCTCACCCTGGGTCAATACCACCGAGCCCAGCGCGAGATCGGTGCGGCGCAGGTCCGCCATCGGCCGGCCCAGGGTCAGCGCCGCATCCTGCTTGGTGGTATCCAGCGACAGCACCGCGCTGAAGTTATCGGTCGGCTGGTAGGCCAGCTTGGCGCGGAACGCCTCGGTGTCGTCGTCGTTGTAGCGCTTGCCGCTGACCGCATCCTTGACGTAACCGTCATTGGTGATCTTGGCACCGGCAATGCTGCCGGCCAGGGTGTCGCTGAGCTTGCCGGAGACGTAGAAGCGGCCTTCCAGACGGCCGTAGTCACCGGCGGTGACTTCCACTGCGCCGCCTTCGTTGTCGAAGGGGTTCTTGGTGGTCAGCTTGATCGCGCCGCCGGTGGAGTTCTTGCCGTACAGCGTGCCCTGCGGGCCACGCAGCACTTCCAGCTGCTGGATGTCGAACAGCGAGAACAGTGCACCATTGATGCGCGAGTAGTAGACATCGTCCACATACATGCCCACGCCCGGGTCGAAGGTCTGCAGCGCGTCGGGCTGGCCGATACCGCGGATGAAGACGTTGACGCTGTTGGCCGAGCCGCGGCCCTGGGCGATGTTCATATTGGGCACGGCGCCCTGCAGGCCTTCCACGGTCGAGGCCTGCAGATCCTTGATCTGCTCCTCACCGAAGGCGCTCACCGCCACCGGCACGTCCTGGATGGACTCGCTGCGGCGGCGTGCGGTAACGGTCACTTCGTCCAGCTGCGTGGCCTGGGTGCCTGCGGCGTGCTGCTCCTGCGCCTGCACGAATGCAGCCGGTGCCAACAGAATGCCGCCGATGGCCATGCTCAGATACTTGCGCTTCATTGGTCTCCCTCCTCCCGGGTATGACGTTGCGGCACATGGATGCCGCCATGGAGCGCACGTTAATGGAGCGTTAGCCGGCCGCGTATAGTCCCTTCGTACAGTGGGCCGGGTCGCCCGCCATCCTGATACTCGCCGGCACTGTATTGGCCGGGGAGCTGTGAATGTCGTTTCTGATCGTTTTGGCGGCCCTGTGCTTCCTGATGTTTGTCGCCTACCGCGGCTACAGCGTGATCCTGTTCGCGCCAGTGGCCGCGCTGGGGGCGGTGCTGCTGACCGACCCCACCCTGGTGCAGCCGATGTTCACCGGCTTGTTCATGGACAAGATGGTGGGCTTCCTGAAGTTGTACTTCCCGGTGTTCGTGCTGGGCGCGGTGTTCGGCAAGCTGATCGAGGTCTCGGGTTTTTCCAAGTCCATCGTCAGCGCCACCATCAGGCTGGTCGGGGCCAAGCGCGCGATGCTGTCCATCGTGCTGGTCTGCGCCCTGCTCACCTACGGTGGCGTGTCACTGTTCGTGGTGGTGTTTGCGGTCTACCCGTTCGCCGCCGAGCTGTTCCGCCAGAGCAACATCCCCAAGCGCCTGATCCCGGGCACCATCGCATTGGGTGCCTTCACCTTCACCATGGACGCGCTGCCGGGCACGCCGCAGATCCAGAACATCATCCCCTCGGCCTTCTTCGGCACCAACAGCTGGGCCGCGCCCTGGCTGGGCGTGATCGGCACGGTGGTGATCCTGATCCTGGGCATGAGCTACCTGGAATGGCGCCGCCGCGTGGCCATCCGCAATGGCGAAGGCTATACCGGCGCCAATGACGAACTGCGCAACGAGCCCGAGCCCTTCCACGGCCAGAACCTGGCCCACCCGCTGGTCGCGATCACCCCGTTGATCCTGGTTGGCGTGGCCAACTTCCTGTTCACCCGCTGGATCCCCGGCTTCTACGGCGAAACCCAGTCCTTCATCCCGGCGGTGATCGGCAACCCGGCCCCGGTGGTGCAGGAGGTCTCCAAGCTGGGCGCGATCTGGGCCGTGCAGGCCGCCTTGCTGCTGGGCATCCTCAGCGTCATCGCCTTTGCCTGGAAGCCGGTGGTGGCCTCGTTCGCCGAGGGCACCAAGTCGGCCATCGGCGGCGCCATGCTGGCCTCGATGAACACCGCCTCCGAGTATGGCTTTGGTGCGGTCATCGCTGCCCTGCCCGGCTTCCTGGTGGTAGCCAATGCGCTGGGCTCCATCCCCAATCCGCTGGTCAACGAAGCGGTCTCGGTCACAGCCATGGCCGGCATCACCGGCTCGGCATCAGGCGGCATGAGCATCGCGCTGGCGGCCATGGCCGACAGCTTCATCGCCAACGCGCAGGCTGCGGGCATTCCGATGGAAGTGCTGCATCGCGTCGCCGCGATGGCGTCCGGCGGCATGGACACGCTGCCGCATAACGGCGCGGTGATCACCGTATTGGCGGTCACCGGGCTGACCCACCGCCAGTCCTACAAGGACATCTTCGCCATCACCGTGATCAAGACCCTGGCGGTGTTCGCGATCATCGGCGTGTATTACGCCACCGGGCTGGTCTAAGCGCCCTTCTGCACGGGCCTTGCCACAAGCAAGCAACGCCAATAACCGGCATTCAACATCGGCACCGGGTTGGCAGGCCCTGTAGACGCCGTAGCCCGGGTAAGCGCAGCGCACCCGGGGCTCTTTGCGGAGAGCTCCCGGTTGGCGTTGTTCCTATCCAGGCTATGGTTCGCTGGAAGGAGCGTCTCGCGAGAAGCCCCGGGTGCGCTGCGCTTACACGGGCTGCCGACTTGGCCGGAAGAGCTCCTCGCGAAATGCCCCGGGTGCGCTACGCTTACCCGGGCTACCGACTGACTGGAAGAGCTCCTCGCGAGAAGCCCCGGGTGCGCTGCGCTTATCCAGGCTACCGACTGGCTGGAAGATCTCCTCGCGAGAAGCCCCGGGTGCGCTGCGCTTACCCGGGCTACCGGCTGGCTGGAAGAGCTTCTCGCGAGAAGCCCCGGGTGCGCTGCGCTTACCCGGGCTACCGGCTGGCTGGAAGAGCTTCTCGCGAGAAGCCCCGGGTGCGCTGCGCTTACCCGGGCTACGGACTGGCCGGAAGAACGCCTCGCGAAATGCCCCGGGTGCGCTGTGCTTACCCGGGCTACCGACTGGCTGGAAGAACTCCTCGCGAAAGCCCCGGGTGCGCTGTGCTTACCCGGGGTGCATGCCTCCATGGATTGCGCCGCCCGGCCGGGCCAAGCCCGCATCCCGGCTCTTTCCCCTCTCCATGCCTGGGCAAGCAATCCCCAAAACAGAACAAGGCCCGGGAAGACCCGGGCCTTGTTTGTGTCCGACAAGCGGAACAAGAAAAATCGCCCGGCTGCACGTCACTGTGCAACACCGGACGATCTCACGTCCTTGTTGGCGTCCTGCCTTCCCCCAGCGTCCTGCCCCTATGGGTTCCTCGTGTGCCGCCCTCCTGGCGACCCACAATCCTTATGGCGCGGCATCCATTGCTGCAGACCAGGCATCCAATGCCTCAACGCCTCTCCACCGGTTGAACAGCTGGGGTCCCTTCCGCTTTCTTGGCAGGGGCCACTCCGGCCTTCGCCTCGATCAGGTCGCGATTCCGTTCGACCGTCTTCAATCCGATTCCCTTCACCAGCGCCAACTCCTCGACGCTCTTGAAAAGCCCGTTTGCCTGCCTGTGATCGACGATCGCCTGCGCCTTGGAAGGCCCGACGTTCACCAACCCCTGACTCAGCTCCGCCGCAGAGGCGGTGTTGATGTCGACCTTGTCCGTGGCATACGCCGATAGGGTCAACAACAACGCAAGAGCCAGTGACTTCAGCGTCACGGAGAAAAGCTCCATCGCTACACTCCTTGTGTCGTGGGTGGATGTCGGCTTTCCCGCCGACGAATCCAGTGTCCCGCGCCACATGAACACAGCCTATCCGTCACGCCGCACTAACGCAGCCAGCCAACACCCCGAACTCGTGTAGGAAAAGTCCTACAAGCCCCTTGTCGACCCGTCGTGGGGGCCAGCGGCGTAGAATGGTTACACCTGACATTTCTACCGGAGATCCAGATGGACAGCGCCAAGATCGGCCAATTTCTCAGCGACAAGTGGGACAACGACATCGTCCCGCAACTGGTCGATTACATCCGCATCCCCAACAAGTCGCCGATGTTCGACGCCAACTGGGTCGCCAACGGCTACATGGATCAGGCCGTCAACCTGATGGAGAGCTGGGCCAAGGCGCAGAACATCCCCGGCCTGCAGGTCGAGGTGGTTCGTCTGGAAGGCCGTACCCCGTTGATCTTCCTGGAAATCCCGGCCACCGGCCCGGAAACCGGCGACGACACCGTGCTGCTCTACGGCCACCTGGACAAGCAGCCGGAAATGACCGGCTGGGACGACGACCTGGGCCCGTGGAAGCCGGTGCTGCGCGGCGACAAGCTGTACGGCCGCGGCGGCGCCGATGACGGCTACGCCATCTTCGGCTCGCTGGCCGCGGTGCTGGCGCTGCAGGAACAGGGCCTGCCGCACGCCCGCTGCGTGATCCTGATCGAAGCCTGCGAGGAATCCGGCTCCTACGACCTGCCGGCCTATGTCGACCATCTGGCCGACCGCATCGGCCAGCCGTCGCTGGTGGTGTGCCTGGATTCGGGCTGCGCCAACTATGACCAGCTGTGGTGCACCACCTCGTTGCGCGGCCTGACCGGCGGCAACTTCACCGTCAAGGTGCTCAACGAGGGCGTGCACTCCGGTGACGCCTCCGGCGTGGTGCCGTCCAGCTTCCGCCTGCTGCGCCAGCTGCTGTCGCGCATCGAGGACGAGAAGACCGGGCGCATCCTGCTCGACGGCCTGCACGTTGACGTTCCGGCCGAGCGCCTGGAACAGGCCAAGCGCGCCGCCGACGTGGTCGATACCGCCATCTTCGACAAGTTCCCGCTGGTCGACGGCCTCAAGCCGATGAGCGAGGACCTGACCGAGCTGGTGCTCAACCGCACCTGGCGCCCGGCCCTGTCGGTGACCGGCATCGGCGGCATGCCGCCGCTGGAATCGGCCGGCAACGTGCTGCGCCCGGAAACCTCGGTGAAGCTGTCGCTGCGCCTGCCGCCGACCGCCAATGGCAAGGCCTGCGGCGAGCTGCTGAAGGAAGCCCTGCTGCGTGATCCGCCGAACGGCGCCCACGTCAGCCTGGACCTGGAAAAGGCCTCCACCGGCTGGAACGCACCGGCGATGGCCTCGTGGCTGGAAAAGTCGATCGACGACGCCAGCCAGGCCTTCTTCGGCAAGCCGGCCATGTACATGGGCGAAGGCGGCTCGATCCCGTTCATGGGCATGCTGGGCGAGAAGTTCCCGGGTGCGCAGTTCATGATCACCGGCGTGCTCGGCCCGCATTCCAATGCGCATGGCCCGAACGAGTTCCTGCACATCCCGATGGGCAAGCGCGTCACCTCCTGCGTGTCCAAGGTGCTGTTCGACCACCACGCCGCCAGCCTGCGCGGCGAGACCAGCGGCTCCAAGGTGCATGCCGACAGCGGCACCCGCCACGGCGGCCACGGCTGCTGCTGATTGCCCAGCGCTTGATGGTTTGATGACGAACGCAGCCTGGCCTTGCTAGGCTGCGTTTTTCTTTGGCAGGACAGGCATATGAGCGGACTGTTTGGCAGCGACAGCTGGCTGTACATCATCCTGATCGGTTTCTTCGTCGGCCTGCTGGGGCGCTTCTTCATGCCCGGCAACAACCGCATGGGTTGTCTGCTGACCATCGTGCTCGGCGTTGCCGGCGCAGTCTTCGCCGGCTGGTTCGGCCGCGAGATGGGCTGGTATGCCGCCGGTCAGCCGGCCGGTTTTGTCGGCGCCATCATCGGTGCCATCGCCCTGCTGGCGCTGTTGCGCCTGATCAGCGGCGGCAAGCGCTGATTCCCCTCCCAACGGCGCCTGCGGGCGCCGCTTCACTGTAGTGTCCATGAACGATCCCGCTTCCGATCCACTGCGTACCGAACACCGCCGGCAGTGGGCCGCTGCCGCACTCGGCGACCCTGCCACCACCCTTGAACGCGCATCGGTCGATGCCGGCTTCCGCAGCTATTGGCGCAGCACCAGCGCGCGCGGCAGCCACATCGTGATGGACTCGCCGCCGGGGCTGGAAGACGTGCGCCCATGGCTGCGCATGCACGACCTGCTCGAGCCCAACAACGTGCGCGTGCCGCAGGTGCTGGCGCGCGATGTCGACCACGGCTTCCTGTTGCTGGAAGACCTGGGCGGGCCGACGCTGGCGCGCTTCATCAACGACGACAATGCCGATGCGTGGTTTGATGCCAGCTTCACCCAGCTGATCCGGCTGCAGTCGATCCCGGTACCCGAGGGCATGGGCGCATTCGGCGAGGCATTGCTGCAGCGCGACGCCGGCTTGTTCGAGGAATGGTTCGTGCAGCGCCACCTCGGCCTCAGCCTGGATTGCGGAGAAAGCGAACAACTGCAGCTGGTGCAACGGCGGCTGATGGACAATGCGCTCAACCAGCCGCAGGTGCTGACCCACCGCGATTTCATGCCGCGCAACCTGATGCCGGTCGATGCTGGCCCGGCGGTGCTGGATTTCCAGGACCTGGTCAGCGGCCCGATCGCCTATGACCCGGCCAGCCTGTTCAAGGATGCGTTCCTGAGCTGGCCGCTGGAAAAGGTCGATGGCTGGCTGGCCCGTTACCACGCCCGCGCCCTGGCCGCAGGCCTGCCGGTGCGGCCGTGGCCGCAATTCCTGCGCGACGCCGACTGGATGGGCGTGCAGCGCCATCTGAAGATCCTCGGCCTGTTCGTGCGCCTGCGCGACCGCGATGGCAAGGGCCACTACTTCGCGGATGCCCCCCGCTTCATCCGCTACCTGGATGAAGTGCTGCCGCGCTACCCGGAACTGGCGCCCCTGCAGGACCTGTTCGAGCGCCGCTTCAAGCCAGCCATGGCTGCCAAGGCCGCGGCATGAAGGCGCTGATCTTTGCCGCCGGGCTGGGCGAGCGCATGCGTCCGCTCACCGACCACACGCCCAAGCCACTGCTGCCCGTGGCCGGCATGCCATTGATCGAATGGCACCTGCAGCGGCTGTCCGCGCTGGGCGTGCGCGATGTGGTGGTCAACACCAGTTGGCTGGCCGCGCAGTTCCCCGAGCAGTTGGGCGATGGCAGCCGCTGGAACCTGCGCCTGCATTATCTGTACGAAGGCCCGGTGCCGCTGGAAACCGGCGGCGGCATGCACAACGCGCTGCCGCTGCTGGGCGATGCGCCGTTCCTGGCGGTCAATGGTGATATCTGGAGCGATTTCGATTTCGCCCGTTTGCCGCAGGAACCGGAGGGCAAGGCGCATCTGGTGATGGTCGACAATCCCGAACACCACCCTCGCGGCGACTTCATCCTCGAGGGCAATGGCCAGCTGCGGGATGTGGGTGACCAGGCGCGCCTGACCTTCGCCGGCATTGGCGTTTACCGCCCGCAGTTGTTGCAGGGATGGCAGGAAGTGATCGGCGGTGCCGACGGCAGCGCGGAAAGCCCCCCGCGCTTCAAGCTCGCGCCACTGCTGCGCGCGGCAATGGATGCCCAGGCGATCAGCGGCCAGCACCATCGCGGCCGTTGGACCGACGTCGGCACGCCGCAGCGCCTGCAACAGTTGGAAGCCCAACTGATGCACTAGCGGTAGCAGCCGCGGAGCAATGTGACACCCGGATGCAAAAAGCCTGCGATAGCAGGCTTTTTGTTTGCGCAGGCAGCACCGGTTTCGCGGCTGGCACCGCTGCTGCAACAAACCGCTCCCCGCAATCAGCCCTGCCCGTTCTCCAGCACCCGCTTCAGGAACGGCACGGTGATGCGCCGCTTGGCCGCCAACGATTCGCGGTCCAGCCGCTCCAGCAAGGTCACCAATCCGCTCAGGTCACGGCCCGTGCGCGTCAGCAGCCAATCCAGCGTGGCCTCGTCCATCACCAGACCACGCCGTACCGAGCGCTCGCGCAGCACCGCGCCACGGCCTTCGTCGTCCAGCGGCTCCAGGGTGATGCGGCTGCACTGCGACAGGCGCGAACGCAGGTCGGGCAGCACCAGGCCCAACCCATCAGGTGGCAGACGCGCGGTGTAGATCACGGTCACATCAGCGGCGCGGGCACGGTTGTGGAACTCGAACAGGGTGACTTCCTGCTCGCGCCTGCCGGCCACGTATTCCAGCCCATCCAGGGCAACGATGTCATGCCCCTCCAACGCTTCCAGGGCTTCGGCCAGGCGTGTACCGGCGGCCTGCAATGGCAGATAGGCCGGACGGCGGCCAGCCTGCAACGCTGCCGCACAGGTGGCCAATGCCAGATGCGTCTTGCCGGTGCCACCGGCACCGACCAGATAGATCCAATCCTGGCTGTCGCCGCTGGCGACCGCACGCAACTGGGCCAACGCACCATCAGGCGCGCCGATAAAGGTTTCAAATCGCTGGTCCGGCGGATAGCGCAAGGCCAACGGCAACTGCGGAACACTCACTTCGGGTCTACATCCTTCGACACGATGGCCAGCTCCGCGGGAACTTCGATGTTGCGCGGGTCCAGCACGATCGTCGGCCCATGGCCGGCGTACAACTCACTTTGGCGATAACGTTCGTGCGCATAGCGCAGCAGCACGTTGATCACCGCTGCTGCCGGCAAGGCCAGCAGCATGCCAAGAAAACCAAACAACTGGCCACCGGCCATCACCGCGAAAATCACGGCCACCGGGTGCAGGCCAATCTTGTCACCCACGATACGCGGGGTAAGCACATAACTTTCCAGCAGCTGGCCAACGGTGAACACCACGCCCACCAGGGTCAACAGCTTCAGGTCGAAGCCCTGCGACTGCACCAGCGCGGCCAGCACCGCCATCACCACACCGGTGGTGGCGCCCAGATACGGGATGAAGCTGATCAGCCCTGCCACCAGCCCGATCAACAGACCAAGGTTGAGGCCGACCAGGCTCAGGCCTGCCGCATACACCACGCCCAGCGCGATCATCACCGCGATCTGGCCACGGATGAAGGCGCCCAGCACGTCGTTGGACTCACGGGCCAGCCGGGACACCAGCTCGACATGGTTGCGCGGCACCAGCGAGGCCACCCGCTCAACCAGCTTGTCCCAGTCGCGCAGGAAGTAATAGGTCAGGATCGGCAGCAGGGCCAGGTTCACCACCCAGGCCACCATCGCAAAACCCGAACGCGACAGGTAACCAAAGAAGGTGGTCGCCACCCCGCCCGCCTGTTGCCAGTGGCTGCGCACCCACTCGAACAGGCGGCTGGGATCCAGCCACGCCATGATCTCCAACCCCGTTTTCTGCTCGATCCACGGGATCGCCGTGCCCAGCAGCCATTCCTGCCCCTGCGGCAGCGCGGTCACCAGCGTCTCGATCTGGCTCTGGATCAACGGCACCAGAATCAACATCGCCAGCGTCAGCAACAGGATCATCAACACGAATACCAGCACCACCGCAGTGTTGCGCGAGCGGCCGCGTGCTTCCAGCCGGTCAACCAGCGGATCACCCAGCCACGCCAGCATCAGCGCGACCACGAACGGGGTCAGGATGGGCGCCAGCAACCACGTCACCCACAGCCCGAAGCCAGTGAGCACCACCATTTTCAGGCGGCGCAGGAACAGCGCGATTTCAGCTTCCGGGCTATCGGCGCTCATCGAATGCGGTACTCACCCTGCTTGGTGACCGGCGCATCCTCTGCATCGGTCACGTCATTGTCGACAGCCCCGCCTACCGGCTGCAGCGCTGCATTCTGCCCGAGCATGCGGTTCAAACCCGGCAGGCCGGTCATCAGTTCCACATCCATCTCCAGACGGTCGCCCACTGCCTGTACCGGGACAATCGATTTGACCACGGCAACGCCCTGCAGCGCCGCCGACATGCGCAGGTAATCATCCGCGCTGCGGATGCCACTGACCGCAATGCGGTAGGTGCCCGCCGCACCCGCCGGCGGAGCCTTGGCATAACGGCGCACCAGCGCATCGGCAGCACCGTCGGCACCGCCGGCCATGGCCCGGCGCGCATCGCCATCGCGGGTGGTCCACTTGGAAAGCTCACGGCCGTTGTCGACGAAGACCCAGTCGGCCTGCCAGCCGCCGCTCTTGGCGCGGTACAGCTTGCCTACCAGCTGCATGGGCGGGGCATAGCGGGCCGAAGCCCGGGCGATGGCCGCAGTATCCTGGCGCATGATGGCCCCCACCAGTGCCTGCTCGGCCGCACCGCCATTGGGCAGCCCCAGCCGGTAGCCACGGTCGATTGCCCGGTCCAGCAGCGGGCGCGCGGCATTGGCCTGCTGTACGCCGACCAGACGCGGGCCACTGCCATCATCGATGGCCAGCCAGACCACCGGCTTGGGCCGCGGCTGCGGCCATACCGGCAGGCCCAGTGCTGCGACCAGGCCATCAACGTCGTCCTGGCGGAAGCGCGCCACCAGCATGGTCCGGTAGCTTGGCGCACCGCTGGCCGCCACACTCTGGTCCTGGCGGTAGTCGTAGCTCTGCACCATGTCCTTGGCGTTGCGCAGCGCCTGGGCCACGCCAGGGCGGGTCATCGTGCTGCGATCGCCCGACAACTTGCCCAGTACGGCGCCCAGCGCGCGGGCCATGGCGCCATTGCGGTCGGACTCGCTCTGGCTGTTGACCGGAACTTCGGCCTCGTAGGCACCTTGCGCGCTGGCAACGTCGCCTTCGGTACGCATGCCGGACTGTGCCTGCACCGCCGCAATCGGCAGGCAAAGCAGCAAAAACAGGAGTGGGGCCAGGCTGCGGCGCATTGAAGTTTCCATTGTTCGATGGTTCCGGGGTGAATTGTTGCCCGAATGGGGCCTTCGCGCCAACGTGGCCTGTTAAAATGCGGCGTTAACCCCGCCAGCGCAGCCGACCGTGACCAGCACCCCGACTTCCGCCAACTCTCCCCTGACCTACCGTGACGCCGGTGTCGACATCGACGCAGGCAATGAACTGGTGGAACGCATCAAACCCTTGGTAAAGCGCAGTTTCCGCCCGGAAGTAATGGGTGGGCTGGGCGGCTTCGGCGCCCTGTTCGACCTGTCCAACAAGTACCGTGAGCCGGTGCTGGTCTCGGGCACCGACGGCGTCGGCACCAAGCTGAAGCTGGCCCAGCAGCTGGGCCGCCATGACACCATCGGCATCGATCTGGTCGCCATGTGCGTCAACGACGTACTGGTGCAGGGCGCCGAGCCGCTGTTCTTCCTGGACTATTTTGCCACCGGCAAACTGGACATCGACACCGCCGCAGCCGTGGTTGGTGGCATCGCCAATGGCTGCACCGAGGCCGGTTGTGCCCTGATCGGCGGCGAAACCGCCGAAATGCCGGACATGTACGCCCCGGGCGAATACGACCTGGCTGGCTTCACCGTCGCCGCGGTGGAAAAGAGCGAGCTGAAGGACGGCTCGGCCGTTCAGCTGGGCGACGTACTGATCGGTATCGCCTCCTCCGGCCCGCACTCCAACGGCTACTCGCTGGTGCGCCGCATCTATGAGCGCGCCGGCAGCCCGGCCGACCTGGTGCTGGAAGACGGCAGCAAGCTGGTTGACGCGCTGATGGCGCCGACCCGCCTGTACGTCAAGCCGCTGCTGTCGCTGCTCAAGACCCATGGCAGCGCCATCCACGGCATGGCCCACATCACCGGCGGTGGCCTGACCGAGAACATCATTCGCGTGGTGCCCGAAGGCCTGGGCCTGGACATCGACGCCACCAGCTGGACCCTGCCGCCGGTATTCCAGTGGCTGCAGCGCGAAGGCAATGTGGCCGACGCCGAGATGTGGCGAACCTTCAACTGTGGCATCGGTTTCGTGCTGCTGGTGCCGGCCGACCAGGTCGCCGCCGTCAACGCCTCGCTGGACACCCTGCAGCTGCCCCACTGGCAGATCGGCAAGGTGGTCGAAGCGGTCGAAGGCAGCGAACGCGTGCACATCGGCTGAGCCCGGCCAGCAAGGTTGCCACCCATGGACGCAGTCGACCTGCCTGCCACTACCCCCGCCCCCACCGAAGACGACGCCAACCAGCTGCGCCTGCTGGCGATCTTCCACTACGTGGTGGCGGGGCTGACCGGGCTGTTCTCACTGTTGCCGGTGCTGCACCTGGTGATGGGCCTGGCCATCGTCACCGGCAAGTTGCCGATGGAGTCGAATCCTCCGGGCGCAACCGGGCCCGACCCGGCGCTGTTTGGCTGGTTCTTCGTGATCTTCGCCGGCCTGGCCATTGCCTGCGGACTGACCCTGGCCGGCTTCATCGCCTATGCCGGGCGTTGCCTGATGCGACGCCGGCGCTACCTGCTGTGCCAGGTGGTGGCCGCCATCGCCTGCATGTTGATGCCGTTCGGCACCGTGCTGGGGGTCTTCACCCTGGTGGTGTTGATGCGCCCCTCCGTCAAGGCCGCCTTTGCTTGAGCAAGGCGGCAACTCCGTTCCCCCGACCGCTGGACCGCCCTGCATGACTGCCCCCAAGAAGGCCGCCTTCCTCGGCGTGCTGGCAATCTTCCTCGCCACCTGGATCAAGCCCCTGTGGCCTCTGGAACAGGCACTGCACAGCTCACTGACCGTGATCGGCCTGGTTGCGCTGTGGTGGGTGGACCGGCGCTGGCGGCTGGGCAACGGTGCATTCGCGGCCATCTGCGGCTTCATCGCCCTGCACTGCATCGGCGCACGCTGGCTGTACTCCAACATTCCCTACGACCAGTGGGCGCAGACCTTGTTCAGCTGGTCACCAAACGCCGCCTTTGGCTGGCAGCGCAACCATTTCGACCGCCTGATCCACTTCCTCTATGGGGTTTGCTTCACCCCTGCCCTGCTGCAGCTCAGCCGCCATGCCTGGCCAGCGCTGCGCATCGGCCAGGCCTTCACCCTGGCGGTGATGGTGGTGATGTGCACCAGCCTGGCCTATGAGTGGTTGGAATGGGGCATCGCCCTGGCCTTGTCACCGGAAGCCGCCGAGGCCTACAACGGGCAGCAAGGCGACATCTGGGACGCCCATGCCGACATGCTGCTGGCAACCATCGGCGCCCTGCTGCTGTGGCCGCTGGCCAGGAAGATCGCACGATGAACCACACTGCCCGCCCAGCCCGCATCGCCGTGCTCGCCTCCGGCCGTGGCAGCAACCTGCAATGCCTGCTGGATGGCATCGCCGTCGGCCAACTGCAGGCTGAGATCGTCGGGGTGTTCTCCGACAAGCCGGCAGCACCAGCGCTGCAGAAGGTTCCCAGCGAGCGGCGCTGGGCGCGCCTGCCAAAGGACTTCGAGAGCCGCGAAGCCTTCGACCTCGCGCTGGGAGATGCCCTGGACGCCTGTGCACCGGACTGGATCATCTGCGCCGGCTACATGCGCATCCTTGGCACCGACCTCGTACAGCGCTTCAGCGGGCGCCTGGTGAACATCCATCCGTCCCTGCTGCCCTTGCACAAAGGCCTGCATACCCATGCACGCGCCTTGGCCGCTGGCGATGCCGAACATGGCGCCAGCGTCCACTTCGTCGTACCTGAACTGGATGCGGGTGCCGTCATTGCCCAGGCCCGGGTGCCGGTGCTGGCCGGTGACAGCCCCGAATCGCTGGCGGCGCGGGTGCTGCAGGTGGAACACCCGCTGCTGCTGGCCAGCGTCCAGTTGCTGCTGTCATCCCGCTTAACTGAACAGGGGGGAGTGATCCAACTCGACGGTCATTCCCTGTTTAGCCCATTGCGCCTAGATTCCGCCGGAACCCTTGCCTGATCGCGACATTCCGCTGATGTGCGCTCTGGCAATATCCCTTTTCCCTTTACGCGTGGCGTGCATGAACCTCTCCATCCTCAAGCCATTGCTGATCACTGCCGCACTTGTGGCGCCGCTGGCCCAGGCGCAGCAACAGGCCGAACCGGCACCTGCCCCGGCGCAGCAGACCGTCGCCCTGCCCGCCATGGAATGGAACCCGCCCGCACTGGAGCCCTTCGTTGCCACCTACCAGGCCTTCTACAAGGGCAAGGAAGCCGGCGACGCCACCATGCGCGTGGTCCACAGCAACGGCGAACAGTGGCGGGTGGACATGGCCGTGCGGGGCAAGCGTGGCTTTGCCGGGGTGCTGGGCCTGAACATCGAGCAGAGCACGGTGTTCAACAATGAAACCAGCATCTACACGCCACTGAGCCAGAGCACGGTGAAGAAGGCCCTGTTCATGGGCAAGAAGGTCACCGGCGTCTATAACTGGCAAGCAGGCAGCGCGCAGTGGCAGGGCGACCTGAAGAAGGAACGCCAACAGCCCATCCCGCTGCAGCGAGGCGACCAGAGCGCCTTGTTGCTGAATCTGTCGCTGATGCGCGATGCGCGCCCCGGCAAGGCACTGAGCTACCGATACGTCGACGTTGGCCGCGTGCGGCAGCATGAGTACCGCGTTGCCGATGCCACCGAGACGGTGCAGGTGGGCGATCTGAGCTACGACGCTTTGCGTGTGTACCGCACCAACGGCGGCAACGACGAAACGATCCTGTGGATCGCCAATGGGGTGCCCACCCCGGTCCGCATACTGCAACGCAAAGATGGCCAGGACGATATAGACCTGCGCCTGGTCGAATACCAAGGAGCCTGAGCATGAAGCACTTCCCCCGCCCGATGCGCATCCTCGCCGCCGCCACCCTGGCCCTTGCCAGCCTGCCGGCCCTGGCCATGGCTCCGTTCACCGCCAATTACCAAGCCAGCTACATGGGCATGCAGGCCAATGGTGTGATGAGTGTGGCCGCTGAAGGTGACAGCCGCTGGCGCTACAGCCTGCAGATCAAGAACCCGATGGCCGACCTGAGCCAGAGCACCGTATTCGATGAGCATGCCGGCAAGCTGCGCCCGCTCAGCAGCCATGACCGCTCGGTGCTGCTGATCAAACGCAAGCAGGTGGACGCGCGTTACGACTGGAACAACAACCAGGCCACCTGGACCGGCGACGTGAAGGAAGACCGGCGCGGCCCGATCCGCCTGCAGAACGGCGACATGGACGCTCTGTTGATCAACCTGGCAATCGCCCGTGACCTGGCCGCCGGCCACCCGCTGACCTACCGCATGGTTGACGATGGTCGCATCAAGTCGATGACCTACCGGGTGATCGGCAAGGAGAACGTCACCGTTGGCGGCCAGAGCCGTGAAGCCACCAAGGTATCGCGCGTTGATGGCGACAAGGAACAGATTGCCTGGATCGTGCCAGGCATGCCGGTCCCGGCCCGCCTGCTGCAGCGTGAAAAGGGCCAGGACGCACTGGACCTGACCATCAAGTCGATCAACTGATCGCCCACACACACTGCGCCCGGTCCGCCGCGACCGGGCGTTTTCATGGATGACCCGCATGGCCCCTACTCGTTCCCTTGCACTGGTTTCTCTGGGCAGCGTCCTGCTGCTCGCGGTGACAGCCGTCGATGCACAGGCTGCCGTGCAGCGCTTTGATGGCCGCTACACCGCCAGCTACAAAGGCCTGACCGCCAACGCACGGATGACCATCACCCCGGCCCGCAACGGGGCCTGGATGTACCTCACCACCGTTGATCACATGCTCGCCAACATGAGCCAGGCCACGGTGTTCCAGGAAGTCGGCAACCAGTATCGCCCGCTCGGCGGCAGTGATCGCAGCAGCTATGCCTCGGTCAAGCGCGGTGTCACCACCAGCTACAACTGGGCTGCCGGCCAGGCGCGCTGGAGCGGTGATGTGAAGCCCAACCGCGCCGGCCCGGTACGCCTGCAGAACGGCGACATGGATGCCCTGCTGATCAACCTCGCCTTGGCGCGCGACGTGCCGGCCGGCAGGCCGCTGTCCTACCGCATGGTTGAGAATGGGCGCGCACGCCCAATGAATTACCGGGTGATCGGCCGTGAGCGGGTCACCATCGGCGGCCGCAATTACGATGCCACCAAGGTCGCCCAGGGCGGCACCGAGAAGCAGACCATCGCCTGGATCGTCGCCGGCATACCGGCCCCCGTGCGCATCGTGCAGCGCGAGAACGGCGCCACCACGATCAGCCTGCAGATGAATTCCTGGTCGCATTGACCCTTGCTGGCCAGTGCATGGCAGCGGGCAGGCCAGTGCACTACCAGCGCAGACGGCCGTTCGCGGCCGCTCTGCCACGCATCAGGCCGGCGGCGACTGACCGCCGACTCTGAGGATGCCAAGACCTACTCGGCAGCGTCCTTCTTGAACACCGTGCGGCAATCGCGACGGAACTCCTCGCCGCTGCTGCGCCAGATGAAACTACGGCAGTGGCGGCTGCCTTCCTCGCTGTCCTGCACCTTCACCGCGTAGAACGCCTGCAGGAACTCGTCGCGGCTGACCTGGCCATCGCCATTCCAGTCCATCTGCTCCTTTTCCACGCCCTGGGTGATGGCCACCCCGCTGTACCAGCCCCAGCCCAGCCAGGCCAGGGCCAGCAGCACCAAGGCCAGCAAGGCCTTGCGGCGCGGCGTGAAGCGGCCGCGCAGGATCATGCGACCCGCCGGATGCCGGCACCCAGCGCACCGAGTTTTTCCTCGATGTTCTCGTAGCCGCGGTCCAGGTGGTAAATGCGGTCAATGCTGGTATCGCCATCAGCCACAAGCCCAGCCAGGATCAGGCAGGCCGAGGCACGCAGGTCGGTCGCCATCACCGGGGCGCCGCTGAGCTTGTCGGCACCGCGCACGATCGCGGTATTGCCCTCGATCTGGATGTCAGCGCCCAGCCGCAGCAGTTCATTGACGTGCATGAAACGGTTTTCGAAGATGGTTTCCTTGATCACGCCCACGCCTTCGGCCACGCAGTTCAAGGCCATGAACTGGGCCTGCATGTCGGTGGGGAACGCCGGGTGCGGCGCCGTGGTGATGTTCACCGCCTTCGGCCGCTTGCCCTGCATGTCCAGGGTGATGCTGTCTTCGGTGGTGCTGATCTGTGCACCGGCTTCGACCAGCTTCTGCAATACCGCATCCATCGTGTCCGGGCGCGCGTTGCGGGCAACGATACGGCCACCGGTCATCGCCGCGGCAACCAGGAAGGTGCCGGTTTCAATGCGATCGGGCAGCACCGCGTGGCGGCCACCATGCAGGCGCTCCACGCCCTCGACCACCAGACGCGAGGTACCGATGCCTTCGATCTTCGCACCGAGCGCGATCAGGCAGTGGGCCAGATCGGCCACTTCCGGTTCCATCGCTGCGTTCTCCAGCACGGTGGTCCCTTCGGCCAGCGCCGCCGCCATCAGCACGTTTTCGGTACCGGTGACGCTGACCATGTCGAACGTATAGCGACCGCCCTTCAGGCGCCCATCGACATGCGCCTTGATGAAGCCGTTCTCGACCGTGATGTGTGCGCCCAGGGCCTGCAGGCCCTTGATGTGCTGGTCCACCGGACGCGAGCCGATGGCGCAACCGCCCGGCAGTGACACCTCGGCCTTGCCGAACTTGGCCAGCAACGGACCCAGCACCAGCACCGAAGCACGCATGGTCTTGACCAGCTCATACGGCGCCACGTGCTGATCGACGGTACGCGGGTCCACCACCACGGCACTGCCACGGGACAGCGTGCCCTGGTCGATGGTGACCTTGGCGCCCAGTTCGCCGAGCAGCTTCACGGTGGTGATCACGTCGTGCAGGTGCGGCACGTTGGTGATCTCAACCGGCGCATCCGCCAACAGGGTCGCGCACAGGATGGGCAGGACGGCGTTCTTGGCGCCGGAGATATGAACCTCACCGTTGAGCGTGTTACCGCCGGTGACTACGATTTTTGCCATGTATGGAGGCCAGTGGTTTGGGTGGGGCGGTCCGGCTCAGCCGGCCTCGCCTGGAGTAAGGGTTTTGAGCGCGAGCGCATGGATGGCGCCGCCCATCAGGTCGCCCAGCGTCGCATAGACCAGGCGGTGGCGGGCCAGCGGCAGCTTGCCGGCAAATGCCTCGCTGACCACCGTGGCCTCGAAATGCACGCCGTCTTCACCCTGCACGTCGGCACGGGCTCCCGGCAAGCCGGTTTCGATGAGGTTACGGATGGTGTCGGCGTCCAAGGCGCTTTCCTAATAAAATGGGGGTCCATTCTACTCTCCCCGGTGGCGTCCGCATGGCTGCTTCCCCGCTTTCCCTGGACACGCTGCAGGACACCGCCCTGGTGGCCAGTGGCCGCAGGGTGTTCGAGATCGAGCGTGATGAACTGGACCGCGTGGGCGGCCGCATCGGCACCGATTTCGCCCGTGCCTGCCGCTTGATCCTGGGTTCGCGTGGCCGCGTGGTCACTACCGGCATGGGCAAATCCGGGCATATCGCGCGCAAGATCGCCGCGACCATGGCCTCCACCGGCACCCCCTCGTTCTACGTGCACCCCGGCGAAGCCGGCCACGGCGACCTGGGCATGATCACCGAGGATGACGTGGTGCTGGCGCTGTCCTACTCGGGTGAATCGGACGAAGTGCTGATGTTGCTGCCGGTACTCAAGCGCCAGGGCAACGCCTTGATCTCGATGACCGGCAAGCCCGAATCCAGCCTGGCCCGGGCCGCCGACGTGCATCTGGACGTCAATGTGGACCACGAAGCCTGCCCGCTGGCGCTGGCGCCAACCTCCAGCACCACCGCCTCGCTGGCGATGGGCGATGCGCTGGCGGTGGCCCTGCTCGACGCGCGCGGCTTCACCGCCGACGATTTCGCCCGCTCGCACCCGGCCGGCAGCCTTGGCCGGCGCCTGCTGCTGCACATCACCGACGTGATGCACAGCGGCGATGAGCTGCCCAGCGTGGGCGAGGATGCCAGCCTCAGCCAGGCACTGATGGAAATGAGCCGCAAGCGCCTGGGCATGACCGCCGTGGTCGATGCCCACGGCAGGCTGACTGGGCTGTTCACCGACGGCGACCTGCGCCGCGCCCTGGACACCGACATCGACGTACGCGCCGCCGGCATCGCCCAGGTGATGACCCACAACCCGCGCACGATCGGCGCCGACCAGTTGGCGGTGGAAGCCGCACGCCTGCTGGAGAAACACAAAATCAACGGCTTGATCGTGGTCGATGAGGCCAACCGGCCGGTCGGCGCCCTGAACATTCATGACCTGTTGCGGGCAAAAGTGGTTTAAACCCCGCACAATGACGCGTTCCGGGGGATTCCCCGGCCAGCCGCAACGGACCGCCTGCAGATGCCCTACAACCCGCTCGACAAGTTCCCTCCCACGTTGCACGCCAAGGCCGCGGGCATCCGCATGGCCTGTTTCGACGTGGATGGCACGCTGACCGATGGCCGCCTGTATTACGACCACGCCGGCAACGAGAGCAAGGCGTATTACGTGCAGGATGGGCTGGGCCTGAAGCTGCTGCAGCAACACAGCATCCACCCGGTGCTGATCACCGCCCGCAACAGCCTGTCGGCACAGAAGCGCGGCGCCGACCTGGGCATCGACACCCAGATCGCCGTCGGCGACAAGCTGGCCAGCGTGCGCGCCCTGTGCGAACAACATGGCATCGGCCTGGAACAGGTCGCCTTCCTCGGCGATGACCTGCCCGACCTGGCCCCGCTATGTGCCGTCGGTCTTGCGGTGGCACCGGCCGATGCCCACCCCTGGATCGCCGAACGCGTGCACTGGCAAACCCGCAGCAAGGGTGGCCGTGGCGCCGCACGCGAGCTGTGCGACGTGCTGCTGGCAGCCCAGGGCAAGCTGGATGCGGTGCTGGCGAGGTACAGCGCATGAGCTGGCGTAGCGTGATCGGTGCGGCACTGCTGATTGCCGCCCTGGCCAGCGGCTGGTCAGCCTGGCGCAATCGCGCCAACGTGGTCCCCACCGCCGCCGAACAAGGCCGCTCGGACTATGTGCTGGGCGACTTCGAGATCATCAGCCTGGGCAAGGACGGCAAGGAGTCGATGACCCTGCGTGCGCCCTCGATGGAGCGCAGCCGGGTGGATGAGACCTCCACCATCATCAAGCCACTGTTCCTGCTACCCGATGCCGCCGGCAACCATTGGCAGCTGCGTGCCGATACCGGCTGGGTCAGCGCCAAGGGCGAGGAAGTGCGCCTGCGCGGCAACGTCAGTGGCGACAGCCCCACCGACGGCAAGACCCCGCCCACCACCTTCCGCACCGCCGAGCTGGACGTGCTGCCCAAGCAGGACCTGGCCCGCACCGACGGGCTGGTCACCATGACCCGCCCCGGCCTGGTGCAGTCCGGGGTCGGCTTCCAGACCAATCTCAAGAACAAGCAGTACTCTCTCCATTCCCAGGTCAAGACCCGCTATGAACCCAATGCTGCCCGCTAAGCTCGCGTCGATCACCCTGCTCGCCGCCCTGCTCGCCCCTGGCGCGGTATGGGCCAAGGCCTCGGACCGCAACCAGCCGATGAACATCGAGGCGAGCTTCAACGATTGCGTGTTCACCGACAACGGCAAGTGCCAGTTCCGCGGCGATGTGGTCATCACCCAGGGCTCGCTGGAAATCCATGCCGATACCGCGGACGTGATCCAGCGCAATGGCGAGACCGAGCGGGTCATCCTCAGCGGCAAGCAGGCACGCCTGAAGCAGCAGATGGACGACAACACCTGGATGAACGCCCGCGCCGACAACATGGACTACAACGTCAACAGCGAGGTGATCATCCTCACCGGCAACTACAACGTCGAGTCCGAGCGCGGCACCAATGCCGGCCAGCGCATGGTCTACAACACCCGCACCGGTGCCATGCAGAGCGGTGGCGACGGCACCCGCGTGCGGACCGTGATCCAGCCCAAGAACAAGGCGCCGGCAGCGTCGGGAGACAAGAAGTAATGCTCGTCGCCCAAGGCCTGCGCAAGCGCTACAAGAACCGCGAAGTCGTCAAGGACTTCGGCCTGACCCTGGAAGCCGGCGAAGTGGTCGGCCTGCTCGGCCCCAATGGCGCCGGCAAGACCACCTGCTTCTACATGATCGTCGGCCTGGTCGCCGCCGATGCCGGCAGCATCGTGCTCGACGGCCAGGACATCACCGCCGATGCGATGTATACCCGCGCCAAGCTCGGCGTGGGTTACCTGCCGCAGGAGCCGTCGGTGTTCCGCAAGCTGAGCGTGGCCGACAACATCCGCCTGGTGCTGGAGCTGCGCGAGGACCTGAATGCGGAAGGCCGCGAGCGCGAACTGAACTCGCTGCTGGAAGAACTGCAGATCAGCCATGTCGCCGACCAGCCCGGTGCCAGCCTGTCCGGTGGTGAGCGCCGCCGCTGCGAAATCGCACGGGCACTTGCCGCCAAGCCGCGGCTGATCCTGCTCGATGAACCCTTTGCCGGCGTCGATCCGATTTCGGTCGGCGAAATCCAGCGCATCGTGACCCACCTCAAGCAACGCGGCATCGGCGTGCTGATCACCGACCACAACGTGCGTGAGACCTTGGGAATCTGCGACCGGGCGTATATCCTCGCTGAAGGCATGGTTCTTGCGCAGGGGGCGCCGGAACAGCTGCTGGCCAATACCGACGTCCGTCGCGTCTACCTGGGGGACGCTTTCACCCTCTGAGTCCGACGACGGGGCGGCACTGGCCCCCCTTTCCCGGACGGAACAGGCATGAAAGCACGGCTGCAGACATCGATGGGGCAGAATCTGGTCATGACGCCGCAGTTGCGTCAGGCCATTCGGCTCCTGCAGATGTCCACCACCGAGCTGGAACTGGAACTGGTCGAGGCAGTGGAGACCAACCCATTGCTGGAATGGGCCGAGAACGAAGGCGGCGACGACGACAGCCCCGCCAACACCAGCAGCGATGATGGCCCGGCCGATCCGGCCCAGGGTGACATCAACAGCGACAACGAAGACTGGGACGGCGCGCAGGAAGGCGTCGACGAAGACTGGGCCAGCACCCGCAGCGGATCGTTCGACGACGATGACGGCAGCGGGCGCGAGCAGGCCGCCGAGGCCGACAGCCTGGCCGACCACCTGCTCTGGCAGTTGCACCTCACCCACCTGAGCCCCCGCGACCGTGCCATCGGCGTGGCATTGATCGACGCCCTGGACGAAGATGGCTACCTGCGCGAACCCCTGTCGACCATCGCCCAGACCCTGCGCCCGGAAATCCATGCCGACGAAGACGAGATCGCTGCCGTGCTGCGGCAAGTGCAGTGTTTTGACCCGGCAGGTGTCGGCGCACGTTCGTTGGGCGAATGCCTGACCCTGCAGTTGGACACCCTGCCCAGCACAACCCCCGGCATGGCCCTGGCCCGGCGCATTGCCGCCGGTCCGTTGGAACGCCTGCCGCGCGCCGGCATCGCCGGCATCGCCCAGGAGCTCAAGCAGCCCCTGCCGGCAGTGGAAGAAGCCGTGCAGTTGCTGCGCTCGCTCGATCCGCGCCCCGGCAAGCAGTTGGGCGAGCTGTCCTCGGACAACTATGTGGTACCCGACTGCGTGGTGTGGCGGCAGCGCGGCGTGTGGCGCTGCGCGCTGGCCGGCCACGCCGGCCCCAGAGTGGTGATCAACCGCGGCTATGAGCAGCTTATCCGTCACTGTGGCGATGCCGACGCCAGCTACCTGCGCGCCCAGCTGCAGGAGGCCCGCTGGCTGCTCAAGAGCCTGGAGGCCCGTGGCGAAACCCTGCTGCGGGTGGTCAACAGCCTGCTGCAGCACCAGGCCGGCTTTCTGGAGTTCGGCGAGCAGGCGCTGCGTCCGCTAACCCTGCGTGAAATCGCCGCCGAGCTGGAACTGCACGAATCGACGATTTCCCGTGCCATTGCCCGCAAATACGTGCGCACACCACGCGGCACCCTGCCGTTACGCGCGTTCTTTGCCTCGGGCATCGACACCGAAGGCGGCGGCGAGGCTTCCAGCACCGCCATCCAATCCATGATCCGCAACCTGATAGATGCGGAAAACCCGCGCAAACCGCTTTCTGACGCCAAGCTGGCCGAGATGCTGAAAACAAGTGGCATACCAGTGGCGCGACGCACCGTGGCGAAGTATCGTGAAGCCATGAACATCTCCGCCTCCCACGAACGCGTACGTATTGCCTGACGCATTTGTTGGTGGGGCGCAGGGTTCATGACGGCAACCCGAACCACAGGAGGAATCCGATGCGTATCGAGACGTATGGCCAGCAAGTTGAAGTCACGCCCGCCTTGAAGGAGTACGTGGAAACGAAGCTGGAGAGATTGGGCCGCCACTTTGACCAGCACTGCGAAGTGCGGGTGCAGTTGTCCACACGCAAACCCGACTATCTCGTCGTGGCCACGGTGAACCTCCCCGGCCGCACCCTCCACGCCGACGCCGCCGAGCCCACGATGTATGCGGCCATCGACGTACTGGCGGACAAGCTTGACCGACTGGTCATCAAGCACAAGGAGAAGAATCTTCCCCATGCTTCGCATGCTCTGCGCGACAATGGCGCCTAGCCGCCATCATCCGCACCCCACATGCCGTTGACCGACCTCATGGCGGCCGTCAGTACCCAGGTACTTTCGGCCGCCGATCGTGACAGTACCCTGCTCGCCGCATCCCGCCTGCTCGCCTGCCGCGAAGCCGGGGCCGAGAGCCTCTTTGAAAGCCTGCGCGAACGCGAACGCGTTGGCAGCACCGCCATCGGCCATGGCATTGCCATCCCGCATGGGCGCTCCCCTACCCTGCAACAGCCCCGAGGCGCCCTGCTGCGGCTGCAGCAGCCGGTGGATTTCGGCACCGGCGAGCCGGTGGACCTGGTGTTTGCCATGGCCGTACCCGAGCACTACACCCACCAACACCTGATGCTGCTGTCGGAACTGGCCGAGATGTTCTCCGACCCCGGCATCCGCCAGGCCCTGCGCCAGGCAGCCGACGCCGACGCTCTGCAGCACATCGTTTCCAACCCGCAACAGGCACGCAGCGGATGAATACCAGCATCACGGCGCAGGAACTCTTCGACCAGCAGCGCGAAAAACTGGACCTGCGCTGGGTTGCCGGCCAGGCCGGCGGCCAACGCGAGCTGGAGGCGGGCAATACCGTCTCCCGTCGCCCCTCGCTGGCTGGCTACCTCAACACCATCTATCCCAACAAAGTGCAGATCCTCGGTACCGAGGAGCTGACCTGGCTGGATTCGCTCGATGCGCGCCAGCGCTGGGAAGTGATCGAACGCATCATCCAGGCGCGGCCACTGGCGCTGGTGATCACCAAGAGCCACGGCTGCCCGGAAGACCTGCGCTCGGCCGCCGACGAATCGCAGACCCCGCTGTGGGTGTCGCCGCGGCGCGGCCACGAACTGCTCAATCACATCAGCTACCACCTGGCCCGCACCCTGGCACCACGGGTGATCCTGCACGGCGTTTTCATGGAGATCTATTCCATCGGCGTGCTGATCACCGGCGAGGCGGGCTCGGGCAAAAGCGAGCTTGCGCTGGAGCTGCTGTCACGCGGGCACCGCCTGGTTGCCGACGACGCCCCTGAATTCACCCAGATCGCCCCAGACGTACTGGATGGCACCTGTCCGGAACTGCTGCAGGATCTACTGGAAGTCCGAGGGCTTGGCGTACTGAATGTCCGACAGATGTTTGGTGACACTTCTGTAAAGAAGAACAAGTATCTTCGTCTGATCGTCCACCTGACCAAGCCCATGACCGAGCCCAGCAGCTATGGCTATGAGCGCCTGACCGGCGACTCGGGCAAACGCCACGTGCTGGACCTGGACGTACCACTGATCACCCTGCCGGTGATGCCGGGCCGCAACCTGGCCGTGCTCACCGAAGCCGCCACCCGACTGCACATCCTGCGCACCAAGGGCATCGACCCGGCGGCGATGTTCATCGCCCGCCACAGCAACCTGTTGGAGCAACGCAGCCCATGAACGTCCCGCTGTCACCGGTACTGGTCATCGTCAGTGGCCTGTCCGGCTCAGGCAAGTCGGTCGCATTGAAGACCTTCGAGGACCTGGACTACTACTGCTCGGACAACATCCCGGTAAACCTGCTGCCGGAATTCGTGCGCAGCGTGCTGGGCCAGCGCGATGCGAACGGTCCACGCCGGATTGCCGTCGGCATCGACGTACGTGGCCGCAACGACCTCAGCCAGCTCGGCCAGTGGCGCAAGATCGCCACCGACTACGGCATCGACGCCCACCTGCTGTTCTTCGAGGCCGATGACGACACCCTGCTCGCCCGCTACGCCGACACCCGCCGCCGCCACCCGCTGAGCCAACTGGGCCTGTCGCTGCCCGAGGCCATCGCCCACGAGCGCAAGCTGACCGCACCGTTGCGCAACGAAGCCGATGCCGTCATCGATACCACCCGGCTCAACGTGCACCAGCTGCGGCGCCGCGTCATCACCGAGTTCGCGCTCGCGCAGCAGGGCAAGCTGTCGCTGCTGTTCGAGTCCTTTGCCTACAAGCGCGGCGTGCCGGCCGAGGCCGATTTCGTATTTGATGCGCGGGTGCTGCCCAACCCGCACTGGGACCCGGAGCTGCGCTCGCTGACCGGGCGCGACCGCGAGGTGCGCGAGTACCTGGACGCGCAGCCGGAAGTGGTGCGCTACGTCACCCAGCTGCAGGACCTGCTGGACACCTGGCTGCCCAAACTGGGCAGCGATACCCGCAGCTACGTCACCATCGCCTTCGGCTGCACCGGCGGCAAACACCGCTCGGTCTACCTGGCCGAGCGCCTTGCCCGGCATGCCCGCGAAACCGGCTGGCAGGACGTTGCCACCTTCCACCGTGAACAGGACTGAGCAGGCGCCGCCACGCACCGTGGGGAGCAACTGCTGAATGGCACACAGAAGACAGATTTAAGCGCTATCGCGGACTTGCCCTGACCTGTTAACGTTCGGGCATGACCTGCGGCATTCTCCTTGTGACCCACCCTGGTGTTGGTACTTCCCTGCTGGAAGTAGCGACGACGTTGTTGCGGCAACTGCCGCTCAAAACCGAAGCATTCGAAGTCCCCTTCGACGCCGACCTGGACGCCCTGCTGCCAGCGGCATCGGCGGCGATGCGACGGGTGGAAGGTGATGAAGGCGTGCTGGTGCTGACCGACCTGTACGGCGCCAGCCCCAGCAATCTGGCCGCCCGGCTGGCACGCTTGGGCACACCGGTACGCCGCGTGTCCGCGCTCAGCCTGCCGATGCTGCTGCGGGTAATGAACTATCCGGAACAGGGACTGGACCAACTGCCCGCCACTGCGGCGGCGGGCGCCCGCAATGGAGTCATCACCGACGATGCTTGAGAAAGAACTCATTGTTTCCAACCGGCTGGGCCTGCACGCCCGCGCCACCGCCAAGCTGGTGCAGGTGCTGTCCGGCTTCCGCGCCAATGCCACGCTGGTGGCCAAGGGCCGCGAGGTCAACGCCAAAAGCATCATGGGCGTGATGTTGCTGGCTGCCGCACAAGGCACGCCGGTCACCGTCCGCGTTGATGGCGAGGATGAGGCTGCCGCACTGGAGGCCGTCACCGCCCTGTTCGAGCGTCGCTTCGACGAGGACAACTGATGCCCGAAGCCGCCCTGCCACCTGCGTACTCCACACGGGAGCAACAGCCGTGACCCGGCTGCAGGGGCTGGCGGCTTCACGTGGCACGGCATTGGGCCGCGCCCGCGTGCGCCTGCCGCATGTACAGGATGTTGGCGAAAAACGCATTGCCGCGGCGGCAGTGGAACAGGAGCTGGAACGCCTGCACCGCGCCACCGACGCTGCCCGCGCCGAGATGCGCGAACTGCGTACCCGCCTGCAGGGCGCATTGCCCGCCGAGGTCGGTGAATTCCTCGACCTGCACGCCATGCTGCTGGACGACCCGGAACTGCTCAGCGCGCTGGACGAACTGGTCCGCAGCAAGCGGTACAGCGCCGGCCATGCCCTGCGCGTGCAGCGCGACCGCCTTGCCCAAGTGTTCGAGGGCATGGAGGACGCCTACCTGAAAAGCCGGCTGGATGACCTGGACCATGTCATCGGCCGCATCCATTCCTTCCTGCACAAACGCACCACCACGGTGAAAGGCTTGGCCGGGGAGATCCTGGTCTGCGAGAACGTCGCCCCATCCGAGCTGGCACAGCTGCAGTCGCAAGGCGTGGTCGGCATCATCAGCAGTGCGGGCAGTGTGCTCTCGCACAGCGCCATCCTTGCCCGCAGCCTGCACATGCCCTTGGTGGTTGGTGCCAGCGCGGTGCTGCAGAAGGTCAACGATGGCGACGTGCTGATCGTTGACGGCGCCAGTGGCGAGATCGTGCTTGACCCCGGCCCGGCCGACCTGCGCCAGTACCGCGCCCGCCAGCGCGAACTGGCACGCGAACAGCGCGAGCTTGGGCGCCTGCGTGGCAAGCCCACCCGTACCATCGACGGGGTGGAGATCACCCTGCTGGCCAATGCCGAGTCGGCAGAAGACGTCACCCAGGCCCATGCGCTGGGCGCACGCGGCCTGGGCCTGTACCGCACCGAGTTCCTGTTCCTGCAGCGCAACCAGCTGCCGAACGAAGACGAGCAGTTCCGTATCTACCGCGACACCGTGCTGGGCATGAGTGGGCGGCCGGTGACCATCCGCACCCTGGACCTGGGCGCGGACAAGGCCGACCGCACCGGGTTGGTGATGGGCAGCGAGGAAAACCCGGCCCTGGGCCTGCGCGGGGTACGCCTGTCGCTGGCCAAGCCCAAGGTGTCCGACACCCAGCTGCGCGCCATCCTGCGCGCCTCCGGCTACGGGCCGATCCGCATCCTGATCCCGATGCTGACCACCCGCGAGGAGATCATGGCCGTGCGCCGGCGCCTGTCGCGCCTGGCCGCCCTGCTGCGCAATGAAGGCCATGAGATTTCCGACACCATCCAGGTCGGGGCGATGATCGAGGTGCCGGCGGCGGCGTTCGCGCTGGATACCTTCATCGACCAGGTCGACTTCCTGTCGATCGGCACCAATGACCTGGTGCAGTACCTGCTGGCGGCGGACCGCAACAACGAGGCCGTGTCCGAGCTGTACTCGCCCCTGCATCCGGCGGTGTTGCGACTGCTGGCACATGTCATCGACACCGCACAACGCAATGACACGCCCGTGGCGGTCTGCGGCGAGATTGCCGGTGACGCGCGCATGACCGCCTTGTTGCTGGCCTTGGGCTTGACCGAGTTCAGCCTGCACCCGGGTACGCTGCTGGAAGTACGCCGGGCCATCCGCGGGCTGGACCTCACCGCCCTGCGCGCGCAGGCCCCGCAACTGCTGGCCGCGCGCGACCGCCGCGGCATCGAGCGCTGGATAAACGCCACGGCGCAGGGCTGATGCGCAAAAAGCGTGTGCAAAGGCCGCCACTTGCACGCGATAATGACGGGCTGAACACCTCCGGTGGCGCATGCTTGCCCCGGATATAGCGGCCATTTCACTTCCGGGAGCTGCGCATGGCCGAAGCCGTACGCCACGACAAGACCGCACGCCAGCTACGACTGCTTTCCGATGCGCTTGATAGTGGCCGGCTGGGGCCGGTACGCCGCCTGGTCAACACCTTGTCGCCGGCCGAGATCGGCAACCTGCTCGAATCGCTGCCACCGGGCAAGCGCGAGGTGGTGTGGGGCCTGGTCGACGCCGAGGACGACGGCGAGGTGCTGGTGCACGTTGGCGACGACGTGCGCGAAAGCCTGCTGGCGGACATGGACCCGGACGAAATCATCGCCGCGGTCGAAGACCTGGACATCGATGACCTTGCGGACCTGGTCGAAGACCTGCCCGACACCGTCATCGACGAAGTCCTCAAGTCGATGGACCGCGAGAACCGCGAGCGCCTGGAGCAGGTGCTGTCCTATCCCGAGGACACCGCCGGCCGCCTGATGAACCCCGACGTGGTCACGGTGCGCGCCGACGTCAACGTCGACGTGGTGCTGCGTTACCTACGCCTGCGCGGCGAACTGCCCGACCACACCGACTACCTGTTCGTGGTCAGCCGTCGCCACCAGTACCTGGGCCGCCTGTCGCTGGCCGCGCTGGTCACGCATGAAGACACCACCCCGATCAATCGCCTGATAGACGACGAACAGCCGGCCATCGATGTGGGCGAGAGCGCCGACGAAGTGGCCCGCCAATTCTCCGACCATGACTGGGTGTCGGCACCGGTGGTGGATGACAACAACATCCTGATCGGCCGCATCACCATCGATGACGTGGTCGACATCATCCGTGGCCAGGCCGAGCACCAGGTGCTGGGCGCGGCGGGTCTGGACGAGGACGAGGATCTGTTCAGCCCGGTCTGGCGCGCGATGCGACGCCGTCTGATGTGGCTGTCGATCAACCTGTGTACCGCGTTCCTTGCCTCCAGCGTGGTGGGCCACTTTGAAGGCACCATCGACAAGCTGGTGGCGCTGGCAGTGCTGATGCCCATTGTCGCCGGCCTCGGTGGCAACGCCGGCACACAGGTACTGGCACTGATGATCCGCGGCCTGGCGCTCGGCCAGGTAGGTGCCTCCAATGCCCGCACGCTGCTGTGGAAAGAGCTGCGCGTGGCCCTGCTCAACGGCCTGATGCTGGGCACGATCCTGGGCCTGATCGTGCTGGCCTGGTTCCACATGCCCGGGCTGTCGCTGGTGATCGCCGCGGCGCTGACCTTCAATCTGCTGTTTGCCGCCACCGCCGGCGTGCTGGTGCCGCTGACACTGAAACGGCTGGGCTTCGACCCGGCGCTGGCCAGCGGCATTTTCCTGACCGCCGTGACCGACACCATGGGTTTCTTCACCTTCCTTGGCCTGGCCACGCTGGTGCTGTTGCACTGATTGCGAAAACGTAGCCCGGGTAAGCGCAAGCGCACCCGGGAGTTGTTGGCGCAGAGCCCCGGGTGCGCTTGCGCTTACCCGGGCTACACTTGCCGGCCCTTGTTCCAGGCCTACCCATGACCATCACCGTCAACGATTACTACCAACCCGGTTGGCGCGAGCATGCCCACCACTGCCCGGCCTGCGAATGGCAGGGCAGCTCACGGCAGATGGAGATGGAACTGCACGACGAGCAGACCGAGTACAGCTGCCCGCAATGCGAATTTCCGATCCTGGTCGTGCAACACCCCGACCTTGCGCAAGTGCAGGCGGCCGCCGCAGCCGGCAATGAAGAAGCCCAGCAGCAACTGGCGATCCTGGCGATGGCCCCGCGCCCCCCGGCTGCCGATCACTGAAGCAGCTGCTGCAACCGCGCATGCAGCGGCGACAGTTCCGCGCTAGGCTCACACCAACGCCGCTACGCAAGGATGGGCATGCGTCATCTGCTACTGCTGTGCCTGTTGGGCACCTGTTTGCCGGCAATGGCGCAAAGCCAGACCGGTCCCTCACGCCTGAGCACCACCCCACTACTGTCGCGCCAAGCCGAGCCCGCGCTTGGCAAGGAGCTGCGCGCATCCGTCTCGCAGGCGACACAGCGCAACCTCAACGGTGAGCACGCCAAGGCGCTGGGCACGCTGCAAGAGGTCGCGCTGCAATGCGACGCCTATCGCTCAGCGCCCGCACGGCAGGTACTGAGCTTCCGCACCCAGCGTCAATACGAGCTCCATCTGCGTGAGAGCGGTAATGGTGAGCCCGTGGACTGGCTGGACCTGGCCTGCGCCAATGCCTACACCCAGTTGGGCTACATTGCGGTGGAGAAGAAGGACATAGAGCAGGCACTAGGCTGGCTGGACAAGGCCCATGCCACTGCGCCGTACGAAGCCGAGCCATTGACCGAGCGCGGTGCCGCACTGATACAGCGCAAGGACTGGGCCGCCGCATTGGACAGCTACCAACGCGCCCTCGCCTTGACCCGCCCCCACCCGGAAGCAGCCTATGCCGAAGCACTTGCCCTGCGCGGCACCGGCTTTGCACAGATTGAGCTGGGTGATCTGGCCGCAGCACAGGCGGCCTATGAAAAATCACTGGAGCTGGAACCCGGCAACAAGATCGCCAACAACGAGCTGACGTACATCAAGCAGCTACGCGAGCGCCAGGAAGCGACACCTTGAACGCGGCGTAGTGCCGAGCCATGCTCGGCAGAGGCATTACCGGCAATCCAGCAGCAGTCGGAAACCGCCCAAACCGCAAAACCCAAGGCTGCCTGAAAGCCCCCAAAAGCCAACCCCTCCCCGGCCCTCCCCTTGCTTGCGCAAAGGGAGGGAGCGTAGTGCCGAGCCATGCTCGGCAGAGGCATTACCGGCAATCCACCAGCAGCCGGAAACCGCCCAAGCCGCAAAACCCAAGGCTGCCTGAAAGCCCCCAAAAGCCAACCCCTCCCCGGCCCTCCCCTTGCTTGCGCAAAGGGAGGGAGCGTAGTGCCGAGCCATGCTCGGCAGAGGCATTACCTGCGATCCAGCAGCAGTCGGAAACCGCCCAAGCCGCAGAACCCAAGGCTGCCTGAAAGCCCCCAAAAGCCAACCCCTCCCCGGCCCTCCCCGGCCCTCCCCTTGCTTGCGCAAAGGGAGGGAGCGTAGTGCCGAGCCATGCTCGGCAGAGGCATTACCGGCAATCCAGCAGCAGTCGGAAACCGCCCAAGCCGCAAAACCCAAGGCTGCCTGAAAGCCCCAAAAAGCCAACCCCTCCCCAGCCCTCCCCTTGCTTGCGCAAAGGGAGGGGGCAGGACGTCAACCCAGCAGGGTTTCCAGTACCGCCATGCGTACGGCTACGCCATTGGCGACCTGGCGCAGCACCCACGACTGCGGGCCGTCGGCCACCTCGTCGGTGACTTCCACGCCGCGGTTGATCGGGCCCGGGTGCAGCACCGCTGCGTCCTTGGCCGCACGCTGCAGGCGTGCGCTGTCGAGGCCGTATTGCGCGTGGTATTGCTCCAGCGACGGCACCAGCCCTTCTTCCATGCGCTCACGCTGCAGGCGCAGCATCATCAGCGCGTCGCAGCCTTCCAGCATGGCGTCGAAGTCCTGGCCCACCACACACCCGTTGAGGGTTTCATCGTCGGGCAGCAACGACTGCGGGCCGCAGACGCGGATCTCGCCCACGCCCAGGGTGCGCATCGCCTGCAGGTCGGTGCGGGCCACGCGCGAATGCTTCACGTCGCCGACGATCACCACTTTCAGCTTGGAAAAATCCGGGCCCTTGGCCTGGCGCAGGGTCAGCATGTCCAGCAGGCCCTGGGTGGGGTGCGCGCTGCGGCCGTCGCCGGCATTGACGAGTGCGGTGCCCTCGCCTGCGGCGGCGGCCAGTTCGGCCACGGCACCATCGTCCGGGTGGCGGATGACGAAACCGCGCACGCCCATGGCTTCCAGGTTCTTCAGCGTGTCGCAGGCGGTTTCGCCCTTGCGCGTGGACGAGGTGGACGCATCGAAATTCAATACATCCGCACCCAGCCGCTGCGCCGCCAGCTGGAACGAGCTGCGGGTGCGGGTGGAGGGTTCAAAGAACAGCGTGCACACGGCGGTGCCGGCCAATACGCCGCGCTTGTTGCTGATGCGGCCGACGGCGGCGTCGCGGATCTGCCCGGCACGGTCCAGCAACTGCAGCAAGGTCTCACGGGGCAAACCATCCAGGGTCAGCAGGTGGCGCAGGCGTCCTTGGTCATCAAGTTGCGAAGCAGTCATGGCGGGGTCTTCGGAGGTCAGGAAATGGGGGTGGCTTCGTGCGGTGCGGACAGCCAGCGTTCGATGATGACGGCAGCAGCCACCGCATCCAGGTTGGCGGCATCGCGGCGGCGCTTGCGGCCTTCGGCGCGCTCCACGGCAAAGCGCTGTGCGGCCTCCACCGAGCTGGAACGTTCGTCCACCAGCAGCACCGGCACCTTGTAGCGCTGCTGCAACTGCCGGGCAAAGGCATGCGCGCGCTTGCGGTTGGGTTGGTCTTCGCCTTCCAGGGTGAGCGGGTCGCCGACGATCATGCCCTGCGGCCGCCATTCCTTTTGCAGGCGGTCCAGCGCATTCCAGTCCGGGCCGTTGCCGTGCACATCGACCACGGCGATGGCGCGCGCGCCAACACCCAGCGAGCTGCCGATGGCAACACCAATACGCCGCGAGCCGACGTCGAAGCCGAGCACCGTGCTATCGGTGGAGAGCATTGCCGACTCAGGCATGACCGCTATACCCGGTCAGCCGGAACAGATCCACGCCGATCCGCGAAGCGGCCAGCTGCCAGCGCTCATCCAGCGGCGTGGCAAACAGCACCGCGGCATCGGCTGGCACGGTCAGCCAGCTGTTCTCGGCCAGCTCCTGCTCCATCTGCCCGGCGCCCCAGCCAGCGCAGCCCAGGGTCACCAGCGCATTGCGCGGTCCCTCGCCACGGGCCATGGCCTCGAGGATGTCGCGCGAGGTGGTCAGGTACAGGCCATCGGCCACTTTCAGGCTGGAATCCCAGCTGCGGGCATCGTCGTGGATGACGAAGCCGCGCTCGGTATGCACCGGCCCACCGTTGAGCACCGGCACCGCGCGCAGATCGTTGTCATCGGTGTCGATTTCCATCTGCGCGAATACCTCGCCCAGGGTGAAATCGGAGACCTGGTTGACCACCACGCCCATGGCGCCGTTGTCGTCGTGCTGGCAGATCAGCGCCACGCTACGGGCGAACAACGGGTCGACCAGTGATGGCAGGGCCACCAGCAGGTGGTTGGCAAGAGGGGGCGACAGCGCAGACATGTGTCCATTCTAACGGCTGCGGCGGTTCAGGGCTTGCCCGGCGATAATCAAGCCATTCCCCCTCTGGCGGCCACCATGTCCAGCTACTGCGATTTCGCCCCGGGCCATCCGGTCCACGCCGATTACCACGCCAATGAATATGGGTTCCCACAGCGGGACGAGCACGAACTGTTCGAGCGGCTGCTGCTGGAGATCAACCAGGCCGGCCTGAGCTGGGAAACCATCCTGCGCAAGCGCGAGGGCTTTCGCGCGGCCTACAGCGGCTTTGAGGTGGATGCGGTGGCCGCCTACGGCGAGGCGGATATCGCCCGGCTGATGGCCGACGCCAGCATCATCCGCAATCGGCTCAAGGTGCTGGCTGCCATCCACAACGCGCAGGTGATCCAGGGGCTGCGCGCATCGCATGGCGGGTTTGCCTCGTGGCTGGATGCGCATCACCCCTTGTCCAAGGCCGATTGGGTGAAGCTGTTCAAGAAGACCTTCCGTTTCACCGGCGGCGAGATTACTGGCGAATTTCTGATGAGCTTGGGCTATCTACCCGGCGCGCACCGCGCGGACTGCCCGGTGATGGTGCGGATTGCCGCGGTTGGGCCGGCCTGGATGCAGCGCTAGGCTTGGTTGCGGGGGAAAGCAGGAGCAAGCGCAGAAGCACCCCTCCCCGGCCCTCCCCTTCGCTGCGCGAAAGGGAGGGGGAAGAGCGTGCCTCGCGCTGGCTTTAGCTTTGGGCTTTGGCTTTTGGCCCCTCCCTTTCGCGCAGCGAAGGGGAGGGTTCGGGAGGGGTGCAGTTGATCCTGACCTTGACCTTGACCTTGATCTTGATCTTGCCCTTACCCAGCCCACAACAAAAAAACCGCCCCCGAAGGAGCGGCTTTTCAAACCACCAAGGCGGCCAGGACTCAGCGCACCTCGGCAATCTCCACGCCATCCAGACCCTGCGACAAGGTCTTGGCATCGCCACCCTGCGACAGCTTGATGCGCAGGCGCACTTCGTTCTGCGAGTCGGCATAACGCAAGGCGTCGTCGTAGCTGATCTCGCCGGCCTGATAGAGCTCGAACAGGCTCTGATCGAAGGTTTTCATGCCCAGCTGCACGGAGTCCTTCATCACTTCCTTGAGCTTGTGGATCTCGCCGTCGCGGATGTAGTCCTGCACCAAGGGGGTGCCCAGCAGGATTTCCATCGCCACCCGGCGGCCCTTGCCGTCCGGGGTCGGCACCAGCTGCTGTGCCACCACACCCTTCAGGTTCAACGACAGGTCCATCAGCAGCTGATTGCGGCGGTCTTCCGGGAAGAAGTTGATGATGCGGTCCATTGCCTGGTTGGCATTGTTGGCGTGCAGCGTAGCCAGCACCAGGTGACCGGTTTCAGCAAAGGCAACCGCGTGGTCCATGCCCTCGCGGGTACGGATCTCGCCAATCATGATCACGTCCGGCGCCTGGCGCAGGGTGTTCTTCAGCGCTGCTTCCCAGCTGTCGGTATCGATGCCCACTTCACGCTGGGTGACGATGCAGCCTTCGTGCTTGTGCACGAATTCGATCGGGTCCTCGATGGTGATGATGTGGCCGGTCGAGTTCTGGTTGCGGTAACCGATCATCGCCGCCAGCGAGGTCGACTTGCCGGTACCGGTAGCGCCGACGAACAGGATGATGCCGCGCTTGGTCATGGCCAGCGTCTTGATCACCGGCGGCAGGCTCAATTCTTCCACGGTGGGAATGCGCGTCTCGATACGACGCAGCACCATGCCCACCTGGTTGCGCTGGTAGAAGCAGCTGACACGGAAACGGCCCACACCCGACACGCCGATGGCGAAGTTGCACTCGTGGGTTTTTTCAAATTCCTCACGCTGCGCAGGCGTCATCACGTTGAGCACCATGTCGCGGCTCTGCTGCGCGGTCAGGGGCGTCTGCGTGATCGGCGCGATCTTGCCGTTGACCTTCATCGACGGCGCCATGCCGGCGGTGATGAACAGGTCCGAGGCTTTCTGGTGCGCCATCAGCTTGAGGAACGAGGTGAAATCGATAGTACTCATGGGAGCTTCCCTATAGGAGCCGGGACCCCGGCCCGGCAGCGGGAATTGCTCCCCGCGCCGACCGACATCCCGCCTTGGCCAATATCCAATCTCGAATAACCCAACCCGGCAGTGCCGGCATTACTCGAACAGACGCTTGTCCTTGGCATATTCCTTGGCCTGGTTGCGGGTGATCAGGCTGCGCTTGACCAGGTCCTGCAGGTTCTGGTCCAGCGTCTGCATGCCCACCGCCTGGCCGGTCTGGATGGACGAGTACATCTGCGCCACCTTGTCTTCGCGGATCAGGTTACGAATGGCCGGGGTGGCCACCATGATTTCGTGCGATGCGATACGGCCGCCGCCCACCTTCTTCAGCAGCGCCTGCGAGATCACCGCACGCAGCGACTCGGACAGCATCGAGCGCACCATCGGCTTCTCACCGGCCGGGAACACGTCGATGATGCGGTCGATGGTCTTGGCCGCCGAGCTGGTGTGCAGGGTGCCGAACACAAGGTGGCCGGTTTCCGCCGCGGTCAGCGCCAGGCGGATGGTTTCCAGGTCACGCAATTCGCCAACCAGGATGATGTCCGGGTCTTCACGCAGTGCCGAGCGTAGTGCTTCGTTGAAGCCGTGGGTGTCACGGTGCACTTCGCGCTGGTTGATCAGGCATTTCTGCGAGGTGTGCACGAATTCGATTGGATCCTCGACGGTGAGGATGTGGCCGTATTCGTTCTTGTTGATGTGGTCGATCATCGCCGCCAGCGTGGTCGACTTGCCCGAACCGGTCGGGCCGGTGACCAGGATCAGGCCCTGCGGCTGCTCGATGAGCTGGCGGAAGATCGGCGGGCAGGCCAGGTCTTCCAGCGTCAGCACTTCCGAGGGAATGGTACGGAACACCGCACCGGCGCCGCGGTTCTGGTTGAAGGCGTTGACACGGAAGCGCGCCAGCGAGGGAATCTCGAACGAGAAGTCGACCTCGAGGAACTCTTCGTAATCGCGGCGTTGCTTGTCCGACATGATGTCGTAGACCAGCGCATGCACCTGTTTGTGGTCCAGCGCCGGGATGTTGATGCGGCGCACGTCGCCGTCCACACGGATCATCGGCGGCAAGCCGGCCGAAAGGTGGAGGTCGGAGGCCTTGTTCTTGACCGAGAAGGCCAGAAGTTCTGCGATATCCATACGTCGCTGTGTCCCCTGCGTTGCGAGTATCTGGAAGGTGTTTCCCCTGACGGGCAGTATAGCCTTCCCGTGTAGGAGGTAGATGCTTTGCAAACCGTGCCTTTGGCCACACTCCAGCAGCAGATTGCCGCAGCCGCCGGCCCCGCCCGCAGCGTGCGCCTGCTGGCCGTCTCCAAGCTGCAGCCGGCCAGCGCCGTGGCCGCCCTGGCCACCCAGGGCCAGCAGGCCTTCGGCGAGAACTATGTGCAGGAAGCCGCGGCCAAGATCACCGAACTGGCGGCATTGGGGCTGGAATGGCACCTGATCGGCCACCTGCAGTCCAACAAGGCCGAGCTGGCCGCGCAGGTCTTCGACTGGGTGCAGACGGTAGACCGGCCCAAGCTGGTCAGCGCCCTGGCCCAGCACCGGCCGGCCGGGCGCGGCCCGCTCAACGTGCTGATCCAGGTCAACATCGACGATGAGGACAGCAAGCATGGCTGCCAGCCCGATGAAATCCCGGCCCTGGCCGCCGCCATCGCCGCGCAACCGCAGCTGCGCCTGCGCGGGCTGATGGCCATCCCGGCGCCCTTCCCCGACGCCGCACGGCGGCTGTCCGCGCTGGCGCGGATGAAGGCCTTGTTCGACACACTGGCGGCCAGGTACCCCCAGGCCGATACACTCTCCATGGGCATGAGCGCGGATTTTGCCGAGGCCATTGCCGCCGGCTCGACCATGGTCCGCGTTGGCAGCGCCCTGTTCGGGCCGCGCCCCACCCCCTGATTGCGACCGAGGCCTGAAGATGAGCGACACCCCGCATACCGATCTGCCCGACACCGACATCGCCTTCATCGGCGGCGGCAACATGGCCCGCAGCCTGATTGCCGGCCTGGTCCGGCGCGGCATGCCGGCCGCACGCCTGCACGTGGCCGAGCCGGTGGCGGCGCTGCGTGAGGCCCTGCAGCAGGACTTCGCGGTCAACACTTACGACCGCGCCGAGCAGGCCGCCGCCAAGGCCGGGCTGTGGCTGATGGCGGTCAAGCCGCAGGTGATGCGCGAGGTCTGCGCCACCCTGGCCACGGCCGCAGCCGTGCAGCAACCGGTGGTGGTGTCCATTGCCGCCGGCATCACCGCCGGCCAGCTGGAACGTTGGCTGGGTGGCGACCAGGCGGTGGTCCGCGCCATGCCCAATACCCCTGCACTGCTCGGCGCCGGTGTCACCGGCCTGTTTGCCAATGCCCGTGTCAGCCCCGCCCAGCGCGCGCAGGCCGACCAGGTGCTGAGCAGCGCCGGGCGCACGGTGTGGATCGACGACGAAGCACAGATGGATGCGGTGACTGCGGTCTCCGGCAGCGGCCCAGCTTATGTATTCCTGCTGGCCGAGGCGATGGAAGCGGCCGCACTGGCGCAGGGGCTGCCGGCCGAGGCCGCACGCACCCTGGTGCTGGACACGGTACTGGGTGCCGCCCGCATGCTGACCGAAGCCGGTGAAGCGCCGGCCGAACTGCGCCGCCGCGTGACCTCGCCCAATGGCACCACCCAGGCCGCGATCGAGACCTTCCAGGCCGGTGGCTTCGAAGCCCTCACCGCACACGCCATTGCCGCCGCCGCCCGCCGCGGTGGCGAACTGTCCGCCGCCAACGACTGAGTCATCCATACCCGGGAGCCCTGCATGCCACGCCTGCCAACGCTGTTGTCGATTGCCCTGATCGCGCTGGCCGGCTGCTCGGCCCAGGAAACCCCGCGCAAGGCCGAGCCCGTCCAGGCCCAGGCCGGTTACACCGACCTGGGCGGCCTGCGGGTGCACTACAACCTGCTGCCCACCCTGGCCATGAACGACGCCGTTGCCCGCAGTTACGGCGTGCAACGGCAAGCCGATCGCGCCTTGCTGGTGGTGGCACTGCGGCAACTGCGCGATGGCGATGAACTGCCGGGCGATGGCACGGTGCTGGCCAGCGCCACCGATCTGTCCGGCAAGCGCCAGCAGGTGGCGCTGCGTGCGGTGCGCACCAGCGACTACACCGACCTGATCGGCGAGCTGGATGCCCATGCACGCGACCAGCTGCGGATCGACCTGCAGGTAAGCAGCGCCAGCGGCGCGGGCAACGTGCGATTCCAGCGAAATTTCTGAATCACCCCCTAACCGGAATAGGCGAACTGCTTCACGTCTGCGCAGCCTGCAACGCGCCCACAACCGTCGTCGCGTGGGCGAGCTTTTCTTCGTCGAATCAATCAACTAGTGCGCTGCCTGCAGCCATTGGCACACAACCTGCCTGTTCACCAGAGAGGACTGGTATCAGCACAAGGTCAAATTGACATGGCCTTCACGCCAACCATACTGGCGGCCTCTTCAGTTTCCGCCTGCGCCGCAACCTTGGGGCCCGCGCCGGCCAAGACGTCATGACCTCCCCTGTTCTTACCGCAGTTCCTCCGTTGCTGCAGCTGCAAGGCTGGGGCATGAGCCGTGGCCGCCGCACAGTGCTGGCCAGCATCGACCTGCAGTTGGATGGTCCCGGCTGCGTCGTGCTGATGGGCCCGGCCGGCACCGGCAAATCCAGCCTGTTGCAGGCGCTGTCCGGCCAGCACAACGCACATGGCGAACGCTGGGGCCAGTTGCTCTATCAAGGCCAGCCACTGCAAGCGGCCAGCTTGCCGCCGGCCTTGGTACAGCAGCAACCGCGCGACCTGGGCTTCAGCGTGCTGGAAAACCTCAGCGCCGCGCTGCGCCAGCATGCGGGCAACAGCCAGGCCACGCTGCGCGAGCAGGTGGAACAACGGCTGCAGGCACTGCACGCCGACGGCCTGCTGGAGCGGCTGCAACAGCGCGTGATCGATTTGCCGCGCGCACTCGCCCGCCAGTTGGCCATCGTCCGCGCTGCCTTCAGCGGCAGCCCGCTGCTGCTGATCGACGAGCCCACCAGCGAGCTGGAAGCCGCTGATGCCGAGCCGGTGCTGGCACTGATCCAGCGCCTGGCCGAACAGCACAGCTGCCTGGTCACCCTGCATCACCAAGGCCAGGCCCGGCGCATTGCCTCGCGCATCGTGCTGCTGGCCGGCGGCCAGGTGCAGGTGGATGCAAGCACCGACGACTTCTTTGCCAACCCCACGCAACACCCGGTGCTGGCGCAGTTCCTGCGTACCGGCAGCTGCCATGTCCCGGCGCCGGACGCGCGCGCCGAGGAACTGGCCGACGGCGTCACGGCGCCAGTGGTGCCTGCGCCGGTTGCCGAACCGACCAGCAGCGCCGAGCCGCTCAGCCAGCACGCTGTGCCATCGCCGGTCAGCCTGGCGGCAACGCCCTCACGGCGCGGCCCCAACGGCTTCCACTGGCTGGTGCCGGGCAAGCTGGCCGGCTGCCCGATGCCGGGCGTGGTGTTCGCTCCCGATCATGACCTGACGTTGCTGCGCGGCATGGGCGTCACCGTGCTGGTCAACCTGACCGAACGCGAGACACCGGCCGAACTGCTGGCCCCGCACGGGTTGCGCAGCTACCACCTGGGCATCGTCGACCGCGGCGCACCGCCGTTGCTATGGGCCAAGCTGCTGCTGGCCAAGATCGAGGTGATGCTGCGCGAAGGCGAAGTGGTCGCCGTGCATTGCCTGGCCGGGCTGGGCCGCACCGGCATGGTGCTGGCCGCCTGGCTGGTGCGCGAAGGCCTCACCGCCGAGGAAGCACTGCGACGCCTGCGCACCATCGAGCCGGGCTTCGTGCAATCCAAGGAGCAGGAAGACCTGCTGCACGCGCTGGAAGAAAACCTGCTCATCCGCGCCTGCGATTGATCCCCCCGTCTACTCGCCAGCAGGCCGCATAGCGGCCTGCTGGGCCTTGCCTTTCCCCTCCCCCAAGGAACCCCTGATGTCACTGGACAGTACCCTGCAGCAATCCGTTGCCTCCATTCCCGAATGCGTGGCCGCCGGCTACGTCGATATCAGCTCCGGCATGCTGCTGTCGGTACGCACTGTGGATTCGCACCCGCGCGAAGTGCTGGACCTGGTGGCTGCCGCCACCGCCGACCTGTACCAGGGCCCGAACATCCGCAGCATCGAGCAGATGTTCCGCCGCGCCCGCGGCCTGCAGGAGCAGGAAGGCGCGCACTACTTCCAGGAGATCATCGTCAACAGCGAAAACCTGATCCACATCTTCATGCGCGGCAAGCGCTACCCGGATTACGTGATGGTGTTCGTCTGCCGCCGCACCGCCAATCTGGGCATGGCGTTGACCAAATCGCGCCTGGCCTTGCCGGGTATCGAAGCCGAAATCTGATTGCAGGGGCCACACACGCTGGCCCGCCTTTCTGCTGCCGGTGCACCCAAAGGTGGCCGGCAGCTTTGTACTAAGCCACCCGCTGCGGCCCCTCGCCCTGCTGGCCCAGCACGTCCTGCGGGTTCAACAGCCCGCAGCGCTTGAGCGACAGACAGCCGCAACCGATGCAATCGCTGAGCTGGTCACGCATGAACTGCAGTGTCGCGATGCGCTCATCCAGCTGCTTGCGCCAGCGCGCCGACATCCGCGCCCAATCGGCCTTGCTCGGTGCCCGCCCCGCCGGCAGTTCGGCCAGTCGTTCGGCCACCACCTGCAGCGGTATGCCCACCTGCTGCGCAGCCTGTACCAACGCCAGTCGGCGCAGCACATCGCTCTGGTAACGTCGCTGGTTGCCGGCCGTGCGCTGGCTCTGGATCAGGCCCTTGCGCTCGTAGAAGTGCAAGGCCGATACCGCAATGCCGCTGCGGCGCGCCACTTCCCCTACACTCAGTTCGCGCGTGGACATCACTTGACCTCAACCATGGTTGAGGTGTGATGCTGCCCGCCCTCCCGCAGCAACTCAAGCAGCAGCGCCGCACGATGCGTTCCACCCACAACACAGCTGCCACGCCGGCAGCCAATTCCATCCTCGCTCCCCACTACCGTGCCACCACCCTGGGCATGGTGGCGCTGATCTCACTGATTGCCTTTGAAGCGCTGGCCGTGGCCGCCGCCATGCCCAGCGTGGCGCAGGCACTGGATGGTTTGCGCCTGTACGCGCTGGCCTTCGGCGGCGCACTGGCCACCAGCGTGATCGGCATGACCGTGGCCGGCCGCCTGTGCGACCAGCAAGGCCCGGCAAAGCCCTTGTGGCTGGGCCTGGGCAGCTTCCTGATCGGCCTGCTGCTGGCCGGGCTGGCACCGCGCATGGAGGTGCTGATTGCCGGCCGCCTGTTGCAGGGCATCGGCATTGGTGCGATCTCGGTGTCGCTGTATGTGCTGGTCGCCCGCACGTATCCGGAGGCACTGCAGCCCAAGGTATTCGCCGCGTTCTCCGCCGGCTGGGTGGTGCCTTCGCTGATCGGCCCCGGCCTGAGCGGGTTGATCGTGCAGCACCTGAGCTGGCGCTGGGTGTTCCTGATCGTGCCGCTACTGGCCTTGCCGGCGGCCTGGTTGCTGCTGCCGGCGCTGCGCAGTACACAAACCAACATCCACCGCGATCTCGAGCAGCGGCCGGTGGTGCGCTGGGCAATAGGCACGGCGCTGGCCGCGCTGTTGCTGTATGCCGGCGGACAGCTGCAAGGTGCGCAGGCGCTGGCGGTGATGACGGCCGCGGTGATTGCACTGATCTTCTGTGCGCGTCATCTGCTGCCCAGCGGCACTTTGCTGCTGCGCCGCGGCCTGCCCAGTGTGATCGCCCTGCGCGGCATTGCCGCCTCGGCCTTCTTCGGCTGCGAAGCCTTCCTGCCGCTGTTGCTGCAACGCGAGCGCGAGCTGTCGCCGCTATGGGCTGGCGCTGCGCTCAGCCTGGGCGCGCTGGGTTGGTTCTCCGGCTCGTGGATGCAGGGCCACCAGCGTTTCGGCTGGAGCCGCCACGCCATGTTGCAGACCGGCACCTGGCTGATGTTGATCGGCCTATTGGTGACCGCACTGACCCTGTACCCCGCCGTGCCTTTGGCCTTGGCCCTGGCAGGCTGGTCGATCACCGGCTTGGGCATGGGCCTGATCTATCCCAGCCTGTCGGTGCTGACCCTATCCTTGTCAGCCCCCCACGAGCAAGGCGCCAACAGCTCGGCCCTGCAGCTGAGCGAGGGCATTGCCGTCGCCTCGACGCTGGCGATCTCCGGCTCGCTGTTTGCCGCGCTGGTGGCCGGCAATGAATCCACCGGCTACCTGCTGTGTTTCGTGGTGACGTTGCTGCTGGCTGCACTGGCGACCGTGGTGGGCCGCCGCCTCAGCTGAGTGCCTTGTTGCGGGGCCGCTCGCGCGGCCCGGCGGCAACTCAATGCTTGCTGTCCACACCTTCGACTTCGTGCAGGTCCTGGCGCAGGATGCGGCGCACTTCCAGTACCGCCTCCGGCGTCTCCTGCACGCTGTGGCCGGACACGATGACCTTCTCCGACAAAGCGCCATCCAGGTGCGCACTCCAGTAAGGCACCAGGCCATCGTCCGACTCCGGCGTGGGCACCTCGGCTTTGCGCTTGGCGATGATGGAGTGGTACTTCAGGCCCGGCACGATCGGCAGCGCCGAGGACGCCTTGATGAAGGGATCGCTGGCCTTGAGGTTCTCGATGCTGTTGGTGACCACCGGTTCCTTGGGCTTCTTGCCGTCGTTGTCGTCCGGGTCCTGCAACGCCATGAAGGCATCGCCGAACGCGCCGAGAATGGTCAGCGGCAAGCGCACCAGCCTGCCGATCAAACGCCCCAGCCGGTTGCCTGCGGCATCCGTCCCCTTGTGCGGTGAGGCCAGGAAGATCGCCCGCTCCACATTCGGCTGCGGGGTGAAGTGCAGCACCGGGCCGAGCTTGGCCTCCACCCGCGCCAGTCGCTCACCCTGCAGGTTGTAGCGCTCGCGCAGGTTGTTCCACAGCACCTCGCCCGAGTCACTGAGCATCAGCCGCGCGATCACCCCGCCCATGCTGTGGCCGATGAACACCATGTCATGCGATGCCGGTGCGGTGCCACTCGGATCAAAGTGGCGCAGCGTGCCGTTGAAGGCCTTGCTGATGGTGTAGCGATTCAGCGCGATGGGGGCATTGGTCGGGTAATAGACAGACCACACCTGGTAGTGCTCACGCATTTCCTCATCGCCCATGATCTCGTTGGCCAGGTTCACCCAGGCCTCCGGGCTGCTGGCCAGGCCGTGCAGCATGAAGATGATGCGTTTGTTCGGATCGTAGGGCTGCATCAGGTAGATATGCGGCTCACGGATGCCCTCGCCACGGCCAAACAAGGTGCGCAGCGATTCGGTGGCAAACCCCGATTGCGCCAGCCACAGCCCATAGGCAGCGGTGAAGTTGGCCGCCAGCGGCACTTCCTGGCCACGGATCTGGATACTGGACTGCTCGGGCGAATACGCCTGCAACTGCACATCACGGCTTGCCAGTATTTCTTCCAACGTATTGCCGCTGAAGTTCAGCACAGCGGTCACGTTGATGGCCGGCATCTCACTGTACAGAGGAAGATCCTGCTTGCGCTCCTCCACTTCCACTGCCTGCGCCAGCGCCGGTGCCTCCATCATGGCCACCAGCTCGGCGCCAAAGCCATCGCGGCGATAGGAGCTGCGCAGGCCGGCGAAACTCACCGACGATGCGGCCACCAGCTGCTTGGGCACACCCTGCAGCTCGAGTCCATCGAACTCGGCGCGGATTGTCCAATCATCCACCTGCACCGGCCGATTGATGTCCTCCCCTTCCAGCGCCCGCGCGCGGGTGCGCTGGAACACCACCGAGGCAGCCTGCTCGGTGGCGTAGTTGTAGTAGTCGCGCACCTGGGTAAGCCGGTCTTCCAGTGCGCGCTCGGCGGGGCTGCGACCGCTGAAGAACAGGTACAGATAGGAATAGCGGGCGGTTTCCAGCCAGGCGTTCAAGGCCGCCGGCGGTAGCTCGATGGGCTCGTTGCCCTTGGCCTTGGGGGTGAGCGCCAGTGCCTGCTGCATCCACAGCTCGGCCAGCGTGGACAGGCGCTGCTCGGACTGCAGCCCATCATTGGTGGTGACCGTCTGCCGGCAGCTGGGCAGGTCCTTGCTGCAATCGCCCTCGGTCAGGCCGATGACCGACAGCGACTCCTGCGACAAGGCACTGAGCTTGCCGGTACTGAGGATGTCGCCACGTTTCTGCATTACATAGTCGGTATTGCTCACCGACTTCATCTTCACCATCGCGCAACCGCTGGAAAGCAGCAGCGCCAATACCGCGACTACCGGCAACAGCCGGCGTATCCATGTCTGCGGGGTGTGGGTCATGGGTCAGTTCCTGGGGCGGGAATGCCGGGCACGCCAGCGCGTATCCGGGAAGAGAAATCAGCGACATCACCTGCATCACGGGCACGCTGGGTGATGCGCCCGGCTTGCCGCAACTGGGCCAACGGCACCCCCGGGGTGAGCCCGCCGACATCCTCGGCATACTCTGCCAGATAGCCGGAGGCCAGCAAACGGTAATCCAGCGGCAGCTTGGGCTGGATGCGGCGCATCAGCTCAAACACCACCGTGGTGCAGTTGCTGGTGAGCGTGTTGTAGAAACGCGGCGCCTGCTCCAACTGCTGCGCGCGGTCCACGTAGAAATGCAGCAGCTCGCGCATCTTGTCCGGGCTCAGCCCATGCAGGCGGTACAGATAGACATCCTCGCCACGCACATTGCTGCGCGTGAGCACGATATCGCGCTCATCGGAGGCCACCAGCACGGCCTCGAACTTGCGGAAGAAGCCGCCCAGCGCCGAGAACGACTCGCCGCGCTCCTTGCGGATCTCCAGTGAGAACACCAGCTGGCGGCCATCGGCAAAGCCGAACGACACCAGCGTGTGGGCGATGGCCGGGCCCATCCAGTAGGACAGGATCATATCCACCGACTGCACCTGCGACAGGTCGTATTCCCGCTGCTCCCAGCGCACGTCGTAGTCGGTTTCGGTACGCCAATGGAAATTGCGCACGTTGTCGATCAGCAAGCGATTGCCCTCGATGCGCGCGTGCAGCGGCTGCGCCACATCGTCGGCCCAGACCCGGTCCTGCTTCGGCGTGATGGTCGCCCACCAGATCAGCATCACCGCGAACAGCACGCCAAACACCGCCAACGAGTGCCAGCGCCGCACCGGCCCAAAGCCGGCCCGCACCGCCCAGATGCTGGGCACGCACCACACCAGCACGGCGACCACCTTGCTCACCACGTTGCCGGGGAACTGGTACCACAGCGCGAAACCGCCCCAGATACCCATGCCCAGGCACACCAATGCCAACAGGACCCGACCGACGCCACGCAGCACACTGACCAGACGTCGCTTCCCAACATTTGCCACTTCACTCTCCTGAAAGACCCAACGGCCCCGGCAGCGCGGAACGCGCCAAACCGGCCTCAGCCGCCCAAAATGAATGGGTCGCCAGCGACCCGCGGCAAAGATAGCCTGCCGGGCGCGGAAAGCGGAGTGAAACCGCAAGAAAACCGGTCCAAACGACCTGCCGTTCACCTGCAGGCAGGGCAGACCTGCGAACGGCAGCAAACCGGGCCTGGCACTGAAAGAAGCGCGCCCCATCCGGGGCCGTCGGCAGCCACGTAGCCCGGGTAAGCGCAGCGCACCGGGGCAGTCCGCGAGCAACCTGAAACACCGCGAGGTCCCAACCTCCCGGGTGCGCTGCGCTTACCCGGGCTACGCAATGGTCCAAAGCGACCAGTAGCCATCAGGCCTTACAGCCCGCCCACAGAACAGCTAGAAATCACTGGCTATCCGTAAGCGCAGCGCACCTGTGGCCGTTAGCAGCCAACCGGAAAGATCCGCTTCGTAGCCCGGGTAAGCGCAGCGCACCCGGGGCAGTCTGCGAGCAACCTGAAGCACCAGAAGGCCCCAACCTCCCGGGTGCGCTGCGCTTACCCGGGCTACGCAATGGGCCGAAGCAAGCAAGAGCCATCAAGCTTCACAGCCCGCCCACAGAACAGGTAGGCACCACGGGCAATCAGTGAATATTCGGCCCCTGAGCTCCGCTCTCCAACCAAGCCTCCACCTGCGGCAACAACGCCACCACCGAAGCCGCCAGTTGGTCGTAACGGCTTTGCGCACTGCCGAAAGCCTTGAAAGAAAACCCACGGAAGTCCCTGTGCTGCTCGGTATCGATCAAGCGCTTCCTAAGCAGCGGATCCGTCTCGAACACTCTCTTCGGCACCTCCCCCGAGTCAGGGTCAACCCAACTCGCCGGAACGCGGCTGAACTCCAGGATGAAGCTGCCGCCATACGTCCAGTATTGAATCGACAGAAAGTCGCGATACGCGTCGCTGGAACGAACGAAGTTTGCTACGCCGCTACCAGCGAAGCCGCGTTGACGCAGCGCTGGCAGCAAGACCTTCTTTATTGAAGCGGCCATCAGTTGGCCGGGCGTCTTCATGCAGTCACATCCTTCCAAGAACTATGCCGCAATCAGACCGCAGGGCAGGCACTTTTGCCAACATAGGCCTGCCTCTGACCTTTGTTTCCGGAATCAGCCCGCCGACTCCCATCACTATCGGGGATCTCCAATTTGGCTTGGCATTGAACTACACAAAGTCGGCAAGCCGATGCTCATGATCGACAACGCCACGTCGATGCAACTGGCCGACATGCGCCTAGCAGCACGGTGAGTTCATCGCCGCGGTTATCCCGAACAAACGAAAAAACCGGCTTTCGCCGGTTCTTCTGCAACACTTGAATTTTTATGGTGGGCGGTACAGGGATCGAACCTGTGACCCTTGCCGTGTGAAGGCAATGCTCTACCGCTGAGCTAACCGCCCGTGTTGCGAGCCGCTCATTATAGGGGGCTGAGCGAGCACGTCAACATTTTTCTTCACATCACGTCACATCGTCTGCGTGGGCTTGTCCGAGCTGGATGTGCCGGCCAGCAACGTCTCGATCTTGTTGCGGATCGCCTCGCCATCGTTGCCGTCTGCCAGCTGCACGCCGATGCCGGCCTGGCGGTTGCCTTGCGCGCCCAGCGGGGTGACCCAGACCACCTTGCCGGCCACCGGCAGGCGCTCGCTGGAGTCCGGCAGGGTCAGCAGCAGGAACACCTCGTCACCGAGGAAGTAGCGCTTGGGCGTGGGCACGAAGACGCCACCGTTCTTCACGAACGGCATGTAGGCGCTGTACAGCGCCGCCTTGTCCTTGACCGCCAGCGAAAGGATGCCCTGGCGGGCGTTCATCGCACTCATCGAATAGTCCCCTTGGATTGCACCTGGTTGGCCGCGCCCCACGCCAGCAGCAGTTCCACCACGGCCAGGTCGGCACGCACGGTGGTACGCAGCAGGTCACGGGTACGGTTGGCGGCATCGAACCAGGCGGCCAGCTTGTTCAATCGCGCCGGATCGGTCAAGCCGTCAGCGGCTTTCTGCAGGGCCAGATCGGCGGCATGGCGCAGCCGCAGGTCGGCGTGTTCGTCACCGGTCCAGCGCTGCGCCAGCTCCACGCTGCCGACCTTGCCGGCCAGCAATTGGCCCAGTTCGTTGGCCACCTGCCGGCGCAGGGCCATGCCCTCGCCCTGCAGCCAGCGGTCGGCCAGCGCCGGGTGGCCACGCGCGGCGTCCAGCGCCTCGCGCGCCACGCCTTCGGTATAGCCACGGCCCTGCAGCCAGGCCACCGCTTCCTCGCGCGGCGGCAGGCGGAACTCCAGGCGCTGGCAGCGGCTGCGGATGGTCTGCGGCAACCGCGCCGGGTCGGCGCTGAGCAACCACAGGTAGCGCCCCGGGGCCGGCTCTTCCAGCGTCTTGAGCAGGGCATTGCAGGCCGCGCGGTTGATCGCATCGGCCGGGTCCACGATCACCACCTGGGCCACACCGTACTGCGGGGTGAGCGCCAGCTTCTGCGATATCTCGCGTACCTGGTCGATGATGATCTCGGTGCGCAGCTTGTCACCGGTCTTGTTGGGGATGAATGACACCAGCTGCAGGTCCGGGTGGCTGCCGGCGGCGATCAGCTGCGCGTTGCGCTGCCGAGCGGCGGCATCAGCGCCGTTGTCCAGTACATGTGCGGCCAAGGCCAGCGCCACCGCCCGCTTGCCCATGCCGGCGGGGCCGCACAGCAGCAGGCCATGGCCAAGGCGGCCACCGTCCAGCGCGGCCACGGTCTGGTCAAAGGCGCGTTGCTGCCAGGGGGCGAAAGCCTCACTCATGCGGGCAACTCCTGTTCCAGCCAAGCGGCGACGGCGCTGCGCACCTGCGCGGCCACACCGGCCTGGTCCTGGCTGGCATCAATCAGGCGGAAGCGCTGCGGGTCCTGCTGCGCCCGCTGGCGGAACTGCGCACGCACGCGCTGGAAGAAATCGTCCTGCTCGCTCTCGATGCGGTCCGGCCACAGGTCGCGGCCATTGGCGCGGGCGCGGCCAATGGCCACGTCCACATCCAGCAGCAGGGTCAGGCCCGGCTGCAGGCCTACTGCGCGCTTTTCCAGATCGGCGATCCACTGCAGGTCCAGGCCACGGCCGGCACCCTGGTAGGCAAAGCTGGAATCGGTGAAGCGGTCACTGAGCACATAGGCACCACGCTGCAGTGCCGGGCGGATCACCTGCCGCACATGCTGGGCGCGTGCGGCGAACACCAACAGCAGCTCGGCCTCGGCCGACAGTGGCTCGCCGGCGATCTCCTCATCCGGCTTCAACACCAGATTGCGGATGCGTTCGGCCAGCGGCGTGCCACCCGGCTCGCGCGTCAGCACCACCTCGTGCCCGCGCTCGCGCAGCAGGTCACGGATGGCATTGATGGCGGTGGTCTTGCCTGCACCCTCGCCGCCTTCCAGGCTGACGAAATGCGGGTGCCGCAACAACGCTTGGTTCATTGTTCTACTGCCTCTTTCTTCTTGTCGCGCAGCCGCTGCAGGTACTGCGCGACGGCACTGTTGTGCTCGCCATAGCTGGCGGAGAAAACGTGGGCGCCGCTACCGTCACCCACGGCGACGAAGTACAGCGCGTCGCCGGGTGCAGGCCGCGCGGCGGCATGCAGCGCATCACGGCCCGGCATGGCGATGGGCGTGGGCGTGAGCCCAGCACGGGTATAGGTGTTGTACGGCGTATCGGTGGTCAGGTGCACCTTGCGGATATTGCCGTCGTAGGCACTGCCGATGCCGTAGATCACGGTCGGGTCGGTCTGCAGGCGCATACCCAGCTTCAGGCGCCGCGCGAACACGCCGGCAATCTGCGGGCGCTCGCTGGCCAGGCCGGTTTCCTTCTCGATGATGGAGGCCAGGATCAGCAGCTCGTAGGGCGAGGTCAGCGGCAGGTCGTCGCTGCGCTCGGCCCAGGCGGCGGCCAGTTCCTTTTCCATCGCGGCATGGGCGCGCTTGAGCACGTCCACGTCGCTGTCGCCACGTTGGTAGACATAGGTTTCGGGCAGGAAGCGGCCTTCCGGGTGCTGGTCGGGGAAGCCCAGCTTGGCCATCAACTCGGTGTCGGAAAGATCGGTGGTTTCATGCTGCAAGGGCTGCGCACGTGCCAAGGCGGCACGCAGCTGGCGGATGTTCCAGCCCTCGACGATGGTGACGCGGTGCTGCAGCACCTTGCCCTGGCGCATGTTCAGCAGCAGCTGGCGCGGGGTAAGTGCCGGGTCCAGTGCGTACTCGCCCACCTTGAGCTTGCCTGCAGCATCCAACTGGCGCGCCAGCAGCTGCCATTGCAGGTCATCCCCCTCGTCCACGCCCGCCGTGCGCAGCTTGCGCAGCACGCTGTTGAACGAGTCACCGGAGGCGATGCTCATGCTTTCGGCGGACGGCGTCAGCGGTGCATCGGCAAAGCTGCCCTGCCGCTGCCACAACCAGGCCGCACCTGCGCCAGCCAATGCCACCAGCAGTACCAACACCGCCAGCACCAGCAGACATCCGCGCTTGGCACCCGCCATGGTCACCCCGTCTTCAAAGAACCGATGCGCAGGATACCGCGCTGGCGGCAGCGCCCGCCAAAACGGCGTTCATTATTGCGGGTCCAGCGCCCGCAACAGGCCGCGCGCCTTGGCCCGGGTTTCGTCCAGCTCCTTGGCCGGGTCCGAATCCACCACGATGCCGGCGCCGGTGCGGAAACTGGCGGTGTTGCCCTGCACTTCGGCGGTGCGGATCAGGATGTTCAGGTCCATGTCGCCGTCGCGGTTCAGCCAGCCGAAGGCGCCGGTATAGGCGCCGCGCGCGGTCTGCTCCAGCTCGGCGATGATCTCCATGCAGCGCACCTTGGGACAGCCGGTGATGGTGCCGCCAGGGAAGGTGGCGGCGATCACCTGCCCCGGGGTCACGTCCGGGCGCAGGCGGGCGCGCACGTTGCTGACGATGTGGTGCACGTGGGCGTAGCTTTCCACTGTCATCAGTTCATCGACCTCGACGCTGCCGGGCGCGGCGATGCGGCCCAGGTCGTTGCGCTCCAGGTCGATCAGCATCACGTGCTCGGCGCGCTCCTTGGGGTGGCCCACCAGTTCCTGGATGCGCGCGGCATCGTCATCGCCTTCGAAGCGCGGGCGGGTGCCGGCGATCGGGCGGGTCTGTACCAGATCGCCACTGACCGAAACCAGGCGCTCGGGCGAGGAACTGACCACAGCGCGGCCAGCGGCCGTGAACAGGCCCGCGAACGGCGCCGGGTTTGCCCGGCGCAAGCGCGCATACAGGGCCTCGGGCGCCAACGGCGCATCGAAGTGCGCCTGCCAGCGGCGGGATAGGTTCACCTGGAATACGTCGCCTGCATGCAGGTAGTCGATGACGTTGCGCACGCCGTCGGTAAAGCGTTCGCCGACGTCTTCGTCGATGGCGCTGGGGCCATGCCAGTGCGGCAAGGGCGGCAGCTGCGCGGTTTGCGTTTGATCGTGCTGGAGCTGGCTGAGCAGGTCGGCGGCGTCATCCTCGGCGATGGCGATGCAGCGGCCGCTGTCGCGTTCGCGCAGTATCGCCGCCGGGCAACGCAGGGCGATGGCGCTTGGCAGGCCATCGCTGCGCTGTGGCAGCTGCAGGATGGGTTCGACTTGTTGGGCCAGCTCGTAATCGAGCAGCAGTGCCCAGCCGCCGCGGAACGGGATGTCCGCGGCCATCGGGTTACGGGGCTGGCGCAGGGCCTGCCAATCGCGGTCGAGTGCGGCGAGGAAATCGCCATCGACCGCGCTGCCGTCTTCGCGCTGCAGGCTGCCGTCGGGGTCAAGCAGCAGCTGGCCGCCACTGGCGATCAACAGCATGTCCCACTGGCCTTGCTTGCCGGCTGCGGTGGATTCAAGCAGGACCGGGTAGCGATGCGGTGCCAGCCGATGCAGCGCCAGCAGGTCGGTATCGGCGTGCAGGGGGAGGATGTGCATCGTGGGCCAAAGAGTTCGGGGAGGCTGACGGCTCCCTTCTCCCGCCTGCGGGAGAAGGTGCCCGAAGGGCGGATGAGAGGAGCTTTTAAAGCTTTTGGAGCTTTAAAGCTGCCCTCACCCCAACCCCTCTCGCGCAAGCGGGAGAGGGGCTTTGAGCAAAGCAACAGCCAACAGCTTCAAGCAAAGCGAACAGCAGGAGCTTCAAGCAAAGCGACAAACGCCAGCCTCAGGCAACGCTGCGGCGCTGCTTCAGATCCGCTTGAACACCAGCGTGCCGTTGGTGCCGCCGAAGCCGAAGCCGTTCGACATCACCACGTCGACGTTGGCCTTGCGCGCCACGTTCGGCACGTAGTCCAGGTCGCAGCCTTCGCTGGGGTTTTCCAGGTTGATGGTCGGCGGGATGATGCCGGTTTCCAGCGCCATCACCGAGAAGATCGCTTCCACGCCGCCAGCCGCACCCAACAGGTGGCCAGTCATCGACTTGGTGGAGCTGACCAGCAGCTTGTACGCGTGTTCGCCGAAGGCGGTCTTCATCGCCATGGTCTCGCCCAGGTCGCCCAGCGGCGTGGAGGTGCCATGTGCGTTGAGGTAGCCCACCTGTTCCGGGGTGACGCCAGCGTCCTTCATCGCCGCCACCATGCAGCGGGCGGCGCCTTCGCCGTTCTCGCTCGGTGCGGTCATGTGGTACGCGTCGGAGCTTGCGCCGAAGCCGGCCAGCTCGCAGTAGATCTTTGCGCCGCGTGCCTTGGCGTGCTCGTACTCTTCCAGGATCAGGATGCCGGCACCGTCGCCCAGCACGAAGCCGTCACGGCCCTGGTCCCACGGACGCGAGGCCTTGGTCGGCTCGTCGTTGCGGGTGGACATGGCCTTCATCGCGCAGAAGCCGCCCAGTGCGGTCGGCGAGGAGCCACGCTCGGCGCCGCCGGCAACCATCACGTCGGCATCGCCGTACTGGATCATGCGCATCGCCGTACCGATGGAATGGTTGGACGTGGCACAGGCCGACACCGCCGAGAACGACGGGCCCTTCAGCCCGGCGATGATGCTCAGCTGGCCCGGCAGCATGTTGATGATGGTCTTGGGCACGTAGAAGGGCGAGATCTTCTTGCCCTCGTGGAACTCGATGGTCTGCTCTTCGATGCCCAGCAGGCCGCCGATGCCGGCGCCAACAATGGCGCCAATGCGCTCGGCGTTGGCCTCGGTGATTTCCAGGCCCGAGTCGTGCAGCGCCATGAAGGCTGCACCCAGGCCGTAATGGATGAACGGGTCCATCTTCTTGGCATCCTTGCCACTGACCCGGTACTTGCCGAACAGGGGGTTGTCGGCGGTGATGTCGAAATCCTTGACCTCACCTGCAATCTTGGTGGTGAAACGTTCCAGATAGTTATCTGCAACATTCGTCAGCGGGCCAATGCCCGAGCGGCCATTGATGATGCCTTCCCAGCTGCTGGCCAGATCATTGCCCAGCGGCGACACCATGCCCATGCCGGTAACGACGACGCGACGACTCATTGCGGATTCTCCTGGCCCCGCGCACGGGGGGATTGAAGCTTAAAAGCACAGGGCCGCATCAGCGGCCCCATGGATTTGCAACGCGGCTGACATGCTTGCCGACCGCGCCTTGTCAGACCTGGATCAGGCCTTGACGTGTGCCTTGACGTAGTCGATGGCAGCCTGGACGGTACCGATCTTCTCGGCTTCTTCGTCCGGGATTTCGCACTCGAACTCTTCTTCCAGCGCCATCACCAGCTCGACGGTGTCCAGCGAGTCTGCACCCAGGTCATCGACGAACGATGCGCTGGTGGTGACTTCTTCTTCCTTGACGCCAAGCTGCTCAACAACAATCTTCTTGACGCGTTCTTCGATGGTGCTCATTGGATATCGCTCCAGATGGAGTAGTGGTTCAAAAGATGCCAGCCCCCAAGGCTGGCCGTGGGATAGTGTAGTGGAAACCGTCGCGGCAGTGTTTCTCAACAAAAACCCCGCGAAGATCAACCACTTGGGTGCGGTCCATGCACACCACGCTTACGGCATGTACAGGCCACCGTTCACGTGAAGGGTTTCGCCGGTGATGTAACTGGCCGACGGACCGGCCAGGAAACCCACCGCCTTGGCGATATCTGCCGGCTCGCCGAGGCGGCCCAGCGCGACCTGGCCGAGCATCGCCGCCTTGGCGTCCTCGGGCAGATCCTTGGTCATGTCGGTATCGATGAAGCCCGGTGCGACCACGTTGACGGTCACGCCGCGGCTGCCGATTTCCTTGGCCAGCGACTTGGAGAAGGCAATGATGCCGGCCTTGGCGGCGGCATAGTTGGCCTGGCCGGCATTGCCGGTGACGCCGATGACCGAGGCGATATTGATGATGCGGCCCTTGCGTGCCTTCATCATGCCGCGCATCACCGCCTTGGAGGTGCGGTAGACGCTGGTCAGGTTGGTGTCGAGGATGGCCTGCCAGTCCTCGTCCTTCATGCGCATCAGCAGGTTGTCGCGGGTGATGCCGGCGTTGTTCACCAGGATGGTGATGGCGCCGAATTCCTTGCTCACCGCATCGATCAGCGCGTCCACCGCGCCCGGCTCGGTCACATTCAGGGCACGGCCGTGGCCGCCCTGTGCGGCCAGACGCGCACCGATGGCGGCTGCGCCGGACTCGGTGGTGGCGGTGCCGATGACGGTCGCGCCCTGCGCGGCCAGCTCGTCGGCGATGGCCGCACCGATGCCGCGGCTGGCGCCGGTGACAAGCGCGATTTCACCCTGCAATGGCTTGCTCATTTGAATTCCTCGTTCGGTCGGTGCCGCGACAGCGGCAGCCGGTCTGGGCCGGCGACGGGCAGCGCCCGCCGCACAGTCCGGTGATCAGTTGGCCCACGCTTCCAGTGCACCGGCGAAATCCGCCGGGGTGGCAAGTGCGCGGCCATCAATGCTCTTGTCGATGCGCTTGACCAGGCCGGTCAGCACCTTGCCCGGGCCGCACTCGGCCACGCGGCTGACGCCCTGCGCAGCCAATGCCTGCACGCAGCCGGTCCACTGCACCGGCTGGTACAGCTGCTGCACCAGCGCCTGGCGGATGGCATCGACACCTGCGTGCACCTTGCCATCAACGTTCTGCACCACCGGCAACGACGGCTCGGCCCAGTCCAGCCCGGCCATCACTTCGGCCAGGCGGTTGGCGGCTTCGCGCATCAACGGGGTGTGCGAGGGCACGCTGACGGCCAGCTTCACCGCCTTGCGCACGCCCTTGTCTGCCAGCAATGCCAGCGCGCGGTCCACCGCAGCGGCATCGCCACCGATGACGATCTGGCCGGGCGAGTTGTAATTGGCCGGCACCACCACCTGGCTGCCAGCGGCTTCGGCACAGACGGCCTCGACCACGGCATCCTCGGCGCCCAGCACGGCCGCCATTGCACCAACGCCGGCCGGGGCCGCGTCCTGCATCAGCTGGCCACGCAGGCGGACCAGGTGGGCACCGTCGCGCAGCGACAGCGCGCCAGCGGCAACCAGCGCGGTGTACTCGCCCAGGCTGTGCCCGGCCAGCACGGCCGGCTTGGCGCCACCCTGTGCATTCCACAGGCGCCATACGGCGATGCTGGCGGCCAGCAGCGCCGGCTGGGTGAATTCGGTGCGGTTGAGCTGTTCTTCCGGCCCACCCTGCGACAGCGCCCACAAATCCACGCCGGCGCCGTCGGACGCTTCGGCAAAGGTTTCACGGATCTGCGGATGCAGTTCAGCCAGTTCTGCCAGCATCCCAATGGATTGCGAGCCTTGGCCGGGGAATACGAAAGCAAGTCGGGAATCAGTCACGCGGTCTTCTGCTGCGTCATTCGAAGCGGGGAATCATAAGCGCGAAAGCGCCCGCCCGTCTGTACTGGCGCGTATGCAGCACCCGGCGAGCGGTAGTGCCGAGCCATGCTCGGCAAGGGCTTTACCAGCACACCCTATCCCTGTAGTGCCGAGCCATGCTCGGCATGCGACGTCTCCGGGAAGGCCCCTTGCCGAGCATGGCTCGGCACTACCGGTGAGCTGCAAAGCCGGTTGATCAATGGCGCAAAGCCCCCCTCCCCGGCCCTCCCCTTGCCTGCGGCAAAGGGAGGGGGCGTAGTGCCGAGCCATGCTGGGCAGAGGCTTTACCAGCAAACCCCACCTGTAGTGCCGAGCATGGCTCGGCAGGGGCTTTACCAGCAAACCCTAGCTGTAGTGCCGAGCCATGCTCGGCATGCGGCGTCACCGGGAAGGCCCCTTGCCGAGCATGGCTCGGCACTACCGCTGGGCTGCGACGCTGGCAGATCAACCGCGGAAAGCACCCCTCCCCGGCCCTCCCCTTGCCTGCGGCAAAGGGAGGGGGCCGATTGCCGACCCCTAAAACAACAACGGGCAGCCCTTGGCTGCCCGTGCGGTACGCGAATGCTGGCGACGCTTAATAGCGCAGCAGTGCCGAGCCCCAGGTGAAACCACCACCAAAGGCTTCCAGCAGCAACAGCTGGCCACGCTCGACGCGACCCGAACGGATCGCAGCGTCCAGCGCCAGCGGCACCGAACCGGCCGAGGTGTTGCCGTGCTTGTCGACGGTGACCACCACGCGATCCATCGGCATGTCCAGGCGCTTGGCCGTGGCTTCGATGATGCGCAGGTTGGCCTGGTGCGGGATCAGCCAATCCAGGTCGGCCTTGTCCAGGCCATTGGCCTGCAGGGTCTCGTCAACCACCGAGTCCAGCGCCTTGACGGCGTACTTGAACACGTCGTTGCCCTTCATGTTGATCTTGCCCGGCTTGTCGAAGCCGACCGACACGCCAACCGGGTCCCACAGCAATTCCTTCTTGCTGCCATCGGCATGCAGGTGGGTGCTGAGGATGCCGGTGTCTTCGTCGGCCTTGAGCACGACGGCGCCCGCGCCATCGCCGAACAACACGCAGGTGGTGCGGTCGGTCCAGTCAACGATACGGGTCAGGGTTTCCGCACCGATCACCAGCACATGCTTGGCGTCACCGCTGCGGATGAATTTGTCAGCAACACTCAGGGCAAACAGAAAGCCCGAGCACGCCGCATTGACGTCGAACGCCGCCGAACCGGTCGCGCCAAGGCGCGCCTGGATCAGACAGGCGGTGGACGGGAAAATCAGGTCCGGCGTGGTAGTGCCCACGACGATCATGTCCAGCTGCGAAGCCTCAATGCCAGCCGCTTCCAACGCGCGCACGGCAGCGTTGTAGCCCAGGTCACTGGTGGTCTCGCCTTCGGCAGCAATATGTCGCTCGCGGATACCCGTTCGCGACTGAATCCACTCATCGGTCGTTTCGACGATCTTGGTCAGATCTTCGTTGGTCAACACCTTCTCGGGCAAATAACTACCAGTGCCCGCGATCCGCGAGTAGATCCGCTTGCTCATGCTGTTTCCTGTTGCGCGAAGCCGCCCGAAGGCGGCCCCTGAAGAATCGGTGAAACGGCCACCACGCAGGCGTGGCGGCCGTCACGAATCAATCTTCTTCGACGACCGAGTTCGACTTGGTCGTGATCACCTTCTTGCCGCGGTAGAAGCCGTCAGCGGTGATGTGGTGACGCAGATGCACTTCACCGGTGGTCGGATCGGTGGACAGCTGCTTGGCGCTCAGGGCGTCGTGGGCACGACGCTGGCCGCGGCGGGACGGGGTAACACGGGATTTCTGCACAGCCATGGGATTGCTCCAAACTCGGTTTCGTTTGCTTCGTCGTTTAATTGCACAGGACGTTAGCGTCCAGCACTACTCGCTTTCGCCGCAGCCGCCGACGATTACCGGCCGCTATTGTTTCTTCAGCGCCGCCAATGCCGCGAACGGACTGGCCTTGCTCAATTCTTCTTCGGTCGCGGAGAAGTCACGCTCGACTGCTTCGCTTCCCGGCGCCAGTGCAACCACCGGCACCGCCAACACCAACTCGTCTTCCACCAGGTCCAGCGGCCGCAGGTTGCCGTCCTCGGGCACCAGCAGCGCTTCGTATTCCTCTGGAAGCGCGGATTCTTCGTCTTCGTTCCTGATCAAACCCAAGCGCTGCTTGATCGACACCGGCAGCAGGAAACGCTGCATGGTGCGCTGGCAGATCAAGGGCAGCTCGGTATCGATGGTCAGATCGACATAGGCCACCTGCAACACGCTGTCGCGATCGAATTCCAGCGCATAGGTGCACTGACCTTCGGTATCGGCAAGCAGACCCTGCAGGCGGGTCATCTCGGACAAAGGCGCCTGGCCGTCAAAGCGCCTACGCGCTACGACCATCCGCCAAGCATCCAGCAATTCGGGCACGTTCGCGGACATAAGCTGCAGAATGTTAAGTAGAACCCCACCCGCTGTCAAATCCGCCAGCGGCAAAACGTTGCCAGACAGCCATCACGGCAGCAGACTGCCCGGCCCGGGACGCCTATTTTTACACATGACAGCACTGATTCTCGCCTCCACCTCCCGCTATCGGGCGCAATTGCTATCCCGGCTCGGGCTTCCGTTCAGCTCCGCAGCCCCGCTGGTGGACGAGAGCCCCCTGCCCGGCGAGCCCCCGGCGGCACTCGCACAGCGGCTGGCGGCAGCCAAGGCGCAGGCGGTCTGCGCCCAGGCACCTGGCAACTGGGTGATCGGCTCGGACCAGGTGGCCGAACTGGACGGCCTGCCACTGGGCAAACCCGGCACCCGCGAAGTCGCCTGCGCCCAGCTGGCAGCCATGTCGGGCCGGCAGGTGCAGTTCCATACCGCCATCTGCCTGAGCGACGGTATCCGTCAGCTGCAGACCACCGACCTCACCACGGTTCGCTTCCGCCCACTGCTAGCCGAGGAGATCGTTCGCTACGTGGACGCCGAGCAACCGCTGGACTGCGCCGGCAGCTTCAAATGCGAAGGCCTGGGCATCAGCCTGTTCGAGGCCATCGACAACAGCGACCCCACCGCCCTGGTCGGCCTGCCCTTGATACGCCTGTGCCAGCTGCTGCGGCAGGCAGGCTATCAGCTGCCCTGAGCGACGGATTGCAGCCTATTCACTCCGGCGCCGCTCGAAAGGCCCGAAGCCGTATTGCCGCCAGATATCCAGCAATTCCGGAGCTGTCTGGTCCCTGCCCGGTCCGTAGGCACGCTCCAACAGCTGGGGATCGTAGTTCGGATACTGACTCACAATCTGCTGGGCATAGGCATTGGCATTGCGCGCCACGCCGATCGCCTTCTTGGTCATGTGCAAGGCATTGAACGTGGCCATCACCGCCACCAACAGCAGCACTGGCCGCAGCCACCTGCGCCATGCCGGCTGTTCGGTCATTGCCGGCAGTACCAGCATCAACCAGCCGAACCAGAACAGGATCGAATAACTCACGTAGCGGGTCATGAAGCCGTGCTCCACCCCAAACGGGGCCGCACGCCCCCAGGCCGTCAGCAATGCCGCCCCCGTGGCACAGGCCATCAACGCCAGGCAGGGCACCAAACGCTGCCGGGGCGCACGCCGCGCCACCACGGCAGCCACCACCAATGCCACCACCAGCCACGGCAATGCCAATGACTGCGCGAAGTGCAGCAAGCCACTGCCCAGGTAATTGCCCGCGTACAGCAGGACATCGCCAAGCTGCGGCCGCGTGATGGCCTCGCCGGCACGATCCCAGCGCATCCAGGCCACCAACCCCGCCAACGCCATCAACCAGAACGACACGCCAATCCCACGGCGCAACCAGCTCCAGTCCGAACGCAGCAGCAGCAATGCCACAGCCACCGGGAACACCGCCAGCGTGGTACCAAAGGACATGACACCGAGCACGGCGGCCAACAGGCTCGCAGCCCACCCGCTCCAGCGCAGGCTGCGCGCCGTCAGCAGGACCACCGGCACCACCATGCCGACCAGGCTGATGAAGACGGCGACCTGCCAGCCCCATTGCAGGTTGATCAGGTGCCCCGGATAAAACGCCAGCAACCCCAATACGAACCACCAACCGCGCCCCAGCCCGCGGGGCAGAATCCGGTTCGCCAACCGCAGCAACAGCACTGCCACGCCGGCCATCAGCAATGCGCTTACCAGGCAGTCCAGCCAGGGCCTGCCCTGCGATAGCCAGGTGGTCAGCAGGAGTACCGCATAGGCCGAGGTGTGCAAATGGCTGCCGTCATGCACCCGCCAGAACGCGGAGGACGATACGTCGCCTTCCTGCCATGCGCGATAGATCGGCACCAGATCGATGTGATCCCACAACGGCAACCCGATGTGCAGCGCCATCGTGGCCGCCACCAGCAGCAGTGCCGCAAGCCCGCCCCAAAGGCGCGCCTGGCGGCTCGCCCCCCGCTCATCACTCAATACTTCCATGTCATCCCCTGAAGGCATCTACGCCTGTTTTTGAACCCTGGTCGAGCGTGTCCCTGGCATCAATGCGCAGGAACCTCGAACGGCTGCTCCTGCCAGTCTTCCACGCTGCCATCGCGCCCATGCAGGCGCAGCCCCAGCCAATGCCTTCCCGGCGCCAGCACAAGACCATCAAGACGGGCGTTGAATCCGACCTTCGGGTGGTACGGGTCGGTGGAAATTTTCCAGAAGCCAGTGACGTCGTAGTCCGCACCATAGTCGGCCACAGCAACCTTTTTGCCGTCCACCAGCACATCCACCCCGGCCAGCCCCACGCCATCCTTGAACGCCCAGCCCTGCACCTCGATGGCACCGTTCACCACGGCAGCCGGCTCCGGCGTATTGATCCACGCCATCGCCGGCGCGACGCAAGGGCCAAGCTGCTTCTGCGCAGGCAGGCGGAACAACAGGAAACGCTGGAACCCATGATCCAGTGACACCACCCGCGGCGGCGGCAGCGGCCCAACCAGCTCACAGACCTTGTGGTAACGCTCCAGCAGGTCGCGATAGCGCTGGTCGCCCGGCGCCAGCACCAGCAGCTGCGGCGTGCTGCGGCTGCCATCGCTGATCAGATGCCACAAGGCCAGCTGCGCGGTGCGTCCATGGCGATCATTGAGCTCATGCGGCAACACCCGTATGGAAGGATCCTCCAGCCGGAAGCCCAACTCGGAGCCCACCTTGAAACTACCGGCCAGCACCTCGGTGTCCGCCGGCATCTGCGCCAGCTCGTCCTTGACCGCATCGGCCAAGGGCTGCCAACCGGCGAAGTTGCGCGGGTAGTACTTGCTGCCCGCAGTCTGCTCGCGCAGCGACGGTGTGGCCGCCATCACGTAATAGGCGAAGGCCAATACCAGCCCCACCGATGCCACCACCCACACCGCGCGGCGCCAGAAGCGGGTCCAATGATTCAAGGCCAGCGGCACGGACACCAACAGGGCCAGGTAGCCCGGCAAGGGCCAATGGAAGCTGATGCGCTCCACATCGGTGAAGAAGCCGAACAGGAAAATCAACAGGGTGGATGTGCCACCCACCAATGCGAAATAGCGCAGCTGCACATGATGGAAGCCGCGCAGGCGACGGCGCAGGCCGGCATAGGCAACCCCTGCCATTGCCGCAAACAGCAATGGCGTCACCAGCATCGGCTGGATCACCAGGAACAGCAGTCCTTCGGTCTGGAATTCCCAGGGATGCCGCTCGATCAACTGGAACTTCAGGCCAGCATCCTGGTTGCCCAGGTTCCAGGCCAGCAGTGGCACCCATGCCACGATGCCGACACTGAGCGCCATCCACACGCGGGGGTCGCGCAGCATGCGCCGGCCTTCCGGCAACAGCAGCAGCGCAATGAAGCCCACCACGATCACACCGATGAAACGGTAGTGACTCAAGGCACCGACCAGCAGCCCCAGCGCCAGCATCAAGGCACTGCCCGCATCCACATTGCGCAGCAGGCGTGCGCCGGCATCCAGGCACAGCAGGGCTGCGATGGCCATGGGCACGTCCGGTACCGCCAGAATGCCCAAGGTCGCCGACAGCGGCATCAGCAGCGCAAGCGCACCGGCCTGCCAGCCAGCGCGCGTGCCGAACCAGCGGGTTGCAATATGGGCGACCATCCACGGCAGCAGCGCCCCCAGCACCAGGAACGGCAAGCGCACGCCCAGGCGATGATTGCCAACGATCTCCACGCCCAACCGCGTGAGCCAGGCGGTCAATCCCGGCAGGTCGGAATAGGCCGCTGCCAAATGCTGACCTTCCTGCCAATAGAATGCTTCATCGACAAACAGCGGCAATTGCGCCGCGATCAGCACCTTGACCACCGTTACCAGCGTCCAAAGCACCAAGAACGTGATGTACGCGCGCTGCTCGCCCCTGATTGCCACTTACACTCCCTTCAATCCTGATTACGAGACGACGATGACGGTAACGCCAGCCGGAATGCTACCCGAAGTGACGTTGCAGTCCCTATCACGGGCGCAGACACAGGTGAATTCCCTGGTGCTGGGCAAAGCCCATGAGGTACGCCTGGCCTTTGTCGCGCTGTTGTCCGGGGGTCATCTGCTGATCGAGGACCTGCCCGGGCTGGGCAAGACCACCTTGGCGCACGCGATGGCATCCAGCCTGGGCCTGCAGTTCCAGCGCATCCAGTTCACCTCGGACCTGCTGCCCGCCGATGTCCTGGGTGTCTCGGTGTACGAGGCTGCCGGGCGCAGCTTCCAGTTCCACCCCGGCCCGGTGTTCTGCAACGTGCTGCTGGCCGACGAGATCAACCGCGCGCCACCGCGCACCCAAAGTGCGCTGCTGGAGGCCATGGCCGAGCAGCAGGTGACGCTGGATGGCGTCACCCACGCCTTGCCCGACCCGTTCTTCGTCATCGCCACGCAGAACCCGGTGGACCTGTCAGGGACGTTCCCACTGCCCGATTCACAGTTGGACCGCTTCCTTCTGCGGCTGACCCTGGGCTACCCCAACGCCGAGGCCGAACGTGCGCTGCTCAGTGGCAGCGACCGCCGCAGCTTGATCGCACAGGCCACAGCCTGCCTCTCCGACAGCGAGTTGGTCGCCCTGCGCGAGGCGGTCACCCGCGTCCACACCAGCGATGCGCTGATCGACTACGTGCAGGCCCTGCTTACCCGCAGCCGCCAGCACCCTGGCGTACGCGTGGGGCTGTCGCCGCGCGCCGGCATCGCCCTGCTACGTGCTGCCAAGGCCCACGCCCTGCTGCTGGGGCGGCAACATGTGGTGCCCGAGGACGTACAGGCACTGTTCGTCGCCGTGGCCGGCCACCGCCTGGTCGCCGAGGCAGAATCCTCGTCCGGCCCGGAACTGGCCCGCGCCATCCTGCACTCCGTGCCGGTGGACTGAGCCCATGGGGTTGCGCCAACGTTGGCGGTCGCTGCAGTTGTTGGCCCGACCACGGCAGCCCGAAGCGCTGCCGGTGCGCCTTGACCGACGCCGCATCTATGTCCTGCCCACTGGCTTCGGCCTGTTCCTGGCGGCGTTGCTGGCGGTAATGCTGCTGGGCGGCCTGAACTACAACAACAACCCTGCCCTGTTGCTGGCCTTGTTGCTGGCAGCCACCGCCCTGGCCAGTACCGTGCACGCCCACCTGCAGCTGTCCGGCCTGCAGTTGCAGGCACTGTCGGCCGAACCGGTGGCGGCGGGCAATACGTTGCGGCTGCGGCTGGCCCTGCTGCGCGCCGACAACCGCGCGCGGCGCGGTCTGCAGCTACGGTGCGCTGACAGCCAGACGCGCGCCACGCTCGAACACGATGTGCAGGCCGAGGTTGACCTGCTGCTGCCGACTGAACGCCGCGGCTGGCTGGATCTGCCACGCATCCGTATCGACACCACCCAGCCACTGGGCCTGGTGCGCGCCTGGGCATGGTTCTGGCCAGAAACGCCCTTGCTGGTCTACCCCACCCCGGAAAGCAACGCCCCGCCCTTGCCTGATGCCGGCAGCACCAGCAGCCGTACCCGCGTGCACCCACAGGGCGAAGAACTGCAGCAACTGCGCCCCTACCGGCAAGGTGATGCACGCCGCAGCATTGCCTGGAAACACTCTGCGCGACGCGACGAACTGCTGGTGCGCGAGTACGAGCGCCCGCAAGGCGCCGAACTACTGCTGGACTGGATGCAGTTACCCAGCCTTCCCTACGAACAGCGCATCGCCCGGCTTGCGCGCTGGGTGGACGATGCCGAGCGCGAGGGCCGGCGCTACCAGCTGCGCCTGCCCGGCCAACCGCCGTTGGGGCCGGCCAATGGTGACCTGCATCGCCATCAGTGCCTGCGCGCCCTGGCCCTGCTGCCAAGCCGATGACCAAGCCGCCCGCACCCCTGCCGCGCGCCGATACCCGTGCATGGTCACTACTGGCCGCCGCGTTGGCCCTGCTGCCGCTGCTGTTGCAGCTGCCGCCCGCACTGTCATTGAGCGTGGCCGCAGTGGCAGTGCTGACCAGTGCATGGACGCGCCGACACCGGCTACCTGCCGCCATCAAGCTACTGCTGATGGGGGTGATGTTTGCCGCCATCTACTGGCAGATGGGCGCCGGGATCGGCCGCGATACCGGCTGCGCCTTGCTCGCGGCGATGCTGGCGATCAAACCCGCCGAACTGCGCAGCTTCCGCGACGCGCGCAGCCTGGTCGGCTTTGCCTTGTTTGCGCCTTTCTCGGCATTCCTGCTCGACCAGGGACCTGCCACCCTGCTGCTGTCGGCCACCGCCCTGGTCGCCTCCTTGCTGGCACTGCAGCGCATTGCCGACGACGAGGCCGGCGTTGCGTCGCCAGCCCTGCGCCTGCAGTTGCGCGGGGTTGGTCGCCTGATGCTGCTGGCGCTGCCACTGGCAATGGCCGGGTTCTGGCTGCTGCCACGGCTGCCCACGCCGTTGTGGGGAACACCTGAGCGCAGCGTCAGCACCCCCGGCCTGTCCGACAGCATGGCGCCGGGCGCCTGGGGCGAGCTGATGGCCGATGACAGCCCGGCCCTGCGCGTACAGTTCTTCGGCCCAGTACCGGCACCCGAGCAGCGCTATTGGCGCGGTCCGGTGCTGACCCGCTTTGACGGCCGCAGCTGGACCCGGCTGGAGCAACACGCGGCGGGCGAGCCGCCCCCGTTCACCGCCAGCCCCCAGCGCTGGGACTACCAGATCGAATACGAGGCCACCGATCGGCGTGACCTGGTTGCCCTGGACCTGCCCTTGGCTGCTCCGGCCGACGCCCGCCTGGGCGCCGACTACAGCCTGACCAGCGCCCGCCCGCTCACCGCGCTCAGCCGCTGGCGACTGCAGTCCGCGGCCCCGCGCCAGTTCCAGACGCGCCTGCCCGATGGCCTGCGCCGGCAGGCATTGCTGCTACCCAAGGGCTTCAACCCGCGGACACTGGCCCTGGCCAGGCAATGGCGCGCCGAGGCCGGCGGCAACGACGCCGCCATCGTCCAACGCAGCCTGGACTGGATCCACCGCGAGTTCGCCTACACCTTGAACACGCCCATTCCCGGCCGTCACAGCGTGGATGAGTTCCTATTCGACCAGAAGGCCGGCTACTGCGAACATTTCAGCGCGGCCTTCGTGGTGTTGATGCGTGCCGCCGGCATCCCGGCCCGGGTGGTCACCGGCTATGCCGGTGGCGTGCGCAATCCGTATGGCGACTATTGGCTGGTGCGCCGCATGGATGCGCACGCCTGGGCCGAGGCCTGGCTACCCGAGCGTGGCTGGGTGCGGGTTGACCCCACCGCTGCGGTGGCGCCGGAACGCATCTACGACACGCTGGAGGACCGTCTTGGACAGAACACCTCCGGCGCCGGCCTGGACCTGGGCCAGCGCTGGACGGGGCTGTTGCAATACAGCGACTACCTGCGCCGCGGTTGGAACAACGCCGTGCTGTCCTTCGATGCCGAGCGCCAGTCACGGCTGCTGAGCCGGCTTGGCGTTGCCCGCTTGAGCCCCGGCCAACTGGTGGCGCTGTTCGCCAGCGTCGCCGCTGCGGCGCTGGCGCTGATGGCCTGGCTGCTGGCGCGCGGGGAGCGCCAGCGCGACCCGCTGCTGCGGGCCTGGCACCAACTGGGCCGGCGCTACGCACGCCGGGGACTGGCCCGCGAACCTGCCGAAACCGCCGGTGACTGGGCGCGCCGGGTGGAACTTACACTGCCTGGCTGCGGTCTACCCGCACTCAGCCAACGTTTCAGCGATGCGCGATACGCTGGCGGCCTGACGGATGACGATTCATTATTGATGGACCTGCGCAGGCACCGTCCGAAACCCGGAGCACGACCATGAACACCCGCATCCTCCTCATTGCTGTTGCCAGCCTCGCGCTGGGCGCCTGTGCCACGGCCCCCAAGCCGCTGCAAGGCCAGTTCAATCCGGTTTCGCCGCGTGACGCGGTCGCCCAGAAGCAGACCGGCGCACCGGTACGCTGGGGTGGCCGCATCATCGAGACCATCCCCGGCCAGGGCGAAACCTGCTTCCAGATGATCGCCCGCCCGCTCAATGGCAGCGGCCGCCCGAGCACCACCTCGGCCGATGCCAGCGACGGCCGCTTCCTGGCCTGCCGTGCCGGCTTCTATGACCCGGCAGTGTTCGAGCCGGGCCGCGATGTGACCTTCATCGGCCGCATCGATGGTTACCAGACCACCAAGATCGGCGAATACGACTACCCGCTGCCCAAGGTTGCTGCCGACGTGGTCTACCTGTGGCCGGTGCAGCGCGAAGTGGAAGTAGTGCCCGCCTATCCCTACGGCCCCTGGGGCCCGACCTGGGGCCCGCGCTGGGGCTGGGGTTACCGCGGTTGGTGGTAACAAACTGAAAACGCCGCCCCAAGGGGCGGCGTTTTTGTTTGGCTTTTCTGTTTTTTGGTTCTTTCGTAGGAACGGCGTAAATCGCGAAGTCACAGCCCCATCAGACACGGCCGAGCTTGTCCCTCCCCAACCCTCCCCTTGCCTGCGGCAAAGGAAGGGAGCACAGGCCGCCGCTCCCACAAGCAACACAGCGGCATCAGATCACGCGCCGAAGTGGCCCAGCGGCGCACCTGCCAACAGATGCAGGTGGATGTGGAACACGGTCTGGCCGGCGTCTTCGCGACAGTTCATCACGATCCGGTAGCCATTCTCGGCAAAGCCCTCCTGGCGGGCATACGCGGCCGCTGCCAGGGCCAGCTTGCCGATCAAATGCGCCTGCGACGGCTGCAGGTCATCCAGGGTGGGGATGACTTCATTCTTCGGGATGAACAGCACATGCACCGGCGCCTGCGGGGCAATGTCCTTGAAGCCCAGCACTTCCTCGTCTTCGTAGACGATGTTGGCGGGAATCTCGCGGCGGATGATCTTGCCGAAAATGGTGTCGGTCATGGAAAGGCTCGCTGCAGTAAACGACCTACAGCTTACAACCCCGGCACGGCTTATTCGCCGACTTCGCTGCGGCTGCCAAAGGCGTGCGACAAGGTGCCGCGATCCACATATTCCAGCTCCCCACCCAAAGGCAGGCCCTGCGCCAGGCGGCTGGGACGCACGTTGTTGCGGCGTGCCAGCTGCGCCAGATAGTGCGCGGTGGCCTCGCCTTCAACGGTGGAGTTGGTGGCGATGATCAATTCGGTGACCTCGCCTTGCGCCAGTCGCGTTTCCAACTGGTCCAGGCCCAGCTCGCGCGGGCCGATGCCATCCAGCGGCGACAAGCGCCCCTGCAGCACGTAGTACACGCCGCGATAGCTGGTGGCGTGCTCGATCGCCAGACGATCCGCCGGCGATTCGATCACGCACAGCATCTGCCGTTCGCGGCTGCTGCTGGCGCACACCGGGCACAGCTCGGTTTCGCTGAAATCACGGCATTGCGCACAATGGCCGATCTTCGCGATGCCTTCGGCCAGCACTTCCGACAAACGCTGGCCGCCGTCACGGGCACGCTCCAGCACGTGGTAGGCCATGCGCTGAGCGGTCTTCTGGCCGACGCCCGGCAACACCCGGAAGGCCTCGATCAGTTGTTCCAGCAGCGGCAGGCTCATCGCATCAGGCTCTTGTTCAAAACAAACGCGCGAAGCCCGGAGGCTTCGCGACGCGGGGACATGCATGCGCCGGCGTGCCGGCGCGACTGCATCAGAACGGCAGCTTCATGCCCGGCGGCAGCTTCATGCCGGCGGTGGCAGCGCCCATGCGGCTCTGCGATTCGGCGTCGATCTTGTTGGACGCATCGTTGAACGCGGCTGCGATCAGGTCTTCGGCCATTTCCGGATCGGACAGCACCGACGGATCGATGCGCACCTTGCGGCACTCCTTGGTACCGGTCAGCGTCACGCTGACCATGCCGCCACCGGCACTGCCGGTGACTTCCAGCTTGCCAAGTTCTTCCTGGGCCTTCTGCAGGTTTTCCTGCATCTTCTGGGCCTGTTGCATCATCTGGGCGATATTGCCGCGCATGGTTCTTACTCTTTGAAAGGACGGATGGAATCGGCCACGACCCGTGCACCCTGCTGCAGCAGCTGCTGCACCTGGGGGTCGGCCATGAAAACGGCTTCGGCCGCATGCTGTTGTTCACCGCGCTGACGGTCAGCGCGCTCGTGCAAGGTCTCGGCCTGGACGTTGCCGGTTTCAATAAGGATCTTAGGCGTGCTGCCCAAGGCCTGCGACAGGGCTTGCGCCAGCGCATTCAAGGCGCGCTCAGACTGCAGGTACTCAAAGCCCGGCATCAACGCCAGCCGCAGCACGCCGTGCTGGAAGCTGACGAAGGCCGCGTTGGCTGCCAGCTCGCGCGAAGGGCCACTCAGGCCACTGTCGGCAACCAGATCCAGCCACTGCTCGGCATCGTTCAAGGCACGGCCGCCCTGCGTGGCAGGTGCCGGCTCGATGGCGATGCCGGTGGGGCGTGCCGCTGCAGCGGGCTGCACCGGCGCTGCTGCGGGCTTAGGCGTCTCGATCACAGGCGGCGACGGCTCAGGCATCGCCATCTCGGCGGCCATGGCCTCGTCACGTGCAGTCGCCTCGGCGGCCTCGACCGCCCACGGCGGCAGGTCATCCTCGGCGGCTGCCGGTTTGGCGGCCTCGGCCGGGGCAGCCGCTGCGACCGGCACAGGCTCGGATTCTGGCTGGGGCTGCGGTGCGGCGGATGCCATCCGTTCCGGCGCGATCTGCTGCGCCGCGACCGGCGCCGGCACAGGTTCGGGCGCTGGCTTGTGCACTGCGGGTGTATCCACAGCCGTTGCCACCTGCACTGCCTCAACCGGCTTGGCCGCCGTCTGCGCACCAGCGGCAACCGGCGCGGCCGCGCTGTTTCCACCCACACCTGCGCCCGCTGCCGGGGCGGCACCTTCCGGCACCACCGGCACCGCGCCTGCCGGGCGGAACGCCAGCATGCGCAGCACGGTCATTTCAAAGCCCGCCCGCGGGCTGGGCGCCAGGTGCAGGTCGCGCCGGCCACCGAGCGCCATCTGGTACCAGAGCTGCACCACTTCCGGGCGCAGGCGCTGGGCAAACGCCACCGCATCCACGCCCTCGCCTAGCACCTCGGTGCCTGGTACCAGCTGCTGCACCTGGATGCGGTGCAGGCCTTCGGCCAGGGCATCCAGCACCCCGCTCCAGTCCGGCGAGAAATCGGCCAGGGTCGCCACCACCTGCAGCAGGCGGGCGCCATCCCCTTCGGCCAGGGCGTCCAGCATGGCCGCCACCTGGGTGCGGTCCACCGTACCCAGCATGGCGCGCACCACGTCATCACGCAGCGCGCCACCGGCATAGGCGATGGACTGGTCCAGCAACGACAAACCGTCACGCAGCGAGCCGTCGGCCGCACGCGCCAGCTGCACGATGGCACTGTCGTCGAACTCGATCTGCTCGGCGCCGAGGATGCGCGTCATCTGCCCGCGGATCTGTTCCTCGTCCAGTCGCTTCAGGTTGAACTGCAGGCAGCGGCTGAGCACCGTGACCGGCAGCTTCTGCGGGTCGGTGGTGGCCAGCAGGAACTTCACGTGCTCCGGCGGCTCTTCCAGCGTCTTCAGCAGCGCATTGAACGCCGCCTTGGAGAGCATGTGCACTTCGTCGATCAGGTAGACCTTGTACTGCCCGCGCGAGGGCATGTACTGGGCGTTCTCGATCACCTCGCGCACGTCATCCACGCCGGTATTGGACGCGGCATCGATTTCCAGCAGGTCGATGTAGCGGCCGGCGTCGATGTCCAGGCAGGCCCGGCACTGACCGCAGGGATCGGCACTGGTGCCCTGCTCGCAGTTCAGCGACTTGGCGAAGATGCGGGCAATGGTGGTCTTGCCGACACCGCGGGTGCCGGTAAACAGGAAGGCGTGGTGGACGCGGCCACTGTCGAGCGCATTGCTGAGCGCACGGACCACGTGTTCCTGGCCCACCAACTCGGCAAAACGCTTCGGACGCCACTTGCGGGCAAGGACGAGATAGGACATCAGGCAACCGTCTTCATCTGAAGCCCCATTGTGCCATGCCCTGCCCGTCCGCCAGCACCCTGTTCAGGGGGTGCTTGTGGCCGGCGCCCAGTCACTATAGAATCTGCGCCCCTGCTGAGGCATTAGCGCGGCAGGATCCGGAGAGGTGTCCGAGTGGTTGAAGGAGCACGCCTGGAAAGTGTGTAAGCGTCTAAACCGCGCTTCGGGGGTTCGAATCCCCCTCTCTCCGCCAGATTACATAAACCCCTGACTTGTCAGGGGTTTTTTGTTGGCAGAGAGAAATCCGCAGGGACACAAATCGGGACACACTTCCGATGCGCATTCCTCACTATCTGACCCGCTCGCCTTCGGGTGCTTACACCTTCCGCCTCCTCGTTCCCCGCCACCTGCGGGATACGCTTGGCCGTAAGGTCATCAAGCGCAGTCTGCACACTACCGACCTAATGACCGCGCAAACCTCTGCGCTCACTCTGTACAGTCAGTACCGAAGACTGTTTGGGGGGCAAGGGATGAGCAAGACATTCGACGAACTGCTAGCCAGCGCGCAACGCGCCAACGGCAAGGATTGGACGCTGGAACGCGATCCGTTCGGCAACATCACAAAGATGCAGGCCGATGGCCCCGCCGATCACAAACGCCTGATGGAAGCCGTGGAAGTAATGGGCCGTCAGCCCACCTCCTACGCTCCACCGGTTGCCCTTACCGCTATCCCGCCGAAGGCGGCCGTTGCCAAGGTGCTGACACTGGGCCAAGCAAAAGAACTCTGGCTAACCGCCATCGAGCCGGCAACCATCCCAAAGACGCATACGATTAAACGCACGGCGATTACGCAATTCACGGCATACGTTGGCGCGGACACGAAACTGCCAGAGATTGCCCGGCCCGACGTGGCGGGCTTCTTCCAGCATCTGCGCAACGGCAATATTTCAACGCCCACCATCGTCAACAAGTCCTCGTACCTCAAACATTTCTTTGACTGGTGTTCGGCTTCCGGGTACTACCCGGAAGGCACTAGCCCAACGGTTGGGCAAGTCAGTTACAAAAAACGCGAGAAGCGCCAGCGCCGAAAATTGGGCTTCAAAGCGTTCACCGCCGAACAGGTGCAACGCCTGTTTGCTCCCGCCAACTTCGCGACCCTACCCCTTTCCAGCCGTTGGGCGCTGATGATTGGCCTGTACACAGGCGCGCGTGTGAGCGAGGTGGGCCAACTGCATCTGAAAGACATTGCAGAGGTGGACGGCGTGCTGTGCTTCAATATCACAGACGACGGCGAGCACCAGCACCTAAAAACCGATACATCCATTCGCGCCGTCCCCGCCCACCCCGACTTGTTGGCGCTCGGCTTCACCGACTACCTAGACGCGGTGAAAGCGAAAGGCTCAAAGCGCGTTTTTCCTAATGCGAAAGACGGCGTAAAGAACGGTGCAGGCAATTGGATTACCAAGGCATTCGGGCGCTATCTCACCGAACAAACCAAGGGCTGGGATAAAGGAAAGCGCGGCTTTCATTCGTTGCGCAAAACCTTCATCCAAGAAATGCAGGGCGGAGGCGTAGTGTCCGAACTGCGCGCGCAAATCGTGGGGCACGAACTGGACGATGAACACCACGCCGCCTACTCGCGTGATTTCACCCCAAGTGAAAAATTGAATGGAGTGAAGTCAAAGGACTTCAAGTCAGCAGGTATGAAAGCCGTTGCATACAACCTGAAATTGAAACCGCTTCGCGCACTGCTCAAAGCGCAGTAGCGTGGAGCGGGGTTACATCCCCGCTGATGTTGTTTTCTCCACCCAGTACCGATAGCCCCCTATGAGGGGGCGTTATCGGAAGGGGGTGTTTTGCTTTTCGCGGAGCGTCCCCGTGGACAGCGTTTCGGCCTACGGCCTGAACCGCATCTGCACGTTTTGCCTAGTTGCCAATCCATTGGACTTGCTTGCGCCCATATAGGGGAAGGGGAGCGTTCCCCTTCCCCGCATCTTGCGATGCTCCCCAACCGCCGACGCGTTGCGGGCTAGCGCCCTACCGCGTCTTGCCTCGTTTCTCTCAGTTGCCTTCGGCACCTATGCAACTCGTTCGCTTTGCTCGAGGTATGCGGGCACGGCTGCCCCTAGGAAAAACCCAAAAAATAAGGGTTTTAACGTGCTGAGATACTGTCGTTGATGGACATACATCAACCAATTCAAACGGTGCAATCCGTTCTGAACTTCGGGTGTTCACCACATTGCAGTGGCTTGCCTCTGGTCACCCGACACAACTGCAATCGTTGTGTTCAACTCTCAGACTGCGCTCGTAGCATCGTCTAGCGCGTGCTTGCAGATTGAACTGCTGATGCCTATGACCGGGACGCGATAGTGTTCGACGTTATCGCAGGACGTATGTTTGACATCGCACAGGCCATTGCGATTTTTCGGACGTTGTAGCGAGTTGGGGCTTGATTTTTTCCGATTGCTTGCTAATTTGAATTCAGGAGCAATCGCTGCTTGGGTATCGCAAAATCTTACTTTGCCGTACTCGCCACAGGTTCGTCAAAACGTGCGGCCATAGTTCCAAAGTAATAAAACTCGCCCTTAAGTCAAGAGCGAGTTTTATTTTTATGAGCGGATGAAAACTTTGCGGTGGTTCAACCCAAAGGGCCACCCCCAAAAAACGTCGATGGCTATGCTCATTTAAAGCCTGAAATTAAGGTGATTTCAGGATGATGGAACTCCAAGAACAACGACAGCAACAACAGAACGTCACGACAAATGATGGTGTTGCGCTGAGTGTTGACGTGTCAGAAGCAACAGCAGAGACAGGAGCAGAAGAAGGACAGCAACAGCACAAACAATGAAGTGGCTGTGTTGATGTGTGGATGTGTCATAAGCAATGACAAGAGTCAGAAGCAAGAACAAAAGCCAGCGAAGTGCAGTTGTGGTTTTTGGTGTGTGTGGGACGAATAAGCAACAGAAAAAATCGGAAGCCAGAACAAAAAGCGCGAAAGAGCAGAAGCAAAAGCCGAGGGGTTGGGGTTGGATGGTGGTCTAATGATGGGCTATAGACGTTATGCACATGTCGCACCTATGGTTCTTGTGCACGTATATACGTTTTGAGCGGAAATGCTTGGGGAGCGTTGGAGTACAACGCTTTTAGCGTAATACGCTACTGAATACGAAAAACGTCTGAAATCAGCGCAAACCATTGCGGTGCAACGGTTTCAGTCGTATGCACGATTCGGCGTGATCTGTGTTTCTGGCCCAACGCACGAACGTGCGGTAAAAATTTCCGGATTGAACAATTTGCAATCAGCGCAACCCGACCAATGGCCTAAATCCAAGCAATGAGTGCGGATGAAATTCGTACAAAAATCCATCGCTTTGTATTCGTTGCAGAGCACCACTTGCGCATCTTTGCGAATCTGTTTAGCTGGAGAGATGAAACGAAATCATCCACACACCGATAACACACCTCCCCATTTTCGGACGGTTATACCGTCCGAGAATGGGGGGAGTGTGGACGGGGTGGAGCGAGAGCGTAACCCCATAAGGCCACACGGGGGCACAGCCCCCACGCCCGTTTGTGTATCGCAAACGGGCGTTGTTGCGCACGATGTTCACCCCTTGCCACTGTGCAAGGGATGGACGAGTAAGCACGAAGAAAAACTAAACCGCGATGAACAGCGTCACCGGATGCACGCCACTACCACCGGCAAGCCGTGGACACTTGAAGCCGACAAGTACACGCGGGCGGTTCTTGCCGACTTTCAAGCACGCGAACTCAACGCAAAGACTGCGGACGAATATCGGCGCGTGTATGCCCGACTGTGCGCCGAGGGTGTAACAGCGTGGGAGAAAGCAAACAGCGCCCAGCATTGGAACAAGTTGCGAACGGCTTGCAGGTGGGCAATGGCCGAGGACGCGCGTGCGTGGCGTGCGCTCTCCGAGCAAGCACGGAAAGCGGGAGACATTCCCCGCGCCCAACAGTTCACGGCTGAAGCGTGGAGATTGTCGGTTGCACTCGATGACCAGTTTTTGGTCGCAGGCCGTCCAACGTGGGAGGACAAAGCGAAGTGGATGAAGGCCAGCGGGCAAAAGCCCGTAGACAAGTCCAAGAGGCGCACTTGTGCGCCCGTGGCCGACATTGCGCCTTGCACCCTGCTGACGGCGCACCAGCGAGGCACACGACTGGCAGAACGTCACAGCGAGCGATTGGCAGTGCTGGCGCTAACAGGGTGCCGTCCTGCCGAACTGCACGCAGGCGTAGTGGTTCGCTTGTGGCACGACAGCAAGGGCAGGCCCGCCGTTGTGGTGGAAATTCAGGGCGCAAAGGTGGACACGCAACGCGGGCACGCAGTGCGCCGCTTGGGGTTCCCGCTTGCAGGCGCAGGGAGCGCAGTGCAGGCGCTGGCGCAGTTGTGTGAGCAACGTGGAGGACGCTACACACTGGCAACAAGTCCCGCAGACTACCGAAGCCTAAACCGCGCGCTACAAGCCAGCGGTTTGAGTTGCTATGCGTTTCGGCACGCCGTGGGCAGTGACTTGAAAGCGGACATAGCAAGCGGGAAAGCCACGCCCGAACAAGCGGCTAGGACAATGGGCCACCGCTCCACCGCTAGCCTTGCCTACTACGGCACGCGAAGCCGTGGACGAGGTGGGCAACGGCCCCGCGCGATGGCGTCAGCAACAGTGAAAGAAGCCCCTGTGACGCGCTCCGCGCGCGCAGCCAGAGCAAAAGCGGCTTTGGTGGAGGCGAAGCCCTCACCACTTCGCGTGCGCAAGTGCGCGCGTGCGCCGTAACAAGGTCGGCCCCATGCTTGTACCAAGAGAAAAAATGGAGTCAAATCCGCGAATCGATCTCACGGAAGGGGGGAAGCAAATGAGTATCAACGACTTCAAGAACGTCGCACTTGGCCTCGCAATTCTGGCGCTAACGGCATGCGCTTCATCTTCGGTATTGGTCGGCAACGCGAGGCCACCGATTGAACCCGAGGATGTAAAAGTTTATCTACAACCACCCGCAGGGTATGAAACTGTTGCCTTGCTTGAAGCATCCGACCTTGGTGCCAATGGGTTTTCAGCCCAAAGCCGGATGAATAAGGTTATGAACAGACTGAAAGACGAAGCAGCGGAACTCGGCGCGAACGGCATTCTTTTGCAGGGTATTGATACGCAATACACCGGCTCGGTGAACAGCGGTTACGCCAACGCAACCGTATCCGGGAATTCTGCCTATGCGACTGGTGTAGGTTATTCGGCGGCGCAGTTCAGCAAAGTTGGGCGCGCCATCGCCATTTATGTCCCCAGCATTCCACCCGCATCTTCTTCGGTCGAACCCAACGTGGCCCCGCCGGTCGCCACGCCGCCAACTCCATCGCCCGCTGTCACTCCAACCGAGACGACCCAACCCGTTGTCACCCCGGCAACGAATGGCTCCGGGTGGCAGAAGTGGGGACAGGGAAAAAGCGGGGGTTGACCCCAACTGGCAAGGTCACGCAAAGTTGTGGGACACAATCAAGGACACACCTAGGTTTGTGTAACTTGCGAAGATTCAAGGGGCTAGGACAGGTTCCGGAGTGTCCTCCTCTCTCCGCCAGATAATCAATTAAGCCCCTGATTTCAGGGGCTTTTTTGTTATCTGAATTTTTCAGCCCATGTTCTAGCACATGATTCGCAGCAGGCATCAACCTACCCTGCCACTCACTCGTACCGCTTACTGGCGATCGTTTTGCTTCGGCCGCACAGTCGATCCGCGCCCATTGATGGTCATCCGAATGAATCCATCGATCTGCCGAACGCATACATCCAATTCTTCGGACGCAGTACATGCAGGCAGCGAGCTGGGCGCCGCCAAATGGGCTGGGCAGCACCCCCAAACAACTCGACACTCCGGCATTGCCCAAGTCTTCAACCAATGACCGCCTCCGGCCGAGGCTGTGTGAAAACTCCAACATCGCTGGCAAGATCAATGCACTCCTCGATTGGTTCTGATCATGAAGCGATTCGTCGATGGCGTGGATCGGACCCAGGCGCTCCTGCTACCTGACCGGCTCGAGGATTACGTCCATCAGGACAATCCGGTTCGCCTAGTCGACGCCTTTGTGGATGCGCTGGATCTTGCGTCACTGGGCTTTAATGCGGCCAGCCGTGTGGCCGGTGGCCGACCCGCGTATCACCCGGCCGCGCTGCTCAAGATCTACATCTATGGTTACCTCAACCGGGTTCAGTCCAGCCGCCGACTGGAGCGCGAGGCGCAGCGCAACCTGGAAGTAATCTGGCTGACCGGCAGGCTGGCGCCCGACTTCAAGACGATTGCTGACTTCCGAAAGGACAACGGTGCCGCCATCGTGGCGGTGTGCAGCCGCTTCACCACGCTGTGCCGCAGGATGAAAGTCTTCTCGCATGCTGTGGTCGCGATCGACGGAAGCAAGTTCAAGGCGGTCAACAGCCGCGATCGCAATTTCACCGTCGGCAAGATCAAGGCTCGGCGTAACCAGCTAGACGAGAGCGTGGCCCGTTATCTGGCCGAGCTGGATCGTGCCGATCGCGACCCGGCGTTGCTGCCCGAGGCACGTATCCCCCAGTTGCGGCACAAGCTGGCCAAGGTGCGAGAGCAGATGGCGGCGCTGGATCGCATCGAACGGGAGTTGCAGGAAGCCCCCGACAGCCAGATCTCGCTGACCGACCCGGATGCGCGTTCGATGACATCGACAGGTCGTGCCACGGGAACGGTGGGTTACAACTTGCAGGCCGCGGTCGATGCCGAGAATCACTTGATTGTGGCCCACGAAGTCACCAACGTCGGCCACGACCGGACGCAGCTTGCGCCCATGGCGCTTAAGGCCAAAGCCGCCCTTGGCACTGACCACCTGACCGCGCTGGCCGATCGCGGCTACTACAACGCTCAACAGATCCTGGCTTGCGAACAGAGCGGCATCATTCCACTGGTACTCAAGCCGCTGACGTCGAACAGCAAAGCCGAGGGACGCTTCGACAAGCGGGACTTCATCTATGAACCAGCGCTCGATGCCTACCGTTGCCCTGCCGGCGAGCACGCCACGCATCGCTTTAGCACCGAAGAGAAGGGCCTGACGCTGCACAAGTATTGGTCGTCCGTGTGCCCAGACTGCGCGATGCGCGACCAGTGCACTACGACACGCTACCGGCGAATCACCCGCTGGGAGCACGAACGCGTGCTCGAGGCGATGCAGGTGCGGCTCGACGCAAGGCCGCAAGTCGCCGTTGCGCGAAGGCAGACGGTGGAGCACGTGTTCGGCACCCTCAAGGCGTGGCTGGGCACCACACCACTGCTGACCAAGACGTTGCCGAAGGTCAGAGCAAAGATGAGCTTGGCGGTGCTGGCCTACAACATGAAGCGGATGATCAAGATCATCGGCATACCTGGCATGTTGAAGGCGATCGTGGCCTGAGCTTCGAGCTACGTTGCGTCATCAAACACGACCGAACCGCGCGTGCCGATGAGGCTAAGCATCGCTGGATACGTTTTCACACAGCCTCGGCCGAAAGCGGTCTTGGCATAGCTGGCCCACACTCCCCGGTCCGCATCCGCAGTCTGTAAGAGGGGCAATGAGTCAGGCACTAAACAGTAGTTTCTCTCTCAGGTCACACAGACATCGCACGCATCCCACGCCCCCCCCCTGGACTAATCGCTCCTGTCTATAATTGGAGAGGTCAAGATCATCCGGGGGGGATTCATGGAAGAACTACAGATTGCGGAGCCTGTGCACGAGTTCAGCGGCCGGGACATCCCACCATCGTCGGCGCCCCTGTCGGAGCAGGAAAAGGCTGCGCTGAAGACTGCTGTGGTGGAATTGGAGTATCCCGGCTTCATCGCCCGGATCTCGGACTTTGTGGCCACCCCCATCGAACTCGGGCTTAAAGTCCTGCCGGATAAATTCCGCGATGCGATTACCGACGTCTCCCGCTACGCCATCGAGAAAGCGCTCAACGTCTCGCTGTTCACCATGAATACCGATTTCGACGCCCAAGCCACGCCGCAGGCATCGTCAGACTGGTGGCACAAGGGTGCGGTGGCGGTAACTGGCTCGGTTGGCGGCTTCCTCGGTTTTGCTTCGCTGCCGGTGGAGGTGCCGCTGTCCTCAATGATCATCCTGCGCTCGATCGCCGACATCGCCCGCAGTGAAGGCGAGGACCTGGGCACGGCCCAGGCGCGGCTGGAATGCGTGAGCGTGTTTGCCTTGGGCGGAGCTAGCGACAAAGATGACGATGCCGAGCTAGGCTACTTCCTGGCTAGGGAGGCGATGGCGACGATGATCGCGCGCACCACCAGCTACTACGAGGCACAGGTGGCGAAGCAACTGGCGGAGAAGGCCGCCAAGGCGGCGGTCGGCAAAGCCGCCAAGGCAGCCGCGCAAGCCGCACTGAAAGAGGCAGCGGCGGCGGCCAGTAAGTTGCAGTCCACGACCCTCGTGAAGTTCATGGACACAGTCGCTTCGCGCTACTCGATAGTCGTCAGCGAATCGGCGATGGCCAAGGCCGGACCGGTCATCGGTGCAGCGCTGGGCGGCGTGGTCAACACGCTGTTCATTTCGCACTTCCAGGCGATAGCTCGCGCCCACTTCATGGTGCGCAGGTTGGAGCGCACGCATGGCCAGCCCGCCATCCAAGCCGCTTACGCCCAGCTTGCCGAAGACGTGAGAGGTGAACGCAAGCAGCGTAAGCGCCCGGTGTAATCCGTGGCATCCGGCGGGCGCGCAGCGCGAGCCCCAGGTTCGCACCCAGCGGGCCGATCTTGAACTCCACGTTATTGAACGGCCGCACATAACCGCGGACGTTGGCGGGCGCTGTGCCTCAAAGCGATGTAGAGCCGGACTGGGAAACTTGGCTGAAGGTCCTCTGAGAGGGTTTATTCTCGGGGATAAACAGCCCTGGTCCACTTTGGGTCGGTGGCAGACACGTCCTACCCCCAATAGATATTTCAGATCCCTACCCTGCTCGATCCAAAAGTCACTTCATCTGACGACCCGGATTAGCCACCTTGGGCCGGATCCTGTAGTGGCTCCAGCCCCCTCAATGCGAAAGAATGCGATAAGACCCGCACCTTCGCTTGTATCTGATCGAAGCCATGCTTTTCACGCTCCACATTGAGGTGGCCCACCAGCTTGTGGGCATGGCCCCCGCTGCGTTCTTCGAGTACGCGACTGGGCTAAACCACATGAACTATCGACGCGGCCGCGGCTACGCAGCCCTCATGGCCAAGCGCGAGCAAGTCGAAGCGCATTCGGACTCGCTACTGCTGCGCATGCTTCAGAAGCGCGGCGTCCCTGGCGCAGAGTTCCGAGGATTCAAGGACAACATCCCCCCAGGGCACTCGGCACTCATGATCTATGGGCTGGGTCTGCTCAACGAACACAGTGCGCCCGCAACCCGAGAGCTGGTCGCCATGTTCGATAAGTCAGACGAACGACTCTGTCAGTTGGCGGATACCGACGTGCCTGGCTTCCTTGCCGAGATCGGGCCGCAGTCCGAGCTGGGGCCTGACTATTGCGCGCCGTTGGCGGTAGGGGGTATCCGAGCGCCGGCCGTGAAGCTTTCCGCACCCGAGCGGGCCACCTTCAACCTCGCCCTGAACCGTCGCGCCCACATGGCGCTGTCTTTCCTGGCAGCGGTAGACCACGAAATCGGTCACTGGATCTGCCGAACGAAGCTGCCCGATGCCATGGCGGGCCTACCCAGATTCTCCGTGCTATTGGCACCTCCGGGGCCGCCTGACCGGCGTCGCCACACCCCGGCTGACCCGGCTGCGCGTCTTGTGGATCTCATTGGCGCCATTGGGCACTACGTGCACAACGGCAGCTGGCCTGAGCGCCCGCTCCCAATCGCGGACATGGGCGCTCAGGCAGATCTATCTGGGACACGGAATGGTATGGGCGATCGATTCATTCGCGGGTTGCGAAGTGGCAAGGACCCGCTGACTCGAAGGTCATTCAGAACACTGGTCCACACCCAACTCTGGACCCCCAACGCCAAAGCATCTGATCTCGACGACCAAGCCGATTTGCTTGAAACCTACCTAGTGGCCGCGCTACTTCTGAGTCTGCTTCTGCCAGACCACCCAACCGCCGTGGGTCACATGGACCGCACGGGCTGGCGGGAGGCCTATCTAGGGTGGTGGGAGCGGCATAGACACCGCTACCCACCCCCGGCCCCGTCGACGGCCCCTCTGCCCCCAGCTTGGCTGATAGATCCCTAGTCAGCGCTTCGCAGGGGCGTTGCTCCGGTTTCCGCCCGACGGCACGCCGGGTTTGGTCGACGGCCAGCCACCCGCGTTCCCTTGGCCCCTACCGCCACCGGCGGTCGAGCCCCCCTTTGAGCCACCACCACCCTTTGCAGCCGATCCGCCATTACCCTTTGCCATGTTCTTATCCTGGTTAGCCCCACACGGGGCAAGGAAAGCTTGAACGTTGGCGTGCTTTTCTTAAGCCCCGAAAGTTCACAATGGGGCCTTTCGGTGGTAAGGCTGAGATAGAAACTAGTCAGTGCCGGCCTTAAAGACCGTCAGCTTCCCAACAACGACCTGCTTCTTGGCCGTGGGTTTAGCCAGACTTGGAAGCGCCCCCCTATTGCCGACGAAGACCTAGCCGTGTTGCCTACCATGGCCGGCCCCCACGTCCTGAAGGCCCGGTTGCTGACACAAGAGCTCAATCCTCTGTTGACCTTTGAGCACGCTTTCGAGGCGCAAGGTGACGAAGCGGCTCTCGATGTTGAGCGGCTGAAAGCCTTGATCCTCCAAACTCTGCAATGGAATGCAGAGACCTGAAGAAAATCGATGTCTGCTTCGGGCCGCATGACACCCTGAGGCCATGAGCTGACCTCTCCCACTACGAAAACTTGGTCGACCCAGGTGCTGAGACTTGTACTGTAAATATCCGAAAATGAGAAAAATCCACTTCCGGAGTAAGTCAACTGGCAGGGGATTACCGAAACATTAATACTAGCCACTCATTTGCTCAATGCGAACCACAACAAGTACCTGATCGGGTTTCGCCGGTGTGGAGAAGGGCACCTCCTCCCCTTCAACCGCGCCAATCAAAGCCTGCCCCAAAGGGCTGGCTTCGGACACAATTCCATTGTTGGGATCAAAGCGATCTTTAGAAATCAACACATTGATTTCCCTGTCATGCAGGAGGTCCGAAAGATTGCGGTAAACCACGCGATCGCCCACACGCACTTCAACACGAGAGGCCTCCGTGACGAGTTGCTCCAACGTTGCGCTGGCCTGTCTAAGTTCTGCTTGGCTTGGTTCTGGCAAATCCTCTTCCGCATTCAACGCCTGCACCTCAGTGGGTAGCGCCTGTGAAGGAGCGATTTCCTGCTTTTTTAGTTCTTCGAGAAAACTGGTAAGGCGTGAAAGTTCCCGCCGAGGATTGCGGAACCATTCGGTTGACCAAATGCGCCAAATCTTCCCTCGCCACCCCATACTTTCAAGAATTTCCTGCCGGATTCGGTCGCGATCGCGCACGGTTATGCCCGAATGGTAGGTAGCGCCATCACATTCGATGGCGGCCAAGAACAGGTGTGGGTATTGAGGGTGGCGCACGCCGATGTCAATGCGGAAATTGGCAACCCCCACTTGCGGCACACAGTCATAACCCAAGTCACGCAAGGCCTCAATTACGGCCACCTCAAACTCGGACTCTGGCTGTCCGCCCGTGGCCCCTCCCAGATCGTGATTGAGTCTGCCTGTTTCTGCGTACAGCAGGTAATCGCGCAATGCGCTTGTGCCCCGCGGGGTACCTGGGCCCACCACGATGTCGGTATGCTTCATGGACGTCACAAGGAGAACCGAGGCTCTTGCACGAGTGAACAGCACATTCAATCGTCGCCAACCACCATTCTGGCTAATCGGGCCAAAATTCTGATGGACTCGGGTTGAATCTGGCGGCGGCCCATAGGTCGTAGAAATGATGATGGTGTCGCGCTCATCGCCTTGGACGTTCTCAAGGTTCTTGACGAAGATATCCTGCCCCTCGTCATTCCATTTGTTGCGGTAGTCCTCCGCCCCTGGCATTGACCTCAATCGCTCCTCCATCAACTCCGCGATCAAGTCACGCTGACGAATGTTCAGGGCGACGATACCTATCGACAAATCTGGGGTATGGAGAATGTGATCCACCACCGCGTCCACGACCGCGGCGGCTTCTCGTAGGTTGGTTTGGCTTTCGTAAACAGCATCCTTGACGTAGTGCATTCGAACACCGAGCCCGCGTGAACGCGGAAATGGCGAGGGGAAGACAATCAACTTTCCGTCGTAGAACTGCTTGTTCGAGAACGCGATCAGGCTCTCGTGACGGGAGCGATAATGCCACCGCAGCGAACGCATGGGCCGGAAGTGGCTGCTTGCCAAGTCCAAGATGGACTCGGCCTCTTCCGCCACCGAGGCCTCCTGAGAGTCGCCATCGGCCGACATCCGGGAGAAGAAGGAAGTCGGAGGTAACTGCTTGGGGTCGCCAACCACCACCAACTGTTTTCCTCGCACGATGGCACCAATGGCTTGTTCCGGCCGCATCTGGGACGCCTCATCCATGATGACCACATCGAAAATTTCAGGGGACGCCATCAAATACTGCGCTACGGCTTGCGGCCCCATCATGAAACAAGGCTTCAACTGCCGAATGGACTTCCCCGACCTGTTCAGCATGTCCCGCAGCGCGATGCGTGGTCGAGACTGCGGCAATAGATGCTGGATTAAATTCATTTCAGTTTTGTCGGCCACCCGGGTTCCGTTGCGGCCGGGTTCCGTGCGAGCCATACACTTGCTTTGATGGCTGATTTGCTTGCCGCGCAGCGACACTAGATTGCGATCCAGATCGGAAAACTCCTGACGTGTGTTGGCATGAACGGGGCCACTGAAATTCTGTAAGCCCGGGGTACAACGGAACAAGGATTCCGCGATGGACGCGTAGAAGCGGTACGAAAAAGCATCGACCAACAAATTCGGCGGCAACTTGCCTCCTTCCATTGCCAACACGAACGCATCCAACCCGGCGGCAATACAATCGGCGCGATGGTGGATGTACAACGACCACGGAATGAGTTCGTCGATTTGATCGAGGGCCTTTTGTAAGCGCCGACAGGCATTTTCTGTGCTGGTGGACTCGTCCGAACCCCGCATCCAGGATCCAACGTCCACTTCGCCATGCTGTTCCAGTTGCAGCAACGCTTCCTTCAATTGACCGTAACGGTCATCGAACGAAGCAATGTTCTGCCGCATGTTGTTGATCGCAGGCTGCGCCGATGTCGTCCACAGCGACCGTTTTGCCTGGATAGGTAACGGGGAGTCCCACACGGCTTGACCAAACCGGACGGCTGCCATGATGGCCGGTAAGTCCTCCCTGAACCGAGTTGCCCGGTCACCCAACACTTCCCGCAATTCAGCTGAACCTGAAATCGCATTGGACTTGGCAAGCAACTCCTGCGCGTGCCGAACCAGGGCATACCCCTGTTCCAGGGTCGCTTCGGCATGAACCGCACCTGCGAAATCGTTGACAACCTGACGCAGGTGAGACAACAGGCTCCCTGCGATAGTCAGTCGCAGGTTCCAATTGTGCGAACCTTCCCATTCCATGAGTTGGGGGCAGGACTGCGTGATCCAAGTTTCCAACTCTTGAAGGTCATTCAAGGCCGCGGTGGCATCCGGCATTTTCGACAAATACCCCAAGATTCCCGTTCGCCTAATGGACACAGGATCAAATGTCGTGCCCGCGACACTTGCCAGTTCCAGGCTGGCGCTGGCATCTTTCAGCCACTCGGCGACCTTGGCTGCGTCCAACAGGGGGAAATCCACTGACATCGTGGAAACCCCGGCGATGCGTGTCAGTAACGGCGCATTTGTCCAGGCCGCCCACCCCTTGCGAAGTTCGGACAACTCTTCCAATTCCACCAATCGCTGCGCCGCCGCCATCTTGGTCTTGACTCGCAGCAGAGACTGGTGGGCTTTGATCGCAGTGCGCCATGGCTTCTGGAAAATGCGATACCACGCATCGCCCTCTCTCAGAATCAAAACCCATCCCCGCAAATCCACGTCATTGGGAGCCTGATCCAAGTAGAGTCGGCTCGCCAAGTTCTCTTCGGCGGCTTGAAGTCGAACGCGATCCACAATGCCTTTATTCAGTATCTCCGCCGCATGCGGCTTGGCGAGTTCAGCAGAACGCATGTCCAAGTGATCCAACGGTGCGGCGGCACACACCTCCATGATCGCTCGGAGTTTGTCATCGCCCTCTATCGAATCCTGCGAAAGACCCGCCCCCTCTAGAATGACATTTAGAAACTGACGCGCTCTTACCGCTGCTTTCAGCAACGCGTCCAATTGTTGGATAACGTTATCCAATTCGCCAACGCGGAAGTCGGCCAAGCCATTCTGTCGAACGAACCGCAATGAATCATCGGAATGATTGGCCTGCTGGGCCTTGTCGTAATCCACCTTGCCGTTGGTGATTGCCTCCAACTCAAACACCGATTGAAGTATTCCGTTGTGCCGTTGGAGAACTTGAAGCGCATTCTCCTGGTTCGTGCGGTCTTTCCCGAAGATCAACGGAAGAATGTCGATCGCCGCGTCGTTCGGGAGAAGACCATCCAGTTCTTCCAGGACGACGGCGACCTTGTCCGTGCTGGCTTCGCCGGCTTCACCGTGGACGCGCAGGCCATAAGCACACACCAACTCCAGACTGAGTTCCCTGGCCTGGATGGCGAAATCCAAGGCGCTCCTCAAAATCCGCTCAGCCGCCAGGTCGTCCCCCGGAGCAAGACTGTCCGGATAGAAGCCCCAGAAGGGACTACTTTGGTCGTATCGCCCGATGTCTTTGTAGGTCTGCGACAAGGAGGTGACGCGACTCAAATCTGCTGCGAGCGCCGACACACCGGTCTGCGGTGCGGAAGGAACAACCATGCCCGCCAGTGTTTCGGTGTGCTCGCCTAACTTGACTCGGCACCGTTCGGCACGCCACAAGATTTGGTGAACGGTTAATCCCAATTGGTTGCCCGTTTTTGTGTTCAGTAACTTGGCGTACTCGTCCAATTTCTGCTTGCGCTCGGCAAGCCCGGCAATGAGCGCATCCAGTCCGGAGGGCGCGGACGTGTGCATATCAATTCTGGAATGCAGGGATTCCAGGACCTGGCGCTTGTTGGTCTTGTTAGAGTGAAGCTCCAACAAAAATGGAGCAAGCCCTGCCGCCTGAAGGCGGCGTTGAACCACCTGTAATGCGGTCAATTTTTCTGCGATGAAAAGCACCGACTTCCCCGCATGGAGGCATGCCGCGATGATGTTGGTGATTGTTTGGGATTTGCCCGTTCCCGGAGGTCCTTCAATCACTAAGGACTTCCCTTCCATGACATCCACAATCGCACTGTGCTGCGAACTGTCCGCGTCATAGATCAGCGGAAGATCCGCGTTCGGGTGACGATCCAAATCGTATTCGGCAGCATACCCCGCATCGGAGGTATCGTCTCCGCCCCGGAAGATGCGCTTGATGACCGGGTGATTCACCAGTGTGGATTCACCCTTTCCATTCGACCAATTGTCAGGGTCAAGGTCGCGGATCAGGAGCATATTGCCAAACGACAGCAGCGCCAGCGTCATGTTCCGCCGCACCTTCCAACCAGGGCGGTTCCTTATGAGTTGCTCGATTTCTCGATAGTAAGCCTCAACGCCGTCCTCTTCGTCCGGGAAGTCGGGCAGAGTAAACGCATGATCTCTTTTTATTTTTTCCCGGAGAGATAGGTTTTCCTGGATTTCTTCGCCCGTGTACTTCAAGTTGAAGACGGTGACATTCGCAACTTCAACGGAACCGAGTTCAACGGGCACGCAGACCAATGGTGCGGACAGCACCTTGTCGGAACTTGGGCTTTCCGTGAAATCCAAACAACCCAGCACCAAAAACAACATGTTTGCGCCAGTTTCTTCCAACGCCAGCCTAGCTTCACGATCGATCTTGCGGAAATGTTTGGCGAGGTCTTCGTTGTAATACTGGACGCGCGCAATACCCGCCGCATCCCAATATTCCGAAATTTCTTCCAGTTGGATGTTCAATCCCAAGCGAACAGCGTGTTCTTTTGCCTCGGGTTTAACCATCCGCTCGTGTTTGATCACCCATTCGTCCCGGCTCGGGTCGGGTACCGGCACGATTTGAATGGATGCGGGGCTCTGCCCCACCAGTCGGCGAAAGGCGGCATCCAATCGACCAGGAACCAGCGGCAAGGTCTTGCCGGCCGTGATCTTGAAGTTGAGCAGGCGATTGCGAGCTGTCAGATCGAGTAGGCGATGCTGTAGACGACGTAGAACCTCCGGAATAGGAAGACTGCCATCAAATACATCGTTCAGTTCTGCATCCATGAAACTCACGCCCCCAGTTTATCGCTGCGGATTGACAGCAGCGCTGATCCGGCATCCAGGGGAGCACCAATATGAAGGTGGGTTCTTATTCCACCCTAATGAACATCCCCGCTAGAAGCCCCGGGCAGCAGGATAGCGTGGACGCGGTCCAGTCGACTACTGTCCCGGTTGACATTCGTAGACGCCGACGCACCGCTTCGGGCCATCTAGCACGCACTGCGGACACCTGAAAAGCTACCGGAGCTGCTACATCTGGAGCAGCAGTGCGACGAACTCTGGCTAGTGACCGACGAATTGAAGGTCAACGAAGTTCGGGCGGATGAGCAACTCAGCGGCAACTTCCCCACGCACCGCAGGAAGGGAGTCAAATGACCGTGACACTTTTGACCTTCGTCGGTCCATCCCAATTTTGGCCGCACTCGGCATAACCCCTACTTAAGTGATTGAAATATATGTACATTTATAATTTTCTGATGCTACTCAAGTCAAAGGCCACGGTTTTCTCGATGTTGAAAAGTGTCACGGTCACTGTTGATTGACCCACTGAGGAAGCTGGACATCCATAACGTCGCATGCCGGAATGCATCTCTACCCAGGGGCGGTGCTGGCCTGCCGGGGCGCACGCGCTAGCTGAAAGTAGGTTGCCTCCCGGGAGGCAACCTCTTTTTTGACCTCTCCGGCCAACACCCTGCCCAGCTGAAAGTAGGTTGCTTCCCGGGAAGCAACCTCTTTTTTGATCTCTCCGGCCAGCACCCCGCCCAGCTGAAAGTAGGTTGCCTCCCGGGAGGCAACCTCTTTTTGACCTCTCCGGCCAACACCCCGCCCAGCTGAAAGTAGGTTGCTTCCCGGGAAGCAACCTCTTTTTTGACCTCTCCGGCCAGCACCCCGCCCAGCTGAAAGTAGGTTGCCTCCCGGGAGGTAACCTCTTTTTAACCTCTCCGGCCAACACCCCGCCCAGCTGAAAGTAGGTTGCCTCCCGGGAGGCAACCTCTTTTTGACCTCTCCGGCCAACACCCCGCCCAGCTGAAAGTAGGTTGCCTCCCGGGAGGCAACCTCTTTTTTTGATCTCTCCGGCCAGCATCCCGCCCAGCTGAAAGTAGGTTGCCTCCCGGGAGGCAACCTCTTTTTTGACCTCTCCGGCCAGCGCCCCGCCCAAGTGAAAGAGGTTGCCTCCCGGGAGGCAACCTCTTTTTGACCTCCCCGGCCAACACTCCGCCCAGTTGGAAGTAGGTTGCTTCCCGGGAAGCAACTCTTTTCGTTTGCGCAACGGCAGCTACTTCCCACGCACCGCAGGAAGTGAGTCAAATGACCGTGACACTTTTGACCTTCATTGGTTCATCCCAATTTTGGCCGCACCCGGCATGGTCCAAATTTAAGTCATTGAAATATATACACATTTATAATTTTCAGCTACCGATCAAGTCAAAGATCACGGTTTTCTCGATATTGAAAAGTGTCACGGTCGCTGTTGACTGACCTGCTGAGCGAGCTGGACATCCATGACGTCGTATGCCGCTATGCGTCTCTACACAGGATTGGTGCCGGCCAGCGGCGTCGCATGCGCAGGCAAAGTCATTGCTCCCCAGAGCAGTGATTACCAGCGGGCCAGACCTTAAAAAAGGAGGTTGCCTGCCGTGAAGCAACCTCTTTTCAGGTCCGCGAACCCGGCACCCGAATCCTACTGAAACTAGGTTGCTTCCCGGGAAGCAACCTCATTCCACGTCAAAGAACCAGGCACCCAACCCCACCGAAACTAGGTTGCTTCCCGGGAAGCAACCTCATTCCAGGCCAGAGAACCAGGCACTGAACCCGACCGAAACTAGGTTGCTTCCCGGGAAGCAACCTCATTCCCGCCAGAGAACCAGGCACTCAACCCCACCGAAACTAGGTTGCTTCCCGGGAAGCAACCTCATTCCCGCCAGAGAACCAAGCGCCCAACCCCACTGAAACTAGGTTGCTTCCCGGGAAGTGTCGCCTGCCCGTAATCTTTTATCAAACGAATGCAGCTCGCTGAAAATTGCGCCACTACGAGAGCCCTACCACGCATCCGGCGTTACAGTAATGGCAAGTGCCGATCGATCCAGGCTTCGGTAAATGTCCCTTTGCGTATCAAGGGTCTCCTTGGGGCTAGTTTGCAGAGAGATCACTAAGAATGCCTAGATCAAACTTACAGACATCCGAAAGAACGAAGGAGACAGAAGTGTTTAGAACGAGTATTTCTCACCCCATCCGTATTGCCGAGCTGATGGTGGGTACACACAGCGGTGCCGTAGGGGTTACTTTTGCCCCCGGCAAATTCCAAGAATCAGCCATGACTGGCGCCTGGTCCAGGGATATAGACATGGACCTTGCGGCTATTCGCGCGTGGGGAGCTGATTACCTAATCACCTTGATCGAGCCTTGGGAGTTCGAAGAGCTTCGGATCACGTCACTACCGGAGCGTGCCACCGCTCATGGACTCGTATGGCATGGCCTGCCAATTACCGACGGCGCTGCGCCGGACGAACGCTTGCTGGGCCAATGGAAGGTACTGGGGCCGTTATTGTCTCGGGAGTTACTTGCTGGTCGGAAAGTCGTTGTCCATTGCAAAGGTGGATTGGGCCGCGCAGGCACCGTCGCCTCCATGTTGCTCTTGGACACAGGAGCCGCCCTAAGTGGCGACGATGCTATACAAATGGTCCGGCATGCGCGCCCTCGCGCGATTGAAACCGAGGCGCAAGAAATCTTCATTCGTGGATGGCTGGCCCAAAACACTCCCATCAGCTCTATCAAAGAGTAGGCAGCGGATTGCTGCCTCCTTCACCGGGCCTACTTCATGATCAATATAATTTCCAGCAAACCGCAATAGTGCAAATTATATTTAACATGAAAACACCGACTCGGCCCATCAACTCAAGGTTGGCCAAGACCATGCGGGAACTGGGCGCCCGCGTCCGCGACGCACGACTCGCAAGGCTGATCACACAAAGCGAGCTTGCTGAGCGCGTGGGTGTGAGTCGCCCCACAATAGCCAAGCTTGAGGCTGGCGAGGCCAATACAAGCATCGCCACGTTTATCACGGCCATGTCAGTGCTGGGATTTGAAAGGGACATCGACAAACTGATGAAGGATGATCCCATTGGACGTGACATTGCCTACTCATTCCTGCCGCGGCCCGGGCGCTCCGGGAGGAGATCGTGAGTGAGATTCAGATCATCTATCAGCCGTTTGGCGGCTTGCCTGACGGGGCAGCCTCAATCCTGGCTGGAACACTGGCAAGGCTGGCTGGCCGCAAGCCAGGCACCGAGAACGTCACGTTCCAGTACAGCGACGAATGGCTTGGGCTGAGTCCTCGGGTGGCGTTCCAGCTGGACCCAGGCTTGCCCCTCATGGCCGGCAGGAATGTCACTGGTGATACGGCCAACCTATTGCCACTGTGTATGCAGGATTGCTCGCCCGATCGCTGGGGTAAGCAGCTGATGCAGCACCGTGAATTCCAGGTGGCAAAGAAGTCAGAACGAAGCGCAAGAACCTTGCGTGATTGGGATTTCCTGACAGGTGTCAGTGACATCTCAAGAATGGGGGCACTGCGGCTTTTTGAACCTCAAACAAGGCAGTACATCTCCCAGTTCGAGCACTCGGTACCAGTGGTCTCGGATCTTGATCAGCTGTCCAGGGTTGCCTTAAAGGTGGACAGGGGTGAGCTGCTGAGTGGTGACGATGCCCAGTGGCTGAGGCGACTGATTGCTCCGGGTAGCGCCCTTGGTGGTGCTCGACCCAAGGCGGTCTTTGCCGAAGCTGATGGCCAGATGTGGTTGGCCAAGTTCCCTGCCGCAAACGACCAGAAGATCGACGTTGGACTCTGGGAGTTCATCACCTGGGAGCTCGCCATAAAGGCAGGCATCGACATGCCGCCGGCCAAGGCTCTATCGCTCCGTGGCAAGAATGGTCCGCATACCTTTGCCGTGCAGCGCTTTGACCGGGTCGGGGCTGAGCGAGTGCACTTTCAGTCGGCGATGTCCATGCTGGGCTATGCGCCAAACCAGGACGCAAGCTACCTGGAAATTGCCGACGCCCTGGCAGCCAATGCTGCCTCTGGCCAAGCCAAGGCCGATCTGGCACAGCTGTTCCGGCGGGTCGTGTTCAACATCATCGTGGGCAACAGAGACGACCACCTGCGGAACCATGGCTTCCTGCGCGGTGACAATGGCTGGCGCCTATCGCCGGCATTCGACGTGAACCCCAATCCATACAAGAGGATTCATGCGCTGGCTATCGATGAGGGCGACATGACACCTGACCTGGATGCGGCCGTTAGGACACACGCCTACTACCAACTGACTATCGCCGATGCGCGTCTGGTAGTTGATGAGGTCAAGGACGCCATGAAAGATTGGCAGGCAGTGGCCCGCAGCGCCGGTGCAAAGCCTTCGCAGATCCAGGATATGAGACAGGTCATCAACTGCTGATGACGGCCCGCCTTGCATAGAAGGTTGATTAGGTTGTTCTGAGGGCAACCCTGCACGCGAAGGATCCTGTCACCTGCTCCGGTAAGAAGATCAAATCGACAGGCTGGCATCACTGCCCCGCTCCGACTCCTGGCACACGTTGGCAATTCAAAGTGGATAGTCCGGAACTCCTTGACGGCCCTACGGTCTCTACCAATGGCTCCATACACGTGGCCTGAAATTCCTGGATCGCAAAAATCTCGTAACCAAAAACATGGAGCTGTCGACTCCTCGCAATTCCAAGAGTGCTCTAACGCCAAATCACACGAGGAGCCGCGCCGGGGACTGTCGATTGTCCGCCGTCAGCGATCCGCAAGACCTCAAGCAATCCATAGCCCATATTGTTGCGGGGTTCGCACGCAGGAAGGCGCTTGCCTTCATGTTTGGATAGGAATTTTCATAAGTGCCCTAGATAACACTAGCGAAATCTCAGGGAAAACCGGGTTGGCACAACCTGGCACAATGTTGTGCCAATTTCCGCCAAGTTTTGCCAAATTGCGTAATCGCGCGTGCACGCCCCCGGCTTTACAGCCATAAAATGACTCTCAGAGACCGGGCGTTAACGCGGACCATTTTTTCTCCGTGACATATGAATATGTCATCGATGTATCGCGTGTCGCAATTGTTGCCACGAAGTCTTCGTGCCATATGAATAGTGTCAGGCACGGGGAGCATCCAACCCGCAAGTCTCCTCCGCAACAAGAGGCTAAGATTTTCTGCCCTAGCAAGACGACGACGCTCTCCGCTATCCAGAGTCGAGGGGAGGATGTCGACACCCCGGCCTCGTACACCTCCTCCAGGTGTGTCTGGACCTCGCGCAAGGTAGTGTCACGTGCGTACAGCGACAAGATCTTTTCGTCGACCCCACTCCTACGGGCATCATGCTTCGGAGCTACTTTGGGCTCGAAGTTGGTGACGTCGGCCACCGGCAGGACCGGCGGATGGTGATCAGGGCCGTTCAGATGGCGGTCTGGCAGCGCCAAAGCAGTCACCCAGGAACCCATTTTTATTCGGACCGAGGCGGGCAGTTCCGGACCAGCGACTACCTGCGTCACCTGGTGGCCAACGCACTGGTGTGCTCAACGAGCACGGTGGGCCATTGCAGTGACAACGCAGCGTGCGAAGGCTTTCTCGGTTTGCTCAAGCGCGAGCGGGCCTACCGCATGACGTACCCAACGCTCGATGTCGCAAGAGCCGACGTGTTTGAATACATCAAGCGGTTCCACAATTCGAGGATGCGACGAAGGGTCGTCAAGTAAGACCAGAAGTTCTCAGTCCTTTTACAACCGCCGGTCATTTCGGGGTAGAACCCAAAATTGCAGGGGCTGTCGCGGACTTCGCTGGCTGGATTGGAAGGAAGCACGTCAGTCCTTGATAAGTTCCTTAAGAATCTACAAAGCCGGGTCAGCGGAGCCGTCCGGATACCAACACCACGTATCCCCAACCTCGCTCGCGGACGCCGTTGGCTATGGCATCGTCCGCCAGATCCGGCCGGAACCTCACCACCCCACTCACCTTCAACGCAGCATTGGATCCGCCCGCGTCATGCTGTTTGGCTAGAAAACCCACCTGAGTCCAGCGTCCATCACGCCCTTGGTGCATAAAGGTCTTGTACGCCCCGCCGCCACGCCCGCCCAAGATGATGCGGTCACCAACGGTCACCTCTGTTTCGATGTAACGCTGACAAGCATCCTGATCGGTTTGATAGGCATTGTTGAGCATCGACCATCCAAGGGAAACATCCTCCATCGAGCCCGTCAGCACACGACCATCCGTGGCACTACCCTCATAAGCCACAGGCACACTGCGGCCCCAGCTGCGCTCACGGTCACCGCGAAAGTAATCCAGCCGCTGTTTGGCGCGTGTCATCCCGACATACATCAAGCGCGCATCTTCACAGGCATCGCCAGCCACATCGCTTTCCTCCCATTTCCGGAAGGTTCTGCCAAACGGCATGGTGGAGGGAAGGATCAACACATTGTCGTACTCCAACCCTTTCACCTTGTGCAGGGTGGATACCACCGCCGTCGTGGTGCCCTCCCCCGAGCCGGAAAGACGAACCAACTCATCAGACTTGAGCTCTTCAACGAACCGAATCAGGGAAGACAGATAGGGATATGACTGTTCGCGACAGCAAAGATTCCAGAGTTGATCCAGATCGACATCGGTCGAACCGGGGTGAGCCAGCTCCGGAATAGCCGGACCATGTTCCATTGACTGGCGGATCCGCTCACGCAACTCCTCGGTCAGCTTCTCATCCAGCTGCTCAGCAGCAGCGCGGAGGTAGTCCAGCCACACGGCGACATGCCGAAGATCAGCGATGTTCAGATTGGCAGCACCCTGTATTGCCAGACTGGGAAACCGAGGACTGAGCAGTCGATGAGCTTCGGCAACCTCGGCGTTGGAGCGGCAGAGGATGGCAGTTGTCTGCTTATCTGCAGCAATCATTTCCTGCAGAATTTGGACAGAATGTTCTAAAGCCTCGTACCAACTGCGTCCATTCCATTCAATCCTGTTACAGCTTCCCGTAACCGCCTCGGAACGTGATCGAAGCTTGGAAGCCTTGAGCCGACGCGAGCGCTGGGTGCGGTCGAAGAAACCCGCAATCATGGTCTGGCTACGATCCACGATCAGGCTTCCCGAACGGAAGTTGACGCCCAATAGGTGCTTGCTGAAATTCTCGCCAGAAAAATCTTTCTCGAAATCATCGAAGTACTTTTCCGAGAAATTGGAAACTCCACTGGCCTTTCTGTTCCAGCGGAGGATGTCTTGATCGTCATCACCGATGACCATCATACCTGCCTTGCGATCCGTACCCGCATGCAAGCTTCGGATGATCGAATAGACCTCATCGTTCATATCTTGGAATTCATCCACGAGAATGCAGTGGGCGCCTGCTGCGACTCTCAGGGCAAATGTGGGATCGCCCCCCAGGCGCTTGGCAAACACATCCAGCACCCTGGACATATCCACTTCGGACATGTCCACGTCCTCGCGTGCAAGTGAGCGAAGCGCAAAGGAATGGAAGGTAAACACGCGGAGGCGTCCTACATAGGACGCATATCCCAGCGACTTGAACAGGTCACGGATAAGGCGCCTTATTTCAAAAACCACTGCCCGATTGAACGCCAGCACGATGATCTGCGACGGATCAACACCCTGCTCACGAATGAGGTGCGCTATGCGGCCGACAAGGACGGAAGTCTTGCCGGCGCCTGGCCCGGCATTGACCAGCATGTTCTGGTCAACCGGTGCGCTGACCACAGCCCACTGTGCCGGCTCTTCGGACTTCTTGAACCGTTCGAAGAATGCAGATGCCTTGGTGGCACGCAGCTTGTCGCGCATGTCTGACAAAAGCGTGGAGGATCCTTCTCCCTCGGCGGCGCCTTGCACCAATTCTTCCAGCTGCGTTTCAAGGAAGGCCCTGACTTCTTCGGCATTGCGGGTCTTGAAGTAGCCTTCAATGAAGGTGAATTGCGCTTCGACCTTGAGGTTGGAGAAAACTTCCATCGCCAGGTTGCGCGCAGCAGCCATCTCGTTGACCCCCTTGAGCTCCTCCCAGACATCCTCACTGTAATCCATGGTCACCTGATCTTGGGAAATCGCCACTACATGAGAAGGGGGAAGCAGATCAGAGGACACACTGGCCAGCGCCGTGGCGGACATCAGACCTACCAGGCTCTTCAAGTCCGATTCGCGGAAACTACGATCCTCATGCAGGGAACGAATCTGATCCACAAGTTCGGCAAGCCCGATCTGTCGGCTGTCGCCAATAGTCCGTCTCAATGACCTAATGCCGGCCACATAACGCTCCCGCGTCATGTGAGCCTTACCGACCTTGGTCTTCGGCAGTTTGGCTTCCCAGAGCAGCTTGCCATCGGCGCTTACCAACTGCCGAGTCTTGATGCCACACGCACGAGCCAGATACCTGAAGCCATTGATGAAAGAACGCTCGTAGGCTCTGATCGACTTCTGATCAACCTCAGGACCTTCCAGGTCCTGGGCCATTTCGAATGGATTGAATTTCAGATGCTCCTTGGCGGCCAGACGCCGCATCAACTCAGCCACTGCGCCATCAATGTAGGCGATCTGTTTATTGATCAGATCGTCCTTTTCCTTGGAAAGCCAGCGCGGAACAACATCCAGACGGCGATCCAGCGACAGCCCGCCGCGACGCTCCAGGTCAACCAGCGTCGATATCACCTCACTGATTGACCTGATCCCAGTGGCATGCAACCTGAGCTGCGAAAGATTGAGAATGACAGATCTTTCCGTTTCCGCCCGTTGTGGATTCATTCCCGGCAGCCACTTGTCAGAGGCGTTCCGCTTTTCCTCCTCTCCAAAGAAGACTCCGACGGTGTCTGCCAGGCCGGAGAAAATGCTGCCCAGCCTGTCCAGCACACCACCCAACAGACCGCTGTCGGAAACTCGGCTCGCTAGTTTCGGCAGCATCTCATCAGCCGATAGGAAAACATAATCCTCTTGCTTCACCTCCAGGATGAGACTGGCCATTTCAGCCAGCTTCCCTGTTTCACCTGCAATGCGTTTCATCACGGAAACATGCACCGTCACCTGCATCAAATCTGGCGTTGTACCGCACAGAGTTGTCAGCTTTGCACGCTCCAACCAGTACAACTGCATACGGACACGTGTGGCCGCCGCACGACGGGCACCATCTGTCATCCCTTGGAGGCCGAAGCCCTGTTCAGGCACAACCACCATCCGTTGATCCTTCACCAGCCGGCTGCGCTTCTTCAGATCCTCCAGAAAGCTCTTGATATCCGAACGGGAAATGGCGCTCCTTGCCTGCATGCTACGAATGGCGCCGAAGTCTTCCTCCGAGAACATAAGTCTGGCCGTCAACTTCTCCAAGCCGGCGCGTTCCCGCTCCTTCTCTCCGCGGCCGACTCGACCCACTTCCTGCAGGTAGTCTTCCAGATAGCCAGGCGGCCCCAGGTGTATCACCCAGTGGATATCCGGAATATCCATACCCATGCCGAATGCCTTGGTTGCCACCAGAACATCCAATCCACCTTCCTGGTCACGCCCCCCATCCAGGAACCGTGTATAGATCTCCTCGCGCGCCCCGGTGTCCAGACCCGCGTGGTAGTAATCCACCTGACAGTTGCAGGTTTGGGCCAAACGCTGAGCCGTCAACTCCGCCTGTCTACGACTGAAGACGAAGACGATCACGGCACTGCGCTGACCGGTTGCAAGACGATTACGCTGCGCCTGGCTTATCGCGTCCTGGATATGTGGAAGTCGCTCGACCAACGCCTTATCAAACTCACGGAGATTGTTGACATCCCCCGTCGCAGCCTGCGGCTGCACCTCGATATGCGAACGCAGCGGATTGGAAAAACGCTCCATCTCCGGGCGGACAACCAGTGGCAACGGCGAGCTGGCTCCGCCCGTTTTCCCCGCAAGCAACGCTTCGAGCCGATCCTTATCTGTCGTGGTAACCGTGGCCGAAAGTAGCAGGAACTGCGTGCCCGCTTCCCGATCCATCCGCTGGCACTTGTCCAGCAGCACCTGTAGTGCATGAAAATAATCCGGACGGAACTGATAGCCCCACTGGTTCACGCAATGGGCTTCGTCAATCACCACGTGTTCCAGACCATGATCCTTCTGCATCCGCTTGTGCAGCACATCCAGGAATACGCCACTGCGCAGCCGCTCGGGCGCGATGTAGAGCAGGACAATCCGGTTGTCGAGGATGCCTTGGATGATCTCATCGACCTCAGCGCGACTCAGGTCGCTGTTGAGGAAGTCCGCCGACTCTGCGAATCCCTGCTCGCGCAGTCGTTCCACCTGATCGCGCATCAGCGCTTTGAGCGGCGACAGCACCAAAGTCAGGCGGCGGTTGCGAAGCCCACGGCACAGGGCCGGCACCTGGAACAAGACTGACTTGCCCTCGCCGGTTGGCAATGGGACCAGCACGTTGGCGTTGCGCTGGCAGATGACCTCCATCGCCTTCGTCTGGGACGGTTTGAAGCCTGTCACCGGGTTGCCGCCTACTGCATCCTTGGGTTGCCAATGACCAACAAGGAATTCCTGCATCGCCTCCAGCGTGGATGGTGCAACCTCACGCTCCAGCTTGAACGGCGCAAGCACCACGTCCAGAGCCTGTACCTTGTCATCCGGCAGCGGCTTCTCCGGCAAGCTCAGTGGCTCGACCAGCCCAGACAGTTGACGAACCACACTACCAACACGAGGATCGATGCAAATCGCCGCATGTGTCGTATCTGCCAAGCCCATTTCAGCCATCCAGCCGAACAGATGCGCCTTGACCAGAACGGGCACGGCTTCCAACAAGGCCGCGGCACTGACAGCCAGCGCGATACGCTTGCCTGCGGATAGCGCATCATCCGCAACCTTGACTACCTCACCATTGCCGTCACCGCCTTCCAGAGCGGCCGTTGCTTCGGCACAGCCATACCATTGTTCCAGCGGTAAGGCTTCGATCACGGGTTGCAGCTCGATCCCCAGCACCTGGGCATGGGACTGCCAGAAAGACCACTGTTCCAGACCGTCCACCAGTGCCAGCCCGCGGTCGGCAGCCCGACGCAGGTGCTCACGCTGACTACGGTACTCCGGGCGCAACTCGCCCATGCCCAGCTCGGCCAGACCGGTAGCCAACATATCCAGCAGCGCCTTGCTGCGACTGCTGCCCACCAGCAGGATCGGCACTACGTTGTCGCCCTGGCCTGCCACCACCTGGACGGTACGTAGCACTTCAGCCCAGTAACTCCCTTGGTCCTCAGCCCGTGGGTGCAAGACATGGAATTGCCGCTTGAGCAATTTCGGCCGCTGCCTGGGGGCCAGTGACCCATCCGGCTTGCGCAACAATCCTTTGGTAACAGGAATGGTGATGAAGGTCTCCATTCCCCCTTGTATGTCCAGGGCATCCGCAACTCTGTCGGTCAGCAGCCACTGCATGGCTTTGCCATCACGACCCAGCCGGATGAAAGGCGCTGCAGGAAGATTCTGGTGGGACTGGGACAAGGCCGAGGGCGACACCGTCTGCTGGTCGAGCACCAGCACCTCTTCATTGCGCCCGACAACCAAATAGCCAGCCGGATCGGCAGCCGCCCACCACCTTGCCTGCGTGGGCAGGGGCGCCAGTCGCCATCCATCGTCAGGATTGGGCGCTTTGCAAGACGAATCCAACGCCGTCAGGACAGCCGGCTGTCGGTCCAGCAACCACAACGGCAACATGTTCCGACGCAAGGCGATGCCCTGTCCGGCGGCCTGCCTTGCCACCGCCAGCACCAACTGGGCCACGGGCAGGCGCGCCAACTCTCCTTGCAGTTGCCCGGCCAGCAGATCAGCGTCTACCTCCAACCAGTCATGCGTCAGACCATGAGCAGGATCGGCCACGATCACCGTAGCTCCAGGCACCCAGTCTGTCTGACGTAGCCACGCTTCATTGGCCAGCAGCACTTTGGTCGGCGGGTTGCCCGCTTCCTTCAGGAAAGCCGGCCCCTTACGGCCCAGCTTGATCTGGCCATGGCACCCCCGGATCACCTCTTCCAGCAGCGCGGAAAAATCCGCATACCGGCCGAGCAAGATACCGCAAGCAATCTCCTCGGGCAGGGCATTGAGCTGCTTTTCAAACAGCTTGGCCGCAACTTCGGCATCTTTGTCGGCTTGGTGATTGCTGCCCAGTGCATGCGATGCTGCCTGAGGTTCGAGCAGGTACTGCAGCAGCAACGTGTCCCAGAGCAGGGGCGCGCGGGTCAAGGCGACCTGCCGGCTGACGATGGGCCAATCCCAGCTGATCAGGTTGTGGCCGACCACCAGCGGTGCACTTTGCAACCGCGCCGCCAGATCGGCAAGGGCCTTCTCACGATCGGTACCTTTCCGCTCATCGTGCAACAGCTTCGCCTTGCCGTTGCGAGCACAACCGATCTCCCAGATGCGCTCGCCATCGGTTTCCAGATCAAAGCTCAGCGCCGTGGCCGTCAGCATCTTCCTGGCCAATGCCGGATTGTCTGCCAGCGCTTCTACCAAGGGCTGGGGATCCTGACGCCAGGCCTCGAGCAATTCGTCCTGCCGCGTCTGCGAAAGCTGGCCAAACAGCTTCAACGCCATTTGCGGACTGTGCCGGCTCCACTGCTCCGCCTGCCCTTCCGACAACTGGCCGTTGTCCATCAGGCGCTGCAACCAGGCCTCGACAAAAGCATCCGACTCGAGGCCCGTCTCCATATATCGGCTTGCCAGCGCAACCTCTTCCTCAGTCTTGCCCGGGAAAAATTGCGCCCAATCGCCACGTGGCTCGAATAGCCCGCGACTGAGCAGATGCCACTCAAGAAGCTTGCCGCGCTCACGGCCCTTCAAAGAACGCATCCCCATCCAGTCAGCGTGCGGAGCACCCATACTCGCCAACTGGGCAGGCTCAAAGCATTCAAGCAATCGAATGTAGTTACATTCAGAACTATGCAATGACAGCTTATTTAACTCAGCGTAGCTGGAACGAAGAAGGTGTTTGCTGACCTGAACGGTAACCAGATCAATCACGGACAGTGTGGTCAGCCTACGAACGACAACATCTTCAAGTACTGCATCGTGTAGGTCAGCAGGCGAATTGTCCGCATCCTTCCTATGACTGACATACCAATCAGCCCTGACCCGCCTCCACAAGGATTCCCAAGGCAATGAAGTCAGCTGGTCTCTGCGGATATCATCCAAAACTGCCTGATCAGGGATCTGCCTCCCTACCGCCTGCTGTGCAAGCGCGGCCGGCATCCAGGCAATCACACTCTTGCGGGTGTCATTTACGCGATTTGGATCACTGCCAATGATGAACTGGACTACCGAGCCTACGGGAGGCAGTTTATTTCCATCGGGCAGGCGACCGGGAAATCCGCTGACGTGGAAGAAGATATCGTCCTCACCGGGCACAGCGATGAAGCCAAAACCGCGCTCCTCTTCCAGCCGAACCACCTTACCCAAGCGTGGCAGGCGTAGCAGTTGTTGCACCGGATCCAATGTCGGTGGCGGCCTCCTGCTACCAGGTTTGTCCGGGCGTTCGCCCGGTTCACGCGGGAAGTTGCGTAGCTTTTCAGATCGTTGTTTGCTGCGAACAGGAACAACGCTTTCTTCCTGACCCGACTTCAGACCGAGGGCCAGCAACTGATCCGACATCTCGCTCATTGACTTCCATCCTGGAGCATTGCCATATCTACTTCCCACACCACGGCACGGAGGTGCTCCGGGCCGAGGTGCGCCATCGGGTCCTGCAAACGCATAATCACAGCGCCGTTGACGCCAGCACTGAGATCAACGCGGTACAACCAAGCCTGATCGCCCAGTTTACGCAAAGTTTCACACTCATTGCCCGTGATAAAGAACTGTTCGCGACCATTGGCTGTGGTCTTTACCTCAATGCAACGACGCCCACCATTCCACTCTGACAGCAGGTCATAACCGGCAGCAGTGTTGTCAGCGGAAATGATCTGCACGCAGCTGGCCGGGTTCGGGCAGCCCAGCCTGGTCAAGCGTTCGATTTCATCCAGATAGACCAACAGCTCACCGTCACGGCCGGTTTTGTCCTGACGGTCGAGCTGACGGCGCAGTTGCTCGGGCGTAATGACCCGCGAGCACTGTGACGAGGCTTCTACCAGGGTGTCCAACACGTCCAACGTGCCCGGTGGTGTCAGGCAGGGTGCAGCGGACAGCTCGTCGCCTGCGCCTGTGATTGAGGGGCTATCACTGGCCTCCAGCCCCAGGTAGACATCGAGCAGGGCTTCGAACCGACCGTCATGTACATGCACACGCAACAGGCGATGGCGACTGGGTAAAAGGAATGGTGCATACTCAGGACTGACAAGGCTGTTTGTTGGATCCTTCCCTTTCACATTGGGATAGTGTTCTTTGATCGTTGCCCACTCCGAAAGACGACCCTCAAACTCGGTCGACCCCAAAGGCTGAGCCCTCAAATACACACTCAATGCTTTTTTGTTGAGGGGCAACGCAATCTGTGCGCCCCCGTAATTGTTGAATGTGTAGATACAAACCGACGCGGTGTTCTTATGACCGGAAGCATGTGTCAGTAGGCCACCCCGCTGTTCGATGGCCTTGATGGGATCGCGCACGCGCTGGCCGATCTGTGATCCAAGTGCCGACAGACTGCGTAGGGTCATGCATTGTCTCCGCTGGCAAAGAAGTCCCTGTTATGACCCACCGGTTTATGCCCAGATCATGCGGTTAATGTAGCACCATGGGCCGCGTCCAGGCCTTTATCTTCAGTGCCTGATGCGGGCACTTTCGGATGAAAAAGCCGATCAAATCGCGAATCACGCGCAAGGCATGCACCCGACTCTCGAAGCAATGCCGGTACATGTATTACTCTCTCAGCGTCCAGATCACCCGCTCCACTGTCGTCTCACCAAAATTCGGTGCCTAGCTAAACTAGAGATTTCTGGTCCGAGGCATTGACAGATCAACGAGTACAGCTCAGCTATACCCACATGGAATACCCGAACCTGCCTCGCGAGGCCTCTGGCGGCCGGAGGCGTAAACGACGACGCTCTTCGCTATCCAGAGCCGAGGGAGGGACGTCGACACTCCATGGGCGATAGTCTGGCGACTTCCGTGAGCACCATCTTCGGCGCAGACTTGGGCTTACCTTTAGACAACTTCGCCTTCTGGCGCACCTTCTCATCCAACGGCCGTGGAGCTGGCGTGACAAGCATGGCGTCGAGCAACATGGGCGCCTTGGCTGGCCGTCCGTTGGATCGGCGCGACGAGTTCAGCCCCATCCGGGATGGCCGCACCGACCGGCCCCACGACGAGGCCGTAGGGCAAAACCCCAAACGCATCCCTTCTCGTGTCGACGTGCTCAGACAATAGCTCTTGGATCGGAGACGAGAATGCATTACTACCAGCCAGGCTCCTTCCGCGCCGAGGTCGTCCGTGCTTACGGCGCCGGAACCCGGGAATGCCTCAACGAGCTCGAGACGATTGCGATGATGGAGGTGGCATCTGGCGAGGGCCTTCCTTCGGTGGCCGGTGTCGGGAAGCGCCAGGCCTCCTTCGTCCCAGCCGATGCCCCTAAAAATCGCTGGCGCCAGATGGTGGGCCACATGGCTTGCCAAGTCATGGCAGGTCGCGGGTATGTTGTCGACAACAAGCGGGGCTCATTGGCCGCCGATGGTCCTTTCACACGCGGGGCGACGTACAGGTGGCAGCGATAACGGCGTTTTGGGCACCGACCGTCAGGATGGCTGCAGTCTTGGCTTTGCAGTTTCGGCGGCCACGAAGTGGCCGCTGGTTGCCACACTCAATTGGTGGGATTGATCAGCTACTATCGCACATCGACCAGAGGGTGTTGGGGGCGAAATGTCGAGCAGGGAGTTGGCAAAGGCCGTTAGCGTCTTAATTGAGGCTATCGAACACGCACTATTCATGCGCTGGCTTGCTCAGGCCGCTGGATTTCTGATGCTCGGCATGGTCGTGATTTGGTGCGTTGGGATCAAAAGCTATGCGGACTATTTGAGCATTCCTAAGCTCGCAGCGGCCCAGTTTCACAGGTTCAATGACGAAGTAAGAACGGGTGAATACTCTAGTGTTTACGTAAGCTGTGAAGCCGTGTTTGTCCCATCGACTGGTAAGCTAGCTGTCAGTGCTTGGGATTCTGACGGCGAGTATGATGGTTCGCTAGGATCGTCCTACTGCAATCGGGCTATGAGCGGTGCCACGCAGTACACGAAGTACGCGCGGGTGCAGAAGACTTCATTCGTTGAATATGCCTTCCTCGGTGCCATAGTGATTGTCCTTTGCATTGGTACCTTCGGTGTATTTGCATTTTGCTTGATGGTCACGGATTTAGTGGGGTTGCGTGGGGCCGGACCGCTCTTGGGATTGGCATCGTTTATCTGGGGCTTGGCCACCGTTGCCATTGTGGTTTCAGGATTTCTAGGCGGACCGCCCGACAGTTGGCGATTCGCGCTGGTCGCTGGCAAAGACTATCGCAAGAGCGTCGATGTCGAACAGGTTGTCATTACCCAGGACGGTAAACTTTTGACAGTCGCACCGACCACACTCGATTGGGCCGTCGAGCTCTCCGTTAATGGAGCACTATCGCCGCGTGAGAATAGTTTCGACCAGCAAGTTCTCAAGGATCTAGCGCGTGCAGACTAGCAGAGCACTCGCCATCATCAGCTTGTTTCTGCTGTCGGCCTGCACGAACCACGATCAGGTGTACGTGATCCCACAGCACGACAGCGATCTCCCCACGGGTCCCAAGTATCTATGGGCAGGCAAAGCCCCTGCAGCGAAGCCGGAAGGCAAGCAGGTTTCACCTGTGGCCGAGTCGCCTTCCACGGGGACGCCAGGCCCTGCAGATCAGATTCGCCAGTCCGGCCGCGCCCCTATTGGTGAGTGGCCTGTTCTGCTCATGAGCCGCACTTTCGATGAGGAAACCTTTGATGCGGTTGATGCTGGATCATCGCTGGCGGGTATGGCGGGCCTGCACACCGTCGATTTGAATGACGCAGGCTCCTTTGGCGCTTACAAACAAGTGCTGGTCGAGCTGGATGGGTGCGAGGGTTCCAAGAAGGCCGACGGCGTGCTTCTCAGGCAGTGCATGACCTCAGGCGGGGTGAGCGTCTGGATTGGTGGTGGCGGTGAGCAGGTGGAGACTGCCAACATGCTGGAACAGGCAACGTCCGGTGGCCGATATTTTGTCGTCGGTGCGCCGATCGTGGTCAAGGGCAATATCGTGGTGACCATCTACTAGGGTCGAGCCTTGGTGCGACGTCGCCCCGTACCGATAGCGATAGATCCTGTCGCCTACTAGGAGTCTGAGCTGGACTATGCCAACCGAGTCGTCAAGGCTTTGTTACGTGTGGACTGTCCGACTGACCGTGCGCGTCCCCGGGCACCCCGTATACCGGTTAGGCCTGCCGGTGCCGCCTGCGTGGCCGCGTCAGACCGCGTGTACACTCGTTGCCATCTGTGAGAGGGAACTGCGCGTATAGGCTTGCGCTGACCGGGCGATCGGCCTGGCGGGTCGGTAGCGCCACAGGAACTAATGCCAGCCTAGCCCGGCGTGGCCTTCTGGGGTGCTGCCGTGACTTTGACGGTCGCACTTTTCAGTCGGCCGGCCTGGGCCGGGGTTCATGAGCAACCAGGGGATGTTATCGATGCGCAAATTTTCACTATTAGTGGTGGGTGTACTGCTGGCCGGCTGCAACCAGAACAGTCAAGACGGTGGAGGGCCGGCTGCCCAACAGCAGGAAGAACCGGTTGCTGCCCATGAGCCGACAACGTGTGAATTGATCGATCGTGGCGAAATGGAAACGCGGGCACAGTGCGATTCGGGGAAGCTCGGTGCGTGTCGCGAGATCGCCGGCTGGGTGCGCAACCGTATCATGGAGGGATGCGGGGCCAACAAGCTCGCTTCCAGCCAAGCGCCGGAACCTGAGCTAGAACCCGTTGCTGTCGCCGCGCCGACCGCGTGTGAACTGATTGATCGCGGTGAAGCGGAAACCCGGGCGCAGTGCGATTCGGGAAAGCTCGGCGCGTGCCGTGAGATCGCCGGTTGGGTGCGCAACCGCGTGATGGAAGGTTGTGGTGCCAGCAAGATTGCATCCCCTGCGGCATCCGCTCCGGCCAGCCCATCCCCGCAGGCAGCGCAGCCCGAGAACGCGGTTGCATCTGAGCAGAAGGTGGAGATCCCAGAGAAAGCCGTCGAGGGCGCCAGGGTTCGGTCAGCGCCGCCCCCGAGGTATCCGCCGGCTGCGTTCCGTGCAGGCATTCAAGGAACGGTGCGGGTGATCGTTGATGTCGATGCTGAGGGCGGGGTGACGAATGTGGTTGTCGAAACCTCGAGCCGGAACCGCGACCTGGACCGTGCTGCGATAGAGGCTGCCAGGAAGTGGACCTTCTATCCCGCCATGTCGGCCTCTGGCAAGCCGGTACCCAGCCGGATGCGTAACAGTGTCGATTTTGCGGTGTCGGACGATACGCCGAAAACGCCGCCAGAGGACGAACAGTTGCCAGAAGACTAGGTGTGTACGCCCACCACGTTGTTCAATGAAGTTCGGGACATGGGCGGCTTGTCGTCAAGGCTGATGCAGACTCGGTGCCAGGGCGGCTTGTCGTCAAGGCTGATGCAGACTCGGTGCCAGTTGTAGTGATACAGCCATCTTTGCAGGGCCCGGGCGCATTGCTGCGAACTCAGATAGGAGATGACACGTTCGTTCGGTTCAATTGAGCCGAAGACCACGCGGGAGTGATCATCGATGACCAGGTGGACGTATTCCCAGCCACTGCCCTTGGATGTGATCTGACGATCACCCGTAACGCGATGGCCCGGCCGCTGGAGGCGGGCCAGCTTCCTGATATCCAAGTGCAGGAGCTGCCCCGGCCAGGCATATTCATAGCGGTTGATGGGCCGGACAGGTCCCAGCTCGGCCGGCCAATACGGGCCGGCACGGCGCAGTAGGCGGGCGATGATGCTGGGTGCCACGGGCAGATACGGGCCTCATGCTTCGGAGCTACTTTGGACTCGAAGTCGCCGCGGCAGTCGCACGGCACTGAAGCGTCCTCATCAATTTATAGGTGCCGTTCGCTAACCATGCGTCTGGTGATGGCGCTCCTGGCTCTTAGTCGGCACCCGATCAGTGGTAGCGGGGCTCCCAAAATCAATAGGTCAAGGGCGTTGGAGATTGATGGGCTACCAGCTTCTCGTATCTTCTCAAGGAAGATTCAATGCACCGATCGAGCTGGGAGACTTGAGCGACTAGCTCATGCTCGGCGTAAAGAATGGCTCGCGCAGCGTTGACAATTGTTGCAATGCGCCCCAGAGGGTTTTCTATCCCACAATGGTCCACCCCGAATGTCTCCAGATTCAGGCTGGCCAACAAGAAGCTGCGCTCATTGTTCAGTGACAAAGCTAGGTCGTCGTTAGGGAGGGCCTGTCCTAGATTTTGTGTAAACGGGTCACCGGCAGGAAACTGCCATCTGACCTGGAGACACCATGAGTTCACGCAAACATGAAGTACCCAACGAGTTGCTGAGCAGCTTGTTGGCTAACTACAAGAGACCTGAGGACCTGATCGGCGAGAACGGCTTGCTAAAGCAGTTGACCAAGCTGCTGGTAGAGAAGGCGCTCGATGCAGAGATGACCGAGCACTTGGGGCATGAGAAGCACGAGCCGGTGGCCAACGGTGCTGGCAACACCCGCAACGGCCGCAGTCGCAAGACGCTCAAGGGTGAGTTTGGTGAGCTGCCTATCGAGGTACCACGCGATCGCCAAGGCACCTTCGAGCCCAAGCTAATTCCGAAGCACCAGACCCGTTGGAGTGGGTTCGACGACAAGATCCTGTCACTGTACGCACGAGGGATGACCGTGCGCGAGATCCAGGCACACCTGGAGGAGATGTACGGGGCCGAGGTGTCGCCGAGCTTAATTTCATCGGTCACAGACGCAGTGGTGGATGAGGTCAAGGCGTGGCAGGCGCGTCCGCTCGATCCGGTCTATCCGATCGTGTACTTGGACTGCATCCACGTCAAAGTTCGAGACGGTGCAGTTCGAGTCAAGGCAGTCTACCTGGCCATCGGTATAACGATGAGCGGTGAGAAGGAAGTTCTGGGCCTGTGGCTGGCCCAAACCGAGGGTGCGAAGTTCTGGTTGCAAGTGGTGACGGAGCTACGTAATCGTGGCGTGCAAGACATCTTCATCGCCTGTGTCGACGGCCTGAAGGGCTTCCCTGAGGCTATCGAGGCAGTGTTTCCGTACACCACGGTGCAACTATGCATCGTGCATATGGTCAGGCACAGCTTGAACTATGTGTCGTGGAAGCGGCGACTAGAAGTGGCGGCCGACCTCAAGCGCATCTACACCTGCGCCACCGCCGAGGAAGCTGAGGGGTTCTACCCCGAAATCACGGACTGTTTGGAAAGGGCTGAAAACTTTTGGTCCTGCTTGACCCGGCGCCGTCGCATCCTGGGGTTGTGGCGGCGCTCGATGTATTCGAACACATCGGACCTG